>JAABUT010000048.1_pt1 | contig 218271 bp, 219 predicted proteins | sample 5559281 | NCBI WGS metagenome assembly JAABUT01 (sample SAMN10711880, study PRJNA513359) | rock metagenome | isolation source: Antarctica rocks | place: Antarctica: Victoria Land, Ricker Hills nord | collected 2016-01-04
ACAAACGTTTTTACTGGACTTCTGGCTCTATTGCTGGACTCAATCGTGGAGCCTCGGGAGGGTGAGGAAGTTCGAGAAGGTATGGAGGGCGCATTGGGTGATGGAGGGTCGGAGTATGACGGCTGGGCTGGTCTTGTCCCGCTATTCAATTCGAGCGCCTGAAACGATGATGGTGTGGGAGCCTTGTCATCGTCTTCGTGGCTCTGGATGTGGGTGAAGCCAGCAGCAGTGGGCTGCTTGAGCTTCTGGGGGGTGGACAATGGCGGGTTGTCTTTCTTTAGTCGGTTGGAGCGTCTGGTCGTAGGGTTTTCGGTTGGGTCCTCTTCTTGAGGTGCCATGATGTTGCCACTCAATTTAGTAAGTGTTCTTCGACGCTTTGATACTTAATTGCTGTTCAAGTGTCCAGACAAGTTCTTTTTGCGCGACCGCTTCCTTGGGTTGTTACTCGCCCTGGTTTGAGGATGCTGCCATGTCGAGGGTGAGGTTGGAGTGACAGTCTGGATCCAATTCCAATTCCATAAAGTCGACGTACACCTACCAATCCAATCAATCCGAGTCTTGTCTATTTACCATTGATCATTGACCATTGATCATTGGCCATTGACCGTTGACCAGCGTGTTGGAAACAGAGAACAGTACTGTTGTTACCCCCGTGTGGTTGCTCCTTCCTCCCTCCGTCGTTCCTACTTTCTAGAGTAGTTCAACCAATAATATATGTATACACATGCACGTAGGTACTCCTTCTAACCCTCATATACCAACAAACAAACCTTTTTCATACAATCTTTCTAAAACAAAACTATCTTCATAATCCCAGCACTGAGATTAAAACTCTTCATTCTAGAACCCCCCCCCATCTCAATCAAAACACGAGCAAGTTCGTCCGCAACATCTTCGAAAAGTTCGGATGCGCGATAATAAAATAATCGTACACCTGTAGCATTCAGAAAACCGCTCTCTCTTCTCTTTCAAATTTTTTTTTAAACATGTTGCTCTCTTCTCCTCCCTACTTATATTTTAACACTGCTTCAGCTTTTTTTCTTTGAGGTTTTGTGGAATAGGGGTTGAGCGGACGTAACAGAACCGACATAAATAACCACTTTATGTACAGTACTCTCACTAACTCGAACTGCATACCCTTTTCGAGATTCTCGCTCTTCAAAAAGCTTCTGGCTTCCTTTTTTCAGATATCTGCAATCTCTCCACGACTCCATCCCTCTCCCCTTGGGACTCCCAGTCTAGTTCTCCAACCGAAATTGAGACTTTGCTGATTTAGTTTTTCTGTTTGTTCGCTGCTGATGAATTTCGTGCTTTTGTTGCGAGGTTGTATATAGGTAAAAGATTGCGTTTGGAGATGGTGGAAGAATGGCTTTGAGTTCTTGGAAGATGGAAGGGGAAAGGAAAGAAAGAAAAGTAGGCGACTGGCGGTTTTTAAAGAAACTCATCGTCTTACGTGGTGGCAAGGAATATGTTGGCGAGGGTGCTGAAATGGCGTGTAATGTTTTTAGCAAATAATGGGCTAAAGCCAATCACACTCGAAGAACGTAGAATGGAACCTATCAGAGGTAGTCATTCACTTCATGCAAAGTGCTGTTATGTACAGACCTCCGACGCTTCCCGCCTTGGTTGCTAGAACGAGCTCACTTACCCGACTTTACGCGAGCGACTTCGCTTCTTACCGGAACGTTGTGCTTCCTCCCCGGCTGCGGAAAGCCCTGCACGTCGACGTCCTTCCTAAACAAGAGACAATGGGTTGAGCCGCCGAAATGAAACATGCCAATCTGATCCCCTTTCTCAACATGCTGCCCCGCTTTGACCGTAATCTGACACGTCGACACCTCCGCCATGCCAACCCCAAGAAACGCCATCAATCCGATCGCAGGGTTATCCGCCTCGATGAAAATGATGGCCCGCGTCGCCGTGGCAGTGATATAGCCCTGTCCCGTACTCTCGCCGCTTTCGTCCGCGCCGTGGGACTCGGTAAAGTCTTCAAACAGTGGCTCCGAGTAGTATGTGCCGTCTTGCACATAGGCTTTGACGATCTTGCCCGTGACAGGACTGTGCCAACGGTGGTAGCTCAGGGCGCTTAGAAAAGCTTGATAGATGGTTCCGCCAACAAAATGCGAGGCCATGGCGTCATGTGCTAGCATGTCCGTTAGAGAGTATGGCTGGCCTTTGATCCAGAAACGGTCGCGGAGCTTGACTCCATGGGCAGTCTGATAAGGTAGCGACTCGCATGCATTGGCAACAATGTTAGGGTCATTGGGGCCGGCGACGGGTCGTATCCCGTCTCTGAAGGTACGGGTGAAGAATTGGTCCCATGAGTTGAAGCCATGGTGTTTTGCATTGGAATCGCAGACAAACATGTCATGAAAAGCGTGCGAGGACTCGCCAACATTTGCCGTAGCTGTCAGGTCTTTGATACCGGTCTCGCCGAACCAGCCCGACGAGTGCGTATCAAGGACTGCGGCAGACGGTGGTGATTGTAGGAACTCGCCCCACGCATTGAGCACTTTTTTGATCATGGCGTTTACTTGAGGGTCTAGGAAAAGGGCAAAGCCACTTGGCGTTCCCATAGGCCAGTCTAACATGACATTGATAGGCAGACCAACCAGACCAACTCTTTCAGACTGGTCGTTCCATGAGGGCGCAGAGGTAAGCATATGATTGAGGACCTGCAGCATATGCTCATAGCTTCGAATCTGCCGCTGGCCTCCGGGATCCTTCGAATAAGGCTTTTTGTTCGGTACTTGATCGAACATGGACGTGAACAGCAGATACAGACGCGTTTCTCCCTCGATCAGGTCTTTGAATTCCTTAAGGACGGGATGTAATTCCTTGGGGTTATTCTCGACGTGATTGACGATGCCAGAGAGCCATTCTTGGTGGACGCGGTGGTCCTGCGGAAGCCATTGTCCTGTCCTTTGCAACGTCAGAATTGGAATACAATGACAGCATTCTCGACCTTTCTTCTCACCGAGGACGCCGATGCTCATCAGGGACGTGATTCTCAGAGGGATCCATGTTGACACGAGGAATAGGAATGGTAACTGCTTGTCAAAACAGCTCAAACGATTGCTGGTCAAGACACGTAGCAGACTGACAATCGCTCAGGAACGTACGTGAGGTTGACTGGTCGTACGTAGCAAGCTCGTCATACCTCAACCTTCCAGCAGAAAGTTGGAAAGTAGGTCCCGCGTCAACCGAGTACCCTTGGAGTTATCATCAACTTCGTACCTCATTCCTCCGAAACAGCCGCCCGATACCTTACTCCTTACCAGTTCAATCGCAACACCTCGAACCACAAATCATCCAAGCTGCCGTATCCATGTGCACCTTAGCAAGCTTACCTACCTTCATTATGGGCAACGTCAATTAAGTCCCCCGATGAAACGAAAAGTACCTCACGTTGTGCTTAAACGCGGCATTCTCGCTAAATAACTGTCTATATTGAAACCCTGCAAAATGCCAGCTCATGGGGCCATGGGTGCAGGTTCCACTGACAAGTCCTTTCTTTGGCTTGGCGAGCTGGTGGTGGGGTAATGACGTAGGCGGGGTACTGTACTTCTCCGGGCCGAGCGGGCCGCGGTTGGGCCGGAACAGGGATGTATGAGGTCATGGAGGTCAAACAAGGTACCCACGTACCTAAGGTAAGGTAAGGTAGGTATGGAGTAAAATTCCTCTACCAAAGGCAATATATCAGAAGTCTAGTTAGAAAAACGCAGCAATCAACGAAATATACCTGATCTCTTCTCCTGAATAGCAAGGACCAATACTACTTGGAAAGGACGTTGATAAGACTGCCCAGGGAGTCGCAAAACCCCCCCCTAAACCATTCAAACTCCCAAACCTCTCATGAACCATATCATGCAATATCATCACATAGCAGCAGAAAGAAGTTTCGAGTATCAGTACCCAAAATCCCCCCCAATCAATCTGAACGAAATTCCAGACAATCACTTTTACTCGCATTCACCCCCTTATTTCATCCTTCGCTCCCTAAACTGCGCCCCTCCCCTCCCCCCACCTCTCCCCATAGGACCAACAAAACCTCACTCTCCAATCCCTAACCCCCGTCCCTCTACAGCCCACCCCCCCCAAGACCATCACCAACCTCCCCGTCTCCCGTCTATCATCCAAGTCGTTCCCGCTCTTAAGCAAGCTCCATCGCTGTTCGCTACCGATATGCTAGACAGCTGCCCTTCCTGATGCGGGTTTGCTGTGTTGAGGCGATCGACGGCGTCGAAGGTTGAGGGCGGTTGGGTTGGTTTGGGTGGTGTGGGTGGTTTGCTAGGGTTGGGGTGGCGGGCTGTTCGTATGATTTTGTGGAGCGAGTTCTCGGAGTAAATGCGAAGGTGATGATGAGTTTGATGGGTTAAGAAATCTGTGAGGTAATATTTTCTGAAATATATAGGGACGAAGGGAGTGAAGATTGCTGTAGGGGTGGGGATTTGCGATCGCTGTGTTTAGACGGCCATGCGGGAACAGAAGAAGAAGAGGGAAGACTTAAAGGAGAGAACTCGGAGCTGAGTGGAGTGTTGATACTGGTGGTGTGGTGTTTGTTGAGAGGCGGAGGAAAGGTTGGAAAGGGGAAAGGGTAGATGATGGTAAAGGCAACTGAAAGAGCGGACGTGTATGGTGTTTGATGCAGACGCAAGAAAGCCCGCCGCCCCAAGGCTCACACCACCAAACTGAGAACAGGGAGCCATGCGAGGAGGATGATTGTGGTTGATTGGGGATCTAGAGAACATGCCATATTTGATGCGGTTCGACCTGGTGGTTAGTGCTGCGGCTTGCCGCCAAGGGGGCCTATTTGTGACAGCTTGCGAACTCAGGAAGCTGCGCAGGTTTCCCCCTTCAACACCTGTCATATGAATGGTACTCTTCTCTTTCGCTCGCTAAACTTCGGATTTTGATGAGGCTAGTCGTTGGTCTCTTTGCTCTTTCTTTTCACGTATTTTAGGCCCCTGAAGTATAGATAGAGCGAGTGCTTGTATTCGGACGTGCCAGTCTAGCTCCAGCGGGGCCGGAGGTAAAGACGGCGTTGAGGTCAGCAAGGCCCAAACATCACAAAGTAATGGCGTGAGAAATCAAAACGCACTAGGTTGTGGGAAAATAGCATTGTGCCAAAACGAAGACTCCAACACCTGTCCAGCTTATACCAGGCCATTCCTTACCAGCCAGCCATCACGGCATTAGGACAATTATTATAGTACGCTCCTTTTAAAAGTCAACAATATTTCTTATTCCTCCATCAACTGCTGGCCCAATAGGCGACGAATGCCCCGTGGTGGCTCTATCGTTCGTCTCAGCGCTTCGATACCTTCCAAGTTCCAGCAGCATAGCGTCGTCAATGTTTTCAGGTGTTTCCTGAGGCCTGGACCGCGTGCCCCTACGTGTCGAGGTATGGGTACCGAGTCTCGGTAGACTTAGCTTCGACAAGCTAAGATTCGGCACGACACGCGCGAAGAAGGGTTTGAAAGCCGGCATGCAACTGCACATGACGCCAATGTTGATCTCCATTGTACTACATCCAGGTCAGCCCTCGGGCTCAAGAAGAGGGGTGCATCGAGACAAGCCTCCATATAAAGTATTTCGCGTCAGCGGAATTCTCTCGGACGATATAGACATATCGCACAATCGCTACGGCACAAGTTCTGGATGACAGGTCAGTGTTTTAAACGTGAGCCAAAAGAACTCGGTTAGTTGTGAGCGTACATAGCTCCACTCATGAATATCAGCGAAACACCGGCTTTCTCTTTGCGTGAAAGCTTTAAACGCCAAACGATTGGCTGCGGCAGGATGAAGATGACCAGGTCTGAAAATACATTCATGGAGCCGTACGCAAGGCCCGCTTTTGTGTAATTGATACAATGACCTGGAGTGTCCGGAATCCAGTACTTCGAACGTGGCGAGCAACCGAAGATTTGAGTCCAGAGATTGCTAAAGACGTAGCCGCCAACGAAGAACATTACCAACCAGGTGACATATCGAAACGTCTTGTTGACAGCAAATAGACGGAGGTAGAGTACGAGAATCGACATTTTGTAGCCAAGCAAGCTAATTAAGTAAATCATGTCGGCGTCATTGATCCACTGTAAAGAGATCAATCAATCAGCAAGGATTCGTAATGATGCCTCGAGGAAGTTTTGCTAACTTTGACATATGCTGAGTTCTTACTCGAAGGAGAGTCTGGAACTATATCACGGTCTGTAGCTGTTACTTTGTTAGCATGTATCGGCAAGGCATATCACGCGGCTCACATAATCCTACGAGGATACTATATGTTATGCAGAAAATCTATTGCAGAATCATTGACATTGCAAAAGATGAGCAGTGATGGATATCTATTTACCAACGTGATCGTGGCGGTGTCTAAAATGTCAGCTCATGATAAAAAGGGAGTTATGGTCGCTTACAGTCATCCCAACCTAAAGAATGAAGGACAAATACTCGTAACCATATGCGAAGAGCAATGAAGAAGATTGTGAGGATAGGTAGCACGATACATGTTGCCCAGATAATGTGATCGCGACTCGAGTCACCAACAATCACGGCCATTCTGGTTTTGCTGATTGATTATGTGCCAAAGAACGAGGGAAATCATGAGCAAAGAAATACTTTGGCATTCTACCTGTAAATAAGTACCCCAATTGATGCATAAGGCTCAGAGAATGCAGGTTCGACTGGCCGACCGACCAAGGCTGTCATTGTGCAACCATGGATCGAATGTTACTTTGTTTTTCTCGAAGGAAATTTGAGGACCAGAAGAGTTCTTGATGAGTTTTGGCAGGTTTGCATGCCCACCAACGGAGACAAGCGGAAGATCGGACGCTCCTTTCAGATGATTAATATCTACAAGACACCCAGTGTATTACCATCTTCAGCTATCCGAAATATCTTGCAAAAGAAACCGAGCCTGACAATTTGATGGTGATCGATGCTGCTGGAGAGATCGGAACTCAAAGTTTATAAAAAGTAAGGCTAGTGCGTAATCGTGCATCAGAAATACGGACAAAGATGTCGTACATGGACAAAACAGGAAGTTCGCCCGTCTTCCCGGGAGGGCCGACACGCATGTAACTCGTCCTAGAATCAGCCCTTGAGCATCCAGGGCTGCACTTCGTGGGCTCGCAGTGTAATTGCTGGTATCTTTGAATAGGATGCTGGGTAAACAGGATAGGACATAATGTGTCTTGTTCTGGCAAATTCTTCTCATGATGATTTGCCGGCTGATGAGTAAAACATTCAATCAAGTTATTGCTAAAGCAAAGATGCATTGAGCAATCCTGCCTGCCGGTCGTTGTATGAGGGACATCCAAGTGACTCCACCTCCTTATAGACTCGTGAAGTCAATTAATGGGATGATTGGTACCACTGCAGCCTCGCTGGCAATGGAGTACCGCTGCGCATGCGCGTTGCCGAAGCTTATCGGCCGCTAGAATATCCCCCACAACGGACAATCCGAGAAGGTCGTTTTCCTTGCCGATTGGGTTGAGTGGGCGAAGCTGAGATGCGTATTAAGTGGCCTGGAAGACCTACACCAATCAATCCTGTCAGAGGAGCACCAGATTCGCTTAAGGGACCTGCAATGACTCAGGTCTCGCCAAAAGACTGGAGAAATATACTGCATGATATCTCGTGAACGAGTCGAGGCTGAAGCTTCCAAGACGCCGAATATGTGCTTTTGATCGCCGATCATAATACTTCTTGTGTAGTAGGGGGATGGGAGAGTATTGGTTCAGCTGCAAGTCTGAGAGAGATTCTGGGACGGTAAGACAAGAGTCTGCAGAGCACCAACATTGAGAAGAACAGAGACAGAAAGGTATCAGCTTGTCATTGTTGTGCAACGGCTAAAGAGGTGCCCTGGGTTAAAGGTACCCCGGATACTTGAGGTTACAGTAGTCGCGAATACTGTACTGTAAGGTACCTAGAGAGTATGTATTCTACAGTACTGTAACTAGACTGCCAGTTAATTCTTAGCGGGGCCAGTGCCGCTCCGGCACAGCAACTTCCATCACCGAGCTGCCAACATCATCAAACCACCTTATCTGGTGTCCTGGCGTATCTCTCTTTCTTTCTCATCTCTACCTCGAACTCGACCTTCTGCTCTTTCGCACATCTCAAGTCACATGGACTCTCTTCGTAATTTCAAATACATAAGCCATAAAGCACCAAGGCATACTATAGGATCAAGAAGCAAAGGATATACTACTCGTGGCTAAGAGAACACTATAGTCCATGCTCTGGCATGACGAGGTCGAGTTTAGGGATCTCCAAGTTCCTTCCGACCCCGAGGTCACCAACCTTCGCAAGGTCTTTTTCAACAAAGCGCGACCTGTTTAGTGCACCCAAACTCATGTTCAATAAGGGCTTTCAGCCGGAGGCGTTATTCTTGTCAAAAGCCTACGCTGGCCATCTATCCAATAGACAATACCTGTATGTGCGGTGACTCTGTTATCCCATACAACGACGGTTTCCTCATCCTACTTCACTCGCGCCTGGGAGTTCGCGACGTATGCGGTGCGACCAAAAAATTGAGCTGCGCATCTCTCTCCGCCTTCTTGTTTCCGACAATGTGTCGAGTAATGAGTAAAGTTAAAGGGACAGCTCAGAAGTGCTTACATTGGGGATTAACATACATAATTGTCTCCGGTCGCAGCGTGAGTTCGTACAAGCGGGTTTATGTTAGCCATTGGTCTCCTTCGCACAGTACCAACCCTTTGGACACTTGCTATCTTTTCTATACCTGAGTGCAGCGCCTTTAAGCCCATAAAGTCGCTCTCGGAACCAGGAGACAACCTGGTATACGCCTCGACTTGGTTCGCAAACAGCGTTTCGCCACTGGTTTCTTGCTTGGTGAGTATGTAAAGAAACGTTGTTCTTGGAGGGTGTTCTCCATATATTGCATCAGAGTGTCAGGCAACAGACGAAGTGCGACCGGCAAAAAAAGCATGCGTAGGTCGATCGCTAGTGCCGCGATGAACTAGGTAAATTTCTGGATCCCTTGGATGTCTTTTAGGACTGTGAAGCAATCAGTCTACATTGAATCCAATGGTTTTCTAAAATTTACTTCCCACTTATGGGACGAACGTAATGTTTGCCAGAGTAGCCGCCATTTTCTAACGCCTTGCGAACTGGCAGGTCCGCGAAATCCTGGTCACGAAACGCTAGGATCATACGCTGCGCTATAAGGAGTGTCAATCGATCGTTGCCGTTGTCGGTCAGTGAGCTGATCTGAATGCCAGAGATTTCTGATCCCATCGTGGGAGTGAGATTCTTCTTTCGCACGCCTGACTTGAGAACGTCGGGAACTTTAGGATTGGTGTCGAGGCCATGCTCAAAGTGCTTGAACTGCTGAGGAGCTTCGTATTTCTGGTTGTGGTTACAGGTGGGCATGTAATGTTGATACTGCTGAATTGATAACTTGGTGTAATTAGTTGACCATGTTCTTGCAGCTTACCTTTCCCGCCTTATTCTTCTCTATTCCTATTGTTTTCGAATCTCTAGAGAAACCTGACCGACACTTGAATGGTCTAGCTTTGAGTCTTTAAGTTCATCCGCAATTGGTGCCTTCCTGGTCGACAAAGAGATTAAGTCAAGGTCAAGTCTCTGTCAACAATCGTTCAAGACGTATGAATATGTATTTGGCTCTTAGATTGGGTTCTTCCGGACGCATCTCTGATAAATCCGAGGTGGTATATGCACCGTCCCATCATCGCTATGGTTAAAGATTGATCTACTTCTCCCGCTAATTGAAATCATTCCCCCGGTGCCGAATTTCCAGAAGGAAATCGCTCCTCGCCACTAGAGCTCTTCTCTATCCCCACAGAATCTGCCATCTTCACTCTTGCGAAAAACCATCAAAGTCTCCCCCGCTCCTAGAATCCGTATCGTCCATCCTGACAGCTATGCCGTGTCAACGTAAAAGCTCAAGGTTTCATATTTTTTTCAGAGTTGTCAAACACCCCTATCACGTCCTCGCCCCCCAGGTTCAGTCGCAATCATCCTCGTCCTCGTCCACCGACCTATCGGTCGCCTTCTCAAGAACCCTCACCATATCCTCAAGCCCGCGTTCGATCGCAAGCATCATCGCCGTCTTCCCTTGCACATTCCAAATCTCAGCATTAGCCCCGTGCTCGAGCAACCAGCTAGCTGCCTCCGACCGCCCGTTGTTCACGGCGACCATTAGCGGCGTTTCGGAAGCTTTCAAGCCCTTCTTCTTCTTCTTCTTCTTCTTCTTCTTCCTCAAACCTCCCGTGCTGAACCCCCACTCGCTCATTGATGTCACTGCCATGCTCGAACAACACCTGCAGAATGTCCAAGCGTCCTTTCTCGGCGGGCCACTTGTATGGCGCCGGATTGAGCTACAAGCGCTCCGTGCTTGAGAAGTAGTGCAGCGAATGCCAGCGGGAGTTTCCCGGCGGAGAGCCGTAGATGGTAGCCTGGTCCTGTGTAGCCGTTACATTGGCCGTTTGGGTGTCAGCGCCGTGGGTTAGCAAGTAAGTTGCGTGATCGAACTTTTTTTCTGTGGAGGGACTGCGAAAGTGGGTCGCCAGCATGTCCTAGATCTAGATTTACGGTTTCAGGCATTGTATTTACGAAATGGCGAAGGACAACATGATTGCCGCCAAGAGCCATTAGTAGTCTCCAACAATTAGAGTAAGTTTTGCTGAGGTGTAGGCCACTGGGAAAGGGAAACCCGGCGTGTGGGGCTGAAAGCTGCAGATCTAATTAGGCCCTGGCTGCCCGTATCAAGGCTTTGAATAAAAACAAGACGACTGATCGTACTCCTGCCGCCCAGAAGTGTTTCAAACATACTCGGACGTTCCCAAACTGCTCACTCTTGCGTCTAAAACCGTCCACCTGTACAATTCCGCTTACTCAGAAACCCGTTGCTTCGATGACGTTATCGCTCGTGTCGAAGCTTTAATAAATACGCATCAGGCGGCATCGAATTTTGGTAGTCCAACGCGCCCGGTCAAGCCATGGAGGATGCTGTGGTGGCAGGGGGAACTTACCTCTTAAGTATACTCGTCAGACTAGGTACCGGCCGCTGGTATTGCGTTTGACTGATTTCTAAGGCCAGGGACGTAAGAGCTCCGTGCTGAATTCTAAATAAATATATGCTGTTATGTTCAAACGGGTTTGAAGGCCGCCTGAGCACACTATAAGGATAACGAAAAGCACATGCTCAAGCACAAGATGATGCTCCTAGGCTGTCTAGCAAATTCCAATCAAGAGGAATATCACCCTCGCCACTCCAACTATGTAAGCATTGATCGATGAGTCCCTACGCAGATAGCATTCAGTAAGGCTCAATATAGCAGTGAACTCTCAAGGCTTACCCAATCAATGTCATTCCTTTCACTGAATAATGTGTTCAAAGTGTCTGCGGAATTGGAATCTAAGTGGGTGTCATTACCCACGGAAAATTCCTGCCCTGGACTATTTAACCCATTTGTTTTCCACAGCGAGCTTCCTGGGGAAGTCCCTGCTGTTCCCATCACATCGCCTCCACCTATTGAGGTCTGCCATACACTCGACATCTCATGACATAAATTTCCCGGGGTAGGTGGGACGTTTGGTCTTGGTACTTTTGAGAGCATGACTGCGAGAACGTTTGAAGCACGGCGTGCATCTCGAGAAACTGCTCTCCTTGATATCCAGATATCATGTGATAGTCTCAACGTGTCGTATTTCTTGACTTGAGCCTTCAAGTCTTCTGGAGATGTGGCCGCAGGATTGTTATGAGACTCGTATAGGTTAAGGCAGGTGATCATCGCAGCCAGGAGAAAGTCCTGCCAGGTCAAGCTCGAAAGCATCCACTTGTCCTTTTCGAGTTGACCTCCTGGCTGACATGCGGTATGTAGTTCAGCTTGATGTTCCAAAATCTGGAGAGCTGCATTAATACAGACTTCATGAGAGTAGTCAAAGTTTGGATTCGATCTATCGTGGCTGAGGTATTTTCGATGCAAGACGCAGAGACTCTTCAAATACAACAGATCAATGTTTAGTCTGTGAAATATCATGTAAGCCTGATCTGTGAACGATGAGCTCAATGGTCTTATTCGAAGACTGGGGGGAACATCTATGTGCGTTTCGTGAAGCTCATTTTCAAGTTTCATGGTCTCTTCATATGGTAAGGCTTTGAAAGACAGTGCATGCCGAATGACACGCCGGAATGTTCTCGCTAGTCGACTCTTGTAACAATAGTATAACATTGGCGTTGGATCAGTTGGTGGCCGAGAACATGGGAGAATCTTGCAGTCCTCATCAAAGTCTGTATCAAACAGGTTGCTCGGAGGCTCTGCGTCACATTCTTCCTCGTGTATGATCGCGGGCAACCCGGCCTGGAAAGAGAGAAGAAGCTCGAAGTTCCCTAGGATGAAAAAAGTCCTTCTCCTCATTTCCCCTTCAAAAGGAGAAATGTTGGCAAGATGGCGAGGATCCCTGTGATATCCCATCCTTATAGCAAGACGTACGCCGATTCCCATGATCATCCAGGCATCCGAATCAGGATCTTCCTTCTGCCTATACTTACAAGATGCGTATAGAAGCACGGCTTCTACGGAATACGGTCTAGCCTTGTGGTATTTACCTGAGACAAGAGCCTGGCCGGCTCTCGCGAAGAACGCTGGTCTCGCGAGATCGTCAGAAGAAGTAAGACTTTCCAGGCCACTAGCTCGTTCAATCTGCGAGCCGATATGCAATACCGAAAAGAGCATTGAGATCCAGAGGAAAGAGACCGAAGAAGGATCAACCCAAAAAGATTCGTACTAAAGATGATCAGTACCTCAACATAATAACGAGGTTCAAGGAACATGCCTCTCGTAGAAACTTCCCGCTGTGAATGATCGCTATGGCAGTCAGTAGAGGTTTTAAAACCGGAGCGGTGTGCTTACGAATTTCAATGTACCTTGCATTGAAGTAGGCAGAGAGTAGCTTGTCCACCATAGTTCTTGGTGGTAGAGAGTTGCAAACATCCATCAGCGTCAGCGATTCAGTTCTGTCTAATACAATATCAGGACCATTCGGAAGTGCGGATGATAATGTTTCCTCATTATCATCAGTGTCAGGTTCAAGGACGCTTTGAATATCTTGAATCTTGAGAACATAAGCTGTGTATCAGAGGCTTTTCGACAACTAGAGACACAGACGTTTTGCAATAATGTTACCCAATGGGTGGCGTCAAGGTAGTTTGTTTCTGATCCACGGACATCCAAATGCCCTTCCAAACGCGTCTCGGCGTTTTCCGGTGAACTGTGGTTGGAGAGTTCCCTCGACCGCTGGTTGACTGTCACATTCTGGGAGGACCTCTTCCCACTGCAATTCTCTGAATCCTCTTTCGTTGTTTGCATGAGACTAGTAACCATTTCCTCAAGCTTCTGTAAGCGAATCTGTGCTTCAGAAGCCCTGGATCCCCCATCAGATCTATCACGCCTATTTCGGCCGCCATTGGAATAGCTGCAAGAAGCTGCATCCCCTCTCTTTGAGCATGATATACACGGTACCTGTCGGTCACATTTTGATCTGTAACGACAGTGAGCGGCCAAAGGTGCATGTTCGAGTACTAAGTGAGACTGACTTCCGCGTTCTACAAGCCATGCAAGATACCGGCTGCCGATTGCGTTTCGTTACTCGGGACTGTAATCCACTGTTTGTAGCATCGGGCTTCGCTATTCGGAACACGTTTTGGTGTTGAGACATCTCAGACATATTTGATGAATGACTGTAAAATCTCAGATGACATATAAGTCGTCTACACAGAGGTAAGCTGCTTAGATAGGCGGCTCGAGAAATGTGCAAGTAGTGTAACGCAGAAGGGGTATTGCATCAAAGGGTAAGGAATAATGTGATAAACCTGTTCCGAACATCCGAGTGATGCTTCACTCCACGAGAGAGAGCATAAACTAAGTTGTAAGGTATATTATAGCTCAAAGGTTTCAACCCTTCAAGCAAGGCCAGCGTCTATCCTGATACCTACGAACCTTTGATCGTTCTTTGGTCAAGGAATTGCAGACTATTGAGTTTTTTGTCTGTAACTGCAGGTGTTCGTAGACTACGTTGAACTATAGCACTAATGCTACGACAACAGCGAAACAGTAGACCGTAATGTGTAAAATTACCTTAGGTTCAGCTGATTGCCTTGTCACGTGGAATGATGTCAAGAAAATCCTTCGTGCTAAAACATTCTCTGCTACTGAGTGTGTTCTTCACAAGCCAACATTCGTAACAACGATTCGACCGTATAGACTCGAGCTGATTTTTTGGGACGGTTAAAATCGAAGTGTGAGCGTGAGGCTGCCAAGCTGTGTAATGTGATGTGAGACTAAGCTCAATCAAGTTTAGCCGACTTTGAGGGTAGTCGGAAGCGCGCGGTCCTAGAAGCGCCTTTCTTATGGCAGAGTGCTTGATCTTTCAGCAGAGCATAATGGCTGAGACGGTTCTAGCTAGAGCGAAGGATACTGGATGGACCGGTCTCTCAAAGTCATACTTACCAGGATTTGATTTATCTGCTTCGGCCTCGAGCGCGTTTACCGAGCATTCAAGGATGGCAGGGACTTTTTGACTCCCTTAATTGTTGCCTACGATATTCGCAAGCTCGTCGAACTAGGATCAATGCCCTCGAATATAGATTTCAGAAAGCCTCACTATGATGGTGAAATGAAGTCTACGTTCATGGGATATACAAAAGATTGATCGTGCTGGATAGTCGAAAGCTCGTGGAAATAACAAAGGCCAGTGCAGTATAGCGCATCATGTATGTGACCGAAGTGAACCATTTCACTTTCTCATCACACATCGGCTGTGGTTTAATGATCTTCTGCACTCTCTAGTGGTGATCCAGCTGCCGCTTTCGCTTACACCAGAACCACAAGTTTACTTGTGGGCATACCATCCCTCAACATATCAATGCCAGCCCGCAGATGCTCGAGTCCCTTCTCAATGGCCTTTACTCTTGACGCCGTCTTGAGTTTACCGCCTGTCAGGGTTGCTGGTTGAAAGTTCTTCATGGATTGCCTTGCCTACGCCCCCAAGTCCTGCAGGGATCGAAGAACCATAGACTGTCATGATGTTAGTGCCGGCCGCTGTTTTGTCCGACCATGACAGCATCCTACCCTGCTTGACCCTTACTGTCGCCAGGATGTCCTTAGGTGCTTTTTGCGCTGAAGCAATGAAGCCGCCACGGAGTTGCGCAAGGGCTGCACCTATCATAGTGCTGTCGCGGACCTCAATTGCTGGAATCACGTTCGTGGATGACCAGAAAATCTGTAAGGGTTTCATGCCATCATCGGGCTGCCAGATTCCGAGACTACTTTGGCACCGAGATTCGTACAAATGTCGGATTTTTCTCGACGCTGTTTTGACGGCGTCATGTTGGAAGCTACGGCGAGTTACTTAGCGGACCTACCCATACTCGAGCTTCCACCTCGAATAAGGATGGTTGTGCCGAGCTTCTCAGTGCTTATGCTTGGGTACCACAGGGCCAAAAATCCCCTCTGATATACGCCATCAGCAGCAGTAGAAAGCGCTAAATGTGTTACGGACGCAGCCTCATATGTGATGCTGTCTAGGAGAGGGCTGGTGGCACTCGCTGGGACGGCAGCAAAATTATGGAAGCCTGAGTTCTCCGACTTGCCAGTCTTGAAACTAAGGGCATGCGCAAGTATACGTCGACCCTCACTAATATCGGCAACGCCTTTGCTAAGCTCAATGGCTTCGCCTGCGAGATCACTGCCGAAAGTTGTAGGCCACTGCTGAACGTACAATCCAGAGTCTTGCCTTAATTCAAGCAATCGGATTGATTGCGATAGCATGGCTCTTAACAAGAACGTCTCCAGGCCCAGGCTTGCCCACATCAGCCAGACCGACTCTGAGTTTCCTGAATCCCGTCCATCTAAGCTGCCTCGTTTGTCGATAACATTGTGGAAGTTTGGCTTCCCTCTATCCCTGACTTGCAAGCTGTTGAAGGTAGTGTCTGTGTGAACGTCGTTGAAAGAGTCAACTATATTGTTCTTCGATGGTTAGAGTGTAAGAGAAAACACGGAAGAGCATCTAATACTATGACGCATTGATTCGGCATATCGCGGCTTTAAGAAATTTCCCGTTTAAGAATTACTGGATTCGGCAGTCCTTAAATCCACCCTGACTTGTTTTTCTTCCAGTGATTGTTCTGTAGCTGTACATATATAAACTATAACACAGCTACCTCAACAACCAAATATTGGGGTTTCAGATATTCCAGAGATCTGAGACCTTTAGTCCCCCGTCATCATGGCAGTCCTCCTTACAGGTGGCACGGGTAAGACCTCCGTACGCCTAGCGCGCTTCTTGCAAGATGCAAAGATTCCCTTCCTCTTGGCGTCTCGTAAGGTAGAGGCTGAAGCTCCATCTGGAATGTCGGCGACAAAGTTCGACTGGCTTGACTCCTCGACATTCGAGAATCCTTTTCAGTACAAATTCCCCAGCGGCCAGAGTATTTCTGCAGTTTACCTTGTTGCGCCTGAAATATCTGATCCATCACCATCAATAACAGCCTTCGTCGACCTTGCAATCGAAAAGCATGGCGTCAGAAGATTCGTCCTCCTAACCGGCAGTACGACGGAGGTCGGTGGGGTCTATGTCGGAAAGCTGTGGCAGCACTTGGTTGATCTTGGTGTCGAGTATTGTGTGCTCCGTGCGACTTGGTTCATGGGTACGTTTTCGCCAAACACTCCAGACTATCAGTAAACATTTTCCGGCTGACGGAATGGAACTAGAAAACTTCTTAGAGCAGCAGTATATTGCATCGATCAAAAACGAAAGCAAGATCTATACTGCGTGTGGGGACGGCCAAATCCCATTCATCAGCGCCCTGGATATCGCAGCCGTAGCATTTCGCGCGCTTACCGATGCGAAGCCACACAACACCGATTATAGGATCCTTGGGCCTGAGCTGTTAACCTACGATGAGGTATACCACTGTTTCCGCCAACACCCTTGCGCTGACAGTCTTCGTGCAGATCGCCGGAAAACTCAGCAGTGGTCTGGAACGCGACATCGTGCACGTCAAACTCTCCGAGGAACAAAAGGTTCAAAGGTTCCTCGACTTGGGTATGCCGAAGCACTACGCAAACTTCCTTGCCTTCCTTGAAGCCCGTAGTGCTACTGGAATGGAAGAAAGGTCGAATGATGCGGTGCAGAGGGTGACCGGACGGCCACCGATGAATTTCGATGCGTGGGTGCAACAGAACAAGACAGCATTTCAGTGATTGATCTTAAAGGTGTAATTCGTTATCTCACAAATCTGATATCTCACTCTCACGAATACTCTGTCGATGCATGGAAGGAACAAGTCATTGACTGAAACAGGTGAAATATCTTGCTGTTTACTAGAGCATAAGAAGATCGATGAACCCCGGGTACTATTAATATCCTGGGATACCTAAACATCTAATCGCATTCGCACCAGCTGCCTCATAGCTCCGAACATTCACCTAGCAGATTATCATTCATCAAAGGTCGATCCTCAGTTACGATTGTACTATCTTCGAGCGTGATAGCGTGCGCTGGGAATGTGACCATGCGATATGGTACGAGGACGTCGACGTCAAAAAGACAAGGTAAATCTCAGTACCAGAAACCGTAGAAAAGCAGATGCTATAGATCACAAGAAAGCAGCGACAACTCTTCAAATATAAGTGATGTATGGGAGCGGCAACATCCAGAGTGGGTTGATATCCCGCTTGGCTAAGCTAGAGGTTGCCATTACGCTCTGACCCATAAGAAAAAGGCCGTTGTGGTGACAATAATGCATTCCTGAGAGGTATTGTCTGGATTGGATAGGTATACGGCGGCGAGGCGGAGGACCCCTGATTTAGACCATCTCATAAGATGTTTCGGGCGCTCTTGTTTCTTTACCTCGTCATCCTGCAGTATGCATATGGAATCAACCCACAGGTACCGTTCGTGAAAAGATCTACCACACACATAGCATCTCTGATAGTTCTAGGAATTCGGTTCAATAGATCTAGGTTAGTGAAGGCGTTGTCGAGTTGTAGATGCCTAATGATATGATTTACAGTCGACAAATAACCCGTTCCACCCCATACGTAGCTCAGCGCTATACAACTATCTTCCGGACAATCCGTTACAAGACGCTTACGCCAGGTGTCAATCAGCCGAGTTGGACCATAGGAGTGACGTATGTTTACATGTGCAGCTCTGCAACGCTTGCCGTGGCGGTGGTCACATATTCATTCCCAACGTTGAAGAAGATGCGAGTCAATCCAGAGAGACCTCCTTCCCAATACCAAGCTCAATCGAGGCGCTTCGGGGACCAATGGATTGTTGGGAAGAGAGCAATTCATATTGAGGCACACATGGCAATACGAGGTTCTTCCTTTAAGAACCCCATGATCAATGAAGCGAGAGCAAAGGACCGCTCTGCGGAGTACTAGGCATGCTTATACGCATGAGCTTCTCATCATAACGCTTGCCTTGGTGAAGGGTAGACGGCAGAAACGGCGCTTTCCTCAGAATTCGCCTTATTGATAAAATTTCCCGGATCTGGGAAAGTCCATCGTCATAGCAAAAGCATGAAGCTTTTGAAATTTCTGCTAAAGAAAATAGCATCCGTAAGGGTTCACACAAAACGTGTGATCGAAGGGCACCGAAGATTTTCGACTTTGCGAGATTTTTTTCCGTGCGAAGAAGAAGCTTATTCACGAATATTGAAAAGACGATACACACGGAAACGCAGGGTCAGCTCAAGCTCTCTTGGCCGTTACTGGGTGCGAGGACTCTAGAGCTTGGAAGAGATTTTTCAGAAGGATCTAAACGAGGTTGAGAGCAGCAGAAGTTAGTTGCCTGAAGGCATCCATCCGTGTGCATGGGCCATGTCTACAAGTAGGGCTCAAAGACCGCTCTCGAAACTTCATTCACAACAGCAATGCTATGAACCAAGCTGTAAATGGTACCGGCTTCGATCACATAAGTACATGCGAGCTTCAAGTTAGGTCGCAAGGCAACATGAGAATATGGCCATCTGCAGGATGTTCAAGTACATACGGCATCGAAGTGAAAATTCTTAGATACGGCTTCCATAGGTACTTGACTGAAAGTATCGCGTATGTGTTTCAAGTACATAGAGAGAGCCTAAACCCATACCCTTACTCCTACTACTTCTCCCACCAAGAAAACCCCCCTTTCCCCCTTTCTAACCACTCCATTAATCCCACATCCAACCCCCTATACCTTGACTCAAGCACAACTATACACTGCACTCTTCTTCACGCAATACGAGCACGCACCACCATCATACACCCCCGCAAACGCGCACACCTCCCCACTACCGGCCGGAACATCCGTCACCGCATTGACAGCGCCAGCAGGGCACCCCCATCCGTTGTAGACGGTAAATTTACAGTCAACTCCTATTAAATATCAGCAATCCTGCGGCTGCTTGAAGCTTTGCAGTCAAGATAAAAAACTCTCGGGCTTTCTGGATAGGTATGACTAGCTCGACAGCAACGGAAGAAGAAAAGAAAAAAACCGAAATAGATGGACAGAAGAAGCAAGAGAAAAGTACCCACCAGGAATCTCGCCAATCAAATAGCTGCTAGCACCAAGATTCATGCAACCTGTATCGGTAGAGATCGTGCCTGGGAGAGCTTGGCCGCCTGAGCAGGTATAGGTGCCGATCTCGGTCGTGAAGTTCGTGGTGTATGTTTGGCGGGCAACGAGTGGGCTGGCTTGGGTCAACGCCAGTAAGAAAGGGAGAATGAAGAGCTGTTGTGAAGAGATTTAGCGCTGGGTAAGGGGATGAAGGGGAGGGGGGGGAGGGTTACAATGTTGGTGAACATGGTGAGTAGGTAGAAATGATTTTGGTAAATGATATGGATAGGAATGTTGATGGTGTATTGAGTGAAGAGTTGCGAGGATAATATATAATTGATGGAGTGCTGGTGGCGAAGGGATTCGTGTAACGTCGTATTGCTCTCGTCAGATTTATTATTAATCTTGGCGTGTAAGCTGTACTTTCTCGTACTTCACCTCGGAGACCCGCTTTTGTCAGGTTGAGTAAACTTCACAGTAAACAGCATCGTCTTGATTGCTCAGCTAGTCAGAAAGATATGCTAGAACTTCTTAGAAACCCGGACTCCAAAAGCGTCCATCAACAAGTTTTTGCCTGGCACGGTGGATATGATAGGTAGTATTCTCTTGCCGTTCAGTATTCAAAATGGTCCATGTAACATGAGCAATGCTCTACCGTGGCATCCGTATGGTTCTTTGGTTTTGCCTTAGGAAGAATCAAACTATAGGTCCGCCTTGTCGTCCCCCATAAGGATCAAGCCATGAGGTCGATTCGATGTGTAACAAGTACGCAACCATTATCTTACCTTAGGAAAATATAAAGTCATGTGCATTAGTTAGACATTGTCAACAAACTAGACTGTTCCAAGTGTCAGATTTCGACGGTAAAACCTGTAAAAAGTCCGAGCCACACCAGTCGAAATTTCCTCTTGCACACAGATTAGACGTGAATAACTTAACCTACATTTCCATCAACCCTCATTTTCTTAATTTCTGCATTCCATTTCCTCCACTGTTCTCCGAATCCACTGTCCACTTTGTCCTTGCTTGGTCTGCTTATAATAATTCCCAATCCCTCTCCGCTCCCCAATTCCGCAAGCGGGACCATACTCGGGCGTCCATGAGCACACTGGAACGGGAATACGCATTTCGCCAGTCTTGCTATCAGATTATTACACTCATCAATTGTCAGAATATCATTAAACATGATTGCACTTCTGCAGGAGCGGGAGTTTAGCATGTCGAGGATGGAGGAGGGGCAGGACGAAATTCTCGAGAGCCATACGGGATTCGTAGATGATGGCGTTGACGACGGTCGTGATAATGTCGGAGATGGTGGGGCTTTGAATTTGAGGCCAAGCTCTTCTCGTTTCCAGAGTTCGCCTCTCAGTAACTCGATGAGTATCTTGGGTTCGATTCTACACCTCTCAGCGATTACTGCTGGTAGGGTCCTAACGGTCAATTTGCATGTCGGTACCTCGATAGCCTTAGGTCCTGATAGCAGTGCGCTGAGATCAAAAAGAATGCCCCAATGTGCAAAATGGCCGGCATGGGTCGTGAAGAGGCAGTGCTCTCGAGCTTGTACTTGGAAAGTGATGGGCTTTTCAAGTAGGGTTGTTTCAATGGCAGAGCCTAGGTTGAGCGATGATCGAATTGTGCGGGTTTCTGACGTTGGAGCTTGGCAGAGGTCCGCAAGGAGTCCTTCGTTACGAATACGCTCGTCCGCTGCATGCTGGTCAACAAGTACGAGGAGCTGCTTGGCAGTTGAATTACTCTGTTCGAGGTCTTTCGCCGCTGGTGGTGTACCCATACGGACTAGAATGAATTTCTGGTCGACTTGAGCAATGACTTGTGCTTTGGTCAGGCTCTCCTTCGATAGTCTCGTGGAGAAAACCGACGATGCTTCGGTAAATGCTGTCCGTATATCTGCGTGATAATGTTGATGTTTACCGTGCAGTATATCATCACTCTGGGCAGTAGGACCATCAAAGGAAACCTGTGGTATACTCTCTTCCGTCGGCTTGAAAACAGGGTTGTCCCACTTCTTTAAAAAATTGCCAACCCATGATCCCGTTTTGGGCGTCGATAAAGCAGCTGATCCATTACAGGGAAGCCTTTTATCGCTTTTTAGCATAGTTGCTTGGTTGGAGTACTGCGTGGCCCGAGACTTCGAAGTATTATCTGCACTAGCAGAAGAGGGTCTCTTCGACTGCTCATTCACTACAAGACCAGTTCTGGCATTGACCAAGACCCTGGCTTTTGAGATAGGATTGATCCACGAAACAGTCTGCTCAATTTCTGGCGTAATATCACATTTTTCCATTTGCGGGATTGCAATATTGTCTTTAGGGGAGTCGTCTTCGACGAAAGGATCATCTAATGCTGGAACGTCAAAACCAGACACGAAAATCTCGCCAGAGCAGTTTTTGGTGGGTTGCAACTCTTTCCAAGGCTCAGCGCTGCTCTCTCCATCCTTATCATCAAATGTCTGGGTGGGAGTACTCGTGGAAGAAGCGCTCCTTAGTCTTTGCAGCCGTGCTCTGGATTCTGGCTTTGACCTAAAAAGCTCGTCATGCGGACTTCCTGGCTTCCCGCTTTTCATACGAGTCCACCCACTAAATGTGTGGTCAAAGTGAAGATCACGGCTACGCGAGAAGCTCGGCAGCCTGACGCTGCCTCCAGAGTCATCGCCCATATATACGGAGCTTATTCGCGCAGCACATTTCTTCTCTTTTTGCAAGTTTGCCACCAGCGACACATCCGCTGGTGCTGCGTGCTCCAAGACCGTTAGAGGTATAGATTCGACAGAATAATCTGCTGGGGCTGTCCCTTTATGGGTGCGTAAAGGGATTTGCGAAGGTGACGGTCTCAAGGCATGCAGACTCTGGGAGTTTGCGGATTCACCAAGTAGTTTCGGACGGTTTCTGGTACGCACAGCCCGTGGCCTGAAGTGATGGTCGCTAAGGAAGCCATTGATCAAAGCTCCAAGAACCTTGAGTAGGCTAGATATCGTACTCTCTCGTTCGAGAGCGGTATAGACATCGCTCTGATGGAGACTGCTTATGTCGTGGCAATTAATGCGTAGGGAGAATTTCGGCCATCTATCAACCCCTTTCCCACCCCTTTTCAATTGCTTATTAGTGTACCCACCTTGCTTAAAGCGTCTATCTTTACTACGACGCTCTTGCTCCTCGGCATCCGGAACGTCTTCTTGTTTTCCAAAATTCGAGGAGGCAAAGAGACGGTTGACCTCATCGTAAAGCACGTTACCATCAGAGTTAGAGTCAAGATAATGAACTCCTAAGGCGATGAATTGCACATTTTTTGATGGGGCAGGCTGTAGAGAAATGGCACCCTGAATTGTGATGAAAGGTGTCCGAGCTGACGTTTTAACCCAGTATTCCCAATCTGATGGGTCGATGTACGTGGCTTGTGATAGAATACTACGGGCCAAAGAAAGGTCGTATGACCTAGACGAAGACGGTCCGCGTGTCTCCTTGGAATTCGACCCTTTCCCACGTACGAATAGCTTTTTGGAGCTTCCAGCACCCCTCAAGGTAAGCGTTATTGGAACATCCCATGCTAGGAGAAGCCCAACAACGTATTTTTGCAGTAGATCCATCTGCTTTTCATCTTTGCCCGCGCCTTCAAAGTTAAGGCCACGCTGCTTTACCCTCACAGGCATGTTTCCAAAAAGGTTCTGGACAGTTATCTTTGTGCCATGCTCTCGATCTGAGAGTTGATGGTGAACAGGCGCTGGCACTAGCCTTGCGGCAGGTCGTGAATGATGCAGTATAAGCGTTGCGTGAGAGCGATGTGCATGATGGTGGGAGGTGATTGTCAGAATTGACTGAGCAGCGAGGGAGGGAAGAAAGGTTCCGTTTCGCCCATGGATCAGACCCGGGCTTCCATGCTTCGATGTATCTAAGTATATGAGTAATTGTAATTGCCTCAACACAGGCAGTGAAGCTCACGATACGGCTTCCCCAGTCCTCCATTAACAGAGAACTCTGCGGGCGTGATTCCATGTCCATCATCTTCAACAGTGCATGCTCCACGAAGGAAGTCCACGCTGACATCCAGTTTCCGTGCTCCAGCATCCAAAGAGTTCTCAAGAAGACCACAAACAGCATGGTTGAGTGAAGATATCGTGTTTGAGGACTTGATTTGAGCTGCAACTTCTGCTGGTAAAGGCAATATTCGAGCTACACCGTCAACCATTTCATACGGGAAGTAGGCACGGGCAACAAGCAGAAGCAAGGGAATCAACGAACCCAAGAATTTTCGGCTTGAGAAATCCTTTATGGCCGTCTACAGAACATCAAGATATCCAATGGCGAAGCTCATGGGGGACGCCACTTCCTCGCAGAGTGACCGAACGGTAATGGAAGGCGCATTTGAAATCAGAGGTAGGGATTAGAGCAGCTAAACGACCCAGAGAGCCTTTGCTCTCTCCTGTTCTACCGTGCCGTGCATGGATAGATTCAGTGCCACAAGGCATCAGATACCAAGAAGGGACTCGTTCAAGCTTAGGTATCTTAGATTCTTTATGAAGGTATTAGCGGTCGGAGATTCTAAAGGCCGAGATTCGCTTAGATCCGTTCCCGCCTAATGGAGACCTAACCCTTGTCACCCAAAGGTCACGTTTCTGCTTGGCAGTCACGACTCAGTAGCAGCACGCCCTCCTTTCCTACAGCTCTCGTGTCTCACCAATCGAGTACAAGCTGCCTTTCCCATCTACTAACATCTTGCTGAATAGTAGTATAGCTAACAATCCTCCAATTTCATCATCTGTATGAAGAGTCGCAGTCGGTGGCCTATTCCTTCGTACCTATCCAGCATCTTCCGCGGTCGACTTCTTCCATCTTAGAGCTTCCTCTACCATACCTTTAATAGCTTGAGTCTCGAAAGCCATCCTACACCTTACAACCTCAGGTTGGTCAGTAGGATGGCGACTGCTGATCCGGCCCCGAGACCACAAGGTATGCTCTACATCCCAGTATTTTGGCAATCTAGGGTAGCAAATGCAGTCTTCGTGCTTTTGCTTGATATGTCTCGCATTTAACCCTCGGCTAACCTCCGATGTAGACAAGCATTTCCGTAGACGTCCCTTCACATGGATGAAGCGTCTCGCGAATCTCAAGAACTCCACTTCTGATTCTGGCACCAACGGGAAGCGGAATCAACAACCCTCGGATTCGAAAGGCAAGAAGACCAACATTCTCAAGAACAATCCTTACCCAGTCTCGGCGAAGCCAAATGCGAACCCCTCTGTTCCAAATAGTGGTAACGGTCATCTCTCGTTCTACACTCCTCCCTCGGGACGAAGTGTTAGTTATACTTCGCCTTCACATAGCAAGGAGTCCCTGCCCGTCTCTAGCGATGACCAACAACCACAATCTATGAGCAAGAAGTCTGCCGCACCCACAGTCTCCACCACAACCGACACCGTCAACTCAGAAACAGCCACAGCGGACTCAAAAGCCGGAACAACTGTCACAGTAGGCGGCGCCCTGAGCTCCAGCGGCCGAACCGGGGGTGAAGGAAGCACATTCTCCTCTCCCGCCCCCTCAGTCCGCTCTCTTACCACAACCCTCACAACCATCCAATCTGCCGCCCCCTCCAATCTCCTACAAGGCCCCAATCAACCTCCCCATCCTGGTGGCCTCGCCATCCCTCACTCAACACAACATCCCCCAAACTCCACTCACACCTCTCACTTCACCCACCAATTCCCCTCTTCCCCCCCAGCATCCGCCATCCCCTCCCATCTCTCCACCGGCCAACAAAGCAGCAGCTCTGGAGGCCATCCCTCCACCTACACCACCGCCACAGCGAACAATCTCCTCACCGACAACGCCTCCATCCTCACCCTCGCCTCGAGCTCGAAACGCCGCCGCCGTAACTCCCTCGACACCAACGCCTCAGTCCGCGCTCTAGCACCCTCGTCCTTATTTGGTGGCTCTCGTGAATCCCTCCCTCTAAGCGTCCTCAGCGCCAACATCAGCAGCTCCGACCAACCAATCCCGCACTCTGTCCGCCTCCCCAACACCGAGCGTGCCTCCGTCTACAGCTCCTCGGGCATCGCCCCTGCCCTCTCAAGCGAGCGAAACAGCTACTACGCCAACAAAGCCACCACCGGCGGCGGCGACGGTGGGAGCGTGCGCAGCGGGCTCATCAGCCATGGCAGGAACGACAGTATCACAGGAAGTATCGGGGGCATTGCGGCGGCCAGTCCGCTGGCGAGTCCGAGGGAGGGGTCCGGCGCGGCGTTCGGGTATCAGGAGAGGGCGAGTCAGAGGAGTTCGGGATGGAGGGAGGTTGGGGAGGAGGAGGAAGACGGGGAGGAGGAGAGAGAGGTGGTGAGGGAGAGGGGGCATGAGGATTAGGGTTTTGGGTTGGAGTTATCGCGGGGAGTTTCAGAGTAGGGAGGTATTCAACGTCGGAATGGCCCAGGGAGAAAAATGTTTGATGCGTGCTGAGCAAAGGGGAGGTTGAGGGGGGGTATAACGCGAAAAAAACGTCGAAGGGATATCCGGCTGTGCCTGGATGTACTGGTTTTTCCCTTTTCCGGCGCAGCGTCCAGTTCTTTGTTTATGATGGATTTACTATACCTCTAGTCCAATGCAATTTTCGTTTCCATCGGAGAGGGGAGAGCTCGTGCAAGTGGGCTGGCATGAGGCGTTCTTGGAGTGGTGGATGTCGTAGTGCTGGGTTGAGGCGGTTGGGGCACTGGGGTTATGGAGGGGGTGCTTGAGTGATAGGAGTTCAAGATCTGGTATTAGCAAACCTCCGGTATATACGGCCAATGCGAAGATCGCCCGGTAGCTATCTAACCTAATCTACACATCCAGCTCACCTCATCCCTCTACATACACTCCTCATCTCACCCCCCACTTACTCCGTATATGTACCCTCCCCCAAGTTCCCATTGCCCCTCCCCTGCCTTCCACCGCCACAGCGCACACAACTCTCCCATGAATGAACTCAAAGCAACCAAGGCGCTTGATTTCGCGCCCAACTCCCCTACCTCTCTCTCCCTTTTAAAAATCCTGGCCGCACAAACATCGTAACATGTGCCATTAAAAGAAACGGGTATCTAACATTGTCCAGCCCATGCCTGGTTCAAAACTCCGAACGCTCGCATGTTTTGTTGAAGATGGTGCAAATTTGGGGGTGATCAAGGTACAGTAGGAAATGCAACATAACGCCCCTGAGTCAAGATCAACCTTTCCCCGGTCAAAACCAATTATCTTCGAGAAAAAAAAGACAAAACCGGCCTATACAAGGACCAACGAAGTAGTGTATCAGGACCTAATTCACCCATCCCTTCCCTCCCCCTTCGGCACCGGCTTCCTCACTACCGCCGCCCCCAACGGCGACCTAGCCTTATACTCCGGCAGCTCCTGCGGCTGATCCGTAGCGCCGATGTCGCCGGCGGTGGGCACCGTGTTGGTGAATGCGTTGACCGGAGTAGGTGGTGTCGGCAGGGTTTGGTACTCGGGCAATGTGTCAAGACTTGGTCTTGAGAGCGGTTCGGGGTTTACATCTTCTTCAGTAGGTACTGTGTTCCAGAAAGCCTGCATGTTTGCTGGTCTCTCGGCGATGAGCATGGAATACCGCGGTAGCGGTAAGACTTGCGGTGCTGGTTTTCTTTTTAACTGGCTACTGCCCTCCCCCTGTCCGCCTGCATCAGTCAAGATAGCTGGACGCGGAGGTAGGGGCGGCGGTTCCAAGTCCTCGTCTTGTTCTTCTTCACCACTGGAGTCGTTCTCGAGGAGAGTGATACCGGTGATTTGTGTTTCTTCAGAAGACCGCGCTTGTTGGGTTTCCTCGAGAGGATCCTCGCGGTCGGAGAGGGCTTCTGGCATGCGGAGGGATTCCTCGAATTTGTAGATGTCCATGTCGAATTTGGGGGCTAGATGCTTGTTCCAGTGGGAAATCATGGCTTCGAGAATCCGCTGGATGATTGCTGAGATTTTGACGTCCTCTATCGGATCAGGGCTGCGGAGTAGGGTCGGGGCGAAGCAGACTGCAAGATTATGCGGGGTCATGCGGTTGAATTCTGAAAAGTCTGCTATCCTTGAGAGGAGAGGGAGGAGGTGCATTACCAGGATGGTCCTTGACGATTTGCTGATAGGTGACCATTCCGTGTCTGGATTTAGTATGGCTAGTAACTGGGAGATCTGGAACGGTATTCCTGAGTCTCCATAGAATCTCTCCAATCCTGCATAGCACGATTGAGGGAATATCGGATCTCGTAGCTCTTTATACCACTGCTTTATCAGCCCAGCAGCGGCGTGAAGCTCCCATCCCTCACATTGATCCAACTCATCGACCCAGACATCCCCAAATCCTTCTCTTCGGTGGCTGTGTGTCAACACCACGTTCCCTTCTTTCCACACTGTGAATTTTTGTCCGCGGTCGTAAGCTTCTTTGAGGATATCCACCATCATGGCCCTAGCGCTCATACGAAAGACACCTTCAGTCTTGATCAAGGGATCCATCAGAACAAAGCTCGTAGTTTCTCGTAAAACCCTTGGCAGTCTGACAGCTCCAGATGATGACAAGGGTAGAGGCTGCTTGACGCCAAAGGCCCTTTTCCCGCGGGCGTACGGGGCGTCAATGTGGGGTAAATGTCGTCGATCGGCCATGTAGGCGGAGGGAGGGATCAGGAGATCTTCGATTGGGATGTGCAATGCCAGGCCAGTCAACGTCGAGACTATGAATATCTCGAGAGTCAGCACTGGGGCCCAGAGATCTCCCAGAGTTCCGGAGGTCCCTCACCATGCACGACCTTCTTCCTAAATTTCGGGCTCACAGCCGTCGAGAACATCTCGAACAACACCCTAATCCAATTTTTTTCATGGACAATATATAGCTTCTGCAACCTCTTCCTCGTCGCCCTCGTCAGCAGATTATATGCCTGCAAAAGCCATCCCCAGCCTGGCCGCCCCTTCTTCTTTGCAGTAGCCCCGTTGCTTCCCCCACCTGCGAAAAAGACTATTTCATATCCGCGTCCGCCTATAAGCTCGTCTTCGTCAGGTAAGCGGGAGAGGACGTAAGGCAATAAAGCATCAAAGTCAACGTCCTTAGTATCAGGAAATGCTGCAGCATTTAGCACGAAAATAGGTAAATCATTCTGAGAGGGAAGTGGTGATCGATACAGTATCTGCGTAGCAAGACTGGCGAGCGCTGTAGAGTACTCAGCTGAAGTAGACGCTGGTGGAATGGCAGTCAACGAAACTGAGGGTCTTCGTAGCCCTCGAGGTATTTTGGAACGCATTGGATGCTAGGGCAAATCTGAGGGTGACTGAGCTATATTGTGGTTCTGCACCCGTATTCAGGACAAGCGATGGAACTGGGTGACTAATGGGAGGGTCATAGTTATATGTTATCATGTTCATTTTGAAGGCATAAGCATCTACTTGTGCTGTGAGGATTTACAAACTTGATTATCAACGACCTAAAAATACACAAGCTCGATATAAAGTTAGGGTTCCAGACGCGTAAGCTATGTAAAGCCGCAGTCTCACGTGACCAGCACTGAAGATCAAGATTCGGGGCCTTATCGCATTCCCTAAGCCATACACGCTCTCATAGACCTGGTCGATGCGGTCCATGTCACCCTTGGGTAGATTCTCTGCTCGATAAGCTGTTGTTGACTGCTGCCTAGAATGCCTAAAATACCAATCCGCCGAAGCGTGCAATGAGAATTGTCGTTTAGGTTCCAAACAGACATGACTGTCATGTAATGCGGTCCGTCGGACTCACGCCCTTGAACTCATCCTCGTCCGGCCAACAGCTTCGTACGAAATGCTCGGCCGCCTGATTGGGGAAGCAAGGTCCAGATCAGCCACAGAAGAATCGTCTATTCCATTCCGAGGCGGAATACAGTCCTCGTATATCTGTGACCAGACAGTAGCTCCACCTTCGCCGAGGCCAGCGGGAATCTCCAGCTCTGGGTACTCTAGCATACCCCCGGCAGATATTGAAGATCGATGTCCTCTATCAAATCCCCGTAGTTCCACTTGTGACCGATAAAGTCTACCTAGCGTATTCGTGATGCTCTTCCTAAACGTCAAGCTCCGACTTTTCCTCTTTTCCATTGCTGGGAAGGTCCCAAAATGATTGTTGCTAGGGTTTTTAGGTCTAGTGGTTTCTATGGCAAAATCGCGAGAGTGTACTCCGTCCGAGCTGCTTGCTGGTGAAGAGGAGCGTTCGGCGCGTGTGTGACTTGGAAACCGAGACCATGAACCTGCTGATCTCGCTGGGGATGAATTCCGCCCCCTTCTCCTTGCCTTATTTGTATGATCTGTAGGCTCTCTACCTCTATTAGAGGGTGACAGACACCTAAGGGATGAAGCAGACGAATATTTTTGCAATCGTCGTAGTGATGGTCTTGTAAATATATCTCTTCTGCCTTCTGGTACTCCCCTCTTTGGATTCGCGCAGCTAGTTTCTTGTGATACGCTAGCAACCCTTCCTATTGCTACGCCGCATTTTCTCCTAGGTAACATACTGCTTCGCCTTCCCATTGTTATAGCAGCATCCTCTTCTATGTGGCCCTGGAATGCTTTCTCCCATAATGATGCCGCCTCTTTGTTCTCCGCAGAGAAGAGATCGTAAGCCGTGGATTGGCGTCTGACAGAAGGATATGGTTCACGGGTCCCGTCAAGGTTAGGTATGCTCTGCCGACTACCGCCATGGGACGAGTAGACTGAGGATGCGATATGTTGTGGCTGCTGTCTCCACAGACGGTCATCTCTAGATCTGTTTAGAGGCTGCCTTGTAGTGGTTTTCTTTCCCTGAACTTCTACAGCGGTGCGAATGCCTACCTCTGGTAAGATGGAGCTTCGAGTACTGTACTGGGAGCTGCTCCTGTGCAGGTTAGGTTGCCTTGAATACACAGAGCTAGTCCTACGCATATGCCATTGGCCTGAACTTTCTCCAACATGAGATAGAGATTGTGATACTCGAACTGATCTTGAGGCTAGATGCTGCGTAGCTTGTGGCTCTTGGTGGCGGATCGATATTTGCTCTGTCGGCACTTTCATGGCATTGCGGCTGTCTGCCGCTCCATCAATGCCACCAAGACCCAGCTCCCCAATAGCAAGATCGCAGTTAGCCCTATGCGATTTTTGACGACTTGGTTTTCCGGTGTAGCCAAAGTGCAACCTCATGTTAGGTGTAGACCGCCCAAAAATACCGGATGCCCTTTTTACCCGTAGCCCTGATCTTAGTGTATCAGGCTTCCCTTTGGCGGTATCTGGCCGCTCGACAGATGCTTTTCGCAAGCTCAAACGAGATCGTCTGTGAATAACAAGGTTGTTGAAGTGGAACGGACTCGCGGATTGACCTGAAGCTATCCGGATATTTGGTTCAATTGCAGTTTGAGAAGGATGCTGCTCAGCAAGGAGTGTAGCAGGTGCGCTTTTCTTTTTGCGCAGCACTTTGCGAATGGTCGATCCATCCTGTACTGTTGTAACCTTTGCAGAGTACTTTTCGCCTCTGCTCTGTCCGCCGAACTTTCTGTCTGATGACTGTAATGCGTCGAGCGGCCTATGAACCGCCGTAATATCTTCAGGATTGATATGACCGAAGGATCCGTTCCGATCCAGCGTTAGATACGGCGTTGCAATGGGCATTGCATCCTCATCATACCCACCTTCACTGGCCGATCGATCTCTGAGAAGATCCTCTTGTAATCGCTGGTGTAAGGCACGCTTCAATTCTTGACGCCGCTGAATATCTTCTTCACTTAGACTGTTCTTCAGCCTCATCTTCGAGCTTTTCCTGGAAAGACCTGAATCTAGAGACATCTTCCGTTTGAGTCTCTCTGTCAAGTAGGAAAGTCGACCGCTGCTCTCTTTGTGACGAACAATCGCTGGCAGTTCTCGCCTTAGACTTTTCCTCCGTGCTGCTGAGCTAGAACTTCCTTTAGCGTTGTGGTCTTGGGAAGAAGCGAAGATCGCTCGAACTTCTCGCGATTGCGTACTACCCATAGTGGAGACAGGGGTGACAAATGCTATCGGATCGAGTTGATGAAGGGGGCAATTGTCACTTCCCTGGAGAGCTTGGATGATCTTGCTGTTTGGAAGATCAGGCGAAAAAGATCTCTGGAAGCTGCAACAGTTGTTAGCAAACATTAGATAGATAGTCAATGATTCTGGAACGAGTGGACAGTTGTAAGAGAAAGTCCTATAAAGTAGTGAGTAATCCGGATAAAGTCTAAACGTGCAGATATATGAGGCAGGGAGGACGGGGACTTTGCGTTGAGGACCTTTAATCAAATTGTGCCTTCTCTTCACAAGCCATATTGGATTATGATCGCACGTGGCATCTGGCCGCCTACCTGGGTGGAAAGATAGGATACAGAAGGCACGACCTATCCAGCAAGGTTAAACTTGCCGGTGATGTAGCTCCTATATCTGGACTTCAGAGACCAGAGATGAGAACAATGGTACAAGACACTGTGGATTAGTTCGTCAAACTGGGCCTATTTGTGATAATGAGATACAACTCAACCAAGATGATGGGCAATAGCTGCATGATTGGTATTCTGGTAGCTAACAACAGCGTCGATAGGCAGCGCCTCACCTTCCCTGCGATGCTCGGTTGAGGAGAGCACCAGCAAAAGGGGAATCCGCTAAGCAATGTTGAAAAATACAGAGTCTATGACGCTTTTGGAGGCTGGGTATCCCATACCCATTCACTAAAAACGCCGATGTTGAGATCGTGTCCCTCTATAATCCGTCGCTCTAAGTCGAGTCATGCTGTTGAACATTTCATCGTTATGCGTCACGAAACTGGTTTAGGAGGATTTGGAATACTTTTGGCGGTAAAACTTGGCGGCGTTGACCATGTTCGTTATCGCGGGCTTCGTTTCCTTCCATTGGCGAGTCTTCAGTCCACAGTCAGGGTCAATCCAGAGTTGATCTGGACTGAGGTATTGAAGCATTTCCTGGATTCGGTCTTTGATCTCCTGCTCGCTCGGAATACGAGGTGAGTGGATATCATAGACACCGGGTCCAATTTGCCTGGGGTATGCTTGGTCGACAAAGACCTTAAGCAACTTAGCGTCGCTCTTGCTGTTCTCGATACTGAGCACGTCGGCGTCCAGTGCTGCGATAGCATGGAAGAAATCCTGGAATTCTGAGTAACAGAAGTGGGAATGAATCTGAGTTGCGTCTGTAACGCCGCATACTGAAAGACGGAAAGAGTTGACGGCCCATGATAGATAGTTCTCTCGCTCCATTCCCGCTCGGAGTGGTAGACCCTCCCGAAGAGCTGGCTCATCAACCTGGATGACGAAGATCCCAGCAGCTTCAAGATCAACCACCTCATCGCGTAGAGCAAGAGCGAGCTGCTCTGCTTGTTTAGATTGATGGATGTCGTCACGAGGGAAAGACCATCTGAGGCAGGTAATGGGACCTGTAAGCATGCCCTTCATTGGCTTCTTCGAGATCGACGCTGCATATTTGGACTCTTTGACGGTCATGGGATGAGGCCGCGAAATATCACCGACGATAATCGGGGGGCGCACACATCGAGAACCGTAGCTCTGGACCCAGCCGTGAGTTGTAAAGGCGTAGCCATCAAGACGCTCTCCGAAGTATTGGACCATGTCGTTACGCTCGGGCTCGCCATGAACGTAAACATCGAGGTCAAGCTCTTCTTGGATCTTCACGACGTCCTGGATCTCCTTCTCGATAAATTTCTCGTACTCTTCAGCCGTAATCTCACCTTTGGTGAACTTATTTCTGGAGATTCGGATTTCCTTGGTCTGTGGGAAAGATCCGATAGTGGTCGTGGGGAACATTGGTAGGTTAAGCTTCTTTTGTTGTTGGGCAATTCGGATTGGGAACTCCGAGTTCCGCTTGTACATGTCATCGGTGATTTTGGATACTCGCTCCTTGACCTTTGGGTCATTTGTTAGCTTTGAGCTTGCACGACCATGTATGGACTTGGCATTGGCTTCTAGTTGCTCCCGCACGCTATCAGGTCCATTTGTGACGGCCTTAGCGATGATGGCCAACTCATGAGTTTTTTGAACTGCAAAGCTGAACCAGTCCTTTATTTCGGCATCGAGCTTCTTCTCGCTGTCGAGGGTATGAGGCGTGTGCAACAGCGAGCTAGAGCTAGCAACAATAACACGATCCTTTCCAAGCTTATGAATTGCCTTCTCGACCATCTCAATTGCGTTCTTGAAATTGGTCTTCCAGATATTACGGCCATCAACGACTCCAACAGAAAGAACCTGCTTTGGGCCGAGTGCCCCAACGACTACCTCAAATTGTTCAGGATGGCGGACAAGGTCAACGTGAACAGCATACAGTTCCTGGGTCGAGGAGAGAACGTCAATGTTGTGGTTAATATCGCCAAAATATGTGGTGAGAACAAGCTTTGGGATCTTGCTGCCAAGATTGGTAAGTTTCTCGTAAGCTGGTTTGAAGGCTGTTTTCACTCTGGGAGGTAGGTCAAAGACGAGGCAAGGTTCATCGATTTGGACAGTCTCAGCACCAGCTTCTTTGAGCTTGATGAGAAGCTCCTCATAGACTGGCAGAAGTTTCTCAAGCAGACTGATGGGCTCGACGGTCTGATCACGGTCGGCCTTTCCAAGCGCGAGGAAAGACACAGGTCCAACAAGAACCGGACGAGTGACGATACCAGCTTCCTTTGCTTCAAGGAACTCTGCGACAGGCTTGGGATTTGATCCCAACTTGAAGGTCTGACCGTCATGGAATGTTGGCTTGACATAGTGGTAATTGGAATCAAACCATTTTACCATCTCCTATACATGTGTAAGTTGGTATGCTAGCCATATGGTCGGATCAAGGATATCATTTGACAACGTACAAGACTAGGGACATCAACAGCAGCTCCGGCGTCTGTTTGTGGCTTCTGGAGGCCTCTCCCCATAGCAAAGAATTCATCAATGGGGTCGAGCTTATATTTAGAATACTTTTCCGGTGAAGCCTAGGATTGGTGTCAGTCCGTGAATCAGATCCGACCATAGTCTCCGGAACATTGCTTACACCGAAGAATTGGATATGGTCGAGGACGTGGTCATAGTAGGAGAAGTCATTGCTGGGAACAACATCGACACCCGCCTCTTTCTGGATCTTCCAATGCGTAAGACGAAGACGCTTGCCCTCAGCGAGAAGGTCACTCTGGGACAGCTTTCCGGCCCAGTAGGCTTCTGTTGCTTTCTTGAGGTCTCGGTCCACTCCCATGCGAGGAAAACCGAGGACGGCACTGGTATGGTGAGCATGGCATTACAACGACAAGCTTGATTGACACTACTTACGACTGGACCATCCCGGCGGTGAAGTACGGATACAATGGTTCGGAGAGTAGTTTCGGATGGATGTACCTGAAAACTCGCTGACGAGAAGAAGATGCTGCCAAGGATTTGTACAGAAGAGTTGGAGGAATGTGGAAAGAATAAAACGGGAAGGGGAGTGAGTGATACGAAATCAAGAGATTGTGCGCGGGATGGCGGGGTCATCTAGGTACGATAATTGTTCTGAGCGGTACAGTCAGCACGCTAGCCTCGATGGGACATGCTCGGGGTTTATCACGATGCGGTTTCAATGAGTTCAAGAGGCTTTTATTTATTCGTAATGTTCAGCTGAAGAGACAACAGTTCTTGTTGCCGGTTGTGTTACTTTACACAGGTTGACATGGACAAGTAAGCTACTGTCGAAGCAAGATCAACGACGCAGCTCAAAGAGCTTCCTCCGCTACGGAATACTCATTTTGCAGATACATAATAAGGCTGAAGGCTGAGACAGTGGAACGTTCACCTCTCTGCATAACTCCTATACTCGGGTCCCTCCAAAGCCGAGGAGTCTGCAGCACAGTCTCAAATCCTCCATACAGTAGATACAACGCGTACGAAAACACACAAGATAAAAACTGACCGCTTATGAAATGATCATTTCGTTCCTCGGATGTTCTGAATAGATATTCGACGACTGTGCACCCGAGTACAATACAGAAACCGAGAATGTTCTGAGAGGAAGTCAACAATAAGATGCTCGCCGACAGCGTGTTCCGAAGTGAAAATCTGACGGTAATCTGACGGCGTGTTTTTCATGGGTGACAAAACTTGATGACGTCACGGCCATCTCAACAATCATCCACCTTCCCCACTCCTCCCCCCTTCCACCACCCCATACCCAACATGTCCCTCTTACAATCCTACCTCCCCCCCTCACGCGAGCACTGGGAACAGCTCACCTTCCTCTGGCAATTCTTCCCCATCGTACTTCCCCCCCTTTCATCCCCCCAACTTTCCCATCAGCACCCCAGCTAACCCCAGCTCCGCCAGTACACACTCTTCCAATGGGTCATAGACTACTACCCGATGGGCAAAACGTCCACGGAATCGCGCTTCAACATCCCCGGCAAGATCGGGTGGGCGACGATGGAGGCGCCGGGGTTTATGACGCTCTTGTATATCATGTTTACGCTGCCGGCGCAAAATGGGATTGAGAGATTGCCGATGGCGAATTGGATCATGGCGGGGCTTTTTGTATGTTTTATTTTGCTTGTTTATGGCATACATCTTCTCCGCTATGCGAAATCATGTACTAACTGGAACCTGAAAGACGATCCACTACATCTACCGCGCCCTACTCGCACCCCTCTACCTCAACCCCTCCATGTCCCCCATCCACGTCTCCGTCTGGTTGTCCGCTCTCGCCTTCCAGCTTATAAACGCCACCTGCATCGGCGGCTACCTTGCCTCCTATGGTCCCCTCACCACAGCCGACTGGGCTGGGCGCGCGGTCTACATCGAGCTGGGCATGATGATTTTCTTCGTCGGACTGGCGGGGAATATCTATCATGATGACGAACTGAGGGAGATCAGGCGGGCAGCGGCGAGGAATATGCAGAAGAGGGAGGAGGCAAACGGTGAGGGCAAGGGCAAGGGGAAGAGCGTGGATAAGGTGTACATGATGCCAGAGAATGGGCTGTTTAGGGCGGTATTATATCCGCATTATTTTTGCGAATGGATCGAGTGGGCCGGGTTCTGGATGATTGGCGGCTTGAGCTGCGTCCCGGCGAGAACCTTTGTTTTGAACGAAATTGCGACAATGTTGCCGAGGGCATTGCAGGGCAAAAGGTGGTACGTGAAGAAATTTGGGAAGGAGAAGGTCGGGAACCGGAAGGCCGTGATTCCGGGGATAATCTGAGCGGAAGGGGCACTGAGAGGTGTGTCCACTGTCCAGAGGAGTAATTGAGATAACCGAGACACTACGGAGTAATGTAGAAAAATGCAGACATTGCATCGACAAAGGTGTAATGTTGTATTGCGGCAGAAAAGGGTTGAGCGCTCATAGCCATGCTTCTATGCTATGTGACACCGCTGCTATACATTGGCTGTCGTGGTATCAGGTCGTCAGTCTATGTCGATGACGTAAGGGAGTATGACAGTAGAAGACCAGTGATCAAGCCATCATTGTCGAAGTATGGGAGCGCTAATATAATGTCAAGCTGGGCACATCATTAGTCTCTGCCAGGTGCATAATCTGATCTGTACATTGACCGCGAGGATGCTTCTCCCTAAAGCCAAGATTTCGTATTGACTTTCTGAGTGTGAGTGATGGAGCCTATGATTGAGTCTTCTGATAGCAATTAGCGAGATAATAGAAATTTAGATCTCCCGCCCAAGCATGGTCTATTAACAGGTCCTCCATACGGAGGATTTCTCGGAAGATTCCTGCAAGCCATGAAATGCTTATGCTTGATCAGGATTCCTTGTACGTAAGTTTCAGGGTGATAAGAGCGGTAGGCTGCACAGTGGCTCTCCTGTGGCAGCAACTCCTATATATGTTGCCTTGTGACTCCAGGGCGCCTAAACAGACGCGACGCGAATACGAAGAGGCTCTCGAGGCATCAAGCCATTGGCCTTAAATAGGTCCGGAGGCGTGTTGGATTATCGTTCAAGAAAGAGCTGAATGTCTGGTGCAATTTTGCGGGATCTGTGTGTCTGGCGATTGTGAGCAATGGGCTTTGTGGAAGCTTGGTGTCGTTGACATGCTGGAGCTGACATGCTTAGGGACAAGGAGGCAGGCGATATAGATGGCATGAGGTAAAATTTTGACTGCGTAATAGAAAGCTAATAATGAACCGCAGGCGTCAAACACAAGAACTCGTTCATGTCTGTAGTAGTGGATAATATTGACTCTTAATGACTCGATTCAAGCAGCTCTTCCGGCCGATAAGGCGCAACCTCTGCGGTTTCTGAAGGTTTGAAAAGGAAACTTGACACGCTTGCTAGAAAACACAAAGGAACGGTCAACCGGCCTCAGGCATGCAGCGCTTCTTTCGACAGTCGCCGTGACTACTGTGTAAGTGAGACTTATAAGGAGACTTACCGTGGTCCAGAAGCGAGCCTCGCGAATTTTGAGAATAGTGCCCCCCATGTGACCAGATTACCATAGAGCATCGCACAGATCTCAGAAATGGGGTTTTACAAATACATGCGGCCAATTGATTTCATCCTGGATCTCGATGGTTGGTTTATTATAGTAGTCTGTTCAGTCAATACTTCCAACAAAGAACGAGCAATTATTTGTGGTTAGGGGGGTGTGCTTCGTATTCCTATGCCACCTGAGGGTCCATAGATGGGCAGCGATAGAGATTAGGAGCGTTCTCTTCTTTGAACACTGAAGCTTTGGGGTACGGTACAGCAGATTCAAAGGCTAGGTGCAAGCGAGGCCAGCTGCCGAGCAAGAGGGCGAACAGGTGGAGGGCACTGACCAGGCTGTTGCAGCATCGTTTGGCGAGAAAGCGTGAAGTCCCTTTTTGGGATAATTATCTTGTCGAAGGATGTGCACTGATCAAGTGATCATTGGTGGTTTCGAGCAATGACCCCCTCTCACCGAAGGAGGTTTCAAGCTCGCCACTCAACACTACACGATTTTACTTCCCAACGCCCCTCTTTCCCCTGTTGCCCTAACGCACTATGACCATGTCTTCATTTCCGATTAGGCGGAAGATGTGGGGATCTGGCGATGCAGCTCTTTTGACTTTGGTCTGGCCTCTGTCAACCGCCGCCATCATTGGTAGTGACACCGGAGAAAGCTGCTGGTCTGAAATGTAACTCCGTACCGTCTGGGGTAAAAATGCAGTGGGTGCTATGATTGGTTGGATTGACCGCGAGCGGACAGCAAGCGCAAATGCAAGAGGCTTGAAAGGGAGCGCTCTGGTGTGCGAAGATCCGTCTGTACCTTGTCGATAATTTGTCCTTTACTAGGCCTCAAACGTGAAGTAGATTATTGTTGATGCGGGCCAGCAGTGAATATACAGTGCTGACGATCGATGCACCTCAACGCTCGAATCGTTTGACCGAGAGAGATTATAGAAGTCGAAGCGACCAGGAATCAACCTCTGGATACTTCCGTTGACTGTGCGATTGACTTTGTCCTGTCAAGCAATTGAACTGAATGTATGGATGGGCAAAAGCCACGATGCTTGGCAGGAAATGGTTGGGCGAAATCGAGATGTTATGCATGAGTGCATGAGCGGCATATCTTGCTAACAGTAGCCCAACAGCAGCTAACAGCTTCCTCTTCCTCCCACGTCCGCCACCACCAATGAGAATGTAGGAAGGTCTCCGACCGTAGAGAAGCTACTGTGCCACCGTTTTTAAACTTCCCTGACGAAGGTTGCGCGGGGTGTGTGTGGGCATGGGTGCGCAGATCCGAGCTTTTCACTTTCTTGCTGCTGCTGCTGCTGCTGCTGCTGCTGCTGCAGCTGCAGAGTAAGAAGCGTTTTTCACCATGCAGGATCGGTAGTTGGGCAAACTTTGTCGACGGCCTATCGAAATTCTTGACGCTCGTTCTCACTCAATATCGCGCATTCTTTCAATGGTACAAAATCGGGAAATAGAGTGCCGACAAGCCAAAAAACCCCATTCCCGCTTACATCACCAATCTTTATCACAAGCGAAACTAAGGTCCCTACTCCGTACAGACGACTGTTACACTCTCCTTCAAAAGGCACTGAGACTCAGAATAGGCTTTCATGTTGCTTTGACCTCAACACGCAGGAACCCGCAATCTTGACTCTTCTCTTGATATCTTTGTATGCCTCAATCTCGCTGTAAGTTCCCCTCCAATTCACTCAGCTATGACCTAACTAATTCTCCAATAGATCTCCGAAGCCTCAAACCCTAACGCTCCCTCACAATCGTCTTCCCCTCCATATTCCGTTCTTCTCGTACGATTTCTTACAGAGGGTGTAACCAAGTAGCTCTCTTGTTACACAGATATAGAGATATCATCAACTGTGTTGTTTCTTTGCCTTGCGACTGCGAAACAAAAGTGCCTCTATATTTCTAAACTCTGAGTACACCCTCTTGATTCTCCGACATCTTCACCTACTCTTGGGACCGTCATGGTAGGTGTTGGGGGTTGGACTGCTTGCCAACCTCGATAACATTGGGTCTGGGCAAAATCTATTGCCTCACTGTACAATACCAGACTGGGAGAACAGAAAGGAAATGGACAGTAGAAGTCAAGAAGCAATGGCTGCTGTGAGCATTAACCAGAACGGCTCGGATGGCCAAATAGGAGAACTAGAACCAAAAACAGCTCCTCTCACGTCAACGGCTACCACAGACTTGGATGGTGTATGCACACCCTTACTCCACAGCCTTCCTGAACCAGCCAAGCAAGAAAGCGATGAAGAACAACCATATACGCCTGTTATGGATGATCAATTGAGAACACCAACCTCGGAATATCCGTCAACAGTGCCCACACCAGCGACATCATGGACATCTCAAGAGTTGCCGCCGCAGCTGCATGACTTGCAGACGGGTGACTTGGGAAATGTACAACACGTGATATCTCAAGACTGCTACTTCACGACAAGAGCAGCGCCAAGCTCCAACGACGCTGATATTTATACTGCCCTATCGAGGACAACTCTGTCCTCACCATCCAGGACTAAGTCTGTTGGTGACAGTCTCGACGGTGCTTCTGGTCCAGAATGGCCTGGCGCCCAATGGAAAGACCATTCCTCACAATATACTCACAACGATACTGAAACTCCTCGTCCCACTTCGGTGCCTGTAAAGCCAAGCGACGGGCGCAGTCGCAACCGTCCAAATTACCCAAATCAGTCCTTTGCAGCGTTGCAAGCCCAGCATATCCCTCCGCATTATCCTAGACCTCGCCCACTAAGGACGCGAAGCTCACATCAATCGCAACATCAATCATTCTCGGCCGATGACTCTAAAAGATCCAGAGATTTTTCCTCCGTGCCAACAGCAGCCAAGACTGCCGGCAACACGCCGGCGCAGAGCCCGGGTTTATTTTCCCCACCTTTCTCGCCAAATCGGCCTACAGAAGAAAACGAGGATGGTCAATACAATACTCCACTACTCCATCCTTCCCACATGCAAGCTCCCAAAGAGTAAGCCCTTTCCCATCTAAGTCCTCCCTACCCCCAATTACGGTATGGTTGTTTGTAGAACGGTCACTAACCTGCATCAGAACTCACAAGCTACTGAAAGACATCGATCCAATCTCAGGCAGAAAGCTAGTCAACAACTACGAATTACAGAAAAAGCTTGGTAGCGGTCAACATGGAACTGTCAAGCTAGGAAGAAATCTGGAAACTAATGAGAAAGTCGCTGTTAAGATTGTGCGTCGCTTCTCGAAAAAGGTTCGGCTTGGAAAGACGGGAGACCCGAGTGACATGATTAAGAAAGAAGTCGCCATCCTCAAGAAAGCTCGTCACCCACACGTCGTGAGTTTGCTTGAGGTTATCGACGATGATGAATTTGGCAAAGTCTACCTGGTGCTAGAATTTGTCGAACGGGGAGAGATTGTCTGGCGGAAGCAAACCGACAGAGATGTTGCAATCTTTGAGATGAAGCGTGCCAAGCGAGAAATGGTAGACCAATTCGACGAAGCATACGAAGTTGCTGAGATCGAGCGGTTCAATAGCACGGCTTCTGCAAGGCGATTAGAGAAGGCTCATTTGTTGGCAGAACAAAAGCTACAAGCCGAAAATCTGTTGAAGTCCCAAGCGTCGGCCCTTAAGAAATCAGTTGCAAGCTCAGAATCGTGCTGGAGCCTTGAGTATGCAGGGATCGAGAATGAGGAAGCGTCAGAGGCTGGAAGCCTGCCTGAGATAAGGTCTAGGGAGAGCTTACATTCATCAGCAAGTGATAGCCATTCTCGTGCGGACACTATCGAAGGTTCACCCCAGAGCTCAGTATCACTTGAGCCTAGCACTCCAAGACGACTATTAGACTCCAGCAATACGATAGAGCACCCAATCGTTGCTGATCTAAAGCGGGAGTCGCGCCCTGCATCTCCAACCACCCTTGAAGGGTCAATGTATGGACCTTACACCTCGGATGAACGTTCTTCAAACGTCGCCTTAAGGTCTACCCTCGATCAGATCATGGCCCAACAGAATATGTGGACAGAGGAAGAGGAAGAGTTCATGTACGTGCCATGCTTGACGATATCACAAGCTCTCGACGCCTTCCGTGACACTGTTCTGGGCCTGGAATATTTGCACTATCAAGGCATTATCCATCGCGATATCAAGCCAGCCAACTTGCTTTGGACCAAAGATCGCCGGGTTAAGATCTCCGACTTTGGCGTTTCCTACCTTGGCAAGCCGATCAGAGAGGATGACAATAAGGAAGAAATACCCGAAGCTGATGCTGCAGATCTTGATGAAGCTCTTGAGCTGGCCAAGACTGTAGGCACTCCTGCTTTCTACGCTCCAGAATTATGCGACCCTCAATTATTCGACTTTGGAAGAAATCCTGGGCGACCACAAATTACCGGCCAGATCGATGTATGGGCACTCGGCGTGACACTTTACGGAATGATCTTCGGGCGCTTGCCATTTTTTGATGTCAATGAGTTTGCCATGTATGAAAGGATTGCCCGGCAAGAAGTTTTCATCCCACGCATGCGCCTCAAGGGAGTTGAGGTACCTGATCCAGACTCTGGAGATGGTGCAGCAAACCCTCCGATGAATAGCAACAAGAGAGACGATCATAGGGTCGAGTATGAAGAGGTTGACGACGATTTGCGTGATCTTTTGAAACGTCTGCTTCACAAACACCCACTAAAGCGCATCAGTCTAAAGGAAGTGAAGCATCATCCATGGGTTCTCCGTGGCATCAAAGATCCCAGCGCCTGGATCGACGAGACAGACCCATCCGTGCAAAGCCAAGGAAGGAAAATCGAAGTCTCCACCCAAGATGTTCAAGACGCTGTTATTGGGCTCACGATTGTAGATCGCATCAAATCCGGCATTCGAAGGCTCGGCTCTGTGGTTCGCGGCCGAGAAAGAGATTCTCGTAAAAGGAGCAACAGTAGTACTAAGGCTCTTGACCAACCAATTTTAGTACACACACCTCAGCCGAGTCTATTTCACCGGGATTGGAGGAGGCAAAGTCTAAGGGGCGATGAGCAAATCACCTCCGCGTTGCGCGCATCAAGAGAGGGCCCTGAGCATCCTCTATCACGGAGTGTTGCTGCCAGCCCTGAGCCTAAGCCGGGTACCGATTATTTTGATGGGAGTATTCCAACTTTACCCGATGCGACATCCCCACGGCCAACTCTAGGTGAGCGATTGCTATCAACCGCCGAGTCGACGAAGACAATTCGAGCCACTGTACCTCCCACTGTGCGGCAAGACCTGGCGCTATCCGATGAAAGCTTTTCGCCAACGACCCATGTCGTCGACACAGGCTCGTCATCTAGTCTTGGTGGTATCTTTAGCGGGGCAGGACGCAGTTTCGTCAATAGCATGCGAAGCAGAGAGCGAGGCCCCGAGAGCCACAGCCCTTCCCAATCGAGCCGCTCATCATCGATGGATCCTACTTCTAATGCTATTGATGATCCTCATGCTTCACCCAGCATCGCCTACTCCTCCGCCGTCGCAGCAGGTCATGTCGATCAGCCGCCTGTTCTCCACGAAGACGTATTGCTAGACCACTCCGTACCTGTGGAACGAACCAACTCACCTATCCTGTATCGCTTCCCTAGTGAATCCTCGGCGGAGGCTTTTCAGCAGGCCCAAGATATGAACCACCGGCGTGAGACCCTCGCACATAATCACACAACATCCATCCACCGCCGTACAGTCTCCTCGGCTGCTGCCATCGCCTGCCCTCCTTCACCAGACGACAACATCTTTGACGTTCGTCGAAATTCCGTGCCGCCTAATGACGAGGCTCCACCCTTTAGCATCTCATCCTCCTCCGATCACCTACCTTCTGGCCTTAGCGAATCTACCTCGCACCCCAGCATACCTTCGGTCATCAGCGGTGCCTCGTCTCTTTCTGCTACCATAGAGCCTGAAGATTACTTGGCTCCAATCAAAGAATACTCTCCGCCAACCATGCTGCCTAGTCGTGCATTTTCCGGACGCCAGAGGGCCAAATCTAGTGACCAATCAATATATCATACAATGACTGAAATAAAGCAACCTCTAATCGATGATGACGAGGCAGGGTGGAACGGTGACGGCGAACAAGAATCGGACAGCGAGGACGAAGGCTTGGAGATGGGTGGCCAAAGGAAAGCCAAGCTGAAATAGGTCTTCCTACTCTTACGACTACAACCTCTAATATGACTACGATTACACGAAGAGACGATCTAGTGGAGCTCCGGGGACCGAAGATCCACAATCAGCAGAATTGACTATTCGATTCTCTATCGCTACCATGCAATACCTCAGCTCCATAACACTTTGGCCTCGCATTACCGCCGTCCGTTTTCGGCAACCAGCTCCTACATAAGAGAAGGAATAGGGAAACTTTGTGGACCGGTTTCTAATATTGCGCGCCATAGACTTTCTTTCTTTTCTTGTCCCTCTCCTCTATTACGATCCACCTATCCCCGCTATTCTCAGCATTAGGGATTGGATCAAGCGGCGTTCACGGCATCAATCTTTTCGCATTGTTGAGAGGAATCCTCCACTCAAGAAGTCTCATTTGGGAACACAAAACAGGTCCACAAAAATACTCGGTGGCTTATTTGTATCAAAAATCATTGTTTTTCCTCGTCTGGAAGCGCGGCGTAGGGGCTTTTGCTGGCTAGGATTGCATTTGGGCGGAATATGTCGTTTTGGTAACCGAGGTAGATGGAGATGAGAATGTGATGGATAGGCCTTGATTTGTAGCTTTTGAGGCTTCTTCTTTCCTGGCATGGTGTGTAAAGGGTTGTATAATTTCCAGTCGCCGCACGAGTGGTTTGAGACATCTTGGCGGTTATAATTTGTGCCGTTGTGCTCATTGAGGATGACGATGAGGGCTTATACTAGGGGATCGTTGTATGTGTTCCTAATAAGAACGACCTTTCTCCAATCTACTCTTTTGTGAATGCAATGAAAGTGAACAGCGAAGAAAGGGGGAAAGAAGGGTTGTATAGAAGCGTGAGTGCGGGAGGTGAGAATGGTCGAGCGAGGAGAGAAGGAGAAGATAGGGGCAAGTATGAGTAGGAAAGGAAAGATTGGGATCGGGAAGGAGGTGAGTACTGGGTGCGAGACTCTTTACTCCTCTCCTCCCTGACTTCCCCACCACCACCTCCCCTCTTTAAACCATTCAAACATATGAACCCAGCCACATTTCACATTCCTGGCCCCCGATCTCTCTTCTCTCCTCTCTTCACTCCTCATCCCCCCCCCCTCCTCATGACCGCCGCACTATACACACAACAACAACAACAACAACAACAACAACATAACAAAAAACCTTATCCAAACGCCACAACCTTACGCGTTGCAACAATCAAACTTGCGAATAAGTTAGATAAAACTGAGAACGATGACGAAAAGAAGAGAATGAACTGAGTTGGGTAGGTAGCTAAGCTACAATAAACATACACCACATACATACAAACATACAAACACAGAATACCGCACCCGCCCAAAGTACCTTACCGTATGCAAACACCCTTAGCCATCTAGCCAAAAGAACGAAAAACGTGAGCGTGACTTGGCAAAGGTACTTATTAAAAAAAAAAAAAAAAAAAGAAGCGACATAATCACCATTAAAAAAAAACCTACCGTAATCGATCGCTCGCGACATCCAGAAGCGCTCAGAAGCAAAGCCAATTTCAACTTTTTGGCGGCAAGTAGCGTTTTGTGAAAGGCTGGTCTAGCTAAGGTGTGTAACCGAATTTGGGGGAAACGTGATCGCGTATGGGTCCGCCAGGAGCTACGTATGTATGTAGAAGAAACGGAAAAAGATAAGTAACAAGAGGGGAAAGTGAGGAACATGGTAGGGAGAGGAAAAAAGCAGCAGTGGTATATCGCCTCTAAGCACAAAAGTTCATCCAGCATCCAGCACAACAAGCCCTCTAAAAAGGCACAAGCACAAGCACAAACAGCCCCTTCACCTCCCCTCATAATCACTCGCCCACTCATACCCCCCTCCACCAGTAAACCCCCCACCACCATTCCCATTCCCATTCCCATTCCCATTCCCATTGCCACCGCCATTCCCACTCCCATACCCCATCTCCTCCCCCTCATCCTCCAACCACTCCCCACCACTACTCGCATCAAAACTACTCCGCCCACTCACATCACCCTCATCCGGTCCCGCTTGCCCCAGCTGATCCCACTGCAGGCCTTGCAGTGCCGGATACTGCACCAGCAGCGCAGCCGGTAAAGTGAAGCCACCATTCATGTTTTGAGAAGGCGGTGGGGCCGGCATCAACCCGCCTTGCTGCATGGTGTGGTTCTGGTTCTGCGCCATCATGTGTTCGTCGTACAGGCGCTGGCGCTCCATGGCTTCTTCGTCGAGGAGGGGTTTGATGCAGATCCGCCCGGCTTCGCTGCGGAAATGTCTCCCCAGAGCGTCAGCGCGTGCGAATCGCCGCCCGCAGCCCCAGTTCCCTCCTGCGCCTAGTTCGCCGCGGCAGACGAATTTCTTCTCGCCGGTGTGGAGGCCCTCGTGGCGTTTGCGGTCGTGTTGACGGGCAAAGGCTTTGCCGCAAACCGTGCAGACAAAGGGGCGCTCGTCAGTATGCGTTCTCAGATGGGAGCGGAGGTTGTAGGCTCTTGTGAAGCGTTTGGGGCAGAGTGTGCACTGAAAATTTGCAGGATGTTTTATACGGCGGTCGGGGCCAGCAGTGGGGGGCCGATTGGGATCGGCGAGTTCGAGGATGTAGTCGCGGTTGGGGATTGAGGAGGTGGAAGAGCGACGGAGGCCGGCTCGGGAGGCGGGAGAGGGGTCGCGCGAGCCCGAGGGAGAGACGCTAGTGGAGAAGGAGGCTTCGAAGGGGGAGAGGGAGCGGTTGCGGTTGCCTAGGTCGTTGGAACATAGAGTAGAGGAAGGCGTTCCCGGGCGGGGGAGGTAGGTCTCGGATTTTGCGCGCATACGTCCTCGGCGGCCTGTTGTTATGTCAGCATTGTTGGCACCTCGAATGTAGGGGGCCTTGCCTCCTTCGGGAGGACTTAAGGCGTCCAGGTCGTTCTCGAGCCGATGCGGCTCAAAAAGGGTTTGTTTTGATGGCGGCGCCAACTCGACATTGATTTCTGGTGGTGCCATTGAGGCAGCTTGGCCCATATCTCCCGAACCTAGCCTCGAATGATTATATTGGTCTTCAGCCTGGCTAGTGTAGATCTCCGGTCCGGGACCGCCGCCGAAGTTATTTTGCGCCAGCATAAAATTGTCTTGAGAAAACCCAAAACCTGGATGGGGAGACATTCGAGGCGACACGAACGGGCTATGCGCGGGACTGATGCGTTGTTGCTGGTTTTGTTGTCCGTCCGCAAGACTGAATTGTTCGATGCCAAGTGCATCCGGGTATAAGTGATCTTGTTGTGCGTTCAACATCGGCGATGGAGTCCCATCGTAGCTATCGAAGCTCTCTTGGGTGGGAAGGAAAGGCGAAGGTGCGACAGAGGATGAAACATCAGAATGTTCCGAAGGCGCCCTTCGATGTGTTTGGAATTGTGCGCCAAGCACATTCGCCCAGTCCGCTCCTTGCTGCCCATGCACGAACTGTGCGCTGGACGGATCTAGGGAAGTTTGTCTTGAGTGATTCGGGGAGTAATGGTGATTCTGATCCAGTGCTAGCGACACTGGTCCAGGAGGGGAGTTTGGGTCTGACGACATCATGTTGGGAGGAGTGGGCATGAGATTCTGTGGTGAAGACATGTTACTCATCAAATCAGCTGGATTAATGGATACCTGCTGCTGTTGTATGCCTGCTTGGAACTGAGGTTCTAACGGGAAGTCGTTCTCAAGAAGCTGTGCTTGTTTTTTCTGCTGATGGTCAAAGTCCTCGAACGTTGTGGCTGTAGCCGCCGCACTCAATGGAATGGATGAATATTGGTCTCCGGACTGATGGATGTTCAACTGCGACGACCTCGATTGGACGCTCGAACTCAAGCCATCTTGATGGTATTTCTGTCCAAAGTCTGGATCTGCAAAGTCGTTACTGGGCAACACGTGATGTTGAAACTGCGGTGGTTGTGGAGATCCTTGGTAGAATGATTGAGGTACTAGATTGAACTCTGGTTCTGGCCCAGTAGTGGTAGTTATGTTCGAATTGAACGGTCCGGTATTGAAGGTTGTGTTGTTTATGGATGGGTCGAGATCAAGGTGTGTCGTGTAGTCGTGATAGTGCTGTGGGGAAGGTGAGTGCCTTATATGGTTGGGCTGATGACCGGCCGACGATGACCTTCCACGGTACTGTTGCCCTTCCATGGTGACGATGTTAATTCTTTTCTTAGACCAGTGAGGCAACAACTGTGGCCTGACGTTTCGATAGCTTGTTGAAACAAACCGCAAGCTATGGTAACGCGATCAGACTATGAGTTTACTACCTTGTGGTCCAGTGAGGTTAGGTCGGGAAGAGGGCAGTGTCGATGTAGATCTTAGAATCGGTAAGACTAGTCGAGCAATGCCTCCAAGATCAGCCTAGGGACGAATAGCCGGTAATCGATACTTCAGCGTCTGTTTCAGCGTGTAATACCGGGACGGGGCGAAATGGCAAGTCGTACCGCTGTATCGATAAAGTTGAGGACGAATATCTGCCGTGGTGTGTACACTATCAACGGCCTGACTGATATCTTCGGGGTGCGACTGGGTGCAACGATTCGCTGATCCACCAGACTCCAGTCCCCTTTGGCTTGACTCGCAAGCTTTGTCCAGCTAACAACGGTTGTAAGTATGGAGCTCTTACTGAAGCTGACGATGAAAGTGAGCACAGTGTAAGCATCGAAGGCTGAGGCGAGAGACTGTTTCAACCGTAGACTTGGTGAAGAGCAATGTCGGCTCTCGTAGTTTGCTGGCCACTAATTGCAGAGAGTCAGTATAGGAACGTTTCAAATGATGTGTTGGACGAGGCCCAAGCCTTGGGGCTGCGCACATTATATGGAGTATCAAAAAGTGCGCGGCACCCAGGGTTCTTGAACGACACTCAAGGCGAGCTGGAGGTACCAGGTGTCGCAAGGGATTGTTGGTCGCTGGCGCCAAAGCGCGTGCTTGCAGAGACGGTCAATGGAGGATGTCTGGGTAGGTGGTAACTGAAAGAGTATGATATAGGAAGCATTCAAGTGGTGGGCGATAGTGGTTCAAGTAGTGGAAGGAATATGGCCAAAGATAGCGCATAGTGCAGTAGAACGTTCACCACCTCCATGTCACTGTCACCCGGCGTCTAATTTATCCGCTAAGATAGGTACAGTAGTGGGGGGGGGTTTGCCCGATAATTCCAAGGTACCTACTGTACACTCTATGGGCGAGAGAGAGAGAGAGAGAGAGATTCTACTACTACAACCACCAAACAGTCAATATTGATGAGGTACGGTAGGTGCGGCAAGGTAAGTGATGACTGAGACGGTGCGACTGCTGTTTAGGTCGTCACCGGGGGCTAAGTCGCTTCAAGCTGAGACTCAGCCTCGTTCGCGATCACTTCCACGAACGTTTCACTACACCATTCTAGACTAGTTCTGGAGGCTTGAAGCCTTGCACAGCCCACCCACCAGGCAGACTGGTATCGTTTGACCTCATCAGTTAATGACAAAGACAAGCGAATGGGTCATGATACACTTGGACGAATGGAGAAGGAGAGTCAATCATTGTTGACGATAAAAGCAAGTCTGCAAAATCAAATATCGCTCAAACGCTAGAACAGATCCCACCCGATGGACGCAGTATATCCCAAACCTTCCCAACCTTCCAAACCTTCCCGATATATTCAGACCTTGAAAAGTAGATCTTCAAGTATACGCCCTCAAATCTCTGCTTCTCGGTTCCAAAAACAACACATTGTCTTACCCTTTCTCCTCCTCCTTCTCCTTCTCCTTCTCCTTTCCTTCCGCTTCACCTCCCTTTGGCCTCTCTTTTTCTTTGATGCTCAAAGTGCTCTCCCCATCTCCGTCTGGCCCTGCATTAACCACCCGCAGCTTCTCCCGCGGCACGGTGAACATGACTTGAACCACTCTCTTTTCTACCGCGGATTCCACGTCCCATTCTTCATCGTCTCTTCCGATTTGCCTTGGCTCTGTCCCATGGTTTCCACCCTCGACATCCCAGTCTTTGGCGCCTTGTCGTTTTTGCCACAGCATTGCACCAGCACTGGCTGCACGTCTAGGAATTCCAGCTTCTGTGTATTGATACTTGGTTGGTGACGATGACATACTGTTGTTTCGGTTTTCGGGAGATGCTGATGTGCTCCGATCAGTTCCAGTAAAGGCACGGCGCATACTACCCATCCATCCCCTCGCTCGACTGTAAGATTTGGTGGGTGATGATTCTTCTTGGTCAGCGTATCCTCCAAGGAGGGCCTCGCCTTCCAACTGAAGCTGAGGGAACGAAGTAGGTGCGGTCGTAAAGGTGTCAGAAGTATTCGAACGCAGCGGATTTGGACGTATGGTAAGAGATTGGGAGCGGCGATGGCTGGGATGACGTTCGGGAGTGATTTTCTGCCCACCCGGCACGCCCAAGTGAGTAGAGGTAGCAGCTGTACTGCCGACCGTGGTGGTAGCCGTAGAGAAGGGGTTGGTGGTGAATAGTGCGGCGGAACGCTGTGACATACTCCTGCTGATAGCTCCGACTGACCGTTGTACAGAATACGCAGACAATGCTGATCTCGTAGATTGTTCACTGAGAGTAGAAGACGTACGATCAGTCTTGTCTGGAGAAATACGACCTGCCCGTTGTTGCATGAGCGCATCTGCTGCGGCCCAGTCGCTGACCCAGTTTTGAACTTCAAGGGCTCTCTCCAGAGCAGGAGTCTCTGGAGACGGTGTTCTCGAGGAATCACGGAAAGGATCGAAGTTTGGTGCCGACTCGAGAATGTTGCCGCCCATCTTCTGAGCCGTTTGGGCATCTGCTGGGGGTGTCCTATCTTCATATTCGTCCCGCTCATCAATCGGATGAATGTTGCCAGAAACACGGCTCTGTCGCCCATCATCGTAATAAGGTGCAGGTTGATACGCTCCTCGAGAGTGAAGCGACCTACGAAGACCTCGTGTCGGACTTGGAACTTCGAAAAGTAAGCCTGTCCTTTCAGCACCTGGATTACCACCCCAGGGATATGCGTCTCTGGATACTCGGTTGCCGTCTCCCTTCCATTTGGCGTTCATTGTCATTTCACTCTCTTGTCCATCAATACCTCCCTGGCTAAGTGCTCGCCGTCCACCAGTGGCTAAATTTCGTAGCTCTTCTTCGCGGGCTTCTCTTCGACGCTTGAGTCGACGGCTATACCAAAAGTAGACAATTATTATTCCAATAACGGCCAACAGTCCGAACGTCAGGCCAGCTCCCAAACCTACCCTGCCTGATGGAGTTATGGAGCCCGAATCAGCGTTAGATGGAGTAATGTGCTGAGACACACGTGGATGAGTGTAGCTAGAGATCCATGAGGTTGAAGTCGTGTTGAAGAAATAGGTTTGGGTGCTCTGAGAAATGTCTCTTTTCCTCGCTTTGGAATTTCCGGATACCGGAATTGTATAACCACCAACAATCATCATCACAGCCCCAGGAAGCATCACGGCACCGTGACCAAAAAGCCCCAGCCCTTTCGCAGGACCCGGCCCTGACTGGGTTGGAACACTCCATTGCCAATCACTGCTCCCACCATAACCCGCACCGAGCTGAAGAACCGCCAATTGAGGGTTTGCTAGCGTATGAACATCTCCGACCCATCCGCCAAAGATTATCATTTGTCTTCCGTCTGGCGTAAGCACGGCGGTATGCCCAGACCTGGAATCTACTGCAGTGTTTCTTGCGGAAAGATCCGTTTTGGGAGCTGCGGCAGGCGGATTGACGGGCAAGAAGCTCCAGCTCTGTTCTGGCAAGGAGAAGAGAGCAACTTGAGACATGTTTATAAACGCTTGTTGTGTGTGGCCCCCTATTAATACAAAGTTTTGGCTCTTGTGCTGGGTTTGACTGCCATCGGATGACTGAGAAAAGGTAGGCTCTAGGGCAGTCATGCTAAAGCCAGCTTCTGCAACTGGTGGTCCTCTGCTTGGTGATACGCCCAGTGTGTATGCCATAGACGAAAGTGAAGAAGATGTCGCTGATTCGAGGGCCAACATGACATTAGAATAGTTAGCTGATTGGGTCCAGCCATCTGCCGACACAGAAGTTGTGTTTGGGCACATTCCGCCAAAAGTATAGAATTCTGAGCCGGTATTGTTTGAGCTAGAGAAAGCAATGGCGGAAGCGAGATAATTTGCGCCATGTTGACTTCTGTTTCCAACTACTGCATCCAGGGACAGATTCGCCTTAGCCCACGTTCCCTGGAGATCTGAAGATTGGTTCACTGGCGTTAGGACCCAGAGGGAGGAGCCAGCTGCTTCACTACAATCTCCCGTATATACCAGTATTCGCCCTTGCTCGTCCATTGCCGGCGTGTAGGCTTCATTCTGACTATTCGTTATGAACGGCGGAGACCTCGAAATAGTGATAAAGGGAAGACTCGTCGCGCTGAGCGTCCTGCTCGCATTCAAACCCAACAATTGAGAGTTGGATGATGTTGTAGAGGGCTGGAAAACATAGACCAAGTCATTGTAGATCGGCGACAACATAGCCTTTGTAGGAATGTAGGGCAGGGTGGCCATCGCGGGAAGGACAAGAAATGCCAACAGTCCAACTGGTAGACCAAATAGCCTAGCTGTCATCGTACCGACATGCAAAATCTGACACCGGCAGCGTCGGCTGCCAACAGCGCAGATCACCTTGTCATGCTTGAATCAGTAGAGGACACTCGAAGTAACACCGAGGAACTGCATGACCAGCTGCCAGCAGGTAAGTATAAAGAGCCTAGGAACCTCAGTCAGCGGCACAGAGCGCTCTGAAAGCAAAAGTGCAAATGGTTCTTGCAGAGCTTCGGAACAACAAAGTGGGGGGAAACACGGACAATGTTAAGGGCCACGAGCAGGTCAGATTGTAAACACGCAGGGCTTCAACCACAAGGATTGCGAGTGGGGGGACTAATTGCTGTAGAGACCCCGGGCGAGCGTTCCAGATCGTTGAGATCGGAAGCTTTGCTAGGTTTGCATATGCAAGTCACCACGCGGACTGGAACCACATCTAAAGGTAGCGAGCGATTCGTTGGAATTCCGCGCGCTTTGAGACGTAAACATTGCGTTGCCCTGGTTGCAGCCGGCGGGGCTGCTCGGGGCCAATATACTCATACAAGGTAGTAGATTACATACTGCCCTAGCGTTAGCGAACGCGATAACGCTACTGTATGTACGGAATAGCAGAAGCCCTAAGCCTGCCTTTCTCAAGATGTATTATGTATCCGAACTTTCTTGACTGGCACTCGTGGCACTCGCTGTTTGGTAACAAGATTAATGCAAGGGTACCTAGTATCCTGGCGTTTATGTGTAGATTATGTTGCAAGCCATGAAACCTGGATTAGGTCAGTTTACAGACTCCTATCGCCGTTGGGTGCATGATCAACCTGATGTCCTCCATTTGAGCAATGTTTGATCTTGACTACTGGGATGCTCTGCAGGCTATCCTTCCCCCAAGGCCACAGTTGAGACATATATGAGATATTTAATGGAGGCATCTGAATGTAGCAAGGCTTTTCTCTCTGACTGTAATACTAGTGGGTAGGTTTGACAGAGAGGATTTAGCTAGTGAATCCGTCCCCCAACTTTCTATGTAAGCCAAACCAAACGCCTAGAGATACCACACAAAGTCGTTGTCGTGATACAACCATCGTGAAATGCCCTCAAGATTGGCCTTGAGCCCTCTGAGACTCCACCTCTCTCATTACCATCTCTTTTACTTCCTTGCTTGTGCCTTGCGGAAGCGCGTAATCAAGGATGAAGTTTCTCGAACGCGGTTGCTCCAACTGCAACACTCGCTTTGCGTACTCTTTCAAGTGCGCTCGCGCATCGCCACTGTTTACATTACTCCAACGACTCTCATCAGTACCATACGCAGCTACAGTCTCCCGTAGGTGCATCAGACCTTGCCCAGCCAGCCATCGCTGGTTACGCTCGTCATCATACACCTCGTCATCCTGCGCAGACTCGAACGCCGCACCATTCTCATCCTCGCCATTTCTTTCACCTGATGGGTCAGGTAGCGGCAATAAGCCGGGAACCCCGTTTGCACGCACTTCTGCTCGGAGGCCTAGTAGCATCTCCTCTGGTATTTGAAGGTCTCCGTCGGCATCGTTCGGCCTCGGCCCCTGCCTTGTCTGTGCTTCAAGCGCTTGTTGCTCCTGCTGCTGTCTTCCCAGAACCCGTCGTAGGAGCTCCAGCAGACGGGCTCCACGTTCTGCAACAATCTCTCGAGGAAGCCCTGACTCGGTGGCTGCGTAATTCAGCGTCTCTTGACTAGCTTCTTGACTGGTAGACTCGACAGGGGCTTCGCTTTGGCCAAACCATGGGATTAAACGCGAAAAGAAGCCTTGTAAACCCTGCAGTTCTTGTTCTTCGTCTTGGGCTTCGACAGAACCAGCTACTGCATTTCGTTGGGGGATATTGGGTGGGGGGTCGAGGAAATCTTGAGGGAGGTATCTACGGCGTTCGGGTGGATCGGTGCTATACGATAACAGAACGTCGGGTGGTGGCAGTGGATCTGAAGCTGAGGTCGACATGGTGGTGTAAACACGAGGGATCAAGCTCATGAGGGCAGGTGTGCCAGATAAGAGAACATGACGAGCTTCATTGAGGCTTATATCTGATATCATGCGGACGCCACGGGAAATTTCTGCTATCTCGGCGACTTCAACAAGGAATGAGATCGTATCTGGACTGTTCCAAAGGTCTTTCGCATAGCTGATGTATAACTCGCACTCGAATGTCTCTCGTTCTGAATGTGCTTCTTTCCCCCAGATCGATTTCGGGAGGTGCTCTATGCTCAATTCCCGGAAGAGGCGAGCAAAAATCCAAGGATAAGCATGGATCGCTGCAAGAAGAGAAGCCCGACATACTTCGACGTACTTGAGCTTATACTCTGCAAGAGCGGAAGAGATCTGAATATTTGGACGATCGTGCCAAACAATATGGTACATTGGACACGCGCGTAGCTTTAGAAAGTGCTCCATTTGCCCGCCCCTGATAGCTAGTTGATCCAAGATCAGTCGGACGCAGTACGGATCCGTCTCTGGCTGGAGGCTCAGCAAGAGCTTTGCCCATTCATATGCTGTCCGCCAAGTGCCTCTCTGACCCAGACTATGGATGTAGCGCCACACAGCGAGCCAGAACTCACGGTTTTCTCGACGACGAAAGTTGAGTCGCGCTTTACCTTCCGAGAGAGCAGTCACAAAGGAAGAGTGGACTGAGCGACCGAAAGAGAACAGGGCACGCTCGAGCAGATCACCCGAGACTGAGTGATCGCCTTGTTGTTTAGCAATTTCCGAGACTTGTAGTAACGTCGAAATATGATACGCTGCGTCTCCTATTAGCGCCAATATAACGTTATGGGTTTGGACAAGATCGTACGATTAAATTGCAGTAATTGAATCATGCGTTGAGGGTCCATAGATTCTACACAAGATTGAAACTGCCTCTGCACGTCTTGGTAACCTGTGTTATGTACAAACCGATACCGAGTAACGCCGTCTTTCTGCTCCTCAACCTCCATGCCAAGGCCGCCACTGGTTGCTTTAGGCCATTCTTCCTTGCCTAACATGAAGACATTCCTTCGTAGAGCCAAGCCTACCAGCCCTTGACCTCGTGATGCTCTGCTGTTTTGAGCAGCTAATGCTCCTCCCAGATCAAGATTCCGTTGCCCCCTGCCATGCCGTCTCCCCGGTCCTCCTGGATTCTCGTCGCTTTCCAGCACTACATTTCCGAAAAGCTTCTTCATCTCGTTCAGAGCATTCAAATGTTTGCTTTCCACCCCTAGTAACCGATGCATTTCTTCGTAATCGTCATCTGGCTTTGGTTTTGTGAAAGCGTATGTGCCATCCCTGTCCTTTGTGGATAGAGATTTGAGGGCCAGGTCAATCTCATCCAAATTTGATGTCTTATTTCCGCCTTCTGTTGCTGATTTACCTAGTCCGTTTTGTACCGCTTTCCTTCTTTTATTTTTTTTCTTGCGTGATTTGCCTTTCGACTTAGCGTTACCTGGTGGTGTTGAAACATTTTCATTCTGCTTTGCTTCCGTTGGGAGGTGATCTGTTTCACTTGATTGTGCTGTTTCTGAAATGGCATCTTCAGAGTCGACATCCTCTGTCAGCATGTCAAAAGCATTTGGAGCCTTGGGCTTGACGACCTCTTCTTCTGATGATGACTCTTCGTCTTGCATACTGCCCTTATCTAGCTGTTGTTGTTGCTCCTGCTCTCTCTGCAACTTACGCAAAGCTCTAGAAGACATGGCAGTTTTAAACTATTATCAGTCGCTGCTTTGATATTTGATCGAAAGGTTCGACGCGACAAATCCGTGGTGAGGTAGCTGGTGATGATAAGAGTGCTCTCTTAGTGAATGAGACCTAAGGTATGACGCTGTTGTACTGTTCGTAATTTAAAGACTGGCGCTAGCTCTAGCCGTTTGCAGATCTGGTGCTCTCTGCACAAGATCTGGCTACGGCAACCTTAAAAGTCAGAACCAAAGAAACGTAACTTGGGCAAGCCGCAACTCAAGGCATCGTTTCTTGCTGACTTGGCCCACCTATCTCAATGCGTCGTGCAGCCGTCCAAGCTCTTCGTACTGCTCGGCGTACTCCAGTACGAAGACTACTAAACTCTAGGACTTTCCCGATCTGCTCGAACAAGTATGCGTTAGGCCTTCGTTCTACGTCAGCTACTGCAAAGAGAGATGGCCCATCTCTGGTTTTGGAATCTTCCATGTACTTCAGAAACTTCTCTGTTGCTACTCTAGTCGCTGCTCTTGTTGGGGGTACGTGGTTCTATCAGAGAGAAGCAATATCGGAGCAAGGGGGTCTGGTAAACAGTACAAGTCCTACGTCTGGAGCTTCAAGCCCTGGAACATTTCAGACATCTGCGTTACTGGCGTCGATACCCTCTCAGACCCTTTCTCCACAAGCTTTGTTAAGCAATCCAGTCTCCGAGCCAGCAGCCGAATCCACGAGACGGGCATTAATAGTTGAAGACGACCAATTCTACGTTCGAGACCTTTCAGATGACAGACCCTTATCAAAAGGAAGGGACGACAGCGGTGGCGACCAGCTGGACATGCTGACCCCAGAACAAGCGACACATAAGCTCCGTCGTAACGAAGAATCCTACACTGTCGGTAGAGGCCGAGGCGTAGTCCGCTACGACGTAGTCCAACTTCCAAGCAATAACCCAATCGAAGATGACCACGCCGAAAAAATCGTCGAAGTCCCTCAAACCGTCACACCACCCCAGGAAGGCTCGCCAAGCTCCGACTGGATGTTTTGGGGCGTTTTCGACGGCCATTCCGGCTGGACCACCTCGGCCAAACTTCGCCAGGTTCTCATCTCCTTTGTTGCCCGCGAGCTAAATCAAATTTACAAATCCGCTCTCATGGACCCCAGCCTCACCTTCCCAACGCCCGAAGCCATTGACACTGCCATAAAGCGGGGGTTTCTAAGACTCGATCATGAGATCGTACATGAAAGCGTCGAAAAGGTCACAAAAATGAACTCCAAACCACTTGCCGCTGAGATTCTCGCCCCCGCCCTTTCTGGGTCCTGCGCCCTCCTCTCCTTCTACGATAGCAGATCCAAACTTTTCCGCGTAGCTTGCACAGGCGACTCAAGGGCGGTGCTTGGCCGTAGAGGCACTACAGGAAAGTGGATTGCCACCCCGCTCTCCGAAGATCAAACAGGCGGTACTCCCGCTGAGATGGCTCGCCTTCGCGCAGAACACCCTGGCGAACAGAACGTAGTAAGAAACGGCCGTATACTAGGCGGGCTAGAACCCAGCCGTGCCTTTGGTGACTCCTTCTACAAGTGGAGCCAGGACGTGCAATTACATATGAAGAAGAGTTTCTTTGGCAGAAACCCTTCCCCACTCCTTAAAACCCCACCCTACGTGACCGCAGAGCCCGTCATCACGACCACGAAAATGCAACCCGAGAAAGGCGATTTCGTCGTCCTAGCCACCGACGGCCTATGGGAGATGCTCACCAACGAAGAAGTGGTCGGGCTTGTCGGCCAATGGCTCGAATCCCATCCCCTTCCCCACCAAAACGCCTCCTCCAGCAGCAGCTCGTGGTCTCAGTCCTGGTTCGGCGGTAAATCCCAAACCGCGCTCCCTGTAGAGAAACCCCTGCTTGGTACTGGCGAGAGAAGTGAGGGACAACGGCAGCCGCTAAGGCAGGAGCAGTGGCAGATTAAGAGCAGCGATGAAAGGTTTGTGGTGGAGGACAAGAACGCTGCAACTCATCTTGTGCGGAATGCGTTGGGCGGGAGGAATCGCGATATAGTGTGTGCGTTGCTGACCCTGCCGAGTCCATATTCGAGGAGGTATAGGTACGTTTGGGATTCTGATTTGTGTAGGTATGCTTTTGATCGTTAGGATGCTGATGTCGTATACAGGGACGATCTTACGGTTGAAGTAATTTTCTTTGGGGAAGAGGAGGGGAGGGGAGACGTAGTGCTCAATGCTGAAGCTAGCGCGCAGATGAAGGCGAGGTTATGAGGATAGAATCTTATTTTGGAGGGGGGTTTGGCATACTCGAAAGTAGAAGGAATGGGTGTTTTGGGAGCAGCGTTATGAATTGAGCATCATATACCCCTTGAGGTTGTATTAGATTACGAAGGCGGGCTTTGGAACTTATGGTGAGGTAGCAATGCAGCGCTTTGATGTCCATAGCCTAATTCCCTAGACCGGGGAATTACTGATAATATACACAAATATATGTGCGCGGCGCAGGCCTAGCAGGCGCATCGTAGCCTGCCACCCTGTGTTCCTACTACTGACTTAAGGGAGCTTCTTTACGAAGGAGCAGACCTCGACGCAGCGCACTAGTCGTTTGTGGATGGCTTCGAGCCAGGTATGGAGCTGCCCTTCGAGATCCTGAAACTGGTTAAGGACCTCCGTAATCCAAAGTGATAGCTCCTACATGGCATTGCTACGTCTTGCAACAACGATGCCAGACCCCGTCTCCCACTCGACAAATCGCCATCTTACATACAGGCGCGGAGTAGAGTCAGTTACGTCGACTGCGCTGCTCGCTAATGCTATATGGAGAAACAGCCATGCATCCGCGTGTTGCTCGCTTGTCCTGGTAATTAGGGAGAGCAGCGGTTTGTTGCCGCTTTGGTGAGCTTCCATGCAGGCGATATGCTGCGGAGTATATCAGGAAGCGTTTGAGAATTTGTTGGGCCACCCTTAGATGAGACCAATGCAAGGATTATAGGTAATTATTTCTCAGGATAATCTTTAGCAGCATTAGTGGCCAACCAAGTTGATGTAACGCGGCATAGATTTGGGGGATGATGTTCAAGGCGAGAAATATCCCGGAACCTTTGAAATTATTTTGAATCTCTCCGAAAATCTGATGATTGGCGATTCGTAGCTGTGAGATGTGTTTGCGAAGGATTAAGCATTCCCTCCACGTCTTCATGGCTTCGGATTAAGATCTGCGAAATCCTGCGACTGTCGAGGCTTGCATGGTGTAACGGCCTTTGGATGTGGCATATACCATTCGAGAAACGCATTCTGGCCCAATGCACAAAGCGAGCTTGAAATCCAGTAAACAAGCATGGCACTCGGGACTTGCAGGGTAAGAGGCCCAATTGCAAGGGCCAAGATCCTAAGGATATTGCGAATCCGTCTTTGACCTTTTGTAGGGGTTGATGATGACTTACGGGCTACCATTTCGTGGAAGGCGATATTGGAAAAGAGAACCCCAGAGAGCATAAAAGGTAGAATCAGGTGCGGATCTGGGACAAGCAGGTCCGGGAACCACAGCGCACCTTCGTTGGCAAAGGACTGCTGAACAGAGAGTAACGTACTCTCTGTTCCATCTTCGACAGCCCCATCTAGGACTACGTCTTCAGTCCCCTTGAAGCGTTTCGTAAGTAGACCCAGCAGCCCTTCGCCGACACCAGACATTTTCCGGATGGTTTCGATTACAATCAGGAAAATGGGTAATTGAAGCCAATTCAGTAAGACTTTCCAGAATTGGACGCCTCGCGCTTTGACAATCTCTTGCCACTTCTCATTGTAGTGTTTAGTGACCATCTCCTGGCAGGCCACCGGCCCCAACGCAGCATGGTCTTTCATGACTTTCCGGCGAAACACATGCTGCCATGCCTGCATAAGAGGCCTCAATGCAGACCTTTGTAGCGTTATGCTGTGACTGTACATGGTAAGGGGTCCTATGATGGTGACTCTAAGTAATAATGCCGTTAATGGCAACGTAGCGGCCCATGGTAAACCCGTGGCGCTGTGGATCCCTGTAATGAGAGCGTGAGTCCCGGTCAAGCATGATTCCAGGAATGGGCGTTGGGGGGACGCATGGAATCTGCGACGTGGCACAAATGCTCTTGGATTGATTGAATGGATGTGATGTGGAGACCCGGAAAGCCTTAGCTTCAAGGTGACCGTTACAAGACGATCAGGAGCCATTGCCGATCTTTAGATGGAAGCATCCAGATAGTTTTGCACGTCTGGATAATCACGTATGCTGCCACGTAGCAGGTCTACTTCGTTCACCAGAACAAGTCGTCCTGTGGGCCTGAGGTGGCCAATATAGATTGCAACGTGTTTCGGGTTACACGACTGTTGATTTAGCGCCACAGGAACGTGGGCTTAACCGCGTTGTCAATGTAATTGTCAACGGCATCGACATTCGCAGTTGCTTTATAGATGAGGCCTCAAGACTAAAATGGGCTTTCTTTTGCGGCTTCTGTATTTGGGCTTCATCAACACGCTTCTTGCGTCGATCTCAACGTTCTTCCTATGCAAATGGTTGGTTGGCTGGCACCTACAGCGAAGTACTGCGGCACGCAGGGAACTGATCTTGGCGCGTATCGGGGTTGAAGAACAAGACTACCATTCCAAAATTCGCCATTCACCAAAGTCTGATGATGGAGACTGGGAAAAGGTTGAAAGCTATGCTTCTGGATCTGCTCCTGACGGTGGAAAACTACAAGAGAATTGGAAGGGGGTGGTAGGGTTTTTCCATCCCTTCTGGTAAGCACTTGGAATCTAAAACCTTGGAAGTGTCAATGAGCCTTGTTGATTATGAAAAAGCAATGCTGGCGGCGGCGGTGAGCGGGTCCTTTGGGCGGCCATCAAGGCTACACAGAAGCGTTGGCCCAAAGCTGTCTGTGTCGTGTATACTGGTGACAATGATGCTACTAAGACCGCAATTTTGGAACGGGTTAAGGTGATTTTCGCTAGAGACAATACAACGTACGGACAGAGAGGCTAACAACTATCCAGAACAACTTCAATATTCATCTATATCCTCCGACCGTTGTTTTTCTCTATCTACAGACTCGCTATTGCGTTCTCCCTTCCACTTATCCCCATTTTACTCTTCTTGGCCAAAGTCTTGGATCTCTAGTACTTGCCTACGAAGCATTCAGTCTGCTTGTGCCTGATATTTTCATCGATACTATGGGCTACTCCTTCACCTTGGCTTTATGCAAGTTCTTCTTCCCCAAGATACCCACTGGAGCTTATGTTCATTACCCGACGATTTCGACCGATATGCTGGATTCTCTTGACGCTGATACGGACAAGGGACTCAACACAGGGGCAGGAAAAGGGTTCAGAGGCACTGTGAAAAGAAATTATTGGAAGCTGTTCGCTTGGATGTATTCGTGGATTGGAGGCAACATAGACGTTGTAATGACCAACTCTTCCTGGACACAAGCACATATTCAATCACTATGGGGACCAAATCGAAGGAAACGGCAGAAATCTTCCGACGTAGAAGTGGTTTATCCTCCATGCGCTGTTGAGGAGATCGAGCAAGCAGTCCAAGTTACTAAAGCGAGCGAAGCTCAGAGAAAGCGAACCTTGGTATATATTGCTCAATTTCGACCTGAGAAGAAGCATGAGAAGGTCATCAATGCTTTCTCGAAGATGCTTCGTTCCCGATCAGCAGAAGCTACAGAAGGTGCTAAGCTTTTACTTATTGGTAGCGTGCGAGAAGACGACAAGAAGAGGGTAGTACAGTTGAAAACGCTGCCAAAAGAATTACACATCGAAAACAGTGTCGAGTTCATGCTAAATGCGAAGTGGCCAGTAGTACTGCAATGTCTGCAACAATGTTCGGTCGGAGTAAACGTCATGTGGAATGAGCACTTTGGTATTGGGGTGGTCGAATATCAAGCGGCAGGCCTGATAAGCATAGTCGACGATAGTGGAGGGCCAAAGGCAGATATTGTTGTTGATTACAATGGAGGTCCAACCGGTATGCGTTTGGTTTTCATGATTCGTCTATTATCTCCAAGTCGACCGAACGGGCTTTATTCCTTGACTGAGTCCATTACCTACGGACATTTTCGCCTTCAGAAAATTTTCAATGATAATCTTCTTACTCTGATAAACCAATAACCACCAACTGATTGACTTCACAGGCTTTCATGCAAGCACCGAGACAGAATTTGCAGATCGATTCGCGCAGGTGCTCTCGATGTCGTCCGAAGAGACTCTAGCGATGCGGCTTCGGGCTAGAGCATCAGCGAAGCGGTTCACAGAGGAAGCCTTCACCAAGCGATGGGTTGTTCAGGTGGGAAAGCTTATAGCTTTGCAAGAAAAAAGGTCCCAGCGGTAGTTTTCTTCATGAAGACTTGTTTATTCAGTAGACTCGACTCGCGTTCGTCGTTCAACAAAGATGCAGCCATAAGTGATTCTCGAAAAGCATACACGTGATTCAACATGAGATTAATCTTATAGTATAGAACCTTACCAATCAAACAAGAAATGCAATCAGTATCTCAAAATTTTCTGTTGTTCAAACTAAGGTAGGTCTTGAAGCGAATGACGCGGGTTCGAATGCATCGCATGAAGCATGTTTTGAAGCATGTTTTGAAGCGAGTAGGCTGACGAGTAGGCTAACGAGTAGGTAGGCGAGTAGGTAGGGTGGTAAGTAGGGTGGTGAGCATGTAGGGTGGCGAGTAGGTAGCTGAACATGTAGGTAGGCGAGCATGTAGGGTGATGAGTAAGGTAGGATGATGAGCATGAAGAGTGACGAGTATAGGTAATTGCCGGCTGATTGCCAGCTAATTGCAGAACGTCTCTGCTAATTGAGCTTATTGAGTGCCAATCGAGCTAATTGCGCTAAAATTTAAGCTTCTTGCTAAACGCAGGTTGCACATTTGCCGATGCACAAGTTATCCCTACAGGCTACAGCTTCGTGGACAGCTGACAATGAGCTCTCTAATTGGTCGTACCGTCAATTAACCCCTCAGCCGACCCTTCTTAGGCCGTTACATTGTATTGCCCTTGCTCCTTGTTCGCTTCCCCCTTCACTGGCTCCAGATCAGTGCTACAGATAAAATCCTTCCATTCGTCGCACATTTGTAAGGTCTCCAGGCACTTGGTCCTCATGATCTCCATCGAATCCGGTCCCAGCGGCAACCTCTTTGGTATAGGTCTCCCCGCAGCCATACCCTCAGATTTGACTACGTCGATCATCCGTTCCACGCACTTGGCTGAGTCTCCGCGTTGATTTCCATCTACAGCTCCCACACCCGCTACCATGGCAGCGAAGATTGCGTTATAATCATCATGTGTTGGTGGCGACACTTTGCAATTCTGAGCCGAGAATATTTTCGTGCGGTAGTAGCCGGGTTCGAAAATAATAGCTTGGATGCCGAACTGTGCGATTTCCTTTTGTAGGCATTCAACGTAGCCTGATCTGTGAGTATGCAATCTGGAGGTTGGGGGTTGGAAAATAAACAGACCTTCCAATGCAAACTTGGTGGTGCAGTATGGAGCCGCTCCTACTTCACCCGCCCAGCCGCCAGTAGAGCCGACAAAGACAATCTTTCCAGATCTTTTCGCGCGGAAGTGAGGCAGAATAGCCCGAGTCATATCAACAGCACCGAATAGATTGGTGTTAATCTGATCTACCCATCGCTCATGGCTGCAAAGGATGTCAGGTAATTGTCGGCCTCCAATGGACTAGTAGAGCCCTGCAAACGTACCTCACTTCCTCCGCCAAACCTGCTTCCACATAGCCAGCATTGTTCACCAGCACGTCGATGCCGTCGTAGAACTTGATTGCTTCTTGAATTTTGGCATTGAGAATGTCCTGCGAGCTGGTAACGTCTAGATCTAGGATCTTCGCATCAGTGCCCGCGAGATGGGCAAGACGCTCAGAGGCATTTCGCCCTGTAGCAATCACTTTGTCACCGCGGGCGAGGAGACTGGGTACAAAGATCTCTCCAAATCCGGAGGAACAGCCTGTTATGAGCCAGACGAGTGGGGCCATGGTAAAGTTGTCGTGTAGTTTACAAGACGACAGCTATAGATGAGTGGAGGAGCAGGGCCTTTATTGACCACATGCGGGCAGATACCAGATAGAATACCTCTTGTACTGCCGGTCACAGCAACTCTTTGGTCGGGAGATGTGTCGAAGGGCGGCGAGGAAGGGCGCAGACTAAGCTACTGTCGTCACATGCAGGCCTACGGCACGACGTGCACTCCAACCTGATGCACGGATGTTGGCCCAGTTTTCAGCTTCATCCCTCGTACGGCATGACTAGGTTCCTGATAAATGCGCAGGTCGTTCTCATATTGAGTTCGATTCGCTGAGTGACGCACCCACCACCTAAATGTGTACATGCAAGCTGGGATGGTGTACGTATATTGGGAGCCTATTTGTAGGGACAGCTGTCTAGAATGGGTCCTGAGGCGCTAGTACCCTCTGCTTATACCACACGTAAGGTGGATATACCAGGCAGTAGCCCGGTATCTTGTTCGATCATCTCGTTTTGTGTAATATCTGTCGACCATCTACCTGGAATCTAGCATATTCGATCTTTTGCACAAATGGGTCTCCCGCAGCAGAAACAAAAGGTTACAGGATCAGATCTAAAGGTAAAATGTCCTTGATTACTTATGGTGATAGGAAAGGTGGTACGAATAAGTTCAATTGTCATTAACTTGGCCAAACAGACAAATTGGCTTACCTTCCATCTTCATACCATCTGGCTGATCACTCGCAACGACCTGAATTCAATCGTCCTTCCAGAAACTGCTTTTGGAACCTTCAGTGCCCTTTCCGGACCTCTTCTCACCACTAATAACAACCCAAGTTTGACCGTAATCCTGGCTCGCATCCCCCGAGTCGTTCTCTGGAATTGGTTGAACGTACTCATTTTTGATGTGGCTAATCAACGTCTGCCCAACTCAGTTCTCGAAGATTCAGTCAACAAACCCTGGCAAGCGCTGCCTTCTCGCAGAATTACACCTTCTTCCGCACGACGGTTACTTTTATTCCTCATTCCTGTGGTCTTCTTCGCAACTATCTATTTGAGTGGCGTAGAAGAGACAGTGTTAATGATGGTGCTCACTTGGATGTACAACGATCTAGAAGGCGCTGATGAAAATTACATTGCACGAAATCTCATCAATTGTGCCGGCTTCATGTGTTACAGCTCCGGAACTACAATTGTGGCTGCTGGATACGGTCAACACACCCTCAGCTGCCGTGCCTATACCTGGCTTGGTATCGTCGATGGCATCGTTTTCTCGACCCTGCAAATGCAGGACATGTCCGATGTGGAAGGGGACAAAGCCCGTGGCCGCAGAACACTGCCAATCGTACATGGCGACCGGGTCGCATGATGGAGTATTGCGATCCCAGTCACCATATGGTCCTTCTTTTGCTCATGGTTCTGGGAAGTGGAAAAGACGGCATGGGCGACAAGTCTAGCGGTAGGAGGATTGTTGGTATGGAGAGTGCTGATGCTACGAAGTGTTCCGGCGAACAAGGCAACCTGGAAAGTATGGTGCTTGTGGACCATAGTACTCTATGGATCACCGCTGTTTAAAAATCATAGGGCATTCGTGCGCTTTTGAGGGAAATATAACGCTTTGAACATTGTTAGGATCCTGAAATACTGATAGGGCAGAACCTCAGATCCAAGGTCCCGTTACCAAGACCTATTACCCGTTACCAGATAAAGCCTATTAGAATAGAACTTCGCTTTCTAACAAAATTCGAATAGAGTAAACTGCAGGCAAGTTGAATAGCTAAAGATAGTCCCAACTACCAAGCTTGACAATTAAGCTGGCAAATCATTACAATAATAGTATAATAATGAAAGAGATTTAGCTCAAGATTATTATGGGCCAGCATAGAGCGAGTCATATGGGTTTGATCTAACTAAGAGTTTAAAGCTAAGGAAGAAAGATACAGAACAACGTCGAGGGTTTTATCCCTTTAGCTGCTGTTTGCCTTCGGTTAATATTTAAGAGTAACCCTAACCAGACGTGGTAAGGCTCGGTCAAAAAGGTTATCTTTTGTAAATAGAAACAACGTCAACAAAGCTTTCTATTGTTCTTGATAATGCCTTTCTGCGACGTAGTACCTGATTCAACTGATTTAGAAACTGATCATTCTAATCTGCGTTCTATCACTGTTGTAAACGATCGATTTGAGTCTATTCAGATGTCTTCAAACGTCAATTGAGTCAATATATCTACGCATACAACCGTCGATGTAGATCAGGAGGACACAAAGCCTTGTACGAGTTCCTCATTGAAATCAGCATTATCAATGCCTACAAACTCTCTTTGCATTCAGATGTTTCAAAGAAGGCTAAATACACTGTTCATAGCGAGTCCAGAACGGCTCTGGCTACAAGTCTTAGTCAGGCCTCTCAAAGGCAGTTTCTGAAGCGAAAAAGAACGTCAATTAAGCCTGCAATTGAACGTTCAATCATACGTTTAGATGATCATCAAATCTGCAAAAGAAAGAGCTCTGAGGACTGTCGTGAGTGCAAGGAGATAGACTTAACAGCCAGGCCTAGAAAACGACAAGTTCTCGGTGAAATTACACCAAATTTAGGTGGTAGCAAGCGGAGAAAGCGTTCTACCTTTGGCTGTGACATCTGTGACATCCCCCTATGTAGAAACGGTCCTTGTCGGGCTGCATATCACAATAGCATCTGAATAGCATCAATAAAATCAGTTCAGGGTGATATTCTACGACAACAGCTCAACAGCTCAAGGAATATTCTCAAGGCACGCTAGACCTTAGTGTGTCAACACACCAGCCCGCTAAGATGTGATAAGACTGAGGTTCAGCCTTACTCTAGTCTATGATAGACTAATATGATCTATGTTAGACTAGCATGATCGCAACATTATCTTCTCTCTTCATCAAACAATGTTCTTATTGCTTCAGTCAATTTCTGCATTTCGGGAAGTCGGCCCGCAGAATTGTTGTTGCTAAAACAGCTTTCAGCAAGGATTTTGGCCCGGGGCCGGCCCCGAGCTGGCCAGAAGCCACAATAGCAGCTTTGATTGAACACACGTCATTCGCTTCATGGCCTACTTCATAGTATGCTTCATACATGCTTCATAGCACATGCTAACTAGCTCAATAGAACGCACCCTTCATGGCTCGATACCGAACTTTCTATCAAACTCTCTACTACCAAACTTCCGATCAAACGCTATACCAAACGCTCTACGTCTTTCTTTGAAGCGTAGTCATTGCTTCTTTCATTCTCTGTCGTGGGATAGAATCTTTGACCGCTGAAATCGACATCAAAAAATTGAGCATCTCAACTCGCTGACATGAATTCGCTCAGGAGACTTGTTTTGAACTCACGCGTTATCGATGAAATTTCAGTATATTGTCAACTCTTTCGCTGTCAGATTCACTGACTTCGTCATTTCAAACAGCTGACGTCGCTTAATTGCTAGAATCGTCGACGTATGAAGCAATGTGAGCATCGATCTCATCGATGAAATCGAAATTGTGAGGGCGGTGGAATTGAAGGGGGCGACGACAGCGGGATCAGCACAGTCCGAAGCGAAGGAGGTGGATTTGAACATGTTGACGATGTTAACAGTGAGGTGCTATAGTGGTTATGATGATTAGCGACAGGAAGTTCAAATAAAGAAGCAATAGCAGGATTGGCAGTGGAAGGAAATGGGGTGTGGGAATGCGCGACGTGTGACTCCGGTGAGTTACCTCATCTAGTAAAGCATGCCGTATCTGGCTAGCGTTCATTCACATTCTGCTCACTGAGTTACTCGTATTCCCACACCATATATAGTTAGCTGCTAAGCTAAAGCACATAAAAGCGAGCACTTTCAGTTTCTACTCACGAATAGAGATCCTCGCTCAGGTGCCTTCGAAACCAACAACTTCCGACTCTAGAAAATGGATTCTACTAGAGTCCTGCAATTCTCTCCCTCAAAACCCATGTCAAACTCAATTTTCCCTTCCCCCCGACGCTCAAAGCAGCCGTCACCTGAAAAGCGATGCCTGCCTTACATTAACGGTCAAATAGAGGCACAGTACGAAGTTCTACCGGGGCAGGCAAGCCAAGAGCTTGAGGAGGGCCTTGCACAGTCGAGGAGGATCGAACTCCCGTATTCGCTTGTCGAAGCCGGTCGAGCGACAGCCCCTCCTGAGGGAGACTTTTCACATCTATTAAGTCTTTTCCCGACCACCTTTGGTGCTGATGTATACCCACCTTATCTCATGATCCGAGTACGAAAAATCCCACCCAAACCATGGCCGCTCACGATTGGAGGACTTCCCGTGCAATTCAGTACAGACGAATGGGTAGAGTCTTTTGATAGAGGGCGGCTAGGACGAGGGCATAGATCCCTTAAAGACCTGGATCTACATAATAAGATTGACTACAACCAGGACGTTCTACGACAGGCGGTGACAGTGTTCCAGGAATTGAAAATAAAGATCAGAGATATCTTTTGGTTTGGCGGGTTTTGGCAAATTACTATTCCAGATCGCACCGACACCAAGCTCCTTCCATCCCACATCTCCTCCAATCCAGCATTTTACAGGACCATATCAGAAACCCCTGAGCCAGATCCAGCAGCACTAAGGAGCAAATCGCCGCAAGGCGTAGAGTATGATGATACTGTATACACGACCGCGCGGAATGCTCTTCTCCGTCCAGGAGTCATGTTAAGCTCCTCGGTCCGCAACGTTATTAGAAACGGGGAAAGCGAAGAGGGGTTCAAGACAACAACATCTGGCATCCTTGTTTCAAATCAGAAAGGCCAAATATTCATCACAGTCGCTACGCAAGGATTTGAAGAGGATGGGTTGGTTTACCATCCAAACCCCCACAAGGGTATCATCATTGGACAGATCATAGAGAGTCTCCCAAATACCGATATATCCATTGCAAGACTTAACCCTGGCCTGCGATACGTTAATGAGACTTTTGGGACCCAAACTGAACCTGATGGCATTCGAATAAATGGAATCTTACCTGCCTACCCCCCGCACCTACGAGTCTACGATGCCCTCACTATGAACAATCCGTTTTCTGGAAGCTGCGAAGGAGTAACAATGGCTCTAGGCGCAACGATATCTGATGGAGGAAACAAAGACTATGTGACGCACCAATGGCATATCTTTGAAAATGGTGACGAACCTGTAAATGGGAGTTGCGGTTCTCCAATATTAGATGCTGAAGGGAAAATTGTGGGACTCTTCAGATTTAAGGTGGCAAACTCCCCTTTATGTCTTTCAGTCTCAGCAATGGAGCTTCGGGAGTATGGGTACGAGATATGTGGTGGAGAGGAGACTTTTTCGTAGTCGACAGTCTCTCTACGTGAGGATGCTGAGATGTTTGTGGCGGAGGCATACTTTTAGAGGGATCAGAGGCCTATGGTTAGAGGGATCGGAGTGTCCCTTTTTCTCCTCAACCCAAACGGGCGAACTTGAATGTACATAATTATTCATATACATGATTACAATTCCTCCTGTCCCCAGAGTTGGAGGAAACGCATATCATGCCCCATAGAGTTTGGGGTGCGTCTAGTATGCCATCACAGATTGAGACGCTTGCTATGAGAGAGAAAAGGAGGAATTTTGGTCCTAGTCATCAAGGAATAGATTAGACACATAGAAAAGAGATCTATGTTTCCATTTCGGCAGCTGAAAACAAAAAGTCACTAGGCCGCATTAAACAGCGTCGGGACCATCTCAAACCGGACGCCTTCTCAACTCCACACAAAACATCCGCGTCTTCTTTGTTTACATACTAATTTGTATGGCAAGTATAGGAGAAGCCTCAGGCCTCCTCCGTGTAGTGTAGCTGAAGTATAAAAGGTACCCTTAGGGTTAGGGCAAATCGACGTCAGCGGGGCAGCTCACTTGGTGACTGGAGAGAAGCGATCTTCTCTAAAGACACGGCTGCGCAACTCTGACAACCTTCACGCAGGGCATGGCTTCGTAAGTGCCTCTATACCTCACCCCAGCCTCTGCTAATAAACTCTCATAGAAATATACTCTTTTTGCCCTTTCGAAGGACCCATTCGGTATCGCTATCCGCTGCTATCAGGCAGTATATCTCAACCAAATATGACCAGCACCCCGATATGTTCAAGCACGATCTTGAAGCCATCGACAAATTGCGTGCAGATGCTGTCAACACCCTCGAAGCCCATGTCAGCGGTATTAGGAAAATAACAGCATATGCGGCGCAACTGGTTTGGATTGGGGGAAAGTTCCCCATCGATGTGAGCAAGTTTTGGACACTCGATTCCTGGCGTATAGAAAGGGCACTATGACCTCGTCATACCAAACGCTGACGATGGGGTATGACAGGTCGGGGCAGACTTTATTTGGTACCCTGCGCTAGGGTTCAATACACGAACACCTAGTACGTCCACTGGGTGCCACTGGGTGACTTCAATTGCTAATATCTCGCAGTATCACAGAGTAATATTCGATTTGAACTGGCGAATGTTCTCTACAACCTCGCTTCACTCTACTCTCAACTTGCCGTCTCACTGAACCGGAGCACAAGCGAAGGACTCAAGTCAGCATGCAACTACTTCTGTCAAGCTGCTGGCGTTATTGCATATCTCAAGAATGACATAATACCCGATCTGCGGTCTACACCACCAGAAGACATGGATATGATGACGTTGGAGAGCCTCCAGCAGCTACTGCTAGCGCAAGCCCAGGAGTGCTTCTGGTCCAAAGCTGTCAAGGATGGGCTCAAGGATAGCTTGATCGCGAAGCTAGCCGCGAAGGTGTCAGATTTCTACGACCAGGCTGCCGAGTACGGGACGAAGTCGGATATAGTTAGCACTGACTGGATCCATCATATGACGGCTAAGCATCATCACTTTGCGGCGGCTGCCCAATATAGGGCATCCCGCGATTGTTTAGACAAGCACAGGTACGGAGAGGAGGTTGCGAGGCTGAGAGACAGCTTAGTCTGTGTCAATGAAGCACTAAAGGAGTCAAGGTGGATAAATAAGATCGTTCTAGGCGACCTCAATGGTCTCAAGTCTAGGGTATCTGAAGATCTGAAAAGAGCAGAGAAGGACAACGATGTGATATATTTGATGCCAGTGCCTCCTAAATCGGAGCTGAAGACTCTTGATCGTGCTGGCATGGCCACTCCAAGAACACCAACGGAGGTCTCTGATCCAGCTTCAACATTGGGCGACAAGGGAGCTTTCGGACAGCCGTTGTTTGCAAAGTTGGTACCATACGCCGTTCACATAGCAGTTAGCATATATCAAGAGCGAAAAGACAGATTGGTCAATACATGTGTGATTGACGAGTTGGAAAGCATGACGAACACGTTACGGGATCTCCTGCAATCACTCAATTTACCGGGATCGCTTCAAGCTCTTGAGAAACCATTGGGTTTACCGCCAACACTGACTTCTCACGCCGAAGAGATCCGCCAGCAGGAGGGCCTTCATCGGTTACGCCGCTCAATGCATGAAATCTCGAAGCTTAGAGCAAACGATGCGACCATCTACCAGGAAGGTGTTGAACTTCTTCAGTCTGAGTCGGCTGAGGATGATCGCGCTAAGCTTAAGTATGGGACAGACAGATGGACTCGGCAGCCATCACAGCAGGCGGCTGAACATTTGTACAAGCAGGCTGCTGAGATCAATGGCTATCTGGAATCTGCTAATAGCAGTGATGAGCTCGTTAAGGGGAAGCTAAAGGACTGCGAATCTGTTCTTCAGGTACTTTGTGGCACTGATCGAGATCTTGAGGAATATGTACCAAGTAGTCGGAGAGCGACAATGACCCCAAATGTTGAAAGAGCTGCACCTGCGTTGAGAGGCCAGTTAAATGAAGTCGGCCGGCTTGAGAGCAGACGAAAGAAGATAATTGAAAGAGTCCGCGACAAGGCCAAAGCTGACGACATTAATCCAGCAATACTTGCGGAAACAGCTCGTCTCGAACGTGAATTTCCCATGCAAAAGATCGAACCCGCCCAGTTCGAGAACATGTTTGAAGACCGTCTTCAGCGCTATGACGTTGATCGACAAACAGTAGTGGACGAAAAGCAAGAGCAAGAAAACATCTCCTCCCAACTGAAAGAAGCAAACACTGCCTTCGCCAACGCTCGACGCGGCGACTTCTCAACGAAAGAACGAGAACAGGCCCTCCAACGCCTGGAGAATGCCTACTTCAAATACAAAGAAATCGTCCCCAATCTCAATACTGGCCGCAAATTCTACAACGATCTCGCCAACATCGTCACCCGCTTCAAAGACGAGTGCAAGAACTTTGCCTACCAGCGCCGCGTCGAAGCTGCCCAATTCGAAAACGACCTCTCGAACGCCCTATCCTCGCTCAACCTCACACAAACCAATAACCTCCAAGATCAGAAACAACGGGAAACTCTGCGATCACACTACAGCGAGAAAGCACCCGGGACAGCCCCTCTCACGGCCCCAACCCCTACCAGAGCGGCAGTGGCTTCACCGCCAGCTCCCTCGCCTGGCGTTTGGTCACCGGAGATGGGCATCAATTTTGGGAGGCCGAGCCAGCAGGCTCATATAAATGGGATCGAGAATGTGCATAATCCTGCTTATCCGAATACGAGGAGTGTCCCGAGGATGCAAGGTGGGCAATGGGATCCGAGCCGAGGGTTGAAGTTTAGTTAAGCGGCGATCCTATGTGGGTTGTAAGCAATGATCGTTGGAAGCGGTGTCAAGACCGTGATGGTCGGCCGTGTTACATATAGCGTGAGCCGTTAGCACGGGTGAGAGCCTCGGTGTATGTGTATGGGTTGAGAAAGGGGTAGCGGAGTGATGTATACACCGAATATAAAAAATATTCGAAATTTTTTTGTCATTGGCCAATGATGCTTAAGAAAATAGTAGACCACCGATTGCAGGAGTGCAAAACCAACGACTAGATGGAATGGAGACGATCCATGGGTGGCAGATGATTTCTCAATCCTTCAAACTCTTAAGCTGACTGAGTGAGAGATATAAAACTTGAAATCTGCTCCAACTCCTCTGAGGTCTAGCCTCTTGAGTGAGAAGAGCTCATAAAGATCTGCTGCCGTTCTGGTAGGATCGTGCAAGATAGCTGATCCTTGGATCTCTTCCCTTTGGATCCCAAGAGCAAATCTCACAGCACAATCTTCTTCGCCACTGCCAGCAACCATTTCGCATCCCCCAGAATCCCCACATCCCCCTCTGGCGCCTTCACTCCCACCCCCTTCTCATCCCGTTTGCCCTCTCCATTCTCGTTCCTCCCCTCATCCCCCCTTCCCAACCCCATTTTCCTCCGCCTCCGCTCCTCAGCAATCGCCTTTCGATCAATAGCTGCAACAATATCCTTCCACTCTACTTCCCCCCCTTCCTCACCCTCATCTTCCTCTCCGGCATCCCCTGAATCCCTAAAATCCATCCATCCAACCGCCCAATCGACCCATCCACCAACCCTGCCCATGACGACCTTTCTCATCTCGCCCTCATCGACCTCCTCCTCCGCCTCTAGCTCCTCGTCTTCCTCGGCCAAATCCACGAAATCCGGTCCCACCTCCTCGAGCCCCGGCTGATTTTCCGAAAACGTACTTCCACGCCGACTGGTCATTCTTGAATTCAACCTCGAGCGCGACGCCACGGGTGTGGGAATCCTCGAGCGCGAGAATTCAGGGGAGTAAGCATCATACTCATCATCCGCATCCAAATTAGCCGTAGCAGCGGCATTGGCCAGCGAAGTACTAGACTCGCGCGTCGCAAGCCACGACTGCCCTTTCTCCTCCAAGCTCTGCCCCGCCAGATGCGACGCCGTGCGGATCAACCACCCCTCATCTTCAATTGCCGGCGCAGATCTCCTACTCCGTCCTTTCGTACCTGTAATCGGCAAGGAAGTAGATGCGGGGATGGGGCGGGGGTGCGCGGGGCGCAGGCGCGTGCGGGAGGAGGAGCGAGAGAGGATGGAGGGGGAGAGGGGGGGAAGGGATGTTGGCGCTAGGTAGGATGTTGAGCGGGAAGTTGAGTGGTTGGGTGCTGGAAGGGCTGTGGTGAGGGGGGTGAGGGTGTGGTGGGTGAGGTTGGGTTGGGAGCGGCGGGTTGGGGGCTGTGGAGAGGGTTAGTTGTTTGAGGGTGAGGGAGGGGGAGGGGGGTGGGGGTGGGAGAGCTTACTTCCATGTGTGCTGGGTTGTGGTTGTAATTGTGCAATGTAATGGGAGGGAGTGGAGGTTGGAAGGTTGTGGGCCGGTGCGGACGGGCTTTCACATGCAAACTGTGAATACCAGGAGATAATACTGCAGGTTACTGGGGACAACCCTAACCCTAGAAGCAGTGGAAATCATAGGTTTGTTCATCAAAGATTGAGAATATGTTCTTTGGAGATTGATATAGTGCCAAAAGATCTGTTGTATCATACTAAGCCCATATCTCATGCCATATGTCTTCCTTCAAACACCCTGAAGAAGCACAATATATATCCCCAGTTTCCTATGTGCCCCCAAGTCCATGCCCGCAAACGCCGCTTAATACCATTTTGAACAACCACCCACTGCCCTTCCTGATATCACCCACCCTATATCCTAACCCTTGCGCCAATACCACCGCCCTCAAACCACACCCTTTCCCCCCAGGCACCTATCTCAACCCCGACCTCCGCCCTCGCACTCACCTTCAGTTTCCCTCCCAGCGCCTGCTTCACAGCTTCGTAGCCCACACTTCCCAGACTCCACTGTACGGGGAGTCGAGGGGTAGTAGAAGCACCAGGAGGAACTGCGAAGGGTAAATCGTAGAGGATGTGGCCGACGGGGTAGGTTTCTGGAGGAGGGAGGTCGGGATCTGATGGGTCATCTACTACTGGGGGTGTATAATAGGCTGTGGCGTTTATGGAGGTCAGGTAGAGGATGGAATGAGGAAGGGGGGAGAGGAGGGTTAGGGTTGCGGTGGAAGAGATGAGGTGCATCTATGAGTTGGAGGTCAGTGGGATGGATCAGGTCGATGGTAGGCCTGGTACGTACTGTAGCGTCGTCTATGAAATGAGGCGCTTTGCCGTCTTCATCGTCGTCGTCGTCGTCATCAGGGTGGTTAGGATTCTTCGGAGGTATGAGCTTCGGAGTCGGGATCTCGATCTCTAACGATGACAGCGCTTCGCCTAGGCTTGGTTGCGAGGGGATAGTTCCGTTATGAGTTTTGAGAGTCAAAGTGGTATTAAAACCTTTTGGAGTGTCAATAAAACAGCCATCGAGCAGTGGAAATGCTGGCTTCTGACCTGAGATGTATTGTGACAAAAGCTCTCTCCCCGCCGTGAGCCCCTTCTCACCGCTCAGGGCTTTAGGATCCCATACAGCTGTGACTAGAAGGTCATGGTTTGGGCCGGGTACAACAGAAATATTCTTAGCTGTAGCATGTCCCAGGATAGTGCCATTGCTAAGCAGATTAATGTTCACATATGGCACTGTAGCAGAGTATTCAGTAGGGTTCGTGACATTCATCCTTGCTTGTATTGCAAGCGTTGAGGCCGTAGTATCCAAAATCTCCAAAGACCCAACCTTCGGCGAAAAGCCTGCAAGATGGCCTCCAGATATTGCTAATTAAATCAGTTATCAGCACCCAACCGAAATAGTGATATGCTACCGTACATGCGTGAAATCGGAACACTAACGCTTGACAAACACCTTGCCCTCTGCGGGGATGTCTCGAACGACGAATTTCCCAAGCGCCGTTTCCGTCTCCACGTCGACGTTTGCCTTTACTCCAAGTACAACTGGCTTGCCTCCAAAGACCAGCGCTTGAACTACCGCCGAGAAAACGGAATCGTCCGTAATGTCAAGTGGGGCATCCTTCACGATAGAGTCTATCGCAATGCCAGCGTCTTGGTCACCATGTGCTTCAATTCGACTCGAATTAGCCTTCTGCCATTTACTTAGATCTAGCTCGCCTAGCTTCCTCTTATGGAAATACACGTCGGCATCCGCCTTGACTCGGCCAACAGAGATTGGAAAATTCATCTCCTTTGGTAATCCAGCCAGAACCTTGACCACAGCACTTATCCTTGGCTTCCCCTGTGGAGAATCCGGGTCGGCTGTTGGATCTGGCAGACCAAAATGAACGTTCGTAAGAGAAAAATTGCGAATAAGGTGATCAAAGGTATGCCCAGGGAAGGGCAGTGGAACAACAACATCCTTCATCAAGCCCGTTATCCAGCCAGGAGTGTCCGGCAAAGGGGGGTCTGAGCCACGGACATAGATAGTTGCTTCGGCGCCATGTATATAGTCGCCTAGAAGGGCGTCTAGTGGAGACTTCAATGAATTCGGACATGACTTTGTCAATGTCTCTGGCAATGCACCAATTATGCCTCCGACGTCGATACTTATCTCCTCTTTAGGCTCTACAGATACTTCATGAGTTGTCGCCTTCGCGAGCATGAGATACTGCTCCTCCGGAGCGCAATTCTGAACAAGGATGTCGAAGCCAAGCGGAGGAATAGTAAAATCGACTGGATACTCGTTGGTCAAGCTCAGGGAGACATCTGCAGCCATGCCTTTTTGCAAGTCTGGTAGCTCGATCTCATGGAAGTTTAACCTCGTGATGTTGTATTGTGGGAAAATAGGAATATCGTTGCCTAAGATTTCTTTTTAGCTTCTGCTGGTCCACTTGCGGAGTAATATTCTACAAAACGGTGGGAGGCCAAACACTGACCTTGAAACACAAGTTCTTGAGTGAGCCTCTGAGTGCCAATGCCAAATATACCAGACTTCAAGTCAACATCCGCAACTCCAACCACTCTTAGTTGTCCAACTCGACCCGCAACCCAGTCATTAGCGATTTGCCGTATGCCATCAATATCTCCAGCCGCCAGATCGCTTAGAATATCTATGTGTGTGGTGTGACCGTTTCTAACATCAACAACAATAGGCGGTACATCGGCAGTGCCGAGCAGAATATTGCCATACTCCGGCAGATATACCTGAACTTTTGATTTTTTACTCTCCACCGCTTTTGCAATCCATGTGCCAGCACGGCCTAGATCTCGAACAGGTTTCTTCAGAACCCTTGATGCATCGAGCATGAATTCTCCTTGTACCCTTGCCTTGAATCCCGATGATGTGAAAGAATCGATTGATAGATCTGTAGGTTCGAAGACCATAGCCTGTTTCGCATATTCTTCGACAACTTCTGGCCCTGCAAAGCCCAGTCCTAGAATAGCAAGCACTACCAGACTCAGTAACGTCAGAGCTACGGCCGTTGGCCATCTCCTAGGCTTCTTTCCCTTTATCGATCCTCCATTTTGTAAGGACCTCAGAGATGATGCAGCAGCTGACGAAGCTTCGTCATCGTTCAGAGGCGCGCTATTGTAGTTTCTGTGGTCGACGTCGCGGGAGAGAAGTGGCGTGGACTCGGCAGAATGGATTGAATGCTGTGACTGTTTTGACCGCGTTGAGGCTTTCGAATTTTGAGATGCGGGTCGTTCAGGTCTTGACTGTTCTTCCCCGAGGAGGGGCGACGTAGATTTGTCGGACATGGTCTTAGATTTTACATCTGTAGTGGCTTAGGAGGTAATTGGTGAAGGTTGGGGCAGGAGTCATGACATAGAATTGTGAGTATCTTGCAGTGGGGTTGAGGCCGAGACATATGTTGGCAACCTGCCCGCAGGCGCTTGATTGCGGCGCATTGATTCGACGGCAATGACGATTGATGATGCTTGCATAAAACTCCAACATCATATCTATTTGCACAAAGTTATTAGAATATGGGAATTGTGACGTTCAAAAGTTCCCCACAGTTTGTTTTTCGAAAAGTTCCCCACATGTTATCTATATTGGTGATTTCTCTACAATATCTTCGAATATATTCTCCAATTATTCTAGCATTGGATTTGTCATACCCCAGCATTGCAGTGACTGAAGCTCATCTGTTTATCTAGTATGCCTGCAGCACGGCCCGCATTTCGAGCTCGGCAAGCTCTTGAAACGCTCCAAAGACACTACTCAACTCCCTCGACGCCGCCAACCTCTCCGTTCGCTCCTCGCCATCTCCTTTCCATAGCCGACCTCTCCTCCTCAGAACTCACCGCCCTTGTCCGCAATGCCCACTCCCACAAACAGGCAGTCAAGTCCGGCTCAATACCTACCTCACTGTTGGGGACCTTGACGGGGAAAACGGTAGCCATGACGTTCAGTAAGCGCAGCACAAGAACGCGAGTTTCTACGGAAGCTGCCGTTGTCACAATGGGTGGCCATCCCATGTTTCTTGGTAAAGAAGACATACAATTGGGCGTTAATGAGTCACTTTATGATACGTCGGTGGTAATCTCATCAATGGTCTCAGCCATTGTTGCAAGAGTCGGACCACACTCAGATGTGGCAGATCTTGCGAAATACTCGACAGTACCGGTTATCAACGCGCTCTCCGATGCTTTCCATCCGATGCAGACTGTAGCAGATGTGCTTACGATTCATGAAGCTTTCCGATCCCATCGACCAGAACATCGAAACGTTGCGCCGGGGCTTGGATTGGAGGGTCTGAAGATTGCCTGGATTGGAGACGCGAACAATGTTTTGTATGACCTCGCAATCGGCGCCGCGAAGCTAGGAATTGATTTAGCAGTCGCAACGCCCGAAGGCTACGAGATTCCGACCGCAATGAGAGAAATCATTCAACAGTCCGGCAAAGACGCAAGAGTACAGGGCAGTCTCACCGAATCTAATTCCCCGGAAGAAGCAACAAAAGACGCCGACATACTAGTCACAGACACCTGGGTATCCATGGGTCAAGAAGAAGAGAAAGCAAAGCGTCTCAAAGAATTTGAGGGCTTTCAAATTACATCTAAGATGGCGAAAATGGGCGGTGCAAAACCGGGATGGAAGTTCATGCATTGCTTGCCGAGACACCGTGAAGAGGTCAGTGATGAGGTTTTCTATAGTCCAAGGTCATTGGTATTTCCGGAGGCGGAGAACAGGCTTTGGGCGGCCATTGCGGTGTTGGAGGGGTTTGTGGTTAATAAGGGAAAGATCCAGTGACGGTTGTGGGTCTGGGAGATATGCATTCAAAGCTGGTGTTGAGATCTGATGATACCCAAATATATTTCATTGGCAAAAACGAAATAGTTTTTGTACCTTTTGATCTAAGTACCTAACCTGGGGGTAATGCGCTGGCATCCACCAGATCATCTGCACCCTTTTCTTCTTGTGTACTGGCATCATGAAGAGGCGATCGGGGCAAAGCCGTTAAGCCTGTCCTCGCCGATTCCAGGATGCCGAATGGAGTAATAAGTTTCATAAACGAGTCTATCCTAGTCGGTTTCGCCGATCTGTGTACATCAATCCTGTTAGTTCCACCTAGTCAAATATAAACAGAAAGCACTTACAGCTCAACAATACAATTGTTTGTACTAATGTCCAACACCTTGCCTCCAAATTGATGCGTCAGATATGTAATCGACTGCAAATGCTCATGCTTATGTCTCAAGGCCTGACTTGCTGCCAGTCGACTGGGATGATAATCCCCCTGATCTCCCTCCTCCTGCATCTCCCTCTCCGCCTCGAATCCCGCTTTGGATTCCTCAAACTTCGACGCATCTGCAGCTGTCATGTCCCTGTGATGTGCTAGTAATTCTTCGAAGTATTCGGGTCCAAGGATCGAGATCTTCGCAAGCAGCAGCTCCCGCTGCACGAGCGGCGAAGCTGTATAATCTAGCACTGCCCAAACAGGCACAAGATCTTCTAGCTGCCGTCTTGCCTGTTCAACGACGCCATCATGGCCTGAAAGCACAATGGTCATGCGCGAGAGGTCGTCGACTTCGGTATTACAGACAACGAGGGAGTCGATGTTGAACCCACGAGCGGCAAGAATGCCGGAGACGCGAGAGAGGACACCGGGTTCATTCTGAACAAGGCAATTGAGTATGTGTCGTTTTGGGGGGAGCGCGGAAGGAAGGTGTGTTTCGTAAAGGATGGAAGAGACAGCAGCGGGAGCGGACCAAGAGGGTGCATCAGGGGTAGGGAGAGGGGATATTCGGCGGTGGAGGGCTTTGTAGGCGAGGGCGGAGGTAGAGGAGGTGGTATGCTGGTTGCGCGGCGAAGGTATTCTGTGGGGGAGCGTCTGGGCTAGTCGTAGGTTTTTGGTAGGCGAGAGTTGAAAAGGAATTGAAGTGAGGGTGCGCCGGGCGGCCATGCTAGCCTTCAATATTGTGCGTTACTCAAATTAAGAGCCGTATCGAAGCCCTGAGTTATTCTTGTTCCACCCCGTCTCATTCATCAATGGCTCTGGTATTCCTTTGCCCTGGTTTTTGCTTCCGAGTCCTCAGAAAATAATTCGGCGAAGCGAGATCGGTGAGATTTGGAGCTAGGCCAGAACCATCTAGCGCGCAACCTGTAGCATCTCTCGTCACTGATTTTCCAGCTCCCAGTTTGTTGAGAAAATCATAGATCGTCAAGGTATTTAAAGTCTCTGAATGGACTGACATATGCTGACATTTTAGATGCTCGCACAATCGGCAATCCGAGTTTCAACAGCTTCCTCCTTGATTGCCCGCCGCGGCTTCCGCACCACTGCTGCACGTTTCTCAAGCCCATACCATTATCCTGAAGGTCCTCGAAGCAATCTCCCTTTCAATCCCCTAACGAAGTACTTTGCTGTTCGGTATTGGGGTACAATGGGTATGCCATCCGTTACAAGCTTGTCCATTGGCACTTGCTGATTCAACCCTAGCCTTCTTCTTTGGACTGCCATTCGGCCTGGCTGGTACGCTCAAGCCTTCTCTCTGGGTGACTAAAAGTCTGACCACACAACAGTCTGGCAAACGAAGAAGAACAGATAGAGACCCTGAGACCTGTGGTTATGATGGTGGGGTTCTCTTCTGTTGGCTGCGATGTCTGACTGGTCTAGCTGCACTCTGTATTTCGCAATTCTTTATACAAAATGTTGTGTCAACCGCACGGTGTTCTCCCAATAAGACCGTTTCAACGATGATGCGCGCACAGTGAGGCATGATCCATGTGTTCGATTGACTCACGTGATCACGAAATGACTTTTAGCTCGCCAAAGCGAACCGTAGTAAGATATCATATAACAGTATTTTGACGTAGATATATGACTTTCTTCCTACGTATTCGGTCGAGGTAGCCATGCTGAAATACTACTACCCATTGCGATAATGCGTAATCTCAAAAGCGTTCATCGCGGTCTACTGAGATGTCCGCAAGGACTCCAATTAACCGCATCCGCTTGGGATGTGGCTTCAAATAGCATAATATGTACGTTCGGCCCTAGTAGAGACAATTTTCTGCTTCAGCTCAAGCGCTGGCCGGAGTCTGGTGGCTTGGAGCATATAGCTTCTTGGGATGCTCCATGTCCGCTTCCAGATCTCGAGTGTGACCAACTCCTTGATCTTCATTATTTCTCTGATACTCTAACAACATGCCTTATTCTGGCTGGCGGAGACATTGTTGTTGTTCGCGAGGAGCCTCAGCCTGGGGAAGAAAAGATAGAGATTGTGGGCTCTGTCGATGCTGGCATCTCCGCAGCTGCTTGGTCCCCTGATGGAGAATTGCTTGCTATCACGACCAGGGCTGCTACTCTTCTCTACATGACAAGAGACTTTGAGAATGTCGTTGACGTCACCTTTAATCCTCAGGATCTAAAAGCCTCAAATCATGTTTCTGTCGGCTGGGGAAAGTCTGAAACACAATTCAAGGGAAGAGGAGCCAAGGTCCTACGGGACCCTACGATGCCGGAAAGGGTGGATGATGGTGTTTTGAGTGAGTATGACAGCAAGAAGACAACAATCAGCTGGCGGGGAGATGGTTCCTATGTCGCTATCAACAGTATCGAGTCAGAATCACGGAGAGTGATTCGAGTCTATTCGAGAGAGGGCAGCCTTGATAGTGCCAGTGAACCTGTTGATGGACTTCAAGGCGCACTGAGCTGGAGACCAGCAGGTAATCTGTTGGCTGGTATACAGCGTCTACGAGACTGTATTGAAGTCGTCTTTTTCGAAAGAAATGGTCTACGCCATGGTAAATTTCCTTTGAGGCTTACGCCAGAGGAGATAGAAACTTGGGGAGCGGAACCTCTTTTGAAGTGGAACGTTGACTCTTCAGTTCTTGCTATTTGTTTCAAGGATAGAGTGCAACTATGGACTATGGGAAACTATCATTACTACCTCAAGCAAGAAATCTTCTCATTGTCTCGAGCTTCAACAACTTTGACTTGGCATCCTGAGAAGCCGTTGCGCTTCGCCATTAGTTCCGATGGTGAGGGCATCCACAAACTCAATTTTGGCCTGGAATCTTGATACTGAAACAACCTTCACAGAGGGAGTTCAAAGACTGGAATATAACTTTGCCGTTGCCACTAGTCCTACCTCGCCCCCAAACGATTATGGTATTGTAGCAGTCATAGACGGCAGTAGGTCGAATCTGGTTACTCCATCGATTGCTTACTGACCGTGTCATAGAAAACCTGAAGCTCACTCCTTTAAGGCTTGCTAACATACCACCACCGATGGCTTTGCATGAGATCGCTCTGAAGGAAAATGTTTTAGATGTTGCTGTGACTCTTGCAGATTCCGAAGAGCCTGTCTTCTTAATTAGAGTTCTTCATCACTCAAGCGTCTCCTTATATCAATGGCAATTGACTGGCAAACTACCTAAGCCGCCTGCCATGAAATGGCATAAAGAGCTTTCTCTTGAGATGATGAATTACTACGGTTTGCTTGATCCGAGCATCGCTTCATCAAGTGTAGGAATCGAAGATAATAGCACTTCAAATGATCAAGTTGTCAATACGTCTTTTAGAGTCTCCGACAATGGGTCTTTATATGCAGATCAGCGTCTTCTATCTAAGAACTGTACCTCGTTCTTGGTAACGCCAGCGCATTTGATATTCACAACGGGTCAGCATCTTTTGAAATTTGTGCATATGGCATCTGTAGAAGGTAAATATTCGAACAGTGCATTCTTGAATGAATTTGCTCACTGGCCTAGATATGGAAATACCGCCAGATACTCCAGAGTCAGACGAGAGATGTCGCAGCATTGAGCGTGGAGCCAGACTCGTCACGGTCATGCCTTCGATCTTCGCTCTGGTGATGCAAATGCCAAGAGGGAATCTGGAGACCATCTACCCTCGAGCTCTGGTTCTCGCAGGCATTCGGCTGAGCATCAACGAGAGAGAATTCAAGAATGCTTTCCTTGCGTGCAGAAATCAGAGAGTGGATATGAACATTCTACATGATCACGCACCGGAAGATTTTATAGCGAACATTGGGCTCTTTGTGGACCAGGTCCAAAAGGTGGAGCACATTGATCTCTTCTTGTCTCAGCTCAGGTAGGCATGATGGATCACTTACCTGGGGATTATCTAACGCCCGATAGGGAGGAAGATGTATCCAAGACGATGTATAGAGAAACTCTGAAGGTAGTACCTGCCGAGAAACACTTATATGAGCCGGTAGCCTCAAAAGGAAGCAATCGGTCTAAAGTTAACAGAATATGCGATGCTTTCTTGGAAGTCCTCGAGAGCCGTGGGTCTGGCTACATTCAAAACATTATTACTTCCCATGTCTGCAAAGCTCCTCCGGACTTAGATGCAGGTTTGGCCGAAATTGGCAAAATAAGGAGTAGGTCTTCCTTGTGGTATACTGTTCATGAACTCTCCTTACCTTTTTTACCGGCGAACATGTCGTTGCACCTACTTTAGACTTCGAGTGGCGCGAAGAGGTTCTACTTTTACTAAGACTATGTGCTTCAATATATGAACGGTGGACTAACTCGCGTGCAGCTCAGCGCCCCGATAACGTAGATCGAGCGGTAGAGCATATTTGCTTCCTAGCCGACGTCAACCGATTGTATGACAATGCTCTCGGGCTCTACGACCTCGATTTGACCTTGCTAGTCGCCCAGCAGTCCCAAAAGGTCTTCATACCGTACCATTGCCCTAAATGATTGCGCGAAAGTTGACACAATCATAGGATCCACGGGAATATCTTCCCTTTCTCCAGGATCTCCAGGGAATGTCATTGCTTCGCCGCCAGTACTCCCTTGACAATCACCTTGGCCGATACAAGAAAGCATTGAAACATTTGTTTGATCTAGACGCTTTCGATGAAGTCAAGACTTACACCATCAAGCATGACCTGTACCAAGAAGTGTTAGAGTTGTATCGCTACCGCGAAGAGAAGCTCCGCGAGATCATGCGTCTATACGCAGACCATCTCCGTCAAACCTCCAAATTCCGAGAAGCAGGCATAGGTAAGCTCCCCTAACGCCAGCCTCTCCACACCCCACTCACTCCCCCAAAGCCTACGAATACCTTACCGACCACCCCTCCGCCTGCGAATCCTACCGTCTCGCCCACCTCTGGCGCGAATCCCTCTCCTCCGCCACCCTGATTCCCCTTCCCCCACCCCAACTCGAACAACTCGCCCACACCCTCGCCGACACCCTCACCGAATCAAAAGACTTCGCCGCTGCCGCAACAATCCACACCGACTACCTCTCCGACATCCCAACCGCCGCCCGACTCCTCTGCAAAGGCTACCACTTCGCCTCCGCCCTCCGCCTCCTATCCCTGCACAACCACCTCAACCTCCTCGACCCCATCCTCGACACCGGCCTCACAGACGCCATGGCCACAATCACCGACCTCCTCGCCGACTGCAAAGCCCAACTCCAAGCCCAGGTCCCCCGCCTCCACGACCTCCGCCTCAAAAAATCCCAGGACCCGCTCGCCTTCTTCTCCGGCGACGCCACCACCACCAACGATGCCGCAGATATCCCAGACAACATCTCCCTGGCCTCCACCACCGCCGCCTCCACCCTCGCCACCACCCTCGCCACCCGCTACACGTCCCACAGCACCGCCGGCACCTCCGCGACCCGGCGCACGTCCAAGAACCGCCGGCGCGAGGAACGCAAGCGCGCGAGGGGGAAGAAGGGCAGTGTGTATGAGGAGGAGTACCTGATCGCTAGTATCGGGCGGCTGATCGAGCGCGTAAATGCTGTGGGGGATGAGGTGGGAAGGTTGGTCGAGGGGCTGATGCGGAGGGGTATGCGGGAGAGGGCGAGGGCGGTGGAGGCGGCGATGGCGGAGGTGGTTGGGATGTGTGCGGCGTGTGTTGGGGAGGTGTTTTTGGCGGAGGGGAATGCTGCAGGGGCGGAGGGGGAGAGGGAGGGGGAGGGGCAGCGACCGAGTGGCGGGGATGGGGTGGTGTGGGATAGTCTTGAGGGAGTGGGCACTGTGAGGACGGCGCCGGTGGTCAAGCAGTTTGCGAGACTTTCGCTGCTTGGGTCCTGAGTTGGGAAAAGGAAAAAGACATGAAATGCCACGGCTTTTTTGGGGGGGGGGTATACAGCCATAAAAGTCATTATCTTGCGTAAATACATTGGCTCACTCATTCATCATGCTTTCACCACCTCGCCCCTTTCATCAACCAAATGATCCTGCACGCTCACCGGCCCCTCCCCCACACTCGTCATGATGATCCTACTAACCCCATCCCTCAAAGCGCTCATCACCCTCTCCTCCCCATTCTCCCCATCACCACCACTTCCCGCCTCCCCACCTTCCCACCCCTCCTTTTCCCCCAACGCCCCCTCCAACTCCCCCAAAACCACCCCCTTACTCCCCTCCAAGAAATAAACAACGCAATTCGGCCCCGCATCAAACGTATATGCCGCCACCACCTTCCCCGCTCTCGCATTGATGCCCTCAACAGCGCGGATCGCAGCCCGACTGACGTCGTTGAGGTAGAAAATCGGCGGGTCCGTGTCGAGGCAGCAGGCGTGGAAGCTGTTGCTCTCGCGCATCGTCACACGTGCGAACGTCTCGAAATCGCGGGCCAGGATCGCCTGCTCCATCTCCGTCATGCGCCGGGGCACCACCGTCTGCGCCCGCGTGGCGAAAAGGGCGGACGTGGCGACCATTTGCTGCATCCCCGCCGTGCTCGAGACGTCTTTCTTCGCATCGCTGACCACCATGATCAGCGCACGCATTTCCGACCAGTGGCTCCTCGGCGCCACTTCCCGCGCACAGCTGTCAGTCCCGTCGTCGAGCACACCAGCGTCCCAGGCGACATAGCCGCCGAGCAGACTGCGGCAGGCGGAGCCGGAGCCTTGGCGCGCGATCAGGGAGAGCTGGGTTGGAGTGTGTGGGAGCTCATATAGATCCGCAATGGCGCGTACCAGTGCCGCGAACCCGGCTGCGCTCGAAGCGAGCCCCGCGGCGGTGGGGAAGTTGTTCTGGCTGACGAGCTTGAGGGAAAAGAGGCTTAGTTTCGGGAGGTTGGCGTTGGCGTGTTCGAGCTCGGTGCGGAGGGTGCGGAGGGAGGAGAGGCAGGCTTGGGTGCGGGGGGTTGTGAGGGGGGAGGGGTGGTTGTTGAGGAGGAGGGAGTCTTGGCCGGGGGGTAAGAAGGAGGAGCAGGAGGCAGTGGTGTGGGTGCGGAGGTCGGATTGGGAGAGGGTGACGGAGAGGGAGGAGTTGGTGGGGAGATTGAGGGTGGGGGAGCGTTTGCCCCAGTATCTGTGGGCCGAGTTAGATTGAAGGTGTGTGGTGAGGGTGGGGTGGGGGGGGGATACTTTATGACTGCGATGTTGACGGGGGCTGTTGTGCTGGCGCGGTAGATCTTGTGGGAGGTTGCGTCTGCCATCGTTGAGTGTTTGAGGTCAATAGAGAAGTTAGGAATCAATCGCCCGATGGACCACGGTCAAAAGAGCCGGAGCTGAAACTTTGTCAGCCAAAAGCTGAGTCGGAGCTTCTCAACACGGAACGCCGATGCCCTAAGATCTTAGATAGCTTCAAAGCTTCATGAGCACACCGCCAATATCCAACAGAGCCTCACCAGCCCGCTCGGCCTGAGACACAAACAAAATGTCATCCACACCCACCGACCCTCCCCCATCTACCTGCCCGGTCGACAACTCCACCCGCACCGCCTGGCTCGAAAACGCCGCCAAAGAATCCCGCGCCCCCCTTCCTCACCAACCAACCCCCCCCCTCACCCCCTCAACGCCTTCGCCCTCTCCCCCCACCAAAGACCCACCGCCCTTAAACGACCACCGCAGCATCTCCTCCATCCCCCGCGCCGACACCTCCCCCACAACCACAACCCCGCTCCCCACCTCCCCGCCCGCCACCGCCCCACCCCCATCAGCAAACTGGATCTACCCCTCGGAAAAAATGTTCTTCGACGCCATGGCGCGCAAATCTCACTCCCCCGCCGCCGCCGACATGCGCACCATCGTGCCCATCCACAACGCCGTCAACGAGCGCGCCTGGTCGCTGATCAGATCCTGGGAAACCACCTCTCCCCGTCTGCGCGCCGCAAACGCCAGCTGCGGCGGGCCGCGGCTGAGGAGTTTTAGGGGGGACAGTAAGGCGTTGACGCCGCGGGCGAGGGTGTACGGGTGGTTGGGGTATGAGCGGCCGTTTGATCGGCATGATTGGGTGGTGGAGCGGTGTGGGAGGGAGGGGGGGGAGGTGGAGTATGTGATTGATTTTTATCGGGGGAGGGGGAGTGGGGGGGAAGGTGCGGGGCTGAGCTTTTATTTGGATGTGAGGCCGAAGTTGAATAGTTGGGAGGGGGTGAGGATGAGGGTGGGGAGGTTGTTTGGGTTTTATTGAGTTCGGCGAGGATTTTTGGGAGTTGTAGGGAGGGTGCATCGTTGGAGGCGTATGTATTTGGGTACTGTATAGTAGTGCTCTGGATCGAGAGCTAGACTGTACGATAGAAAATGCCAGTCCGTCCCATGCATAAACCATGAACGCCACGAGCCTACCAGAACGCCGACGAACAGCCTCTATCAGCCCAAAGAAGCAGCCAGAATTATGATTACAAGTAACACAGCCAGTATGAGCAGTAAACAGCAAGCCTTCGACCTTGCATTCTTCTGATACCGACTCGCACTTCTCAACTCGACGTCCGCTTCCCTCGTATCTCCCACCACGTTCTGCACATTGGCGTCAATCGAATCGAGTTGGGCTCCCTGCTCGTGAACAATATGCGCCACGTCTCTGAATAGCTCATTCAGCTCCCCAACACTTTGCTCGATGTTTCTAATCTCGGATTCTCGTTCCACAATCAGCGACTCTTGGAAATCCACTTCATCTTGCGATGCCATACGAAGCTGTTCTTGGTCTTGCAGCTGGGACTGCTGTTGTGAGGGGCTGTCGGAGTAAGATTGTGGGGCATCGTGCGAGTCAACTGCGGTGCGGGCGGCGGATGCGGAAGCTTGCTGTTTTTCAAGGGCCAGGCGCTGGATGGTTTGGAATTCGGAGCCTGAGGCTTGGAATTCGCGCCATAGTTTCTGCTGGGTGTACTTTTGGGAGGCCTGAAGCAGATGTATTTTAGAACTTTAACCGATCAGGTGGGTCGATAGGGCAGATCCTACATTCAGGTCCTCCCATGTCGTCAACTTCTTCACGCCCTCACCAACTTCCTTGAATCCATCTCTTGCTTGCTATAAGCCATATTAGAAAGGATTGCGTGTTCCAGTTGAGGCGCCAACTCACTCCAAGCAAATCGTTGACTCGTTCTCTGACTCGTTCTGTCTCTCTTTTTGTGCCAAGTAGGTTTATTTGTTGTGTCAGGCGGGCGATGTTTGAGGTCTACGGTGCATTGTTATCAGGTTGCTCGTCCCTGTTTATGGATGGTACCGCGTACAAGGGAGAAGAGCTTGACAGAGAGATCCTCGGCTGACCGACTGAACTCGGGGTCATCGCCTGTTCAGTCAGCGATGTCTTGATGATGCCTAGATAATCATAGATAGACCCACGGTATTCGGGATCCTCTTCCCTCCTCATCTCCGACGGTTGGGACTCCAGGGCCGAGGACCGGTCGAAACTCATGATGCAGAGAGCTGATTATGATAAATCCGCAGTAGAACTATAACGAACGACTATGCGTAAAATGAAACCGATGGGTGTAAGATAAGAAGGTATCGTCGCCGGTGACTTCTCGTTATATGAGAATGTCGCGGCCTACAGATTGACGTAAGGCACCTGAAGCGCATTTTTGGTACACGTGATATACCGGTTCTGCTGACTATTCAAACGTCATCTTTTTCCAGAACTTTGCCTTAACGGGGTTATAACACGCCTGAGATCTGAGGCAACCAAAACTCTTTCTTCTTTTTTGAAGTATGTCAAAAAAGGACCATCTATCTCATCAATTTCGTCAAGCCATAACTCATCTGATGCACAGCGTCACCCGATAGTTCTAACCACCGCACTTGTTTGAAGCGTATTAGGTACTCACTGCACTCCGTCAGGGAATTTACTCTTCTGGCTTTTTGGTTACACGTTCGAGTCTGAGGATGTGACTTTTGTTCAAGGCTCAGCCCTACTATCCAGGCAACCTCCTCCGCTCTAGATAGCTTTGACAGTATGCACAAGGAGCTTTTTCCGCTCGTGGGGACATCACCAAGCAGCAGCTCTGTCGGGTAGAGGTTCTTGTATCGATGTGGCTCTCGAACACCGTACGGAGGTAAGCTGTCGGGGAACAAAACCTTAGCGGCCAGATGCAATCTTTTTGCCGCTTTTAGTCCCATCATATATTCTTCGAAGGCCCTCTTTAATGGAGCATTTATGTCGTCTTCGAAGAAATAAAGTCAGTGGTATCTTGTTTTCAAAAGAATTGCTATAGCTAGAATCTACTACCCTAAGCTTCAAATGCTCCTCCGACCAAACTTACCTTGACTTGCTCGTGATCTTTGACCTTATCCCTCTCCCACGGTGCTTTATACAACACGAGTATTGGTGGGGTGCAAAAAGTCGATGAACATGGCCCGGTAGTCAACCAGGCAAGGTCATCTATTGGACTAAGTACCAGTTCATGTATCAAAATCTGGGATGTACCAGTACTCCTGTGCCCGATTCTCCTTGTTGCACAAGCTACGAGTATGCAATGGAACCCGAGTCAAAGTTTGTATTGTTTCCGGTGAATGATAAGCCTAACTGTCTATTTGGACATCCAGTCGAGACTGGTTACTGTTCACTGACTCTTTGCAAACCCCTGGTGAAAGGTCAAGACCGGATTCGTGTCCTTCTTCCTTCTATCAGGCGCAGTGCGTTGCGGATATCGCCGTTCCCATACTCGCTCCGCAAGAACCAGATTTGATGGAAACATGGCTTAGAGGCTCCATATGTTGCTTGCTGCTTGCCACTTGTTGACCTAACCTATAAAAGTGCAGAGGATTGTGCCAACCCGTGATGGGCTTGGGATAAGAAGAGCAGATTTCTGCAACATTAAATGAAAAGGGAATCCTAAGAAACCGGATTCCAATATGCTCACCAAACGCTCTGCCAAGAATCATGAAATGGGATCGAAGCGTGGAGATATCCCATTTTGGCTTAGCAGCTAATTTGCAAAAAAAGAAAAGTAATTTTTATCCAGTACAAAACATAGACTACACTCCGAGGCTTACATTTCCCCCGGAACTTCTTTGTCCTCAACATTTGTGGCGCGCGGTAATCCTTGTCCGGTCCTCGGCTGGAGCTCCCTCACTCAATATGGGTGATACATTTTGGTGGCGCCTTCTTTCACGCTTCTGACAAAACTGACGGGTCCACTTTGTGAGAAACGTGCTGGTGGTAGTGGCGGCGGCGGCGGCGGCGGAACTTCTTCACAAGGTGGCGTTTGATGCTGACAGGCGCGTATCACAAGATTGGATAACACAGGGGAGCAGCCAATGCTGAAATCGACGATCATCCTTTTCTCGTTTCCAATGCCCCGTTATGGAATCATATCATTCATAAGACAGAGCCAAGACTGGCCTAATTCCACTTCTGGGGATGGATTGTGGGCTTGGCATTGGCTTGCATTCCACATGTGTAGGGCAACAGATACATGTGGTTGACAGAAGACCGGAATGAAAGCGGCTTCAATTACTAGTATTCAATATCAGGGCGAGTCTGTTCCCAGATAAGCGTTGAGAGCCAATAGGAAGTAGGCGCATAAAACCCAGCCCATCATGATGATACCGGACATAGTTCTAACAGGCAGAAGATGGAAGATGGAAGATCAGATTACACAGCAAGACCACGTACGTACGTACCTTACCTAGTACAGTACGGAATACTCTGTACTGTATGGTACTTTAGGTACCGGACGCAATTAATAAGTTGGAGCCTTGAAACTCAAAATTCCCCCGCAACGCCACTCGCTGCTCTTACCAAAATTCTCCGAAAAGCGCCAAGATCGCTGGCATCGAACCGAGTCATGTGTCACAGTCATTTGGCTCGGTCGAGTTTAGCCTTGGACCCAAAACCTGTGAGTCGGTGACAGGGTACTCCCGTATGGAGAAAGACGTTCTTTTGTTTTTGGATTTCATACCCTCTCTATCAAGATACTTCATAAGAGTCGTAAGCTATGTACATACAAAATGGTATCGCTGCGATGCAAATGCTGCCCGTCAGAAACTCCTGCGCTGGTAATCGTGGGGCAGTACAAAAGCTGCAGAATGGACGGCGAAAAATGCAGGGTGCGGCCAGGTCCAGCGCCAATCATACAGTCGGATGTGGTATATGCGTCTATCGATATGCAGCCGCTATCTCAAGTAATGCAAGGAGCAGAGTTTGATGGTGGATGATGTGGTGATGAGGATCGTGAGGCGAGAACATCGTGGTGGTGTCCGGTATGGAGGGGAATTGCTTTTTTTCCCCCTGAAACCGACTTTTCCCTAGTGGTTGTGTCGAATGTAACGTAGGAAGTCTTTCATTGTTGCGGGACTGCCGGTCCTTAGTCTTCGAGTGTGGGAAAACGATGATCTCTCATCCCATTACTCGACTTTTTCTTCCATCCCAGCATCTTCTTCCAGGTATCATTTCGACCCTTGGGACTACTCCCTCCAATGTCACTCGACGGAGGTGTTGTTGGGGGCGTCATTGGTTCCCTGCTGGGACTTGTAGCGCTCGCTGAATCATCGGTCATGCTGGAATCACCGCTGCCGTTCGATAGATGACTCGGTGCCCTCGCCCTGCCGGTTCTGGTGGAATTGGCAATAAAATTCGACGTTGCCGGGTGACGACTAGGTGCTCGGGGGGTAAGTGCAATATCCAGAGACGAAGTTGAAGGGGACGTCTTCATTCGAGATCTGGATCTCCTTGACTTCCGCTCTTTGGAACTAATCCGCGAAGCCCGTAAGTTCTCGTCCGAGTCGTTTAGTTGATCATCGTATGATTGTGCCGCCTTGACCGACGGAACCTCGTTTAAGAACGATACCAGAACCGACTCTTCCATTAGGTCGTATATTATCTTTACAGCAGCTTCGAGCACTTCGGGTCGTGGAGGACTGGTATGATTGGGGAATGAAAGGAGGGTTTCTCTGACTTGGCTGGGGATGTTGATCTCTCGAGGACCATCGGGTACGATATAGGCGTCTAGTAAGCGCTGCCATAGCATGCGAAGATAATTACACTCTTCGTATTCGGGCGTCATCGGCATACCAGCCATTTGTGCGGCTAATACGTCGAAACGTTCTCGGTAACGATCGGCGTCCATTGTGAATTCGAGGTTCTCGAGACAATGATTTTGCGAGAGGTAGGCAGTAAATGCACTCAATGTCCATGGCGGTGGTGCGGAGTTCGACAGTACATCCGGTAGACTCGGTCTTTGGGGACAATACGGTCCCACTGATTGTATGTCGATGTTGGAACTGGTGTCGCTCATGGGTCGAGAAGAGTCGAGGTCTTCGGTTGACATGGTCTCTTCGTCGTCTGCGTCCCAATCCGATATAACTAATGAGGGGCGAGGAGAGGTCTCCGGTGAGGGAGTGGATAGATACAATGACGGGGGGCTAGGTTTCCGGCGGATCATGGCGCGCTTCCAAGATCTTATCCTGGAGCCTTTCCAATCACTTCTCCCAGCTCTTCTGACCAGTGGTATTGTAAGAACCGACCTTCGACGAATGGTAGGACCCGAGCGATCCACTTTGACCGACACCTCGGGGATCCGAGGACGGGCTTACGTACTGATTGCTGCAACCTAGGTCCGTAGATTGACAACGGATAGTCTGGCGTGGCAAAAACCCTTCAAGGAGCACAACCGCGTCCTCCTAATCAGGGAAGAAGGCTCGCTTTGTGCGCTCGTAAATTCCAGATTTTATCGTGGTAGAATCGGATAAACTCGCCAAAATTGCTTGTGCTGGATCAGGTCACGCAGGCACCCGAACCTTGTCGCAAGCCGCTGTCAACCCAATGTCGCTATCCTTTTCGACGTGTCACACAGAATTGCATCGATCAGGTAACAGCCGGAAAGCAGCAGAAGTGCAAACGGGGTTCTTCAATTGCAGCTGGATGACTGCCTGAAAGTGGGGGATTGGGGTGATAAAGAGTGACGTTTGACGTTTGACGTGTGCCGATGATGAGATAACCCGCGCGCAAGAATATCTTGAAGGGTTACTAACGATGGGGGGGGGGGGGTGAGGCAGAGGTGGGAAAGCGACTGATGAGGTGAGGGTGAAGATGAATTACACAGTAGACCGCAGGCCAAAGGGAGGAATGAACTTGTGGGTTGCATGTGTTACGGAGGAGTTGATACTACTTTATGCGAGACCGAAATTTGGGGCGGAGAACGGAAGCAAGCTAGCAAGGGCAACGGGTGCGAAGGGGATGGAATGCAGATTAAGGTAATGCAATCGAAGGAATTTCTTAGCGTGTCGAAGCCTTCTTAGTGGCCTTCTTAGTGGCCTTCTTAGCCTTCTTAGCCTTCTTAGCCTCCTTCCAGAACGATCCACATCAAGCCAATCAGCAATCATCCCTGATGCCCCACTGCTAAGCCTTGTAACCTTGTTCCTTTTTGGTTTCCACCGCGAGGAAGTGCTGATTGTTTTGATTTCGGCTCTCTCTTTGCATTTCAGGCCCATAAGCGCTTGATGAACCCCCAGTCGTAAAACCGCATAACCAACTGTTGCCGCCGCCGCCGCTGAGTCAGACATCCAAGGTCCTTAGTCTCTCAGCAGGCAAAACATTGATCTTCTTTCCGGACCCTTGACTCGAAACTTGACTCATCCCTCCGGAAGAGGGGTCGTCCCCATATATCCCCATATATCCCGAGGTACAGACGGACAAAGAGGCTTGACAGGCTTGAGCAGTGGAACACGACATGCTCTGACGAATCGTCAACCACACTGATTCACCTCATACAGCGAACAGCGAACCGCGAACCGCGAGTCACTCCAGTCCCAGACGGTTTTGATGCAAACAGGGTTTAGGACTTAAGACAATAAATGGCTTCTGCAGACTGCAGTTTCTGATTGATCCATCTCGTGATTGGACCCTGCCACTGAACCACAGATTGCCGCTTTAACAGAGCGAGAGACCCATGCAGCATGCAGCATGCAGCAGATATGACTGGTCGGCCCATATCTCGAATGCATGTTTAATCAGAATTGTAATTTGACCGTCAGCAGACACGACTCGTCTAATGGTTGCGCGTATGGAACATTGTAGCTTCCACAAGCCCTTCGGTGGCTTCCAGTGTCCTTCCAGAAGACTGCCCCAACCGGTTAATCACGTCGATCATCCCACGTCCAAAACTGCTAGGGACTCTACGCTAGGGCTGCGCTTCTATCGTTGCATTGCCGCCAATAATACGTACGAGTAAGGTACCTAGGATACAGAGTTACTTTGGGCACTTTGATTGCTTCGACGCCTTATTATCGTTATTATTGGAACCATCAAGATCAAGTTACCGGTACCTGTCCCTCTAATCTCTCTCTGGCTGGCCTCGGCAAAGCTTGATCCGCCTTCCTGGTTCCGGCGAGCCTGCAGAGTCGCACTCGAGGTACGGAGGTAGTGTGAGGTGTACACACATTAGGCTCATTTAATTAGATGACGGATGTAAGGTATGCCAGCAGCCCTAGCCGACTCATTACTGCCAATCAATCCTGAACTGTCAACTGTGGTGGATGCTGTTCGGAGGGTGGGTCGGAGTAGAGGCGAATGCGAGTGCCGGATGTTGTCTCGAGGTTTGCGACGTCGACATCCCATCCAGCAGCTTCCAGTCGCTCCATGCACCGGTTCCAACGGTTGGAGAGACCCACAAGCGTACTCTCAAGCAAATCGAATGACGTGTCTGCTGAGGCGCGTGTCGCATCTTGTTGGTTAAAGCGGTGAGCGACCCAAAGACCAAGGGCCCACGCCTTCAACTGCGATCTCGATGAAGCTCCATCCTTGAGAACTATCAACGCCACTTTATTTGAGACGTCGTACCATAGTAGGTAGTCCTCTTGCCTGAATGCTTTGACAAGCTTCATTAAAAGAAGATCCGTGTCGCGTATGGAGCCTGTTGAAGCATGCGCAGGCTCCCAAGAGCTCATGAGACTCTGCAAAGGAATACCAATCTTAGCTTTTCCGATGGGAGAGGAGCCTCTCCATCGCAGCACGCCATCCCATTCAAAGATGCGCTCTTGGTCTGATACCTCTTCCGGCGTCAGTATTTTGTCATGATCTAGAAAGGCCGAGAAAATTATGTTGGCTCTCTGCCGATTCAGGCTATGCATGCTGACCGCTCTTACTGCTGCATGATTCATCGCCAAGTGTATTGACAAGAGCAGAACGAGGCATGACCAAGTCGCCGTCGCAGTAGACACATGAGAAACTACAACGCTCCCCGCCTGCATTTCGACGAATTAGGCTTTCCAATGAACGGTTGGGAGCCGAACATACCAGCATTCCCATCAACGAAATAATTGTTTCCTGGCTTGAATCTTTCTGTATTGGTATAAGATCAGCAACTTGACGTCCGACTTGTTCCATACTACGTCTGCTATCTTATTTAGGCTTGCACAACCAATGCACCATGCCTGAAGCAAGGCGGCGGGTGTCGAAACATGATGCTGCCGCAATCGAGCACAGGCGCTATCGTCGAACGCGACAGTTGTAAAATGAAAATGAAGATTAACGTCAATATTCTCTAGCCGAGAACCTGCCTTATGCTGTCAAAGCGCTTCAAACATCAAGCTGAGGATGTTGAAGAAACGAGAGCCATCGGCCTTCACTCACCGCATTGAGCTCCCCCAGATTTCCCCACTTGGCAAAATGCGCACTGAGGCTCGCCTTGGAGCTTCCAGCCGCAACGCCGCACAAGGCCCTCAACACACTCGAGAAGCTTAACAGAAGCACCCTCGGCGCCTTCGGGAGTGCAGGGCTTAGGCAATCTAATACCATAGCCGTATCGTTGAAGACATCGGCGGCGAGCCTATACATTTTACATTCGGGCTCGAGCGAGGTGCCGAGCTTATGCGCAAAGAGAATTGTTGCTATCCTGCCCATGCTTTCCTGCAGCACGGATAAGAGGAGTGCGGCTGTTGGTGAGGCTGACGCGTCGCCCACTCCCACGCCTGGAGAGGTCACGTTAGAAGATTAGCTTTCTGGCGGCTGTAAAAGGAGATTGCACCTTCCAGAACTGCTCTTGATGATAACAGTCCTGCAATTGAGCTTGAGAATGCTTGGAGAGAATCCTATGAGGCCATGTCAGTGGACAGATAGACTTTGTGGGACAAGCATGCAGGCGAAGATAGCCTTACATATATCTGATACCTGGCGATGTTTCGTCAGTGTCAGCATCAGAGATTGGGGTACTCATAATGATCCTGCGGATTGTGGTCAAGACTGTCTCCTACCACATGTAATCTTTTGTGACACTATGCGGATAACCCGCCGGGAGAAACACACTCAGTACTCTTGACCACAAGCTGCTTTTGTTCTCAGGCAGCTTTGATCATAACTCTGTCAGCCAGAGTAACGTTCACGGTCCAGCGCATGACTGTAGTGGTAGCAAGCTCACAATGATATCGATTCTGCCATTGCCGCTAGAGCGGGACTCTATATACGTGGCTGTCAAAGCTCCCGTCTCATCTTCTTCATCGACGCGGATGTCCATTCTGTGAAGTCAATTGAAAGGGGCCGAAGAAGTCTTGAGGTGTCGATGCTGTTGGTCTGGGAACCCTGAAGGGCGGAGTTGCCTCCTTCGGTTCGATTCTCGACCAATCATGTCCGTCGCTAAGGCTGTTATCGATTCTGTGGTATGGATTATCGTTGGGGGCGATATGCTTTTGGTTAACTTCTTCTCTACTGCCTACCGGCATGGTATAGATACTTAGAGACCTTGTGAAACTGATTGTTTTCCATGATCAGAGCGTGCCCCCACTTTCTGCTTCTCGCCGGCTGGTTCTTTTCACATGTCTAACAAACTCCATCTCTTTACATCTCCAACGAGTTACTTTTTCAAACTCAGCTCTTTGCAACATTCAACCCAGACCCCTATCCCTCACCTCAAACCTTCCATATATCATAATTCCCACAATGACATCCCATAACCCCCCCATCGCCCTCAAAGGCTCCTGCCTCTGCGGATCGACAACCTACACCTCCACCACCCTGCCCACCTCTCTGTGTTACTGCCACTGCACAACCTGCCGCCGCCTCTCCGGCGCCCCTTTCCTCCCCTTCTTCGATCTCCCCTCCTCCTCCATCTCCTTCACCTCCACAATCGACCTCAAAACGCTAAACCTTTCCGCCGCCGCCGAACGCGCCTTCTGCAGCTCCTGCGGGAGCCCGGTTTATATGAAATACAAGGCCAGCCCCCAGAGTATTGGGATATGTGCGGGCACGGTTGATGAGAACAGTATGGGGCCAAAGGGTTTGGGGGCGGTACAGGGAAAGGCGAATCATATTTTTGTGGGGGAGAAGGCGGGGTGGTATGAGATTGGGGAGGATGGGCTGAGGAGGTACGAGAGGTTTACGGATGCGATGGGCGAAGAGGATGGTGGGGCACAGGGGGAAGAAAAGCGTCAGAAGGAATAAGACCGAAGTGTGAGCATGTCAAGTTGTCGAGGGCGGGAGCCTACAGTGGCATGAGATCTAAGAACCAGGTGTGGGGAAAGCAGGAAGAGTGAGTGGATATAGGGATAGGAACGATCGACAGCAGATGGGCAAGGTGCAGCAGAGGTGATGAGAGCGGGAGCGAGACTGTTGAACACGGTAGAGGAAAAGGACTTCGTATGATCTGTCATTGGACGTGGTGGGGTAGAGAGGTGTGGGAGAGGTGTGGGAGAGGTGTAGGAGAGGTGGGAGGATGAGGGCAAGGAAGCGGATAGCACTGGAACAGAATGAATTAGTGAGCTCGCAGAGACGACAAACAAAGAAGCTCTTCGGATTGTGGCAGGATCTGATCGCACCGTGGGCTTGCACCAGTGGTCTATTTCTGCCTGCGGAGATGCCTCCGCCATTCCTTAGATGAGAGTTTTGAAATAAAATCAAGATGTGTTGCCCACCAGACTGGGATATCGTGGCCATTGTCCCATTCAGCTCTTGCCACCCATGTAGAGCGCTGGTCCCATATGTTAAGCTTCGGGCACCTTCTGTATCCTGAATCACGATTGCTCGTACCTCTATCAGTGTTGAACACCTCTCTTTCCCCTGAAAAGCCGTCATCAGTCCACCCAAGTCCCTCACAACTCCTTCCCAAATCCCATTCGATGCCAACCCACCAACACCCCATCCCCTCACCCAAACAAGCTCGCCCCCCCCGTCTCCACCGCCTCAATCTCCCTCTCCGTCCACCCCAACCCCCTAAACCTCTTCGGCAGCTCACTCCTATCAAACAACACGCCCTTCGGCGCTTCTATACTCCCCAGCTCATGCCCACTATGCCCCCCAATGGCACCATAAGTCATCAGATTCGGCGATGGCGGTGGAGGCGCGGATTTCTGGCCGCCGAGAGGGCCGTGCTGTTGCGCTTTGGAGCGGTATGCTATGAAGGAGTCGGGGAGGGTTTCGCTGGGGGAAGCGGGGTGGGCGTGTGGGGTTGGATCGGGGGATTCTGGGTCGGGGATGTTAGTTGGGGAGGGGGGGTGAGGGAAGGGGGTACGGACTTGGGGGAGAGCGTTTGCCAAGGAAGTGGATGAGGGGGTTGCGGTGGTGTTCTGCGGCGCGGAGAATACGTGTTGGGTTCATGGCGGCTTGGTTGGGAGAAGTTTCGTGGCGGGGACGGCGATAAGCTTGTGCAGCGGTTACATAGGACGAACGGTAGCTTTATAGAAGCTCTCCCTACACTCAGGACGGAGCTGTTACCGCTCGACCGTGGTTGATCAGCAATATATCGCATTCAAGAGTCGTGGGACGGTGGGAGAGGTGGCTCGGAAGATTGCGGAGCTGAGTCCGGCCCAGTGGTGCTCGGTCAGCGATTGGGATAACGACCGGCGCGGGAAGAGCTCTATTGGTCAATTTGTACGCGGCCGAGGTTGGGAGCTTTGGCTTTTCAAATGACTAAAGTACCACAGTACCGCCAAGGTGACAGATCTGCCCCAACTCCACTCTCCATCGGGGGATCGGTGGGCGCCGCTCTACCGTCGCGCGACCTGAGTGATCGTTGCGCGACCGACCTAGATGATTCTGAATGATTTGAGAGTGAGCTGCTGCCTGATTCCTACTTTTCAGCAGGCCGTCAGTGCGTAGTGGATTTGCAGTGGTTTAGAGCGACCGTTTGGATTTCAGGCACAGAGCCTCTGCGTATCTACTGGAAAAGCGGCGACGATGGACAAGGAGATCTGACACAAACCTCAGGCTCTCCAAACTTTCCTTCCTGTCTTCCTCGACACTCTCTGTTCCTTGTCCTTTTACTCTCTCCTACCTTACTATCATTACCGTTGCTCCGATCAGACCCGCTCTACGCCTGCTTAGCATTGGGGCAATTTTGGCAAACGAGCGGTTTCGTAAGCTCGGAACCAGTAACGGTATGCCTCTCTATCGCACCTATGGCAACATCACCACCAGGATGAAAAGCTGCCAGTCTCAGTGCAACATATGCGTGACTTATGCTCGTCCCGCTCACTGACAGCCAAGAGCTTCACGCACCTCCCTCATAATACTGAGCATTCTCATAATCAGCTCCCTCCAGAGATAAACCAGCGAACCCTCTAAGCGGACTCGCTATCTTCAACGCACGGGTCACAATTTCTTTTACTTGGTATTCGGGCTCGTCATGCCCCGCAAACGTCAACGTCAATACGGCCCGCTTGACATTCGGCAACAGGTCCACCACTGCCTCCATCGCCTGTCTTCCCTTCTCCTCGTTACGGACGGTGAAGGGACCAGGGGTACAGAGCAAGCCGAACATGAAGCCTATTCTAGTAATCAAGCTCCTAGCCCAGGAAGATAAAGTGTCTCGAAGCGTAGCGTTGACGAGGGCAACATCGACTGACTGCGGAAAGTGGAAGGGGTAGGTCGAATAGAAAAGTTCGAGAGCTTCATTGGAGATTTGACGATACATTAGTATTTGACTCTGGATGTACCTAGTAGATATAAAGCATAGAATAGAGTTTACAACATGGCTCCAGGACAGTGAAACTAGTGTCCTTTTCCTGCCAGATTTTTCAGATAGGAAAAACACCAAGCAAAAAATCACGATGAACCTGGCCCGATTTGAACGGACAACCTACATTTATTAGAATATGATTAAATAGAATGCTTTTGTTTATGATTTACCTTTCGATCTGGAGTCGCTACGGAAAATTAACATCGATTGACATCAGGAAACAGTGGGGATTCTTACAACGCGCTACCGTTGCGCCACAGATCCACAATCAGATTCCTGGTAAAATCGTTTATTATTTTGAAGATTCTCTAACCCTGGGAAGTCGGACTGAGATGTAGGGCAATATTTTGTCCTCTTCTATGCCAAGAACGCCCAAACAGGTACTGGATTTGATGGAACCCATTCGCAAAAGTGTATGGCGTACCTCCCCAGACTGCTTCCCGGGTGATGGGATTTCCCCATGTCCTTGGAAGTGAACTTTCAATCCAAGATATGACAGTTCCTAACTTACGGTCATAAACCATCTCTTCTTTTTCGCCAGATAGCATTCTCTACCCATCAACATACTTTGTCCTTCCAAACCCGCAGAAACCAAAAACCCCCCGCAACTCCTCAATCACCCCCAAAAATGCATGAACTCCTCCTGTTCGCCCAAGTCCCCCCCTCCCGGCACAACTACGTCCTAAACGTCCTTACCGGCCTCGCTGCCATGCAGCCCCAGCCTATCCTCGAGAAGCATCTCATCTTCAAGCCGGCTAGACTTCCCGCAGCAGCAAGGCCAGCGCATGTGGGTGCGTTCCAAGGGGTGCAAAACTCGCAGTTGCAAGCTTTGCAGGGGCAGACGAGCGGCGATTTGTATTACTTACAGCTTGTTGGGGATATTGGTGCGAGGGGGTCTGGGAGGAGGGGTTTAAGAGAGGGCGAAGAGGAAGTGATAGATGTGCTTATGGGAGAAGGTAACGGAGATGTTCAATTGGAGGGTAAAGTACGTTGTCGGTCTCTGATTTCTCTCTCTCCTCTGCTCATATCGTGGCTGAAAGTTACGCAAAAGGAGGACACAGCGCCAGCAACGCCAGCCACCAACGAGACTGCAGATAACATCCAGAGCTGGACCCTCCAATTCCGCGACCTCCCTGAACCCGCTGCTCGCCGTCCGGTAACCTCCCGTCTCATGGCCGACATCCCCATCACCTTAGGCGACCCTCTAAAACTCATGTCCGCCCTCAACTACCAGTAAGCCCTCTCCTCACCTTACCTCCTTATACACAAGAAATTCGTAACCCAAACCCTCCTCTCCCCTCAGCTACAAGTCCACCTACCTCATCTCCGGCCACCGCCTAACCCACCTTTCCACATCCATCCTCCTCTACCAACCACTTCTTTCCTCCACCCCTCCAGAACCTCTTGACCCTAGCGGCACGTTCATGCTGCAAGCGTCTGTGAGGGTGCAGGATGGGAGTAAGCCGGACATTATGGGCAAGGGGATCAGCGAGCTTTTAGCGCTGAAAGAGGCGTTGAGAGGGTGTGTGGAGCTCGAGGTTGGGGACCGGTTGGCGTTGGATACGAGGGTGCGGTGATGGGAGGAGCGGAATGTTGGATGGAGCTTGGGGATGATGCAGTTTGCTCGGTGGATTCTTTGGATGGATGAGCCAGCCGGTTCTCTGAAGAGGAGGTTTCCATGATGGCAAACAAAGCTGTCGTCAAAGCTCATCACTTAAGACACGACAAGCTCTAAATGGGAACCCCAGCTTCACCATTGCGACCAGACCCCCCACCACACCCTCGACCAGTTAAATCCCGCAAACCCAAACCCGCTTCCGTCAACCAAGTGTAGAAAAGAAACAAGCGAAAATCAGGTAGGTAGTGGCATAGCGAGTGGTTCTGATATGAGAGCAGATTGGGTGAGGAAAGGAAGTAGACAAGAAAGGGAGGGGTGACGAACGAGACAAAGTGGGAAGGTGGGGCTATATGATCGTTGCAGCTACATGGAGCTTAGCATAACGAAAGCGGACAAGAGGTTTGCAGAATATGGGATTGGATGAGTGTGCTACTATTGAGATAGGCAGGATATAAGGGGCTTTGGGACATGAAAGATGTGTAAGAAATTGGTTCGTATCCTCCTAGTATAGCAGGAGCCTGTGGGGGAGGAGAAGCCGATTGCCTCTGTTGTTGCAGGAAAGATTGGGGGTTTTGCATGAAACAAGGTGCAGATAGAAGGATGCCCTGGAGGCAACCTATCGAAATCGATATCTCTCGTAATAGAACAAAATGCTGCACGTTCTGAGTGAGGTACTGTCGATGTCGAAGGGTATCCTGCACGAAGGGTATCCTGCAGACGACATATCGACATCGCTCTCTCTCTTATCGAACAAACAACTCTCCCACTATTGCAGATCTTATACCTGTATCTGTCAATTCGGCGTGTGCTAAGCTGATTTCTGCAGTGTTATGTTATATATGATGCACCAGTGCAGGAAATAAGTTGTAACATTCCGACAGTACACGCATCTGAAGACGACTATTACACCGGTTGTATACGCAAAGAGACGTGATCAGAAAGCAAACGTACAAAGATGAGGATCGAGAGTGAGAGAGAAAGAGAGTATGGAATCAAGGCCGAAAAAGACTCTTGGTCGTAAGCTTGTCGAAATACCTAGTGCGGACGATGGAAGCCCAATGAGCGCCGAATGCTCCTCAATTTCCATCCGTTATATGAGATATCCACGGCTGAGCCCTCGAGCTACTCCTAATTGGCCAAGAATCCGAATCCGTACGAAGACCGCTCGCTTGGGGTAGTGATGAGGTAGATCCTTTGATGCTCGATAAACTCCAAAACTGCAGGGAGGGCGACGACTGGAAAACCTCCGTTGCTTAACCTGGCCGTTGCAGTCGATATTCTAGAAGGCAAAGGCCTGATAATGCATCCCTTTCTCCGTTTGCCCCGATCACAGCCGAAATGCTAGGTGCATTACAAGATCTGGCACTTTCCTTTCCTTCCTCCATCCCGACCCTTCTTGGACAATAAAGCCGCGCGTGTTGCATGCTCGAATACCTCCCGAACACCTTCATTTGTCTTTGCTGAACACTCGAGGTAGTATCGTGCACCAATCTTCTTCTTGACTTCCTCGCCCTGTGAAAAAATTAGGGATTAGCAAAACTCTTCCTCGAATTTCATGTCATAGCCAAAATCGATTCAGATGTAGGGAGCTTCATATCCAATGGTAACCTACCTGTTCTGGGGTCACCGGCTTCTGTGAAGTCTTGTGTAGTTCCTCAATAGTCTTCTGGTCATAGCGTAGATCCTTCTTGCAGCCAACGAGGATAATGGGAAGGCCCTGGCAGAAATGAAGGACTTCGGATATCCACTAAGATTCCCATATTATCAGCAGATAGTCCTATACTTGTCTAAAGCACCCAGTGCAACTCGGATGTATGTGGTCAAGAGCTACATACCTTCTCTTGGACGTTGTCGAGTGAATCGGGAGAATCAACGGCGAAACAGATTAGGATGACATGGGAGTCGGGATAGGATAGAGGGCGGAGACGATCGTAATCTTCTTGACCAGCCGTATCCCAAAGTGCTAACTCAACATGTTTCCCGTCGACTTCGACATCGGCGACGTAGTTCTCAAAGACAGTGGGGACATAGACCTAAACAAGGAAGCCGTTAACATCATTTTTCGTCAGGCATTGCAATCCACGCATGAGCTCCTGTTGAGTCGTAGCTGATCTGGAGTGGTCGAGCTTTTGGAGCCAAAGAGGATAGGTCGGGAGAACGGAAGAATGCTGACCTCTGGAAATGTACCCTTGGAAAAGACGCTGAGGGGGATCGTCAGCGATCGGGGAGCTTTGCGATAGGAGAACGGAGCGATCAGAGCGCGATGAATTGGCACTTACATCAAGAGACAAGTTTTCCCGCAAGCACCGTCACCAACGATGACGAGTTTGCGGCGGATTTCAGCCATCTTGATAACACAAAACACAAGTCAGCGAGTCCGACCTTGGGTTCAGTGAAGCTATTTCAAGCGTGGTACGAACAGTAACAGTAATGGTAGGGTTTGTGAAATCGCGAAGAGTTGTGAGGAGGAAAAGAGAAGGTTGAGAGTGGCTTCGTGACGGCCCAACCTACTTCTGGAAGGCAGGCGTTTTGCGGTAGAGCAGTTTCACTCTATCAGTGCAACAACACCGACCGGACTTTGATGATAGCTACTCGTGTTCAGAGAGTGTTGAAGATACAGATGGCAGGAGTTTTGGTGGGAGTAGTGGTTATCTATGAGCCAGAGAAGGTCTCCTTTGATTTGTTGGTTGTATCAGGCAACGGGCGTGCTCTTTCAAGGATGTGTTCGGGGGGTTTCTACTTGGCAGCCGAGAGGACTGTCCGCGTGTGCTTGATCTCCAACTAAAGTGACTTCAATATGCTGGAGTTTCGCCTTGAGACTTAATGAAAGGTGTCAGAAGCGTAGTGGGAAGATGGAAATCTTTGTCTCATTCATCAGTTTTATTAAGTAAGGTACTTCGTATTGATTACTGTTTTCTGGAACACTTCATCATCAAGTCAGGCATTGGTATCTTAGGTCGGTCAGCCTCAAGGTGGCGGTGAGAAACCAATCAAAGCGCTCTAGTTCTCCGTAGAGAGTACCTTACCACCTTGCCTATTGCTCTCTACTTCCATGTAATTAACGGGCTTCGGAATCGGTCGCCGTATATTTCTAGCCGGCTACCGTACCATACGTTACTAGGTAAATGAATCTTTCCCACGGCCGTCGTCATGGTATGTGGAAGACATCCCCATCTCCGGCTTCGTTCTAAGTACGGTCGCACCATCTAGAGACAATCTATCCAGCTGTTTCCCAAGCAAAGTACAGATATCTATGCAAAGTACCTGCCAGCCACGATTGCAGCAATCGATATCGGTATTAATTCCCTTAACCCATGATATTCCACCGTTACTCCCACTAACAGCCCCATAACAATGGATAGCGAACTTTAGCCAGGTGACATGTCCATGAGTCCAGATTCAACAATTTTCTTGCCTTTTTTCTCAGCCTTGAATGCCTCGATGCGAGATTTGAGTTCAACATCTGTAAGTCATAATATTAGCTAGCGTTTCATATAAAGCACACAACAAAGAATAAACCTGAGAAAATAGATTGACTTACCAGGCGTAACATCCTCTATCTTAAGCGGTACCCGATTAAAAGGATCATTCGGGTCGCTAAGCAAGTGGGAACGAATAGTTGATCTGTCTATGGTAGTTCTTGATGTGGGGAGAATGACAGGATCTTCCATGAGGGTGTACATTAGAGGATCTGTTGGATCACAATAATCAGCGGCATGCGTCTTGCAACCAGTCTCGGGGGGTTGAACGTACCTAAGAATTCATCCGGTATTTCCCCGAGGTCTTCCTCCGCCTGATCGTCCAGCTCTTTCGCCTTCTTGAATTTCTCTCCCAAGGCTTTCCACGCCGCGATTGCTTCCGGAGATAGTGCGGAGAGCTTCTGCAAAAGGATCGTCGCTTTTTCAACATTGGCTGGTTTGTACGACCTCCCGTCCCGGGCTACCGCAAGGACAAAGTCTCCTTTCTGTCCAAGATTCAAATAGACATCAACAATGTCTGCAAGCAACAATTTTGGGTTGAAGTTATACTCGCGAGGGTTATCGACCTTGAGATCACTACTCTTGGGTCCAACCATGACGTCAAGATTATAGTCCAACATGTCTGCTAATCGCTGCACGATCTCGGGCATGGTGAAAGAATCTGCAAGTGCCTCAGTGAACAACTTTAGCATAGCAACCGTTTCGTTTGTGAGCTGCATATAAGACTTAGCCTTGCCCTGAGCAGCGGCTAGAGCTTCCTCTTTTTCCGTTCGCGCTGCTGGATCAATACTCTCGGAAGCTTTGAGCTCCTGCTGGAGGCTATGGATTTGTATGAAAGCCGTCAATGATTCATCAAGTACGAAGGTAACGTCGTTGAGGAGCAGATTAACGAAGCGGACAAAGAAATCAACGTTGATTTTGGACTCTTGTGAGAGACGCTCCCGGTAGACAGTATTCGACCAGATACATTTAATAATCTGAAAAACTTCGTAGCGCATGTTGAACTTGTCATAGAACTGATTGTGTCCACCCGTATTCTCAACTTCGATGTAGAATTTCATCAAAGCATGGAGTAGATGATCGGTAGCGAAAGGCATCGAGGTAAGCAGGTCTCCTAGGACTCCCTTCGAACGGTTGTAGACAGGCCAAATGCCATGAAACATGATCGTGACTAGACCAGACTTAAGATACGGATTCTTGATGTATTCTGAACTCCGTAAGAATGTGATGCAAAGCATGACAAGTTCATCACTCTGTGTCGACGTAATGATCTGAGGCATATTCCTCATGATGAACTTGAAGTTTCCCACTACATCCTCGAGAAAGTATTCTGGCAAGCATTTGAAGACGTTCGGCTGCTCTTCTGGGAGTGGTAGCTGAAGTGGTTGCTTGGGGAAGTCGTGTCCAGGCTTCACCAGTCGTAGCAACCACACAATCACATATCGCATGAACTGCATAGAGCGCGCTTGTGTCAGGTCGTCGAGAAGTACTCCTTGCACAGCGTATTTGTAGGAAAGCCCCTTGTCCACTTGATCCTTGTACTTCTTAATGGCATTATCGAACATCCTTAGTTTTATTGGGTCGTTGACGAACTTATGACGGTCGAGTTCAATCTCCTCCAGATGCTTTTCTATACGTTTTAGATCTTTGTCAAGTTGATTGAGTGTGGAATTTGCGGCCTCTGTACCGTAATGATGTGCAGCCAAAGTGAGGAAAAATACTTCGGAGATGAAGTTGGAAGTTCCATCAGCCGTTTTGCTGTAGAACTCATCGGAGGTGTGTTGATCTGCATTGAGCTTTGTTTCTTCTTTGATATCAACCCTCGGTTTCCGCCGTAAGTAGTCCACATCTATTCGGTCAATCTTGGAGAAGGTGGCATCCATGAATGGCTCGCAGAGCTGATCTAGACATACAGTAACATTGATCATAAAGCCATCTGAGGAGACAAGCTTCTGATCTACTTGCATGGCACGGCGCTTGTGGTTTGCATTTACGACCAGCGCAAACCAATCAAGCATCTTGTCACGGGTTTCCTTGCCGCCGGTCTTTATAAAAAGGTTGACAATGTCTAGAAGGTCTGTTTGATGGGTCTCCAGGGTCATGCGCAGGGCTCTCTGGGAGTTGGTAATATAACCCTTATCTCGAGTTTTAGGACTAGAGAAGTAGTTGACGGTTACATCCCCTTGAAGTGGCGATATTGCAAAGAATGGACCGAGTAATGTCGCGACTTCGAGAGAACCCGCTGGTACATTCGTAGGAAGAAAAAGAGGAGACTGAGCGATGGCGTTGACCAGCGCAGGATATCGGACAAGATTTCGCAATGCAAGGACATAGGGTTTGTAATTGTCGTTCAAGGTCATCTTGGCTAGTTGATGACTTAGATCTTCAACTGCCTCTACCAACGCAGTCTGAACCGTGTCATCATCTTTGAAGCGTGACACTGCCTCCGTCAAAAAATCGTGACACAAGCCTCGATCGTTCTCAGGATCTACTAGGAGGTGCGGTGTAAGAGGGCTTGATGTAGGAGGTTCTCGGCTATGCCATGTTTAGTTTTGCGGACAGTATGCGTGGACCTACCATTCGTACTCACCCAAACATGTCCGGCATGGTCACAGCAAAGATGCAGTAGCTCATACACAATCTCCTTCCTTCCTTGATAATATCATATTTGGGATCTTGAACCTTCTCGCCCCGGAAAGATCGAAATTGTCTTGACACCCGCTTCCAGCACTCCAACAAGTAGTCCAGTGGTGTGTTCTTTCCGACTTTCGAAGCTGCCTCTAGTATAGCTTGATCTAGTACTCCAGTACTTAGCCGGACGGGTCCGCCCTGCTCTTCGAGGTCTTCCCGCACACCTCTTACGTATTCTAAATGATGTCCATGACTGTCTTCTGTGGTATGCGGGTCGAGGGTGAGCCTGAAAATGCCACCTATAACCCGATCTTCCCACTCTTCTAGCGACTCTCCAGGCCTTGAGCTTGGGCGCCCGGCTGCAGAATTTGGACGCTTCATCGGGGTTAAGGATCTTCCGCCAGCGCGTGTGATGTTGATCGTAGGCCCGTCGCCATTGGGCCCTTTCGGAGCAAGCTGTGAGAATGGATTCTCAGAAGAGTTAGGCATGGATTGTGAGCCTGACGCTGTCCTACCCTTTGCCGGCTGCCCAGTGCTCTGTCCATGTTCCACACCCGGTAATTCAGGACTTTTTGACGGCTGTGAAGCTGTAGCGTTATCACTGCTCCCTTCCTTACTCGCGTTTGCCGGGGTCTGAGCTTGTGATCCTAACTTGGCCAGCCGTTTGTTGCGGATCTTGAACAGATTAGCCCTCTGCTTTGCCACACTGAACTGCCATGTCTTACTTTGTCCGCGTCTGACACTGAGTCGGACATGTTGAAAAAGCTTGCGACTGGTTCCAGTACGCCTCGGAAGGTCGTCTATGCGTTTTTAGGGAAACTTGATAAAAAACAGTTTTATACGTGTTGGTCATCAACAAACCGCCTAGGTGAAGCTTCCGGGGGTAGAACTTTCTATGCAGCGGTCCACTCTAGGCGCGCTCGATTATCAATACCCTTATCGGAGTGAGGAATCGTAGGGTATTTGGGTTATGCATCTGAAGATCTCAAATGCCACACTTGTTTCGGTATGAAAGCTTGAGTGTTGTACGTTAATGCTTTGTTACAACTTGCATCCTCTGGGATGTTCTAGAGAATTCTCACTATGTTACATATCAAGAAGACAGTGATCTGAGTGCCGGAACCATCACAAGCTATTTGATTGCCACACCTTGCGGTTTTCGTAAAATCCGTCTTCCCTCTCAGTCCTCTCTAAGCACGCTTACATTACCTTACTGCGCCTCTCTGGACACTCTGTCCCGGCATGAAATTCCGGCTGCCAGTAAGTCATAGAACACCACTAACTCCTTGCCACCAGAAGATGCCTTCGTGAAATCAATGTCAGTAATTACTCCTTGGTAAACCCCACTCGTCCAAGCGATTGCAACTTCTCATAACATAACTCCTAGCATCCCGCATCTTATCCACGTCCTGGAAGAACCATCCCTGCGCCTCCTCCATCTTTTGATTTCTTGTCCGCATCTCGATCTGGCATTTGAGCTGCAAATTCCCAATGTAACTATTCTCCGCCCTTCTATCCAAGTCGTTCATCTTTCGCGCGCTGTAGTCCGCAACATCTCTTGGGTCAACATAATAGTCAACCTTAAGTCGAGGGGTTATACGGCGAAGAGTCAAGGGGGGTTCGGGGGAATTGAATCGAATATCTGGACCGGCGGGAGTTGTTGAGGAGAATAATGATGATAGTAGTGGGAGAACGAAGAGGATTAGAAGAGGTAAAAGGTTAGATAAAGCAGACATGGCGCTTCGGGGAGGTTCTTCGGAGTTGCCGTTGGCTTCCCGCGGTCTTCTTCTCGGTCGGCCTCCTCCAAATTGATGGACACGGAAGCCAGGGCCACCACCTAGATTGAATACGAATTGTGGACCGGCGTCAAACATGCCACCACCACCTGCCAAGTTCATGTCAGAATATGCGGATCATTCTAGATTCGAAGCGATCATTTACCACCAAAAGTTCCGCCGCCCATGCCGCCTCCAAAGAACCTATTGAACAGCTCCTCCGGTGATATCTCGTCCTCGAACATGGGGCCTCTACCACTTCCAGGCGATCTGGCAAAGCCATTGAATGGAGATGAAGCTGCAGCCGCGCCTGGTCCGAATCTGTTATCTGGGTCTCCACCGAAGCGGTCATATTTCGACTTCTTCTCCGCATCTGATAGTATTTGGAATGCCCTCGAAACCACTGGGATTAAAAAGCCTCAGTCAGTGTAGTTCGACTTGTAAAATTTGAAGTCGTACTTCCTAATCTGACTCACTCTTGAAAGCCTCATCTGCGCCATCATAGCCATTCTTATCTGGATGTGTGAGTAAGCTGAGTTTCCTGTAGGCCTTCTTGATCTCCGCATCGGTTGCGGTCTTCTCGACGCCAAGTATTTCGTAAAAAGCAGTAGCTGCACATTTTCGAACTCTTATCACAGAAGTTTTCTGCTCAACCGTGTACTTCCGGTCCTGATTGCCCTGGTTATGCTCCCGACTTTTGGCACTGCCGTTTGGTGTTCCATCGGCGCCTGATGAAGTCGCCGCAGGCATGACGAGTTGGGGAAAAGCCTTCCAGCTAAATGGTATATTTATTCACTGGGGAGGCGTTCGATATTCTGCGCAAGTGTGGAAATTGAATCCGCGGTAAATCCGTAATTGTTGTAAGCGTGTCGTCTTCGAGATCTCATTTCTGAAGCGGATTGTAGCCGCACTAGGCCAACGGGAGCTTAAATTCGCACTCAATAGTGACGATTGAACCTAGTGAGCAACAACACGTCTCAGTAGAGTCGAAGGACTGTGCTATATACCGTGGCTAAATCAAAACCTGGGGATTTTACTGTCGAGAGATTGACCATGTCTACGAAGGGGGCGGAAGAAGAGGTTAAGAAGTCCACCGTTGGCTATGCCAGAGCTTGGGGCGGTACTTATTTCCTCTGCCCTCTTTCTCATGTCTACATATCTAATCCGAGTTACAGAATCTGCTGTCCCACCGATGCTCCTTGCAACCCTGGTCACAGCCCAACATGCCAGACCTCCCCAGTTGCTTCCGCTCCTTTTCCCGCCTGTTTTCCTCTTTAGCGCCTACCTCAATGTTTACGATGTCAAGAAAGACAGTGCAGGCATCACAGCGGCGTGGTCAGGCTTATACCTGATACTTGCAAGGCGGAGGAAGCATCCGCTGATGCAAAAGTGGGGCACAAGGGGGATCATAAGAGGAGCAACGATGGGGTTGTGCGTTGCGAATCTGCTGGGTGGTGGTTTTGTGTATGCTACCGGAAAGAGGAGCGCGGAGGGCAAAGACATTGTATGATAAGATTCGGGGTGAGGCGAGTACCTTGCTGGGATTTTGTGAATATACGCGTTCAAGATTTAAGCATAGTGAGCCCTCTTATGCATTGCAAATGAATGATATTTCCTGCTTACTCTATACGGCAGGGCGTTTGACTGTAATTTCATGTACTAAACGGTCAGCCTGGGGTCAGTTACCCGGATCATCACCTTTAGTCTTGGGAACTTTGGTAGCCATCGCTCCCAGCCTTGAGGGGATTGAAATGTAGAAGGTAACCACAGATATACCATAGTTCAAGTTAGCCCTTGGTCTACAACAATGCTAACAACGGCTTAGATATGAAAGGACCTCATGGAATATGAATGCCGTAATATCACTACATATTGATCCTTGCCCAAACGCTTCCAGTGATCTGCGATGACCGTGAAAGGTTCATAAGATAAGTTTCTGGGTGTAATGGAAAGTGTCAGAATTGGTCAAAATAACCTTCCCTGTGTTATGAGCGTTGATTTTCTCAAAGTGTTAGGAACCAATACTTACTTTAGGGGAATAAAACAAATAAAGTGTTGAGCTCCATCACCAATTATCCGGCAAATACTCATATAGAATTTCTCAGCGCTTTCTATACCACTAAATCAAACATATATGCCAACCGCTCCGAGTTTTGAATATTGTCTGGTTAAACGGTCTTAATTCTATGACGGAGAACCCCCTTATATCTCAGCTTCAGATTGATTCAATCAGACTCGGTGGACAATGGGTATGTAGCATTTGAGCACCCACAATGAGATCATGCATTCTAAAGGCTAACATCGATGAGTAGGCAAGCGAAAGAGGGTTAAAACTGGTCCTCCTGCAGGTGCAGCCAAAAAACCTACTTGCATCAATAAGAAGTCTACAAGTCTCATGGACCTGCCTGCAGAGATTAGAGATCGTATATACAAGTTAGTGCTTTGCCCACCACCGGGAGTTGAGCAACCTACCGTCCTGATCGTCCCCTGTGCCCCGTCACCTTCCAACCAGTCCTCAAATTACCGCCTTTGTTCTCGAGGCACGACATGGAGCTCACGTTGGATGTGTCCTTCCTGTTCCACTTCCTACTCGGATCTCCTCCGCCAAGCCTACAACGCCCACATATACCACCCCCATACCTCCGACTTATCCCTGTTGCTTGTTTCAAAGACAATCTACACCGAAGCCTTCCACATCTTCTACCGCAACCGCCTAGCATTCCTGAACACCGACGTTCTAGGCCACTTCCTCTTAACCAGCGGCCACGCCCGCCGTCAACAGATCACCGACATCGTTTTCGTGTGGCAAGGGCACCAGCCAAAATGGGCCTTCCGGCTGCTCAAAAAGTGCTGCAACCTGAAAAGGGTCACCGTCGTGGTTTGTGGGGGATACCAGCCGCCTGGGTACGCAGCATTGCGCGAAGTACGTGGGCTGGATGAGGTCAAGGTGTATAGCAGTGACTGGTTTCTGGGGTCCCTGATCTACTTTGTGGGGTTTTCGTACTGGAATCGTCCGCATGAGGAACAGGTCGAGTTTGATGACGAGGAACTGATTCTAGCGATGAAGAGGCCGAGGTTGAAGCGCGACGCGGGTAGTCCGGAGGAGAAGCTGGAGTTGTTCCGTAAGCAGAGACGCATTGCGTACACGGGTGGTTGGATCAAACCCGTGGAGTGATGACCAGTGCGGCACGGATAGGTTGATAAATCTTTCCATATCTCGCTCTTTTCGCCAGGGCATGCAGGGGTTGATACTATGTACTCCAGGACTTTGGACAGTCGTCAGACTTACCTAGCTAGCACTGCCGCTCCAAACCAACCGCCTTCCTCAAAACTCAAGCAAATGGAACATTTATTCCCAAGCGTCCTTTCCAAGTTCAACCTCTTTTTTCACAATATCCCCCTTCTCAAAACCCTTCCCCATCTTCCCTCGGCCCCCTTTCCAACCACATAAACTCCCCACTACCCATCAAAAGCCCACAAATCCCCCCCCTTCCAACGCCCGTACCACCAAAAAAACCCGCACCACAGCTCAACCTCCCCACCTCCTCCTCCCCCAGCACAAACACGCACAACAACCCCCGCCTCTTCCCAACCCCCACCCCCCTCACCCTCATCTCCACCACTCCCATCCCCCCTGGTGCGAAAATCCATAATCCACAATACATATATACACAGTAAGAACGAAGCGAAAACCCAATCCCAACCTGAAATTTATAATAAAAACCCCCTGGCTGCGCTACGGCGGTTTAGCAGAACGCTGCACCAAGCCACGGAAATGGTGTCGAATACCCTTGAAAGGGGGGGGGGGGGAAGACGAGAAGAGATGGGGAATCGCGGGTGGATACGAAATTCCCCTTCCTCTCTCATTCGCACCAAAGTATTGTAGATATATATATACACACAATCTACACCTACATAGCCACTGCGGCACCGGAAAGAAAGAAAAAAACCAAAACCCGGGACCCGTGCCTCATTAAACTCCCCAAGAACCCCAAGAACCCGAAAGTTTTTTCTTTTCTTTTCTTTTCTTTTCCTTTTTTTCTTTTTTTCTTTTTTTCTCACACACACAGCTGCAGGAGCTGCGGATGGAAAAAAAGGGGGGGGGGGGAATAGGTACCTGGAAGTGAGAAATAGCGGTTTAGGCGGGTGGGTTGGGAATGAGGTAGAGGGGAGGGGAGAGGGTTTGGTGGTGGTGGTGGTGGTGGTGATGATGGTGGTGGTGGTGGTGGTAATGAGGTTGTAGTGAGGTAGGGGGAGGGAGTGGGAGTGGGGTGATGAGGTGGTGGTGGTGGTGGTGGTGGTGGTGGTGGAGGGAGGAGGGAGTGGTGGTGGTGATGTGGTGGTGGTGATGGTGATGGTGATGAGGTGGTGGTGGTGATGATGAGGTGGTGGTGGTGATGATGATGATGATGAGGTGGTGGTGGTGATGTGGTGGTGGTGGTGGTGGTGGTGGTGGTGAGGTGGTGATGTGGTGGGGTGGTGGTCGTGGTGGGGGGAGTGGGGTGGTGGGGGGAGGAGGAGGGAGTGGTGTTGATGATGAGGTGGTGGTAATGGTGGTGGAGGAGTAGGGTGAGGAGGAGTGGGTTGGTTGGATTGGAGCTAGGCTAGGCTGGTCTGGTCTGGTCTGGTCTGACTGGGGGAGGGGGATGCGGGATGCGGGATGTTTGGAGGGAGGGGGTGGGTGGGTGGAAACAAGGGGGGGTGTATATATACACGCCACATGCCCTGTTGTTGTAATTGAAAGACCAGCTCGCGACGGCATTGCCTCTTTCGCGAGCTGGCGGCTTCGATGCGGTGGGTTTTTTCCAAAGGGGGGAAGACAGACGGAGGGTTTGGAATGCCGATTTAGGAAAACTGCCGGATAGGATCGGATCGTAAGATGTACAAACCAATCCAAAACAACATGTGCCCCACTCCAGCCATGCAAAAGGCGATTCATGCTCGGAAAACGCGGTCACGCTTCCATCCTTTCTTCCTTTATCGGAGCCCCCGATCCCCCGTTCTTCGCCATCACCTCCCCTATCCTCCCCAACACCTCCTCGCTAACCTCTTCCTCCCTCCTCTTCCCCCTCTCCCGGCGCTCCCTAACATGCAACTCCCGCAACGGCGTCATCATCCCGCCCATGCCAAAGCTCCTCCTCTCCTCCCTGCGCGCTTCCCGCGCTTCCCGCGCGTCCTCTCGCTCATACATCGCGACATAGCTCTCCTCGTGCCGGGAGCGGAAAGCGCTGTACTTGTTCCTCAGCTCGTCGATGACAGTGCCGGGCATCGGCGCGCGTAGCAGCGTGGGTATCCAGGTTTCCTCCTCGGCGTCGATGCGCAGGGTGTCGATGTCGAAGTCCTCGTATACGGGTTTTTCCTTTTTGGGCCAGGGGATGCGGACAGGGGGGTCGAGGTTGGCGATGTAGCGGCCGGGGCGGCCGGGGAGGCGTTTTAGAGAGGGGATCAGGGTGTCGATGGGGGTGGCGGTGGGATCGTCGCTGGGGGGAAGAGGGTAGATGAGGCGGACGGCGGAGAGGGGGATGAGGGCGGGGACAGTGTGGAAGGGGCGTTTTTGGGTGTCTTCTGAGACGGCGGCGCCCGGGGTTTGGACGTCGGCCTTTTATTTTGGTTGGAGTTAGTTTGGTCATTATCGTTCAACGAAAAGCCGTGACTCGGAGGCTGGCTGTCGGAAGAACATGTATGGGAGGGACGAGACAAACCAGATTCACCCCCTCAACAGCACACTGCCCCTGATTCGCCCTCACCTCCCTCACCACCCCCACCTTTCCCCAATCCCTCACCCCCTTCCCAACGACCACCACCCGATCCCCCTCCTTAATCCCCGTCCACACCTCCGGCCTGCCCCCCTTCTCCACCGCAATCCCCTTGATCCCCGGCCCCCGCACCATCCTTGCTTCCACTGTCCCATACGTATCTCTCTTGCTCCCAACGTCCCTCCTCGGCGCCAGGGGGCCCAGTAAATGGTCTTCGCGCCGTGCTACCTGCGCGGCCTTGACGTCTCGCAGCACCGCGCGATTGAAGTTTGTGTATTGGTATTGACGGATTTTGCGGCTTTCGGTGCGGATTTTGGTGGCATCGTTCTTGGTGCGACGCGAGGCTTGGGCTTTGGCTTGGGCGGTTCGGCGGAGGAGTTTTTGCATGACCCTGGGACGAGGGGGGGATGGCTCGTCGTCGTGGGTGAAGGAACGCGGAGCTTGAGGTTAGGTCGATGGACTCGATTGGTTGATAAGAAATTGTTAGCCTTGTAAGGCGCGCCAAGGCCTAGGAACGAAGTGGTACTGGAAGGACTGCCGCCTCTATTTTACCTCGAACTTGGAACTTTGGGTAGGTAGATACTGCGCAAGAACGTAGAGCTATGGGGTCAAAATGTGAGATGGCTGTGGCTAAAATCAAGCACACCTCATATAATAGCAATAGTCAATATTTTGAAATGCTGCTATCTGGCTACATCCTCATAGCCAGCTTTCTCTCGTCCTTTCTCTACCTTCTCTATCCCACTCCATCCATTCTTTTAAAAGTCATTCACCTCGCCTCACCCCCTCAACACCACCCAGGGATACCGCGGCTTCGAGCCTATATACAACATCTCTCCATGCCATAGCATGTGCACCCTTTCGCGCCAATCCCAGAATGAATTGGACTTTGCCTTTGGGGTATCGTGTAAAATATCCGAGTAACACACTCCCCACCTAATTAGCCACTTAAGATTCAAAACGAACCTGGCCTCTTGTTCCACCTTCTCGAAGAGAGTCTGGATCTCGGGTATCGTCGTGTATCAAGTCTGGCTTCTTGGATAACGCCGGTAATAGCAAGCTAGTAATTCGTAGGACTCAAGGAAAGAAATTGTAAAGAACGTGATTAAGATGCCGTGGTGGATCTCGTGATTGGTTAGAAGGAGCGTCGTGAGACTTCGGAAATGTATGGATCTTAGGTATCGTTGATCGTGGAAGTCGTTAATATGTGTGTTTGTACAGGTAACAAATTTACAGCGTAAGGGGTTATTAGCGGCAGTCACGGCGAGGAACCTCTCTCCTTAATAGCTCGGCCAAAAATGTTGAAGAACTTGAGGATGCCCGTCCTTTTAAGAGGCCGCGGCTGCGGCACTTGAGCGACCTGTTCCATAGGACCTACAATGTCCTCGTCTCCAAGCTTCGGAAATTTACCTTCGCTTTTTGGCCCATTGAGTGCAGGCAACTTCATCGGAGGCGCAGGCTCTGCAACGGGACTTTGACTCATGGAGAGTGCGGTCTCAAAGCCATTGTCTGTCGTTCGTGAGTTGCAGAGGTCGCTATTGCATTTCCAGCAGGCATCAATCTCTGCCCACTTTTCCTCGGTCAGCTTGTACGTCTTGGAGGTCGCGCCCCAGTTTTCGCCAGTACGCATGAGGTGCTTCATGAAGTTGCAGCGAGCGAGGTCCCAGTCTGATCGTAACTTTTTGCAGGCGGCTAGATCGAAGTGCTCGGGCACATAAGGCTCGGGGTTGATGATAAAGTTGGCATGCCCAAGTTTAACGGCCCAGTGGTCGTTGGGATCAGCGTTAAGCCCTGAAGGGTGCTCTGCGGAAGGCGTACTCAAGCCGCGCTGGCGGTGGAAAGAGGCCATGGAAGGTTTCGCCGACAGGGGAGGGGAAGGTAGGCCCACGACCTGCGGACCCATGATTGGCGTGTGGACAGAGTAGGCCGGTTCTGGGTCCGCGACGGTGGGTGACTGAAGAGGCGACTGGTATGGTATCTCCTTAAGGTGCGGCGGAAACTCGGTCATGATGGGTGGAAGAAGAGGAGTCGTTGCGGTTTTTCCTTCGGCGTCAAACTCCTCAGTAGAGGAGTTCGCCTTCTGGATGTCTATTGGTAGCGTAGGCGAATCTTCGGGGTTGTCCCCGGACACGCTTCTGGCCGGGGTAGGGGGAAGCTGGGGATCCTGGGATTCGGGGACCTCAACGACCGAGCCAGCGCGCGAAGGCGCACGGGTCGAATTTGCGCGGGAATGCCTGGGTTGTTCAAGACTGTCGGCAATGGAGATGGTCTTTCCAGTTTGCCTGTGTCGCCATTTACGGGAGAACGAAGGTAGTTTGGTGCCAATTCGCGAGCCCAAGGTATTCAAGGTCAATTCACCACGGCGCCTCTTGGCAGAGTGGGTTGAAGCGAAATCCGTGTCTGGCTGAAGGTCGTCTGCCAGGTCGTATTCAGTAGGATATGTTAGGGTCTCCGCTTTGGCAGGTTTGCGCTCGACATCTAATCCCTTGATAGAGAAGTCATCTGCCAGTCCGAGTCAGCGACGGAGTTACCGTTGTGTAAGTCTCATTGTAAAACCACGTGGATAGAACTTACATATACCGTTCGGACCATCATTCAGGTCATACATCGCGTCGTGTTCCTCTTCCCTTTCGTGGGGTTCCTCTTTCACCTCGGTCAGCGGTCTCTTGGGAGTACCGAAGCCATCCATCGACTCGCGGATCAGTGGCGAAGGGCTAGAGGCGAGCGATGAGTTCGAGCTTGGAAAACGAGAGTGGCCCCGAGCAGAGAAGGTCGGGGAACTCGGTGAGGGTTGGTCAGACGATGTCGACGACTGCGAGTTCCGCAGCGCGTGTCCCATGGCCGGCGAATGCGGAGAGTCCAAGGTCAGTTCCTCCTGTTGCTTCTTCGCAGCCTCTACCAGCTTCGGTAACTGCAAATCGATCAATCCGCGCGGCATTGTGGAGATGGCAAGAGCGACCTGGGTTGTACAAGTCTAGAGACGCGCAATCATGGCTGCAATTGTTGACAGCGGAGTCGGAATGAAAAGCGTTCCAAATGGAGGGAAAGTCGAATGGTCGCAGTCCAAGTGCGGTTCGCTACGTGGCTAATGGTCACGCCAATGGTGTCGCAAACCACCGGACAGACAGAAACTTGATTCTGCAGGCAGAGAACAATGGTGTGTATCGAAGAGTCGCTGGCATTGTGGTTAGCTGTGTTGTGGTGAGGTGCACCGACCATTTCTGGCCAAAAGCACATGGCAGATCTACCAGGTAGTACCTGCGCGCCTGTGGTGCCAGGTTTGTGGAACGGGGGAGAAACACATACCGAATACAGTACACCTATGGATCTAGAAGCAGCAGAGTCGAGTGACACGCGTCTTGAAACGGATATTCCCAATTGGGCATTAATGTTTTTAGTTGTTCAAGAAGACTTGTGGTTGTTATGCGTTAATAACGTGGCTGGGCCAGATGGGTTTGCTTTTTTGTCTTTTTCTTTCAGAAATGAAAATCCTTTTTTCCTCGGTGGAATAATGATTAGAATTATTTATTGATTTGGTTCCTTCTTTCCCATTTCCCATCTCCCGTTTGTCGGGCGGATGTGCCTGGTTTTCAATCTTCGGGCCGTTGCAGTGGCTACGTCGAGCGCCCTTGCCATTGGCCGCGCCCTTTCTCCAGCACCAATCCTTGCGATGCCTCTAACGGGGAACAAGGGAAGAGATCGATTCAGGGCTACGCTTGAGGTACTTTATTACTGAAGACTAGTACAGTATTCCGTACTACTCCGTACATACATACATAGCAGTTTTCACCCTTGGACCTTTCGTTTTCTCCCATCCCCCCATGAGCAGCCGGCTTTTCTTTCCCTCTCCGCCCCTCCCATGCTGCTTCTAGCCTCCAGCATCTCTACGTAGTACTTTAGGTACGACGTACAGGGCATTTACCTCATCGCCAAGCGGATGTTTCCATCCTTGCGGAGCACTCCGGAGATACTTTAGCACCCTACGTCCACTCAACCGTTGGGATATTATTCTTCTTCTCAGAGCACTACTAGCAGACTACTAGTAGGAGCCTGGTAAGCAATGACCTTGCAGCGATTCGTCAAGACACCTGAAAGCGTTCGCTGATACGGCAGGTGAGCCCTCCGCTTCAGAATATTGTTGAATCGTCACAGCATCAGCTTTGTGCAAAGCCCGTGAATTGACGAGGAACGAGGTGGAACAATAATCCAATAATCCAATGGATTCTTGACCGAAAGATTGCGCGACTTTTGCGACTTTGTCCCCGTATGCGCATCTATGGATTGCGGTACAGCAGCCTCGCATGCTGACCGATCCTTTTTTCTTTGATGGGATATTCAACGTTGATTAATTCGTTTGCACAGTACCGCCTTTGACAGCTGCATGGCGCATGTCACTTTTCTTGCTGCATGTCAGTACCGCATCAGGTGACTGGTCCCTCCCAGGGATTTCACAGTACGAGGGAACCCGAGTGAGGGTGGGTGGGACTGATGCTGCCGGTAGAAGTTAGTGAGGTGCGTGAAGTGACTCCAGTGAGGATGATGCGGGTCCCACACCGAGGAGACGAGGGTGGATCTGTACGCCAGCCGGGACTCTGGGCTTTCCAACAGCCGATGCAGGGTTGAAGTGGTGGGGCCGGTGGATTGGTTGGTCCTTGTGGAGCCGACCGCGTTTTTCAGCTTTTCTTGGCCAATCATAATGTGTTCCCAGACCCCTCTTTTCCATGCCAAAATGGGCCATTGACGTTGCTGCTGCAGCCTTGCAGCTTGGACCAAGATCTCTCGTCCTCCTTCATTGCCCTTTGTAGATGTCTGGCTCGCTTGAAAATGAGGGGTGCAGAAGATGTCCTGCTGTTGCGATGCGCTGAAAAGCAGTAACGCATTAGTAAGAATCATACTTGTTTTACTAAGATAGAAATCAATCCCAATAATGATCCTGAGGAGGGAAAAAAGATATCCTACGTAAGGTAGCCCGAGGAGTGGAGCAGCCAAAGGATTACTACGGAACCGTCGGAGCAAACAGAAGCCCCCTCAAGCTACCTTAGCACGAATGAGGATTAGTTACTTTCTTACGTAAGCCGAGCATGGCGGAGGTTCTCATAGGTCCACCACTCAAAGAATACCTTAGGATTAATTCTATTGGCTTCATTATTACGGAGTATTTGCTTCAACATTTCCCGTTCCTTTTTCTAGACCGGCATGAATAGCCGGACATGAACTCCGTACCGTATCCAATTCGTAGCTCGGAGATTAAATCAGTATGCATGTGCAATGTATGTAGACCATGTTATCATCTATTAACAGAACAGAGAAAGAGTAGCAAATGGAGTGGGAAAATGGGTGACGCCAGGACGGGATCTGCCAGTCGCCGTGATTGCATCGAAATCTCTCCGAATACTCCGATTTCCTATCCCTGGGGTTTTAGCATCCTTCGTGAAGTGATGATGTTTGCAGAGAAACATCTCAACAACCCCAGGCCCCCGAGGGCCAAAGCTCTTTCACATTGATTGCTCCTGCTTGGCGGAAATTAAAAGAATGCTTGGTGGTTGTTGTTGGGGAGAAGTACTAACAGTAGTGATTCTGCAGTCTGCACTGACCAGGCGACCCTGCTGGACCGTGCAGAAAGTCCAATGCAGTGAGAGGAGAAGCACTTGGGCAGAAAAACCGCGATGGATGAGAAAAAACCTGGCCCTTGGGCGATGGCATCGAGCATCGAAGTCATTGACGAATCGTCAGCCCAGCTCTACCTTACTCGATTTGAGTAGCAGGACTGGCATCACCCCGGGAGGCAAACGTCGGTAATCAATCATACCTCAAGTCTTGTTGAGGTCGATGAGGTCGATGAGGTCGACGACTTCGAAATTGCTGTTGTCAATTAGATTGTCGTACATGTCTAGCAATTAAATCCGTCAAAACAACCTTTCCTCACGTGAAATTAGTGAAGAGACTAACCATTCATTCCAAGATGTTGACGGTGGAACTTGTTAATTTTATGCAATAGTCCTGTTAGTGGTTTGGATAGACCTTGAACAGCCCTCACAGCCTGTAGCCGGGCTTTCCGTCAAGAGCAGAGATTGATTGTCGTCATTGTCTGGTATGGATTCGTCGGATGCTGCAGTAAGTCACACCTTCTGTTCCGGTGGACGACAGGAGATGTAAATCTTTAGTATGTTGTGTCATGTACCTCATCGACTGTTTCGGCAATTCCTCCCCCCACAAACCTCAAGTACAACCCACTACTATCCCCTTCCGTTCATCTGATCCCCAACCTATCTTTAGTACGTGCCTCAACCGTCCACTTGCTGTCTTGCGGTGTCTTGTGACTTCTCTAATCCAACGAAGTCTTCTGTGCTGCCGTTTCTCGAGAGGAGAAAGAGAGAGAGAGAGAGAGAGAGAGCAATATGAGGGTTTAATTCGACGGTTCAGTACCTCAAGTCGGCAGTCACGTTCTTTGCTGTCCTTTCCTTGCACCGTTCCTTCTCCCCTCTTCCTCCTCAATTTCCACCTGTGTTACTGTTTCCCTTGGTTTCTTCGCCCTCACTCGTAAAAGTAGGGCCTAACACAACAGACAAGATGAAGAAAAAGGTGTGGTTACTCGAAATAGATCAACAAGACTCCCACTAATTTTTGATATATTGTATTGCAGTCACGATCTCTATAGTAATCGACCACTGCAACCCGAAAACCCCTCCCAGCACTGATGAGCAGCATCAAAACAACGACCACGCCAACGTGACCATGCTTAAATCCAATACCTACTCCACATCCTCTGCTGCTCCTCATCCCCCCGAAACTATTTCCATCTACCCATTAGCCCTTGCACAAAGAAATGTAGACGCGGGGGGTTACTACCTGGAATTCGACCCGTATAACATCCTGAAACCCCTCCTGAACCTTCGGCTCCTTGAATCTGGACGCAAAGCTCGCAAACGCAGAATGCGGAAGTATAGCCCTCTTCTCGGGATTGAAGACGCTGTCCGATAGTGCTCTAACGGTGTCGTTGTGCTCGCAGAGCTTCGCCGGAGCGGTCATGTGCACGCATCGGATGGGCACTTTGGACCTTTGGGCGAGGTCGATCCATACGGCGCGAGTTTCTGGGTCGGCGTTGGTGTTGTCTGGAGCGTTGTGTAAGGGTAGTTTGCGCTGGAGAGCCCTAAAACTTACCGACAGCTACTGATTTGTTCTCTAATAAGAATGCTGAAGCCATTTTGAGGCATTTGTCGCGCTATGAAAAACCGACATTAGCTAGGGTTATTGACTATTTACTTGCGAGAAGTAGAGGCTTTTGTGGAGGGCATTTACAGTTTTCAGGAGATCTTGATTGACCCGCTCGTAGCCGAGTGGTCTCAAGCTTTGCCAGTAAAACGTTGACTTTCCAGAGGCCGGACTGCCGCAGAAGAGGACAATGTCTCGAGGATTCTTCTTCTCTATGATAATGGGAGCTGAACCAGTCTTAGTATATTCTTTATTGAACTTGTTAGACTTACTCGTATCTGTAGACGTGCTAGATACTGGATGAAGGTACGTGCTTGGATCAAAGTCCCTTGTGTATGATTGTGGTGCCTCATCGTGGAAGTACTCTTCAGGTGTATGAAAAGTTATGCCCACATTTGTTGCAAAGTCCCTGGCTCTTTCGTCAGCTCGTGCAATTTGACCACAGACCTTTCATGATATCACCTGTCCGAGCAAGAATGGTCAGCTTTGCCCGAGGTCCTTGCTGGACGGCCACCGGCATCACCAATGAAGAAAGACTCCTCCAAGTCGGGGCCCTCGTGGTCATCTAGATCGAAATCTTCAAGCACTTCATTCCACATTCCAATTCGTGGCTTGCGATACTGATCTCGACCAGTAGCGGCGAATAGCGCAATAGGGAAATCAAGCTGGTTGAATACGGAACTAACTTTTGCTTTGAAAAGTGAGAGGCTCCGTTTGTCGCTCTTGATAGTCTTTGGATCGGTTTGAAGGCCTAGGCTGCCTTGATTCGTAAGAATAACGATAGTATAGCTATGTTGCCACCTTCGTCAGCCATCTTTGGATAGAGAAGTGAGCGGTGAGCGGTCCCAATCACGCACTTGTCTGCATGTAGCTTTTTCAGAACAATTGGGACCCTCGGGTGCCACCATCGCCAGTCTGAAGCGTCTTTCGAGAAAATGTTGCCGGAAATTGTCTGTATGAGCGTTGAATCCTGAATCCAAGAAGTCAGTATCAAATCAACTCCATTTCTACATGACCCTTAGGATGCACGGGAGGGCTTACTAGATCGAAAGCTGCAACTTTTCTTCTCGTCAAAGGTGGTTCGGCTGCCTTGTCAACGGTGTGGGGGCAATATTTTCCAACGAGCAATGTGCTATTGACTATACGCCAGCTAATTGCCTCGGGCTCCTTTTTAGACAAAGGGGCGAAGAAGTTCGCTACGGCTTTTTCTATCACAGATGCTCAGCAAGATGATCAGAGGCTGTCTGGGCTTATAACCCCGTACTTGTCGTGGTAGATTCAAATTTCCGCTTTACTGGGGGGGGAGACAACGATCCGTCTCGTAAGCTTGTACTACGCTTCATGTCCTTTGATGTAGCCATTATGGAATTTTCTAATGTAAATATGGCAATAGGAAAGCGTGGTTATATAACAAGAAAATATGGGGAAGGTGCTGCAGCATGTTCATGTAGTACTTTAGTGGGGATATGTGGTTCCAGCGCACAGTAGAGCGTGAAGATCAATTGAAACAGCTTCTTCGTTCGTGAAGCGTAACATGCACTCATCCATCATCTTCACGGAGGTACGATACCTAAGGTACCTTAGGTACCTTACCCGACCCGCAGAGCGCTTTCACTTTTCCACGTGACTTGAATATCTCAAACGAAACGACACGACACGACTCGATAATCACAAGTAATTTGAATGATGAGTGACCTGCAGATTCACTCATAGTGGCATATCTTAATCTTGCCAAACTTGAATGTAATCTTATCCGCCTTGACACCGGCAGCCTACAAAATCTAAATAGCACAACCTTTGGGGTATCCTGAGCGAATAGATACCTTAGTAACGCCTTCATTGACCGTAATGCGGGTCGACCCGCTGTTCTCGACCACACAACTTGAAAAGATACAGTAGCTCTCACAGACGCTGGCTTTTGGTATGATAGGTACAAAGGTAATATAAACACCAAGGCAAACAAGGCCTCGTGAGAAATGAACAATGCATGGGCGCTGCCAACCCCGGAATCCTCAAACACCTTTCATCTTGCGCCTGCCGTCCCACGTATGCCGAAGACATTGTCGGAAGGAGAGACGTAGAACGGTAGGTTTCGTAAAGAGCGAACGACAATCAGAATTTAAATGGGGGTGGTCGCCCTTGGCGTTGACGCCTTCGAATGGGCCCATCCAAATCCGAAGCGCTCAAATTTGTCTTTAGAGTTTGAAGTTTGTGATGCTACAGGCGATGGTTTGTTTTGCATCTGCTCCCGTGGTTCAAGCAGTAAAGAGCGTCTGTAGTAGCTCTGTACATTACTCTCATCTGATGAGCGGACACGGACCAATTGGTCCTGCATCCAGGTCTGGAGCTCAGGGACCTCCACGAATCGATAGGGAACCTGAAATCGTTGTAGCTCACTGATGATTTTGGCCGTTTTCATGTGCTTGTCAAAGTTGATGACGGCAACACTGTCTTCGGATCCATCGCTGTGAAGCTGGCGTGTTGTTTGGTTCCCAACGTCGACGAACGTAAGATCGGTAAGATAAGTACCTACAAATGGTAGACAGGGAGGAGTGTGATTCTGTAGGCGCTGTCGGAGAATGGCGTAGTTCCGTGAGACGTCAACAACCTCCTTGAGGTGTTCCAAGGTCGCCTTAGTCTTGGAAGAGACCAGCTCCCACGTACGCTTTAGGCGAAGAATGGTAGATGAGTTGAGTGAGCAGATGATAGCCATCAAGGAGTCATAGTTGGCTAACTCGAGACACTTTGACGCAATCCTCACCCATCGCTTGATCAATCTCGCTCGCTGCTTAGTATCATCAAGCTGGAGTATGCAGTCGGCGACTAGATTTGCGAGATCTGTTGAGAGCCTTGACATGGCTCGAACATTCACAGCCCTCGAGCCCGAGTTTTTCATCCATTCCGTCGCAAGTAGCTCCTCTGGCAGTATTGAGCAGAATATCCGAGATTCCTTAATAGTAAACTGGCGTGCAAGTTCAAGCGGATCGAAGTCAAGGATGCTGATGTTGCTGCCACCGTGCTTCCAATTCCTCAGCGCTGCAAGCTGGCTTTTGGATATAATTGGCGCTGGTAGTGGAACGTCAGGTGCTACGTATGTCGCAATCGAAGTATTCGTTTTCCCAATGGAGGAAATCAGGCGAGGAACAAGGGGTGAATCGACAGCACGGACCTTTTCCACCAAGCTTGCAAGTCTTTTGCCGGCAGTGGGAAGTACTAGCTGCAGCTGCCTCGCCGCAAAAGGGAGGATCAGCTCAAGTGCAGGAGTATCGCAGTCGGGTCGCCAATGTGACTCCAGCCATCCTTTGAAGACGTTAGAGACTCTGAGGCGGACCGGGCCAGCAATACGGGGATTGTTGCCAACGTAGTTGAACCTATCAATCAGCGCCTGCGCAAATTCTCGTGGTGTCGCGAACAAGCGAAAAGTCAGGTAGTAAGTGGAGACGAATGTAGCGTCCGGCGTTGAATCGTAGGTCGTAAGACGCTCAATAAGAGCTGGCAGCGTTCCGCCACTGATCTGCCCATCCTTATTGTACACGAGCTGGTGAGCAAAAGTCTTCTCCAGCACTTTAGCCTCGACCTCTGCGCATTCCTCGCTAAGCATAGACTGACTGGCAGAAAAGCTGTCGCAAAGTGTAGACATCCCAAGTCTATGGGCAAACGCTACGTCCGGCGAGGTAGCTCGCGTAGACGTCTGGGACACGATACTAGCCTCCGAGTCACGCATACTGCCAATATAGGTGCTACTGCCGCCAGCACTCGACATATCAAAGCTATCAGTAGGTGAATGCTCGGTAGGACTGGTCTGCACTTCAACGCAGCTGATGAACGACGATCGCGATAGGCATTCGTCCCGAGATAGCAAAGGTCCTGCCAGGTGTGGTAACGGAGGTAGCAACGATTGCAGTGATGTAGGCCGTGAAGCACCTATCTCGTCTCCAGCGACAGCTTCCACAGACGTGACGGGCCTAGCAAAATTGTCTGGTGTTTCCGCAGTTATAAGATGGTCCTCGCTTGATATCTCAATAGGTGGAGGCGGGAATCTGCTTGGTTGTTCGGGTACGTCATATGATTCTTCCTCATGACGTATATGCTCTTCGTCTTTGGTCTTGCTGAGGGTTGCATCAGAAAGTGGGAAGTCATCAATCCCCTCGAGTCCTCGAGGCGATATGCAAAGCCCAAGAGGCTCAAATGCAAAATCTCCGATCTTTTCCAGTACAAACCGGGATTCAGCAACGCATTCGCCAGCAGCCCGCACGCACGCGGTTGCAGCACTGACCAATGCTTCACCCTCGCCAGGTATGAATCCATCATCTTCGTCAGAGCCGGCAGGGCGAAATACCTCGCGAGCAGCTTCCACCAAGTCGGTAATTTTGTTGTACATGTTGTCTCGTGCTTCTCCCAGCAGCTCGGAGCGATGCATATCACGGTCCCATATCTCTTCAACCGTAGTCAATAAGTTCCGGCACGACCTGACAGACTGCTGAGTATTGAGAAGTAGTTCAGAGGACGAACGCGACTGCAAGTGGAGGCCTATGAAGCATCCTAAAAGGCCTAAGAAGGTATCATGGCAACTGTTGAGTTTTGCAGATACGAGATGCGCGTCGGAGAACCCTATCGAATTTATGCTGCAGGAAACACGGTGAGAAATTGACTCTCTTTTACTTTGCATAGAGATTGGTCGATATAAGTTCGATGTAGTAGGTCTCATATATGTTTGTGATGAACGGCTGTAGCGCGGGCGGACAATTGTTTGTTTGGGGCCGGCATCCCTTGCATCTTCGCTGTTTGCCGCCATTTGACGCGTCACATTCGAAGAGCTTTCGACCATTTCACGCACATCGTCCTTGTCCGCATCTTTAAAGTCAGTAATGTCTGCAGGTGGCGTAGGTGGGACCTGAGTATCATCTTGAGCATTGTGTATTGCATAAGAGTATAGCTCTGTACTTTGTACGAGACCAACATCTTCCTCCCATATGTCTAGGAACTTAACCCCTCGGGTTACTACTTTGAATGCCTTGAGAATTAGCTCATCCAAATCTATATCGAAGGAATGGTTTGCACTGATTCCTTTTGCGACAATCTCAAGACCTTTCGCTGTCTTGACCAAAGATGAGAGATCTGATAGAAGGGCTTTGCGGTTGCGTCGGAGACCGTTGTGCGATTGAACGGTCGGCGATTCGCGGTTGAGACAGTCAGTTTTCTCCTTTATGTTGAATCAGCCATATGAACATTGGATTTCAGTATCGTGCAATCGGACTTACCAATAGACATCGCACACCTGCGACGAGACCTCGGGCATAGTTTTGGTTGGCAAGAGCTTCTAAACTACCATCACAACTACCTCTTACCAAGTCCCAAAGGTTGGTCAAGGCCTTTAAGAGATTGCGAATGGGTTCAACATCGTAAACCTCGCAATAATTCGTGGGTAGCCACCCACGTGCTCCCGATATCAACAAGGTTCCATCAGCCCATCCGTTGGTGTGTATCGAATGCACGAGTATCACGTCACCTTGATCGAGTGGCAATGTGACAGTTGAAGAACTGTCATCCCAGGATGGATGAAAAGGGTAAAAGGCGCGTAGGTAAGTGTGAAATCCCACATGATATGTGTCTGGCTTTGAGGTAAGGATTTCTGTAGAACCACGCGGCGTTAAGGGTGGCGTAATTTGTCCGCTTGCCTGTGGTGACAGTGTCGTTTGGTATGTTGTCATGGTGGCCTGAGAGCTGTCGGAAGTGCTCCTCGGCGTCCGCGAGCTATCTTTTGTGATCTGTAGCGGCGCGACGTATATTCTTTCGCCAAGAGGTTGTTCCATTGCTCTCGAAAATTTTACGGCTCCAATGGTGTGTACACATAAGGCCAACGAGTTCTATCTTGGTTTACTTGCCGAATTGTGCGTGCAGTGTATAAGCATGAATAAAGGAGCTCCGAAGGGCGATCCTAGACGTCGACTCTCGTACTCTCTATGCTCTACCATCAAGCCAGGTAGCGTGTCTGTTGTTGTGTTGGGCGAACCTGGACGAGGATCAGCGTACTTGAACTTAAGCTTCTTGTTTGTATGTGGGGGAAGGGAATGGAAACAAAAGTTGGGAATGCTGGAGAAGTGACTGCATACCCGAACATGTTCATAGCAACATTCCGCTGTTCTTAGGCCTCGAATAAGGTTCTTGCGCAAACCCGCATAAACTGGTGCAGCAAGGTCGATTCCAGCCGGGCAACTATCTGAGACTCCGTGTTTGTCCTGGACTCGGATAAAAAGGAAAGAGAGCTGTTTCGTTCCACGGGATCTAACAAAAGCCGCGTTTCGGAGCAAGGTGTGAAGGTCGAAAGCGACAGTATCTATGCAAGGAACGCGCCTGCAGTGAAGGAGAGGAACGAACGTCGAACTTCGAAGCGTAGAGCAATAACTTCAACAGCGTAGTGAGAAAGGAAAACCAGTACGGAGTATGACGTGAGGCACAGATATCTGAGTGACTGGGTGATGACTATGGGGATTAGTGATAGCCGGTGACTACCGTTTAATGTATCTAGGTTATCAGGGGTTTTTGGCGAAGGGGGAATCGGAGAACCGTCGACAGTAGTAGTCTAAAAGTATGGGTCAGTCAGATACCCTCCAAGAAACACTATGATTTAGATCCCGCACGATCAATGTTGTTTTCGGTAAATAGAATAATGAATTTGAGGTGGTGCTACAAGTTTGGATTTCTTCCTGCTGGTGGGACGTTTATGAAGGTTTTGAAGATCTAAATCAATACGGAGTTTCTACAACAGCTTCCCCGTTGCAGACATCCACAAAGCCAATCGACAGTGCAGCATGAAGCATATTGGGCATGGACGATAGGTAGGAACCATTGAGGAGGACGAGAAAAGGCAATATAACAGGGCGACCATGCCCGCAGCAGTTGGGAGTCTCGAAGTCTGATGAAGGTTTGCATATCATACCCTGTTGCATAGTTAGTACTCTACCTACTACATACATAGGGTCCAGACCAGTTCAATCTCCTGGAGCCCAGCGTGCCCAGCTAGGTAAAGTACGGAGGTACTGTGCTTCAGCATCCATGGTTAGCTCAAAGGGTTAATTTAACCGCGGGATTACTAGGGACTGTTAGGACTTACAGTTCTTTTTCGGACCGGCCAAGAGGCTGCATCGAAGCCACGAGCCAAAAATGCATTCAGAGCGCATGTTCATGCAGAGACGTTGTTGGCACCGTCGTACTGCTGGTTGACCGTGATGCTAGATGATCTGTCACCGATTTGATTGAAGAAATCAATTGCGAGACGCTTGAAGAGTACGAAGTAGTCTACTTCTCATAAGACTACCGATGTTACAGTGCAAAGCGACCATTAGTCCAACAATCTGGGGATCTGACGTTTCGGCGGAGCAATGGTTGACCTGAATTGCGACCCTGGCATCACCCATTGAGTTCGGACTAGGGTGTCAGCAAAGCTGTCACTCTCGTTTCTTTCGCAGCATCAACTGCATAGAGACATTTCTTATGCAGATTCCATCACCTCAGGCCGCCATAGAAAACCATGCGCGGAACGACAGCGCCTCCGCATCGACTCTTAATTCCAATCGAACGGAACCCTCTACCACGAATGAACAAGATGGATTTCGATGGTCGCAACTAGTATGGATCACTGGTCAGTGATATGCACCATGAAGTCACTGAGAGGAAATGGCAGGAAGAAGAGATGCTACTCTTTAGCTCTGGCAATCATGAACGGCTAGCACGCACCCCTTTTCGTGATCTACAGGAAGTCCTGGGAGGTTAGAGTTCGGGAGCCCCAGGTCAGCGGCCCGATTGCTGTGGGATTGGCCAAAAAATTCGGAGAAATTTAACGAATTAATCCTATGCGCGGATTCGTAAGGAAGCCATACGAATCACAAGCTAGGCATTTACAAGGTGTTGGTGATTAGGCTTGCATCTGCCGTAGACGGACCGGCCGAGGGGACCGGAGTCAAGGATTGCATAGGTTCGACAAACCATCAGTTGGGCCTGTCTAGAGGTCACCTGCACGGTCAGTCTAATCCTCCCAATCCCAAAACCGTTCTGGACACTTGAGAGCATTGCAGAAGCTAAGGTCCAAAGGTTGGCCCGTTTTCTTTTTCATTTTCGAAAAGCCGTTCAATGTGAGAACGCTACAAGCGGCTAAAAGTGCTAAGGGTGCATTGGTGGCTTGTTCTAAACTGCTTTTACCCCACGAGTACCCCAATCTGGAAATAAGATTGGCAACCTAACCCTGAGATGGGATCTTAGGTAAGCTAGAGCTGGCCTACTTGGTAAGGCAGAAAATCTAGGATCCTGGCTTGCAGATCTATCACATATTGCCTCCACACCATACCTAGTACACCGAAACCCAAATGTGCCATAAACACTATCACTGGATCTTGTCGTTAATAGAGCGGGACTGCTGCTTCCATAAATCCTCAGAGCACGCCCATTGCGTCATGCAAGGATGTATGGTCAAGCAGCACCTCCTCCAGTGATCAGCCCGCTGATCCAACATCGACTGTTCTCTCCCGTCTGATTCCTCCAGATGTTTCCCACGGCTGTCCCTCACAACACATCAATCACTGCATCGACCGTCTTAAAATTCAATGTGCGAACAGAATGCTGAGCTTTTCCAGTGGGAGAAGTTTCTACCGTATTGCTAGACTCTGTCTATCTCATCAACCAGAGCTCTGTTTATAACTATCGGATGATCTATGCTTTTACTCTCCAGACTTAGGGGCTTCGGCAAGGTACCCGTTAGTTGTTTCCGAACTCAACGATACACGCTAGGTATCTCCACACTAGGCTCATCCAGAGTCTGCTGAAGGCTGCAAGATGGATCCAAGGCTTGCCACTCCTACTTATAACAGTAGACTCACTTTCCCAGTGGAGTCCTAACCAGGGAGTACTAACTAAGGAAGCAGTCCGAGAATTAGCGCTCCAGCAGTCTGGCTAGCGTATCAGGCAGATTGCTTACGCGCAATTAAGCTTTCGCACAGTGGCCTTCGGTCTTCTCAGTTCCTAAGCTTAAAGCAGCTGTCTATTGATGTATTTGACCTTATGGAAGTTTCTAAGTTCTTACCTCTAGTTTCTTGACCTCTTGTCTTTATTTTGCCAGGATCTTTTTGATCAGTCTCGCTTGAGCACCCATCCGTCATGTAGACAATACTTCTATACTTTGCAAGATTCTTCTCACTAGGCAAACCACCTTCAAATATAGATTTTCACCATATTCTGACCTCCACTATCACAGCTCAGAGGCCTTTCCGCATAGTCAGTCTTCTCACGTCTACGTTTCTTGTTAAATCCAGATCGAACCGTTACTTTCGCTTTGAGTTTGAGAGAGTGGACGCTACCAATATAATCCAAAGAAGATCTTCTACTTATTACTGATGAACTGGTCTTCCATAGCGAAACGAGTCCTTTCAACCGTCTTTAGCAAGAAAATGCGATTCGTTCCTAGATGATACATTTCTAGTAGTGTCCTCCAATATTATAGGTAGGTATATGCTTCATGTATAGCCCACACCGGTCTGGGCGTGACAGCTTTATATTGTAAGCCCATGGCTAACATATCCAGCATGTTTTATAATCAACAGAAGTCTTTGACGAATTTCGAAGGTATCAGATCTATCATATGATATATAATGACTCAGCTGACGATATTTCTTGATACCATCATCGAACAAGCACCCCTCTGAACTCCCCTCTCCCTGCTCTACTCAACCCTTCCCACTGCACAAGCACCCTCTCACAAGCCCCAACCGCCATCAAGATCTTCCCACTCAGACTCAGCCCCTTCACCCTTGCCCAGCTTTCCACGTAGATAGTTCGCATTCTCCCGCTCGTGCCCGGAACTGAAAAAAATCGGAGCAACAGAGAGGCAAAGATGAGAATGGTGGCGGTTGCGGGGCCATTGGTTAAGATAAGATCGGGATAGGTGTAAGCGGTTGAGGGCGAAGGAGGGGCTGGAGAACGTAAAACTGAGAGACAAGCGAACAGACAACGAAGTGAGGATAAAGGCGCTGTAAGCAGATTTTGATGGATTCTGCGCGCGCGAGGCACGTAGCTGATATCATAGCTCTCTGGCGTGTTAGGGAATTTCTCGGTAAGATACCGCTCGAAATCTATAGCTTTCCGAGCAGAGAAATTATCCCCGCTACTGACGACGTAGCTCCTGTGTCTGTAGGAATAAGGATCTAGGTCGGTAAGAAGGGAAAGCATCTCCGCGGTGTGGCCGCCGCTACCGAGGACAATGAGGAGACGCGTGGGGCTGCCGCGCCTGCGAGAAAGGGGCCGGGTAGGGTGTACGGTGGGGAGGATGTAGAGGAGCCGGAGCTTGGAAATAGTCAGAGGCGGGTTTTGGTAAGAATGAACTGGCTACGGGGACTTACGAAGAGAGTGCTGAAAAGGAGGACGAGAAAGGCGAAGACGAAGGATAGGGATAACATGCTGTGGTCAACTGAACGATAAATTAAAAACCGTTCCAATGGAACCTTGGCTAGTGGAAAAGCTGAATGATTTATACAAAGGACGAGGTAGTGTAATTTAGAACATAGACAATCGTATCAACACCGAAGGCTCATAGGAAGATTGTTACTGGACTCTACAACGCTGGCCTCGAGCCTGGGCGATGAAAGTGCCAATAAAAAGAAGAATGAAATTACATATTGTGGTTGTTGACAACTGTGTTAAGAAACGTGCCATTAAGACCAGCCGGCACAAGACATTGTTCTTAACTTGATAGCCCGTCTTCTTATTGTTGAATCCTAGCTTGAAGTCTTAGGTTGTCTGAAGTGAGATGGTGTTCAGTGTTGGACGAGTGAATTGTCCCCTATTGAGTGTTGCACGCTAGCCAAAACCCCGGCCTAAACTCCGAGCCTTCTACAATTATCTCCCTCCGTCAACTTTCTACGATTATAATAGCCCACAACTGTGCGCCATGCCTCGATTGCGAGGACGGAAGCTTGAGTGCTTCTACTGTGGCTGCCGGTCAGCCCAGACTTATACCCAAGATCTTGGAGAATGGCAATGCAAGAAATGCGACGCCGTGAACTACCTAGACAAGGTCTGTTTACTCTCTGCTCAACCCATGTGCTATCGGCTAACAACATGAATGGCAGAATGGCGAGATAACAGACCCTCCCGCTTTACAAACCCCCTCGCCGACTCGCTTTGCCCTAGCAAGGCCTCGACCAGCCTCTCCAGAAATCTCCCAGGCCGAAGAATCCCTCTTTTGCCAGATCTGCCTCAAGAATCAACATCTCTTGACGCAGTCTTTGGCCGAGTACTATCCCTCGCCGGACCACCCAGATTATGCTAAGTACGAAAGAGAGTATCCTCGATATCGCAAGAATCTGGAGGAACGATACCCGCAGATCTGTGAGCAATGCGAACCGAGAGTCCGGTCTAGGATACAGCAGACAGGCTATGCAGCAAAGACAGACCATCTACGACGTATGATGGAGCAGACAAGGGGATCAGGAGGCAGACGTCAGGTTTGGAGTCGGAAAAGCGCTGCTGTTGCTGTTGGAGAGGTGGCCTGGTATTCAAGCCTCCTAGGACAATTTATGTGGCATCTCATGAACGCACTTAAGGCGAGCGAGGTCTCAGACGGTCTACAGGACGTTGAATCTCCGACATCAATGTCAAATTGCATTGGGCAGGACCTGCAGAATTCATACATAACCCCAGCGTGTGCTGAAGTATACAGCTCCAATGCCGGGTTTGCGCTCTGTCTCGGCCTTCTATCTGTATGGTGGAATCCCAGGCTCAAAGAATATTTCCAGCCTAGACGTGGACGAATAATCGGTATGGGCGAGTATTACAAACTACAAGTCATATTCCTCGCTGTACGTTTTGCTGCGTGGGCCGTACTTGCGAAAACTCCTAGCTTTGATTTCGATACTCAAACGACGAAGGGGATCCATGCATTTATGCTTGTCTTTACGGCTTTGGTAAGTCTGTGAACTCGATTACGATAATCAAGCTAATCGAGGGACAGTCCATCATTATTTCGTACCGCACCGTCCGAGTGGATGATACTCCTCTGGTCAGATTTCAAGAAAGCCCAGAGCCACTGATTCCTCGAAGGCCTCAGGCCTCCATGAATACAGCACAGCAACCTGCTTATTCTCAAAGAACCCAGTCGTACGTACAGAATAGCCAGGGAGTTTCTCGCACCCGACCATTCCCAATCAACAATCTCGCTCCTACTCCACAGCCATCATACCCTCCAACAGGCGCTCCCCTTACGCCGCCTCTGGAAGAAGATGACTCCGAAGCCATGGACTGGACACCCTCGCAAGGAACCTTACGTCCAGCCTCCTCATACCGCTCGGCGCAACCGAAACCTATACCCGTACAACCGAGCCCTTTCTATGGAAAGCTGCCTCCAAACCCTACAAGCCAGAATTACAGACTTCGGAACGCTCCAAATCAGCCCCAGCCTCTTAAACCGTCGACGCCACAACCTCAAAACTTCTTTAATCGTATGTTCTCGCCCAACAATCAGGACGAGTATTCGGACGTTGGGAGCGAGCCCTCACCCTCCAAACAAGCTACATTCTCGCCGCAATTTGCCCCTCCAAAATTCTTCCCTCCTTCAGACCACCGTGAGGACACTGGGCTCGAATCCATCTTCTCAAATACCTTCACCATCGCTGACGAACCCGCCGAAGTTCGAGTAGCCCGACAGCTGGAACAAAAAACCCTGCACCACAACAACTCCTCGTCTCCCTCACAGCGCGCTCTAACAATCTTCCTCCTTGTCCTAGCCACTCTAGCCTGGTACCGCGCCCCCGCCCTCCCCATACGCTTCCTTCTCCCAATTCGGCTTACGAGCCTAGGTCTCGCGGCCGTGGTAGCAGGGCGGGACTTATTCCAAGTAATGCAAAAAGATAAAGCGTTCTGGAGTCTTAGCGACATGGTTGTTTTCGGGTGCGAGCTAGGCTTGGCAATCTTCCTGGGGAGTGCTGTGAAGAGCCCTTTGTCGAGGCCTTTCGCTGACGGCAGTGCGGGGCTGGAGAACCTGGGGTTGGGATTGTTGCTTGTAATGACGGTGCAGGAGAGTTGGATCGCCGTTACTGAGTTTCGGAACGCCTCTCTTAATGCCCCTCGCCAACCAGCACCACAATCTCCAGCCAGGTCAAACACACCTCCTCCACCAGTGCTCCCGCAACCCCCCTCCCCAACCCTCACCACCTCATCCTTCTCAACCCAGGTTTCTCCTCACTACCAGCCACCAACAAACCACCAACCAGCCGCTCTCAGCACCGCATCCTTCCAACCTTCCTTCCCCCCATCCCGCACCCCCTCATCCTACACCTACGCCCCCACAGACTACCACCCCTCCTTTGCCACTAACGCTTCCTCCCAATACACTACTACCTCATCCTACGCCTCGCCAACCTCATCCCACGCATCGCTCGCGCCTTCAGACTCTTACACCGCCTATCCCGGAACGCCTAGAACTTCCACCTTTACCAGGTCTGGGGAGCGGCGGGGGAGCGGGCTGAGTGGATTGGGTGGGTTAAGTCTTGGTGGTGGTGGTGGATTTAGCGTGGGGGAACAGAGGAGGCGGAGAGAGGGATTTTAGCGGGTTGGGGGAGGCTGGTGTGACGAGTATGGATATCAGATTGGACGTTTTATGGATACCAAAGTATGGGCTCCGGATATGGTTACTACAGTCTGCAGCACCATTATCGCATTACATACATCACATAGCCAAACGCTGGATTAAAAGCAGGTATTGAAATCAGGGGTTCTGGATTAGTATGGATAGCTTTCACATCGCTCTCATCACGTCCCATCACTCATCTCTGTACTGTACCAACCAACCTTCCCCGTTCAACGTTTATTTCCTTCTATCCATTACATCCCCACCCCCACCCCCTTCCACCTTGACCACCACCTCTCTTCCACCACCCACCCACCTACCCACCCCAATACCGCCCCCCAAAAAACCCCCCCTCCAACTCCCACTCGAAAACCTCGCTGCAAAACGAAAACACGAAGCACTCGGAGTTTCCGTTTCCGCTCTCCCTCCCGGGAACCAAAAAACGCCAAAGAACCTTAGGGGGCGGGTACTGTAGAAAAGTGAGTGGTGGGAGCAAAAAAGAGGCCAAAAAAAAAGGTTATCGTAGCCCGGGTACAGTAGCCGTTTTTGCAACGGATCAACTTATTTACAGTAAACTACTTACGAGGTCAGAAAACTACCTACCTAATTATTCGGAATCCGCAATTGGCCTCCGTAGGGCTAACGTAGTTGATTAGATAAGCTTCCATACCCACAAAAATTCAAAAATTCAAACCATACTACTCGTAGAAAAGACTATTAATCCTTTGATTAGGTATGAATCAGAAGCATCGGATGGATCAGATTATTCTTAAACAGGGTGACAATCACTTTCATGGATAGATATATATTATAACTCATATCATCTAACATTTCTACGTATAATTGATGCTGTTGTCATTACATTTGGCTATTTGCGTGTTCGTTTGATTTTCGTGGTAGTGCAGTTGCGGTACGGAGGCCATTCCGAATAATTAGTTTTTTGACCTCGTACTGTACCCCTACCTTATACCTTTAACTCGCGGCAATTTTCTTCCCAACAACCCCCCCTTCGTGTCAGTCAGTCAGTTCTATTTCTCACGAACCCCCTTTGAGAGCAAACAAGCGCGGTACGGAATAGATGTTGTCAAATGTCAATTTTCCCAATGCGGCAAGTGAACGTACGTACGTGGCTGGCTAGCTAGCTTTGTGGGCAGAAAAGGGGGTTGGAAAGGTTTTTTTGTATAAGAAAGGGTTGTTTGTACAGTACTGAAAAGAAGACCCTCGGGTGTCGGTGAGAGAGGGAGCGGATACATAAGGTAGTCTGCTACCTCTCTTCCCAACCGCCGTCTCCCGGTTCCTTTTGCAGGATTCGATTTCGTGTGGGAAGAGAGACTGGACTTGGCATATGTAGGTAACACATAATTCATCATTTTATCGAAACTTGCGTATGCGTATGTGTAGCTCAGCAATACATATTTAGATGAAAGCTACAGAAGCACGCCCGTCATATCTCTTTTTAAGCTTCGCTCGCTGCAAATAAGGATATCTCTTCTGGCAAAGTACTCCTTCATCATATAACCCCTGGGTATTCGCCACATGACACAACCTTCCATAACCATAACAGCTTTCTTCTCCCTATTTCCTGCCTGCGGTGTTGTAAGAATCACCTGGCCCATACCTCCATTTCCTTATAACACATTTCATCCCAGTCAAATAAAAGACCCATTTCTAACATTGCAATAATACCATTAACCCTTTCAAACATACCCCGTCCCAGCAGCCCTGCTGAACCCTCTTCCCCTCTTTGTATCCTCAAACGGATCCCTTACCGCGCTTATCCTACTCATCAAGCTCCAGCTGGTCCTTTTACTGGTCCTTTTCGCATACTCCCTCTCAATAACCGCACTATTCCTCTCCTTTACTACCGAGTCCTTTGCCGTAGCAACGGGAATCGGCGCGGGTCCGGCAACTGTCCGGTCGTAGGAAATAGCTTCACAGTCAGATCTGAAGAGGGTAAGGGAGAGTCTTCGGGGTTTCTTGGTTGCCGTAGGGGGGACATCGCGGGTACGAGGGAGACGGGTTATAGGGGGAGGAGCGGCTTCGTCAAAGGAGGAACGGCGGGTGTTGGGTGCTTCTAGATCATAATGTTCCGAGGATATCGAATGGCGAAAGATGGTAGGAAGCTCATCTAGATTTTCCCAAGGCATGGCGGTAGGGCCCTGCGAAAAGGGTACGGTTTCTGGATCGGGCGCAGGAGCTGTATCGGGATTGAACTCGGGCTCCCGGTCGGGGGATTTTGACGGAAGCGAGCTTGTGATGCGAGAGTATGAAGTGCGCGGGGTCTGGTGGAAAGACGATGTACTTGTGAAAGTCGAGTTCGCGGAGCTCATGGTTGGGGAGTTTGCACTACTGAACGTATCAAAGTCAGGATGATGAATCGACGAGCTGGGTGGTCTAGGGATGGATGATGACCTGGGTGGTATAGCCGGGGGTTCGCGACGTGGTGAGAGCTTAGGAGAAGCCGATTTCGGAGCCAATATCGCCGTCTCGAAGGAGGTAGAAGAGCATGGTGGGGTTGGAGGTGGAGATATGGGGTCCGGAGCGTATATTTGTGTTATTATCGAGTCGGCGGTATGATGGGATGAACGACTGGATTGAAAGGATGGGGTAGTCGTAAGTGAGCGCGGACGAGACGTGGGACGAGAGGTGGTTGCTGGAGTGGCAACGGCTGCTCTTGGACGTGGAATAGACGACGTAGCTGTTGAAAGAGCATCATTCGAGTCCACAGACAAGTGAGTTGGAGATTGGGTATTCTCAGGGAGCGCTTTAAAGCCCGAGAATGGGTGGGGCAGAGCTGTGGCTGTTTGACAAGTATCGACTGCGTTTAGAGACACGCGGGGCTGGATTTTGACATTCCGAGGAATCTCTTTTAAGGCTGACGAGCGTGTGACAGCTGTTGGGGCTGGCGGATATTCCAAGGACGAGTAGGGCCGGATTGGTGTCTCTGAAAGGATATGCTTGTAGCCTCTGGATGAAGCAGGTGGGGCAGTCGTGGTTGGAGGGGGAGGCCTCTGGTCCAGAGACGAGCGGCGGGAACTTTTGCTCGGTGGAGGAGCATATTTGTAGCGTATATTGGAGGGGGGTGGATCTGGGGTAGACGGAGGAGAGTCTTCAAACACTGCGCGGGGTGGAGCTGAGGGGGTCGGCGGGGTAGGTTTCGGGACTACGGATGATCGAGGTGCAGCTGTCGTCGGCGGGGTAGGTTTGATCGAGGCTGGAGATGGAGTGGGCGGGGCTCTGGTCGCTGGAGGAAGGTTCCGGTGACGCCGAGGGTGGATTCCGTCTGCGGAGACGGAAGAAGAAGCTGGAAGTGGTCTCGTGGGGTGGTTGTGGAGGTCAATAAGCCCACGAGACTCATAGTGAGAGAGAACAAGCGCATGGGAATACTTGTTCGGCATACTGGGAGATGAGAAGAGGCAAGGAGTGGAGGAGGAGAAAGGAGAGGTCGACAAGTACAGGGCAGGTCTCACACGGGACTGTTTGAAGCAAACATCAAACGACAAACATGGTCGCGGATCATGTCATGCGTTGTCATGACTGTCTCACGGGGGAGAAAGACAGTCAAGGAAGGAGCCAATGAGAGCTGGACGAAAGAAGGGGGCGCGCTCGAAGGGCTGAAAGAGAGTACATATATGGCCCTGGATTCAACTCTATCTTGTCGGCTCTAGAGTAGATGGAAGTCAAGTCACGCGATGTATTGACTATTCAGAGAGATGGCCGTCATCTCTTGATTTCAGCGCCGAGGCGTACCGAATCAATGCTTTGCATTAGAGTGTTTTTTTACCGGGATCATGTCGGTAATATTCCCGGACAGACACCCCTGGCATGAGATGCATTCTTGTACTGTAATATAATACCAAGGAGCTGGATCAGGGCGGTCATCAGTACCTAAGGACTGTGTTTCGTCAACTACCGGCAACAAACACACTTTACTCTCTATAGATAGGTAGGTACCTTACTAGGTACTTTGTACCTTATTTGCTCACTTTCACCACGATACACGTGCTTGATAATTCACCATTGGGGTTTGGCACCCCAGACCCTGAAATCGGAACTAACTGCCGATTCTACGATACGCGACTGCCAAGCCCAAGCTACTGAGATTGCGCTATGCTTGCTTAACCACTTGTAGACTGATGGCGATCCGGTCCACTTCTCTTGGGATTTGAAGGCAGTTGGGATCGAGAGCAGCTGCCATCTCATGTGCTTGTAAATTGTAATAAACGGTAAACGGTAAACTGTGGTCTTTTGACGTTCATAGAGGAAACAGGCTTGACCGCAGCGTTGTGATATCAGCTTGATGCTTTCGACGACCAACCGGTCTGGGTGGGTCTCTCCTTTCTAGCAGATTGGCAGCTTTATGTATTACTCCCGACACGAACCCTTGTAGATCTATCGAGCATAAGCTTATAATTCGTGGTGCGTTGTTCCCAATCCCAATCCCATGGTTGTGGACTGTGATTGTCATGGGCATCTCCTGTATGCAACCTTAGAGTAGTGCTTTCCACTGAAGATGATTCCTCAACCCGCGTTTCCTTACCTACATGGATTCCAACCCGACGAACAGAACCGGCGCCACGTGCTAAGCAGCGAATATCCAGCAGCCCAGCCGTGGCCGATGCTATGAGACCCTTATTGGATACAGGAGAAAGATCAAAGCAGAAGTGCGAGAGTCAAAGTCTGTGAAACAACTTTTCGAGAGGAATTAGTGTTGTACCGAGACTTCTACCTCCCTCTGGAAGCACGCATCTCAGTTGAGCCTGAATCGTTACGAAAACAAGTCTATTACAATCGAAAAAAAAAACGATTCTTTAACACTCCTAACTGTCCTTCCACATTACAGGAAGTTTTGCTTTTCCTTAAAGTCTGTGTGCAAGTACGCTGCGACTTTGGGTGCGCGCCTGTGGCTTGGCAGATTGCTCACGCGTTCGCATAGTGTACGAGTACTTGTGGTAGTTGTGTTTGTTCTTCATAATGGCCGCAAAACCCCTTCATTGAGCTCGTGCTCATGTCTATCTTGCCCGGAGATGGTGCTCAAGTCTTGGCTGAGTCAAACCTCACTTTGCTCACTGCCAATATTCTGATAATCAGTCCGCTCGTGTGGAAAGCACAAGTGGTTTGGAAGAATCGATTGCTTTGACTTGAAATCCAGACTATCAAAAAGGTCAATCTATCACATGTTCCAACCGTTTACTCCCTCCATCAACCATTCCTATCCATACCACCTCCTCATCACACGACCTTGCCATACTCACCACGAGCCAACCTAATACCAAGTTGAGGAAGCAGTGGAACGAGCTTGCGATATCATTGAAGCCGACATTCGCAAGATTTGCCTGTCCCGGATAGCCAGCTTCAATGCTTGCGCCGCTGCAGCCCCCTCCTAATCTGGTTATAATTGCTGCTAGGATACAGTGGTACTGCCGAAATCGACCCTGCGAGACCCAAAGAAGTGATGCACCGTGACAGGATAAGTAAGAGCAGAATTGACCGCGGTCCTTAGCTGTCAATGACAATGGTAGTGGTGTGGAGCTTTGCAAGCTTTTCAACTACTCTACTGAGTATTCTCACAGGTGAGGTATCCATTGCGTCCATATCGGTGTCTGGTATGCCTCGATGGGTAGCGCACGCAGACTGGCAAATGCTTCCGCGATGAGGTATAGTCGTGCTACAATGAATACGGGGACGATTATTAGAGTGACGTAGGCACAGGCCGTACATTCACTGAATTCTATAATCGCCGCCCATTCTGCTTCGGGGACCATGGCCAAAAATCGACAAGCATAACTTCTCAGAACCTGCTTCCAATTGCCTTGGTTGTTCAAGTGTTTGAACGCTGCAACCATGGAAATCCTCAAGCCCGAGCCGGTGATGAGGACGGCCGATATCTTCCAAAGTAAACCTTCAGCAGCAGAGGGAAAGGCCGAGTTCCAAGCTCCTGCATGCAATCCACCGTACAAAGCTGTCGCTGTACATAGTTTCGCGAATGTTAACATTGTATGCTCAGATAATTGATCGAGGCCTGGCCAATCTGGAACCTCTAGCATTATAAGATTGTTAAATTCGCTTGCGTTAGGTCTCAGAGGTCCTTCTGGTAGGCCTTCAGCGGGGTCGATTCCGAACACATCCCAATGGTCAGATATAAAACTCGATGCTAGTTTCCATCGTGTAATGGTGAGCTGATCCAGGTCTACCGTTCTCACTGGCGATCTAGGGCCTGCAATGAGGCAGCTTTCATCTAGTGAACTATCCGGTCTCAGGGCAAATACTGTGCCGCTAAGGATTTCGAATTCCTGGAGAGGTACAGGTGCTGTATGAGCATTTTCTAGATCAATGTGAACTTCTTCTGACACTGTGGCCAAAACAGGTTCAGCCTCGTTAGAATCGGCTTCGGCTTCCGAGACTGTATCATCCGGCCCAATGCCAGCCTCGTTTTCTCCGTAGTTGCTTGAAGCAGGTATTGGAGATAGACCATTTGGGGGAGGCTTCTCCCTTGTGCCCATTGGGTACACGTATAGATCCGACAATTCAATCCCCGGTTTCTTCGGACCCCAACTAAGATAATTGCTCATAAGTAACCACGCACACATAGGGCGAGTCCATTTCCCTGTAAGTACCGTCGCTTCGTTGACATCTAGAGGTTTCCGGAGCCAGAACAAGTACATAAGAAGAGCGCAAAGTACATGGCCAAGGGTATTGATCTCAAGTAGAGTCAATGGTAAATGGTTTACAAGCCGACTTATGCATTCGACAATGGCCCAACCAGCTTGTAGACAGACCAGGCATTTTCCGACCTTATCCGCTTTGCTCCGGTCAAAAATGAAGGCTTTCGACACATCGGGGATGTGACCTCCGTGTCTAGCAACAAAAAGCACGCCTCTAGATCCTAATGACAAACGGGGTGAGCCACTTATGTAGGGTTCTTCAAGAGGGTCGGCGATTTCTATGACGAATCCTCCCATGCCGGCATAGAAGCTATGAATGATGGTCCAGGAATGCTTGCGCTTCTGGTGAGTTTCCTTAAAGACCTCGTTCATAGAGCTCGTTAGGAGAGAAGCTGACTTATATTGACGCCATGCGACGTAGACAACCATTTCAGGACCAAACAAACCCATCATTACCCATCGTGTCTTCGTCATATAGTGCTTGAAAGCTGAGGTATGCTGCCTTGGCTGCGAATCTGGTATTAGTTTACCATATTTTGGGCCGTTTCAGACGTACAATGTTCAAGTGGATAGCTGTCCAAACACACAATGATAATGTTATCACACAGCTAACAAGGAGTCGAAACGTGCCTCGAAATTGCGGTTCTTGTTGCCGAGATACTGTCTGCATAGTTGAAGTTGGTTGTAGATTGTGGTCGCTGTGTTGAGGGTATTGAGAAGTATTGAGTGCACTGTAGCTGCCTTGCATCGGAGATGCACCCCCATGACATACGTGTGTGAGTAACCAGAAGAGCAGCATGCTCTAAGAAAGATTCAACCACAAAGAAACCTTTTTTAGAGGGAATTGACCCTTAGACCTTCGTTTTCCCAGTATTTAGAGAGAAGAACCCCTTAACAAAGCAAGTAACTGCGTAGCATACTAAGAAACGTGAAATGACCGATATAGCTATTTGGAACACAAGCTGAAGGTTGTAGTGTCGAGGCGGAGCTTCTCTTGCCTAGTGATGAAACATAGAAATGTGTTCCAGAAATGAAATGCTTGGTGGAACGTGGGATAATACAAGGATGCCAAAAATAAGTTCCCGCATGCCCATAGCCTTGTATAGATAATTCCGTCATGATACAGGCTGAACCCTATATGATTATAGGGTGAATTGATCTCGGCCAGAGCCTATCATGTTCTAACCCAGAGGGTGAGATGAGGGTATTGAATGAAGTCTGAAGCCAAGGTTGTGCACTTAGACTGTTGCGGGGGGACGATCCCACCCATAAAAGAGAGCGCTGCTATCAGGGCTGATAGGAAACATTTAGCTAACATGCAGGTTAGCTACACTGCTGCAACTGCAGCCAATTGCGGACACACAAAAGCACCGCTGCCCACGCCGCCTCGATGTTACTGTCTCGCTTTCCTAGGGCCTTGGATATGCATATGCAAGGCAGCTGCAAGAAGGTCATGAGGGATTTCCGCGCGTACACGACATGGGGCTGGGAAATTCTCGTACTTTGGTTGTAGCTGTTCGTTAATACGTAGAAGCAGTTGTTGTAATTGAGGTTGATAAAGCAGTCCTAGTGAATGCGTTACCAGCCCTAATCAAGCTCCCGCCTCGCTTACAGGACGCGATTAGATACTTGCGCTATGCAGTTGCCATTGGAAAACCTTCACGGCTTCAGTACCTTTGCTATAAGACTTTCAACATTGTGTGTATAATGGCTTCCTCTACGACAAATCGCCCCTTGAAAGTACGGGTCTCTCTGTCCTCCCTTGCCAAAATGATCGATCACTCCCTCCTCCACCCCACCATGACAGACAAAGAGGTCGCCGCAGGCCTTAAGATCTCCCGGGAATACAACGTAGCTACCGCTTGCATCAAACCCTTCTCGATACCACAAGCCCGGGATGCCCTGGCAGGCAGTTCGGTGAACATCTGCGCCGTTATAGGCTTTCCACACGGAAATAGCACTACTGCTGTTAAGGTCCACGAAGCAGCCGAAGCAGTAAAGACGGGGGCACAGGAGGTTGATATGGTGGTTAACGTGGGGAAGGTCTTGGGTGGGGAATGGACATATGTAGAGGAGGAGATTGCGTGGGTCAACGAGGCAGTCACAAAGAGTGGTCCACAGTCTGGGTGAGTGATTTCTCCTGTAAGAAGTTTTCAGGTCTCGATTGGCTTGTACTATGTGTGCTACGTTATTGTTGAAGCTGCCCGGATACCACTTCTATTCTCCTATAACTACGGAGCGAGTTCTTTCACTGAAACAGGAGTATACGCCGTTTATGCTATCTTGGGAAACTTCCATTCAGTCTGTCCTTGTGAGCACTCACCACACAATTTGCGAAGATAGCTCCCTTAGACAGGGACGTTTATGTTGCGGACTGTGGGAGAGCTTTTGTAGTCTTAAAGCCACTTCGATTTGGGCCTATTGCATGGCTTCTTAGTTACATATGCAATCCACGAAATATACGAACTTGCTTGCCTGATTACTCATATTGAGCGTCTTACGTATTTGGCATCATGCTTGTAATATTTGATGTACTGTCCCATTAAAGCCTGTGAAAGCTGGATGCTAACCATACATCTCCAGCACTGCCCCAATCCTCAAGGTAATCTTCGAGAACGACTACCTCCAAGACGAACACATAATCAAGCTTTGCGAGATTTGCACCCGCATCGGGGTTGCCTTCGTCAAAACTTCCACAGGCTACGGCTTTGTCAAGCAATCCAACGGCATGTACAGCTATTCTGGTGCCACGGTCCCCCAACTAAAACTCATGAGAAAGCATTGCGGCGACCAGGTGCAAATCAAGGCTGCAGGAGGCGTCAGGACGCTGGATGAGTTGATTATGGTGAAGGCGCTGGGGGTGACGAGAGTGGGGGCTACGGCTACTGTGGCTATGCTGGAGGAGGCGAAGAAGAGAGGGATTGGGAACGAGGAGGTTGAGGTTGAGGTTAAGTCTTGAGGTATGAGGGTCAGAAGGAGCATATGTGCTTGTGTATATATTAGTTGAACTACTGTAGGAAGCTATGAACGAAGGAAGGAGGTGAAAACTCTGGATCCCCTAGCCCTAGCCCTATAGGCGGAGATTGCCATAGCCTCTATCCAATACATTGGCTTTCATCCGAAGACCGTCAAAATGCCATTCTATCATATCACAAGGGAACTCTCTTCAAAGACCGAACATGGCCCTTGAAACGGCTCGACACTACCCAACCTACTCTCCTGAGGTGTAAAACGGGCAATTGACAGACCGTAGCAAAAAGACCCTATCGCCCCATATCCCGCCACGGTCCCTAACCCCCACTTCCCTCTACAGTACTCTTCTCCACTCCTCTTAAGGGAAGCCCTGCTCCTGAACTCCCGCCTAGCCACGAAACGCCCGCGGTGAGACCCTGATCGTTACTACCGAAACGCCCACGCCCCATCCCCTTATTTCCTTAATCCCATCTCCCCTGCCATCTCCCCTCTTCCCTACTTCCAGCGCCCCTGCCTCTGCGGATACCCTTCAGCCTCTCTTGCGCAAACCTCACGTTACATGAAACCCCCTATCGTTATCGTTCTAGATCGAATTGATAATGCGTATCTCATGCCTGACGTCTCGAGCATCTGATCTTTTGGTAGTAAGTAAAGCGCCGATGGCGCAGAGGTATGCGTGTATATGTCACTCACACCGTAGAGGGAAAACGTCACGGGGGTCTCGCGCGAGGTGAAGACGGCTTGTTCTTGAGATTATAAACTATGTAGAGCCATTCTTAAAGACGCGGCCACGATGAGGATCAGCAAGGAGACCGGGTGGAAGGGGTTTTTACTAGTTCTGGAAAGTGAGTTGCAAGAACAGTATCGATTCGTGATTTGGGTACTGGAATGTGGTCAGCACACAAAGGTCATATTAGGATGGGCACAACTCTACATACCTAAAACATCGTTGCTTCATTGAAAAAGCGGTAGTACAGTACACTCTATCGCCATGGAAAACTGAATTCGAGAGGGACGTACTAGTATTCGATATGTTAAAAGATAAGAGATCTATGTGACGAAGAATGTGTCAGCGGATAAGCTCTCCTGGCTTTCTTCTAACCTCCCGCAACAGGTGTACTGGCAAGGCAAGCCATCAGCTCAAACTTGCGTGATATTGTGTCGAATGTTTGCTGGAGCTGGTGATCCCTTACCCATCCTCCCGCTCTCACCTTGTGACATCCTGTAGTCCTGGAGGCAGAGAATTCCCGCCAAGACTTTCTTGAATGCCATAGTCTCAAGGATGCATTTTGCTCTCCGCGGTAAAGGGGCCAGTCGACAGGGAAGGGGGGGTGCATGCGCAGTGTTCCGTAGATGTTAGCGTATAGACAGCGGCAGGACCCAAGCTCCTTTCCCCCGGGTATGTCACCAATCGAGTAAAGCGTTTGCAGATCTTGTATGCGGCTGCATTGTGGGCTTCAGAGTCTCGAGCTGGGTAAACAGGTTTGTTATAAGAGCCATAAATCCGACTTCAGAGCCAACAACGATAAGGACAAGACTTTTAGCAAGAAATCTTCCCTCGGTCATAGCTTTTGCGTTAAGGTGTACTCTTGCTGACGAGTGAATCCTTTGACTATGTCGTTCACCACACTAGCCAACATCTTGTCAAGTCGGAGTTGAGATAGATGTGGAAGCCGAGTTTTGGCGCTTGCTAATACCCTCTAAGATAGAGGCATGAGCCACTTTCGCAAATCTTGTTTCATCTTCGATATCTGTGAAGTATACGCTTATTGGTTTATCATCATGTTGGTTGAGCTTTAAGAACAAATTACTGAAGTAGGACTTCGCCGCGTCGAAATCTTTTCCACCAGAATAATCAGGGACGTACTTATCGATGGGAGACGTTTCCAATTTGTTCCTCAGCTCGTCAACTTTGTGGAAGAGTAAAACGATGTCTGTCTTTGGAAACCATCTTGAGTTGCAGATAGAGTCGAATAAAGTGAGTTGTTCCTGCATTCGATTTACAGTCTCATCCTCAAAGAGTAGCTTGTCGTAAGCTGCTATGTCGACCGTGAAAAGGATGGTATGTACACCCTCGAAGCAATGAATCCATTTCTTTCGCTCCGATCGTGCGCCCCCCAGGTCGAATATCGAGTAAGACATCCAGTCCATAGAAAACGACGTTTCTGTTATGCCGGTAGTTTTAACGCAACTGTATAGAATATCTTTATCCGTGGGTAAATAGTTCGCATGGTCCAGGCGATTTATGGCATCGAAAAAGCTTTGCAAAATCATTTAGCATATGTCCACTGAATATAAGATTATAGGTCATAAGTCATCAGCAGGACACTGAATTTCTTAGCTACTTTGTCTCCAAATCCTTCAGTGTCCAAACAATGACAGATGATCCATACCCTTACATTGTCCAGGAGACTTACTATTCTGCACAATCAGGCAGCTGGTACTCTCGAGATCTTTGAAAGCATGTGACCACCCCAGTGTCTTGCCAGAGAATTTTTATAGCTTCTGTAACGTCTGGAGAGAGGGTGTACTGTTCAGGGTAACGAGGTTGCATAAATATGGTTACGACGTGTGCTCCGTTTTGTGAAGTTTCTAAAGGTATCTCCAGTCCTTCCATTGCCTCCAAAATGACACGCATACTCTGAATAACAATATCGAAAATAATTTCTGTAAAGAAAATTCGTTCCGACGTAGTGTAAGGGCCTTCATGCAACAACTTCAACGACTTCAGAAGAGTGCTTTTGCCACTCTCTGATGTGCCCAACAGTAGAATCTTGGCCTTTTTATCTTTCTGTCTATGTTCCTCTAGCGTGGCCATGATTCCATCTGGGGTATTGGGAACACTCTTCAAATTGCGTTGCAGGGAGCTAATATGTTTCATCCGGGTTAATGCGTGGGGAATGGTTATCAATCCGCGACGTAGCTTTCTCCGCAAGCGGCTTTGGGTGTTCTCGACCGTCCTGGCCGTCAACTCTGGCAACATCCATGGGTCCTCTTCCGGCTTGGAGAGAGGCTTAGGAATCGAGATCATGTCCTGGTGTCTAGGCGTACCCTGGTTTTGATACGATCCAAATTCAGTCATAGGTGCCTGTGGTCGAATATCACCGGGATCCCAGACATCATCCTCAAATGTATGACCAGCGGGCGAGAGCTCCCTAAATTGTTCCTCTCTCGTCTGCGAATCCACATCGTGGTTTTCAATAATTCTATGAGCCATAGCATGATCACGGACCACCATATCGTTAGCCAAGAATTGTCCGTTGTCTTGCTGATCCGTACTCCCGCTGGCGATTGCTCGCTTCATATGAGACTTCATGGCCTCCCTATAGGCCCTAGAAGTGAAGATCTCTCGGTCAAATTCAAAATCCGTATCAACTAATTCGGAATTATCTACCAAAACACTTCTCGGCGTGTAGGTTGACTCAACGTCCCTTAGCCAGAGCAAGGATGAGGTATCATCTTGAATCGTTTTGAACAGGTGACGGCTTTTCTCACTTCGCAGCAGATTTCCCTGCTCGAACAGAGATCGACTTGAAACACATCAGTATGAGTATGAGAGGATGATTGTGATCTAACCATTGCAAAGCTGTAAGAAGAAGATTCAAAGCACTGATCTGGTTATTCAACTGGTTTAGGTACTCGTGCATATAACTCTCCCCCCATAGCAACTGAGCTCTCCCCAAAGTATTGAGTGACACAGTCGAGCTTCTCTTAAGATGTTTTAGTCGGTCATCTAGTAGAAGGATCAACAGTTCGCAGCCATTAAGGGACGTCGTAAGATCTGCCACCAGCTGTTGATGCTGGGGTGCATCGACAAGACTTGTATCAATCCAAGCAGAAATTTGATTTAAAGCAGCTTTAAGGGTAGACAGCTGTCCGATAAGTAGGCTTACAGTTAGGTTTGCTTTCTTATACTTTGTTTGTAGATCAAGTAAAGACTGTAGGCTTTTGGAAATAACTCCTGCTAGGGTGACAATTGAAGCTGCAACGCCAAGTACTGAGACAGGATCCATCTCGTTGTATATGTGAAGAACGACTTACTGAGCCCTGCTTGAAAAGGAGTGTACGATCCATGATTAAAAGCGCCTTCTGCTGCAAGGCTGTACGCTATCCGTTTCTCAGTGCAGTCACCTACTAAGTTGACCTACCACCTCCCCTGCTATCCCCCAAGGTCTGCTCCACCGTACTAACAAGATTTAGAGACCCTACCGTAGTATAAACTGAACACACCCAGAGACCGAATAAGCTAACTTCTACTCGGGTTCATCTACTATGTACTCTCTATGTGTGCTGTGGTAGGAGGTGGAAGGTAAAAGCTCTACTAACGGGCCACAGCCCTATAGGGCGGAAAATACCAACCAAACCACAGATAAAATTCCAACACTTACGAGCATTGGTTGTTGGGCATGTCTGTTATTGACCAAGCTTTCGCTGAGCGACCTGATCTGCAGAAGAGAACCTACGAGGCTATTGGTACGGTCATCTGCGTAACCGCTTCGATTTGGTAAAGCTGACCAGAGCTGCTTTTAAGCCAAGCATCCGGAATTGGAGCGATTGTTTTACGATATCTCCACATACATTTGCCCTGCAAAGTCGTCTGCTGGCACCGATGAATACACTCAGGCGTCAAAAAAGAGAAAGCTGAATGAGAATGGGGATACAAAGCAGGAGACAAAGCAGGGAAGCATGCATGGCAACGGCGTCAATAACGGACACTGGGAGAACCAATCATATAGCGAGATAAAAGAGATATCTTTCTCTGTGCCGCAGCGCAAGAAGCTCACTCTGGAGATTGGAAAATTACAAAATCAAGGTCTCCGCGCATCCAACCCGTCAACTGGAGGAACGGAATTTCAAGTGCAGTGGAGCGACATTGAGCATGTTGTCTGTCTACCGGTGCCGGAAAAGGCCCAAGTGCAGCACAACTTCTGCGTGTTCACGGACTCTACGGCCGAGCAAGTACTCTGGACTGTGCCTGGCAATGTCCCAAAGGCGGGAATTGTCGGATCCGAGATATACGCTGAACCTGAGGAGATGTATAAAGACATACTGATAAGACTACTGAATGAGCGTTTAAAGAGTAGAAAGACAAGAGTGATAGTACCGGACGAGAAGGAGTTTGTGAGCCAGACAGCTCAGGCAAATAGAAAGGGAGAAAAGGCAGTACATGTCAAGGCTTTCCGAGGAAGCAAAGATGGTGTGTCTTTCGTCATTTAGAATTCATCTATCCTAGTCTTCTATCATCTAAGCATCATTCACCTTGTTGTCTCTCATCAAATATCTTTGCTGTGTATTCGTTAAGTCGCCCGGTCGCCCTAACGCCTACTTCCCATGAGATCAACCCTCCGCTCTGTCCAGTTGTACCTTCTCCTTTCAGCTCTTCGATCCGGCCAGTGACCAGTCTAACCCAATACCCTACTGCTTTGGTCGTACATTCGTCTCCAAGCTAACGTCTTTCATCCAGGCTTCCTGTTCTTTCTGCCGACAGGCATCGTATGGGGCTTCAAGAAACCCCTCGAATTCTTTGCGTTCGACTCCATCGACTCAGTCTCATACACCTCCGTTCTGCAAAGAACATTCAATCTAGTAATCACCACTACTATATCCACCGAAACCCAAGAATTCGAATTCTCAATGCTAGACCAAGCGGATTTTGCCGGCATTGACGCCTACATAAAGCGACACCAACTACAAGACGCAAGCATGGCCGAACAGCGGCGAGCGAAGAAGTTAAATATTAATGGAGTTAAGGGAGAGAAGGGAGAAGACGCCAATCCGGAAGCAGAGGAAGGGGATCTGCAGAAAGCGGCGAGAGAGGCTGAGGATTTGGAAGATGAGGATGAGGAGGAGGATGAGAACTTTGATCCTGGGAGTGAGGGTGAGAGTAAAGGGAGTGGGTCTAGTGACGGGGAGGAAGAGGGTGGTGACGGGGAAGCAGATGGGGACATAGTCCAGGGAGAGCTGGGCAGCGAGGCGGAAGAGGTTGAGGCGGAGGAGATGGATGACTAGCATCGCTGTCTTCAAGGTGATGCCTCTTTGGTTTATTTGTCGGAATATCACGCATTTATGCACAACGCATGGAATGGTTGTTCAATGGCTTTACTTTCTACCACTCTTCTATCGGGGTTTTCCCACGATTGGTGAATTATTGCCTTGACAGCGTCTTAATACGTTTATCGCTCTGCTTACCTGTAGAAGGCCTTGCGCATAATGACATCGATATGCTTCGTGGTTGACAGAGATCTCAAACTGGAAGCTTGACACGAGCTTTTATTTGTAGCTTGTACCGATAGCAACTCTAGAATATACCATATACCCCTTCCCTATCATCTCACCCAAGCTTGAACACATCCCAAGTGAGGTTAAACAACCACATGGAATTGACCGTGAATCCATGGTACAGCAACAGTTCTGACCCAACATACCACTAGACAGGAGCTCCCACATATGTCTGCAGTGGAACGGGATTGTAGGGCCGACCGGACCATAACCTTAACAAAAGGCTTGGACGTGTTTCGGCAATTGTTCTAGCGCTGAAGCATGACAGAAGAGCCTCCATTTTGATTGTGCGAGATCAAAATAGGAGATATGCAAGTACAGGCCCTCTGTGTGCGGCGAAAAAGGGGCTCCGACATAGGCGGGTGTAAGGAGACGTCTGTTGATCTGCTGTAAGACCTTCCATCATGCCTGGTCATGCCGGCGAAATAGATTTCTCTGAGGTAGGGGTATTCACAATTACTGAAGCAGAAGACCCTTAATGGCTAGATTGAGAACCGGAGGCCGGAATTGAGATGATGCAGGCTTCCACAGATCGATAAGCGAAACCATAGGGCCGTCCCGGTCCGACTGTTTTCCATCGTGTTCATCTGTTCACAAAGACATTTGGTACTGGCATCAGGAAGTATATGCGGCTGCAGATCCTTGGCTTCCCAACTTCAGGAGTAATGCACCTACCTCAGTATGGCAGAGTCGGCTTCTGTATGCAGAACCTAGGAGGTAAGCACATGTTGCGCTGAACGCGTTCGCACCTTCCTTTGTGTATCTCTGGTGAATGCTGTCTGACTCTAGACAGAAAGCCAATGGCCAGACCAGGATCATGTAAGCGATGGTGAAGCAGATCTTCCGATCTTCTGTAGGATATGATGTAGCTTTGCCATCTGCATACTTAAACAAGCGCCCTCACTTCAGGAGTTCCGGTACCGAGAGGGTATCTCAGCACAATATCTTACACCGGAGTAAAAGAATATGGCCTGTCCCTGAAGCCACATTCCCTTAAGCCCTGTCCAGACAGGCAGCCTCAGCTTCTAGATCCCTACCAACGTGGGAACTTTGACTTCACAATGTACTTGTAGAGGCAGGCGATATCGGCAAGATGAATTCACCGCAAGAGCCTCCGAGTCCGCTGAACTATATTTCCCCACCTCGAGTCTGTAGGTTGCTAGATCGGCCGATTGAGACCATTACTCTGCCGTCAAGGTAATTAAAGCTCCATGTACCTTGTGTAAGATTATGACGGAGAGCGTATTGTACTTTCTCCCGAACTTGGCAGCCTTTTCCTGGTGTTTTAAGCCGTCTCCTTCTCAACCATTGCATTGATCTGTCTTCTGGTTCCTATACTCTGGGTACGCCAACTCCTGAGTCCAATCTTATTAGAGACTGCAATGGGATATCAAGGGTTCTCGTAATTGAATCACGCTCGGCTTGACATCTTAACTCTGTTGGTTCGTACTGAGGTACCTTCGAATCACCGTTAACGCCTTGGGCGGTCTATTGCACTGTTGAACCGCAACACAGCAGGAATTCTCGAAGCACATCGCAGGACAATACCAAGGCCACAGCCATCTTTCCTCACAGGTATTGGTCGGACTGCAAACTCTAGGTCCAAAATCCAACGCTGGAGGCTTCAAGGTACAGTGGGACGTCCTCAAGGCCAATTCCTTTCATCTCATCCCGTCACCACTGAACAACCTCAAATTGCAACGTAACACCACCCTCCACTATGGATTTCAGCTTGCAGGCAGGCCATTCCGTTAGCCATTCGTATAATGCTGGCTACGTCGTCCTGTCATACATCGTTAGCTTCTCTGGTGCCTGGACGGCGTTGGAGCTCCTTCACAGGAGGACGTCTGCCCGTGGATTGTATAACTGGTACGTGTTACCAGAGCCCCGCACGCTACAGTGTGCTATAGACCATCCTACCTGCACACTCCTGCTAACCTCCCAAAGGTACCTCCTCCTGGCCGCAGCTTCATCAATGGGCACAGTAGCAATATGGTCGATGCATTTTATAGGGAACAGGGCCATCCAAATGGCCAGTGGCCAAGCCAAGTACCAGATAGAGTACAACCCTGGATACACTGCTGGGTCGTTCTTCTTGCCAATCTGCGTTGTCGGAGCTGCATTCTACTTCTTCAGCACGACCGAAAAGGTGAGCGTGTTCGCCACTCTACTTGGTGGAGTTTTGACCGGTGCTGCTGTCTGTGGCATGCACTACATGGGTCAAGGAGGTATTTCCAACTATGTTCCAGTCTATATATGGGGATATGTCTTGGGATCAGCTCTCATTTCCGTTACTGCAAGCACAGCCGCCTTGAGTATATTCTTCTATCTCAAATCCACTTGGACGAACAGTTGGATCAAACGTATGGCATGTGCATCTTTGCTGGCAACTTCGGTATCCGGAATGCACTGGGTCGCGGCAGTCGGCACTGCTTATCGGCTCAAAGCAGGTGCTGGAAGCTCTAACAATGGCTTATCTAGACAAGCAACGGTCATAGTCGTACTGTGCCTGGTAAGAAACGTTAGGCCCTGTAGCTGCAGCCTTCGAACTAACATATTCCGTAGGCACTTGGATGTTGTTTTGCCCTCCTCGTCTTGGCCATAATTGGGCGATGGTCAAAGAAACTGGCAGCCGATCGAGCTCAGCAAGTTGTACTGGCATGTGCTACCTTCGACATGGACGGGAAACTCATGGTCACTCACGAAGGATTGTTGCCATGCCGGAAAATTACCAACGCTTACGGCAAGCACGTGAGCACGGTCATGCCCCTTCTCTAATGCATAGCTGACCATCCTTACTCAGTCCTTTGAGGGGACATTCGATGTTGAGCATCCTGTCTTCTGCTGGATATATAGGGCATCTCGATGCTGGTCAGGAATAGCCAATCTCATCCCAGCCATTCGTGAACATATGCGGGGTCACAGCCCGAAAGTATCTCGGCGAGGGACCAGCAGTAATCAACTAGGGCCGTATGAAAGAGCGTCGACCCTGTTCGAAGATACCGAGGACTATACTCGATTATTCAAAGAAATGTTCCTTGTTGCTGCAGGCGACCTAGCCAACGAACTTCAGGAGCCACTGGAGAACATAGGAATTCTTTTCGAGGACATCATGAGTACAGGAACAGTGAGAAAGAGGAAAAGGAGACTGTGCTCAAGATTCCCAGAGATGGATGTGCTGGACCGTGTCGAGCGAGGACCCTCAACAGATCTATTCTGTCGTGGGCAGCTCCTCTTCCTCGTTCGTCGTGCCTCGAGGCAAGAGTCTATCAAGATACAGTCCACAGGATACCGCTTTGCAGACGTCTCGAACGTTATTGATTTCCTCGCCGGAAGTATGGAGGTTACTCAAAGGGAATTACTACCATGCTTTAAGCGAATGGAAGCCCAAGCGGGAAAATCCAATATGCTCGAGCCAGGAGCCCACCTGGCTCTCTTCGCTCTGCGAGCTATGCCGAAGAGGCTTGAAGTCCTTGTCCGGAGTGATGCGAAGAACTTGCTCCATGCAACGCGACTGCGACTTCCTAGATTTGTTCCTCAAGATGAAAAATGGCACCAGAACATCCTTGACACTCTAGACAACATGAACAGCGTCGAGTGTAAGGCAAAACTCATCGCCTTGATGTCTTGCGGCGAAAGCGACGAGAAGTATCATGTTCTCCAGGAGCTACACGCGGGCGTACACAGGCTCTTTGAGGGCGTCCCAGATGAACTCCGTTCAGATGCACGGCTTATGGCACGTCCATTCCGCGCGCCTTGCTGTAGCACCCCTGCGAATCTGAACCCTGAGAGGGCATATGTGATAGCATTCCAGGTGATCGTTGATATACATAAGATCATTGTGCCCGGCCCAAACAAAGAATTCGTTTCCACCAAATTGTTCTTGTGCCAACAACGTTCGTATAGGGACGCTACAGACAACGACACGTTCGTGCGTCGAGTTCGTAAAGAGTTCGCTGGGCTGCTGGAGGTCATCGAGCTTCCGCAAACTTCGTCTGTATCTCCATCTTCTCGCCAGCAGACCGCTCCCAGTACCCTGTCCCGAAGCCGGGCGGCGTCTTCCGAAGATGTAGTGAGCTCTGGCGAATCATCGACGAAGAATCTAGAGCCCGACAGGTCTTCGCAATCATACGGAGGGATCCACGTCTCCAAAGAAGTCTCGATTGACATCAGTGACAACCCGCTAGGTGAAGATAGCTCAGGGATCGAGATGACGATTGTCGGCAGGCATAAATTGCGCGTCCCCGTGGGGCACACAATGGGAAACCGTATCCAAGCTGGCGTGAAAGTGACGGACGGAGATCACGAAACGTGGATGGATCGCCTGCTGGCCCTTACAATCGATGGCCGTAATCGACCTGAGGCTTTGTCCCGCTGAAGCGCCCGGTTTTGATCGCTCATACTGACGCCACCGGCATGAACTTCGAACACGTCACCAGGTCAAAATTGATGGCGTTTGATAAAGCCCGACAAGGTCAAGCAGCAGGAACATCCGGAATTCGACAGTCAATTCTTTTCATCCACGCTTGGCTTTGGCTTACTCAGTCAGTGCATCGAATGTATCACTTTCTAATCGCTATGTACGCTACTTTGCTTCACTGGAGGTTCTTTGATTTCACATTTTATGCTTCGCTCTTGTTTCGCTTCTGCGTCTTCTTACATCTGTAACCGCACTGGCTTGTACTATCTGTTTCTTACTATGGATTATTGCATTGATGGCTGCTTCGATGGGTATGTCGGTGGGTATGCTGGGACGCACGGTTATGTTTGATCTATAATGATTATGATGACGACTAAAGAAGAAATGATGGCGTTGTGCTTTTGTGCTATGGTTGCAGAGAGACGGCTGGGCTATACGAAAAAGCACCGAAATTCACCGTGTATTGCTTGTACCCAGCAAATCGTGTTCTTATCCATTACCAGCTTTAGACAGTAATGGAGCTTTTCTCTCCATCAGATTGTACTGCATCGTATTTGAAACAATTGAGGCACTATCAACAAAAGACAAAAGTTGTGACTGCGAAATCTCCCTCCTTCTTCCCCTCGCTTAGCTCTTGTTGGTCAGCCCTATCGCTAGTGTAGCACTTCCGGTAATGTCGGGGTTGTAGGTATTCGAGAACTTTGGTTCACCAATATCGCTCTTAGTTAGTGTCATGTCTGTTAAGGAGCTGTAACCAAATAATCAGCTGTGAAGCTCAATCCCCAGTCATCTCTCCATATCATCGAGTGCCTTACGGTTCCTCCCTTCAATTTATATCCTACTCATTGACTCAGATACTCCCCCAGCCAACTAAGAAATGACCTCCCCGTTCGCAGGGACTATTGCTCTCCTTTCTACTCTCACCCCTCCTTCTCTCTCCCGCGCTTGGCTTACCTCAGCCCATCCCACCCTCCCAATCGTTGCGACCTGCTCGTCTGACAAAGCCGTCCGCATCTACTCCCTCACATCTTTCACTCTCCTCTCTACAATCACCGGCGGCCACAAGCGTAGCGTTCGTACCTGCGCTTGGAAACCGAATCTCAAAGGGGAGAGTGTACTTGCTACGGGAAGCTTTGATGCCAGTGTGGGGATTTGGAGGCGATGGGATGGGGACATGAACCCGAAGCCCGAGTGTAGAGAGGAAGTGAACCTTACAGCTGGAGGGGATAATGCGGAAGAGGAGGATGATGCGGAGGAGTGGCGATTCGCGATTGTGCTGGATGGCCACGAGAGCGAGGTTAAGTCTGTGGCATGGTCAACTGGGGGTAATTTTCTAGCGACGTGCTCAAGGGACAAAAGTGTGTGGATATGGGAGGAGGTAGGCGAAGATGATTTCGAGACGATTGCAGTACTGCAGGAGCATGAAGGGGATGTGAAGTGTGTGGCTTGGCATCCGGAAGAAGAATTATTGGCTAGTGGGAGTTATGACGATGATATCAGGTTATGGAGGGAGGATGTGGATGACTGGGGGTGTGTGGGGATTCTAAGGGGCCATGAAAGTACGGTCTGGGCAGTTGAGTGGGAGGGTGTGCCACTAAGGATAGCGGGCGATACCGAAAGTGAAAGGACCGAAAAACAGCAAGCTTGGGCGAAGAGAAGAGAGCTTGCAGGACCGAGGCTTCTAAGCTGCTCGGACGATATGACGATTCGAATATGGAGGAGACGGCCGAAGGAGAAAGGACCACAGCAAAATAAGCTCAGCATTATCCGCACGGGCAGTATCGAGGAGGATTGGGTGGAAGAAGTCAGACTACCGCAGAAGCATGAGAGAACAATTTACTCCGTGGCATGGAGTAAGAGAAGTGGCCGGATAGTGAGCACAGGCGGAGATGGCTCAATCATTGTGTACGAAGAAAAATGGAAGCTAAACATCGAGCAACCACATAAAGAATGCAACAGCGATGCCATGCCAGACATTAAGAATGGTGATGGGGCCATGGAAACAGAGATTACGCAGCCGGAAAAGGCTAAGGTGTCTGAAGAGGACTTGGCGGCTACGGAGTGGGTGGTATTTACAAAACTCGACAATGCCCACGGTGTCTTTGAGATCAATCACGTATGCTGGGCTCGAAGAGCAGATAAGGGCAGAAAAAGCGGGGATGAAGAAGTCATTGTCAGTACAGGAGACGATGGTGTCGTTAAGGTGTGGACGCTCGATATTCGATAACAATGCACAAAAATCTCAATCGTGCACGTTCATTCCCCAACGAATAGGTGGATACGGTCTACTACTTAGGGAGGCTTGAGCCTCCAAACTAGAAGGTTGTGCTCCATCGTTGAATTTTCAATTCGCCATCTTGCGAAAAAAGCGTAACCACCTCCGATCAAGATGGATCTCTGAATTGCACAATACCTCACAACGAGTCTGTAGTTCAATTCTGGAATGCGCGGGCTCCTTATGGACAATTTTCGACCAGTCTCGCCTTTCCTCCACCTGGATCATCATGAAAGACTTGGGAAGGCTTTAGTGGTTCTACTGGTCTTACCAATCGTCGACCAGCAATTAACATCTGTTGAGGCAGTCCAGGGAAAGCTCTAAGAATCACCTCCTGTGGTACTGATGCGCCTGTTCTCGTTCACCAACAGTTTTTTGGCCCTGGCGAATGGTCTCCCTGGTATACTATTTGGCGACACTGACACATATCTCATGTGTGTGATGTTCGCGTAAGGATGATATGAGTCCGGGAATCCTGTAGCAAAAGCTTTTCTGGGTATCCACCGCTATTCGAATACGGCCTATCACAGGACGAGTACATTTGGGTCCATTACGCGTTGTGCCAGAAGCGAACTACCATCTAAGCTGGTACAGCCAATGGTCTTAGCTATCGATCAAGCTGTGGACCCACTTTGCTGGATCTTCAAGTGAAAAGCGACGCCGAAATGCTTGAGCTCGAACGAATACCCTTGCTGTTAGTAAGTCGATTCGGGGGATTCATCAAAAGAACTGGGGTCTCTAACGATGGTCAGCTGTAGACGAGTCTAGCGAAGTCGGCAAGCTGTCTGATGAGCATTTTAGACTAGTATCCGGTACCTGTCATAACATGAGAAGATGTGTAAAGTAAATCATGCACTCTGACCGCAGTTCTACTAGGTCTATTCCGAGGCATTGTACCAGCCACTCACCACATCTGTGATCTCTCTCTTTCCACTAGAGCGCCTCGCTCTACATTCGGTCTTCGTCATTTCATAGCAGCAAGACATGATGCATTGACTTTTCGCCCATGTCTCTATTTTTCCATTTAATGACTTCCTCAGCCCTAACGAACAGTTCCGCTCTAGACATCTCCTTTATAGTCCAGTGAGATACCTCAGTATGTCTGCTTCTGTGCTTGAAAAGTCAATCTAGGAACCAGCCGCTTGGAACCAGGGTATAGAAAAAAGCCGAGTTCCAAGCCTTGTGGGTTTGCATGACACAAAGTCAAATCACAGGAAAGGAGTGTCTCAAGATTTCTATGATCGAAACCAGGGCCAACAGGGATTTATGGTCGTCAGAACTGCTTTGCGCGATTGGTATCTCTGAGCTAAGCTCTGAAAGTTGGTTCGGCTTATAGTACATCTCCTTGGCGGTAAACCCGAGGAAATCGAATCCATGGCCCCTATCCTCCGTGTCTGCATTCAATCCGTCACGCCGTATATCTATACCCTAATACAGCAAATGCGTTCGGTGTGTCCACGATTTATCCAAGTGGAGCAGACAAACGTGAGAACGTCTCTGTTCCACTCTTGTGGCTGGAGTCCTCTGGCCGTGATAGTTCTATTTCTTCCTTTGCTTACTGTTCTTCTAGCGACTTCTGTATCAAAAGGACTCTCTCTCATTTCCCGTTTTTCCCCCATTTGGCCAAGATCATTTTGATCAGACCACTCCCGAGTGGACCGTCTTTTCTACCAAGTCTCTCTGATCTAATTTCTCCTGAGTTGTGCTTGTTAAAATCGCAGATGTCGATTCCTGGGAATAGCGGCATATAGACAGACTCATCCGGGTGGTTTCACGATTCCTGTCCCTTCAAGACTCTGTCGCCAACCATCCAAAGAGCATGCCCTCGCCGGATTTGAAACCGACGTCCAAAACGTAAGCGATCGCACTACGTGCTGAAGGATCTTCTTGAAGCTACAGCCGCTTGTACGGCTCTCGGTTGAAGATATCTTCGGCTGTTCATAGACTGCTAGGCCTTGGTGCAATAGTGGTGTGCAAGATGACGAGAACAATCAGCGTCCCTTTTCAACCTTGGAGCAAACGGCTACCATGGCCAATCAGCACATCATTTGAGAGTGAAGTAGGAGCGTCATATCTCGATTTACTGGTTTTCACAACAAGTACAGGCATCAGTGGCCGCATTCAATCTCCTGCAGTATCCAAAGCCCCCTTTCGCATCAGAATTTCCTCGGAAGCTGTATCTATTGATGAATTTATTCCAAGGTCCTCTGTTTCCGCTACCTTCGATGGTATTTCCGCTGATGCAGGTTGCGCTACTGCAGTAGTGGGATTGCTTCCATGGATCAAGAAAGAAAGCCACGTTACAAGAAGCTTTCCCAAAAACGTTCTGTATTTGGGAGACTATGGACCGTAAAGTACCTAGGACAAGCCTCAAAACTGTAATTCAACAATGTCTCCCCCAAGAAATTTAGGCACCAGAGCACTAACAAAACCTACTATACCTCTTCTAATCGATTCCCTCAATCCCTTCCGCAGAGTATAGTATCCTGATTCAACACGGGGAGCCAGTCAAAACTTGACTCATTACCGACATCGAGCCACGCATCCACAAGCCAAGATGTACGAAAGCTAGCATTTTTTAAAGGACAGCCCGGGAAAAAGATCACTTGCCAGCGGAACCTGACTCGGGCAGCCGGCTGTTACTACCTTCAGCTCCGCAGTAGCGATGTTGCTTTGCTGGCGCTGGTTAAGGGAAATGGGGTGTGCTGATGGTAGATGTTGGGGAAGGCTGTGGGTGTGAGAGCAAAGTGTAGAGGAGTATGAAGATAAGAACGTTGAGGTGAGGAGCGTGCATGGAATGAAGCCAGTGGGCAATGGATACCTCCATGGGGGTTGATGATGCCGAGTTCTGGTACGGTTGGGTAAATTTGACTTCGTGTAGCGTCCGAGCGAATGCAGACGCGGAGGTAGATGGAAAATATAAAGCCATGAAAACTGGCTTATTGGATGTTCATAAGCACAATTTACCTTCGGAAGTTGGCTTTAGAGTACCTATCCGTCATACACCATGGAGTCCTATGCCTAGAACTCGCTCGGCCTTCCCCCATCTCATGAAACCACCCCAGACACGCTCCGGAAAATCCACCCAATGCATCTCATACATCATACCCTCGTACCTCAATATCGTTACATCCGCCCACCACACACCACACCACCCCACACCCCACACCCCACACCCTCACGCTTCCCCCCCCTCCCCTCCCCAAAATCTAAACATCCATCCCCTTCCCATCCGCTTCCCCCCCCTCTCCCCTCCCCAAAATCTAAACATCCATCCCCTTCCCATCCGCTTCCCCACCCGTAACGGCCTTCCCCGTCTTCTTTATCTTCTCTAGCACGGTCTCGTACCCCAGTCCTTCATCCGCGTACACGTCGGCGGTTTGGTCGGGGAGGGAGACGGTGTAGGTTTTGACGCCTGTGGGGAGGTGGGGGGAGTTAGTGGTGTGGTTATGCATTGGCGGGATGGGAGCGGCGAGGGATTTTTGGAAAGGATGGAGGGGGAGAACAAAGGGAGGGATGTGGAGTGGAAGAGATAGGCTTTGTTGGGCAAATGGGGGAGAGAAAAGGGCGAGCTAACCTTCAGTCTTCTTAAGCACACGCTCCACAGCGCCGGAACAGCCAGAGCAGGTCATCGTGATATTGAATTTGTAATGGTGCGGCGCGCTGGTGTCTGCCATCTTCGTAGAACTTCTTCCTTCAAAAGCTCGTGTGTTTACGGAAGGTATCTCTGCGTTTCGATAATTCCTTAGAGGGAGGAGTCACTTGGAGCAATACGATGGGTCTTGTTTTGGAGAGAAAGGAGGAAGGAACAGAGGTGAGGTATTTATTTTCGTAAGACTGGCATGTAATGATGTAAGACGGTTGTGGCAAGTAGCGGTTAGGAGGGCTCTGTTATGAGGCTTTTGCGCCATTGGTGGAATCACGTGCTGCTTATCGTGGATTTTCGGTAAAGTTGGATCAGTAAGTCGTTGAGGGTCATCGAGGGTTCTGATATCACGTGTACTATTACAACCTATCATTTGCTAGTATGCAAGCAGTCGAATGACCATTCAACCTTTTTCACTACTGGAGGTTTCACGTCGATTTCTCGTCGTCTTTCCATCTCTCGTCGATGCTTCCTCCTATCTGGATCCCTGCGTGTCAAATCTCCACATCCACCAACATCTGTCCGCACCCTTCCCCTTGCTATATAGCTTACATTCCTCACGCTGAATCTGACGCTGTCATCACCAACCCCATATATTCCGACAAAATTGTTACCTCTAGTATTCCTGCGTATGAGGGAACCGACTTAGGCGATCTTGGCCGTCCTGTCCGTCGTTTCCCCGTCATCGGAATCCTAACGAAGAGGTATGTTCTGAGATATAATCTTGTAGATGACTGGTTGGTAGGCGAAAGAACATTCTCAACACAAGGAAAGGATTAAAGGTACAGAACTCAGTTGGAAGAGAGAATAGCAGGGACTAGAAAACGCAGGACTTGCTAAGAGCCAGTTCAAGAGAAGCAAAGAAAACAAGCTTAGAAGAACGCTAGCGAGTATCAATCTTTTGCTAATAGAAAACCAAGCTACTTAGAAGAAGATGCGATTGATTTTTACTTAGCTAGATCATTAGATGAAACATTTTACAAGTTGGTTAATATAAATCTTGTTGGTCAGTAGGATAACCTGTTGAGTAGTCATCTCCAGTTGTACTGAAACTCACTTGCGCAACATGCATTTATACACAACAGGAATGGCTAAGATAATATCTATTTGAGGCTTCTTTACCGATAGTCCTCAATGTCAAACGGCGGGTGGTACATTGGACGTTCCATTCGGCATGGTCACCTCAGGAACGCCATCATGAGCTGGTTGGTCCTTCGGTTTCTCCAATTGGAGAATTTCTTCTTGGATGACTTTCGCTAGTCCAGCCTTACAAGCAACTCTTCCAAGTTGCGAAACCAAGGAGTCCATGATCGACAATGCCGCCATTGCTTCCACAATGGGGACCGCGCGCGGGACTACACAGGGGTCATGTCGCCCCTTCGCCTCGAGGACATCCGAATCACCGGCATAGGTAACGGTATTTTGCGATTGGCCGATCGTTGCAGGCGGCTTGAACGCCACACGGAAATACACGCTCTCTCCATTTGATATGCCGCCTTGTATCCCACCAGAATTGTTGGTTTTGGTATTTAGGACGCGTTCACCGCCGACCTTGCTGGATGTAGAGGTAGCAGAATGGGTGAATGGATCGTTATGGACCGATCCAGGTACTTCGCAACCGCCAAAACCGGACCCGATCTCAAAACCTTTTGTCGATGGAATGCTCAGCATAGCATGGGCCAGAACCGCTTCCAGCTTGTCGAAACATGGTTCGCCTAGCCCAACAGGCATCTTCCTTATGACACATGTCACCGTACCACCAATACTGTCATTCCGGTCTCGGTGTGCTGCAATGATTTCGGCCATGCGGTCCGAAGCTTCCTTGTTCGGACAGCGAACAGGTAAAAACGAGTCAACGTCTGCACGGGTGATCTTACTTAGAAGCTCAAGATAGGCAGGGTTTGTAGCGGCGGTGGGATTCGCAAGTGTAGGAGGGAACAGATGCTCTTGACCCACAGATGAAACAAATGCAACTATCTCAACGCCGTGAGCGACCGCTAAGTACTTTTCTGCAATAGCCCCAGCGGCTACACGGGCAAGTGTCTCCCTTGCACTGCTCCTTCCTCCACCACTGCTTGCCTTGACACCATACTTCATCAAGTACGTGTAGTCCGCATGGCTTGGTCTTGGGAATTTGTCCATGGTATTTCCGCCATAGTCCTTCGGGCGTTGATCCTCATTCTTGACCATCAATGCTATAGGTGTACCCAATGTTATGCCAAACTCTGTACCCGATTGGATCTGTACCCGGTCTTTTTCGTCTCGAGGGGTAGTGAGTGCACTTTGACCAGGGCGTCGTCGAGTGAGTTGAGGCTGAATATCGCTTTCTGTAAGCTTCAAGCCTGGAGGGCAGCCGTCGACGATACATCCCACCGACAAGCAATGCGATTCTCCGTAGCTTCTAGGTATTAGCTTATGCTTCTGAACCGCGGGTAGGAAAAGGCATACGTAGTGACCCTGAAGTGCTGCCCGAATGTCGACATGCTGTGCTTTATGATGCTGACAGGTGGTAAGATTATGGGTAGAAAACTGAAAACAGGAGAGTTGGAGATGGGCTTGATACAGATAGCTCGCTCTTGATGCTTTGCTGGTGAAGTGAGAGTGTTAGTGTTATGAGTGGATACTCAGGTTGTGAGTGAGAAGGTTGATATCAGTTGAGCCCCGAAGAAGGCGCAATCCATTCTTAAGTTTTCCCTATGTTATTGTTGGGCTCGGCGGTATGGTACGATCAACTGGTCGCTGCTTCTTCGAACGAGTAAGTAATGTTCTGGGAATAAAAGAGAGCTGGAGCCCAAAGCGGTGAAGAAGGTGATTTCTAAGGCGAGCGTTCCCGGCCGAATAGTTCAGAGATATTGGACCAATGAGATGAGATAAGTAGGGTAATTGGCTAGGTGCTTCGACTAACGACCTAGGAACTTGAACGTTGTAAGGATTGAATACTTAGCATACGATCAAATAGGTCGAGAGTCGTTGTCTGGTCTCACATTAGACTTGATCAGAATTATCTAAAGTCCGTCATGTTGATAATTTTCAGGGTGGGGCAATTCCGCAGTGACTAAGCAAATTGTGGGCCAACTTCAGCTCGTCTAAAGCAGTCGTTCAAGCTTTCTAGTATTATTTCATGTGTCAGTTGAGGTTTTCCCCATTCAAGACACGCACTCTTCAAGTGCTCTCTTCGCTAAGGTCTCTTACCAATCCATCTGCTATTTTAAGGTACCAGTCGACGCTCAGCGCCTCCCAATTTCGAGAATCAGTCACGAGGCCTACCTCAAAATACCAGACTTATATTTCTCGCAGTCAGGACCCGTATACTAACCTTTCTATCGAGCATTTTCTCCTGCAAAACTCACCGGCAGACTCCACAATTCTCTTTCTATACGTCAACAGACCGTGTATAGTCATCGGAAGAAATCAAAATCCATGGCTCGAGGCAGACCTGAGGCTCGTACGAGATCACCCTGCATTTCCGGCCCAAGACCACCTTAGACAGCACGAACATAATAAAATAGTGCTAGTTAGAAGACGATCTGGGGGTGGCACAGTGTTTCACGATGAGGGTAATGTCAACTATAGCGTGATATGTCCTACAGAAGAGTTTACCCGCGACAAACACGTGGAGATGGTAGTGCAAGCAATCCGAAAATTCAATTCCCGAGCTCGTGTCAACGAGAGACATGACGTTGTCATTGATCAGGGCGGTATACTTGCGGAAGGAAAGCGGCCTCACCCTAGTGATATGCATACAACTGCATATGCTTCCGGAGACGTGGCCCCCCTGAAAGTTTCAGGATCAGCCTATAAATTGACAAGGCAGAGGTCATTGCATCATGGAACATGTTTGCTTGCGTCTCCAAATCTCGAGATAATATCCAGCTTTTTGAATTCTCCAGCGAAACCATTTGTGAAAGCCAGGGGCGTGGAAAGTGTACGCTCGCCTATTGGGAACGTGTATAATGAACCCGACTGTGTTGTGGAGGACATTGTTTCCAAACTTCAGTTTGAAGTTGTAGAAGCGTTCTCTAAAATGTACAAAATTTGCGAAGAGGGTATAGCTGGGATCACCCTGCCAGGTACTAGCTATAGCCCTTTGTGTAGCCATCAAGTTAGTGGCTATGTCAACGATGAGCTGGTAAGAATTCCCGAGATACATAATGGAATTGAAGAACTAAAGGTCAGAAGTCTGTGACTAAAAGTTCCCCATTGGTTTTTAACTGACAGTGCCTACGGCGGTAGTCTCAAGACTGGATCTTTGGACAAACACCCCAGTTTATCTTATCAAGCCATGCATCCGAAGAAGATGATAGAGTCCGTCCACCGTTGCCTAAAGGAATTCCAACATCGGTATGCACCCTCTTACCGTTGTCATGCTTTTTCCAGAAGCGTAACTTTGAGACAGTCTGGGACAAGGAAGCTGACATCACGGCCAATACAGGCTCGTGTGTATCTCAAAATTAGAGCTGGGGCAGTCACCTCGAGCAAGATTAGCCTCTCAGCGCGTCATCGTGAGGCTAGTGACGAGGTCGAGAAGTTTGATACAGCCTTGAGAGGGAAAAATCTCCATGATATCCACCAATTCAAGGACGTCTTGAGCGCAAAAAAATTTCCAAGGAGCGAAGCCGTTGCAAATGTGTCATCCTGGCTTGACACCATGTTCGGAAAGTAGGACGGATTTTCGCGTTCGGGGCACTCGAAAACCTAAGATCTCTTGCCTTCGGGCATGAAAACCTTCCACCAATCATCCCCAGACTCGTGGGTCTCCATCTTTAGCTCTATATCTATGCCTTCTAGCTGTTTTACCATATCCTCCACTGAGCTTAAGAAGGTCTTTAATTTTTGGGAGCTTGCCTCCCAGTCTCTCTCGACCCCCTCCCATGTCTGGTTACGGATGTCCAAAGCTTCTTCTAACTTTGGAGTCAAGCCTAGGCTCTGAGGACCCCCTTTATCTTCGCAATAACGGAGGATCGTTGCTTCCTCACGCAACCACACAACGTACATGGCGCCTAGCTCAACCCTCAAGTATTCGTAATATCTCATATCCGGGAATTCATGAATATGCGTTTTGCCATACTCCCAAGCGTCTTTGCCCGTGCTTACCCATATCATCATGGTACAGCGTACGTGGTCTCGCAGCCTTGTTGTCTTTTCTCTCGAATCGACGATCTCGTCGTAGACAAACTCGAAGTCACATAATGCTCGTCGAACGTTCTCCGGTATATCTGCTAGAGTATCGCTGCGTGGTGTAACGACGTTGCTTGTAAGAACCGAAGGACAATATCCGTAATTGACGGACTTGTTCACTACTTGAATATCCTTGATCGCAAGCTTGCATTGCCGCTTGATAGAAAGCATGGCCGCCTCTATACTAAGTCGTTTGCGTGGTCTCGGCTCCTTTCTTTCTCTGGCCTCTTCCAAGAGAAGTTTTGTAGGATCATTGAACTTTTGCGTCAGAGTCGGCGAAGGTAGCGGGGGCGAGTCCACTCTGTGGCGTGTCTCGTGCTGACGTGCAATTTCTTCAAAACCCTCCATCATGAAGTTAAATTTCTTTTCCACATTAAAGAATTGAACGGCGCATATAAAGGAGTCTATGAGTGCATTCGTGCTTGCCTGCCTGATGTGAATCTTCTTGGCTATTGCCTCAATCCTTTTTGTAATATCTTCCTTGTCATCTGCTGTAGCATCAACCTTCTCGCTTGTCAACAGAATGATATTTTCCTCAACGCTCTCAAACTCTTGGAACATCTCATCGTAATGGGCCACACACTGCTCCAACTCCCTAAGCTCGAAGGTGTCGATTTCTTCTGATCGGGCAGCCACCTCTACGTCATTGTTCTCGTTGACTGTGTGGGTACCATCAAGACACCTCGTCGCAGCCCCGAACGCCTGGGTCGTTGCGTGGATCTGGCGACTGATTTCGGTATAAGTCATTCCCGTCGTAGCCTCTGGATTAAAGGGCGTGTGAATAGAGCCATGGATGTGAGGACATGTACATGCTGGTGATTGACCAAAAAATGCTTGTGTATTTAGCTTGTTGCGTGTATTCCTTTTGGTCCTCATGCTGACAGATCTCAGACCGAAGGATGGCCGAGCGATCAACAAGCCTCAAGATCCGCGTGAGGAATGAAAGTTCAAGGGAAGATGTGTTTTTTGTATGCTAACTTGAGGCTACGAGAGCTTGTGAGCTAGTAACACCAAATTATTCACAATCGCATTGTTCGATACCCTATGAACAAGGTGGACAGTAGTGAAGTATGGATGATCGCGACTTAATAACGCGTTCCTGTCCTAACTTGAACAGAAGTGTTTTCGTAACACGGCTGCCATGTTGAATCAGGTCGCGTTTATCCAAAGACCGGCTCTCAGTGCTTTGCTCTGCCCAGACCTGACATGCGAGGGAACGCCCTTTTCTGGCCAAGGGTCTACTAGGGAGGCTGTGAAAGATGTTTTGAACTCGTACAACGGTATTCCAGGTTCCGAGGATAACGCTTCTGCGTTTGCCTTAGAATTCGGACTTGGTGTCACGATTTCTCTCTCACTTGCGAATCAGGATGTATATTCATGCTGACCACTGGCGCCTGTCTTAATTATTGAAATAACGCTTAAGATCTGAATGAATCCATCACTAATCCTCCGCTCTGCTACCAGGATGTATCGATCGAGAGGTTGGAGTCCTCTTACATGGAGCCAACAATCCTGTTATAGCTTGCGTCATTCGATTTCGAGAATAGAGTCTTGACATCGCTCCATTGTTCGTTGATAATCACTAATGTTCATTCCTCCCGCTGCAAAGCCGCTACAACGATATTTTAACACTACCTCCACACAAACGATCGACTTCTCAGGAAGCGTTGCTTGATCTACTTCGTCCCTTGATGCTCAATTGCCTGCAGAATTTGGGACGCACTTACGGCTGGTTAATTCCATGCGGACGACAGATCTTGAGACACTGGGAAGACGTGCTAGCTGTTTTCTCCCAATTGGGACGTGTCCGTCAGGGCTACCTTAGAAAAGAACCGTGTGATAGGTTTTAGCTATGAACGGGCCGATTTCGCAATATTCAGGATCTATCATCTACGCGTCGCATGCCCACCATCAACCGCAACACGTTCAAGTAAACTCATTTAAATTCTAGGGTTGGGTGAGAACTTGCTTTGCCCTTATTCCGTACGATATTTGCTAACCATGATGTAAAATCCCGTCTCGTGACACGATTTACCATGACATAAATTACTATCGTACCTTATTACCATGATATGTAAAATACTGTACTCTCGCTTATCCTAAGTCTCCCGCCGCACCTAAACTTGACATCAAGGGTAAACGCAAAAAGATCGAGAGTTGGGTAGTTTCATCACAAAGGGCGTACAGTCCGATTCTTTATGGTCATCACGATGCCGGCTCCATGCTTCCGCCAGTACCCGCGCTGGGGTCCTTCACCGTCCACTATACCAATATCTGTCAGGACTAGCGGAAGATCAGTGTCGTTTTCCTACCGATTCTACAACAGTGCCTTAGACAGACATAGTCTTGCAAACTCCGAAAGCATCTTGCCACCGAGCGAAAGATCAAGAAGACTCATAAGTTGGCGTTGATGGAAAGCTTTAAAAATCCCCACGGTCAAAGCTCCCCAAGAGATGCCAGTGTTCAAGAAGAGGAACACCGGCCGAGTCTTGTGGACACCTGTTTTTGATTTTGTTTGGAGAGAGCTTGGGAAGAGGAAGAGTCGGCTAATACGGATTGCGCTGATGTCTCAGGACTCGGGCTGTTCCTGAAATTTCTTTTCCTCAAGGCCATGACACTTGAATTCAATCCAACATTGAATACTGCTGCTTAGTGCATCTATCCCACAAGGCCTTTCGTCGGTTGGAAAACGAAGTATCGTGACTTAGGCCGTTTACAAGTACCGCAGACTGTGAAAGCTCCACCTAAATGAGTAAAATAAGAAATTAGGCAAATCTTGGTGTTCTTCGCCTTACCAGTCACTGGTTCAGATTTCCGACATTCTTATAAACTATTTGGGTTAAGAGACTTGACTGGCTGGCCAAGCATGCTTGAATACAAGTTTCCCAAATTCATCAATGTGGAAGTCACGACCTATGCTGGGCGCAAGCCGTAAACTATGTTTTCTGAACACAGGACCCAAAAAGTCTGAAATGCTTCTTTGCTGCAAATATACTGTAAGCAAATATGCCCTCCTCTTGCATACCGCCTTCGTCTCTTATCCTAATCGCCTTCGTGCTACTGACGATTGATACCTGCTATTCATTAGGGAAAGCTCGACTGCCGTGTTGATGCTCACATACCTCGAAGTAAGTGTGACCTAGCCACCAGTCGCCTGTAACCACATCCACCCTCTATCCTTTTCTTCACAAATTTGCAGATCGTCAGCAGCACCCTAAGTGGTTAGCAAGCCCCTCCTTATCTTCCATTGGAAGACATTTCTCCTTCACAAAATGCCACCTCGCATAGATCCATATAGATTATTAGCACTAAACTATCCTTATAATTCTGTTGGTGGAGCGGAGCGGATGGAGCAATATACTGGACTCGACTCGTTAGTATGCGAAGTCGGTTGAATGGCTCGAGCGACTTGACGAACCTACGCTAACCGGAGCCTTAAGATATGGTCATGACACTCTGTGGCGAATCATGATAATCAAGGGGGTCCGAACAAGTTCTCCAGTTGGTTAAGAAGAACAACGGCTTGTTGATTGGAGTAGAAGACGTCTGGGTAGGTGTAGTCCCATGCTATGTTGAGTCGTCGATGGCGAAGCCCCCTCTCGCATCCTCTACCTGGAACGCCCCTTGTACACTTGGAATGGTCGCTGAAGCTGTCACCACGGATGTAGGTGTATTTGTATTTGTCCTCGGGTGTTACCTCCCATCCGCGCAATTTGCCGACCAAATAATCCAATGGTTCAGGCCAGACGAATAAGTTCTTTTCGTGCTCAGGTTGGCCATCATCATTAAATAGGTAATATTCCGGTATCGGACACTACGACAATTAGCTTTGGACCTCTAGAAATTGGAGATGCAGCACGCACTTACCTGCCAGGTACCTATCCATCTCTCATGCACATGAACCTCATCCTCCTTGGAAAATGCCACACTCTTCCGTACACTAGGCTTGTACCCTTGGTTGGCCTTTCGAAGGATCCCCTTGAGCTGGGGAGGGGGATTTTTGGGCTTGGGAATGGCTGGAAAGTTGGTGGGTCTCGCACAGATATCGTGGAATCTGGAAGCTTTGGGGGCTGATGGGGTCGGCGGTACTAACGTGGAATCAGCGGTCAGATTTGCGACTTGGTCAACATCGGCAATTGGTGATGACTTACCAACTACTGAGGCAGGAGGAGCTGAAGTAGCAGCAGGCACATTGCGGAAATCTAAGCTCTCAACAAGCAAGGTCATCGGTGAAATTGCCCGGGGGCGGGGGCATCTTGGAGGCCTGGTTGGAACAGCTGTAGTGGTGACTGTGGTCAAGTTAGCAAACGAGACCTCGAAGATAATGAGTGCTTGAGTAACTTACCCGGCTGGCGACTCGCATCAGGAGCGCGAGTGCGTTCAGCTTTGCGTGCCTCGTAAGCGGCGAGTCGAGCTTGGACACGTCGAACATCGCTTATTACTTCTGAGAATGGTTTGTTGCCGACGTGGCTGGCGTCGGCAAGGCGCTCCCGTCGAGCTTGCACTTTTTCGGAACGGGTCGTTGGAATGGCGACGTCGACAGTCGAGGGCGTTCGACTCGTTGTCGTAGATGGTTGCAGAGCCGGCCGGTTCCGGATGATAGAAGTCGACTGTGGCTGGGTCGATGCTGGAGGGTTCGAGCGCAGAGCCGACCTATTCATTCGGATGCTAGAGACTGACTGTGACTGGGTCAGCTTTGAAGAGGAAGGAATCAGGGCCGGCCGGGTCCGGTTGCCTGTAATCGACTGTGACTGGGTCGATGTCGGAACGTTAGAATGCAGAGCCGGCCTATTCATCCGGATGCTAGAGACTGACTGTGACTGGGTCAGCTTTGAAGAGGAAGGAATCAGGGCCGGCCGGGTCCGGTTGCCTGTAATCGACTGTGACTGGGTCGATGTCGGAGCGTTAGAATGCAGAGCCGGCCTATTCATCCGGATGCTGGAGACTGACTGTGACTGGGTCAGCGTTGGAGAGGAAGGACCCAGGGCCGGCCGGTTCCGGTTGCCTGAGATGGGCTGTGACGGGGCCCATGGTTGACTGCGAGACAGACGAGCTGCTGCGCGGTCGGCGATAGAGAGGGCGACCCTGTGTTGAGACATTGCAAAGCAAGACTCTAACAGCAGGTGAGGAGGTGTGATGTTGGTGAGATCGATGTGAACAGTTATGACTGAAGTCAATTGTTCAACAAGATGAAACGCAGTGTACTGGTTTCATGAGGAAAGAAGAAAGAAAGAGGAAGAAAAACGGAGGGGATGGGGTTTATAAACAATCCGGTCCTGCAAGTAGGGAACCTTCTCAGGGGCAACGAGAACAGTGGAACGTTGCTATGTGACTACTTCTCTGGAAAGCTGGTACGCTTGCACAGGGTACGAAGGTGCTGCCAAGACTGGTATGCTCCTGCCTTGGAAAACGGCAGAAGCATTTGGAAGAGCATTTCGAGTGCTCTTTGAGAGGAATCGTGGAAATTCCATGATAGAAGATAGGCCGCAGGCTCGTTCTTTGACTTTGCTGTCGATAGAAGCTCTTTTATCAGATATACTAACGATCTGCTTCTACAGCTTTGCCATTTTGCCTTCATTATCACTAGCCGAATGCTCCCATTCTTGCAATTCCATCCACTTTGTGTATTGACTCATTCTTGTAAATCCTACTTTGATCTCAGCTGTGCGTACCTTTCATAAAAACCTCCTGTGGAGGGCATTGCACTTTCCGCCATGTCATTTCAACCCTTAGCCTTTTCTTTCACTTTCTGAGAATTAATCCTCGAGTAACCAGCTCTTCGCTGGTTCAGCACAACGGTGAATCGGTTTATCGTTCTCTGCCAAGTCACACTGCTAATCCAACCATAGCTAAACGCACCAGCAGACTGTACCTCTATAACGTCTGCTAAAGACCTTATCCCGGGCTGAGCATTTTTGGAAACTCTCGCCCGACGAGTGCGCTGGTCCGACTCGACCGAATCCACCAAACCAACATGCCTATGCTGTCGAATAAGATTGTCACTATCGGGATGTCCCTCTTAGGTTTCCTGGCTGGTATCCGCTCAGCGGCACGCCATGTTACATACTCCTTCAAGAATTCGACTCACTCTGTGTATCTCTTCTACCCGCATGATGGTCTCACTCCTGCTGACCAGATTCTTTCCAAGTTCAGGAACAAATATTGGTCACTATAAGCAGTAAGAAGTCCCTATGGTAAGTTTAAGCTCTCAAAATCTTCTAGAAGGATATATATTCTGACGTCTCACCATATTAGCGTCGCTGGGTCTGCAGACTACAGCCCCCAATTGTTTCGGTCACAATGCAAAGGAGTAATTCGAGGCTGGATACGGCGTTGGGAATTCTGGCTGACAAGTCTTGGGAATCGGAATGGTCTTTTACAGCTACCGAGTATGTCGCGGTGTTTGGAGGACTTTTTTCATGGTATTTGGATTATATCTATACCACTTTTACGAGCTATACGTTATACGCCTCTGACAGCTCATAGAAGACATAGCAGTGACCACAAAACCCACATAACACTCGCATTTACATCTCCAATCTCCCATGTCCGATCTTAGCTAGTTCTCATAACACCAGACAACTGTCGAATAGATCAGAGCTAATTCAACGTTATCTAACTATGGCATTTCGCTTAAAGGGTTCTACATCTCTTTCGTAGTGCAGCTTTCTACGAGGCGCTTCTTGACTATTGCACTATATTGCTAGACTTAAGATAATAAGTTCTGATGACTATTCTTGAGTACACCCCCAAGATAACGTGCTCTAAAGTCCAGTCCTTTGTTTCCAGATACCGCGGTCGCCCCGAAAACCCCACGTCTTCTCCCAAGCCACTTCACTCTCCACCACTATATCCCAGCAGTACTAGCTCAACCATCTGCCACTACTTAAACCCTTCCGCCAGCTTCGAACTGTTGATAAATCCTTTCCCTAAGCCTTCGATCAATTACAACGTTCATCCCCTATCTTCCACAAAAAATGCAGCCTGCGATATCCAAGCTCGGGTATAGTCTTATCGGTGTATAGTCGTAGAAAGAGCAAGATATCTGGTGCCTTCTATGTGTTGATACCGCAGCGTTGAAGGCATGACGATGAGAGGAGGGTTGGTCGCCAAAGACGGTGATGGCTGGAGTTGGATACTGGGATTGGGACTTTAGTGGATGTTTATGCAGGATGGGGAGCTGACTTGTATGGCTGTCGGTGTTATTTGGGGCGGGGGGGGAAGAGATAGGTGTAGACGACGCTGGCGGTGTGATATGAGTGTGCTGGAGAGAGGATGGGGTATTATGAAGAGTGGGGGAATAGGAAGATTCGAGGATCGATTTGTATGGAACCGTAATATGCTCCTCGGTGGGAGCTCGTGATGATGTAGTCTGAGAAAACTGGAAAGGGTTGAGTGTAGTAGGTTCTAGCACGAAAAGGCGCCCACTCGACCACACTTTTGGCAGGTACGACCCTGCTATGTATGCCTTCCGCAAATGCTTGACTCTAATTCTTCTTCGGGATACACTGAAGGACAGAAGCTTATGAAAATCCTAGTAGAAAGAAGTAACCTGACTTTGGATGTGTATTTTCCGGCAGTGTCTCCCTTTGTTTTGTCTCTCATACCTCCCACGTCCCATATTGGGTGGTTTGTGGGATTTCCTCTTACCCGACACGTTGTATACAATGATGCTAGTCTTGTATATAGGATCGAAACCTTCTAATCTAACTAGATGCTTATGGAAACATAATCCCGGCGTGTCGAAGAGATGAGTATAAGACCACGGGGTGATTGAAATGGAGTTATGACGGAAGGATGGAATAACGAGAAGGCTTTAAGTAGATGGGAGACGCCAATAAGCCGAATACACAGTCTATGCCTGAGATTCCCAAATCCTCAGAACCCCCATCATCAATTGGATACGATATTTATTAACCGACATGACACCTCTACTCTATGCGCTTCCCATACACAAAGCCCTTGTAAACACCGCGATCCCACATCCGCGAGAGAAGATACGCCTCGATACAAACACCATTCTCAAACAGTGGCAACTGTCATATCGAAACTCCAGAAGTTTCCCTTTCTGCTCAACCAGTTGTTCTTCATCTTGCTTCGATTCTAAGGCTCTGCAAGACTATGTGGCTTATATCCGACCTTTTTGGCAATACCAGTTTGTGAACAGAAAATCCTTGTTTCGAGTAATGGCTGGGCTCCTGCTTTCGGATTTTGCATCCACTCCAAGTTCTTACGTCGGTTTCATCAGCCTCTAAGCATAGGCATCTTCTTATTCTATGCATATCCTGCTCTCTTCGTTGACAGCTTCGTGTGACGTTGGGATTGAGTACTGAAGTTAGTTTCTGAGCTACTGTAGAGGGTATGGGACTGATGGTTTAATACGTTGGCGGGATATCTGGGGGTTCGTATTACGGTACTGTATTAAATACGGTTTCTGACGAACTCCATACTGAAGATAATTTTGAAGAGCCAGCTTGACTGAAGGCTATCAGCAAGCGGAGTGGGGGCATGAAAAGGCATAGAAGGTGGCAACTGCCACCTCATTGTTATCGATTATCAATAGCCTCGACAACAAGATGAAGAACATGAGAAAAAATATGCAGTTTGTTCTCATTCATGGTTTTTCTGCATTTCTTCGAATTCAGTCAAAAATGCGCTTTTGTCTCACTCATTCACCTCACGCTTCCGAGCCAAAATTTTGGCTCTGAGGCCTGTCAAGGGGCGTCGAATTTGCCCAAACAAATGTATTGTTTAAACGAAGTCGATGCCCGATAGACTGTGATTCAGAGTTATGTATCTCCATCAGAGGATTTACTCTAATCTCAAATCAGTCAAGCGCAGTCTGTAAGCATCAAGTTGAGAGCGGTTTTAAAAGCTTGGGAGTAGAGCCTGTTAAAAGATATTGAATTCATTGCTAGCTAGTAGATGAAATTCATGTTCCTCAAATCATGTTCTTCGTTATTGGCCGTTAAACAAAATGCCCACACAACCCAGCTCTTCAAGAAGCAGAACAACAAATGGAGGTGAACAAACATAAAACGCCCTCCTTGCGGTGATTGCTCTAGATAAAAAGGTGAAATGGCTGCCATTGGAATAGGGAGTTGAAAGCATCATGGTTACAAGTACGGAGACGTTTCCGTGCTCTGAAGCTGGACGTATGGACCACTCTTCCACGGTCCAGGACCCTGCAACGGCGAATCCTCGTATCTGTTGCTTTCGTCTTTAACGTCTCCGGTTTCATGTTCCTGACCCTTCTGCTGAATGAGCTCAGGGACTCCTTGATGGCCGTTGAGCTTCAACTGTACACGAATCCCTCCTGCAATTCGATCATCTTCATCAGCATCCCAAAGCTCGTCATGCTTCTTATGCTCGGCCACAACCGTGTCCGCGATACTGGATCCACCCATTGAGCTCGCAATAACAACGCTTTTGATATCGGTGTAGTCAAATTTCGGCAAGCCTTGCCAGCCCTTGGTCCGTATAAATTCTTCGAGGAAAATGACGACAATGACAGAATTGACAGCGAAGACGGAGTACACGTAGCCTTTGGTGCCGAGACTAATGCCACCGACGGTCAAATTTCCGTTCCGCGTTGAGGTAGAGTTTTCCAAAACGATCTGCGCACTGGAAAAGGCAAGAAGAAAGTCGTCTAGAAGAGACTCGAGAGCCATTTCAATGCTCTTTATTAGAGGGTCGTGGTTGCGACTTTGATCGAGAGCCGCGATGCTAGAACTCCCGGCATCAAAAGATATCTCTGACCCGCTCATCGTTTCAAATTGAACATCAGAGAGAAACATCTCGCCGATGTTAGATGTGTGTATTGAGTTGCCCAGGATAGATAGGTCCACAAGTTGGCGTAATGCCCGGGTCGCTATGTTTCCCAGACCCGGCTGACCCTGAGCGGTGTAATTGCTACAGTCCGTAACCAATTCCTCGAACACATCTCCTAATGAATTACAGTTCCAAGCTTTGAAGGTTGCGTTCGTCTGCGCTGTAGGATCCATGTCTTCGGCGGAACCTTGTCTCGTAACGTTAATAGACAGGGACGAGAGATCTACATTGACGCGGAATTCGGTAGGCGCAAAAGTCACATTGCACTGAGTATTATTGAGAGGCAAATAGCTACCCTGACCTGCTGCGATTGCGATGATGCCTCTTCCTCCGGTGTTGACGTGTTCTGGATGGGCATTCATGCAGACAATGTTGGAGCCGTTGGTCGCGGTGTACTGATAATACCAATCCATAGCATTGTCTGGGGTAGAGCCTTTGCAAATGTATACATTAGGAGTATAAATAGCTGATTGCCTTTCATATAGTGTCGTTATCCATTGAGAGCTCGAATTGAACTCGCAAGACACGCTAACATCGTATCCGACTTCAGTATAGTTATACGCAAAGGCATGTTGGTAGCCTTGGCCAAGGGGCGGGTAAAGACCAACGGATGCTCCAACACCGTACGAACGTGAAGTATATGTGAAGCCAGTTTTGTCACTTCTCGGAAGCCCTTTCGTTTTATGTGCGTCGTAAACGACTCCAGCAGCAGTGTTGACGATGGATTCTCCTCTGTCAAACGCTGGGGTGTAAGAGAATGTTCCTAATTTCTGACGATATACGGGATGGGGCGCATCTGGCCACCATGTCTGGTTCCAAGATGTCTCGTCAGGATCAGGCGCATAATGTGAGACATCAATATTCCGAGGAATAATGTGCGTTGACAGAACAGGAGTAAGAGCACCAGTCCAAAGTGTCCCTGGAATAGCTGCGAAGGCACTAAATAATAGCGCAGGAATGAAGTATTTCAGTGGTAAGCCATAATCAGTTCTATTGAACGATATAGCTCTCCACCATTTCAGGCGGTCGAGGGTCGTTGCATATTTGGCTAACTTTATTCTTGTCGCGAAATTGAACGCTGACGTTAAGGCGTAGAGATGCAAACATCCGAAGATAGTTGTTAAGATATGTAGGATGACCTGAACTGATGCTCGGTTGGAGCTAATGAAGCCATATAGCTTGTCGTTAAGATATGTTGGTCGATTGATGTAAGCGAGAAGTACAGATGACATGCAGGTGGTAAGGGACAAGCCTATTGCTGGCAGGTACTTCGACAGAGTAGTTGCCCAAGTGCTGATTCTGATATGGCTTGATGACAGAGTACTCGCCCAAGTGCTGACTCTGTTATAGGTTGATGACTTTTCTGAAGTTTCGCTCTGTCCCCAAAACCGGACCACTCTCGGGAACCACTTCTTACGAGCCTTCTCGTTATTTGCAAGCGCTCCTATACTGCAGTCCTTAGCCATTGAAGCCGTATATTCTCAATTGGATTTATAGGAGCAGAGAAGTGCTATAGCTTCCCAACGGTTTTTGGGATATAGGGTATACTGTCTGATTTTGAAATTATGAGCACGCAAAGTCTACTTTCCGAGGCAGGACAATTCCTATAAAGAGGTACGGTGACTCCGGCAGCTATCAAAGCCTCGGTCCTGTAGAAGGGACGCACTTTTCTGTGCTGTCGTCGTGAGAAGGAGCCATTGGATTGCAAGCTCTAGGTCCAGACACATTGCGCTCGAAGGGTCTCCGCAGGTCCTGATGAGGAGCGATGTGTTTAACCGGTTGTGGGCGAATAGAGCCAACCCTGTGGACATATGTTCCACTCGCCCTTACTCGAAACAGTGAGATCATCATCAGCCCCGCTTTCTTGTCATGTGTTGAGAGCGGAGAGTATGAGAAGATAATTGAAGAGGGCGGCAGCGCGCAGTAAGTTCGTTTCCAGACGTCACACAGAAGCAATGCTATACTTGAAATCTTTAGTTCAGTTCTGTTGGTTGTGATTGAAAGAACGTAACACTACCAGCAGGGTCTATCAAGGACAAGAGCAACATTTCGAGAATAGACTAAAAACCAGGTAAGATATGTAGACAATCCATACCACACCTCGGATCGGGATCCGAGTAAGGAATCTGGAGACTTCTGATAGCCGGGTAAGGTAGCTAACCGTGGTAGTGGCTGGTATATCAACAGAGGTGTCAACCTTCTAAGTTACCTACTATATTGGCGATTTACCACCTTATTAAACGGGATGGAGCCCGCACGCAAAGCTCTTTTGAGTTGCGATTGTTGGGAACGGTTCAAGGTATAGATATGCGAGCTTAGAGTGAAATGACAGCTATCGTAGTATTGAAAACCCGGGAGCGCTCATTGTTATGGATGGCTGCCAGCGATTTTGCATTCAGCCTGGGCACAATGCATGAGGATGCATACGAAGACACTTGACATATGTACGACATGAGAAAAAAAAGAAATCGTACAGGGGAATATTTACGCTGAAAGGTGCGGTTACATGTAGTGATCAGTGCAGTTTTGAGCGATGTTGGCTCCCTCGACACCCGATCGGCCCATCCAGGTTTCACATATTGTCCCACTTGGTATAGTCACCGGTTTCCTTAAGAGCGAAAATTTGGGCTCAATTGTCTTTGCTCGCTTCCACGGCCGAGGAATTATCCATGGAAAGAAGATGATGTTCGACAATGAATAATAGGACCTCATTGAGCCTTTTCATGTTCGCGTTATTTCACTAGAGTACCAGAGGAAAGCAACGCGAGCCGAGCCGCTAACACCTGCCGCCTACCTAGACAACGCGATTATGGAGAAAATCTTCGGTCGATGCTCTTGCACTATGGGTAGAAATGAGCAGAGGCTGTAAGCCTTGGGTAAAGAAAACTGGTTTACAACAGTATTCTAATGCATTGCGATTTGATGATAGAGGAGTTATAGGGAAAGTCAATTCAACGGCATGACTGGTGAGCGCCAACGATCTTTGAATTGATTTCTGATCGAAAGTATTGCAAACAATCCGGTTCAGTGGAATTCACTCAAATTTATGGTGTCTCGTCTTCCTGTCTTTGCATCATCTGATCTTCTAGCACTTGGCACGTCCATTTGTCTCATCTTACGCTCTCTGACCCCCTACTCCACCGCTTGTTTCCTTCTCTGAATTTCTTTCGTATGCTGGGAGCTGTTAAGAGCTGTTGCGCCGCTACTTTTTATGCTCTCCTATTCTCCTGTTTCCTGCCCAAGATCTTGTTCCGAGACTTTTCCTCCATTCGGGTGACTGGAAGGTATAGATCTTTTTCTGTAGCTCGAATCTGGTGGCCGAGGGAGTGACGACCTGCGGCGAATGTTGAAGAAAACCCTAAAGGAAAGCAAGCAAGATACGATGACCGCTGCAGGCATCAAATCATATCAGCACTAGGATTTAGCGACGACCCTACGATGGCAGATAACTCACACACGCTTGCTTCGATCATTGACCAAAGGCCAAGCCAGACTACATCTACATGATGTGCAGAAGCGCTTGTCTCAACGACACGAACAATCGCAAAGACAACGTCAACTAAGCCGAGAAGAAAGATCCCGGCCAGACCAGTTTTCTGCTTTCGATCGATCCGTAAGTCCCATACGAGCCGGAGGGGAAGTGCCATGACTGCGAGAACGATCATTTAATGACGTCCTAGGAGAGAACGAGTGAGATACTGACTTAGGAAATCACAGAGGATGTCGACCACTGTGGAGTAGTAAAGGCTAGCATTCGACACCGATATGTCTCTTCGCGTCTCGCAAGCGCCTGCAATTATGAGCTTGCTGTGTATGGTTTCTATGATTTGAGCCTCACCTAGGGTAAAATAAGTCGATATCGGATAGCAGGCGGCTAACTGTATAGCCCAGCAGCCGAAATAAGAAAGCAAAGTGAAGATGCACGCGACTGTCCACCAGATTAGGTGACCCGGGAGGTTTGCAAACAGCTTCTGATAGTACATCAAGAAGGACATCTTGACCGCCCATAAGCAAGTCCAGTATAGTACGATAATTGCAAATTGGAGCTTGAGGAAAAAGTGTGCTGATGGCCCGATATCTGGAGTAAAAGGCTCTTCTCCTTGGGATATCCTCCTGATCCGGAATATCGGTGAAGTGATGTAGTGATACATGGTGGCCATGGAAATAAGGATAGCAAGGGCGAAGCAAACGCAAGCATCGTTAGCGGAGACTCGGCCATGAACATGTCGGTTGATCAGTAGTCGACAAGCGACGAAGAAAATTGCGAGAGCAACAGCGGTCCACACGACTGCCTGTAGACGCAATGTAAGTATAGCAAGGGTGGTTCTCATGCGCGAAACAGACCTGGAAGACTGTGGGAGTGAGGCCGCCAATTTTGGTCACCATTCTGAATTTAGAGACTTGCAGATTGGATACAAGGAAGGCATTGTGAGGGTTATATGTCCCTTGCTCCAACTTCATCCCTTGCGTGTGGTAACAACAGGTTTGCATTCCTGTGGCTATATCCTAAAAGTCCAATCTGTCCCATATAACGACACGCGATTTTCAGTACCTTCAACCTAGAATGTACCATCAACCACTCTCGTCATTGTTAGGGACAGTACTCCTTCTAAGCTTCTGTGAAGCTTGGGTCAACGCCCAGACAAGTGTCTGCACGAGACAGAATGTGAGCCGAACGGAGGATAGGATTCCATATGGACCCACCAGTTATGATTGCGTGGGTAGTTCTCAAAATTTCCCAGCCTGATAGCTAAGATGTTGCACTCGACAGTGTTATCGACTGAGATTCCGATTTGGCTCGCAAATTTCGTTCCCTAATTCGACCGTCTACAACGACCAGCAGAACGGTACCGATGGCTACTGGACTCAGCAGGAAGCGTCTATAACGCCAGCTTGCCGACTTGCGCCCAAGTCCACCGAAGATGTCTCGGTTGCTGTTGCAATACTCTCCCACTCTCTGTGCAAATTTGCGGTACGGGGAGGAGGTCACATGTCCTGGGCAGGCGCAGCGAACATTCAAGATGGAGTTACCATTGATTTGGGTTTGATGAAGGACGTGACCGTCTCACCAAATAGTACCACCATATCCGTTGGTAGTGGAGCACGATGGCAGGACGTTTACTCGAAGCTCGATGCAATGAATCTTTCGGTTGCTGGTGGTCGTGTGTATGATGTAGGGGTCGGAGGATTATTACTTGGAGGTGAAATGCTTCGTTAGTCTCTCCAGTCCTGTTTTCTAACTAACAAAAACCCCAGGTGGCAATTCATTCTTTGCGCCGCGGTACGGATTTGCCTGCGATAATGTCGCGAATTTCGAGGTCAGTTTATCTCTCGCAGTCAATCTTGTAATTAAGCTGACGCACTAAGATCATCTTGGACGGCGGCCGAGTCGTCAATGCCAATGCTCGCGAAAATTCGGACCTTTTCAAGGCGTTGAAGGGGGCTTCCAACAATCTTGGGATAGTGACACGATTTGACCTGAAAACTTTCCAACAGGGGAAGCTGTGGGGAGGGTTCATTATCTACCCATTCACAACTGCTACACGGCAACTGCAGAGTCTGCAAAGTTTCACCACAGCTTCAGGTGCTGGAGTTGATCCATTTGCGTCGCTTATCAATGCATTCATCTTTACCGCGGCAGGACCGAGCTTTATTGCAAACCAATATACCTATACTAAAGCCGAAGCATACCCTAAGATATTCGAGAATCTCACAAACATAAAACCGCAATTACATAGTACCATGCGAATCACCAATCTGACAAACCTTACTATTGAGCTTGGTGCTGGTGAGTTGTCCTTATTCCATCACGGCCATATCAATCTTGTGGTCGAGGCTAATACTATCATGACCAGGTACCCCTAATGGATTTCGGTAAGCAGCCCTAGCATATTCGTGATGGGCGAAGTCTCTCTCCTCACTAATTTTAAAAACCTAGCCAACTATTTGGGACAGCGACTTTTGCAAATGATGCAACATTATTTGCACATCTACTCACTCTTGCTGAAGCAGCATTTCTACCTGTCCAAACCGTCAATTCGTTTCAAGCTAGCTTTGTCTTGCAGCCGATCCCAAAGTCCATTACGAGTAAAGCCGCTCTGAATGGAGGCAACTCCCTCGGCCTAAAGCCGGAAGATGGGGACTTGGTTTGTATGTATCACTCCTCCTTACGGACTCCGGTCAACAAGATAGACAGAGACTGATATCATAATCCTAGGGCTCGATCTCACCATACAATGGTCTGACGCCAAGGATGATGCAGCCATCAACGCCGCTACCGAATCGCTTCTGCGTCAAGCGATTCAGTACGCCCAGTCCCAAGGTCAATACAATGGATATCTGTATCTGAACTACGCCCTGCAGCAACAGGACCCTATCGCCGGATACGGAAGGGAGAATCAAGCCTTTTTACGTGCGATGTCCAAGAAGTATGATCCTCATGGGACCTTTCAGAAGCTGGTGCCAGGTGGTTTCAAATTGTATCGTAACGATTCGACGTGCTATTGAGAGCAAAAGCCCATATATACTCGCACTGTTCCGTGGGTTCATTTGTGAGCAGTCTGGGTTCAATTAAAGCCAAGTGGGGTCCTCCAGAAGTGCGCAAATTACAAGGGAATCCCATGCTTGCAAGACCCTGAACGGAGCCAAGCATTTCAATTTGCGTCATCTATAGTTATAGGGGTTAAATTCTTCACCATGTGAATAAATCCTCACAGCCGCAGAAGTAATTGGGGGGATGGATTTGCGCGCTTCCCCATGTGCTGCTGCCTGGTTTATTCAATGGACCATAGTGGAAATATGTTATACGACATTCATTAGGAGGAATAGTCTGTGAACTTGCTCAGTAGCTCGTCATCACATACTCAAAGAGTCTTTTGGCGTGAAAGTCCATTCCACGGTCATGCCTACCTTAAGTACCTACCTACCTAGCCAACAGAAGATCTATTAATATTAAGGTAGGGTCTGAGCCTCTGAGGTTTCGCGCATCTACCTACGGGAGCATGGGTATGCTAAGCCCAGCTGGGGCTTAGCGTGTTACGCATGCTCGGCAGATATTACTTGCCTTAGCTCCGATCTAATACCCGAGATTTCTTGACCACAAATTCCCACCTTTCCACCTTCACATCCTGCGAAACAACATCTTTCTTGTCTCTTGACACTATCTAAACTTCACGACTGGAGGCGGAATAGCACCAACAAATACATACCTTCCTAGACGACATGGATTTACTACAGAAGAAGCTCTGTACGAGAAATTCTTCAGGGAGATGTCGCTAGTATTTGCTTGAACCATCCCACGGAGGGTATCCCTCCACCGAGCTGTACCCCCTTCGAAGTCCTTGTCGCTGTTGCTCTCATCGTTGTCTTTCTACCAAAATGAACCCCGAACTCCAGCAGAAAATCATCACCCGTCATGGCCACCTTGTCTCCCATTCAGACTCCCCATCCTATGTCAGCAATCCTGGTACCCCGAGCATGGAGAACAGTGGACCTCCTTCTCCTACCAGTGGACCAATGGTCAACTTTGCAGAAGTAGTTCCTGGTCTATATCGCAGTAGCTTCCCAAGAAGCGGTAACTTCGAGCACCTGCAGTCCCTTGGCTTGAAAACTATCCTGTGCGGGCTCCAACCAGTTCAGAAAACCAGAAGTTCAAGCTGATCACTTCTAGCACCCTGGTTGGAGAGGATTATCCTGCTGAGAATGTCGAGTTTATGGAGGGGAACGGCATCCAGCATTTCCAAATTCCTATCCCAGCGCACAAGGATCCGTCAACTGTCATTCCTCCCGAAAGTATTGCCAAGGCTCTTAAGATCATGTCGGATCCGTCTAAATATCCTCTGTTAGTGCATTGCAATAAGGGGAAGGTAATGCATCGAGTTTTGGCATGCTGTTGCTAGCAGTGCTAATAGATCTCTTAGCACCGGACTGGGTGTATTATGGCGTGCTATCGGAAGATCTACCATGACTGGAAAATCGACACTATACTTACAGAGTGGGTACTACAACATTATACTTCCTATTCAGATTTTTGCTAACAGATGTAGGTATCGCAAGTATGCAGGCAGCAAATGGCGAACCCTGGATGTAGCTTTCATCAGTCGATTCGAACCAGAAGAGGTGATGGCTATAGTTGAAGCCACGAAAGGTATCCCAATTCCAGCTACCAAGCGGCCATCACTTTCAACGGTGTCATTTCCAACGCCGCCAGCATCGGACGGATATGAGTGGGAAGAAGATTGATACGTTGAGTTCGCTATTGGAAAACCCATCGAAGACACGAGGTTATATTGCTGTTATTATTTGGTGTGGCATTACTGAATACCCCAACATCGCATTGGTCTACTCGATCACGATACCAGTCTTGTATTTGGCATTCGAAAAGTTAGGATACATATGATTAGTTATGCGTAATGCCCAACAGGCAACACAAACTTTTTACCAGTCGACAGGACGATAAGCCAATTTCTTCTCTTCTGTCGCTCTACCTTGCTTAACTAGTTTTTACTCACAGGCTTTGGAAAATATCCAAGATTCCTTTCTTTCCGTTTGCTTCTACACAATCTCTCACTATGGAACATTGACCAACACAATTGACATTAACCACATGCCGACATACTGATTTCTACCGACGGACCAACTATGACGATCAAACTGACAACTACTCTTCTACCACCGTGGTACCATTGTTTCCCCCCCCAAGGCTTCACGCATGGGTTAAAGAAAGAGTCGCTTTCATTTTCAACGGCCCCAAAGTCAAGTGCCACTCATCTAGTGAACTGTTTCCCCACACAGCCAACTTCCGAAATTCCTTCAATCTCCACCAAAAAAAGCGATTTCTCGCATAGCGCTTTTAATAATTATTTCGGAAGAGTCAGGGGTATAAATTTTCTTCTCCATTTCCCTAATTCTTCCGTCAACTTCTCAGCTAACGTACCTCACCATCCCCTCAAGCAACCCTCTTCCACACCCGTCGTCAAAATCCCCACCTAAAATCCCATTACCACAAAAAGAATATCCATTCAACTATCGCAGACATTCCAGTTCTCACCCAACCCTACCACCCCCCTTTCCCCTCCCCATCACATCCCCTCCTTCTCCCTCCCCCACAAAACAACCTCTCAAACATCTCAACAGCAACCCTCGCATACAGATCGATGCAGGAGCTGCATCCGGCAATGTAGTGCCCGCAGTACCAGCACCAGCCGCCTGCGTTGGGGATGTTGCATTGGCAGCAGCGCGTCATTTTTTATTTTTTATTTTTTTATTTTTGGGTTTGTCTAGGATTTGCTGGGGATTGAGATTGGGGGGTTTGATAGTGGGTGGGTGGTGTGCGTACGAGGGTTGGGAGCTGTGGTGTGGGTGAATTATGCGTAAACTGCTGAGATCGAGATCTGGCAAAAATGAGATGGGCAAATGGGGGTTTTTATATGCCCCCCTGAAATAGAGCCGTGGGAAAGCGAGTAGAGAGGACGTTGTCGTTGTTCTTGTGTGTTTGTTTGGCTTTGTCGGAGACAATAGTGGATTATGAGGGTTTTGAAAGGTTTCTAGTTGTGAAACGAAAAAGTTCTTTGTTTGTTCAGAATGGTCGGGGAGGATGGATGGGAGTATGGGAGTGTGAGTTTGATGAAGAAAATACTATTTCTTTCGGAGATAATTGACAGGCGGCCAAGGCACCAGCTACTCTACTCCCGAGCACGCTCCCGTAGGGAAACGACACTCTTGTCGACCTCATGTCCCAAGTCTCCCTCTCGCACCCCGCCCCAGTGTCTCAAGCTTCAGCCCCAGCCAGCGATGTCTTGATCGGGAAACTCAGCACTTCTGCTCGAAGCAACCAACATCCCACCTCGAAGCTCGCAGATCCATCCCTCGATCTGCTCGCAGCCAACGGCTTTTGCAGCTCTTTCGAGAAGGTGGCGAATTCGCATCGACTACTCAAATCAACACTGCCTGGTCGAACATTTCCATGCCTCGTCCCTACGTACATTGAACTTACGCATTCTATCCCCCCCCCCCCTATTCGAAGCCCTCAGAGCTTCTTTTCAAGCCTAAAGACGTTCCTAGCGGTAATATGTAGCCTATCTTTGAAAGGGAAGGTCACGTTTTCTTCAATCACGGGTGTGAGCGGGGTTTTTGGGGCTCAGCTTACATTGTTTGATAATTCTGCAAGCTGGTGGTGAAAGGGGGAAGTATGGGTGACGGGGAAGGTGCACACGTGTGGTGGAGGTTGGTTGGTTGGTTGGTTGGTTGGATGGGGAAGTAGTATGGGAGATGTGACCGGTTCTGGGTAGGGACCGGAAGTATTGTTGGTGAATTGGATCATTAGATTCGAGGAGTGAGGAATGTGATGATCGGCTTTGGCTTAGCTGGGTTACAATCTTCGGGGTGTTGTTCTTGTGGTTCTTTTCCATTTGCTTTTTACAAAAGAAGACTTGTACATTTCGTCTCTTTGGAAATCCTACATGACTCTTCTTTTATCATCGTTCCCAATTTCTTCCCCAACCCCACCGTCATTGTTGCTGGTATTGATACCGTTTGTCGCAAGTTGTCAAGCCACTCGGCTGTTTTTCGCCAAAACGTGAATACACCCGACGTGGCCTTGATCAGATATGTATACCAGCAATCCAAATATTATTAGCATCTTCATACATGCTTTCTCTCGACTTTTAATCGCTCGTCCTTCAGCTCTCTCCTCTTCAACCCCCGTTTCGACTTCTCTAAAACTTCGCTCTCTTCTCTTGCACTTCGTTTTCCATCTCTTATCTTTTTATAATCTCTTTTACTTGATTTCTTTTCTCTTTTTTTTTTTGAAACTGAGGAATGAGAATGCGAGAAGAGACTTGAATGATAAGAGCAGAAGTATGATGGAAATTACGTGAGGGGGTGCAAGAGGTTTGGGAGAGATAAAGGGAAGAGATAGAAGAATAAACCAGAGACGGGATATGGTTCTCTTCTCTTCATACTATCCTTTCTCTCCCCCCCTTTTAACCCCCCCCCTCCACCACCCGCTCCCCCTTATCCGAGCTCCACTCCCTTCAAACAAAGCCCTACCCCCTTCTACCCCCTCCCTACCCCCATCCCTCACCCCATCTAACCCTCTCCCTCCCTCCCTCCCTCCTCCCTCCCCCATCAAAATCCACAAAACAATCAACCAAAAAAAACCCCCAAAAAACCCCACACAAACCCCCCCCCCCCCAAAAAACGAACCATCGGACGCACTTCCACCTTCCTGCTATTTCAAAATTTCTAGACTGAGCGTGTGCCGTCCCATCTAAAAACATCCATTAACCAACGAACACTCTCATCGCTCAAACCGTTATTCCCAGATCGCTTGACCAACCGGGCCCGTTTTTCGCTGGAAAAGTGGAGGATACTCGATGTGGCTTTGGTCGGGTGGGTGGGTATGCTGTGGCTTAGCGGAGTAGAATTGGGAGGGAGGGGGTTGGATGGGGTGGGGTGGAGTGGGGTGGAGTGGAATGGGTTTGGTAAGGGGGGGTTAATGGGTGGGGGGGTTGTGGTGGAGTTGGGGATGTGAAAGGGGGGTGGGGATGAAAGGGGGGGGGGAAAGGGGGGGTGGGTTGGTGTTTTTCCGCTCCTCTTTTTTTTTTTTTGGAAATTCGTGGTGTTCTCATCTAAGGTTTTCTCGCTCTGTAGGCCTCGTACATTGCGCTATTGTCTTTTTGCTCTGTTGGCCATCAAGTCCTCTTGTTCTTAGAGGTCGATCACGCGGCAATATTCACTCGTCGCTCCTTCCCATTCTTATCAATCCCTCCTTCTCTATGTCAATTATCTCCCCCGCCTTCCATTCCTCTATTCATGAATCCCCAACCCAAACATCCCCGCCGAATTCCGCCACGCCCACCCCACCACCTCCTCCACCGGCACTCCCTTAATCCCTGCAACCGCAAATGCGACATTCGCGATCGTGCATGGTTCGTTGCGGCCTTTGACTAGGCAGCCGCGTTGGTGTTTTTCTTTCTTGAGGGATTTCGGGAGGGGTGGTGGTGTGGGGTTGTTGGGGGTAGAAGAGGGGGAGGTGGAAGGGTTGGTGGAAGGGAAGGCGTAGGGGTGGGAGGCGTGGGAGGGGCGGATTTCGCACTGCAAAGGTGTCAGATCTAGTGAATCGAGCGGAGATTCCAGAAGAGGCTTCAAGATGCAGACAGAAAGGGATCGAAAAAGTTAGCTGAGAGTACGGAGAGGGAAAACAAGAGATGGTGTGAGGGTCGGTGAGGGAAGGGATGAAGCGGGTAGGGACGAGAAGAAACGACGTAGGAGGAGCAAAGAAACGGAAAAACTAGAGGCAAGGTATCCAGGAGCTGCAAGACGAAAGCCTAAGATATAGTAAAAAAAAAAGGGGAGCAAGACAAATGGCAGAAATGGCTAGAGGAATATTCAACTGACCCACGGCCCATCCGTCTCAATCTGCAACCTCTCCAACGGAATCGCCCTCACCACCTCCGCATTGCCCTCCGTCTTCATACTGCACCCATTCACCCCCACATGGAACCCCATCCCCACCAACCTCTGCATCTCCTCCACCGTCCCCGTAAAACTATGCACCAACCCCCTCCTCGGCAACTCCTCCAGCCTCTCCCCGAGCAACCTCTCGAAATCCTCCGCCGCGGCGCGGGAGTGCAAAAACAAGGGCAGCTGCACGCGCACGGCGACGTCGAGCTGGGCGGCAAAGTATTTCAGCTGTGTTGGTTTGGAGGCGTGCGAGAGGCGGTCGTAGTCGAGGCCGATTTCGCCGTAGGCGGTGCAGGCGCCGGCGGCTTTTGCGGTGAGGGCTAGGGCTTCGAGGGAGTGGAGGAGGGCGGAGGGGCCGGTGGCGTGGGTGTCGAAGGTGGTGGTGGAGCAGGGGTGGACGCCGACGGTGGCGTAGAGGAGGCCGGCTGGGGGAGAAGGAGGAGGAGTGAGTACTTTTGTACGTAGAAAATGTGGAAAGGAGAAAGTTCGTCAGATTGGGGAAGAGTTCGGAAAATATAAGTTCAGACGCTGGAATCAGGGACATGGGTATGGAAAGGTTACAGAGCGGGACAGATATCTGAGAACATCACATAGCGGCTATAACAGCAAACCAAAAAATTCTAGGAAAAAATACCACAAGCAAAGCAATCAAGAAACCCCCTCCCCACTCCTCGTCTTCTCTCTCTCAAAAAAAACCCCCCCAAAATTCCCAAGAAATCCAGAAAAAATCTCACAAACCTCTCCACTCCGCCATCTCAACCCCCGCCTTCGAACTCCCCAAACAACTCCCCGTAACCATCATCTTCGCACACCCAGCCTCAACAGCGCGCTGCAGCACATCCTCGAGATCGTCCTCGTGGACTTGTTTCCCGTGGTAGATCCCGCGGTAGACTGGGTCCGTGAGATTGATACCGACCTAGTTGGGTGCCTTTTTAGAGTGATGATTCGGGGGGGGGGGGGGCTTAGGAAAAGGGGGGGCAGGCTGTAGAGGGAGACGCGGGGGGAAAGAGGACATTGGGGGAAGGGCGTTGTAGAGCGGGAGGGAAAGTGAGACTCTTTTATTTGAATAAACAAACAACACGAAAAAAAGCCATAGCCTCCCCCCCCCCTACCCAAAACCCCCATAAACAAGCACAACAAGCCAACAAACCCCCAAATCCCAAACAACCCCCCAAACTTACATCAGCAAACCGAAACTTCCCCCCCGCCCCCGCCCTCACCACCACATCCCCATTCACAGCCGGGACCGGACGTGTCGCTCTCGCCGTCGACGTTGACTCCGAAGCGCACATCCTTCTCACCCCCCCGGAACCGCTCCTGTAGAGCCCCGAAGTCAGGATTCGGGGGATCTGCGGCGCGGGAAGGAAAGGCGTAGAACGGGGGCGGAAAAGAAGTTTGGAGAAAGGGAGGGGGGGGGCCATGTGTCATGGTTTGTTCATTGTGGAAGTGGGGTTGTGAGATGGGATGGTGGGTTGGGCTGGTTGGAGGTGTAGGGGGAGGGGATGTCGGGTGGGGGATGGGGGATTTGTGATGATGGCGGTAGCGGAATCTGATTTGGGTGGAGCGGGCTTTAGTTGGCATGAGGTTTTTTTGCATCTACAGCACGACCGCAACATATAGGGGATGGGGAGGAGGAATCAGGGATTAGATATCACCGCGGTAGCAAGGCGTTGTACTGCACTCAATGAAATAGAAAATCGTCATTGGTTCTAAAGATTTACAGCGAATTTTTGCATAACCCCTCCATCATATATCCACACGTCGGCTTCCACAGCCCTCCCATCCATTCAAACCACCTCAGTCCCAACGCCCTTCTTCGTCTCCTCCGCTATCCTATCCGCCTCCTTGCTAAACCGTCCCCACTGCTCCTCGAAACTCTCCTGCCCGTTCTTCTCAACCACCAGTTTCCGCAACCAGTCGTTCTCCGTCTCCAACTGCCCGATTCGCGATTGTAGCGCATCCGCCTTTTCGGTCAGGTCTTTGGTGGTGCGCTCGAGAGCTTGTTCGCGTTGCTTCTTCTTGACGCGGAAGCGGGCGGAGGCGGCGGTGTTGCGGCGGCGTTTGTCTTCTTCGGCGGCTTTGTAGGAGGCGTCTTCGAAGTTGGAAGGGGAGGGCGCGACGGCGGGGGAGGAGGCTTGGCGTTTAGTACCAGGATAGGGGATGGGGTTGAAGGGTGGAGAGGTGGTAGTGGTGTTGTAGGGATTGGGCAGGTTTTGTTGGGGTGGGTAGGTGGTTTGGAGGGGGAAGGCTGTTGTGTTTGTCGTGGTATCGAGGTGGAGAATGTTGTCAATCTCAGGAAATGTGTAGTCGCCTGTTGGTATTGATCAGTATGAAGCGGGTTGCAATAGTGGCGGCGATGGTTGCAGATAATGAAGCGCAGGATAGAACGTTGATTTCGCGGTGACGACATCGACATATCCTACCCAAGATGGCACATCAAGCGCAAGAGTGTCTGAACAACATACCATTGACAAAACCTAGCCCATTCGCACTGTCCTTGCGCGCAGCGACGTTCTCCGCTTTCACTCGTGCCTCTTGTGAAGGATCATACTCGACCGATGCCTCGACACCACTGCCCAGATCAAAATCGAAGAACTCGGCATTGGTGAACGTAGCAAGGTCGTCCGCCAGACTGTAATTCTCCTCTTGCTGGGTCGCAACATCGAATTCGGAGGGTATGGTATTCAAATTCGCAATGTACTGGGACACATTCGGTGCCCTGCGACCGCCGAAGTTGGCCATGGCCAATTCAACCAGTAAGAAGCCCACGCAGCTCAGCTCTTCCGCTCAGTAGTTTGAATGTCGTCTTCAGCAGAGAAAGAAGATGGAAGAACGAGGGTGGATGATGTGATGAGGATGTGTGGGTGGGGCCACGGGAAATGATTAGAAATCTCTCAACCGAGGGAAGAGCCGCAAATCTGCTTGGTTTATTGCGCTGCCCCAGAGAAAGACATCCATCAAAGACCAGATATCTATCTGGAGAACACATTCAACACCGCAGGTATCGTCACTACAGTAACCAATGCATGTGGATCAAAGGTGATGCTTCATTAACACTGTAACCGTTACAAAGGTGAATCAGTAATCCTTAATGTGGGGGGGGGGGGGTGGTGTCCGAGTTCGCAGCCTGTGCGGATAAAGAACTTGGCATGCCTGGCTATCGCACCCTTGTCCGGACGATTACATCAAAGGACTCGAGTCCAATGGAGAGACGGCGTGGGTAAACGTGGGCACTACCTTAATCTTGGTGGAATTCAATACTGAAGTATATTATGGTTTTGTTGTTTGTTTATGCACATTGAACAGTCGAAGAAGTAAGATATCTACCCAAGGCGCACTTTTATTTGCAAACACCCTCCAACGCCTTGCTTAATCGCAGCAATTAATCAGACATGCAGGCTGGTGATTCATCCGGGCCAAGTCTCCTGCTTACGCTCTACGTGTTCTGTGCTTGGCAGATCCGACGAACGCTTCTTCCGTCTCACCACGGCACTAAGTGCCTGGCTTAGTCGATTCGATGACTGAGGTCTTTCGCAGGAAGATGAGTCGTCCCGAGGTGTGTGAACAGGATCCACCTGCTGCTTCGCAGCAGGCACAAGTATGGTATAGAGTGGTAAGAGAGTGCCAAAAGCGAAGACGGCGATGACGATACAGAAAGAGTAGCGTGCACCTCGACTAGAAGTCACTGGACTCATGATGCCAGGGATGACGGCACCGCCAGAGATTGCGGCCGTAAGGAAGACCGATCCCATCTTGCTGTACACTCCTAGGCCACGTAGCGACATGGCGAAGATGATGGAAAAGATGCCCGACTGTAAAATCATCTATTAGTCTTCCGTACAACTACATTCATAGTAGATAGCCAACCTCGAAGAAATATATCAATATTATCATGGATATCCCCGCGTGACCCGTGAGGTTCATTGCAAGTGCGGATGTTACTATCAAGCCTGCGAACAGGAATAACAGGATCCATCTTGGTGCGATGAGGAGACCAGCAAGTGCAGATAGGAAACGGCCAACAGCAAAGACGGTATGGCCAATTGCTTGGTAGTAAAAGGCACCAATTTTGGAGCTGGAAATATTTAGCAACAACCAGCATAGCACTCTTAAAGATTCACTTACTTCGGCTTGACTGTATCGATGTACTGGTGGAACATTACAGATACAGCCTCTTGCCCACCGACGTAACAGAATTGAGAAAAGACACCAAGTGCAAGGGTGAGATATACAACTGGCAGCCCCCCTATCTTTTTCTCATTCACACTAGCCCGCTGTTGAGCCACTTCTTCTAGATCTTTGTCCGAAGCCTCTGGAATCGGCAGATAATAATAGATAAGAGCAAGAATAACGACGAACAGAGCAATCCCAAGGTAGGTCCATTGAGTGTTGATTAGTGATGGCGCATCATGGACGTTCTTGAACAAGGCCTTTCGAGCTAATATAGGAGATAGTACACTGCCAACCGCTTGTACGGCCTGCGATAGATTAAGGCGCACCTCTGCATATTCTGGGGGTCCGCACAGAGCGATAAACGGGTTGCCGGCGACTTCGAGAGTAGCTACTCCAAGACCAACGATGAAGTTTGAGATTAAGAAAGCAGGAAACGAAGCAAGCACGGCGGATGGCCAGAACACAAGGGTACCGCAACCGTATATACAAAGCCCGGTCATGAATGTTGCTTTGAAACCCCACTTCTTGAAGATAACTTGCCCAAAGGTGAGCGGTGCCACAAAATATGCCCCAAAATATGCCGAGTGAAGTCCAATAGACTGTCCGTTGCTTATATGAATAATAAGCTGGAATTGAGAGTTCAAAACGTCCAAAAGCCCGTAGGCGAACCCCCAAAGGAAGAAGAGGATGGTTACAAGACACAGCGGGCCAATGGACTCGCGATTGGTCATCTTGACCATACTCTTCCTACTCTTTACATTGAAGTATTCCAATCCTGCCAGACTCCCGGCGTGAGGTTTCAAAGTATTGGTAGTATTAACAGATTTAGTGTTCTCGGCGGGCGCTCCTGCATCCGGGCTTGTCAAAAAATCCAGCATGTTCATACTCTCGTCTTTGTGGTTCGAACGGAAATTTGCTGCATGGGTATAAATTGTATCAGGAGTGGTAAGGAAATCCAGCGTTTCATTATTCCCAACCTGACCACTGTGACCAACTCCATTAGCATTAATAGGGATATTTGCCGGACCCGAGTCGTTAGGTAGAGTCAAGTCTAAGACGCCGTCAACGCTCATGCCTCTGTCGTGACCCCTGGACCTTGGACGGTTTGCAGGATTCAGAGAACCGTGTCCTGAGTGAGTCCGATGTTCACGTCTCGGAGGACCTACGTTTGCCCACTGAGCATCACCAGGTCCGTAATAATTAGATCCCGTCAAGTCACCAACGTGCTTGATTCGACCCAGCAGTGTCGGGAATATTCTCACAACTAAAGGCTTTACTCCGGGAACGCAGGCAACTATGATTCCAACATGGACCTCAACAGCCGACCACATGAACGATAGCGAAGCGACCCAGGAGAAGTCACGTGTGGAGCCCACGTCTGACCCAGTGTGCTTCTGCAACTGAGCGAGAGATGCCGACTGCAGGTATGCAATACGAACCACATCGACGACTGCAACAAATGCACCAAAACTGAATGTGACTATCAATATAAGCTTCTCATTACGCGGTAGCTTCATGCCTGTGAGGATGGGCATCGGTAGGAATAAGAGGGCAAGATCGGTGATGATGTTAACAGGTGCAGAGGATAGATAGAGTGTGACGATGTCGATACATTTGTCAACGGATGGTAGAGGAAAGTCGAAAGCAGCTCCAACAGGACGACATTGGAAGATATTTAGCAGCGTCAAGGCTGCGCCTGCTATGTTGACCACTACGAGCGTGGATACTGTCGTCCATCTAAATACCCGTTGATTCTTCGACAATGTGAGGTAGAACAGACAGATTGAAGTCTTCGTAGCCATCAACGCAGGGTTCTACCTCTGTCAGCGGGTTCCTATTGGTAAGATAACGGATACGTACATATAGAACCGAGAAGGCATACTCGGACTTCTTCAACAGATGTTCCCATTGAGGCTTGATGTCCGCCTGATGCCTCCCGAGTCCAACAGAGGTTCCATAGCAGATGGAGAAGGAGAACCCAAAAGCAATGAACTTGAACCGGATTAGTACTCGACACCGTGCGCCACTCTGCAACGGCTTACCCATGCAACGACAATGGCATAGTCGTCAGCAGAGACTCTCTTGACGATCCCGATGCGAGAGATGAAGCGCAGTATGATGAAGAACGACGAAGCGACAAGCAATGCTATCGTGACAGCAAGCACCAATTGTCCTCGATCTTCAAACTGTGGCGGGGAATCCGCCATGCCGAGAAAACATTCGTTATTGGCCTGTTCGACTTGTGTCCCATCAGACTGGCAACGCTATAGCACGACACGACATGGTCAACATACAATGGCCGACGATTCTGCTTATGAACGTCGCACAGAATTACAGCGGGCAGTTGAGAGCGCGACCGCTCAACCATGATGTATTTCCTTGGCTTGCGAGTCAGCCTGGATTTTACTAGGTAGGACCAAGGCCGAGTAGCCGGGATGGAGTTCGGTGCTGCATGCTTACCTAGCAGGCATCGTCCAAGCAGCCTGACGGAACTGCCTTAGGGCTCTCCAACCAGAACCTCGGCTTAGTGTGGGGGTTGAGCCTGGCGAAATTCTACCCCACCTTGACCCCACCCAAACCCAGAGGCCGCGGACCCCACGTCTTTCAGTCACGTGCTAGCTTGTAGATGTGAAACCCTAACGACCTCTCGGCGAAGATGTTACCACTACAATACATTGTTGGAGATATCGCAAAGACAACTCTTGTTGCAATTGCTACTGAAGTCGTGTTATACATGTGTTGCCAGCATCTTCCGAACTGGTGTTTCCTCGCCCATTTGAGGCACGTATTTACTCGATTCCCAAGGCTTGATTCACAGGATATACATCTTGTCAAGTTCTGCCCTGGGTTTCCAAGAGGAAAAAGTACACAGTCAACGATGCAACTGCGCAGCAGCCGGCAAGCACGTATCCGTATCGAAAGTCAATGGCCGAGGTAATGAAGGGGGTGAAGAAGGCGAGAAGGAAGTTCCAGATCCAGTTCGAGGCGGTGGACATTGCCATACACTGCGCTCGATAGCGGGAGGGATACAACTCGCTATTTGCTGTCCGAACCATCGGGCCCCATGTGCTTGCGAAGGCCGCTATGAACAAGCATGCAAAGACGATCATGGCGGTTCCGGCTTTGGGGGTTGCAGTGGGATTTGCCCGGTCCAAAGCGGAATGCCCGACAGAAGAAAAGACCAAGAAGCACACGCCTATGGAAGAATGAGCCAAGTTAATGATTCTGTACTGAGGGTATTACTCACACATTCAAGCACCACCCAAGATGAGGCACTTCCGACGACCAAAGCGGTCAACGAACCAAATCCGGGGAATGTACATACAACATTGACTGTTCCTAGGATAATTTGGGTCACGAAACTGTTGCTAAGACCTGTAGCTACGAAGATGGTCGTCCCGTAATAGAAGAAAAAATTCGCCCCAGTAAGCTGCTGCGATGCCTACAGCACAACGCCAAGAATCTCCGATACGCCATCCTAGGCCCAGTGAACATCTCGTACCAACGAGGCTTGCCGCCAGCATGCTCGGCATCGAGGGCTTCTTTCATTTCCAAAAGCTCCTTCTCTACCTTGTAATGATGTTCTGACACACCAAGGAGTCTGACCATCGTTCGCTTTGCTTCGTGACCGCAACCTTTGCGGAATGCATATTTTGGGGTTTCTGGGAATAGGATGATTCCTAATCCGAGGATTATTGCCTACAAGAATGAGATTCCTATCGGTATGCGCCAAGAGGCTGTATTGTATATTCTTTCGGTGCCGTAGTTGATGATGTTTGCGAAGAGAATTCCGATCGTTATGAACAGTTGATAACAACTTTATTACAGCGGCAGCTCGTTTTGGTATGTTACCATCGAATGAAAGATACTAAACAGAAAATGGCGCCACGAATATGGCTAGAAGCTGATTCACTCTGGAATAAAGGAACGCGTATTGAAAGGGCGCCGACCCCAAGACCCGCGACCCATCTACCAATGACAATTTGATACCACTTGGTACTTGCAGCTATTTGGATGATGATTCTAATGCAAAATATAATACGCTAGCTAGAGATAGATGGTCTTCTCCCGAATTTATTAACAAATGGCGCTGCGATCAGAGCTCCGATCAGGGTGCCAATTGAGAGCTGGTAAATATTACTGAGTGTTCTGTACGTCGTCTTGGTTTCGTAGCCTTACAAGTCCTACTATGAGACCGGATGGAGCATTGCTAAACATGTACGCTTTCGAGGCTTGATCGTATTGGCCGAATCGTTGCAAGAAGTCTTGCATTTGAAGGAAACCTGAGATCTGCCCGGTATCTGCTCGTCGTTTAGTCCTTGCGTCCTGAGCTTTTCTGTGTTCCTATCAACTGACCATATCCGAATATGAGTCCGCCTAAGTCGTAAGGATGTTTGTTAGAGCCATTTCTCTTTAGCCCAAATCGAGCCTACGGATTAGCTTACCCATCGACACCAATATCCCCATCATTACAACTCGCCATGTCAACAGAGGATAGGGCGAGTTATCCTAGGCTGCGTAAGGTTTTCTGGCGGCGGGGGCCACTGCGGAGGTCTTCCGACTCCTTATCGAGAGTCGATGAAGGGGGCGTTACAATCCGGTTCTTTGAGTTCACGTTCTCAAGTTGCGATGGCCTCGGAAAAAGCACCATTCTGAGAGATTTCAAGAAACACGCAAAGGCGTGGATGAGGTGGTGCGAGTAGCTTTGAGATCTGGGGAAGACTGGCGTTAAGAGAACTGAATAGAAGGCCTAATTGTAATTACCGTAACACATAATCGCTAGGGAATACTTCTGAAGAAATGTCGAAGAACAGAACGTAAGGTACTTTAATAAATATTTAGCGGACGGTTGCGGCGGTGGTAGTTGACGTTATCCGCAACTCGGGTGCCATTGCCAGATTCCAACCTGAAAGAATCTGTTGCTCACATGGTCGAGATTTACCAACATGTACACGGTACCGTACCTCTCTCTCAACTACCTTGGGCTTACCTAAAAAGCTAAGTAATCAGGATATTAACCCCGGATTATGAAAGACTTTCTGGAGGGCACGAGGTTACTCGGTTTTGCTCCGGGAAGGGAGTACTTTAAATTTTTCAATCTATGGCCTATCCATAGACATCACACAATACGGGTATTACTGCTCTCCCACTTTCGGCGAACATTGCGATTGAACTCCCATGAGCCGACTGTGCTTTCTGACTTAGAATCGACACAATCCGCTTTCAAATCCGCTTTCAAATCCTCTCAGGTAGTGTACAGTGCATTTTCGGCCTCTTCGTAGCTCTAATCTGACGTATGTCGTATTCTCACATTGAAGCGTGACTAAGTCGACTGACCGCCTGCAACCCAGTATCCCTACTTTGATCCGTTCTGCGAATTTGGTATCGTTGAATCTCTAGGCGGCAGGGCAGAAAACAGGTCGCCCTATGGCTTGCTTTCGTTCGAGTTGAAAGGGGTCCACCCAAGAGAACAAGGCCCGTAGATCTAGGCTATCAGGCAGATTCACTTCTTTACGGCCAGGCCATTTTTGTCGCACTCGCCTTGGATGTAGATACGAAGTTGTGTAAGCACATATTGTAGGAGTCAATGAAGCCAGTTGTCCGTTGGACATGTCGGCTTGCAGTAATAGGACTGATGCCACGATTTTAGCTAAAAGTTTGATTCCAATTTGTTGGATCGTAGAAGCTGGCATGATTAGATACTGGATCGTAAAGATTCGCCAATTTGAAACCATCTTTGATTAATAATTGGTCCAAGTCATTATTCCCAATCATCGCAGCGATATCCATTGGCCTCACCTCAGGAGTTGGTTGAAATGGTAGGCTCTGATCAGGGAAAGGAGACCAGAACAGATCGCTAGGGTTTTCAAAGGGGTTTGGAATATTGATCAGTGTCGCCGGTACCGGAGCGCTGTTAAGTGGGGAAGCTTTGCCCACTTGGTCATAATGGTAAGCAGCTTTTGATAGTAGTGGTTCAGACGAAAAGTTTGAAGCGGAAGCCTGCAGAGCATGGCAAACACTCGGCACCGCCACTGACTTGATTTCCTTGATGGCGTGAGCGACGTTCTCTGGGAGCCTCATGTGCCATTGTTCGCTCAGTCCTAATATTGTATGCAAGTATCGCTTGGCGATAGCGTGATTGACGGCCATATTCTTGAGGTCACGGATGCCTTGTTCTAAATCGCGGGCTGCCGAAATATCGGGTAAATCTAGGAGGTGTATGATACAGGCGGTACATATTAGATGTGTTAGAGTGACAATGGAGCAGCGTAGCCCGTATGTTCTATTGTAGGTCGAAGCAAGGGAAGAAATCTTCCTGGCAGACTCGGTACATTTTTGACGCGGTGAAACGTCGGAGTCCATAAGTACAACTTTAAGGAACGGACGGAATAACAGGAGTACAGCGCTGTGATAGTACATGCTAAATAGGTCAGTGAAATATAATTGAGGATAAAAAGACGAGCGTAGAATTATGGGGAGCGCTTGATGCCTAATTCATTGGCGGATAAGAGAGATACTCACTGCAATTGAAGTAATTCAGGTGATGGATTCTCGCTCGAGCGAAGCGATGGGTCTTCGCTTATGCGAAACTCAGGAGGTAGTCCTTTGTACCAAGATAAATATCTTGAATTGAACTGTAGCAGCATTGTCTTCGTGCATCTTTGGCGTGGAGCGAAGAACATGAAGACTGTATCATTCACTGTTTGAGAAAGAAGGCTGAATTGGTAAAGAATAGGTTTGGTGTCGCTAATACGATCTTGTTGGGGGGCATTCGCAACGTTAACATTCACGGCTGTCTTATTAGGCGCTGGTTCTATTATACATATCGCTTCTGGCAGGTCGAGATTAATAGCCGCTCGCGGAAGCTGAGAAATCCTTCCGCAACAGATTGCCCAGGCCCTACGGACGATCAGCGAGTTCTAGTCAGCTTGAAAAGCGAGAACCCACGTATCCAGTGTGAAGCAGCCCCAGAATGTGATTCGGCGAGCTGAAATCTCTGTAGAAGAGAGTTTACTGACGGACGAGTCGAAAGAAAGATGCAATCCAAGCTCGACAATCATACGCATGCATCTCCCGGAATAGGAGAACCCACTGCTTTCACGGTTGGAGCTAGCTTCACGTTCGCCCATTAGTGCCAAAGCTTGGACAGTAGTCAAATTTGAATGTTCCTGTTGAGAAAGTAGTTCTTTCGCCTCCGCAAAGAAATGGTCTCCAGAAGTTGACGGGTCAGAAGGATCAGCTCTTGACTTGGAATCGTCTGAGAAGCAGCAAGCAGATGCTAGTATAGCATTGAATAAAAGCGCACTACAGTACTTGCTCTGACCCCGACTCATATCATGCAAGAACAAATCCTTTGGGAAGACTGTATAAAATGGGTGCATCCAAGCGAAATATAATTGCAAGAGATGGTCCAGGAAAATATTATTATCGGTAACCCTTGTCCAAGCCTCGGAGATGGCATGAGTATAAGTCGTCGGAGAAACTTCAGCTTCGGGTATTAAGCCTAATCCAGAGGTATGTCCAAAATGCTTTATCTCGCCCACTTTGTCTCGAGCTGGTCTACCAAGACGACATGACAGATCCCCTTCTAACGAATTTGATTCAGAGAGTTCAGGTAACAAATCCGTTCGTTTGACCGTTTCAGCAATGCGCTCGTAATCTTCATTTGCCCGTATGCGCTGTACAATGTCTGCTACCTCAGCATCGGTAGATGATCTTATTGACGCAACAATCACGCCTAAAGCGTCACTGCGCTCTTGGAGAGTCTCGATATCTCGCTTAAAAGCTGTATTCCGTCTATGGTCACTATTGACACCGTAGGCACATTCTGTCTGTATCAACTTAGCACGGGTACAAGCGAACGCCGATGAACCAAATGTTTACATTATACACGGCAGTACACGTAGAGCAAGTAGGCACTCCACCATCGCACTAATCGGCTCCATCAGCTTGAGATATTGCAAGATGGAATTTTGAGAAGACGATGCTACCTTCGACTTGCGTTTTCGGCAAGGTATGCAAGCGTTCGAGATGCATCTCCTCTTGGTTAACATTGGCGGCTCGGGCACAGTGGTGAGAAAGGGCGGAGAGTCAACCTGCTCTTTTTTGGGTAGAATGGCGCGCATTGCTCCAGATGGCGGCATGGTCGTCCAGCCTGAGTTTTTATGGAAGGAATGCGAGTTCCTTGAGTGCCTCAGATTGGTGGCAAAGATGGACGACTGATCTGTGCAACGTTGGAGCCTCCCAGTTCTAACCTTCGAGTCCTATTTCCGCCATGGCAACAACGTCGACCGAGCGGTTTCCGTGGTCCGCTTAGATATGATGAGCTCAAATGCCTCTTCGAATAGCGGTGAACCTTAACCCTTATATGAGGTTTGTGCGAAATGTAGGTGCCTTCGGTTTGCCACCGATGCGTTGCCGTCATGAATTCTTCCGCAAAGTGTGCGCAAAGAATACCGGTACTTTATGGTTGACTGCAGATCTGGCAGTTTCGGCCCAGGCCGCTCTCAGGTGCCGCTTGCCCCACGTTTCCTCTATCTACTGTACATGCCGAACATTCACTTCGAGGGGCGACTGTAACAGCCCGCACCCTTCTGGTATAGGTCCAGCCGTTGCTCGTCACTTCACGATGAATAATGGTGTTACCGACCTACTACGGTCGTCCATGCATCAAGGTCATCAAGTACTGCCCGTGCCCGTGCTCGTGTATCCTCACCTCTAGAGAATAGACGGACCTGGTATGACTCGTAGTGTGCCATGTCTACTAGACCCAAAATCCATGTGGGTATTGTCGGAGCTGGCCTAGGAGGCCTGGCAGCAGCTATAGGCATTGCTCGAGCCGGTCACAAGGTCACCGTCCTTGAACAAGCTGCTGTACTTGGAGAAGTGAGCCTCACAACCATGCGTACCTACCCAGTCTTTACTGATAATCTTGCAGATCGGAGCCGGAATACAAATCCCACCGAATTCGTCTCTAATCCTCAAACGCTGGAATATTCTGGACAAGGTCGAAAGCGTTTCAGTCCGACCTGTTGATATTAACTTGCGCTCTTACCGCGACGGCTCCATCCTCAACCGACAGAACCTCGTCCCTTTCACAGAAGACCGCTATGGCGCTCCCTATCTACATATACATCGCGCCGATTACCATAGGATCTTGGTTGCGGAGGCCAAGTGTTTGGGCGTAACAGTCACTCTCGATTCAGCAGTAACGGCCATCGACTTCGAAAAGCCCTCGGTACAACTAAGAAACAAGCCCGACTTTCATGCTGATCTCATCATTGGTGCTGATGGCTTGAAGTCAGTATGTCGTGAAGTCTTCCTGGGCCACCCCGATCCTCCGCGGCTGACAGGCGACTTGGCCTATCGTATTGTGGTAAAGGCGGAGGACATGAAGGAGCATCCGGATCTGCGAGATCTTGTTGAAAAGCCAGCCATAAATCTTTGGATGGGTCCTCTAGGTCACGTTGTCTGCTACCTTTTAAAAGGAGGTGGACTTTACAATATCGTCTTGATCTGTCCCGACAATCTTCCAGAGCTGGTCAACACCGCCAAAGCTGATCTACAAGAAATGCGAGACTTCTTCAAGAGTTGGGATCCCAAGTTGAAAACATTACTTGGCTTAGTGCAGGAAACGAGTAAATGGCGTTTGCAGAACAGTGAAGAGATGGAAAGTTGGAGTCATCCTGGTGGTAAATTTGCTCTTCTGGGGGACGCTTGTCATGCTACTCTGCCTTACCTGTAAGCAACACCTTTTGGCACTTTCGTTCCGCTGTAGATGGTAGTCATCTGATTAGATCTCTCAGTGCGCAAGGTGCAGCCCAAGCGGTAGAGGATGGCGCTGTCTTGGGGGCGATTATGGAACGTCTTGAACAGCGGTCACAGATTGTCGATATCCTTGCAATCTATGAGCGTCTCCGGAAGAACCGCACCACGCGTATCGTACAAGGGAGCACACTGTCTAGGGACATCTTCCACATGGAAGACAGTGAACGCCAGCGAGAACGGGATCGTCAACTTCGTCAGAAGCCGTTTGAGCAATTCCCGAACCGCTGGGCTGATCCGGTTTTCCAACCGTGGCTCTTTGGTTATGATGCTTATGGAGAAGCAGAGAGGGCCTGGGTCCAATACAAACAAGAGGCATTGCCGACATCGGCTGGTGATGTCCAATCCCGGCTTTGATGGGTGAAGTAACTGGACCAACATCCGTCACCAGGGAGGCTTGGGGATATCTGCAGGCGTTTGGCTTCTATAGTGCTGGCGCATAAAATTTATTTGCGCTTTATTAGCTTTCTCAGATACGTAGTAGCTAAAGCTCTCTGATGTATCTGCTGTAGCAATACTAAAAGGGATTAACGGACACAGGGGAAAGGATGAGAAATTCAAATACTACTGATATTAGTCTTCTATGCCGACCTACCTATGTTGCCCTTTGTCTTACCTTATTATGGTAGTTAGTTAAGGAGAGACTCCGGAGTTGCTACGGAGTCGTGGGAGTGTGCTGTATATCTAAAGGTATCTACATAGTTGTGCCGAGACGTCACCAACATCAAAACATTCTCCTCATCAAGCACTAGTTACTTCTGTTTGCTTACTGAGATACTACCTCGTCCAAGACTCAATCATATCTTCAATATGCCTGCTATCATATGCATTGTAGCCGTTGGATGCCAACTGACAAGGCCATAATTAATCTTGACGCCATAACCCTTAAATTATCTAGCCGTCTACGAGATACACAGGTGATCGCAAAGCCGGTCGATTGCAATCTCTCAAGTGGACTACCGCCATCTCGCTATCATGGCATCTACCTCCTCAAGTCGCTTCCTACGGCCCCTCCTCTACACCGCCGCCGCCGCTGCCGCTGGGGGCGGCGTCCTCTACATTTCCTATCGGCCGCGCAATATACCGGGATCGGATCCTCCGGTAGTCCCTCCACCTGGTTATGGAGAAGGGGGAAGTTTTGTTCCTCCTCGATTTCCCTTGGTGAAAGCTCGACAAGAGCAGATTGCCGATCTCAAGAGAAGTGCTGGTACACCGAGCGCATTGGACGAAAACAGGGGCATTCTGAGCAGTCTATTAAGACGAGATGATGGGACAATCGAGCGACGCGGAGAAAGTAACGAGAAACCCTACGATCTGCTTGTTATTGGCGGAGGGGCAACAGGTACCGGTATTGCACTGGACGCGGCCACGCGGGGGTTGAAGGTTGCCATGGTAGAAAGAGACGATTTCGCTAGTGGCACAAGCAGCAAGAGCACCAAACTGGTTCATGGTGGTGTGAGATATCTGGAGAAAGCTGTCTGGGAGCTTGACTACAACCAGTATGAGGTCGATTGCATTACGAACACGGGGGCTGTGGGGCTCATTTGATACAGGTATGCCCTCGTGAAGGAAGCCCTACGAGAGCGGAAATATTTCTTGGACACTGCACCTCATTTGTCTATGTGGCTTCCTATCATGATTCCTATCCAGAAGTGGTGGCAAGCGCCGTACTTTTGGGCAGGAACTAAATTCTATGACCTCCTTGCCGGATCTGAGGGAATCGAAAGCTCATACTTCTTAACAAAAAGCAGAGCAATGGACGCTTTTCCGATGCTGAACAAGAATAATCTATTTGGGGCACTGGTGTATTATGGTGGGTTTACTCCGATTATGGGTGTGGCTGATAGGCTGATAATCCGAAGATGGTGCTCATAATGATTCGCGGATGAACGTGTCATTGGCAATGACTGCAGCATTATATGGTAGCACTGTCGTCAATCACATCGAAGTGACCGCCTTGGAAAAGGACGCAAGCGGCAAGCTCAATGGTGCGCGAGTCAGGGATCTGGTGCCGGAAAAGGATGGGAAGCGATCGCAGGAATTCACCATCAAGGCGAAGGGAATCATCAACGCCACGGGGCCTTTCACAGACTCAATACGAAAGATGGACGATCCAAAGGTTGATGAGATTGTCGCGCCCAGCTCCGGCGTCCACGTTATACTACCAGGGTATTACAGCCCTTCGAAAATGGGTCTCATTGATCCATCTACATCAGATGGACGTGTCATTTTCTTCCTACCATGGCAAGGCAACACCATCGCTGGGACCACAGATGCACCGACAAATATTACGCAGAACCCAATCGCTGGCGAAGAGGAGATCAATTGGATCTTGTCGGAGATCCGTGGGTACCTGGCTCCTGACATCAATGTCCGAAGAGGAGATGTTCTTGCTGCTTGGTCGGGCATAAGGCCCCTTGTACGTGATCCAAAATCTAAGAACACGGAATCTCTTGTTCGGAACCATTTGGTAACTACCTCTGATTCCGGACTTCTGACAATTGCTGGGGGAAAATGGACGACGTACAGGCAGATGGCCGAGGAATCTGTGGATGAAGCCATCAATCTTTACAAACTGCAACCTGGACCCTTGATGCAAGTTCCACGTATTAGTGGCACTGAGATGATTGATGACGGTGCGGCATTGGATGGAACCTGCCAGACGCATCAAGTCCGGCTGATTGGCGCTCATGGGTACTCAAAGACACTGTTCATCAATCTGATTCAACACTTCGGCGTTGAAACCGATGTAGCCAAACATCTTACAGAATCTTACGGAGACCGAGCATGGACGGTTGCTGCCCTTTCTGCGCCTACCGAAAAACGGTTTCCAGCAAGGGGAGTGAAGATATCCCCACTCTACCCTTTCATTGACGGTGAAATACGCTATGCTGTAAGGCATGAATATGCTCAGACCGCTGTGGATGTTCTAGCTCGAAGAACACGGCTCGCTTTCCTCAATGCTCAAGCTGCGCTTGAGGCACTACCAAAACTCATCGATCTGATGGCCGAGGAACTCAAATGGAGCAGCAAGCGAAAAGATCAGGAATGGAAAGACAGCGTACGATTCCTGGCATCGATGGGCTTAGCAAAGAGCAAGCTCAGTGTCACGCGGCAGGACGTAGAAAGCGGTAAGGCAGGCGAGTATGATGAGCATGAGAGGAAGTTGTACTCGAGACATGGTAATCATTGCCCTCTGTATATCTGCAACTGGTCGGTTACTGATGGAAGTACAGATCGACCTGCAGATACCTTGGAGAGTGATTCCAAAATCTTGCCCGGAGAGAAACCTATAGTCAAGGCGGATTCTCCTGTTAACAAATAGGAATCCATTGTATTGATATCTCCTAACCAGGTGTATGGAAGCATCAGTACTTAGGTGTACTACATAGAACGTTGGTTTATGCTCTCAAGGTGGGACTCGGCTTCGCTTGTCATCTGGATAAGTGGCAACTTATTGGTAGCAACACCAATGTATGGGCACAGCGTTCCTGACGTCGATTTCGCCATGTCTACGATCGACCACGACGTACATCAGAAAACCTTAGCCCATATGTGCAATTGTTCCATTCACAACGTCTCGGACGCACTCGTTCGCACCTTCGCATATCGGATATGCTCGCATTGAGCTAATCATGTAGGGTTTGGCATATTGCGACGCTTGCCGGACGTTTACAATTTCGAATTTTGATGATCTCCCCCGCCCGATCATCGACGTCTCATTGGTTCTGTGTTTAAGATGCGAATCATGGGAATCCCATGTCCGTCAGCATGGCTTTGAGCGCTGTTCTATCTCCTGATCTGATAGACTCTTTCCAAATACCGTTCAAAATTCCACACTTGCAATATCACATTTCGAAACTTCGATATTTCACCATTAATTTCATTGTGTGTACTTGTTCCAGTTGCCTTAATATGTAGCTGCATAGATCGCACCGTCTCATCTTCAGCGAACTCTAGAAATTACGACCGGTTTCAGAAGATATTGGCCAGCGTACCATTTGCGCCATGGCAGTCAACAATCAAGCGAACAGTGTTCTTGATGAAGCGAAACGTCCCTTCGACAGCAAGGAGAAAACAAGTAGCGAGGCCGAAGAGGGCCAGGCCTTTCCATCAAGCAGAGGCCACAAAGGAAAGAAGGATCCATTCGGTGATGAGTCGACGTCAGAGGTAAATTACAGGACGATGGAGTGGTGGTAAGTGTCAATGACCTCTTGCGATTTGCCGAGATGGCCGAACAGTATGACAGGCAAGCCGGCATGAATATGAGTCTTTCTTTATGCTCTCAATGTTCTCCCATAGGCCATCTTTCTACCTTCTACCTTTGCGTTTTCCCGCGAATACGGAACAAAACAGCCTTTATTAGATGGCGAAGTGGAAGGATCTAAGATCGCCAGGCATATGCTTATCAGATGATAGTCATGATTGCTGAAACGATGTCCCTCGGTATTCTCTCCTTGCCCTCAGTGCTCGCTGCGATCGGCCTAGTACCTGGCATTATACTCATCGCTGGCCTGGGTATCTTGGCAACATACACGGGCTACGTAATCGGACAGTTCAAATTGAAATATCCTTACGTCCACAACATGGCTGATGCAGGAGAAGTTATGGCTGGTCCCATAGGCCGCGAGGTGTTCGGTGGGGCTCAGATGCTCTTCTTGGTTTTCGTCATGGGCAGTCATGTCTTGACCTTCTCCATCGTGATGAACACGCTCACGAACCATGGCACTTGTACCATTGTTTTTTCTCTAGTGGGCATGATAGTCTCTTTAATTTGTTGTTTACCACGTACTCTGCACAAAGTCAGTTACATGGCGATTGCAAGTTTCGTCTCAATCATTGCCGCTGTCTTAATCACGATGATTGGGGTTGGGATTGAGAGCCCTGGCAATGGCTCGGTACAAGCTACGATCCATACTGGGTTTCAGCCGGCGTTCTTGGCAGTCACAAACATTATCTTTGCATATTCTGGTGAGAACGCTTTGAATCTGCGAATCTCTGCATTGAAGGCAAGACATTACTTACACGAGCTCTATGTCATGTCGCATTCTTTAGTCTCATCCCGGAGTTCAAGTCTCCAGAACAATACCCCAAAGCCCTCTTCCTCCTTCAAGGAGTCGACACTAGCATGTACATCATTGTGGCCATCGTCACCTACCGCTACGCTGGTCAGTCAGTCGCTAGCCCCGCCCTTGGTTCCACCAGTCCTCTGCTCCGGAAGATTGCGTATGGGATCGCTCTACTATTGTCATTGCAGGAGTAGTCAACGGACATATCGCCGCCAAGTACATTTATGTCCGGCTCTTCCGGGGTAAATACTTTAAGAATCCCAGGATGAGCGCGTTGACTGTCTTGAATTTCGTGATCTTTCTCATTGGAGCGGCGATAGTAAGTTTCTTCCTCTAATTCCTTTGCCACTTCTTCTGCAATACTGACCATTGCAAACAGTGCGTTATTGGTCTTTATGCAACTGGCGTTGCCGTCAACAAGGACACAAAGAGTAGAGTAGCAGTGGGAGCTTCTCTTGCGCTGACAACTCGAAGTCATCCGCCTGATGAAGGGGTTAACGGACATAGTAATGGACGTAGTGCATTAGGAAGCCATTGAGCGATTCCGGTGATTCAAAGCGCTGTGTTAAGTGTCTTGAGCGACACATTGAGATGAATTACCCGTGAATGGGCGCAGACTGTGCGGGCGGAAGATGTCCGGAACTCCGGATCCCCGCTACTCTATGTCCTATAGAATATCCTATATCCGAGTGAGCCCCCTCGGAGGGGTGTTTTACACAGTACCGAGTATATAAGATGCTGTCTCTCCTGTTGTTGTTCAATTGAATCACCCAGTCTACAAGATCTTCGATATAAGTACAGTTCCTACTCACCGCTCAACTCAGTTCATACAACATGACTTCCCAGCTCCCCACCCGCCAACTAGGCAAAGATGGTCCCCACGTCACAGCTCTCGGCTTTGGCGCTATGGGCCTCTCCGCCTTCTACGGAAAGCCCGAGTCCGACGAAGAACGGTTCAAGGTCCTTGATCGTGCCTACGAGCTTGGCGAGAAAAACTGGGATAGCGCAGATGTCTACGCTGACAGCGAAGAACTCATCGGCAAATGGTTCAAACGGACTGGGAAACGCAATGATATCTTCCTTGCAACAAAGTTTGCAAACCACATGAAGTCGGATGGGACGGTGGAGGTTAGAAGTGACCCGGAGTATGTCAAAGAGGCTTGCGAGACGAGTCTGAAGCGGTTGGGCGTTGATTGCATCGATCTATACTACTGCCATCGCGTCGACGGAAAGACGCCGATTGAGAAGACCGTCGAGGCTATGGCGGAGTTGAAGAAGTACGCTAAGACATCTTCCAGATCAATTAGTCTGTGAACATCCACTTACGAGCGTGATCATCAACAGAGCAGGTAAAATCAAATATCTCGGCCTCTCGGAAGTCTCCTCCGCCACCCTCCGCCGTGCCTGCAAAGTCCACCACATCGCCGCCGTCCAAATCGAATACTCCCCTTTCGCCATCGACATTGAAAACCCCGAAATCGGCCTCCTGCAAACCTGCCGCGACCTCGGCGTCGCCACCGTCGCATACTCCCCCCTAGGCCGCGGCTTCGTAACGGGCCAGATCAAAAGCCCCGATGACTTCGAAGAGGGCGATTGGAGACTCGGAGCGCCAAGATTCCAAGGCGAGAACTTTAAGAAGAACCTCAAGCTCGTGGACCAGCTGGGCGCGATTGCGGACAAGAAGGGGTGCACGAAGGGACAGTTGACGCTGGCGTGGCTGCTGGCGCAAGGGGAGGACGTCATTCCGATTCCTGGGACGAAGAAGGTTAAGTATCTGGAGGAGAATATGGGGGCGCTGAAGGTGAAGCTGACGGAGGAAGAGAAGAAGGAGATTCGGAGGGCGGTGGAGGGGGCCGAGGTGCATGGCGAGAGGTATCCCGAGAAGATGGCGCAGAGCTTGTTTGGGGATACGCCGGAGCTGAAGTGAGCTACTCATAGGAGGGAACGAGATATGTGAATATGAAGGTTTTAGACATATGTGAATGACTCAAAAAGGAAATATAGACAGCTTTGCTCGACCAGTAACATCTAATGGCTGTGCAAATCTTGTCTTTTATTCAACCCACCTTCCCCTTTCCCCTTTCCCCTTCCCCTTCCCACCAACTCTCACCCCTCCCTTCCCCAAACCCAGAGTTCGCAAATCGCAACCCGCAACGCAATACCCAAAATCATCAAAGCCTCAAACGCCTCATCATTATGAAACACCAGCCAGGGCGCGAAAATCAGGGAGCTTGTTGGGGAGGGGAGGGGAAGGGTGAGGGTGGGGGAGGAAAGATTAAAAAGCGGGAAGGAGAAGAAGGGAACGAAGGAAATGGAGGGAAACGGAAGGGTGGAAAGGCGATCGGAGTGGCGAAACGATTAGGAGGCGGCAGGAAATGGAGATTGAATTGTAATAGCGTAATCCTCCCCCCAAAAATGGAAAATGGAAAATGGAAAATGGAAAAAATGGAAGGTTGGGCTGGAGGAAGGCGGGAAATAGAGAAGAAGGGGTGTGGGGGGGTGACGGAAGATAGAGACTGGTGCAATATCTGTTTTTTAATATGTATCCTAAGGTATGTATAACCACATACTCATCCGCCTAAACACCCCCCCCTTCATCGTCCGTCCGTCTTTCTTCTTGTAGAAACATCCATCATCATCATCATCATCATCCGCCGTCGTCGTCGCTCTTAACTTCGTCGGGAAGGCCTCTCAGCACTAAAGACCCAGGGGGGGGTTTTCGGTAACCGAACGCGCGAGAATGGACGCCTCGAGGCGGAGGGCTTTCTTGTTGTGTGGGAGTGCGGGGATGGATATTGTGTGAGTTAATTTTTTATTTTTGCACCATGTTCTTCCACCCCTGTTGGATCTATGTCTTCTTTCACATCGCCTCCACCGCCACCGCCGCCGCCGTATCCCACCTCCCATCCTAAAACCTCGCCTCGACCTTCCTCCCCACATCTCCCAACGCCCACTCGCTCCTCGCCTTCTGACTCCTCACCCTGTCCACCTGCGCCCGCGTGAACCCCTTCGCCTCGACCGCAGGGTTATACCCCAACCCCCCTGCCCTACCCGCCACCTCCTCACTGCTCACCTCCTCATTTGCGCCCCCATCTGCCCGCTTGTACACCGTGCATACCACCGCGCCGCCCAGGCCGAGGTTATGCTGCAGTGCGGAGCGGGTGCCTGGCACGAGCCGATTGTTGGCCCAGCCGCGGAGCTGCCAGACGAGCTCGGCGCATTGCGCGATGCCGCTTGCGCCGAGGGGGTGGCCTTTGGAGATGAGGCCGCCGGAGGGGTTGACGACGCAGCGGCCGCCGTAGGTGATGTCGCCGTTGCGCACCATCTCGTGCGCTTTCCCGGGCTCGCATAAGCCCAAGGCGTCTAGCGTGATGAGCTCGTTTGCGGAGAAGCAGTCGTGCAGTTCGCACACTTTGATGTCTTTGGCTTGGACGCCAGCTTCGGCGAGCGCGGAGCGGGCGGCGTGTTGGGACATGCCGAAGCCGACGAGGTTCATAGCTGAGCGGTCGAAGAGGCTGGGGCTGTCGGTTGCGAGGGTTTGGCCGGCGATGAGGATAGCTTGGGAGCGGAGGTGGGGGCGGGCGTTGAGGAAGGATTCTGAGACGATAATGGCAGAAGCGCCACCATCAGAGGTGGGGCAGCATTGGAGTTTGGTGAGTGGGTCGTGGAGCATGGGTGCTTTGAGGATTTCGTCGAGAGTGTAGACAGTTTGGAACTGGGAATAGGGGTTTTGGGCGGAGTGGGCGTGGTTGACGCGGGCGATTTCGGCAAAGTCATTGGCGGTTGCGCCGTACCTGGTGGGTTGTTAGAACGGGTGTGATGGCGGAGAGGCAAACAGACTTCTCCATATACTCTCGGCCAGCGTTTCCAAACAACTGCGCCGCGCCAGGAGCATTGGTAATCCCCCTCGTCGCCTTCATCATCTCCCCCGTTGTACCAGTGGGATTCTCTCGATCTTGAAAGAACGACTGCAAGCTCCCAGCAAACATCTTCTCAAACCCCACCACCATGACACAGTCAGCGACTCCATGTGCCACCGCGTTTCGCGCCATATGTAGGCCCGTCGATCCAGTGGAGCAATTGTTGTTGACATTGTAGATGGGAATCCCCGTCATCCCGAGTTGGTAGAACACCCTCTGCCCGCAGGTACTGTCACCGTAGCAGTAGCAGGCAACACCTTGGTCGACATCGTCGTAGTTGATTTGGGCGTCGAGGAGGGCTTTCACGCCAGCTTCGAAGCCTAGTTCTGTGTAGTCGACCTTGCCGCGGGGTTTGATGAATTTGGTCATGCCTACGCCCAGGACGTAGGCTGGGGAGGTTGGTGACTTACCCATGGTGGCGATAGATTGGCAAAGTCTTGCGATTTGTTAGTCGAGCATTTTCACGACTGCGAAGACAATCACGTCGATGTGGATGTTGAAGCAAAGCTCGAGGAAATGCCAAAACGGTTGAAACGCGGGGAACCGAGGTACGGGCGGAAAGACCCTAGCAGGTTTCGGAAGATTAGGGCAACAGGCATCGAAAGAGGTCAAATTGCTCTGAAGAGAGCAGTCGACGATCTGAAGAGCCCACAAGTATATTAGCAAGACCTTCTTCATCAAAGAAACCGTACTTTCGTTGCGTATACTGATATCTTTCTAGTACACGGTCGCTGTCAAGGATGATGTATTATTACTGTAAGAAAAAGCGAGTCGGTCAGTAAGTAGTATCGAAACTGATCGCGAGAGTCTGAGAATTCGGTGCAGTTTCTTTTCGGCGTTGAAAGATTTTTTTACTTGACAAGATGTTTGAAAGGTACGGATGTTTTATGCCCCTTGGTTCTTTGAAGTCGATCCTGTCGCCCTTGGAACATTCCGAAAACGCCACGATACTCAAGGTAGATAAAGATGGAAAGGTCTTAAGAATGAGACGATAAAGGCTAAATCTCGGACTCCAAGCCTGCTAAAACATGGAACGGAAGTAATCCAAACTGTCCCAAAAATTTGAAGCCGTTGTTGCAGAAAGACGCCGCAACCGAAACGAAGTATTGATGGTCCAAAAAGTCGGTAAATGGCCAGGTGTCAAATACTAAATCACTTCCATTCCCTCACCTACACCCATGAAAGACACTGATGTATCCGCCAAAAAGTTCTGTGTGGCTGACATCTGCTGATCCGCCTGCTCTGCATGGACCAAAATATCATCAATATCCGCGGTTGGCATTCCATCGGCATTATGCACAACAGCATTCGCCATGCCCCCATTACCGCCGTCAACAACGTTCGCGACATTGCTCCCCCGGCCGATGAGTGCTTCGACTCTGCGGTGTATGCGGACAATCATGCTTGCGCGAGGGAGATTCGATTTGGAGAGCTCAAAGGCATCTGCGTTCTCGGCGTTGAGAGCATCGATGAGCGTAAGCTGGCGTTTGGAGTTAAAGTGCTCGGTGATGACAGATGAAGAGGAGAGAGGCTGGTCGTGCTGAGGGGCGGAGATCATGGTGACGATAATATCGAGCACAATGTCAAGGTCAGACGTCCCGGCCTCGAAGTGCGCCATGACCTCGTCGATAAGCATTTGCAGGACGGCTTTGGCGCCCACTATTCGGACTATATCCACCAGTTGGCGATGCGTATAGTGTGGTGGCGACATATCCGTCGCAGCACTACTCCATAATACAAGACTCTGAATGGTATTCCTCAAAGCCGCGCTGAAACCCCCACCCGCCATTGCCGCCCAGCCCTCCAGCTCCGTATAAGTAGCAGCATCATGCCTTGCCTTATTCGCATGCGATCTCAATGTCTCAAGCAATGGATTAATATCTACACGCAGTGGATGCTGCCTTTGAGCGTGGTCCAAAGAATCTTCGAGGGGTTTGGCGACAATGGAAAGGACGGCGGAGTGCATTGCTGAGGAATCGGACGACATCGAAGGGGGTTTGAGTAGGGTTTGGAGGGCGGGAAGTATTATATTGATGTTTGTGGAGGTTTCGGTAGTCTCCCAGACGTCGTGGGTGAACCAGGTTAGGCCAGCGATGAGGGAGGGGAGGAGGAATGGTTCAAGAAGGTCTGAGAATTATTAACAAGCCTTCAACATGAGATTACTGCCCAACCGGATTTCGGATTGTGAAAGTTGAAAGCCGGAGAGCAGTTCCGAGAGCCGATTGGCTAAGAGACAGGGAGACCGGTTCACCTACATTCAAAGCCGCCCTTCAATGTATCAAGGGCTAAGACCTTTGCCTGACAGGCCTTAAGACTCTGGTCAAATAGCGTCGCCACCAACAAGTGGAATTCTTTAGGACTGCACATTGACATCAACTCGTCGCTAATTCCCTCAGTCTCAAAAAGCCCTCGAATCCAGCCACCAAGCAGCTTGTTCTCATGCTCCGTTAGACTCTCGGGAGATCGACTGACGCAGGCATTTTTCATGTACTTGCGGACGAAAGAGTCTGACTGGTCATTGCTTTGGTCATAATCTTGTAGTTTAAAGCGGTGTCTGACAATCAAGATAAATAATAGGATGCTGCCAAACTCGTCATAAACCGGTTGATACTCGCCTATGGAAGTCAGTCAGCCTCAAACCAGAATGGTGAATGTCAAACCCTGGTCTTCATGATCCTGCCAACTGTCGAGAATGTGGTATAAAGGCTGCAAAAGCATACTGGGGCGGGTAAATAAGAGGATCACGTCTAGGGTTGACGGCTTGCGTGATAAGACATTCAGAGTATTCTTCAGTGTCATTGTATCGTTGTTAGGACAAAGGGTTTGTATTATCTGGATCACACCGTGTTAGCTTAATGCTGTGGCGAGAGATTCGTAACTCCTGGGGCGCAGGAGTTCAACATAAGAAGTCTGGTACTCATGGCTTTTGAACAAGAGATGAGATCCGAGCTCGTAAGGTCTGCAACTCGACTTACTTCAATGAGTGCACTCGCAATCTCGCCAGCATTCCCTTCCATATTGTCAAGCTCCCCAATCAGCTCTTCGATCTTTCCAGGGCTAGCATGGCACTGCACGACAAGATCGTCTTTGTTGTATCTCCCAGAAGCAGGTAAGCTCTGCATCGGAACATCTCCTAGGAGAAGCTCTATGCTTTGCTCCGGTATCAGTTGATGCAGAGCGCAGGCGAAAAGAAATTCCTGCCGAGCTTCGGAGAGCATGCTGCTCTTTCCTAGTAGGTCAAACATTTGCGTAAACGAAGGGAATGCAGCAGGGTCAACCCGCAGCAAAGCTTGTTCTATGCAATACTGAACGCTCAGAGGTGGAAAAATCATGCCAGCATAATTGTTCAGAAAAACAGGCAACTTGTTGACTAGAAAAGACCGCAGTAGGGTAACCGATTCAGCTGGCTCATTCCGATACATTGCATTTGCAAGAACGTCGAAGGAAGCAAGTATCAAATCTGTGACTAAGTTGGTAACATCGCCCTGCTATCGTTAGAAATACCTTGTGGGGAGGATTTTACGTCGTTTCCTGACCTTGTATCGCATATTCAGAAAATCAACGACTACAAGGTCATCAAATAGAGGTCGCGCGTAAAGCTTATGAGATTAGCAGCCGCATGTCATGAATAACCTGACCCAAGGACGCTGAAAGTAAGACTCTATAGCTACTCACCAAAGCATTAAGATATACATAGAGACCAGCTCTAGTGTTAATTGTAGGATTGTCCAAAACACTTCCTTGAAATGATAAAGCGCCCAAGTCAACAGCGTTCAGTAGATCCAGAGGCCCTGCAGGTGCATCTTCGATTAAAAAGTACTGTTTCTGCCAGAAGTCCAATGTGTTGGCAAGCTGTGGGTCTGTTGGGCTGATTTGAGATATAAGAGAGGAAAGCAAACGAGCCAAAGAGCTTCTAAGTTCTAACAAGAAGAATCAGTACGTATTACACGGTGAACGAGGAAAACTATTTACACACTCTTCGAAAAGACATGGTTTAGGACGTCGTGAGCTATGGTTGTATTTAACACTCCAGAGATAAAATATCCCACGGCGTCGGAATTTACACTGTTGAATTTTGTCTTTACCAGAGATTCAAGTACAGCTTGCAACTCCTCTCGAGTCTTGATGAGGCCATTCGATACCTCAATGGTCATCATCTGGAAGACCAGGGTTTCAAGGCGCGGACTTGGCGACTCAACTGCGTCTATCGCCGCTTGATCGCTTTGGGCCTCATTGACATTGGAGTTGTTTTCCACAGGTAGGGGCAATATGGCAGCTAAAGTATCACACGTACTAATCTGTCGCATTCGCAGCATCTCTCGGACGTAAAGCGGTATGCGAGGGTCCGCCTGTCGGCTGGATGCTTTGCGTCCCTGGTCGAGTAAGACATGGACAAGACTTGTACCGGGAAGCGCAACATGCTTGAGGTTGAATGTTTTAAAGAGGATGTGGAATTCTTCAAGCGGCACTCGTTTCCGGACGCAAGCATCAAAAAACTGGTGCCATTCTTGCGCTGCCATCTCATCAAAGAAGTTGAGACGGCAGTCAGCCAGGTCAGTCCCTTTCGAGTGAAGAGGAAAGTTTAGCGCGAGGCGGCTTTCTTGGCGGCGGCTACCCGCCAGGAGAAAACACAAAACTCTGTCTGTCGTTCTAGCAGGCATTACTTAGGAGTATTCCCGGCCCGATGCACGTTCCGGTCCCGTGCACACCCCACTTTACTACTTTCATCTTTCTTCAAAAATCAATTACAAATTCAATATGGCTTCAATTGAGGCAGCGCTTGCAGATCTA
>JAABUT010000049.1_pt1 | contig 216804 bp, 182 predicted proteins | sample 5559281 | NCBI WGS metagenome assembly JAABUT01 (sample SAMN10711880, study PRJNA513359) | rock metagenome | isolation source: Antarctica rocks | place: Antarctica: Victoria Land, Ricker Hills nord | collected 2016-01-04
ACATGCTAGGGGCACCTTAGGCGAATATCGAACCTTCGGACAAACCTTCTGCCTTCCTCCGTAACCAGCACACACGCCCTACAGGGCGAAGCGAGTATCACAATGGGACGCACCAAGCATAACTACCAAAGAACTAAACGTGAAACTTCCCATCACCAACAACAACGACAACGTATGTCATTCCCCTCCTCTTCCACTGCTCATGTGCTGTGCTAACAAACCACCTCGTAGACCAAGCTACGGCATCAGCAAAGATGCCCACTCCAAAGACCACCCCCAAGACCACCCCGGGCAAGAACCCAAAAAAAACCACCACTCGCTCTGCCATTTCCGACGTGGTCTCGCGCGAGTACACGATCAACCTCCACAAGCGCGTACGGTACCCTTATACCTCGAGCATTACGAATTAGTTTTATGAAGTTCATGCTATGACCTTTGCCCTGTTTCTGTGGGTGAAGGTATGGAGCGGAAGACTGATTTATTTTCTCGAGGCAGATCCACGGAACGGCCTTCAAGAAGCAGGCGCCGACGGCAATCAAGGCGATCAGGGAGTTTGCTACGAAAGCCATGGTGAGTGCTTCGCTCCGTCATTCTTTCATGGGCATACGAGCTCATCGATGTCGCGATCACCGCCCTAACACCTCAACACCCCACCTCACCTCACTTCACCTCAATTTTCACCAATCAAATCTCCACCCTCTCCCCCACAATCTCACCCGACTAACCACCCACCGCCCCATCAGAACACCAAAGACGTCCGTCTCGACCCACAGCTCAACAAGAAAGTCTGGGACCAAGGCATCAAAGGTGTCCCCCGCAAACTCCGCGTCCGCGTCTCCCGAAAGCGCAACGACGAGGAAGGCGCCAAAGAGAAGCTCTACAGCTACGTGCAGGCGGTCAATGTCGCCAACCCAAAGGGCTTGACAACGGTCGTGGTGGAGGATGCTTGATGTGTTACGGGGGAATTCTACGGAGTTTGTAGCATAGCATGGGATCTGATTTTTTTACGATGGCAAAAGTGACAGGGGGCGGGTTTTAGCATGTTGGCTACGTGGATGTGGATATTGTTCTTCAAGTGACGGGAGATGGCTTCGGAAATCAAAGTCATTTGAGAGCAGTCTAATGCAGTGCAAGTGCCTATATGATCGTAGGAGTGGGCAGTGATTTATGATCGTGTGGGTCAGTGCCAATCAAGCACCGAGGACATAATCCGTTGGGTATTTCTTACTGGAATCCAAACTACTAAAGGTCTACAATGCTATGCTTCTAGCCCAGTTGCACACGCCTTTTGATACCCTTCCCCTCGATTTCTTCCAAGCCATCAACAAAAAACTTCAACCCGCCTTTCCAGCTATTATGGCTAAAATTCTAAGGCCGCCATCAGCGTTGTCTGTGCGCTAGCACTACACCGGACGAGATCGTGAGCAGCACTGGCTCAGCTGCTTCGAAGGACATGCGCACTGTTGCAGTGAATGCTCGCAGAGCCAATTTTCGAGCCCTTGCGTTTACACTCATTCCTGAGGCAAGTGGTGTGATTAAATTTGTGGTTGGTCTTACAGTCTTAGCCCTCTGGCTTGAACACAGCATCCTTACACAGCACCACAACCTTCTTAAACAGGCGTCTCCACTCCACGGGATCCCCTTTCGCTTTGACAAAGTTGACTTCAAACATATTGTCATCGAATCCGGGCAATCGTTCAACCACGATATCACCATTCAGAGGACAATTCCTAGTGTCCGAAGTTCGAAGCTTGATCCATGTCACCCCATCAATGGCTTCGCTTTCGGACCGTGGCAATGCGGGAGCGGGTATGCCAAGGCGATGCAATGCTTCGGAAATGGCCTCGTAAAGGGTTGCGAGAGGCCAGTGGGAGAAGAACCGTGTGAGGGAGTGGGAGGGAACGATATCTCGGAATTGGCGAGCAAACTGTGTCCTGCTAAGGGGTACTGATGGAGTGACAGAAAATTGAGACATGGACGGCTCCTCTGCTAATCGCTCATCCCAGCTGCCGCTACGCAAGAGCGACGGAGCTACTGGTTGGCTTGCAGAGACGCCGACATTGGTGACTACGCCGGGAGGTCTTTCCCAGTCGAATTCAATGTCATTTGAGGGTGTTTCTGGCTGCGTGGATGCAACATTCGCTTTCCAATCTTGGCTGTCAATGTCCATGAGATCGGCCGAGCGATGGCTACGCTGTGAGGCCATCGGATCTTGGGAGAAGTCTATTTTCATGCTTTCGAACATTTGCGTTGCTAATGCAATGGGGTTCTCGAGCTTGCCTTCCGGACTAAGATATTGATTTTTCCTCGTAAACCATGGATGGCGGCGAACATCTGCGAGAGAGAAGCGTTCTTGAGGGTTGACCCGCATCATGCCCCGGAGTAGGGATAAGGTCTCCGTAGGCAAGTTGTGCCATAGCTCATCGTCTGGTCGGCCGTTTGTCTTTACATACTCATTGAACTCATAGCTTCGATCCAAAGGCTCATCCCAAGGCGTATTGCCTACCAGCAGAACGAAGAGAACCACACCACAGGACCAGATATCGACGAAATCACCGTAGTAGCCTCCACCCTGCTTCTGAGCCACTCGAGTATCACAAGTCACCACTTCCGGTGCCGTGTACGGTGGGCTTCCACAACTCGTTTTACACAGCTTTTTCACCCCATTGTATTCGAAAAGTGTTGCCAGACCGAAATCTGCTATCTTCAGGTTCCCCTCGGCAGATAGTAGGATATTCTCGGGCTTGATATCCCGATGCCCAACGCCTTTAAAGTGCATATAGCTCACAGCGCTGACTAGCTGCGTAAAATAAAAATGCGCAACGTCTTGGCCGATTCCAACATCCGATTCGATTTTGTCAAAGAGATCTCCCCCCTCGGCGAGCTCCATGGCTATCCATCTCCATGTCAGATCTTCACCTGTGCTAAAGAACTGTATAATGTTGGCGTGATGTTCAAGACGGTGATGAAGGGTGATTTCTAGCTGGAGTTGTTTGGGCGTGAGATGGCCATGGCGAACAGCAAATTCCTTGTGGATGAATTTAACGGCGAAGATAGGTTTGGGGGCGTTGAGTGGTGCTGCTTTCTTTATGCTGCGTCTCAAAGTCAGTGCTCCATATTAGCAATCAAGATTCACATCTGACCATGCGTAAGCTCCTTGGCCAATCGTTTTCGAGACAATCCGAAAAGGGAGCTCGCTGGGCAGCGGCGCAAGTTGCGAATGTGCTATCATAACTTGTTTTGTTTTCTAACCTTCATCGTTCGCGTCGAGTGTTTGTCTCCAAGCCATCTCCTGTGCTCCAAAAGCCCTATCACAATCGTTCTACACGTCGGATGCCTACTGATCGCGTGCTCAACACGCCCTGGTTTCAGAGTTGCATGCAAAAACATCCAGTGTGTCGATGGACCGGGATCATGATTATATGTGGGCTAGTCCTCAAGCGGCTAACCCTGGCGTTGCCGCGGCGCCGTGTAAACAAAGAGGATATGAAGGAACCCATATGAGTACTTTACACCTACTTCACTGCAAAACCTTCAACTCCCAGATCTGCTGGAACACACCTGAGGATTCTACTCACACCGCATTAATACCATTAGAGAATCGCTTCAAAAGGATTACCATAAATCCTCGTATTCATACCCCCCAACACCCCCAATCTTCAACTTCTTCTCCCGATCAAGTATGGAGTACAATATGGAAGACACCCAGAACTCCGCCCCAGACGTCCCAACCATGCACGAAACTGCCAAACTCTCCTCAACTTCCCGTCGACAAGACACTCAAAGCGTCACCAAGCGGTAGAGTGTCCCCTGGTGATCCCCTTCTCTCGCAGTATCGCCCACTAACACCTTCTGACAGCTTGCAAACCGAGCTCATGCAGCTCATGCTCTCCACTACCCCTGGTATCTCCGCCTTCCCTGACAACCCTAATAACTTGCTGGCCTGGACCGCTACCATCTCCGGTCCTGCAGAGACCCCTTACGCTGGCCTATTCTTCAAACTCTCCTTCTCGTTTCCGACGACTTACCCCTACTCTGCTCCGACCGTGCTGTTCAAGACACCGATCTATCATCCAAACGTTGACTTCTCGGGAAGAATCTGTCTAGATATTCTGAAGGACAAATGGAGTGCGGTATACAATGTGCAGAGCGTGCTGTTGAGTTTGCAGAGTTTGCTGGGGGAGCCGAACAAGTACGTTCTCTTTTAACGTCCTGCGATGGCAACTGACCTAAATTGGTAAAGTGCGAGTCCACTAAATGGACAGGCAGCGGAGCTGTGGGATTCGAACCCAGCAGAATTCAAGAGGTTGACGTTGGCAAGGCATCGGGATATTGACGAGGACTAGGGCTTTTTAGTCTTTTCGAGTTGACGGTGATTGGGAGCCAAGTGGTAGTCAAGGGGGCTGCGTGATGAATGCCTGATACCATCCCGTTCTGTCTTGTGTTTGCATTGACGGGGTTGGTGTTAAATTTCTGGACTAGACTAGGAGGTCTGCTTGCCTTATTCGACAGTGTGCATTCTTTGGTGTCCTGTGCATCCGTATTGGCGAGGCCATCAGTGTACGAAAAGCCTTGGGTAGGTATCTTTCTTCCTAATATAAATGCTTTCAGAATAGTGGGATTCTACTATGAATCACAGAGCTATCCGAATGGAAAATGGCTACCATGAAAGGTGACTCGGGAATCTCGTCGATTGTTAGTTTATGCTGGCCCATGTGAACATTGGAGCCCAGACTCGAAAATATGGTAGCTATTGGCGATCCCATCCAGGCGCACACATGCAAATCCAACAAACTGGTAATCGAGTTGCTATAGATTCGGGAGAAGAAAGCTTCGAGCGCATCTTGAATTCAGCTCTAATAAATGTGGAGTCGTTCGCTTCTGAATCGCGCCATTGAAAACAGTACAGCTCTGCATTTCCGAAAATCTCTGCGCTCTTACTGCGGTCTGCAACTAGATAGAAGCAACTGGATCCCTTTAAAATTGTCGATCAGGCCCAGCTACCATGAACTTATCGCCATCTCAGTGTCGTGGCTAGCGCCTAGACGTATCCAAGCCGACCAGTATAAAGAAGGTATTCCCAAAGCTCACGTTGTTGTACACGCACATAACCAGCTTAGTAGGGAACCGTAAGGCTATCTGCGATAGGTCAGTTCCATGTATCTGCCAAGTGCTGGCCGTTGCAGACTCAGCGTACCTTAGGCATAATGAGTACTATTTGTACCAAACATTGTCATTCGAGAAGCAAGGCCACGCGAATTTTCCGGCGTACAATGGTTCTTGACTTCTACAGGCCGGTCATGCCATGGTCGGTAACTGGAGCTTCTTGGTAGATGAAGTAGAGGGAGGCAGGATTGTCCTGTCTCTCAGGTCTTCTTTAGATGTTCCTCCACGGTGATGCCCTTGGCTTCCAGTTTCTGGACCAGCATCTCCCTTTCCTCGGTCAGTTGCGCAACGTACTTGGCGTACGCGCCAAGCATTTTGATTTCGCTCTTGTAGTCATTTTTGGCGTCTGGAATCATTTGTGAGAGCTCGATCATTCCACTCCGCACGTTGAATCTGCGCTTTTTCTCCGATCGGACGTGATTAGCCTTCTTTTCTTCCTCGGTCAAGCGATGCTTCTCTGGGCCGTAGGGCGTTTCGTAGCCAGATCCAGGAGACTGGCCATGTTCTGCCATTGATCTTATTGCACCTGCTTTGCAATCGAACCAGAATCAGTGATTATCCTCTCTTGAGCAATCGATAAAGTTGATTGTCCACTAGAGTATCTCGGAGTGAGATAGATAGTTGCACGTTACCTTGGTGATCAGAGTTTGATTCGGCCATATTGGCGTTGTAGTGGAGAGAAAGCGAAAGAAAGTGAGATTAAGAACACCTGGATGTTTCCTTCCGCCTGCTCGGCTAGAACTATTTTGCGAATCCCTGTCATCAGATTCAGATGACTATTCTATTAGTTTTGAAAAATCAGAACATCAATAGATTTATTGGCCTCGAACAATGAATGTTTGATACCTAGACGTTTCGTCGAGTTGATGTGAGTTGATGATATCACCAATCAAGTTGATGCCTAATTACTCGTGGAAGAAACGCTGGTGAATCCCCGTCCTGCTGAGTGAATTTTTGCCTGATATGGCAGAGCATTTCCTAGTCTCAGTGGACCTTGATACTCTACAATCAACACAGGGTCTGGATTTGAAGACTATAGCATACTTGAATCGAGTACATACTACCGTTACCCCACAAAACTATGATGCAGCGACGTCTTTCTTACAGAAGCATTTTAACGATTTCACTACATACTGCAACGTTACCGCCCTAGAGAGTCTACCAGACATTGTTTCTTTACTCGACAGTGGAGCCGCCAAGGTCGTTGTGCAGCTGTGGCAATTGAATGCAATTGTCGAAGACGGGTTGCTTGAAAAGGAGATTTTGGGACGTCTCATTGTCTCCTTTGATCATTCAGCTTGCCTTGGCGACCCGGCAAAAACAGTGAAGGGGATACAGAATGACATTCAAACTGCAGTCAAAGATGAACCTGTGGGCATTCAAATTCATGATGTGCATGATTGGCAGCTTCTCGACATGATGCATGAGTATGCTAAACTCCCTGGGGGTTACCCTTCTCGATATGTAACCCTAGCCTACAATACCCTGGACAACTATATCAAAGCCGTCAAAGACGGCCATGTACCCATTGTGCCTGCGGAAGCTCTCACAACCGATTCTCAAAAGTATCCACACCTTCTGCCGGCACAACTCTTGATTACCTCTGCTATTCACAGCGACCGACCTGACGGACTATATCCTACTGTGGTTACTAATGAGCATGGTGTTTGCTTGGGACTGGTCTACAGTAACGAGAAAAGTGTGGAGGTAGCTTTGCAGTCCGGACGTGGGGTTTACCATAGTCGTTCGAGAAACGGGTTATGGGTCAAGGGCGCAGAGAGTGGTGATACTCAAGATCTAATTAGCATTGGGTGGGACTGTGATGCAGACGCCCTGCAGTTCACGGTGAGGCAAAAGGGCGACGGTAATTCCCATTATCTATAAGGAAAGGCGGACAAATAGAAATTGCTATACTGACGAGAGTGCAGGATTTTGTCATCTAAAAAGTTCGACTTGCTTTGGTCCATATACCGGCCTAGCACGCCTAGAGAGAACGTTGCAGACGCGGAAACTGTCAGCTCCTAATGGCTCTTACACTGCGAAACTACTGTGCAACCCGAAGTTGCTTCAAGCAAAAATCATGGAGGAGGCGAGCGAATTATGTGAAGCAACGACTAGAGATGAAATTGCTGCAGAGGCTGCAGATCTTTTCTACTTCGCATTGACCAAGTGCTTGGCCGAGGGAGTAAGCCTAGAAGACGTCGAAAATAATCTTGACTTGAAGCACTCCAAGGCGACGAGGAGAAAAGGCGACGCCAAACCATACTGGGCTGAGAAGGTTAGCTTAACTGATTCCAGTAATGGCTCTTCTGGGAACCCAAATGGCACTCAGGGAAACCACACCCAGCCTAGCTCCACTCAATCAAAGTCAGGAGACGAAACTGAAGCTCAGAAGACGGAGACAGTCAATGAAGCGGCGTCGGTACCTAAAAGCAAGGAAGACGATGCTGGAACCAGGAACGGCAAAATACAGATGAGAAGGTTCAAAACATCCACTACCGATCCTGCAATCTTGAAAGAAGTCCTTCAACGTCCTTCTCAAAGATCCACTGACGATATCCTGGATATCGTTGGCCCGATAATCAAGGATGTCCGAGACGGTGGTGACGCTGCCCTTTTGAAATACACCCACAAATTCGAGAAAGCTACTTCTTTGGACACGCCTGTTCTACGAGCGCCGTTCCCTCAGAGCCTTATGCAGTTACCCCCAGAGACCATCGAAGCGATTGACGTCAGCTTCAAGAACATTGAGTCCTTCCATGCGGCACAGATCGAAGCAAAGCCATTACAGAAGGAGACCATGCCAGGTGTCGTTTGCTCTCGCTTCTCTCGCCCTATTGAAAGAGTCGGACTCTATGTACCGGGCGGGACCGCTGTTCTGCCATCAACAGCCATGATGCTCGGTGTCCCTGCAATGGTAGCAGGCTGTAAGAAAATCGTCATGGCTTCACCTCCGCGAAGTGACGGCTCAATAACCCCAGAGATTGTCTATATAGCACACAAAGTTGGTGCAGAAAGCATAGTCCTCGCAGGTGGGGCCCAAGCCGTTGCTGCTATGGCATATGGTACAGAGAGCGTTACCAAGGTAGACAAAATCCTTGGTCCAGGAAACCAATTCGTCACAGCGGGGAAATTGCTTGTATCCAATGACACTACAGCATGCGTCAGCATTGACATGCCCGCTGGACCTAGTGAGGTGCTAGTTATAGCAGACAAGACCGCTAATCCAGCTTTCGTAGCTTCGGACCTACTAAGTCAAGCCGAGCATGGTGTTGACTCCCAGGTCGTCATGATCGCTGTGAGTCTCGACGAGCAGCAGCTAGCAGCCATTGAGGATGAGTTGCATACCCAAGCTAAAGCCCTACCGAGAATGGACATTGTGAGAGGAGCCATTGAGCACTCGGTTACGCTGGTAGTTGAAGGTATCAAAGAGGCAATGCTCTGGAGCAACCAGTGGGCGCCAGAGCATCTAATTCTACAGGTGGAGAACGCGGAAGCCGTGGTAGCCTTGGTGGAGAATGCTGGGAGTATTTTTGTTGGGCCGTGGACTCCGGAGAGTGTAGGAGACTACTCTGCTGGTGTTAACCACTCTCTACGTAAGTCCTTCCTTTTCATTTCTTTATGCGTATACTAAGTAGAAACCCTGCAGCAACCTGTGGATACGCGAAGCAGTACTCTGGTGTAAATCTCTCCTCATTCACGAAACATATCACCAGCTCCCACCTCACCAAACAAGGTTTGAGGAACGTCAGCGGCGCTGTAATGCAACTGGCAAAGGTAGAACAATTGGAGGCTCATCGCCGCGCCGTTAGTATCAGACTCGAGCAGATGGACGCAGCAAAGAAATGAAGCCGCGTAAATACGTATACAGTTCTCCAACGATGCGGAAGTATGATCCCTATCACTAAGTATGCGTAGACAGTATTAGATTTATAGGGAGAAAGAGTCTATGAGATAATAGAACAAGCCGCAATGCAACGATAAAATTACGCTACCACACTATTGTACAACATCCGGTATCTGTAGCACCCTCTCATCAAATTTTACCTCCATCATTCACTCGTTATCAGTGCTTAAGTCGATGGTCCAGTACCCATACTTCTATCAAACTATGTCTAGTTTTGTACTTTCTATAGAAAGCAGTGGCGGTAGCAGCGGCAGTGATATGACCTAGCTAAAACCACTCGACTCTGAACGCCTCTTTAGCACAGCAAACTATAAAATCCTGTCGGCAGACCTGCTTTTCAATTATTCCGAGTTGATGCACACTATCGTATGAGTGATGAGTCAAACCCTATTGCGTTATGCTCAGCAATTCGAGGCAGATACTCAGTTAGAGGCTTCGATGTACTGTCAGATCTTCTAATCGGCCTGTGACATAGCACAGGGCCACACCAATGAAGTGTCACCGTCTAGAACACTCGGTCCTCTCAACCTCTGAGAGAACTAAACCATCAGCTAAGCCACGTTATCAGCGCATGTGCGGCATGTAGATATGTAGGAAGGGCATTAGAGAACGCGTCGATAAGTTTAGATATTCCACTTACTCTTGACAGGTGGCGTGGTATCCTGCTTCATGATGAGAAACAATATGGGTCGACAAGTCTACTACCCCTTCAATCAATCTTGTCTCCTTGTACATCAGTAATCTTATCCCTCACCCGCACGTCTAATCGGACCTCTCAACTTCTGATAGAAATACAACCAGCAGCTTTGTTCCAGTTCAAGACATGTGCGACAAGTAGAATTGGACAAATGAAACGTTGCGAATAGGTCAATATATTACAAACCTATCACTTTACTTGTGCTTGAGAGTTGATGTCGATCGAATATTATATTTTCATTACTTTTTCCCATCCACGTTTCTACATAGAGCCTCAGTCGTTTGACTTCTCAAACGGCAAACCAGCGAATCAGTTTCAGTTTCAGAGCATGTGGGATAATTTGACAAGGAAAAAGAATTATGTGAGATGGATCATTGGCTCTTGGTAGGGAGTCTGACTTTCTGTCCCGTACGAAGAAGTATAATCGGTCGATACTTCTACTTAGTTCTACTGTGGCCCGTCTTTATAATGAACAGCTTTTCTACCCTGCTCTCGTATATTCAACCGAACGACTAGATCCCTTGCCTTCTAACAAGAAAATAATCAAGGTTCGGTCTCAGTCTCAGAACATGCGCAAGAAGTAGATATGGTGGGAGACTATGAGGAATGGGTCAATATACATCGAAGTTGTCTCTACAGGAATAACTAGGCCCATTCTGTTAAGCAATAGTATGGTGAGAATAAGATAGAAACCGGACAGGACATATCAATATCTACCGGTCTTGAAGGACCGCCTGGCTCTTTTAGTTGGGATATCGACAAACGGTAAGACTTGCTGTCATCCAGCGTTCATCCCATTTCATGCTGGCATCATCGTGACAAAATAATATATATTTGCAATTTGTTCGTGTTGAAAGTGGTTTTCCATAGCCCCTTAATCAGACCAGAGCAAAGAAAGGTTCTCATCTGCCAAGCTCACAGTTACTCTCTAGTTCTGCCCTTGCCCAAGCAAATCATTGACGAGATCAGAGTCAAGGCGAGTTGGACATGCTGTGAACCGAGTTTGCAAGTTAACACCTAGGAGTTTATTGCGTCGACGCCAGAGAGATGGGTTGCTACGGGGGGTATATAACGTCATGGCCATCATCTTATTATGACAGTGTTTGAATGACATGGCATTACAATAAGCAAGCAGTGTTTGGTGGAAATAGCAGGCCACCCTACTGTACTTGCCTGCTTGTCCCGCTCTTAAGCATAAGTCAGTGATACGTGGGAGCGGAGCGATGGCTACTGTATTTCGAACAATTAAAACATGCGCATTCAATTGGCTGACAGCCACTGATTGTCAGAAATACCGCGGATGTTCATGCCCATGAATGCGAGGGATCTAACTTGGTAGCAAAGAGCCGGGGTAATCAGATGCTTTCGTCAACACAATACGGTGCTATTGTTTCAGGACGAAGACATCTGTGCGCGTATCATCCTTCGCTGCTGTCATCGATCCATCCTGCTGTCTTGCGGCGTTTCTGATAGTTTGTAGTTTGTAAAATTCCTGTTCGCGAGGCTTTGCTCTAGCAGGGCGGATGCTTGCTGATGGGTTCGCTTATGAATGGTTCTAACATGTGTAATTCGATGAACGCAGAGAGCATTGAATGAACTCATCATTTTTGTTATGTGCAGTGATCTGATGGTGTTTTCATTCTTTCACATTGTGATAAATCAACGACCGATCAATCACGACATGAACACATGTCGATAAGCTCGCGACATCTTATAGGATGTGCTGTGCTGAAAGCTTGAGTACAGCAATCCCGACAACAAGAAGAGATCCCTTTCCTTATTATTGATACAGTCGCACATCATTCGATGAAGATGCAGTGCGACATATTTTGTAGTCTTATTCGCATTTTTCAACACCACAATAGAGAAGAAACGACGTTGAAGCCCGCGTGGTTTTTTCCTACGATGATTTAAGAATGAACTTAGCGACTGTCGACAAATGAATTTTCGAAGAACGAACATTCCAGATATCGTTCTTGTATCAGAGTATTCTATTAAATTCAGGAACAAAATATAAGACTCAAAAGCGAATCTCGCCTTCCGAATAGTCAAGAAGCGAAAACCAAGGATCGCATTTCGCATTTTCCATGAATATCAGCTGATAAATCGATCGGCTGCACATGTATCTTGTAAAACCCTTGGAAGTGAACATATAGCTGCAAGTAAGAATTTTAGACGACGAATGGTTCTCTTTCTCTATTGTTGACAATCGGATTCTTATGATTTTCGATTTGCCAAATTCGAATCTACTGTACGTTTTGTCAGTAATAATGAACCGCCGTACATGGCTGCTTCCGCTTCTGGCCTCGCTTAGCTGTTTCCACAATATCGTTGTTATTGGACGAAGGTGAAAGCGCTTGAACACATACATGGCAGCAAATATTCGAAAAAGAAACCTGGCTCAAGCAGATGACGGGAAGATTACGAGCGTGTTCCAGAGCGCGGCCAAGCTTGTAATCGAATTGGAACCCTTCTATTCAGCCCCCTTTCTTCCCACAGCTAAATATACATAGACCAGTTTTCGAGCAAGAACTATTACAGACGCCTCTTCTCATGCATTCCGTGACATGTCGTTGCGCACCCGCTGATAATCTAAGAGACCTGATTTTCGCGTTAGCGGCGCCTTAAGTTATAATGGTATGAGGAACGATCTGTTTGGGGTGGTGTACTAACCTTCAATCGAGCCTACTGCACTGATAGCTACATCTTGATCCCAGAGTTTCCTTCTTGCAAAATCCATGACATCCTTCTCAGAGATTTGTCCGACGACCTTTTCCACTTCTGCCGGATTCATGCGGCGGCCGGTGGTCACGATTTGGCGGCCTATGTCTTCGGCAACAGCTGAGAGGATAGAATTAGCATGCAGATCACGTATACGTACTGACAGGTATCGGGTTTACCACTGGTACCATCAAGAGACAGCAATATCGATGCTTTGAGCTGAGCCTTTGCACGTTCAGTTTCTGCCTCGGTAACGTTGTAGGAAAGCCTGCTCCATTCTCTGAGTGTGAAGTGGACCAAGTCATCAATCTGTGTCTTGTTTTCTGTAACAAGATATATACCCCATAAACTAAGGCCGGTTAGCCGCCTCTTCCAATCTGTTCAAGTATAAGCATCAATTGCTTGCAACTTACCCAGTATCGCTGTAACTTGTAGAGAAACTCATGAAACTGTTGGCAAGCTTGTTCTCGTGGATGAAGGTGCTGAGCTTGCTCCCCAAGTAAGGTGAGTTACCCATTGCCCGATCCCAGTTGCCGACTATTGCCTGTGTAACAAGTGCAGTGAAGTAATCATCGTCTTTCCAGCTGACACCTTCCACTGCAATAGCAATATTTGCTGTAGGAATAGTGTCGTCTCTAATTCTCACCTCGGACCCAACGAAATCAGGCTTCATTTTCTGTTGTGCGGCAATTGCAGACGATTGGGAAGTGGGCGGCTCTGTGGGAAGATTTGAGAAGTATTTTTCTGCAAGGTCCACAAGCTGTTGATGCGGGACACCGCCAGCACCGACCAAAACCATGCGGTCTGCGGTATAATTCTGCTTGATGTAGCCCACTAGATCACTGCGTTGGATACTGGCGATGTTCTCCTTTGGGCCCAGGATGGTACGGCCAAGAGGTTGACCCTGAAAAGCGGTTGCATGCAAGTGATCAAAGACTACCTCTTCTAACTGCTTATCAACCTCTTCCTGTTCCCGTAGAATAACATCTCGCTCTCGTTCAATGGCTTGCGGTTCGAGCTTAGAATTTTGGAGGATATCAGAGAGTATGTTAACGGTTGCAGGGACGTCGGAATTGAAGGATTTTGCGTAATATACAGTGTTTTCGCGCTGCAAAGGTTAGAGAAAGACAAATGAGCTGTGCAAATTATATCTACCGAGGTGTAGGCATTGAGATGACCTCCCATGTTTTCTATTTCGAGCTCGAGTTGCTGTTGCGTTCGATCCTTAGTGCCCTGCAATATTTTTCAGCCCGTCTCATTATCTTTCTGGAAAGCCTGAGGTACTTTGAAAGCCAGATGCTCCAAAAAATGAGCAGTGCCGTTCGTCTTATCCGTTTCCGCTCTTGAACCCGCGTCGATCCACACACCAACGGTTGAAGTTTGTGCCCATGGAGAGTGCTCGGTCGCTATCTGTGCCCAATTTGAGCTCTACTCGAATACTCGACATATTCCCAAGCCTACCGTTAGTCCATTTGTCAGTGTAGTACTCTCCGTGTTCACTCCATAGTTGTTAGTGACTGGCGTTGCTAAACCTCTCCGTACTGGCTGTATCGACCGAAGCGCTGCCCGGCTTCGCAATGCCTGGTTAAGATTGAGTGCTAGTCGCCGCGAGGCCATGGCACTGACTTCAGAAGGCGAAGATGGTTGATCCAATGGAGCTTTTTCAAGCCTGGGAATCGGGATTAAGGAAACAGTGGTTTTGCGATTTCTATGCGGTCATTCTACCCAATTACAGCTCGCTTACGTCAGCGAACTAAACAGCCGAGGAACGTCAGTTCATCATCTTCTCGGATGAGCACTACATTTACTACCATTGCCCAACTCTCAAGGACCATCATGGCGTCAGTCTTGAAGCCTGTCCTTGCGCGGCAGACGTGCTTTGCAGTTGTAGCGCGCAGAACCTTTACCCAGGTCTCACGGACTCCAGTATCGGCCAAGACCGCAACCTTGATTCCCCGCAACCATTCTGTCTTCTCTCGAGCTACACCGGCACCCGATTCGCTTCTTCGAAATTTGTGCCCTACTACCGCGAGGATTGCGGCCTTCCACGCCAGCGGCAAAAAGGCAATTCTTCCCGCAGAGCCCCGTTAGTACAATATAGCAGCCCCGTAGCTTTGACTGTGAGCTAATGCAACTCTTCAGAGGTAGTTGAGGGAACCGGTACTTTTAAAGTCTTAGTAGTCCAATGGTGCTCTTCTTTTGACCAAGATATAAACAGCAAATGATCCAGTCCCAGTTCCTCCACCCTCGCCTACGCATGGAAGCTACCACTGGACTTTCGAACGGTAAATACATCCTTTGAGGTTGTCAACCATACTAAGCTGGATATATTAGGCTGCTGTCGGTTGCTCTTGTACCTCTGACTGTGGCTCCTTTCGCGGCCGGCACTCTCAATCCCATCACCGATGCTGTGCTGTGCGCCACTATACTTATTCACTCACACATCGGGTTCCAGTAAGTCGAAGTAAGTGCAGACGATGGACCGGGATCTAACCAATGGATAGATCTATCATAATTGATTATATCCCCAATAGACGTTTGCCCAAAACTAGGAAATTGTTTTTTTGGGCCTTGCGAGGGGCAACTCTTGTTGTAGCCGTTGGTCTGTACGAGTTCGAGACGAACGACGTTGGGATGACAGAGGCAATTAAGAGGATCTGGACTGCGTAGGATGGAGAGAACTTCAAAACTTCGTGTATATGATTAACAATATTGAGTGAGCAATACGATTTCAATCAAATGCTAGTGGGTCATATTCCATCAAGGTCATATCTCATAAGAACTACTTGCACGTCTTCCCCGTTAACGCGTTGCTGTCATGCTCTACTTTGTGGCTTTATACACAGTTCGAAGGTCCTCTTCCAATCAGCTCCAGCCTAGAAACACCTATGAGGAGCGCCAAAAACTCAAACGATGACCGCAAGAGCCAATGCGAACACAATACGGTATTTCTTTTTGCCAACAGCTGTCCATAGAACCTGGATATTGCGTACGTGGCTACCTCTACCCAGACGTCCACAATCTGCGCCAAAGACAAGAAAATCGCATCGGCAAACTGGTATATCCATTAAGGATTACCGGCTAAAATAGTGCAAAGAGCTCACATCAACCCGGTATTGTTGCAACGAAATCTCAGGTATCGAGTCTCTTTACTCTTCATTCAACGTGCAGACTTTAAAAGTCAGTTGCATGCAAGTAACAACATAAACCTAGAACTAAATCGAGATTCTTAACAATTGAGGTCTACTAAGTACCATCGGAATGTAGCGACCACTCGAGGAAATGTTGGACGCAAAGATGCATCGCAATACTAGCTGTTCAACCATGTTTTCCAGGAGCAAAAAGTATTTGCATTACGCTGGTGGCTAATCCAGCCCAACGAGATGCCAGTCATTGTCCGCTCTACCTTCCGATATATGTGTTGAGCTAAGATACCTATTTTGTTGGCTAGAAAAAGAGTGTAATTCTCAGATGGCTCCGCTTATTTTTTACTTTGGAAAACAGCGAGTGTGGGAAACAGGGATCTTCAATTACCCTTTGTCTTCATGCTTGCACACCATCAGATGTCGTTATTGCAAGTCTTTAAAACATTACTCTTGAATGTCAGTGGTGTCTAATCATACATTGTTATCTCAAACCCAGGGGTACAAGATGATGAACGGTTCTTAGGTTTTGAATATAGCAAGATCAAAAATTTCGATTTGGAGAAGTCAACAGTCCATCGCGACTTCAGGTAGGCTCATCTGTGCTGATTTTCTCTGCGTTTCAAGATTTACATTGTTTATGTTTTATATATAATCAGAACAGAGACCTGATTGCTCGTTTTGACGATGGAACCCGTGTAGCAACTAGAGATTTGTTCCTAAGGGGCCGCAAGGTAGAACGTGGAAAATGATGTGTGTGCCCTCGAAGGAACTGAGATAGGGTTAGAATACGCTAAACCTAATCTGTTAATAGTCAACAACGGCATAGCCACAATAGCCTCAATTATTATTAACTTCTAAATTTGAACATCAGCCGCCGTCACAGTCTAGAAGAAGAGAGACGTCGAAACGCAACAAGTACTTAAGTTCAAATAGAAAACGCCCTATATAGCAGTTTGTCCCCTCGACTGCCTGTGTGCATTCTCATTTCTCCTCTGGAAAACATTCAACAAGGCTAGGTAGCTTGAACGATTATAGAGATACTCCAGCTCTAGTACTTCTTAACATCCTATTACTGTTTCTTCTTGCTATATCTTCTTGACTCTTCTCTTTGCATCATCATGTGGGCCTCTAAGAAAACCATCACGGTCCCCAACACCGCCGTATCCTACATATCCCCTTCTGAACCCGAAAGCCTCACTCCAGACACGGTTGCTTTACAGCGCTTTACCGCCACTGGCAGACCGTATGCACGCCCATCCCTCCTTCAACTTCCTCATCTCCTTTTCATATATATCAGTCTAAAACATAGCAACTTAGTATGCCCAAATACAAACACTCCGCTCTCGAGAACATGGTTTGCGGCGACTGGCAGAACGTCGCCCCACAGTTCCTACCGGTCCGTTTCACCGACGAATCCATCCTCAACATCCCCATACCCTACAAGGATCTGTTTCCAATCGACGAACTAGACAACAAACATGACGACAGCAATAACCACGGTCCAGTGCACACAGGAAAGGAAAGTCGTAGGTCGAGTATTTTCGGGAAATTGAAGAGTGGACGTAAGGAGAAGAAGCAGAAGGAGGGGTTCAGGCTGGTGAAAATGACGAGAAGGGAGTATTTGATGTATTGGGCGAAGGATGAACAGGGACGTTACATTGGGACAGAGCCGAAGGAGAAGAGGGTGGAGTTCTGGAAGGCGAGGGAAGGGTCGTAGGTTTCGCATGGGAAATTTGGAAAGTGGTAGACGGTACAGAGTGATTGTTATCGAGGGGACGAGCAAAGGCGTTCAGGTGTGCCGAACGAAATTGTAGCTAAGGTGATGGGATGCCCACTGTACATACGCTTGGGCCTTTCGCTTATGATTTTTGTTTCTTATAAGTCATACCCTATATGTCCAGAATCATTCTGTCTGACCGACTCCCAGTGTCTACTCCGTATTGGTACCACTTAAAGCTATCGATTAGGGCTCAAGTAGCGACTAATAAATAAACGACCTCGGCCCAGCCCTACTGTTCGACTTCGGCTCCTTACCTATTGTACGCCGTGTTCCGACTTTGCGCCTGGTTGCATGCTGTCTCAACCTTGGGATTACTCGGAAAGAAGGCATCCTGACAATGAAGATTGAACACAAGACGTTTATAATATCTGGTGGGTGGGTTTTCTCCTCCGCAATGCTGCCGCGCGCGGTCCACTATAAGCTTACTCTCATGTGTCAAAAGGGCATCAGGGCTAGGTCGAGCCACCGCCCAAGACATTATCAAAGCTAGCGGCTATGTAGCTATACTCGAAATGAACGAGGAACTTGGAGAGGCTCTCGTCAAAGAGCTCGGAGAACACAAAGCTAAGTTCTTCACCACCGACGTCTCGAACACAGAGAGCATAGCAGAAGCCGTGAAAGGCACACTCTCATCGGTCAAACAAACAGGGAGGGAGATTGGTGGTGTTATTGCCGCAGCGGGCGTAGCCAATCCCGCCAAGATCATTGACCGGCACGGCGAACCTTTTGACATCAAAGGATTCGACTCTGTAATGAATATCAACGTTCGCGGGTCAATTGATCTTGTACGGCAGGTTTTGCCACATTTGTCGACCGTTGAGGCAACCCGGCCAGACGGGGAACGGGGGGTAATAGTCCTGGTTTCCAGCTCTGCCACGTTCGACGGTCAGCCAGGTCAGGTGGCTTATTCGGCATCGAAAGGAGCAATCGCTTCACTGACACTGCCTTTGACACGCGACCTTGCGAAATATGGGATCAGGGTGGTAACGATAGCCCCTAGCTCGTTTGATAGTGGAATGACTGCTGTGATGTCGGATAAGGTTAAAGGGAGTCTGACAAGAGTTATGGAGTTCCCACTTAGAGCAGGGAAGCCCGAAGAATTTGCGAGAATGGTTAGGGAGGGGTTGGAGAACTCGATGTTAAACGGGGTTGTGATTCGGTTGGATGGAGGAATGAGGATGCCGAGCAAGCTGTAGTCTCCAGCGCATAAACCGCAAATAGAAAACATTCATCCGTATCCGGTCAGACCGCCCAGCTAAGTATACGAAGCGTTTCAGATTACTTCTTCCTCCCCCTAACCTTCCAGGCCACTCCAGCTTTGTTCACCCCCCCCACACTATTGCTCATCTTAGCCCGTTGGAGCTCGAATTCTTGCTCGACCGCCAATAGGTCTTTTTCCCGCATCTTTAGTGCTTTCAAATGTGATCTTCGAGCCTCTCGCTCCCTTTTATGCTGTTTACGCAAGGCCCTGGCTTCTTTGAGGGCGAGCGCCTTGCGCTCAGCGAGGCGGCGAGCCTTCCAATCATCTAGCTTCTCTTTGGATAACGGCCTCATGACTTGCTCTTTTCCTTTACTTTCTCCTGGGTCATCGCGCCCAACTCTCGGGCGATTAAAGCGCCGACCAAGGCCATCCGGCGTAGTAACAAAGTAGAGCGCAGGATGGAATTTTCTTTGTTCGTCTCTGCTTTCCGCGAAGACGGTATGCTGCTGATCACCTGGGCTGTTTCTATCTCCGAGCACCTCCGCACCCTTTCCATCACGAAAGATGAATTCGTGCTCTAGCCTCTCCCGCGCTCTCCTCGTCTTCTGAGCCATGATTTTGAGATACCCAGCATCCTGAGTCTTCAGTAATTTGACCGCATCTTGACTGAGTACTGGGTTGCCACGATCCGCAAGTTTTTGACCTCTATCATGTGTCCTACTTCTCATCATCGCAAAGTGGAATTCATCTGGGTTTCGTTCCGCGGCTTTTTGCCGGAGGACCTTGAGGCGCTTCTTCTTCTCATTGTAGTCTTTTGCTCGTAATGAGTAGTCCTGCAGAGCACCTAAGAATTGTGGATTTGTAGAAAAGTAGTCTGCTTGCGAACCTTATGTTTCTCTAACACACCCCACTTCTCTCGTTCTTTCGGTTGAGCCCGCTCTTTGTGATTCCGCCGCTGCACGGCGTTCCGCATCGAAGACATTGATGAGCGAGATGTATGTACAGTCAGAAACCAAGAGGCGTCGTACGAGTTATATATGTAGGAGGCGTGAGGGAATAGAGAATACCTAAGGTAGGAATATTGAAGTTAGCCGCGCCGGGCGGGAGCTTCACCGTTGGTAGCGCCGACTCTTTAAACCTCATCAACATGTGGAATCCCCAATAACAACAATGCTTGCGGTCTACTGAATACTTGGCTCTCTGTAGTTGACATTCTGTTAGGAATTCAGCTGAACTGAACAGTATGATGGCCTCTCCCAAACCCGAGCGTTTACCTCTCCCATCCCGCAATCCCCTGCCTCTCTCCTCTAGCCAAGAATCTCAAGTCATGGATCTTTACTATAAGAGAGTCCGAGGTTACTGTGCCGATGAGATCAGAGGTATCTCGCTATCTCGTACCATGAATTCTACGTCTCCACTAACTCGACTGATCTAGATTTCGCGTCCTGCGCTCTCAACCGCACCATATCAGCAACCTGGGCGTGTCGGACACAGCGCCTCGCCATGAATGGATGTATGATCGCTCATGCTTCGCGAGAAGAACAGGATGCTGCAAGAGAGGAGTGGTTCGCTACGAGAGACGAAAGAATACAGCAGAGGGAAGAGAAGGAGAGGAAGAAGAAGGAGCAGGAGAAGTTTCATAGGGAGTGGTGGGGATTGCCGCCACCTCCTGGGGAGGAGCACTAGGGGAAAGAGAAAGAAGAGAAATGAAGATGAGGCCTCGAATTCATATAAGCGTGGGCATACCAGAGGCGAACAAAAAACTCGCTATCAGCAACAAGTGTCCTAAAGTTGGAGAAATAAGTCCACCTAACCAACTAGCATTGCGTTCCTGGGGCGAGGGTCTCCGCTTTAGACCTCGTGATACTTTGTCCGAGTATACTTTAAGGCGCTGGAGGATTTCTGGTGCGGAGAAACGGAGTTTGGCGATCTGTACCTTCATGTTGCCAGTTTTGCAAGCACTCAAGCCCCAGTCGACAATACAGCTCAAGACCCCCTGATGTGTTTTCCATACCTGTCAACGCCAGTTTCATGCTTCGCTAAACCGCTCGACGTTTAATATCCCAGGAGCGACTTCTCCAATTTTGAAAGCCCAGCGACAGTCCATTCAATCATCCTCCATTTCCTTATCCTCACCCTCTCCATCTATTCCCTCCCCAAAGATATCCTCCATCCTTTCCTCCCCATCCTCCCCACCATCCCCTTCCCCTTCTTGCTCACCCATAGCTTCATCCCCTCCTTCCCCTTCCCTTTCTCCATCGCTATCCCATTCCTCCTTCAGCCCCCACCCTACACCCGTAAGACAATACTGCCCTGGTGGTAACCTTAACCCCCAATCCCTGCCCACCGCCGGCAACGCAACCCGGTTCCTCTCCTGCGCAATTTCATGATAGAATTCCTTGGGCAGCGCAGGACTGAATTGGTAATGCGTCCGACTCGCGATACTCAGCCTCAAACTCGCGAGCGTCACATTGCTCGAATCGTTTGTAGCGCCTCGGTTAGAGGTGGGCCCGGAGGTGCCATACCCTTCGGAGGTGAAGTGCAAGGCGTCTTGAAGCGTGGAGGAGGTGTAGCGGTAGGCGAAGTCCATGAGTTGGAGGGGAACGCGCTCTTGGTAGGCGGTAACACCCAGATTGGCAAGTATCATGTGGATAAGGCGGGAATCGCGGGGGCGTTTGGACAGGCCATTGTCGGCAAGGGAGGGGGCGGGGTTAGCAGTGGTTGTAGGAGGGTGAAGATCAGTTGGGGGAGCCTCAGAGGGTCCGCCATCGACCTCGGCCATGGTTTCGATTTGAACTGGGTTTCAGAGCGAGGTGCGGGAAGTAAAAGGTGGTGGGCACGATGGGTTGGATTGTCAAGTGGGCTAGTCTCAATTAGGCGCTTTGCGACAGGATAAAAGTTTGGGGTTCGTTCATAGAGACGGTACGAGTAATGATACCGATATTTCATCTCCGATCATTCCTCAGAGTGCATGCCAGATGGACGCCATCTAAACTTGTGGTGTTCCGTTCTTCTAATCTAGCACAGAGCAACGCCATCCGATGCTAGTCCAACACTACCCTCCTTGAATGAATGGAATATCACAAGCCAATCTTCCATCTTCCCAATAAACCCTGAGCTCCACTTAACAAACACCCTCCAATACCCCAGCATACCCATCCTTCCCAGGAGAATGCGTGCATAAATCCCTGTTTCTTTGCTATGATGCTGAGACTTTACTCAACATCCAAATCTTCAGCGCTATGTAAGACTTTGTCAGGTGAACCGAAACCTCTAACATGCAGTCTCACCGCACCTTTACTGGTGCCTTCATTGCCAGCCTCAGTTGGTGTAATTGGGTCAACATCGATTGCCAGGTCAGGTGACTCGGCCGGGTTATCGTCCAGTATCAAACTTCCCTCGAGTTCACCGTCCTCAATACTTTCGAGTATGGAGTCCACTAGATCATCTCCTTCGTCTACAGAATCTCTGGAAATGTAGCTCTCTTCTAGTTCATCTAACTCATCTTGATCTTCCAGCCCTTCACTGCCTTCGTCTTCACTTCTAATACTGTGCTGGATTTTCTTTCTGCTACTCTCATCTTCGCTCTCACCGCCGGAAAACTCTTCAATATCAAGTGGAGCATCACGCCAGTAGTTGAAGTCGGTAAACTCTTCGCCTCCTCCAGTCACCAACAAGCCAACAGGAGGGAAAAAGTGATCGACTACTTCTCGCATGGTGACATAGCTATTCTTGTATTTGTTGAGGGTGAGAAGATCAAGAGATACCTCCGCGTTGGAATTTATTGTGAAAATGCGTGTTGAGGGTATATGGACTGATCTATAGCTCAGAGCGTCTGTCAAACGATTACCAAAACCGGCATAGAACGGTTTCCGTCCTTGGGTGAAAAGGCTCAAAATATCTCGTAAACAGGCCATTTTGAAGACCTCTGGTTTGCGAAGATAGATTTCTCGCCGCAACGCTGCAATTGTCCGATCGGGACTCATGATCACAGGTCCTTTGGGTAATCTGAAGCCTTCTTGAGAGACTCCATTTAAATATGCCCTGGTGGTATCTGCTTGACCTACAGATCGGCTAGTGAGGTACATTATGTTATAGCCGTTCGCGACTATATCAGTATATAATTTCGCTACACCAATATGTGTCCAATCACGACCGATCATATTCAGTACATGACCAAGTGCATCGGACCTATTGTACCATGAGCTCAACAGCTACTGTGACTGGGCAGCAGTCAACTTACTTGGTGATAGTCCCGTCGATATCTGAGATCACAATGGGAACGTTGTATGTCCAATACCACATGTATGCTTGACACGTAGCTCGGTTGACACTGAAACTCATCGTATTAGCTCCAGGCTTCAAGCTGAGTGCTTTTAACTGATCGCTGGTCAGACGCAGTGTCTTGGCATAGTTACGGTTCGGATCGCCACCACTAGGGACAGCTCCAGGCGGCGTTTTTGGAGGAGTGGCTATTCCTGTTGGGTTAATGTCTGATCGCGTTCGTTGATGCTTGTTCGAGCTCTGATGACTCGTAGTCAGTTGTTCTTCATCAATGTGATACCCAAGGTCTGATGCTGTGTCACTGTGCAATCCAGCGATAGCAAGACCTCGGTCTCCACATTTGCGAGAGGCGGCTTCCTTGGATTCCTCGCTGCTGTAGATCCATAGATTACCACGCTCGTCAGCTCCGATAAGAGCACCTATATCATAATTGCCTTCGAGCTCCTCCGCCAATATTTTTCGCGCAATGACTTCGGCACGAAGCGCTTCGTCTTCACTGCTCTTGTATCCGGTCATATCCAGCATCAAATCGCCACTATCAGTGACATGAGTTGGTATATTGGAACCTGATAGCTTTTTCGAGAGAGAAATAGCCCGAGTGACGGCTTCGTTACTGGAAAGTGGACGCGGAGGCGGGCTAGTTGAGCGATCCGTTGGTGCAGACGTAGCTAATTCACCAATACTAAATGGCTCAGAGCCAAGGCCATCTATCTGCAATTGCCTCGAAGGTTCATGGTTGCCCATTATCACTCGTGCAGACGGTGGAAGGACTGTCTCCGAAGCAGAACGCTGGATTTGAGGGTATATCTGCGGGCCCGCCCAATTTCCGGTCCACGGTTGATTGTCATTGCTATTTGGGGATGTTGACAGCGGAGTGAATTTACCTGCTCTTGTCAGCACGTTTTGTCATACAGTGCTCGCGTTCCCATACCGTAATCACTTTGAGCCCTACGATCTTCAGACATCATAGGTCTTCCGTGCAATGCAACGCTACCCTTTCGATCATGGGCTCCGTCTGTGGTCAGGTCTAAAAAGTCCGGCTCTTGTAATGTAGGCGGTGAGGCAGCATCCTGGACTGTAAGGCCGTGGGGACTTGTCGCTGGCGAGATAATCGGTGAGGTCTGCAAGCTCTCGGGGATCTCTTCGGACGTCGCGAAAACGAAAAAAGCTTCGCCACCTTCTCCCAGCTTCATGGCATGATCTTGTTTGACGTTGTTGACCTTGAATTCCACCTTTTTCTCATACGGTCGAAGCAAAGAGAATTTGCCAAACCGGACGTGGAATGGAGAACAAGCGAGGGAGCCGTCCTCTTGTTCAACGACAATGACATCGATGGCACCACTTAGGGTTGCAGGATTAATTGAGTTCCATGTTTTCGACACCGATCCACCGAGACTTCGTACATACTGCATATCCTACAACAGAAACAAGGACCCTATGGACTATGCCCAACGTTCTATCACTTCCCAGGGTCTGCACAACTTGTTGGGAAATGGGTGGCTTTGGTAAGATCTACCCAGTGATTCCTTTGGTCCCAACTATCTGAGCTGCGTAGGGAAGCTCGCTCTGGATCAATGATACTGTTCGGGGTTTTATACTGCCCACTTGCGAACATATTCATGGTACGAACATATGAAACAGAGTCATTCAAAGGAGTCGAACCATTATCAGCCCACACGTAGATATGTCGTAATACCCTTCTCGTGAGAGGAAGTGTAGGGGAGGAAGATTTGGTTGCTATGCAGTTAGAGTTGATAGCTACGTTGAAGATTAAGGTAGGTACTTCGTGAACGATGGAGCATGTGCTGAGTCGATTGATGTCGGATGACGCCCGTTTCAAAGCCGTTAATACTACAAGGGTATATCCCTGTCGGCAGGGCAAACCGTACTAGTAGTAGATCTTTTGCCGTTTCAAGTGCGCTACGTGTATTATTGAAAGTAAACGTAAAGGTAGTGTGTGTATCTTTCAATTCCTCGACATATATTATTATTTATTTCGGTATTGAGATGTCAGAGCACCGTATCTGTAGCGGATGACTTCGATCCGGTGGTATACGGAGGTAAGCCATGGGCTCTCCAGGCTTCTTCCCAAGATAACACTCTTACAACTTTCCATGGCTATGCCCATGCTTCAGGACGCTACTTTTGTCTGCTCACTGGGTTGGTAAGTGTTCCTGGGGTGTGCAAGTAGAAATTTGCAACGGCGCACATCGCTGCATGCAAGAAATAACACTATCTCAACAGGATTCTGTACCGTATCTGGCAGATATACCAGAAGCCTGTGGATGAACTGGTAGACCTTCTAGGCCTCGATATTCCTCCTGTTCCCGAGGTATCTCTAGCTGGTATCACAGCTGAATCAGTCCTACTCTACTGGAAATCGCCGGAAACCCATTCAGCATCTCTTAAGCATGCCATACAAGTCAATGGTATCAAAGGTATTCTATTTGCAAAGCTTTCTCAAGTCACTCTTCTTAGTACTACTAATCACTCCTCGGTCAGTGGGTGAATTTGGTCGAGGGGATACCTCACTACAAGTTACTGGTCTCAAGCCCGGTCATTACTACAACGTTCGTGTCATCGCGACTAATGCCGCAAACTTTTCGTCGCTGGGACCGCTCATCCGACTTCGCACGGCCCCGACGGAGTCAGTAAGAACAAACGGAGCTCCCATAACAAGTGACGTGGCCAGGAACACCGGCGCCGATGAAGGCGAGCCTGCCTCTATCCGCGCCGCCCCATCGCATTTTGAGCCACCCTCAAACGCAGTCACTCACTACCCAATCAGAGAACCTAGTTTGGGTCAAAACCCAGCCAAAAGAACAGCATCCGGACGACGAAACTCACCTGCAACAAGTGGTAACGATCAAGGTACCAGGTACTTGAATCGTGCGGGAAGCAGTGACGAAGATGAATCAGAGGAGACTATCCGCCGACTTACCGAGATACTTGACTCCTTGAGGCGTGAGCAGCAGGACATCGATAAATCAATATCTGAAGAAGAGCAAGAATCTAGAAGGTCGATGGTTGAATTAGTCAAAGAACGTGATCGCCTGAGGCAGGTCCTTAAGGAGAAGGAAGAAGCGAGCTCAGAGCTCCGAAAGCATGGAAATTACCTCGATAAACTCAACAGGACTGCTCAGAGCAAGAAAGCGGCGAAGGAGAAAATTTTGCATCAGAAGAAGGCTGAGCGACAGAAAATCAAAGACGACATTGCAAGATGGGATAGGGAAATCATTGAAATGCAGAGAGATGCAAAGGAAATGGCGAAAGAAAAAGCTAGGGTCATAGCGTCTAAGGATAACGAAGTTGCAGAGATACGAAAAGGTATTGCCGAAGACCAAGTTCTAATCAAGTTACTGGAGGAGGACATTCGCGTCAAAGGGATTCAAATCAAAGCGATGGAGAAAGAGAGGGAAATGCCAGGCGTTGATGAAGATGAGGACGAAGAAAATGCGAGGGCAGAAAGGGAGAAGGATGAAACATGGGAAGCAAAGGCACAAGCATCCCAAGCTCATTTGTCAACTTTATGGCATACTCTTCAACAGGTAAGCTCGGCCTTCTATCAAGGAGCCACCAGTATAGACAGCTTACAACTTGACAGGCGGAGGTTGAGAGTCAACGTGCTCAAGAGCACCTGGCTTGGTGGACAGCCAGGCGAGCAAGAGACCCTAACCTATTTGCGCCCATTCCGGGTTTAGACTATACTTCCTCAATGAAATCCAGCAGAGGGCGAAGGACGCGACAATCCAGTTCACGAACGAATACGGTCTCTTTCCCTGGGGGAGGCTATCCTGGTGGATCGTTGGCGTTCAACAACTCTTCCACAATATCCCCTCCCTTCTCTTCAGCCTCACCTTTCTTCAACATGAGTAATGGAATGGCAGTCACTTCAGCGCCGGAGCAAACAGGCATGACGCAAAGAGAAGTTGATATTCTTACCGGCGGTGGTGCCATGAGTCCTACTGCCAACGAACTTCTGCCTTCTAATCTGTTTCGTGACGAGGATTTTATGGGTCACCGTCTCAATCCTGGTCATGAATCCTTTGGTAGTGCAGGTTCAGATATCCACCCCAAACACGGGACCTTCAACGCGGAAGGTCCGTATCATCTCCCTCACACGCCTGTGTCGGCAAGCAGTCGAGCTGGTAGTATATTCTCAAGTCCACATGATAGCGTCCATAATTTGCATAACTACCAGGCGCATGCAGATTCCCTTATGGACAGTGACCGTCAATCAGTCTCTTCTACGGGCGCATCGTTCAATCCCTCTGTGGCTGCAGAAACAAACCCATTGGCTACAAGCAGAATTACGAGCTTATTTTCTACGACTTTCAGCCGCCAGCGTGGGAAGTCTAGCTCACAAGAGTCGCCTTCTCTGGGAACGTTGAAGCAAGGTCAGAGTCAATCGTTTCCTCGCAATCTCGATGAAAGCCTTGATCCAATTGGAAGTCGACGTCGGAGAGGTAGTTATGGAAATTGGGCCAATCCCATGGCAGGTCTACTGAACCGAAGCACAGCGCCTACTGGAGATCACTCTGAGAATCATGATATCATTACCACCCGGACTGGATCTGGTCGAAGAAGCCGGCTCAATATGTTCAGCTCGAAATACGACGCAGTGGAGCCATCAACGTTGGCCGAGAATCCTTCGTCTTCAAGACGCTCCTCGACATATTCTTATGACCAGGTACTGGGACGTATCTCAGGCGACAGCCATAATTTCAGATGGCAAGCCGCGGATAATATTCCCAATCGTAGTAGTCCACTTGGCGCACACTGGTCAACCACTGGTGGACCGTGGTCTCGAGCTCAGTCTCGCCGTCCGTCGGTGCAACATGGTTCCACTAGTAATCTATCGATCGGTTCTACACCGCTTGAGCCAGAGATCTACCAGAGTTCCTTACCCCAGGGATCCGAGCAATTACCAATTGGGACTCGTCCTACTTCCGCCCAGCCACCCGTCACGCCGAAACTCAATCCTGCTGCTCCAACTTTCAAAACTCTCTTCGGTCGCGCTGATGCGAGGAAAGCTGCTAAAGCCGAGAAGACGGCAGATAAGAAGGTTGAGGAAGATGAAAAACCTGAGAGCCAGGCTAGCGATTCCATCATTGGAGGGTCTTCGCCTCCGAACCCACGACTCTCTAGAGACGCTCAATCTATTGCAACAGCTACCTCAATTGCGGACTCGCATGATTCTCTTGACCACTCTACTTCCGGGACTCCGTCTGAGACTGTCACGCCCTCGGGGCCAAAGGAAACCTTGATGCAGAAAATAACCCGCAAGAGCAGCTCTAGCAAGTTTAACGTTCCGTGGGCTAAGGAAAGAGGCGGTATCTTTTCGAAGAAAACAGGAGAGCCTTCTACACCTGGCGAGATTGATGAGGATCCTTCAGGTGAGGGCCAATTAGGCAAAAGCGTGGATAGCACTGCAACTACCCCCCAGCATGAGAAGGGTAGTCGTTCCAGTCTTTCCTGGCCCAACATCAGGAGGAAGTCGAAGAAGACTGGTCCAGCTACGGTTGAGTCAGCTGAGAGAAATAGCGAAACAGGAGATGATGAAAACTGATCTACCATCCAGATCTGGTGCGCTCTGATCGCACATGCAGGGCATGAACAGCTTGTACCTTAAAAGGTGGATAAATAAGGCCACAGCGTCAACATCACTGGCCATGGCCAATGTCTCTTATTAGCAAGCACGGCAAAGTCGCACGTATTGCTTTATCTGAATCCAATAGAGTCATTATTGGTAGGGTAGGAGCTGTTCTAGGAACTAGGCTCGCTTAGATCATAATATAATACACAAGCTGAGTCACGTGTAATTTATTCCCTTTCGAATGTCCGCAAATCGAACTCTGCAACGCTCTACTTAACAATGGTTTCCCCAAACACACCTTGATTACATGGACACCACCGCCTATCTAACTGGCCAGGGCTGGCGCGGTGTCGGTCATTCGCTCCACCCATCCGGCCACGGCATAAAGAAGCCCCTTCTTGTCTCCAAAAAATCGAACGCATTTGGCATCGGCAAGAAACAGCATGATGCGCATGCTGATCAATGGTGGGCCAGGGCTTTTGATGCTACTTTGAAGGACCTGAATGTCAGCAAAGATGATGCTTCTGGGAAGGCGGAGAAGGTGGTGTTCGGGGTTGGGGCAAAGCAGTTGGAGGTGGTAGGTAGGATGGGGGGGAAGTGGGCGGCGAATGGAGGGTTGTACGGGGCTTTTGTTAGGGGGCAAGGGCTTGAAGGGACGATCACGCCGGAGAGTGCGGAGTGGAATGAGAGTCATGACGGGGAGAATGTTGGGGGACAGAGGAAGCTGAGTAAAGGAGAGCGAGGGGAGGGGAAGCGGGGCCGAAAGGAGAAAACCCCTAATGTCGTCGGACTGCTGGCGCTGGAGGCCATCCCCGAGATAACAGCCACTGAGGCTGTCGACGACTATGACGTTCGCAAAGAACACCAACAAAAGCGAGCAACAGATTCGGAAGGCGTTGCGAAAACTGCCGACAAGGAGGCAAAGAAGCTGTTGAAAGAGGGCCGGCGCAAATCGCGGAAGGACAGACACCTGGAGGTAGCAGGGCACTTGGAACCGGCTGTCAGTCCTGCCAAGGCGATTGGAACCGTGCCGTTTAGAAAGAAACAGCGAAGGAACAAAGCTATTGAGGCTGGATAAGACTTGCTGTTTTTGGAAAAAGTAATGCACTTTCGAGGGTAGCATACACCAGATGGGGTCGGCCTATGGTGAGAACCAGCTCCAGGGAGCGAAGGAAGCCACCTAGAGAGTTTGGTAGTCAAATCACAGGTATCGTCAAGTACCGGCTATTGGGAATCAGGTTGGGCAAAGGCTGAGCTTTGATTAACTAAATCCAAGGGGCCGTTCTTCGACTCCGCCGGTCCAACGGTAAGGTAATCATATTAGCAGTTACGGATTCTGCTAACCCTGCACTTAAGGAGTAAGTCATCCCACTCCATCATTCAAGGTTCGGTATTTGGTGTATCTACCTTGCTAGATAACAGCCATGGTCGCTGTTCCCAGAAATCATCTTTGATGATATCTACATGCTCTACCCTAATGGTGGCTTTAGCTTGCCTACTCCGCCCTTTCTGCGCCTGTATTTTCGATACCTCTACCAAGCCAGTGCCAGGCAAGGTCTCTGCCGCCCTTCCATGCTCATTCTCGGGGCTCATAGCTCTGCACTTCACTGACTTAGTCCAAAATATTCTTTTGCAAGGAGAAGGGAACAGAAAACATACATCACGATGGATCACACTCCCCTTCTTGAACAACTCCGGCTCATTGTTGTAATTTATCTTGAACCTCGAGAACAGAATCTCGTTCTTGTCAGCGGCAAGTGTGCCCTGTCACGTAATTAGAAACCAAGCCAATGAATTGACCACAAGCTAACGTACCTTAAGCTCCGTTTCAGCCTTTGTAGCATCCATTTTCCCCCTTTCCACCAAAGCCCAAAATGTAGTATTGTACAGGTTATTGATGTGACCTTACCTCATATATAAGTCCCTACCCTCATCGCCTTACACAAAAACCAGAAACCCCCACTTACAGTCAACCTGCCTCCAACTCATGTAATCCCTTAAATTCGCCAGACTCGGATACTGCACTACCCTTCCATCAAATGATGGCATAGGAGTGGAAAGCGGGTTGGAAGGAAAGTAAGAGAGCCACAAGTGAACGTAATACGACGTAAATGTAGAGACAACAGTTGTAAGGATCTTGCTGCATGGCTCATCTCAGCCTTGTCTCGAAATCCAGATCACGGCGAAGAAGTGGAAAGGAGATAGATGTACCTCTCTCGTCTTTGGAACAGGTTGCAAGACCGATCGAATACAAAGCTATATGCCTTCTCAGCGACATCTGGGTTTTTCATTCAGTCCAAAGGTAAAACCTGAATTCGTCGCTAATGCCATATGCAACTTTGATGTCCGGCAGTTCTTTCATGACAGCCACGGCCGCCGCATTCATCAAGTCCAGTGCTGCACGGTCGTTCGGTTTCTGAAATCCATATCTGGCTGATAGCCTGGTATATGCCATCAATGAATACGTTCTGCGAAGGGGGGGATGGGATTTGTACTTGTGGAATCCGCGGCCATCGAGCCGGACGACTAGGTAGGTGTTGGAGAGGAGGGTTACGGGTTGTTCGAAAGTCTTCACGTAGTCATATCTAGGAACATCAGTTGGGGGGGTCTTGGGGGATAGGTTGGTCTAAGGTTCGCGGTACGGACTTGGAGTTCGCCATTGAGGGTTGGGATGTTGTATATCGAGATTATTAGTGGAGTAAGGTAACAAGAGCGGTTACGATGTAAATCCTAAAGATTTCGTGATACACCACTACAATCACTATACGCACAGTCTTCTGGAATATCGGTATTTCAGATTTGATATGACACAACATGTACTGACCCCAGGCTCCATCTCTAGGCGGAAACCGGTCACCCTAACGCCGTGCTAATGCGCTCACGCAGGTATCTAAAAGTCCGGTCCGAGTCATGACTATGGAAAGGAGAGTCCGACGGACACAATTTGGTGGGACCTCGCGGTTGAACTTTTCCTCTTTGACGAGCTCAAAAATGCAAGAGATGATAATGCCAAATGTGACAACATCACAGAAAACCCCCCTTAACCAATGCGAAGCGCATCCGATGCCGGACCCCGATTATTTTCGAACCACAAAACTGAAGGTTAAAAGTACACCGATGCTGAGGGGATAGCATGGATAGAGATGGATTCGCTGCATCTGTTTGCTGATGAGTCCCATACCGCCACTTAAGCACGAGAAGCTTACGATTCAGTAGCATTCAATTCGAACCTGCAACTAGTTGCCTTTCGGAGATGTAGGGGAGTAGACAGGGGAGGTAGGAGAGGTAGGCGACCATTTTGGGGAGGAGGCCGAATACGGGGCAGAGCCCGGAGAAGTTGGAGAACCCGCAATGTTCGGGGAAGTTGGTGAGTAGCTGCCCGCCGGACTCGTAGGACTGTAAATGGGTGATGTGGGGCTGTAGCTCGCAGGCGAAGTTGGAGAGGTCGGGGAATGCTGCTTTGCTGCTGCCGCACCCCCAAACTGCGGGCTGGTTGGGCTGTACACCGGTGACGTAGGGCTATAGCTTGGAGATGTTGGGCTATAGCTGGGTGAAGTCGGGCTGTAGCTGTTCGGTGAGGTTGGGGAGTAGCTTGGAGAGGTCGGGGAGTACGAGGGTGACGTAGGCGAGATACCGGCCTGACCGATTGCCGGCGAGGTTGGAGAGTATGCAGGAGATGTGGGTGTGAAAGCGGGGCTTGCGGGTGAAAAGCGAGGCGAGACTGCAAACGCAGGACTGCTTATACTCATACCAGGGGATGTTGGCGAGTAGCCTGCAGGAGAAGTAGGCGAGAATAGTGGTGATGAAGGACTAGTGTGGAAAGGGCTGCTTGGCGAATAACCGCCACCTGGGCTTCGGCCACCAGAGTATGGGCTTAAGCTACCACTAAAACCTTGAGGTTGGTACTCAGTAAAACCACCTGGGGTTCCGCCGCCGGGTTGGGCAATGGGAGAAAACGATGCTCCATCAGGTGTACCAAGGTACCCGCTATCCCCAAGAGGAGAGCTGCTATCATACGGTGTGGCTGCTCCGTCAGGAACCATGCTGCCCTTGATACCAATGTTAGGCATGATACCAAACCTAGCGTTGTCGGATATGACAGTATTCAACATGTCCTGATCAAGGAAAACTTCGAGTTCGCCGGTTCCCAGAGGAGCAAGCTGACCCAGCATCACGTTCTCAGACACGCCCCTGCAATCGTCAAGCTCACCGCTAGCAGCAGCCTCGAGCAGAATTTCCACAGTCTCTTCAAAGGAACACCTCATTAGTGCACCTGTATCGGCCCTGTTAATGCCGTGACGTGTGATAGCCATCAAATGTCCCCGAGAAGTCATCACGTCAACTAGGAGCGCCAAATGCCGATGGTTAACGTAAGAGCCATCGAATGCTAGTACCTGTGTCAGCTCTCGCATAAGAGCCGATCTAGTCGCCTCAATGCCGAAGACCTCGAAAACCTCGATGAAAGAATTCGAGTAGGTGCGCTTCGTATCTACGCCAGGGATGGTCAAGACCTGGCCCAGTGAAGAACCGCTCGTATCTAAGAACCACTCCTTACAAAGGGGATCTTCAGCATCCATAAGTAACGCACCGTCATCCGCTAATCGAAGCTTTGTTTTCATGTTCAGGAAGGCCCTATCAATGCCGGGCACTCCTCGCAGCGTTAGCGTATCAAGGATGTGGGCCTCCAGCCTCTTCAACATAAGATCCTCTTCAAGATCCTCGTCTTCATCTCCCTTACCGTGGTCCTGTATCATACGAATACGGATCACTTGTTCGTCAGCATTATCGTCACTAAATATTACAGCCAAATCTTTCGCATATTGCTCCTTGATTTTAGCGGCAACATCTTGCACGGTCAAACCCTTGTCGAGTAAACTACGACGCCCAAGAATGATACGGAGCAGCCACCTCGATTGGCGAAATTGGTCATCCAGGTCAGCTTCTGGTAATATGAAGTATGAATCAACCATATCTTTATCAGCCTCAATAACCGTTGACTGGATATCAGGATCGTAATAAATCTCGGTGCTTTCTGTAACAGAGCGTAGTGTTGTGTGCTCCACAGCGCTTCGTAGTAGCTTTGCGCTCTCCATTTTTCCAGTGTTGGCCTCTTCTTGGTAGACCGTCATCGAAGGAGTCTTAATGTTTTTTGCCACATTGAGAATTTCTTTGAGACGTGGCACCCCGAGGGTTACATTTTTAGAAGAAACACCAGCGAAATGGAAAGTGTTCAAAGTCATTTGTGTGGCTGGTTCTCCAATCGATTGTGCAGCAAGAACACCAACCATCTCGCCTGGGTTTACGGCAGCCCGACAGAATCTACTCTCGATCTCTCCTATAATGTGCTGGAATGCTAGCTTATTGAGAGAATTTTCTTTGACCAAGCGCTTGAACGCAAGGCGTGAACGAAGCTGGGCCTTGAAGAGTAATGTGGCGTTGTGCTGGGCCTCCATGGAGAGTTCATCGTCACCGCGGACTACCACAAGCCGCTCCAGTAGGTCTCTGACTTGAGGTATAACCTCAGCTGGATGCAGATTGCTTCGTGCGCCGTTTTTGATTTTGAATGTAGTCTTCGCAGTGTCAATGATCCGGAGAACATTGATCGGAAGCTGCAGCTGTTCGTTGTCGTCTTGCTTGTTCTTTCGCAGAAAGTCCCTGGCAGCTTGGAGCTGCTCAAATTCTTCATCTAAAAAGGATTGCACCTCAAGGTCGCCTGCAATCTCGTTTGCTTGCTCCAAATAATCAGGAGAGATGCTTGCTTCTGGTCTCGGATCCATCAAATCGACGCGGAATTTCTGCTCGAATTGCTCGTGCGAACAAGTGATGATGTCCAGTTTCTGGGGCTCGATATGTACACCGTCGAGGCCATCTTCGCCATAGACAAACTGAACAATGTCTCCAAGGGAATTCCGTACAGTGCCGTCATATTTTGCCATAACATCTTCTAATGCCTTGACCAGGCGACGTTGAATATAACCAGTCTCAGCAGTTTTCACGGCTGTATCGATGAGACCCTCACGACCGGCCATAGCGTGGAAAAAAAATTCAGTTGGTGTCAGTCCACGAAGGTAAGAGTTCTCCACGAAACCTCGTGATTCAGGCGAGTAATCGTCCTTTGTAAAATGTGGTAGTGTTCTATATTTGAATCCAAAAGGTATACGTTTGCCTTCCACCGATTGCTGGCCAACAACAGCGGTCATTTGGGAAATGTTGATAGTCGAGCCTTTGGATCCAGAGCGAGCCATCTGGATGGCGTTGTTCAAATCTTTAAGGCTCTCCTCTGTGACAGTTCCGGCATCGTCACGAGCCTTGTTTAGTGCCTTGGAGACCTTGCTTTCGAATGTTTCTCGCACATTCATTCCAGGAAGAGGCTCCAGCTCATTCTCAGTTGCGCTCCGCGTTATTTCCGCGACGTCCGCCTTCTGCTTGGAGACGGCATCCTCAATCTGCTGGATGGTATTCCGATCTGGAATTGTATCCCCAATACCAATACTGAAGCCGTTATGTAGAAGCCAGTGATTGACCACCGTCTGTGCTCCATTGAAGAAGTTCGTGGCAGCTTCCGGGCCCTTTTCGTTGAATATGATATGGATAACGCCCCCACTAGCGGCACCAACTGACTTCTTACTAAAGAGTCCATACATCAACTCGCCTCCAGACACCATCAGTCCATCATCATTGATTGGGCATAAGCCTTCCGCGCTGAAGCGTGTGAGGTTCAATCCAGGAGGCACCACTAGACTTATGATCTGTTTTCCTGTCCACTTTGGTCGGGGCTTGAGTATAGCAGGTTGAGGGATCACGCCGTCCCAGTCAGGAACCCATAGCAGGATATTCATGACTTGCTCTTTCGTCAAGAAAACATCCCGTCTACACATCTTGTAGATTCCAGCAAGAGTGTCTTGTACAATACCCATCAACGGTCCGTTACGTTGTGGCGAGACAATGTTCAGCGGGACCATGCACAGCTGGTTTATCTCTGCCCTGGTTTCCTCGCTCTGGGGGACGTGTAGGTTCATTTCATCGCCGTCGAAATCCGCGTTGTAAGGCGATGTAACCGACAGATTTAGGCGAAACGTGGAATATGGCATTACTCGAACGCGATGCCCCATCATTGATTCTTTGTGTAGCGATGGCTGTCGATTGAATATGATGTAGTCACCATCGACAATGTGGCGCTCAACCTTCCAACCATACTGTAGAGATATTTCTCCTGCGCGCTTGTGGTGTCTTAGATCAATCCTTTCCCCCGAATCGCGAATCACATACTTTGCACCAGGATGATCATTAGGACCATTCTTAACCAATTGGTGAAGCTTTTCGATATTGTAAGGGGTAACTGTCTCAGGGTAGGTCAAGGTCCTTGCTATACTCCTGGGAACACCAACTTCGTCGAGGGACAGGTTCGGATCTCCGGTGATGACCGTCCGCGCAGAGAAATCAACACGCTTTCCCATCAAGTTCCCACGTAAACGACCTTCCTTTCCTTTCAGACGAGCGCGGATGGACTTGACCGGCCGCCCGGACTTCTGTAAAGCCTGTGGCTGACCAGCGATATCATTGTCCATATATGTTGCGACGTGGAATTGGAGGAGGTGCTCAAATTCAGTAACGATGTGCGCCGGAGAGCCTTCTGTCTCGCAGCGTTGAACATTGCCGTTTGCCCGTATGATATCTCCAAGCTTATACGTGAGATCATCCTCGCCACGCATACCGTTGCCACCATCTACTGATATGCTAGGTCGAACGGGTGGTGGTGGCACTGGAAGCACGGTGATGATCATCCACTCAGGACGTACGTAATCGTTGCTCAGACCCATTGTCTTAATATCCCCTGTGGAAATATGACGAAAAATGTTTAGTGCCATTTGTGGGGTGATGGGTTTTTTCTCGGGCTGTTGCCCTTCGTTTTCCTCCTCACCCTTCTGTGCCTTCCATGTACCAATAAGCTTGAGCCCCTCCCGACGAACCTCTGGATGAGTATTTCCACATCCACCATGATCATGCTTTGGTTCTTTGGTTTTGTCTAGACTATCGTCTTCTTGGCCAGCCGTAGTCTCGCATTTTTTCTTAGGCTTGCAAAGTCGCCAGATCGCATCGAAACGTTTCTTAGGGTCACGAAAGCGCAAAGCGTCTCGAAAACGTGGGTCACTCTAATATTGTGAAACATTAGCATAAGGTTCAATAGAAGATCGGTCATCCCGTACGGGATGACTAACTTCGTCTACCAAAATCTTGCCGCAATTATGGCAGACTGTCTCAAGCAACTTCTTGATCTTCGTCATGAAGCCTGATCAAAGTCAGCGGGCAAGCAAGAAGCGGAAAGTATTCATTGGGAGCCAGCGTACCAACGTGAAAGACTGGTACTGCTAACTCGATGTGCCCAAAATGTCCTGGACATTCTGACATATTCTCGTCGCAGGTTGCGCATTTCACGGCTCTATCGATAGAGCCGAGTCGCGGATCGGCTAATCCCATGTCCCGAGGCCGCCGGCCTGATTCGTCCATGGTCTCAGGGTACTGTATATGGGCCACACTCATGTTTTTAATCTCTTCGGGAGATAGAAGCCCAAATTGAATTTCCTGGATCGAACGCAGTTGCGCGCTCGAGTACTGGAAGTTGAGATTCGCCATGTTCTGTTCTCGTTCGTACAAAGCCAAAGGTGGCAAGAGAAATTGACTGATCCTGTAAGCTAAACTGCGAGTTGGTACTCCTCAACGGCCCATCTGCAACGCTCCGAGTCTGGCAAGCAGAATCGAATGATGATACGTCTTTGGGTTTACGGTGTCGCGATATTGGTAGGCCGTTGGCCTCGCCGCGAAGGCGGCCTCTTCCACACAGCTCACTCCCACCTCCAGTCAGATATTACAGCGTATGCGCTGTATTTCGTAGCGCACCACGTGTTGGTGAAGCCGCAAAGGTAAGAGTCGCAGCTGCAATTTTAGTTAAACAGGGTGGATGTTGATGTTGATGATGGGAAGTAGCTGGAAATTGTGAGGCATGCAGAGTTCTAAGTCAAACTCAACTTACCTTAGCGTGTTGAAAGAGCCGCGCCTTGATGACTAAGCCAACACTTCCGCCGACTTTTTGATACGACATGCAATCCGGCCATTCACTTGTGCTGGTCTCACTGAAGGATTTCGCTGTTCACTGATACAGAAAACTCGACGGAGGTCTTCGAATGTAGAATTCCGCAAGCAGCTGCTCAATCCTCGCTCATCAAGAATATGAATCTTTCTTTGATTGATCCCTTTATTCTTGCGCAAGACTACCCAGAATCCCTTACAGGAAAGCTAAGTAGGTCGTTCCTAATTTTATCTCATCCTCTTCTCCAAGCTCATTGTCACGAAGGATCTGGACACGCAACTTGCATTCGGTTCAACCGCAGAGGAGATTTTCTCGCGTCTGGCAGGGTAGTACCAGAGTTCAGCTTTTTGGGGCAGACATACTGATGGGCTGAGAGGTTGACGGGACCATCGTGATATTTGACGTCGAGACAAATGGAGTTGCTCGCAAATTACGTGGTCATACCCGCCAAATCCAGTCACTGAGGTATTGAGGGATGGCCTCCTTTCTACGCTACTGCCGCTGAAATGTATCAGTTGGTCACAGAATGGAAGATATCTACTCAGCTCCTCACAAGATTGGAAATGTGTGCTTTGGGATCTGAAGGACGGTGCAAGAATACGTACGGTACGGTTTCAAGCGCCTGTATACATTGCTGAGCTCCATCCATACAATCAGTACGTGGGGAACAGGTCACAAGAAGATCATTGACTGAACAAGTTGGCAGCCTTTTATTCGTAGCCTCACTGTTTGAAGATAAGCCAGTACTAGTCGATGTTTCGAGAACAGTTCCGGTCAAGCGTCAGATACCTTCTGCGCCACGGCGTACCCGAGTCGATGGAGAAGAGTCGGGCGAAAAACAAGCAGCGACTGACGCAAAGCAAACTACATGTGTCACGATCTTCACTGCCACGGGCAACCATATCATCGCCGGAACCAGCAAAGGATGGCTGAACATCGTAGAAACAGAGTCATGTCATACCCTACATTCTACACGCTTGTGCAATGGTGTTATCATCTATCTTCGTCTTACACCATCAGGACGTGACATGGTTTCCAACTCGAGTGATCGAGTCATCCGCACCATTTCAATCCCCGACCTGTCGCAAACCAACTTAGTTGATATCGACAACATCAAGATCGAGGTTGAACACAAGTTTCAGGACGTGGTCAACAGACTTTCATGGAACCATGTCGCTTTTAGCTCGACCGGGGAATATGTTACGGCGTCAACGTACATGAATCATGATATATACGTTTGGGAGAGAAGCCACGGAAGCCTGGTCAAAATCTTAGAGGGTCCAAAGGAAGAACTTGGCGTAGTAGAGGTATCTACGTTCACTAGGCAGGGGTTGGGCTATACTAACACTCAACAGTGGCACCCTCATCGTCCCTGTGTTGCTGCTTGTGGTCTTGAAACGGGTCGTATTTATCTGTGGTCAATCATCACGCCACAGCGTTGGTCAGCTCTCGCGCCTGACTTCGCAGAAGTCGAAGAGAATGTTGAATATATTGAGCGAGAGGATGAGTTTGACATTCATCCAATAGAAGAAATTCACAAACGCCGGTTGGATTTGGAAGACGAAACTGTTGACGTTTTAACCATCGAACCTGCGAAGAGCGAATTCGAACACGAGGTGTTTAGCATGCCCGTGATCCTAGACATAATCGACAGTGAGAGCGAAGAAGAGATTGTTGCGGTAGGTCCAGGGACGATGAGGCGGAAAAGCCCTGGCGAAGGTAGAGAATGGATGAACGGAGCAGAGAGTGGAGATAGTGGCGAAGACCGAGGCTCTTCGAAACGTCCAAACACCAATGGAACACCGAAGGGACAAACGAGATCACGCAGACGGTGAGAGGGACTAAAGCCGGGCTTCCCTTCGAGACTCTTCTGGCCGTGAACTATGGTCTCGACAGGATACGGGGGAAAGCATGCGTTGACGATGAGTAAGCAGGTCTTATCACCCCTTTGCCCTAAGCGATAAAGTGGGAGAATCCTCTCCCATCGCAGCCAGACGTTGGGCTTCGCGCAATAACATTTGTTGAGGATCCTATATAGGAAATCCATGGGCCAGCTTTCCCTTACCACTAGATCTCCAATCGCAGGCAGAAGCGAAGATTGAAAACCGCACCAAAGATTAAAAGATATGGGATCGTCACCTACTCGTAGACGTTGCGAAGCGGTTGGAGTCGCTTTAGATTAAGCGACAGGGTGTAAGTTGGTTCGGCGCAAGCTACGAGGCAGGGGCTCTAATCATGCAAGAGAAAGTGCGGTTCTCAGTACCATGAAGTGGTGGGCTATGTATGTGCCGGCGTGCCTGGGGATACTACCTTCTATCACCTTTTGATGAAGCATGACCTCAGGCTGCTATGATGAGCCTAATGAGTTAGAATCATGGCAAAAACTTGCTTTCTATTCCGCCCGGATCTTCAAGCCCCAAGATATACTACTAGTTCAGACTTGACGTACCAAGATACGATACCCTCAATAGTCTCTACAAAGAATCGAAATACTGCCTTGTGTTCAATTGTTGAAGTACTGCACGTTTGAAAGCCATCTGTCGATTTCCCCTATTTATACTACTCCAAGGACATCTCGATGAAGATTGAGTACCTTTGCCAAGGCAAATTTCTTAATGGACTGTGGTACGTTTTGCCACACTACTGCTACATAGGTACTAATAATCATTTTAACGTAAGGTACAGTAGGTAAGGTAGGTACATTATGGGTAGCATAAGGTACGGTAAGGTATTTTAACTTGGCATGCTTGGGCTTGAATGCGCATTATCTACGAGGTACAGTATATTAAGGTATTTAGTGGGCATAGGAAGAATCCAAATTCCCACGCCCCACACCCCTCACAATGCAAGTACCTAGTAGGTAACAACTGGAACTGTACAGCGCAAATTTGTATTAACAAGTTAAGCTTTCTAATAAATGACCAACCGCTTTGTTGGAAGCTTCCCGTCACTCTCTGCAAAGCAAATTCATGCTCATGTTTCCCTTTCACTGTCCAATCACTTTCCCCGCAATACAAGCTCCATAGTTCGGAAACCCTCATGCCAGAGGATCCCAGAACTATCATGGAGCTCCCACAAGCAGTCATCGCTAAGGTAGAAGCTGCTGCAGCAGACAACCAAGCAGAGCCAAGGGCTTCTCCAGCCCCAAAGCAAGGACATCAGGAGCTTAAAGAGAATCCTGCATCATCGTCCGTGGGCGTTAACACGCTTGCGTACGTACTGAGCATACGTTTGCTAGCTCAATTTATCTCCGCGAAACATACTCCAGGGCTAACGGCTAAGAATGGGCCTATTGTAGAACTTCTCCGAATCCAAATACCATGAGTACCCAAGTCCCAGCATTTTCACATGCTACGCGGGAGACTTCGATTGAAGACGTCCCACTACCACCGTATGGGGAGACATATGGCCATGTCGATTTCAGCCAAGATGGATTTGACACAGAGGCAAGGGTTGCAAGTAAGGAATTTTTGTAGAGGAGAATCCGGTCGCGACTGACGGCTTTTAGGCGATGGTCGTGTAAATATCGATATCAACCAGAAAACTCGTAGACTGTCAGACCTGCTCGTTCCAGCTCTGCGAAGTCAGCTTAACCTACAGCATGTGGAACAACCACCAGCGCCACCTCCGGGCTACATACCTCCTGCACTTGGGGGGCTTCCTGGTCAAGCTCCGCCTCCCCCTATGAACGTTGTGATACATGTAGTTGGCTCCAGAGGGGATGTGCAACCGTTCATTGCTCTGGGTAAAGTTTTGAAGGCCACCTATAGGCATCGCGTACGACTAGCTACTCATCCGACTTTCAGAGGATTCGTTGAAGAGAACGGTCTGGAATTTTTCAGCATTAGTGGCGATCCCGCGGAGCTCATGGCCTTCATGGTGAAGAATCCAGGCCTCATGCCTGGTATGGATACCTTGCGCAATGGAGATACAGGAAAAAGACGGAAGGGCATTTATGAGATTGTTCAAGGTTGCTGGCGATCTTGCATTGAAGTTGGCGATGGGACAGGCATCAAAGCGTCGGATCATCACCTTGATAGCCATTTCAGCCTTGGCAGTGGAACAGTCCCAGACGGTGATTCTTCGGCAAGACCATTCGTAGCGGACGCCATAATTGCGAACCCACCGAGTTTTGCTCATGTTCACTGCGCCGAGAAGCTTGGGATCCCGCTACATCTCATGTTCACGTAAGAACCTTCAAGAAGGCTCCAATAAGGTTTCTAACAAAACTCTTCAGTATGCCTTGGTCACCAACGCAAGCGTTTCCTCACCCATTGACCAACATCCATTCGTCCAACGCTGATGCCAATCTAACCAATTTCATCTCGTATGCATTGGTCGAGATGATTACTTGGCAGGGCCTGGGAGATGTCATCAATCGATTTCGGGAGCGGAGTCTTGGCCTCGAGCCCGTGAGCCTTATGTGGGCTCCGGGTATGGCGAGTCGACTACGTATCCCGTATACTTACTGCTGGTGAGCTTCCTGATATCTTACGTATTACTCCGATGGCTGACGGATCTATCTAGGTCGCCAGCTTTGATTCCAAAGCCCAAAGATTGGGGAACCCACATATCCGTGTCTGGCTTTTATTTTCTGTCCTTAGCGAATGATTATATACCGGATTCTGGCCTAGCGGCGTTTCTCAAATCTGGACCACCACCGGTGTACATCGGGTTCGGATCTATCGTAGTCGATGATCCTACATCCATGACGAAACTCATCTTCGAAGCTATTAAGAAGTCAGGGTCGCGAGCGTTGGTCTCTAAAGGCTGGGGTGGGCTAGGTGCAGATGCGCTTGGGATCCCCAACAATGTCTTCATGCTTGGAAACGTTCCCCATGACTGGCTTTTCAAACACGTTTCTTGCGTTGTACATCATGGTGGCGCCGGCACCACAGCAGCTGGCATTGCCTTAGGCAAACCTACTGTAATAGTCCCGTTCTTTGGGGACCAGCCTTTTTGGGGAGCCATGGTTGCGAAGGCTGGGGCTGGACCTTTGCCGATCCCAAGCAAACAACTGACATCGGACAACCTTGCCGCTGCGATCCTCGAAGCTCTAAAGCCAACGACTTTGAGTAGAGCGCAAGGACTTGGATCCAGTATCGCTTCAGAAACTGGAACGGAGACTGGTGCGCGGAGTTTTCATGATAAATTGAACGTTGACTCACTCCGGTGTACTTTGGCGCCAAGTCGAACGGCTGTCTGGAGGATCAAGCGAACGGACGTGAGGCTCAGCGCGTTTACAGCAGCAACTTTGGGTAATGAAGGTCTTTTGGACTTCAACGAATTGAAACTGTGATAATCCTTTCTTCCCTAGTCGCCAACTGACGCTGACATTGTCCAGGTATCGTCCACGCGAGTATGAAATCGAAGACGGACCTTGGGATCCGATTTCTGGTGGTGCGTCGGCGTTACTAGGTACCATAGGGAGCCTCATGATGGGTGCAGTAGACTTTCCTGTAGAGATTCTGAAGGTGCTGAAAGCCAAAACGTCGGAAAAGCCCAGCCAAGAAAAAAGCTTGCAAAACAACGCTTCGGGCTCTACACTGGATTCTTCGACTTCATCGGGACTCGAACATTTCGGAAAGGTCTTTTCGGAGGAAGACGCACTATCAAGTTCGAGATCCAGTACATCGGATAGAATCACGGACCACTCACATCCCACCTCAGCTTCACGGTCGATTACTGAGGAAAAGCGGGAACCCTCCCGAACCTTGTCGGACACATCAACAGCAGCAGCACAGCCAGGACCAAGCACCTCCGGAGCGGGCAATACCTTTCGCCATTCGAAGGGCTCGATGCCAGGGTTTTGCCCTAGCAGGACGTCATCTCGGGGTCCTGGAGATTCACCTTCAAGATCGCCGACTAATCGATCATCGACACCCGAAGGTACTTCCCAGCCCCACCACCCGACGACCTCGGGAACTCAAGCCGGCCACATCTCACTGGACGCTGCATTGGGAGCGGGCAAAGGAGTCGGACGAATGGTTGAAGCAGGGCTCAAGTCGCCAATGGATTTTACGCTTGGCATAGCCCGAGGTTTTCACAACGCGCCAAAGCTGTACGGTGATGAGAGTGTTCGACCGTCCGATAAAATCACCGGCATTCAGAGTGGTCTAAGAGCTGCTAGCAAGGTATTTTCATCACAGCTGGTCACCATCGTATCACATTTAACGAGTTTAGGAGTTTGGGTTTGGGCTTTATGATGGCATATCTGGCCTAGTTACGCAGCCCTTGGATGGTGCGAAGAAGGAAGGTGTGGCTGGGCTGATCAAAGGCTTCGGCAAGGGCATTGGAGGCGTTGTGTTAAAACCGAGCGCAGGTAGGTCATACTTCCCGAACACTCTGTTTCGGAGGCTGATTATCAAGCCATCTGGGGAATACCTGGCTATACTTTCAAGGGTATCTACAAAGAGCTACAAAAGCATCTTGGTTCGAGCGTACAAAATTATATAATCGCTGCTCGCACCGCGCAAGGGTACGAAGAATGGATGTCGTCAGGTCAAGAAGAGCGTCTTGATGTTGTCAGCCGGTGGCATGCCACTCAACTCGAACTTAGCAAAGGGATGCATCAAGTTCGGCATGCCAGCTTTCGCACACCTCAAGAATTGCTCAGGTCCAGGCAAACAAGCTATGAGGAAAGGAAAAGAGCGAGTGAAGGCAAGAAGAAGCAGAAAGATACAGTCGATGCTCACCGGACGCAAAGTCTTCGGTCCGAGAAATCAGTATCCAGCGCCGTATCTGTCCATGCTCAACTTGCCGCTGAACGGGACACGGACTCTGACAGCATAGCTTTGGAGGAGGCGATCCAGAACTCTGTTACGGCTACTTCGAAAGGTAATCCTGAAGAAGACCGAATGATTGAAAGAGCCGTTCGTGCGAGTGTTGTTGAGCTTCAACTGGCTTCTGGGGACGGCGATGACGATGACGCTATCGGAAGGGCGATCCAGGCCAGCATCGCGGAAGCTAGCAGAGTACAAATGGAAGGCATCGCGGCCGCATCTGATCAAACGGAAGGGATCAGTGACCACGATGGGCAATTGGAAGCCGCACTGCGGCAGAGTATGCTAGAACAACGTCAAATCGGCGACGGCGTACTTCGAGATCGTCGTCCTGGCTCAGATGACCCAGAGATAGCTTCTGACGATGACGAAAATTTGAAAACTGCCGTTGAAATTTCACAAGCTTTCGCTGCTGAAAAGCATGTAGCGGAGAGCGACGAGGGCTTACACAAGGCCCTGGAGGAATCAAAAGAGGCTCATGAGTCACATGAGCAAAGGTTAGCGAAGGCACAGACTGAAGAACAAATAGTTCTCGAGTACGTCAAGAAGCAGAGCGAAGCAGAGAAGTAATACCGAAAGTCTAAGCACTTTGATACAACATTGCCTTTCGAGGTACAGTAACGTGCTTATGCAGCCCAAGACTATGAAAACACGATGTTATCTACCTAAAGAGTAGCACTGTAGCGCTGTGTATATGCTAAAGAATGTAAATTACATGACTTTTAGCCTACATCAATGCTTTATATCTTTTTGTTCAATGTGCAGTCACATCGACAAACAGCACATAGTACGAGCGCATAAACTGTTTGTATGATCAAGAAATTAATAACAATAATAATAATAGATTCATACACTCTTGTGACATCGGTTAGGCCGACTCATGAGGGATAACTATGCTACAGTATGTGTGTCGAGTGAACAAAACCCTCTGAGGTAGAAAATCGCTCGCTGTCTATGCGGCTGCTACACGCTGCCGAAACAATAAGACTGAGACTATGTATCGAATTTGTTCGCGATGATCACATTGTCGAGGGATAGGGTACAGGTGCGGTATAGGGAGCTTCGTAGAAGCAACAGGATGAGCAAACAACGAACACATGCAATGGTCGCTCTAGTAGATAAGTAGATCTAGGAGGTAGGCTAGATACAGATAGGTAGATAGATGAATGAATAGATGGAAGGTCGGGTCGAGTCGGGTAAAGAAGAAGAAGAAAACTCCGCTCGAGGAACCTCTATAAGTAGTGACCAATATCCCTGTTCAGTAAGCTCTCGAGGTGTGAGGCTTCGCCCCACGACATTCTTCCCCCATTCATTTAATGCTCGTCTCTTGAGCATCAACCTGACCGTTTGATGATATCAGCGAGGCGAAGGCGGAAGCGAAGCGGAAGCGGAAGGCGAAGGCGAAGATATAGAAAAAACTCAAGCAGAGTGACAAGAAGCGAAGATATTGAATAGCTAGTAGGCTGATAGCTAAATAATCAGGTATTCGAAGGCGAAGATTTAGACATTTACTAGCCAGTAGATCAATAGCTAGAAGACGAGGTATTCGAAGGCGATTTAAATAATGACTAGTCAGTAGGTCAATAGCTAGATGAAGAGATATCTAAGAACGAAAGCGAAGATATTGACTAGTCAGTAGATTGATAGCTAGAAGACGAGATATTCGAGAGCGACGATTTAGACAATGACTAGCTAGTGAATCAATAGCTAGAGAATCGATAGCTAGAGAATCAATTTTTCGAGAGTAGACTTTTGAAGTAAAGATATTCGCTGAGATGACTTCGAAGAAGATAAACTGCGAAGCAGAGACGATTCAAGCTTAGATAGAATCAGAGCAGAGCTCTCAGTAACTCTTGCTATATGATTGAATGCAAAATATATGACGTGACTTTGTAAAGAATAAACTGCGAAGCAGAAGATAATGAAAGATTTAGATAATTGCATGATCTTACAAAGTAGTAGATGAGCTACTTTGTCATCAAATATTCAACATTATAGTTTCTTATTTTCTTTATTTTCTTGTTTTCTTGTTTTCTTGTTTTCTTATTCTTTTATTTTTGTGTTAGAGACCTGCCTAAAGCGAGTCAGATAAAGATGTCATTTAACTAGAAGATAAATGCTAAGAAAGAAAGATAGCTACAGGAAAGAAGCTGACTACATATGTGTGTTTCTCAGTCGACGCTAGACTCAATAGAAACTAGTCAAGATGATGAAGCAAGAATAAATCTGACAAGACTAGAAGATTGAGTTTGACAAGACTAGAATCGTGACATTATTTCTCTTCTTCGACGATTCATGTTTGCATGAATGTATTTTCTGCTTGACTCAATTGATTGCTCAATCATGATTTCACAAACTCAGATCTGTTAAATTGTGATTGATTGAATTATCAATTAGCATGATTTGTTTGAGTATCAAATATGAAAATCATCAATGATCTTCTGAGCATTCATAAATTCATCATCATCAGCGTTGTATCAATTGAGATCATTGTCATAATCATTTCATTTGACTTTATACTGAAGTCATCTTTGATATCAACAAGAATTTAATATATCATTGATTTTTCATTCGTTTTCGTCGTTTATTACTATTAAATCTGAGAATTCATTCTTTTGATTGAACAAGAAATCATTGATGACAGAACAAAGTAAATCAGAATGAAATACATTATGAATATGCATAAACTTTGATAATTTCAGTTTATATAAAAAGTCAATGAGATTTAAATTGATGAAAGAATTAAGCATTTTGTCATTTAACTTCTTGAAAGATTTCACTGTAATAATGTTTCTTTCATTCAGAAACATCTTTGATTCAATTTTATAATCAACTTCTTTTCTATGTTTATTGACTTGTTTCATCATTTGTTCTTGTGTTTTGACTAGTGATTCATGAGCAAACTTCAGTGTTTTATTCATATATTCAGATATATTCTTGACTTTAATCATCTGCAAGCATTTACAAGAACTTTCATATTCAATGACATTGAATTCAAAGCTCATATAAGAATGAAAGTCTTTGTTTAAAAAGAAAGAAGTTAAGAAAATAATTGAGAACAAAGCATTATTGTCAATGAATTCAATCATGAGTAGTAACTTAGTTCAGTCATTCTGCATGTATGAACAGAAGAATTAAAAATATCTTTCAATGTTTTGATTAACTTGTTCACTTTGATCATTGATCTGAGAGTGATAAACTGTGAAAAGTTGAAGATTAATGTTTAGTCTTTTGCAAAGCGACTTTCATAAAATGAAGATAAATTGAGAATCTCGATTTGAAATAATGAAATTGAGTAAATCATGTATTTGATATATTCATTGAAGCATTAACTCAGCTGTTTTTTCTGCTGTGATCTTCTCATCATCAGTAAAGCAAGAAATATAATGTCATTTCTTTAACAGTTTACATATCATTATTAGTATGATATTTTTGTCTTTCAAAGAAAATAAGTTAATGATAAAATTCATAACTATGTTTTTTCATTGCTGTTTAAGTATGAGTAGAAAATGTAGTAGTTCATTGAATTTATTTTGAAAAGTCTTTGATTGCTGACAAATGTAGCAGTTTCAAATATATCAATCTATTATCTTTTGCATTGAAGATTAATAGTAGTATCTTCTTATAATCTTTAGACAATAGCAAGAATGATGATGAAAATGAAGCTGCTAAAGCAGTTTAAAATAACAAGAATATTCATTCTTTAACATGCAATCATTGCAAACAAATTTGATACATAGTTTCAGTTTTATTGTCTTGACTGCGTGTAGCAGTTGTATAAACAGCGAGCGATTTTCTACCTCAGAGAATTTTGTTCACTTGACACACATAGCATAAAGTCTCTTATGAGTCGATTTAATCAATGTCACAAGAATGTATGAATTTATTATTATTATTATTGAATATAATCAATGAATATTGAGCGAAAATATGAAAGATGTCTTAAAGCTTATAGAAGCTTTTGAAACAAGACTGAAACATGAGCGAAAAGCATAAACTCATTATTAGAAAAGAAGAATCATTGTATTATAATAGTTTCGCTCTTTAATGAAATGATTACATATGTAAATCAACAGATAGAAGAAAAAAGCGCAAAGATGCTCAAATGCATTTGACAAGAAAGCGCAATCATCATGACATAATAAACATCACGCAATCATTACTTTATTAAACATCTCTCACATGAAGTAAGATTGCAGATTTCTTCTTCTTTTTCATTGTCAGATTTACATTGAGATGTGAAGATAGAAATTCAAAAAATGACAGATTGTACTAAAATATATCAGAACAATTAAAAACATTGACAAAATGATATATAATTAAGATTAAATGTATCACAAAGTGCTTTACATTCAGAATTTCTCTGATAATGTCATTAATAATTATCATTTCTTTAAGAATGAGCTTTTAAATCTTTAAAGACTTAAGTTTATGAGTTTTCTTAAGATGATTCTTTATACATATTACTGTTATCAATTTCTTGTAAAGAATTTTCTGATGAGCAGTGAATGTTTTCAGAGTGATGTTCTCTTCTTTATTCTTAATTGCATTATCATGAATTTTCTGCAAATGAAAGAATTTATTAATAGTTGAAATGCAGATGTCGAGAATTTAAACATTGAATCATGAGTGTCATATAAGTATATTCATTACGATACAGAAACTTTCATTACTTGCACAGTGAACACACTTCTTGTACATTGTTTTTCTTTAAAAAATGACATCACACAGCAATGCTTTATTCTTGATGTGTAAAACTTAAGTACACTTTATATAAATCATTATATCTAGAACTTTGAAATCAGTAACGCTTTTTTTGCTTATTTCAATCATTGACAGTTGAAAAGCATCAGTAATGACATCAAGAAGTTGAATAAGTGTTGAAATCATGTCTAGATCATTCAATCAAAGAGACTCGAGACTGATATGTATGTATTGCTCTTTAGAGATAGCTATAACAAGACATTAAGAATACAGAAGAGAAAGAGTGCAAGCTCTTCTATAAATAATGACTTGAGACTGCGCTAGACTCGATACAGATGTGATGTAATATGTCAGATGTGTTTGTCTAAAAGAATGATGAAAGAAGTGAATGAAGAAAGTGCTGAACAACAAAAAGAAGTGCTGAAAATGACTCAAAGAGTTCAACAGAAATGCGCTAGATTCAAACTAGACATAGCATCATGACTTGCTTTAATCAAATTGATTAGAATTAAATCTGAACTCTGATCAATTCAGACATGTTTGTAACATTATCTTCTTCTTTGAACATTCATGTTTGCATAAATAGAAAAGAAATAAAAGCAAAAAAAATTCATCATGTTTTCAATTTAGTGCAACTTATTTGAGTATAGCTTGTGAAATTCATTCAAAACTTTCTTCAAGTCATTGAATTTTTCTTTATCAACATAGTATCATTCATCATCACAATCTATCTCAATTCATTTAATCTTGTATTGTAGTCTTTCTTTATATCGTCTGAAGTTCAATATATCGTTTACTTTTCAATGCTCTTCATTCTCTTCAATGATCATTGATTTAAAGAGTTCAGAATGTTGTCTCAATAGAAAGTCATTTGATGAAGACTGTAGACACTTCAAGCTGAACATTGAATGTATATGCTTCATGCTTCTAGATAGCTGAAGATGATAGAAGATCTCAACTTTGACTGTGATTGAATAAAGATCGAGCTGCTTGTCTTTCAAATCTTTGCATGATTTAGTGATTTTGATGTTTTCGAAAACTAATCAAACTTGATCATTCACTTTATAAATGATGTCTCATCTATGCTTGTTCATCTGAGCTTCAATGATCTGCTTGATCTTTTTCAATTGTTGATGATCAAAGATAAGAAGTTCGCTCATTTGAATGACAATGTCATTAATCTTTCTAACTTCAATACGTTGATGAGTTGTTTTATAATCAGTCGTATCTGAATCAAAACTCATTCAAGAGTGAAAGTCTTTATTGAAGTAGAAAGAAATCATCAAGATAGTCGAGAATATATTGAAATTGTCACTGAATTTCATCATTGAAAGTCATTTAGCTCAGTCATTCTGCATATAATTGCAGTAGATTCGAAGTTCGCGTTCAACATCTTGATTAGCTCGTTTCAACTGATCATCAATCTCTGAATGATAAATTGTTGATAGATTGACTTTGATCTTCAGTCGTTTACAAAGACTTTGTCACATGATTGATATGAACTGAAAGTCTCTATTCGAAACGATAGAACTGAGTAGATCATGAAGTCAATAGACGTTTCATAGCATGATTCATACTGTTTCTTCGATTGAGATGTCATCATCTCTTCAATGACAGAGAACATAGTGATGTTCTTTGAAGAGACGACATATGATCATGCAAATGACGTTATAGTTTTTCGATAGAAATAGCTCAGTAATGAAGTTCATAGCTATATCTTGTTAACGCTGCTGAGAAATCAATAAAGATTGAAGCAAATCATTTGTATCATCTCAAGATGCTTTACTTCGCTGATAAACATGACAGTTTCAAATGTATTGTTGAATAGTTGCTTGATGATCTGATCAATAGTAGAAGCGTTGAACTAGATTAATCATTCATTTAATGTCAAAGTGCAAGATTGATGATTGATTGTGAATCTTTCAAAGCAATTTCGTATGCATTTGTTTTAACATTCATAGTAGACTCTTTTTGAATAGAATGTTGTCAATGATTTGACAGTTCTTTAACTTCATGTCATAAAGCTTCAGTTTGTTTTTGTTCATAGCTTATCAATACTCATTGCATAGTTCATTCTTCTGATTGACTAAGCGTACGCGTTGATAGAGATTGATCTCGTATTCAGATTCGATTTTGAACTCAATTGATAAAACGTTTATTCGATTCGAAATCAGTATAGTCTGAAAACAATCATCTATGTCTTTAGCTGATTCAGAACTATTGATCATCGACATTCTAGTTAAAGCATCAACTTTGATGTTTATTTTGTCTGATTGAAAGATAATCTGAAAGTTAAACTTTAATAGAATATTTAGATAGTTCGCTTGTTTTCGAGTCAGCTGTTTGTTTTTCATAAAGATCTTCAAAGTCTAATGATCAGTAAACATCTGAATAAATAGCTCAGTATCTTCTAGTTCAAGTCATCAATGTTTGAAGCATCAAATGATAGCTAGCAATTTTTTGTCATAGATGTGATAATTGCATTCAGCTAAAATCATGCTTTTGCTATAGAAGACTATCGAGTGAAGCACACTCTCGTCATTGTACTAAGATAGTATGTCGTCTTTTATATAGTTGAATGCATTGATTTTCAAAATAGCTTGATGTTTGACATCGAAATGACGTAGAACTGAGATCGAGCTGATCTGCTTCTTCAGATTGTCAAAGACTTCAATGCAGACTTTATTTCAAACAAAAGATGTGTCTTTTCAAGTCAGCTGAGTGAATGACTTGACTAGTTTCGAAAAGTTCTTGATGAAGCGTTGATAGAAATTGACGAAGTCAATGAAGTCTTGTATCTCTTTTAGATTAGTAGATGTAGCTCAATTTACTATAGCTTTCACTTTGATAAAGTTCATATGAAGATCTTGTTCTGATACTATGACTTTTAAGAAGACTGTTTCTTCTACATTGAATTTGCACTTTCAAATATCTATCTGCAGATCAGCATCTCATAGACAATCTAGTATCATCTTGACATGTTGTTTATGCTTCTTTTGAGTCTTGCTGTATATGAGAATGTCATCTAAATAAGCTTGACAAAAGTTATTTAGAAAGTCTCATAGAACATCATTCATATATTGCTGAAACGAGATTGAATCATTTGTTAATTCAAATAATAGAATCTTTGATTTGTACGCTTCTAAAGCAATAATGAAGATTGTATAGTTCTTACTATCGAGATGCATACAAAGTTTGTTGAAAGTGAAAATTATATTCAGTTGAGTTAGATGCTTGCAGTCAACGATTTTGTCAATCATCTCATCTATGAGCGATAGAAAGTAGCGATTTCTTTTGATAATGACATTGAGCTTTTGATAGTCGACGCAGAAGCAAAGATTATCATTGATTTTCAGAGTGAATAGAACGAGTGAGAAATATGAGATCTTGCTAGAAGTAATAAAATTCTTTGACAGATTTTCATTCAGATATTTCTTGATCTTCTGAAGCTTGTAGAATAACATTCAATAAGCTTGACATCTAGAAGAAGTGACATCGTTAGTGAGTTCTATCTTATGATCATACGAATGATGAGATGATAGCTTATCGACTTGAGCTCAATCAAACACGTCGAGAAAATTCTGATATTTCAAAGATAGCTTAACTTTGATGTCTTCTAGATTTTGAGCTGATGCATCGATGAAAGCGACGTCTAGAACATTCAGTTCGCATTGAGTGTTGTAGACTATTTCTCTATCAATATCTTCAATCGACATAGCGAAAATCTCGATGCAATTCTTCTTTGATCATTTAATCAGTGCATGAAAAGATGCAGTTCTTACACTGAACATAGAAAAGTTCTTTTTTGAAGCAGTAGAAGTGAGTTGTTGAAGCACTTTGAGAGCTGAACTGATAGAAAAATTTGATGATCGTGATCATTTTGAGTATGAAGCTCTGACTGACATCAAAAAACAGAAATGAGAGCTTCTAATTGATTCAAAAAAACGATGACATCGTTTTGCATATCTAGTAGTATTTCATTTTTGTTCATTCAGAACTTTTCTAATATGACGTCATGATGATTTATATCAGCTATTAACATTGAAACAGTCAATTTCTTATGACTTTCGACTGTGAGATTGAGTAGAATTTTATGAATAATGATTTTCTTTGTCAGCTTTTCGTCATATTCTCTTATTAACTTCTCTTTAGCTAGTCGTATGAGTTGAATTTCGAGCTTCTGACATATTTGATTGACTAGCTTTGTATGAATCAAGATGTAGATCGTCAAGTCACTATCTATCAGAGATCATAGCTTGAAGAATTCGTCTTGCGAGAATAGAGTGACATTGACTAGAAATGACTTTTCAAAGTAGTTTTCTTTGATAGATGAAATTTCATCGATTAGATTGCACAAAGAAATGATCTCTATCTCTTTGATGATTCTGAAAGAGATGATTAGTTTTTTGAATCAGACTCTGAATCGAAGTTCAAAGAATGATCAAACTTGTCATCTAATGCATTAATTCTGAAAGATCTATTCAAACACTCTTTAGAAGTATGATCAGACTTATGACATAAAAAGCAGTTTTTGATTAGTAAGTCATTTTCTTTGACGCTAGTCAAAACAGCGTCACGTGATTTTGATTGATCAGTCATCTTCATTTCTATGATTCTATGAGTAGCTTTGACTGATTCTTCAGCGAAGATGATCTGTTTAGTTGTTCAAGCTTTGATCATTGCTTCTCTATTCTTGATCTCTTGAATAGCTCGTTGATCATTATTCAATTGAATGAGATAGAAACGAATTTCTTTCAGAGTACTAAGTTGAATCAATTGAGTTACTCAAGCGAATTGAAGTCGAAGATTTATTTTATTCTTTAGATTAATGATCAGCTGTTTTTCTTGATAGTCTAGATAGAAGAATAGTCGTTGAAATTGAGTATAAAACTTGCTGAATTTCTTCTGTTCTTGAATCAAGTTGTAGTAGTTTCTACGAAAGTTGACTTCTTTATCTGAATCATTGAACAACTGAGCTAGCTCTTTCAAAAGCTTATCGATGATCTTGTAGAGATTGAAACAATCACGTTCGCGTCTTGACTGAGTGATCTCAGCTGCATCATCGAATAATCTGAAATGTACGTAGCTCAGCTTGACTCGTTCACTTGAAAAGAGATCAACGTTGATTTCTAGCTTGTTCTGAACTTTTTCATATCAGTTCTTTCAGATAGAGTTTTTTTCATCAATGAACAACGAAGAATCGAGTATTTTCTGAAACCTAGAACGCTCAGAGTAGATTGACGATGACGAGATAATCTCTCTAGCTTGTAGTTTAGCTTTCAGCTCTTCGCATCGTTTCTTCAAAGCTTTCATAGTCATAGAAGATGTTATGATTTCAGCGAATGAGTCATTATCTTTGACAATGAAGAATGAAGCTTCGAAATGCTCTTTGAAGAAACGAGACATGAGAAGAAAGAAAGAAGAGATTGAATTGAATGAGTGTTTTAAAAGAAAGAAATCGAGCGAAGAGTGATGCTTAACAATAGAAGATAAAGTTGTTTTTGTTGTTTGATTTGAGAGTTGATTGATTCTCTTGATCGATTTGATTTTCTAGCAATCAACGAAGATTCTTTATCGCTGATTCTATTAATCGAAGTGAACGATGCATACTTAATGAGCTGTAAGTCGTCTAGCAATTCAATCAGTCTCGCTGTTGATTCTATAGACTCTCTAGTGTTGTTCTGTCTTTCAATTGCGTCGATCATCAGATAAATGAATTTCTTTAGACTTGATCTGTCTGAACGAGTATATTGAATGAGTAATGAGTATTTGTATCGTATGATAAACGAGATTCTTAATGTAATGTTGAAATCATGTCTAGATCATTCAATCAAAGAGACTCGAAACTGATATGTATGTATTGCTCTTTAGAGATAGCTATAACAAGACATTAAGAATACAGAAGAGAAAAAGTGCAAGCTCTTCTATAAATAATGGCTTGAGACTGCGCTAGGCTCGATACAGATGTGATGTAATATATCAGATGTGTTTGTCTAAAAGAATGATGAAAGAAATGAATGAAGAAAGTGCTGAACAACGAGAAGAAGTGCTGAGAATGACTCGAAGAGTTCAACAGAAGTGCGCTAGATTCAAACTAGACATAGCATCATGACTTGCTTTAATCAAATTGATTAGAGTTAGATCTGAACTCTGATTGATTCAGACATGTTCATAACAATAAGCAAATCTCATCATTATTCTTTAATTTCGCGAAGTTTGTAAATTTAACAAGATCATTAATGAAGCATCAACAATCATTTCTTTTTTCATCATCTTTTGAATTTTCTCTTTAATAATGAAAATGTACTTGAAAGTTTAAATAGTAAAAGTGATGAGCTTTCAATCAAAATTTGATGACATTTGTATCATCATAAGCAATTCAGCATCAGCAGCATGATAATCATTACATTTAATTAATGTTTTTTAAACAAACTTATGATACTGTTAATTGCAGTAATAATCATGAAATTTTAAGTGTAACATCATTTACTTTCATAATAATTTTGACTCAATTATCAATTAACTTCATCATTTTACAACTTTTTTTGAGCATTATTGCATATTTACAACTCATGATTGTTGCAATTATGCACTTCAAATTAGTCTAACATAGATCATGTCAAACTATCATAAACTAGTATAAGACTGATGTTGACACGCTAGCGATCTAGCGTGTCTTCTTGAATAAAAATCATAACGTGTTGCATCTTCTTTCTTCTTCAGCTTTGAACTTCTAGTTAAAATACATTCATATAATTCACTTTATGCAGACTCATAACATTAGTTCAAAGTTCATAAATCTTGCTATTGATGTGTAAATGATATAAAAACAAGCTACATCACTCAAACTTAAATCAGAATCAAAATTCGAAAATTGAGTTCAGAAAACTCATTAAAAATCAAGAAATTTCTAGAACAGAACAGAAAAACATGAATGCATTGCTTTAAACTAACTCTTTACTGAGCTCGTTGTCAAAACAGAAGAACAGAAGAACATGAATGCATTGTTCTAGAATTAAAATCAGAAATTTCAGTTGAATTTCAATCAGCAATTTTCTACTTACACAATGATTAAAAGCACAGAATTAAAATCAGAATCAGTGAGCATTGCTCATTATGAACTTTGAAATGTTGAAAGAGAATCACTTTTATCACAGAATTGAACAACATCAGAAGAAGAAGATATGAATGCATCATTGAATACAGAAGAAAAGAACATGAACGCGTTGCTTTTTAATCATGAAATGATCAAGATCAGCATCAGCACTGAACTGAATGCTTGAATAAATGCTCATGAAGCAGATGATCTCATTACGTTTATCAAGTACATATATCAACAGCATGACATCAAAATCAAGATTTACAATGACATGATTCAAATGTTGAATGACGTCAACAAGATCAACATTGAATTGAAAGTTATTAACATTGAGTTGAAAGTTACATAAATAACGTTGAACGTTGTTTAAATGTATTTACAGAAAGAAATGAAGAAAAAGAACGTGATTATACATCATTTAGAAGTAACATCAAGTCAACTAAGCACTTTGATTTCAAAAGATTGATTCTCGAAGTTAATTAAATTATCTGACTCATTTTTGTTTAAAGATTTAAGATAAAATGTGAATAATTGATTGTTTTGAATGCAAAACAAGCTGAAGATGAACAAAAATCATTTTTCTATCAAAGAAATGAAGATTGCATATGTGAAAAGTCAAGTCAGTGAAACGATGATCAAATACATAGCACTCAGAATGAAAAACATGATCACGAACTCATTTCTTGAAGCAGAAAAGATATTGTCAATTATAAATAAAATGTATGATGACTTTAATCAATATCACATGATTCAACAACAGTTCTTGAAACTGTATTAAAACAAGATCTTCTTTTATGAATTTTGAATGAAATTTCAGAGACTTAGTGCAAAACTAAAATACAATAATGAAACTTTACTAAATAATCTTCAGCATAAGATTAGCTCAGATTTTTAGTGAGTTATGATTAATGAACAAACTATGAATTTGAATGAATTCATTAACATTTGCATGCAAGTTAACGTTTGATTGATAAAATTGAATGCTTAATCAGCTTTCAAGATATCAACAACTTAAGTCGCTCGCTCTATTACTAGCATCTTGATGATGATCATTACTGCAATCTCAGCTTCAATCTCTGCATGAAAGAAACTCAGAATATTGAACGTTGATTCTGCTAAAGAGAAGTTGTTTTAAAAAAAACTTTGCTTCAAATGCAAAAAATTAAAACATAAAGTACATGATTGTCTTGAATTAGCTCAGATGCATGAAATTGCAGCGAATTTGAAAAATGATCTGTTTTTGTCAAAGTAGTGACTGAGAACAATATACTCATATTTTGCTTCATCAGCATGTCTGATGATTTATTTAATTTCAAGTCATTCACTGTTGATGTCATTTTAAATAGTTTAGAAAAGATATTCAAATTTCTCGCTTTGATATATACTGAAGTCATTGACATGACTTTCATTGATAAATCTTTAATGTTAAAACTATGTGAACACTTTAATATTTAGTCAATATCACTGTCAAAATCAAAATCAATTTGATTGTATGATGAAATCTTTGATTGAAAGTCAATTACACACATTCTGTATACATTGATTATGATATAAGAATACAAGAATGTCAAAAATGATGTTTTTATTAATAACTTGTTTAAATCAGCATAAGATAATCATTGAAAACTTCTGATTAAAAAGAAATTAAATGTTGATAAATTTTACAAATGATTGATTAATATCATTATTGAAAATTCAAACATTGAAATCTGTTGTTTCAAAAGTAAACAGTTAATCAGCATTTTACAAATCTGAATTAAATGAGATTTGCAAAATAAAATGAAAGAACTTAAACTTGATTGTTACATCAATGATCATCTTGAAGAGATTTATGAATTAGAAATCAGTGAATAGATTCATTAAATCTGCTCAATTCATTAAATCTGCTTTCATAGCAAAGCAAAGCACTTAAGTTGATCTCAATCAACTTCATCTTTTTCAATCAATTGAGATAAAGAGACTCATCAATATTATCATGATTGAAGTCATTGTATATCAAACTTTAGTCAAGAATAAGAAGATTAAGATCTTTTTCTTAATCATTAGTGAAATCAACAAAGTGCTTAGCTCAGTCAAAATTTTTGCGAAACTGAATGAAATGATCTTTGTCATGTCATTAAATGAACTGAAGAAGAAGCTTTCAATAGTTTATCATGACTTTCTGAATGTTTTTGATAGAGAAAAGATAATGCAGTTATCTTTGCATTGATCATACAATCATAAGATTAAACTAGAAGAAGAGAATCAACTTTCTAAAAGTTAATTGTATTTTATGTTGAGCTATAAGTTGCAGAAGATCAAAGAGTATTTAAAAGAGAATTTGAAGAAGAAGTTCATCACACTCAGCAAAGCTTCTTTTGCTTCGTCAATACTGTTTGTTGAAGAAGAAGTTCATCACACTCAGCAAAGCTTCTTTTGCTTCGTCAATACTGTTTGTCAAAAAGAAAGATGATAGTCTTTGCTTTTGCATGAACTATTGAAAACTGAATGCTCTGATTAAAAAAGATCATTATTTAATACTCTTGATAAATGTAGTACTACAAAAACAATCACAACGCGCGCAAAGCAAATTTTTGAAAAGAGCAATACAATTAAGACAGAATGAATCTAGAAGATGAATAAACGACGATAAATTGCATGAATTGCAGCAATGCTGATTCAGAGATGATTGCAAGCAACATTGACTCGTCACGAAGAATTAACGTATGCAGAAAGCTTTCAAATTCTTGACATTGCAATTATTGCATTTTTCTCTCAAATTTGTATAAATCTTTCAACATTTCAATCAGATCTTTCGATATTTCAGCTCTTCAACACTCATTATTGCATCAAAATAAATGAAAATAAATTGTTCAAACTGTTACGAGCGTATCAAGACTGATTAGAGCTAGTCGACGATCTAGTCGAAATCTGGTCTAGATCTGGCTCAGGTTTGACTCAGATATGACTCAACACTCTTTTTCTTCCCCAACATTCTTTTCTTTCATCAACATCTTGTTCATCTACATCATCTTCTTTCCGTGTTACAAACACATCTCTTTCGAGCCTAGCGCAGTCTCTGAACATTACATAAATAGAAGCTCTTGTATCAACCTTCTTCTGTATTCTTAATATTCAGTTATAGCTATCTCTAAAGATCAAGCACTATCAATCCTGACCTTCATTGATTGTATCATCTAGGCACGGTCTCAACATTATATTAAGAATCCGTTTACCACACGATATCGATTTCATTATTCATTCAAGATACTCGTCTAGACAGAACGAGTCTAAAGAAATTCATTTACCTGATGATCGATGACAATCGAAAGACAGAACAACACTAGAGGGTTGAATAGAATCAACGGCGAGGCTGTTTGAATTGCTAGACTACTTATTGCTCATTAAGTACGCAAAGTTCACTCGATTACGAGAATCACGATAAAGAATCTTCGTGAATTGCTCAAGAATCAAACCGATCGATAGATTCAACGATAAAGAACCTTCGTTGTTTGCTAGAGAATCAACCAAACCACTCAACAAACAAACCTCATCTTCTTTGTTGAAGATTGAATCTCACCTCATACGTCTTTCTTCTTCAACCGCCGAGCATCGTCATCCGTTCGACCCTCTTTTCAAACAAATCTCATCATGTCTAGTCGTTCGCCTACTGAAGAGCGTTCTGAGAGATTTCGAACTCGTTTCTCTCAAAACTCTGATGCTGATTCATCGAAACCACGAACGAAACCATCAAGTGCTGCGTCATTCATTCATGAAGATGACGAATCATTCGCTGAAACGGTAATACCCCTCGTGTTCTACGAAATCTGAAAGGCTCGAAGCCTAGCCCTTGATAAAGAAACAGATCGACTCTACGAGTTAGATAAACAACAAGAAGACGAAATCAAAGAGTTGAAGACAAGACTTCAAACTAAAGAAAACACTTCTTCTGATTTCATCTACTCTGAGCGTTCTAGATCTCAAAAAATACCTGATTCTTCGCTGTTTACTGATGAAAAGAATTCTACTTGAAAGAACTGATACGGAAAAATTCAGAATAAACTAGAGATCAACGTCGATCTCTTTTCTAATGAACGAGTCAAATTGAGCTATGTACATTCTAGATTATTCGATGACGCAGCAGAGATCATTCAAGCTAGACGCGAACGTGATTGTGTCAATTTCTATAGAATCGTCAAAGATCTTTTGAAAGAGCTAGCTCAGTTGTTCGATGATTCGAATAAGAAAGTCAACTTTCGTAGAGAATACTACAACTTGATTCAAGAATCAAAGAAATTCAGCGAGTTCTATACTCAGTTTCAACGACTATCTTTCTATCTAGGCTATCACGAAAAGCAACTGATCGTCGATCTGAAAGATAAAATACATTCTCGTCTTCGATTCGTTTGAGTAGATCAACTAGTTCAATCTGATTCTCTAAAAGAAATTCGTTTCTACCTGATTCATTTGAATAATGATCAGCGAGCCATTCAAGAGATCAAGAACAAGCTCAAACGCGTCGACGACGTTTCAAAGACTATCTTTCATAGAGCGACTGTTGTCACTCAACCAGTCGATCACTCGAAGTCTGACCATCTAAAGTCGCGCGACGCGATTTTAACTAGCGTCAAAGAAGCAGACATTCTAGTCGAAAGCTGTTTCATATGTCATAAATCAGGTCATAGCTCTAAGAAGTGCTTCGACCGGCCTACTAGAATCAGTGCAGTGAACAAAGAATATGATTGCTTCGATTTCGATTCGAATTTCGATTCAAAAAACTAGTCATCTCTTCAAAAGTCATCGAAGGGATAGAGATTATATCTTTGTGCAAACTAGACGAAATTTTATCGAAAGAGAATTACTTTGAAAAGTCGTTTCTAATTGACGCTCATCTCACCTCTCAGAAACGATCTTTCAGCCTTCGTTCTCTAATAGACAGTGATTCAGCCGTCTACACGATCATACATTTCAATCTAGTCGATAAAGTATGCGAGAAACTGGGAATTCAACCTATATCACTGGCAAAAGAGAAGCTAATAAGAGGTTATGATGGGAAGATATTTAAGAAGGCAATCACTCATAAAATTCTACTCAACCTCATCATCGAAAGTCATAAGAAATTGACTGTATCAATGTTGATAGCTGATATCGATCATCATGAAGTCATATTGAGTAAGTTCTGAATGAACAAAAACGAAATATTACTGAATATGCGAAACGACGTCATTGTTTTTCCGGATCAATTGAATACTTCTATTTCGATTTTTTCGATTTCGCTCAATTCAAAGCATTCAAGTTGGTCGCGATCAACTTCGTTTTCTTCAATCACTCAGACTAAGACTTCTACGATGCTCAAACGACTCGTTTCAACCACTGCTCAGAAAGAGTCATTCTCGATTCAAAGCATAGACGTCGCTTCGTTCAAAACACTGTTGAATCGTTCAAAGAAGAACAAGATCGAAGTTTTTGCTCTATTCATGATGAACATCAATAGAGAAATCGCGTACAATACTCAGTGCGATTTGAACGCTCTAAACGTCTCTTCAATCAATGAAACGACTCAGAATTTAGAAGACATTAAAGCAAAGCTGCTCTCGAAATATCACGAGTTTCTAGATGTTTTTGATCGAGCTCAATCGAATAAACTATCCCCTCATCGCTTCTACAATCATAAAATCGAGCTCACTAGTGATTCAACGTCTTCTCGCTGCCGAGCATATTGAATGTTCTCTGTCAAACTTCTGAAAGTAAAGAAGTATCTGAACGAGAATCTGTCAAAGAAATTCATCACTCTCAGTCAGATCTTCTATTTCTCTTCGATTCTATTCGTTCTCAAAGCAAATGAAGATCTTCGATTCTGCGTGAACTATCGAAAGCTAAATGTCATTTTCAAAAGAAATAGGTATTCTCTATCGCTGATAGACGAGATCATTGATAAAATAGTGAGTTGCAAGCATCTGACTAGATTGAACATCATATCAGCGTTCAACAAACTTCGAATGCATCTCGATAGCGAGAATTACACCACTTTTATCACTGCTTTAAAAGCATATAAATATAAGATGCTATCATTCGAACTGACTAACAGATTGACCTTCTTTCAGCAATATATGAATGACGTTCTATGAAACTTTCTGAACGACTTTTGCCAAGCCTATCTAGATGACATTCTCATCTATAGCAAAATGAGAAAGAAACATAGAAATCACGTCAAACTAGTATTGAAACGACTACGCGAAGCTGAACTGCAGATGAATATTCGAAAGTGCGAATTCGATGTAGAAGAGACTGTCTTTCTAGAAGTCATCGTATCTGAACTAGACCTTCGTATGAATCTCAGCAAGGTGACAGTCATAGTCAGCTGAATCACTTCGATCAATCTAAAAGAAATTCAGAGCTTCGTGAGATTTGTTAACTTCTATCGCCGTTTCATTAAGAACTTCTCGAAGCTAGTCAAATCATTCACTCAGCTAACTAGAAAGAACACGCCTTTTGTTTGAAACGAGATCTGTGTTCAAGCTTTTGACAATCTAAAGAAACAAGTCAGCTCAGCTTCAGTACTTCGTCACTTTGATCTCAAACGACAAGCTATTCTGAAGATCGATGCTTCGAACTATGTAAAAGGTGAAATACTATTTCAGTACGATGACGAGAGAGTTCTTCATTCGATGACTTTCTACAGCAAAAGCATGATTCTCGCTGAAATCAATTATCACATCTATGATAAGAAACTGCTAGCCATTATTCGATGCTTCGAACACTGACGATTCGAGCTGAAATGCACTGAACTATTCATTCAGATGTTCATCGATCATCAGACTTTGAAGATCTTCATGAAAAACAAACAGTTGAGTCGACGACAAGTCAACTATCTGAACATTCTATCGAAGTTCAACTTTCAGATCATCTTTAGATCAGGCAAAACAAACACTAAAGTCGATGCTTTAATCAGAATGTCTCTAGCGAACGTCTCTGAATCAGCTCAGCGTCTTGAAGATTGTTTTCAGACTATTCTGATTCTCGATAGAGTCGATGTTCTATCTGTTGAATCGGAAGCAAATCTCTATCAACGAGTATGTATGATCAATCAAACAGATGAGCTCTGCAGTGAATATAGACAAGCTATGAACGAGAACAAACTCAAATTTCATATCACTAAACTGAAGAACTGCGAAATCATTGACGACGTTCTATTTAGAAAAGGTCTACTGTGAGTCTCTGAGAACATGCACACGAAATTACTACAAGAAGTGCATGATCAATCTTCAACCTCTCACCTCGACAATAGACGAACTATCGACCTAGTTCAGCGTTTCTACTATTGATCAGATCATCGAGCTACTATTCGACGATACATTCGAAACTGTCATGCTTGTCAGCGAAGCAAAGTCTCTAGAAATAGCATCAATGAACTTCATCATTCTCTTCCGATTTCACAGAAACGCTGAAAAGATATAGCTATGAACTTCATCACTGAACTACTTCTGTCAGAAGACTATAACGTCATTTGCATCATCATATGTCGTCTCATCAAAGAACGTCACTATGTTCTCTGTCATTGAGAAGACGATGACACCTCAGTCGAAGAAACGATTTGAATCATGCTATGAAACGTCTATTGACTGCATGATCTACTCAGTTCTATTGTTTCGAACAGAGACTTTCAATTCATATCGACTATGTGAAAAAGTCTTTGCAAGCGACTGAGAATCACAGCTAGTCTATTCACAGCCTATCATTCTGAGATCGACGATCAATCGAAACGAGTCAATCAGAACGTCGAACGCGAACTTAGAATCTACTGCAATTACATGCAGAACAACTGAGTCAAATGAATATCTATGATGAAATTCAGCGACAATTTCAATATCTTCTCGATCACTTCAATGATTCTCTTCTACTTCAATAAAGAATTTCATTCTCGAATGAGTTTCGATTCAGATACGACTGACTACGAAACAACTCGTGAACGACTTGAAGCTAGAAAAGCAGACGATATTGTCATTCAAATGAAAGAGCTACTGAGCTTCGACCGTCAACAATTGAAAAAGACGAAGCTGATCATCGAAGTTCAGATCAATAAACATAGACGAAACGTCACATATGAAGTAGGTAACTGAGTTTGACTATCTTTCAGAAACGTCAAGACAACGAGACTCTGCAAAGATTTGAAAGATAAACAGCTAGATCTCTATCAAATCACTGCTAAAATAGATACCTTCTATCATCTTCGTCTATCAGTCAGCATGAAGCATCTGCATCCGATATTCAGCTCGAAGCTACTACGGCCGTATTCAGAAGATCTTCTACCAAGACAACATTCAGAATCATTCAGGTCAATCACTATCGAAGACGATGAACACTGAGAGATAGACGATATATTGAACTTCAGACGCTATCGAGGCTGAATACAGTACAAAGTCAAATGAAAAGATCTAGATAGAAACAACGAATGATACTATGTCGATAAAGGGAAATTCGATGACTCAGAGAAAGTTTTGAACGAATTTCATAAGCTATATTCAAGCAAATCGCGCTAAATATCGGAATAACTATCAACAAAAGCGAGCAAAGAAACTACATTCATGCGAACATGAATTTTCGAAGGGGGAAGTAATGTTACGAGCGTACCAAGACTGATTAGAACTAGTCGACGATCTAGCCGAAATCTGGCCTAGATCTGACCCAGATTTGACTCAGATATGACTCAACACTCTTTTTCTTTTCCAACACTCTTTTCTTTCACCAACATCTTGTTCATCTACATCACCTTCTTTTCGTGTTACAAACACATTTCTTTTGAGTCTAGCGCAGTCTCTGAACATTACATAAATAGAAGCTCTTGTATCAATCTTCTTCTGTATTCTTAATATTCAGTTATAGCTATCTCTAAAGATCAAGCACTATCAATTCTGACCTTCATTAGTTGTATCATCTAGGCACGATCTCAACACAAACTTTTTCGCTTATATTGATGTGTTTTCAGCAGCTCAGCAGTTATGATCGATTCTTTAATCTTTGCTCTTCGCTTCAAAATATTACGACTTCTGCTACTTTATTGATGTTTCAAAGCTATCGCTCAAGAGATTCACTGTCACTTTGATATCATTTATAGATTTCAGGTGAATCTCTTCATGTATGACTCTTTCTTTAAACCTCAGTTTCGTTCAAAGAATGCTTCTTGAAAGATCTTTTTAGTCGTTGAAGACTCTCTAATTACATATCTGAAGCAACAGTTATAAGTCATGCAGAAAAAGATGATGTAATTTCTATGAAAGAAGTGAGATATACATGTTCATAAATTCACGATATTCAGAATTCTGAAGAAGAGAAGCTGAAGTAATAAAAAGAAACAGCATGTGAACATCAGACAGAATGTTGAACTATGATTAAACTGAGTTGCAGATCTGCTTCATCTAACTGTCAAGCAGCTTGTCTTCGTTGATGAGACTCTGTTCAACAAGACTACGAGATGACGTCATCAAGTTTATGCATCAGTTGATGAGTCAGCTCACTATCAAGTTTATAGAAAGAGAGAGCATTGCTGAAGTGTTCTTTCAACTTACATGATAAATGACTATTTACTCTGTATTGATATTTGTGAAGATTGATTCAATGATAAGACTTTCTTTCAATAACTAGCAAATGAACTGCTATCTCTATGCAGTCTCTTTTCAACTTCAAAGAGTGTAATCATCATGAATAACATCAGCATACACTGTAACACTCGTATTGAGAAACTCATTATCTCACATGAGTGTGAAATATGATATTTATCATCATACTCTTTGAACTTCAATTTCATTAAGCTCAGTTTCAATGTGTTAAAGATCTGAGTCAGATGACATTTTAAGAAAATATGATCTCATTTTGAAGACATCTTTGATGAATTTCTTCATTATGCTGTTGAAAGAAGCAGATGTGATAAATTTTCAAGACATTATTTCAAGCATAACGTTGAAAATTATATCTTTGAAGCTGATATTAAAGTTTTGAAAAGAAATCTTGAAGCTGATACTATAGAATTTGATTAGTAGTGTATAAATAACTTCATTTTCATCTATTTGAGTCTGTTTTTGATGCAATAATAAATGTTAAGTGAGTTTGAATGAATTGAAATGTCAAATAATTTATACAAAATAAATGAAAGACGTGATGTCAAGAATTTGAAAGCTTTCTGCATATGCTAAAAACAGCAACATGAAGTTGAAAAGCTTACGCAATAATAAGAAGTATGTTGCTAATATTATTGATCTTCTAATACAAACATCAACGTTAGAGAAAGAGAAGAGCAAAGATCATTCATGAAAAGAAGTAGCAGTGAAGCTGATGCGTTGTCTTCAACTTGAATCAGAAGAAAAACATCATATGACTCAGAATGCATTTATCGCAAAGAATGTATAGAAACTGAAAACATCAGTTCAACTACTAAGCAAGCAGTTACAAATGTAGAAAAATACGCGTTTCTCATTGAAAATCATGTCATAAATAAACATGACAAGAGAAGAATTATCAATGAGAGAGCAACGTTTCAGAGAAAAATCGTCATCGCTTTGCAAGAAATGCAAAGTCATGATAAAGATAGCAGACAGAGAAGAAATAAAGAAGATGCAGAAGAAGATCATCAAGCAAATTCTTCAGAAAATAGCAGACGTGTCAACAAGTCAACAAAATCTGATCATGTCTCTTTGCAAGCTGAGTAGCGAAAACATTTTTCTTCATGCAATCAGCTCAGATGCATGAGCAAATCTGAAAAAGACTTAAGAATGAGCAAAAGAAATTGCAAACTTGATGTGCATATTATGATAAACATTTGCAGTGCTGACACATGAAATGCACACTACAATCAACATAAACAATCAGAAGAAAGTCATTAGAAAGTTGATAAAGAATAACGTAAGACTTCATGAGAATCTGAAGATTCTAAGAATAGTCTGACTCAAGAAAGTAGCAAAGAGTGAAAAGACTCATTCATCACTCATCATAAAAATAGCAATTGAAACGATGATGAATCAACTGATGAACATGAGTATGTTAAATGCATATCATGAATGCACATGTGAACTGTTCAAGAAGAACTGTTGTATCACACAGTGCTTCAGATGTCAAGAATTTGATCATATGATCAGATTTTGCAAAAAGAATCAACGCTGCATCAAGTGTGCAGATAAACATCACATCAAGAAATGCATGACATTTTTAAATAAAAGATGTTGCACTAACTGCAATGAAAATCACGAACTTTGAAGACACATCTATCTCAAATGATGACAGCAGATGAAACAAGCATTTGAAATCTTGTTATGAACGTATCAAGATCAATAAGACTGAACAAGACTAGTCAAAATCTGACTTAGATCTGACTCAGATTTGACTCAGATATGACTCAACATCTTTTTTCTTTCTCAACATTCTTTTCTTTCATCAACATCTTGTTCATTTACATAATTTTCTTTTCATGTCACAAACACATTTCTTTCAAGTTTAACACAGTCTCTGAACATTATATAAATAAAAGCTTTTGTATCAATCTTCTTCTATATTCTTAATATTCAGTTATAGCTATTTTTAAAGATCAAGCACTATCAATTCTGATCTTCATTAATTGTATCATTTAAACATGATTCTGACATTATATTAAGAATTTGTTAATCACATGATACTGATTTCATTACTCATTCAACATACTTGTACAGATAGAATGAGTTTAAAGAAATTCATTTATCTGATGATCAATGACAATCAAAAGACAGAACAACACTAGAGAATTGAATAGAATCAACGACAAGACTGTTTAAATTGCTAGACTACTTATTGCTCATTAAGTATGCAAAGTTCACTTGATTATGAAAATCACGATAAAGAATCTTCGTGAATTGCTTAAGAATCAAATCGATTGATAGATTCAATGATAAAGAATCTTCGTTGTTTGCTAAAGAATCAATCAAATCAATCAACAAATAAATCTCATTTTCTTTGTTAAAGATTAAACATCACTTCATACATCTTTCTTTTTCAATCATCAAGCATCATCATTTGTTCAATTCTCTTTCAAACAAATCTCATCATGTTTAGTCATTCATTTACTGAAGAGCATTCTGAAGAATTTCGAAATCATTTCTTTTACATTTCTGATGCTGAATCACGAACGAAATTATCAAGTGCTGCATCATTCATTCACGAAGATGATGAATCATTCGCTGAAATGATAATACTTTTTGTGTTTTACGAAATTTGAAAGACTTGAAGTCTAGCTCTTGATAAAGAAACAGATCAACTTTACGAGTTAGATAAACAACAAGAAGACGAAATCAAAGAGTTAAAGACTAAACTTCAAGCTAAAGAAAATACTTCTTCTGATTTTATCTATTTTGAGCGTTCTAGATCTCAAAAAATATCTGATTCTTCGCTGTTTACTGATGAAAAGAATTCTACTTGAGAGAATTGATACGGAAAAATTCAGAATAAACTAGAGATCAACATTGATCTCTTTTCTAATGAATGAGTCAAATTGAGCTATGTACATTCTAAATTATTCAATGATGCAGCAAAGATCATTCAGACTAGACGCGAACATGATTGTGTTAATCTTTATAAAATCATCAAAGATTTTTTGAAAAAGCTAACTCAGTTATTTGATGATTCAAATAAGAAAGTCAATTTTCATAGAAAATACTACAACTTGATTCAAGAATCAAAGAAATTCAGTGAGTTTTATACTCAGTTTCAACAACTATTTTTCTATCTAGACTATCATGAAAAGCAACTGATTGTTGATCTGAAAGATAAAATACACTCTCATCTTTGATTTGTTTGAGTAGATTAACTAGTTCAATTCGATTTTCTAAAAGAAATTCGTTTCTATCTGATTTATTTGAATAATGATCAATGAGTCATTCAAGAAATCAAGAACAAAATCAAACGCATCAACAACGTTTCAAAGACTATCTTTCATAGAGCAACTGTTATCACTCAACAATCATTCAATTATTTGAAATCTGATCATTTAAAGTCGTGCGACGCGATTTTAACTAGCGTTAAAGAAGCAGACATTCTAGTCGAAAGCTGTTTCATATGTCATAAATCAGGTCATAGCTCTAAGAAATGTCTCGATCAATCTACTAAAATCAATGCAGTGAACAAAGAATATGATCGCTTCAATTTCAATTTGAATTTCGATTCAAAAAACTAGTCATCTCTTCAAAAGTCATCAAAAAGATAGAGATTATATCTTTATGCAAACTAGATGAAATTCTATCGAAAGAGAATTACTTTGAAAAGTTATTTCTAATTAATGTTCATCTCATCTTTCAGAAACAATCTTTCAGTCTTTGTTCTTTAATAGACAGTGATTCAGTCATTTACATGATCATACATTTCAATCTAGTCAATAAAGTATGCGAGAAACTGAAAATTCAATCTATATCACTGACAAAAGAGAAGCTAATAAGAGATTATGATGAAAAGATATTTAAAAAGACAATCACTCATAAAATTCTACTCAATCTCATCATTGAAAGTCATAAGAAATTGACTGTATCAATGTTAATAGCTGATATCAATCATTATGAAGTCATATTAAGTAAGTTCTGAATGAATAAAAACGAAATATTACTGAATATGCAAAACGACGTCATTGTTTTTTAAATCAATTGAATACTTCTTTTTCGATTTTTTCGATCTCGCTCAATTTCAAGCACTCAAGTTGTCTGCGATCAACTTCATTTTCTTCAATCACTCAGACTAAGATCTCTACGATGCTCAAACGACTCATTTCAATCACTGCTCAGAAAGAGTCATTCTCAATTTAAAGCATAAACATTGCTTCATTTAAAACATTGTTGAATCATTCAAAGAAGAACAAGATCAAAGTCTTTGCTCTATTCATGATGAACATAAATAGAAAAATCATGTACAATACTCAGTGCAATTTGAACGCTTTAAACGTCTCTTCAATCAATGAAATGACTCAGAATTTGAAAAATATTAAAGCGAAGCTGTCATTAAAATATCATGAGTTTCTAGATGTTTTTGATTGAGCTCAATCAAATAAACTACTCTTTCATCGCTTCTATGATCATAAAATTGAACTCATCAGTGATTTAATGTTTTCTTGCTGTTGAGCATATTGAATGTCTTTTGTCAAACTTCTGAAAGTAAAGAAGTACTTAAACGAGAATCTGTTAAAGAAATTCATCACTTTCAGTCAGACTCTCTATTTCTTTCTCGTTCTATTCACTCTCAAAGCAAATGAAGATCTTTGATTCTGCGTAAACTATTAAAAGCTAAATGTCATTTTCAAAAGAAATAGATATTCTCTATTGCTGATAAATGAGATCATTGATAAAATAGTGAATTGCAAGCATTTAACTAGATTGAACATCATATCAGCATTCAACAAACTTCAAATGCATCTTGATAGTGAGAATTACATCACTTTTATCACTGCTTTAAAAGCATATAAATACAAGATGTTATCATTCAAACTGACTAATGAATTGATCTTCTTTCAGCAATATATGAATGACATTCTATGAAACTTTCTGAACGACTTTTGTCAAGTCTATCTAGATGATATTCTCATTTATAGCAAAATGAGAAAGAAACATAAAGATCACGTCAAACTAGTATTGAGTCAACTACGTGAAGCTGAACTGCAAATGAATATTCAAAAGTGCAAATTTAATGTAGAAGAAACTGTCTTTCTAGAAGTCATTGTATCAAAACTAGATCTTCATATGAATTTCAGCAAAGTAACAGTCATAGTCAGCTGAATCACTTTGATCAATCTAAAGAAAATTCAGAGCTTCGTGAAATTTGTTAACTTTTATCATTGTTTCATTAAGAACTTCTTGAAGCTAGTTAAATCATTCACTCAACTAACTAGAAAGAATACATCTTTTGTTTGAAACAAGATCTGTGTTCAAGCTTTTGACAATCTAAAGAAACAAGTCAGCTCAGTCTCAATACTTCGTCACTTCAATCTTAAATGACAAGCTATTCTGAAGATTGATGCTTTGAACTATGTAAAAGATGAAATACTATCTCAGTATGATGATGAGAAAATTCTTCATTCGATGACTTTCTACAGCAAGAGCATGATTCTCGCTGAAATCAATTATCACATCTATGACAAGAAACTGCTAGTCATTATTCAATGCTTCGAACACTGATGATTCAAGCTGAAATGCATTGAACTACTCATTTAAATGTTTATTGATCATCAGACTTTGAAAATCTTTATGAAAAACAAACAGTTGAGTCAATAACAAGTCAACTATCTGAACATTCTATTGAAGTTCAACTTTCAGATCATCTTTAGATCAGACAAAATAAACACTAAAGTTGATGCTTTAATCAGAATGTCTCTAGTGAACATTTTTGAATCAGCTTAACGTCTTGAAGATCATTTTCAGACTATTCTGATCTTTGATAAAGTTGATGTTTTATCTGTTGAATTGAAAGCAAATCTCTATCAATGAATATGTATGATCAATCAAACAAATGAGCTCTGCAGCGAATATAAACAAGCTATGAACGACAACAAGCTCAAATTTCATATCACTAAACTGAAGAACTGCAAAATCATTGACAACATTCTATTTAGAAAAGATCTACTGTGAGTTTCTGAGAACATGCACACGAAATTACTACAAGAAGTGCATGATCAATCTTCAATTTTTTATTTTGACAATAAATGAATCATTGATTTAGTTCAGCGTTTCTACTATTGATCAGATGATTGAGCTACTATTTAATGATATATTCAAAACTGTCATGCTTATCAGCGAAGCAAAGTCTTTAGAAATAGCATTAATAAACTTTATCATTTTCTTTTGATTTCACAGAAACGCTGAAAAGATATAGCTATGAATTTCATCACTGAACTATCTCTGTCAGAAGATTATAACATCATTTGCTTAATCATATGTTATTTCATCAAAGAATATCATTATGTTTTCTGTCATTGAGAAGACAATGACATCTCAGTCAAAGAAATGATTTGAATCATGCTATGAAACGTCTATCGACTGCATGATCTACTCAGTTCTATTGTTTCAAACAGAGACTTTCAATTCATATTGACTATGTGAAAAAGTCTGTGCAAGCGACTAAGAATCACAGCTAGTCTATTCACAATTTATCATTCTGAAATCAATGATCAATCGAAACAAGCAAATCAAGACATTAAACGCGAACTTAGAATCTACTGCAATTACATACAAAATGACTGAGTCAAATGAATATTTATGATGAAATTCAGCGACAATTTCAATATCTTCTCAATCATCTCAATAATTCTCTTCTACTTCAATAAAGAATTTCACTCTTGAATGAGTTTCAATTCAGATACAACTGACTATGAAATGACTTGTGAACGATTTAAAGCTAGAAAGACAGATGATATTGTCATTCAAATGAAAGAGTTACTGAGCTTCAATTGTTAACAATTGAAAAAGATGAAGCTGATCATCAAAGTTCAGATCAATAAACATAAATGAAACATCACATATGAAGTAAATGACTGAGTTTGACTATCTTTCAGAAACATCAAGACAACAAGATTCTGCAAAGATTTGAAAGATAAACAGCTAAATCTCTATCAAATTACTGTTAAAGTGAGTATCTTCTATCATCTTTATCTATCAGTCAGCATGAAGCATTTGCATTCAATGTTCAGCTTGAAGCTACTATGATTGTATTCAGAAGATCTTCTATCAGAATAACATTCAGAATCATTCAGATCAATCACTATTGAAGATGATGAACATTGAAAGATAAATGATATATTGAACTTTAGACGTTATCAAGATCAAATACAGTACAAAGTTAAATGAAAAGATTTAGATAGAAATGACGAATGATACTATGTTGATAAAGAGAAATTCGATGATTCAGAGAAAGTTTTGAACGAATTTCATAAGCTATATTCAAGCAAACTGCGCTAAAATATTGAAATAACTATCAACAAAAATGAGCAAAGAAACTATATTCATGCAAACATGAATTTTTGAAGAAAAAGATAATGTTACAAACATATCAAGATCAATAAGACTGAACAAGACTAGTTGAGATCTGATATAAATCTGACTCAAATTTGATTCAGATATGACTCAACATCTTTTTTCTTTCATCAACACTCTTTTCTTTCATCAACATCTTGTTCATTTACATCATTTTCTTTTCATGTCACAAACACATTTCTTTCAAGTTTAATGCAATCTCTGAACATTACATAAATAGAAGCTTTTGTATCAATCTTCTTCTATATTCTTAATATTCAGTTATAACTATCTTTAAAGATCAAGCACTATCAATTCTGATCTTCATTGATTGTATCACTATTGAGCATCATCTTCGTTTGAATGAATATATATTATATGTATTTGAGCAAACTCGACGATTTCTGACGATCTTCAGAGCTAAAATTTGCTTCGAAAGTCGCTCTGAGATGTCAAGCACTTTCTCTATCTAAGCGACTGAGTCTATGAAGTGAGTGAGTGAGGCAAAAGCGCGTTTCTGACTGAATTCTAAGAAATGAAGAAACAGAAAGAGATGATGAGAAAAACAGAAGAGAAAATGATCTATTTATTCTCTTTTCCCTGCTTAATCTTCTTGTTCTCTAGCGATCGACATTAATCAAGTCAAGTCGACTAGCAGTCATCTTCGCTTGTTGATAGTCTTCAGTCAAGCTGAATCTTCTATCGAGCATCATCTTCGTTTGAACGAATATATATTATATGTGTTTGAGCAAACTTAATGATCTCTGATGATCTTCAGAACTAAAATTTGCCTCGAAAGTCGCTCTGAGATGTTAAGCACTCTCAAACTTCAGAAACGTTGATACGAAGTATCAAGATCGACAAGAGCTGATTCTAGTTGACTGATTGAAAGTGACTATCTTTGATGTCTTCTAGAGACATTTAGTATGTAGCTAGAATAAGCTTCAATGTATAAGCAATAGCTGTCGAACTTTCATCTCTCTAGCAGCTGAATTTCATTCTTCGAAAGCTCTGCTTAACGAGCTGAGATAGCAGCATCTCGACGAAAGAAGTAATCTGAGTAGCGATCTTCTATGCTCAGTGTGACTAGCGTTCTACGCAGAATCTCGATGACGTGAATTCGTGTGTATGAATATTCTGAGTCAAACAGAGACGTCAGCAGAGATGCAGAAAACTTTGAAAACAGATTGACGAGTGAGTGTTTAACGCACGCTTCGTCGTCGATGACAGCGATGATCAATGTCATCTCACGTCTGAAAGAATCGATTTTGAAGCTCGATAAAATGAGTTGCAAAGAGTCATTCTGAAAGATAATTGAACTTCTGATTAAATGTTACTGTTTGAAGTCAGATGTTCTATTCGATTGACTTCATGTGAACTCGCTCATGCGCAGAAAGCTCGCAAACGTCAGGCAAAATGACGCATGTCATGTTGCTTCTTCAATGATAGATTGATCAAATTGACGTAGCAATAGTAGCAGTAGATTTCGTGTTATAAATCTTTGCTTGCAAGTCTGATCATCATCTTGAAGTCTTCGAATTTCGACTATGATTCGCTGTAATGTAAGATAATGAAATGTCTCGATCTCAATATCAGAATATTCAACGTCAATGTGATGTAATTGTAAATTAATGAAATAAATCTTAATGATTTTGACTTTGATCATCTTGTTCTTTAAATTCGCTAATCAGCTGATCAGATTTGAGATTGAAGTCGAATATTTGACTCTGACGATCAAGAAGCAGAACATGAAGTAGCTTCTTTTAACTGTATCGTAGATATCTCTGATGAACGTCGCTAGATCTCATCAAAGATATCTGACTGTTGAGTGATCAAGAGAAATCTCGCTGTATCAGAAGCTTGATGACTTGCGCTGATTGACTGAAGTGTAGCTAGCTGAGAAAACTTGTCAGCAATAGTACTGAACTTCGCTCGAGAAAGCAAATCAGCTAGACGATTTTCATGAGTTGAAATTCATAAAGCATGTATGCAGATATCATGTGCAGTCGTCAGCAAGACTATTCATCGCAGATGCAGCATTGTCTCTTCATGCATGAAGATCTTGTTAATGTCGACGACAACAGTTACATTGTTGTCATATATAGTGAGATTGCATCTCGCGAAAACGAAAAGTCATGCTGTCAAAGCTTGAAGCACTGTCGTCATTTCTTTGACATTAATATGCTTGTCACTCAAGCGTATGTTAAATCGATTAGAAAATGTTTGACTAGCAGCTGATGACAGATTGAGATGATGCAGATAGTAGTTTCTCATGTCGTGCAGATCTGAAGCGTTGATTCAGAGATATAAAGAATGTCTGAATTCGCGCTTGCGAAGTAGACGTATGTTGTTTCACTTTGAAAGAAACGTCTTTTATCATAGTAAATCTTGTCACATTGAGTAATTAATGTGCTGCTTGCGTGATTTGATGACGATTAAATCGTTGAACAGTCATCTGAGAAAAACTCTTTCAGAAACTACAATCTTTGCAACAAATGACAGAAAGTCTAATAGCGTCTGTAACTTCTCGTATGATAAAGAACTCTTTGTAAGCATGTTGTTGATGAGCTGAATTGTCTTCTGATGCTTGTCAGATGATAAATGAGTCATCATATTGATTGAGTCAAGCTCAATGCTCAAAAAAATGCACGTGATGTCGATAAGATTCTTTTTAAGATTAACGCTAAACTCTAACTGAGCGCACAGATTATCGAAATCGCTCTCGTATTTACGAGCTTCAATCATGTTCGCTTGTATGACTAGAAAGTCATTCAAATAGTGTATTATTGAGTCTCATTGCAGAGTAACTATGAGCATTCAGCAAAGATCTTTAGCGAAAAGATCAAACAAATATGATGACGTGCGTAGATCAAAGAGAAGAAAGCAATCTATTCAATACTTATCTTCTCAGAAGAAATCAAGCAGTCAGTGATCTGATGTTGCTATTGACACATGATGAAAGACGTCGATCAAATCTCTTTTAATGAGAACTGCATTTCAATCGATGTCAGATAAAGCGATGATTGCTTGATCAAAGATGAAATATTCAATTGATTCTCAGTTTTCGAAAATGAAGCAGTTGACTGACTTTTCTTTTGAATACGATAGATGATGTATTCAACGTCAGCGATCATTCTTCTTTGATATCAATCTCAATGATGAGAATATAAAGCGATGAGAAACATGTTGAATCTCGATTAGTTGATCACAGCGAGCTTGCTGCGTCAAATCGATCTGAAGAGTATTTGATGCTTCATTTGTCGAGAGAAGATTCTTGCTCAAAATCAGTTGATCGAGATTTCAATATTCAATTTTAGCTTCATGTTCAATGATGAACAGCAATGTTTGAACATATCTATGATCAGAATGTTCAACTAGCTGTGTTTGTCATGCGCTTGCATCTAGAGAATCTCTGCGCATTAGAGAAATCTCGTCGATCTTCATGAGCTGATATGAAAAGAATTTCGATATTAATATCAGTGAGATCGAAATTCAACATCACTTTCTTTCAATGATTGATTGACTGTTTGAATTTGATGTTTTGCAATTGATAGCAGCGTGAATCTCATCACATTTGCTGCAGATATGTTGATATGTGCAACTAGAATAAATGCAGCTGTCGTCGTTGAACTTGTTGCATATTGAGAGCTTTGTGCTTGACTGTTTCCTGATCTTCTGACTCTGATATTTCGTCTGAAAAGCGATAGCAGATGTTTTCTTTATCAATGCTCAATCAACAAGTTCATCTTCAGCATTGTATCACTCATTCAAATCATTGACTTCTTTTACCATGTGAATCTCGTGAAAGTGAAAGTGAAAGATTCGCAGAGACTTGAAGATGTAATGCAGATGAAGCTTCTGCAGATAGTCAACGTATCAAGCTAAGCTTGCTTGCAGAGAATGTTTCAATTGATCATTAATTGTCTCAATGAAACATTGATTATATACTTCTAGACAGCGTAGAAAGAAAATCATGCTCTTGAAATTCTGCTGAGTGACATCATCATCATGAGCTTGAAGTTCATTGATTCGTGACAATTGCAGATCTTGCTTGTTGATTGAATTTAATATATGATCGTTGATCAGCTTAAAGATATTAACAGCTTGAAATTCGTTTTTGAAGATGAGAATTAGTTGAGTGATATCAATAAAGAGATAGCGAGATATCATTGTTTGAATGCAAGAATCACTTGAGAAAATAGTATCTGACGTTTGACTGATAGTGCTTTCTATCACTGAATTGTTTCTCGACTGATTCAGCGCTGTACTCTGAGCTTCTAGTCGTTGAAGCTTCTGTTTCAGCTCATGTTTCATATTTGCTTGATGAACGTTCTTAATTCTCTGTTACATGACGAGAGTAGTTGATGTTTCGATGATTTGTTTCGAGTCAATCTCTCTCAAGAGAACACTTGAAGAAAGAAAACTTGAAGAGGCAGATGAACTTGACGAAAGTGATGATGATGATGCAGACGAGCGAGAGCGAGATACATGAGAAAAGAGAAAGTGACGATGACTTCGTCTTCTGCTGACAGCGATAGCAACGTCGACGTTGACGCGACTCTGACGACGAGTAGAAGCGATCATCAATAGTGATGACAGTAGTGAAGTAAATAAGGTAGCAGTGACAGCAGTGAGTAGCGATGACAGCAATGAGTAGCAGTGACAGCAGTGAGTAGCAGTGTGAATGACAAAGTGAGTAGCAAAGTGAGTAGCAAAGTGAGTAGCAAAGTGAGTAGCAGATGCAAAAGCGCGTTTCTGACTGAATTCTAAGAGATGAAGAAACAGAAAGAGATGATGAGAAAAACAGAAGAGAAAACAATTTATTTATTTTCTTTTTTCTGCTTAATCTTCTTGTTCTCTGTTGAAAATGTTGGAAACAGAGAATGATACTGTTACCTCTGTGATTAGTAATCTTCGCATTTATTCGGCGCTAGTGAATGAGTATTTACCCTTCGCTCACTTCTTTCCTTCCTTCATCATCTCGTATGCTCTACCTACTAGATAGTTCAGTCAAATATATTTATATGCCTTTCTACCCTCGTGTTCTCGTATGTTACGATTCTAGCCTTCGTCTATCCTTCGCCTAGCCTTCGCCTGGTTTCATTCTAATCGGGTCTAGCGGAAACCTGACCTAGAGATGATATCATTGAGACTCTGCATCATATGTGTAAGGCGTCAACCCAATCGGGCCTAGCACAGGGCTGAGAAACACACATATAAGAACCGAGTTCTTTTCTGTAGATACTTTTCTTCCTTAGCATTTATCTATTAGTTAAATGACATTCCTATGACTCGCTCTAGGCCGATCTCTAACATCGTATACCAAGAGATTATGAGCTCGAGTTAGCTATTTCGCTACCGGAAAAATAACAGAGAGCAGAAGCATCGAACTCGCTGTTATCAAAAGGCGAAATTTCCCTTCGACCAAATTTCTAGAACTACTCTCATACTTCAACCGTCATACAACAATGAAAGGTTCGAAGACCTATCGAGTTTCTAAGCTAAAGAGAAGCGAGAACTACGAGTCATGAAAGAAGAATATAATCAATGCCTTGAAAGTCAAAGATCTCTGAATAATCACCTCGAGAAAGCTGAAGAAATCGACATCACTGTCATTCGACGTCTCGACAGCAGATAAAAAGAAGTATATCACTGATATTCAACGTTGGGAAGATAGAAACGACAGAGCCAGCGATATAATTGGCTTCAGCTGCGAAAAGAGACTCAGAATACATATATTCAAAGCAGACGACGTCACTAAAATGTGATCTATTCTGAAGACTCAATATGAGCAGTCGAATTTGACCATTCTATTCCTGACAATCAAAGAACTGACTCAATCAAAGCAATCGAATTTCAAATTCATTCAGAACTATGCAGACTCGCTCAAGCAAGTCGCTATCAAGTGTGCAGATATCGAAAAAACAGTAGAATCGTGAATGCTGAGCAATCTTTTCCTTTTAGATCTCAACGAAAGTCTAGAACCGTACATCTTCGACCTAATACAGAGCATCAAGGTCAATAAATTCGATCTATTAATCGATGATATGACTATCGCTCTAGCCGATCATGACAAGCGATCAAATCAAGAGAAGAACTTCAGCTTCAAAAGTATGATAGCTCAGTTTGATGGCAAGAAGCCGAAGTTTTCCCGAAAGGGGTCGAAGAAATGCGCTCATTGCGAGCAAGAAAGTCACAGCGAACAGAACTGCTGATATCTACATTCGAACCTTCGTTCAGATGAATGAAAGTCTTATCAGAATAGAAAGAACCTGGTCAAAGAAGATGACTTCGAAACAAGCTTCGAAGTCAAAATAGTCAGAACAATGAAGATCGTCTGTCGAGCTGACAGTCACACAGATGCCTGATGAATAGACAGCGAAGCTGAGAATCATGTCTGCTATGATATAGACTTGTTCGATGAACAGTCATATTGAAAGATCATCGATAACAGCAGTTACTGCAAATAATGAGGCAGTACTCATCGTCGAGAAAGATTCAATTATAATCGACGTTTTGCTGAACGATCAACCAACCAAAATTCGGCTAATCAATGTTTATCACTGTTCAGAACTACACTATAATTTGATGTCAGTCGATCAGGTGAAAGTCAAAGAGTATACGTGTAGTATAAAGAACGGCAAATTTCGATTCATGAATTCAAAGAGTGTCGTCGTTCTCATCGACTTGAGAAACGATGCGAGAGCATATTTCGTGAATACATCAATCAATCTTTCAAATTTCCGATCAGTTATTCTGGCAAGCAGAACAGAGTCAGCCAAGACATCATGATGTCAATGACATAAACGATTAGCTCATCTGAATATGGCAGACGTCAAACGTCTTGTCAACATGAGCATCAACATCGATGTGAATTCGACTGATAGTCTGAAAAACGAAGAATTCTCAGAATCGATATGTGAGATCTGTGTCATAGACAAGCAAAATAGAACGTCAAGTCAAAAACCTCACATCAGAGTCATCAAAGTAGATGAACTAGTACATTTGAATCTCGTCGACGATAATAAGATATCTAAGATCGATGAAGAATTCAAATATGTAGCTACTATGATTGATGACTACAGTCAATATACGATCATCTATCTACTGAAACGAAAATTCGATCTAAAAGACGTACTTCGAAAATACCTGAAATTCATGAAGATTCAGAGTACTTCGATTCAGCGACTGCGTTCAGATAATGAAGGTGAGTATGCTGATCATCAAATCATTGAATTGCTTAAAGAGCATGAGGTCAAATGAGAGTCGACGACATCATATAATTCAAGTCAAAATGAAGTTGCAGAGCGATGTTTTTGCACTCTTTTTGAACGAACTCGCGCTATACTGACTAGCGTCAAATTGTCGATACGACTATGAAGTGAAGCAATAATGACTGTCATCTATCTGAAGAACAGAAGTTCTATCACTGCGTTGAACAATATAACTTTCTATGAGATCTGACATGACAAGAAGTCTGATCTTAGCTATCTACATACGTTTGAATGCATAGCCTATCATCATGTGAAGAAAGCTCGTCGAAAGCTCGATGACAAGAGCTTAAAATGTCAGTTCTTGAACTACAAGAAAGTCAATCAGTTTCGCTTGTGAAACGAGAAGAATGTACTAATATCTAGTCACGTTCGATGAGACGAGATAGTCATTGAAGTCGAAGAGTATGATGAAGATCTTTCGATACTAAGCTTCGATGATCAAATCGACGATGCATTTTCCTCGATAAAAATCACTGAAAATGTGAAGATCACGAAAATTGTCGACGATCATCAAACAAGAACATCAGTCGCTTCACAGAAAGCTAGAAGCAGATCACTAGAACTAGAATCAAGCGAGTCAGATAGCTCAAGCGATTCTGATGCTTCTGATGCTTCTGATGCTTCGAGCGAACATCTCAAACGAGTCATCGCTGAACCAGTTGACTACAGAGCACTAAACGATCTCTGAGTCAGAGATCATAATCGAGGCTTTGCCAGTAGAGCAAACCGAGTTCAAATCGAATCGAATACTTCACAAACAGTGAAACATGCTAGAGCTAGTTCCGATTGAAAACAATGAAAGCTTGCATTCAGAAGTGAGCTTGACGCTCACATCAAAAATGATACCTTTACTCTGAAAACATCTTCGTCGAATCGACGAATACTGTCGACGCGCTGAGTAACTATTATTAAGCGAGAGCTCAAAGAAGAGATGATCAAATACAAAGCTAGATGAGTATGTAAGAGATTTCGTTAGAAGCAGAAAATTGACTATGACGAGATCTTTGCTTCGATGGTCAGAGTCACGATCATCAAAATGCTTCTAGCATTGACAGTCAAATATGACTACGAAGTCGAACAAATGAACGTCATCATCGCTTTTCTAGAAGCACATCTAAAGAAAGAGGTCTGAGTGCAGCAATCTTCAAGATTTGAGCAAAAAGAATCAAATGAAACCTTTTTGACCTGTCGTCTAAACAAGACTCTATATGAACTAAAACAGGCGTCTCGAGAATAATATGCAACTCTGAAAGTTTACCTCATCTTCATTGACTATCAAAGGGTAGAAATTGATCATTCAGTGTTCATTCATGATAATAACATCATTATCGCTATCTATGTGAACGATTTACTCATTCTAGAACCGAACATATTCGATATCAAAGCACTGAAGCTGCAATTTGCAGAGCGCTTTCAAATGAAAGATCTTGACTCAATCGAGTGATATCTAGAAATGCACATAACTCGTGATAGAGCTGAACGAACTCTTTGAATCAATCAAAGCATTTATATCAAGCGAGTCATCAAGCTTCTGAGCATGAGCGACTGCAGCTCAACTAAAACATCGATGCATCACAGATGTCAGCTCAAAAAGAACGTCTATTGAAAGTTCAAGAAGTGAGTCGAGTATCAAGCTATCTCTGAAGAAATAGAGAACTATCAATCAATCATCGAAACACTGATGTGAATAGTCTGTCAAACACGATCAGACATAGTCTATGCAGTGAGCAAATGCAGCAGATATTCGACGAATTCTACCCTCGATCATGATCTAGCTGTCAAACAAATCATTCGTTATCTAGTCGAAACTGCTCAGCTGAGACTTCAATATGAATCTTTCAAAGTGAAGAGAGTTGAGGAAGCTGAATTCTTTGAATATATCGATTCAGCTCATGCGAATTGCTTGAATTCCCGAAGATTCATCTTCGACTATATGTTTTTCCTATGAAATGAATCAATTAGCTGAAGCTTCAAACGTCAGCAATGCGTTAGCACGTCATCTGCTGAAGCTGAATACGTTGACGAATGTAATGCAGTCAAGGAATTGACCTTCCTGATTCAAGCATTGAAAGAGATGAGATATGATGATTCAAATACGAATTCAACTATCATTTTAGCTGACAATCAGGCGGCTATAAAAATGGGTAGCAATCTCGTCAATCACTCTCGAGCCAAGCACATTGATACGTCGTATCACTATGTCCGGAACAAGGTAGAAAAGAAAGCAATTAGGTTGAAATACATACTCATCGATCAAATGATGATCGACAACCTCACCAAGCCTCTGAAGTCAGGCAAATTCTTGAGATTCAGATCAGTCATGAGACTAGCTTCAAGAAATGAAGCTACTCTCGCTGAGCATGACGTCGACGAGTAAAAGAGCATGAATATACAGTCAGTAGAGAGCCTGAATAGCTTCATATAGAGCTTCAATTTCTAAGAGAGAGTGTTGAAAATGTTGAAAACAGAGAACGATACTGTTATCTCTGTGATTAGTAATCTTCGCATTTATTCGACGCTAGTGAATGAGTATTTATTCTTCGCTCACTTCTTTTCTTTCTTCATCATCTCATATGCTCTACCTACTAGATAGTTCAGTCAAATATATCTATATGTCTTTCTACCCTCGTGTTCTCTTATATCAAGATTCTCTAGCGATTGACATTGACTGAGTCAAGTCAACTAGCAATCATCTTCGCTTGTCAATAATCTTCAGTCAAGCTGAATCTTTTTAGACATGATTCTGACACAATATTATATCAATTGAAAAGAATACAACGTCGATCTACATTAATACAACGTTGATGAAAGTGAATTTGAAGAATGCTTGAAGATCATAAATGACTTTCATAAATGATATTTGAACAAGTCAAGATAAAAATCAACTTAAGAAAGATTGATCAAACTGCAGCAATGAGAACATTGCTAAATGAAGAAGAAGAGTAATGTTGCAATTGTGCACTTTAAGTTAGTTTAACATAAATCATGTCAAACTATCATAGACTAGTATAAGATTAATGTTGACACGCTAGCAATTTAACGTGTTTTCATGAGTAAAACTTACGACGTGTTGCATTTTCTTTCTTCTTCAGCTTTGAACTTCTAGTTAGAATACACTCATATGATTCACTTTATGCAGACTCATAACAATGATTTAGATCTTTTACTTTTACAATACAAATATACTCAAAGTTTGTCAAAAATAATTATACAATGATAAAAATACAATCATGATTGAAAAAAGATGAAGTTGAAGAAAATGAGAAGTTGAAAGAAATTGAAAGAGTGATAAACAAAACAACAATTGTTATTCACTCTTGTTTACACTTTATCATCTCAATCACATCATTTACTTGAAATGTAAACAATGTTTATGTGCTATTTACACGTCATCATTGCTGTCATCTACATCAACTATACATCATATATACTATTTACACATCATAATTGCTGTCATTTATATCAACTATACATCACATATACTATTTACACTGTCATTTATACACATTATAATTGAAGATGAATCATCATTCAATCAAAAGTTTCTTTTTTTCTTGTTTTTTTACAAAGATTTGAAGATTTTTATCAAGAGCTTTTAAAGTAAATTAATGAGTATACATCATTATTTATTAGACTAAACAAAAACATTAATTATTAAGATCAAGAATGAACTCACTTAGAAAAGAAAACAATTGTCATGATGAATTAATATCTAAAAGTTAGATCAAAAACTAAAGTCAAAGACTGAGTTGAAAATCAGATTTGAATTAACTTTGAAACTTTATGACTTTGTTAAGACATAATTTAAACTACGTCATATATTCAACTTAATATGTCATGAATTATGTCATGCTTAACTTGACAATGCTTGACAAACTTTCTGTAGTTGATCAATCTTCTTGAGTTATCAAGAGCTTCTTAATAATTAACTTTATCATAAAATATATTCATTCTGTGTCTGCTTAAAATATCACATTGTCATATCACTTTTATAGACTTCATTTATTCATTTAGTAAACTTGATCATCACAATTCAAAAATAGTAAATCTTGACATTTAATATCATTTTCAATTTCTTGATAAATTAAGTTAAAAACTTAAATCAAGTATTAATTCAAAATTAATATTAGATTGAGTCAGAATGTTGAAATCAAGTATTTGAGTTGAGTCAGAAAATTAATATCAAGTACTTAAGTTGAATCAAAAGATTGATATTGAAACTTAACTTAATAATCAGTTTAACTTTCTAGAATTTATCATATTTATAGAAAGCATTTTAATGAATCTAAGTAGAATAAACATCATCAAAACATGACTTAGATTGAAGATGTATTGAAAAATACAAAGTTTTTCTGAAATTTATCAATTTCTATTAACATTTTATACATTATTACTTTCAGATAGCAAAGTCTTTAACAGAACTGTTAAGAAATAATGTAAATAATGTAAAAATGAGCTCATTTATATAATTAAATGAAGTGAAAAAAACATTTAATCAACTTTATTACATCTTTATGAAAACATTTATATTGAGACACTTTGATTCAGAATGACATATATATATTGAGATCAACACATTCAATTATGCAGTCACAAGTATTTTGTTTTAGTCAAATGATGAAGATCAGTAACATTTAATTGCATTTTGATTCAGAATTATGATAAATGTTGAAAGAAACTATGAAATGTATGATCAGAAACTTTTAATCATAATAGCGATGTTTAAACATTAATGATACTATGTAGAAAACAATTATCATACTGTTGAAATTCTGACTGATCATAATAATTTAAAGAATTTTATAAATGTTTGAAAGTTAAATGAAAGATAAGTCAGATGAATCATAAAATTATTAATTTGTAACTTTGAAATAATACATAAATTAAAAAAGACAAACTTGATCAATGCATTATTAAGATGATCTGATTATAAGAATAATAACATCTTTGTGAAACATTTATTACTTACTTTGCAGCAAAAGCTGACTAAAATAAAAAGCTTAAATAATTTTATATTTGTAACAATCAGAAAATTATACTATATATAAGTGATAAACAATGTTAAAAAGATGTTCATTCACAGTATAAGTATGAACAGATATTCAGCAGCACATGTTGAAAGTAAATTGTAAAATGAAATTTATTGATAAACATGAATGATAAATTATGTTGAGAAGATGTTCATTCACAGTGTCAATGAAAGAAAATATTCAGTGAAACATGTTAAAAGCAGATTGCACTAAGTATCTACCTTTTGATGTTCTGACGTTCAGATTTGATAGGTGTTGAAGCCGCTTTATGCTGCCAGAACATCGAGAGCTGAGGGGGCAGGAGGGGTCAAGCGACCGCAGCGGCGAAACAAGGATCTGAAAGTCCGAGGTTCACTGTTCAGGATTGTGCTTCATCTCTGGCTCAACCCATCCGAAGGATTTCAGTGTGGGCAGTCAACATAAATATCGGCATGACACCCTTCGATGGTGCCCTTCTTGCTCTTTACCTCGCTTCACTGGTAAGCCAGGACTGTATTTCCGTCATATGCCTCGAGTACTGTCATCGTTCCTTATACCGTCAAGCTCCCACAGCTCAGAGCCTCTTTCATTCTCTACTCTCGATCGCAACGCTGTGCTCGCCCTTCATAACAGCAGCTAAGGGTCATGCCCGTGGGCAAAGCTACGCGCGCACGCCGAAACGCTGGCAAGCAGTCGCTGAGTTACTATCAGAATCTCCGCCAAGAGCTGGCAGCAAAAGGTCGGACAGAACCGAAGCACGCTGATAATACAAAGAAGAGCAAGAAATCACTCTCAAAGAAATGGAATAGGTCAGTTGTTTACTGTACTCTCGGTCGGAGTAAAGTTCTGAACCTAATTGATCTGCGATCAGATTTTGTCAGGAGATTGAACAGAACCCGAAAAGCTTTTCCTTAAACGCACAAGCCGAGAATCTGAAGACATTCTTGCGATGAACGTTAGACCGCTACCCGAGAGTGAGAGCCAGCGGAAGTCTCAATAACTACTGGCGGGTGTTGAACATGCACATCTTCTATCAAACCGATCGTTCGCTGAATGACAGCATCAGAAGAGACGTGACCAACGTAAGTGACAACATTTCAGCTCGAGGTATAAAGCAGGTCTAAGCTGACCTTGAGTCGTTAACAGTACAAGAAAACGCTCGTGAACGAATACAAGCTTCGCAGGCTCTCGAAGAGGAAGGCGATCATGAGCGTTGATGACTTATATTATGTACTCTTTTATCATTGAGTTCATGACGATTCGATCTTTCCAGACGAGCAGCAACGGAATCAAGTTTCCACGGGTCTGCTCATGACTGCGTACTTTGGCTGCAGACCGGTCTCAATGTTCGACACAAGACTAAAACTCGAAGACGATGAGAACGCGACCAAGCTCGATGAACGCGTCAAGGTTCATAGCGGCCTCAGTGCTAGCAACGATAATCAAAGGACTAGCGATTCGGACGAAGATGTTGCGATGGACAGTGACTGGGACGAAGAGCAAGCAACCCTCGTCAATTCGGATTCGGACGCTGATAGCGATGACGATGACGATGGCAGCACAGACTATGATAGCGAAAGCGATGATGGCATCGACGATGGTTTCGATGCGGGCCTTGAGGAAACTAGATCTTTGCTTTGAAGACATATCACTTTCATTATTGTTCCCAACCCAATCTCAGAGGAGCTCAACATCCTTTTCGCCAAGGTCACACTCATTCATACCAAGGGAGAAGACAATCGCCCTCAAGAGTAAGCAGTGCAGTTATCTACGTTCAATATATTATAATAATCTCTTATCTACTAGAAAAACATTTGTCGTCGAAAGAGAGGAAAATCCGCTCCTCTGTCTCGTCGATCATTTACTTTTCATGGCACTCCATGACGACGTCTTTGTGGCCGAGTCGACGAGAGATGTCAGCTACATATTCCGAGTCAAGCCACCATCTGTCAAGAAGTCTCTCACGCTGAAAATTAAAGCCGATGCTCTGGATCAACCGGTCTTCCGTGAGCCTGAGCGCGTCGCGGATGAGTACCGCACATCGAAGACGAAACCTTTGCGTTCTAGTACATGGCTTCGTTACTTAAAACGACTTGGCTTAAAATCGGGTCTGAAGCATTCCTTTACCCAGTATGTTGCTCGACGTGGCTTAGTCAATGCCGTCAATAGTAAGTCGTCTTCTTCTCATCTGCCCCTCTCTTCTATTCTCATATGCAGGCGTCATTGCTGATGTCAAATGATTGGCACAGATAAGGCGTCTTCTTTCGTAAGAGATCAGATCTTCGATCATCAATCGAACGTCGTCCGTTACTATCTCGATCGGGAGGTTCGATTCAACACGCAGGCTGCCTTCTTAGACCGCCCTTCCGACGAGGTTGTACAAAAGCTAGCCAGGCTGATGACATTAACTGTTGATCCTAGCGCCTCGACCGGATTGTCCGACGAGCTTTCGAAGAAGCTTGCTAATAGCAAGCGAGTGGTTCGCCTTAGCAGCAAGAGCAAGAGACTCACCGCCAAAATCAGAGCCAAGTATGGGCCCGTGAAACATGCTTCACGGGAGAATCCATGGGTAAAGGAGAAGAAAGATGTCGATGCTGCCTTGCATCGTGAAAAAACGTATCGCCGAAGTAGAATGGTCGACAAAGCCCGAAAGCGACATTTTAGAAACGTCGATACAGATACGCTCGAAGCTCAGTTTGCTGACATCGCTATCTCAGCGTCTGCCAAAGACGCCGAACTGACGAGACCTCTCAAATACAATATCCCGGAGCGAGATGTCGTGATCCGATTGACCTGCGAACCTGTGACCGACCTGACAGATCGTGAGAAGCACGTTCGGAGCATCGAGGCCATCAAAGCCAGGGCAGCATTGTGCCGCCGACAAGAAAGCCAGCGCCGAGGTAGATCAAGGTCTACTTCCAAACCAAAGGAACTGATGAACCCTCCAGAAGGCCTCGCAGAGGATTCTGAAGAGGACACGACAGATTACTTTCCCTTGATCTGCAGGCCAACCCAATGCCCGTTCTGCCTTGGCGAGGAACGCAAATCCTATGAGGATCGGACATTCGAGTACTGCAGACCCAATAAGATGATGGAGCATGTTCAGAAGGCGCATCTACGAAAGTATGCATCTAATGATGAGATCAATTGCGAACATCCGACGTGTAAGGCAAACAGCCTAACCCTGCCAAGTGTGATGGCTTTCAAGAGTCATACCGCCAAGGTGCATCAGATTAACCTTCGTGCCTAGTTCCTCGGTGTGTTTCTTTCACTACGGAATGTTATCGAGCCTTTCAGCCGAGAATCGTCTGGGTAAATCTTCGCAGCGGCCGTCCTGTCATCGAAAAGGGAAGGAAGGGGCTTGATAGGAAATTACTTTCGCCTTCTAAAATTCTCTCTTTCTACTCTACTTGTAGTCGACGTTTTTTTATTTTTTATTTTATGCAGTCTAAGGCTATGAAACACGATGCTATCTACCTAAATAGTGGCACTGTAGCGCTGTCTGTATGCTAAAGAATGTAAATTACATGACTTTTAGCTAAAATCGATGTTTAATATCTTCCCGTTGTGCAGTCACACCGATAAAATGCGTATACGAGCGCGTGCAATTTGCCAATTGCGAAATGCGAAAAATACAAAAAATACAGCAAAAAATACGTAAAATTAAATCAAAGGGGTAAGTGCGAGTGTCGCTTGCGTGATCTAGCATGGGTATACAACTAAAGTGTGGTACCACGAAGTCAATACATCGATGTAACCCCGCACTGCCTGACTCGCTATTAAGTTTCTCTACGGAAGTCCGTCTCTGCCTGATACTCTTCTGACCTCTCTTACTCCATCACAAGCACCCTAAGCACTTTTCAAGCTATCGTTTCATCATACTTGTCATGCCGTCTAGAAAACCAAAGTCGGATCGAAGATGATCAATGTACTCGGCGTTGCACGACGATGTATCACGCCTACTAGAAGAAAATGATCTACATTTCGACTTCCATGAAAATGACGACACCGAAAGTTGCACAAAAGAGTACGATACCAATATCATGGGTCGATTCAGATGCCATAACCGCGCATGTGGCTCTAACGGATGGCCGAGCAAGAGGATCGCTATCACCATACGAATGTATCCTGGAGCACAATATAATGCAAGGGTATATCATCAACGCTGTCTGAGGTGCAATAGTCTCAGTAAACCCCGTTTAGACGATTCATATGCAGAAAGAGTGGCATATCGTCTCAAAAAGTGGTGTGGAATGGAGATGAACAGGCCTTTTCACTCAGGTCAAAGTGAAGGCCCTCATCTGAGTAATTTATGTGAGGGATGCAAGGATGGTCATTGCAGTGAATTGTGACCGAGACGGCTTGACTAATGAGGCAAGTCAATTGTTCACGTTTAACAAGGGATTGATATCTAACTGCTATCCAGTGGCCTACACGGTCTCTTGCCGGCACCCGTCCATCGTTTCTACCGGCGTGCTTGCGCTAGACCTACTAGCCCCCTTAGCCACCAGTATTCAGAAGATTTAGTCGTGAAGTAGTTGCGTTCCGCTATACTTCAGGCTGTCATCAGCGCCGCTTGATGCTCAATGATGATGCCCTTTGTGTGAACCGGAGCTGAATACCTGTTGCGTCAGACATTGCAGCATCGAAATTGGGGAGAGAATTGGAGCCGACGTACTTGACGCACGTTTTCTTGATAGACAGGAGAGAGAGGCTGTAGTACAAACAGTAGAACCCGTGGGATGCAATCTTGTTAGATCCTATAGAACCTGGCAATTTAGAATTCTTGACATAGCCAATATAAAAGATCCGAGAAGCGTCGTCCAAGGAAGGCATCCCCATGCCATAGCAGTAGATTCGGTATGTCGTCAAAGAACTCATCACGCTCTCCATCATGCGTTCTTTGCTAACATCGAAGCGAACAAGCTGAGCAGAAGATCCGTCGGCAGGAAATATCAAAGCCAATGACCCATTCGTGTGTTCGATCATTTTGAGCTGCTGCAAATCTTGTTAGAGCAAACCCTGTCAAAAGATCTAATTAAGGTTGACCGAGTCCTGAAACTGGTTCAATATATCAATAGACAATATATTTATCAAAAGGGTGAAAGAGGACGAGAGCTATCTTGGTCCCAATTAACATCAAGCAGCCAACCAAATGCCAAATTTATTATAGACGAATGTATTATGATGTCCTCATAGTGACTGCTGCTATCTCAATCCAGCTATTCGACCTTCAGGATAGACCTCAGATCCGAAGATCATGAAGCAGGTTGATGGCCGAAGAAAGTGGTCACGTCAGGAAAGACACATTTCTTGCTATTCTTCAGAAGTTCATATGGTTAAGCAATGGCAACTGTAATGTCTAGGAGAAATTGGTCATGTAATTGTTTATGTCGCCTCAATTATTTGCAAAGGATTCAAGAGGCGCTAAGCCCTGCGCCAAAGCTAGGTCTAAAGCTCAGCCGGGGCCGATTTGACTCCTGACCAGGGCGACATACCTGGCGAGGACACTGATGCTCTTACAACGCGGTATCCTTCATTCTACCATGCAAATTCTGCAAGTATTGACTCTTACCGGCGGCCAAGTGACTCAGCGCCGCCAAGCTGTCATTGCCCATAATGTTGAAGATTGACAGCTCGGCCTTGATTTCCTTGATCAACCAGTAGCGAATCTCGACCGCCACGAGCGACCACGTTCGAGAGCAACGAAACGAGCTCAATACAGTAGCCCTTCAACCGCGTTCGCTGGCTGCTGTCTTGCCTGGGATTTTTCGACTGGAGCCTCGCAATCTTTTCTGTTACTAATTAAGTTGACTTGAAGGTTTCGTCGACCCGTGGTTAGAAATTCGAGGAGAAGGGCGTAATCGCATCGGAGTAGCAAGACTGTTGTCAAGAGGCGATTTCGTACTTGAAGAACATTTGGTCCGCAGAAAATCTCAGTATCCACTCCGCGATGTCTGCGCGCATTCTGCACAAGGTCGTGGATGCGGCTGAGAGGTTGCTCCGCTTTGTCGACTTTTTTGAGGAATTGCTTTACCTCTTTCCGAAGCTTCAAGATGCTCTTAAATCTGGCATCTGATCTAGCGAAATTGGCGATATCCTTAATCTGCTGATCACTGGATCCTTTCAGCTGAACAGGCTTCAGAGAGAGAAGTTCTGACGGGGAAGATAATTTCTGCGTAGGGTCTTGGCCCTCCGCCCCGCCTTCTTGAAGCTCTGTCTCTTCCCGTTCCATTCTGGCAACCAAAGGAACAAATTGCATGTTTGCCCATACAATAAACTTTTTGTTGCCTCGTCAATTCACGCTCGTCGAACTATGCGGCCATATCTATTGATATTTCGAAGAGGGCAGCGACACATCGGGCAGTTCTTTAATTCTGCGATAGAGAACGGTTCCGAACTAGACTTTAGCCCCACAATCGAGCCTGCACCATCTGGTTCGTCAGAGAAAGTATAATAATCCGAGATACTCATGTGACCGTCCATGCTTTCCAGAGTGAGAATGTGGCCACATGATGGTATAATGCAAGGGCTTTCGTCGAGATCAATCTCAGCATAGCTGAATCCCATGATGCAATCAACCATCATCTCCTTGATCGGCGTATCTGCGCACTCCTGGCAGTGCTGAACATCTGGACAAACCTCCACACAGACAGACGGACATCGATGGCCACAGCTCAGAATCTCCGAGCAGCGTTTCGAGCAAGGCAGAAGGTCGCAAGGCAAGATTTAATGTATCCAATTTGGTTTTTGCCACTGACGTCGAGACCTTGGGATATTATGAAGGTCGTATAGATTTATGTGCAGTGTGCCATCGGTATCAGAAGAAGGTTGATCTTTCGTTTCGCCATTCGACGGAACTTGTGACCATTCACGTCGAGAGCATTACGCAAGGGCGAAGAAAGATCAGTGCTTTCCCTCAGGCAATGCAGTGGTTTGAAAATCAGCAAAAGCTCGATGCCCCTTTTGGAACGGCTTTTCATAGAGACTTGCAGAACCGATCTTGCAAAGCTTGTGTCCTGAATGTGAGTCTGAAGAGACCAACCTCTGATGGTCAGCAGAGGTCGCAAATGTGCAAGAAGCCTCGACCTGGGCCGCGGTCTGAGGGGTCTCTATTGAAGATTCCGGAAGAACCAATCTAGTGGGCAGAATGGGAGGGGATATTATTATAGCTGGCAACCCAGAAACAATAGATCTAATGTATAATGACTCCGAGATTGCAAAATCATCAAGCACGTCCTTTACAAGTTCATCCATTGTGTCTATAATCGCCTAGAGAAAGATTCCAATATAGTGTTTATGCTGCTGCCAACGTATGTAGACTACGACTAGCTCCCCCCGGAGTTCGACTACTTCCGCTTGGTGCCAGGCTGTCAATCATGATTTCCCTCTCCTCGTTGTTGGCATTGGAGAGGCTCGACTCCTGAGTTGTTGTCAAGCTACCAACGTGTGCTGATTCAATGAATTCATGGACAGATTTATTGTCGGTTTCGAGAACCTCTTGAGAATTGGGAGCAGCATTGGGTTGCGTCCCGGAGCTAATAGTCTGCGTCTCATCAGCAAATGAGTGATCGGATCCCAGAGGTACGCTAGCATCTTCTGGTTCAGTCCGTGCCTCGAAAGTTTTCTCGTAGATGTTCACCGCAGCGGAAAAGTCTTTGAACAATAAATCCCGCATTCAGTCCACAATATGGTCATGAAGTGCATGCTTTGCATAAAAGATCGGGTATCATGATCAACTAGCTAAGGATTCAACAACAGCAAGCAGCCGCAGTGATGTCTTTACTAATGCCCGAAACGGCTTAGCGTAGGCCCACCCTTTCCTTTAGTTGACTAGTGAGGGGTCAAGCTCTACTCTTAATCACATCTCATATTCACTGCTTCAAAGTGTGACAGCCTTACCTCTAAGCTGTTCAAGACAAGCTTTATTTTCTTACACTTGAGTCTTCTGAAGCAGAAACTTAAAGCTGTATGGATCCACTGAGCATTTCAGCGAGTATTGTCGCTGTATTACAGCTCACGGGAACGGTCATTCAATACCTTAACACCGTCACAGGTGTTCCCAAAGATCGTCAGAGAATTCTCTTGGAATTATGCAATGTCAACGGCACGCTGTACATTCTCGAAGAACAAGCAAGTCAAGCACAGCAGGGCGACGTGTGATCATCGACGTTACTGTCACTCAATAAGCCGAACGAACCTATTGAGCAATTTAAGACAGCATTGGAGCGTTTGGAAAATAAATTGGCGCCCGCTAAAGGTTGGAGATTGGTCGGCAAGGCAATCGCATGGCCGTTTCAGAAAGAAGAGATCAAAGAAATCCTCAGTGTCATTGAGCGACAAAAGACCTTTTTCAACCTGGCGCAGCAGAACGATCATATGTGCGATTCTCTCCGCTTCTCTTTTAGAGTATAGATACTTAACATATATAGAGGTCTATCCAAGGCTATCAAAGATGACGTTGTGAGCTTACGGGGCGAAGTTACTCAATTACACCTCGGTTAGATAACGAGAACTTCCCTCTTTCTGCTGAGAACGCTCACTCATAAGATAAAGATAATAACAACGAAAGAATTCGTCGATGGCTGATCGCGTCAGATCCGTCATCGAATTACAACAAGGCTCTGAAAGAGCGTCATCTCAGAACCGGTACTTGGTTTGTTGAGAGCAAAGTCTTTGCTGATTGAAAGACCACCTCAGCATCGTTCTTCTGGCTGTATGGGATACCTGGATGTGGGAAGACGATTCTCAGCTCCACAATCATTGAAGATGTCATTCATCATTGTCATCTCAATTCTACCCTAGCCGTGTTGTACTTCTATTTCGACTTCAACGATATTGAGAAGCAAGGGCAAGAAAAGATGATCCGTTCGCTAATTTTACAGCTCTCTTCGCAATGTGGAAGTACACCTCAAGGTCTGAAAGCACTTCATTCGTCGTGTATGAATGGCGAACGGCAACCTACGCACGATATGCTTCTAGCTACTCTACATCAAATGATGAAATCTTTTGAGGAGACGTTTATCATCCTTGATGCTCTAGATGAATGTTTGGAGAGACGAGAGCTTCTAGAAGATATTGAGGAATTTAACTGCTGGACGAATGCGAATCTGCATATACTGAGCACGAGTCGAATGGAGAAAGACATCGAAGAGCGGATAGAACCTTTGACTCATGATCGGGGAAAGATGTCTATCGACAGTGCGCGGGTTAATGATGATATCCGCGCCTATGTTCACGAGAGACTTCAGGCTGATCCGGGACTGAAAAGGTGGCGCAAAGAACCCAAGGTGCAACAAGAAATTGAGAACACACTGATGGACAAAGCCGATGGAATGTAGGATTCCTTTTCCTTGTTTATATGAACATTCAACGCCAAAGCTGATGTATGCAATTAGGTTCCGGTGGGCCGCATGCCAGCTTGATTCGTTGAGAAGCTGTCTTAATGTTCATGGGCTTCGAAAAAGATTAGCATCTCTGCCAAAAGATTTAGACGAGACGTACGCTCGAATACTGTCCAATATTGACGAGGACTATCGTCGAGATGCTTTGAAGATACTACAATGGCTGACGTATTCTGCTCGACCTCTACGACTTGAAGAAGTCGCCGAAGTTGTTGCCATCGATGTTGACGAGAGTCCTCGGTTTGATCTAGAAAAAAGATACTCAGAGCCGCGAGATATATGAACGACCTGTTCTAGTCTTATATCCTTACAAGAAGAGATACTCGAGGATGCTCACGAGGGAAATACAAGGGCTATTGTTCGATTGGCGCACTTCTCTGTCAAGGAGTATCTCATCTCACTAAGCATTCGAAATGGACGAGCTAAAGATTACAGTATCCAGAAGGTAGACACCAATGCTTTGATAACTGAAAGCTGTCTTGCATATCTTCTACATTTTGATGAGCCGGGTTCTCTGACCACTCGGTCTGTCCTTGAATTTCCACTGGCCAACTATGCAGCAGAGTATTGAACAAGACATGCCCAAGTAGCTGAGAGAGGTTCGACCTTAACCCATCTCCTGAGTATAGAGCTCCTCTTGACCAAGGGACATGGCTTACTTAACTGGATCCGTCTCCACAACCCAGAACGACCATTGTGAGGTTCAGACATGATGAGAACACTTAATGATATCCGCCTTCCGCTCTATTATGCATCATTTGCTGGATTGATCAGATCTGTAAAGTTCATTCTTGATAAAGGGGCCGACGTCAACGCTCAAGGTGGAGAGTATGGCAACGCATTGCAGGCGGCGTCCCAAGGAGGTCATGATCAAGTGATGCAGATGCTGCTCGCCAAAGGAGCCGATGTTAACGCCCAAGGTGGAGAGTTTGGCAACGCACTGCAGGCAGCGTCAGAAGGAGGTCATGATCAAGTGGTGCAGATGCTGCTCGCCAAAGGAGCCGACGTCAACGCTCAAGGTGGACTTTATGGCAACGCACTGTATGCAGCGTCAGAAGGAGGTCATGATCAAGTGGTGCAGATGCTGCTCGCCAAAGGAGCCGACGTCAACGCTCAAGGTGAAGAGTATGGCAACGCACTGTATGCAGCGTCAGAAGGAGGTCATGATCACGTGGTGCAGATGCTGCTCGCCAAAGGAGCCGACGTCAACGCTCAAGGTGGAGAGTTTGGCAACGCACTGCAAGCGGCGTCAGCAAGAGGTCATGATCAAGTGGTGCAGATGCTGCTCGCCAAAGGAGCCGACGTCAACGCTCAAGGTGGACTTTATGGCAACGCACTGTATGCAGCGTCAGAAGGAGGTCATGATCAAGTGGTGCAGATGCTGCTCGCCAAAGAAGCCGACGTCAACGCTCAGGGTGGACTTTGTGGCAACGCACTGCAGGCGGCGTCAGAAGGAGGTCATGATCAAGTGGTGCAGATGCTGCTCGCCAAAGGAGCCGACGTCAACGCCCAAGGTGGAGAGTTTGGCAACGCACTGCAGGCAGCGTCAGAAGGAGGTCATGATCAAGTGGTGCAGATGCTGCTCGCCAAAGGAGCCAACGTCAACCCTCAAGGTGGAGGGTATGGCAACGCATTGCAAGCAGCGTCAGAAGGAGGTCATGATCAAGTGGTACAGATGCTGCTCGCTAAAGGAGCCGACGTCAACGCTCAAGGTGGATACTATAGCAACGCACTGCAAGCGGCGTCATTCAAAGGTCATAAGCAGGTGGTGCAGATACTGCTCGCTAAAGGAGCCGACGTCGACGCTCAAGGTGGAAAGTATGGCAACGCATTGCAGGCAGCGTCAGAAGGAGGTCATGATCAAGTGGTACAGATGCTGCTCGCTAAAGGAGCCGACGTCAACGCTCAAGGTGGAGAGTTTGGCAACGCACTGCAGGCGGCGTCAGAAGGAGGTTATGATCAAGTGGTACAAATACTGCTCGCCAAAGGAGCCGACGTCAACGCTCAAGGTGGATACTATGGCAACGCATTGCAAGCAGCGTCAGCAGGAGGTCATGATCAAGTGGTACAGATGCTGCTCGCCAAAGGAGCCGACGTCAACGCTCAAGGTGGAGAGTATGGCAACGCATTGAATGCAGCGTCAGAAGGAGGTCATGATCAAGTGGTGCGGCTGCTACTGAATCATGATGCTGTCATAAACCGGAAGGATATACAAGGCAGAACTCCATTTCATCTGGCTTCTGCTGGAGGGCAGATGGAAACTGTTGAGACGTTGTCAAGCTTTGGATCAGATCCGACTATCATCGACACGCAAGGACGCAATTGTCTCCATCATGCGGCCTCCAAAGGTTCCATTGAAATAGTCAACTGGCTACTGAAGAAAGGCTTTGATCCTAACTATGCTGATCGAGATGGCTGGACCTCTTTGCATTGGGCTGCTAAAAACGGATCTGTTAGTACCATAGAGGTCTTAAAGGCTGCAGGTGCCGGTTCGACTATCGAGGCTATTGAAGGCTGGACACCAGATTCAATTGCAATTTTTCATCACAATCAATCTTCATCAATATTAGACGTCAGTCTAGCTTATGAAAATAAAAAGTCTGAGCTAGCAGTAAAACAGAGTACCAGTTCTTCGACCGCTGCGGTTGAATCGATAGACGATGAACGCAACGTTAGCCCTGGCATTTGGCGGAAAGGGTACTATTGCGATGGATGCCTTCTGGTGAGCTTCGATTCCAACAACCTTCTGAATCTCTTCGTCTGATATAAACAGGATATTTATGGTGCGCGTTATAAGTGTTCGGATTGCCCAAATTTTGACTACTGTTTCAAATGCAAAAACTCATCAGATCAGACCCATGTTGGTCACCGGTTTAAGAAATTGAAATAAGCAGTCAAGTTATTAAGTGACTATAATATCATATAACACTTTTATTAACATTACAGGTAATGAAGCTAATACGGCTGAGGCATTTGCTGGTTTTATAGTGCAGCTTTCTTGAACCTTCTCTTTTCACAGGTGCTCTATGAACCAACCATGGAATATTTTTCTGTTAGCCTCTACAGCAATTTTGGGCCTATGCAATGATGTATATCTCAAGCCTGCGTATCTTGTCTGATTGATGTTGCAATCCTCAAAATCGTCGTCTTTCATAACATGGTGTACTCCCATCCGCAGTCGTACATTAGACAAAGGTATAATGTCAACGATTTATAAATCTTTAGGAAGATGCTCCCAGGAGGTCTCTCTCAGGATTGAAATTACTGAACGATACAATAGTGGATCCAGCGAGTCCGTGTTTGAGATACTGAATGTTCTTGAAGTATGTTTCTAAGAGGTCTCTCCAGGGATGGAAAACATTCAATAGTAGTGAATCCACCTTTGAAAGCCCGAACGTCCTAGGAGATGCTCCCAGGAGATCTTTCCCAAGCTCCGAAGGTGGCTCGCTGAATTCACTACTGGCTCTTATGTAGTGGCATCCTTACTTAACGCCTTTCCCTGCCAGCAGCATCCACAATCGAAGACATGATTGTATACATTGTTAGAAGCGAGTCCCGTTCAATTATAGTCCAAGGCTGAATTCTTAGAATGATGATGCAAGAAGCCTCGACTTGGGCTGCGTTCTGAAGGGTTTATTATTGAAGATTCCAGAACCTTTACAATGGGCTTAATAGGACGGATATTATTAGTGTTACACAATTATCCTTTCGCTATATAATGTGTTCGAATAGCAATATAAATAGCTAGCGACCAAGAAAGGATAAATTTAATGTTATAAGTACCTAATTTGCAAGATCATCAAGCACGTCCTTTACAAATTCATATGTTGTGTATATAATCGCCTAGCGAAAGATTCAAATGTAGTATCTATGCTACCGGCTGCCAGGGTATGTAGACTACGGCCAGCTTCCCGGCGAATGGGCTGCTTTAACTTGGCGCCGCGCCGTCAAAGAAAGCTCTAATCCCACTCGTCAGTCCTGACTTCTTTCTTCTCGTTCGTGGCATTAGAGAGACTCGACGCTTGAGTTGCTGTCGAAGTATCAAAGTGCGCTGATTCAGTGAATTCATGTATAGATTCATGATCCGTTTCGGGAACCTCTTGAGAGCTGAAAGTAGGATTGAGCTGTGTTCCGAAGCCAACAGATTGCGTCTCATCAACAGCAGAGTGGTCCGAAGCCAGAGATATGCTAGCATCTTCTGGTTCAGGCCTGTTCTCGTAAGAGCCCACCGTAGCGGATAAGTCTTTAAACAGTACATCCCGCATTCAGTCCATAGTATTTCTCATCGAAGTTCTGACTTCCGAGATTACGGAATCTCTCGGGTCTTCAACTGCCCAACATCTCAGAACCTTGGAGTACTAGGTATCGCTATCATCGACTTCCTTCTGTTCGTCTTGGACACCCTGAAGCGCTGACGCGGTCAAGTGCGTTGGTTGCGCGACAGCGCGACAGCACGACGAGCTCGCTTTGCACAGAGTTACTGCTTGACATAGGAACTCTTTCTCTTCTGTCCCTGTTGCTCAGGTTCCGTAGACGGAGACTCCTGTTCGGTCGTGTCCGATCTGGGTGTCAGATCTTCCGACTCAGGTCTGGCTTCGACATGTAAGCGATCCCTACTCTTTAATTGACGCCGTCCACTCTCGAGTTTGTCAGGACGTTTCAAGACTGGTGTTTGAGGATTCATGGGCAAGGATTCACGGCGGCGCTAGCTGTATGCCAAGGCTAATCGATTTCCACCTTGTAATTCTGGGCGAAACAAACGGGTATTACATAAGCACCTTGCATGTGGTGGTCTGGCGGGTTACTACAGGAGAGACAACAAATTCAACACCAAGGAGGAATGCGTATGGTAGCTTTCCATCTTGATGATCGACGATTATTACTCTGGTTCTAATTCTAGTTTATTCGGTAAAGACTGATTAAAGGAATTACAAATTTCAAGGAATCCTCGCGCCCACCTCTTCGTAGCCGTCCGCGCAACATTCCTTACAACTAACTCAAAGCTCGGACTCTATGGAGTCTCTGGGATTCCTAGAGGCAGGTGGCGTGCCTGAAGCGGTCTTCTGCTTTGGATCTCACTTCAGGTCGCTCCTCTGAGGGACCATGTTCCCAATATCATCATCCTCGTTTCCTCAACACCGTCATCCTTGTCCTTAGTCCAGAATATTACATCCGGCGACAACCATGGCATCTCTTCGATATCGTGACTGGTCAGCTGCTCTCCGGTGTCCGGGTGCACATTATCCGCCCGACATTGATCAAGTTCTGCGAACAACTCCTCATTTTGACGGTTCAACTGTGCATTGATGTGTTTGAGTTTGGCAGGGCTGAGTTCTTTCATTCCAGATAGCGCAGACCTGGTACTTACATATTGTTTCTCCAGCACCTTGATCAAGTAATACTGGATTTCGCTTTGAGTACATCTTCGGATCCGTACATTTCCTCTTCCAGCCATTCTTTGGCGACCTCTTTCCCAAATCCTGCTCCTGGGTATATCTCGAAATACGGATTCATGTCCGTTCCACGTTCCACGATGACTCGCGAGCCGAAGCCAGCTTTTCTGATGACCTCGACTTTTCCGAGAGATGTTCGGCCGTCCGACTCATCGGGTATGGGAACGTCGAATTTGGTCTTCACGCCATCTTTGGTGGAAGCCTGCCTAGCTTTATTGGCGTTTTGGGACGCTGCGGCTCCGGAAGACTCTGCGGCTTTAGATGACTCTGCTTCGTTAGGGTCTGAACCTTCAATAGTAATAACCCATGTCTCAGGGTACTCATGCCGCTCATTCAATTGACGCAATACATTGTTGATGTTGATTAACTTTCTTCTCGCGATTTCGTCAGCCGGATTTTTTTCTAAAGCTTTGAGGTAAGGTCGCGCCATTTCGAAATTGGTGGCGAAGATGAAAATCTCAATGATAAAGTTCTGAAGGTCCTTCTTTGAAAGTCTGTTCTTGAAATTCTGCTTCATTATTTGCTTATTCAGTTTCTCCAAATTTGACTTCGCTCCAGCGTTCTTGAGATTTTCCATGAGCTTTCCCAAATGCGTTGTAGCTTCTTCATAGATCTTCGTGCGGAAATCATCAGGCTTTGGGAGCTTCGCTTTGATTCAATTTCATTGCTTCAGTGTCGTCATCCGCGTCACTTTCCTCCGCATAAGCGTTCTCGGCTAAGTCCTCGGATTCAACGCCGAGGGCTTGGGCTGCCACGTTGACAACTGTATTGTGAAGTCAGACCTGTCTCAGACTAAAACGAAAAGCAAGGGTCTCGGGTAGCTTCAAGCAGCACCACCGAGTTTTGCCTACATTTGAAAGCCTCTTCAGCATCCTCGTACTTATCCTTATCGGGATGCAAGAGCAGCGAGAGCTTCTTATACGCTTTCTTGCTCTCCTCTTTTGTACACAAATCCTTCACTCCAAGGATTTGATAATACCTGTTTGGTCCGCATTTCATTACCCGGTTGACTGCGTTCTTCTGCTCTTCCGTGTATTCTCTCTGGTTTTTTCTTCCTTCGTGTCCGGTAGGTTCCCTGACGTTAAAAGGTGGTGGCCCGCCATTTGGATATCTTCATCGTCTGGGTTGACTATACCAGCATTTATCCGCTCATTAGACGCAATACGATCTCTATCACCCATCACATCATCTCCACCCCTATCTCCACCCTTAACCTTGGCGATATCATCCCGAAGGGTCTCCACGCGAGATTCCTGATCTAAATCGTTTTCTTCAGAGCCAAAGAAACTGTGAAAGAAGTCTTCGTTTACAGCAAAAGATGTCAGATAACGTCTGGGAATGCGGCTGTAAGAATTCGAATAAATGTAAGCAAGAAAGAGACTCTCCTGATCTGCTTGAAAAGATTGATCGTATGATCTACCGCATCGATCGGAAATGTTCGATTCGCAGTCATCATGATCTGATGTCAATTCAGGAACCACTCTCATTCTTTGAGCGTAGGGAACGTCGCTCATGAGTTGGCAATTGAGCTGCACTATTCGACGCATACGTGCTAAATCAATCTGGTAATACTCCGTCATATGAGTGCGATGACTGCGATGGCGAGTTTGGAAGTCAACAGGCTCTGGATCAGCACCTTAACTCTCCCGCTCACTATTCATCATACGAGTGCAATGACTGTGATCGCACGATTAGAAGTCAGCAGGCATTGCGACAGCATCGCGTCTCGTCTGTTCACAATAGAGGACACATTTCGAGCATGCTGTGAGGGCAGTAGCGTTACACTGCAATGGAATCCAAGTGCCAAATAAGCGGAGGTTATCATTGAAGGCGGAAAGTTGCAGGGTGCAGCTCATGACTCGATGCTGTTTGTCTCGCTTTCTAATTGGTTTCACTTCACAGACAACTTGATGAGATTCATCAAGAATATAGATGACGTGTCATGTTCTAAATCAAGCGTATTCAATTTCGAACTGAATTTACAAGATATATGACATAATCTTTGACAGCAAAGAAACTATTCACTTTCAGATCTGTCTTCGTTTGTTGGAGGGAAGGCCTGCGCTATCGGCTGTAGCCCCAGAAGGTTTTCTTTCATAAAGTCCATGGCTCGCTTGAGATACTGCAGACCGACTTCTCTGGCGCGGTTGCGGGCGTGAGAGATGAAGATGTCGATGTCGGCTTCGTGCTGGGCGAGGAAGGATTGTATATAGGATTGGTAGAGGAGGCGGGCGCCTTGGGTTTGAGGTAGGACGAGGTAGGAGAGCAGGAAGAGGCGGAGGTAGGCGTAGAAGGGAAACCTGGGTAGTGATGCAAGGTTAGAGGGGGTTTTGGTAAAGTTTGGGGTTGGGGTTGGGGGAGAACGTGGGCGGAGGGTGGTTACCAGGAAAAAATGAACCATGTCCAGAATTCAATAAGGTTAAAGCAGGAGATGACGACTCAGTACATGAGCCATGGTATTAGCTGAGCCGGGTCGGAAGTACGAAGCGCTTTGTAGAAGGTGAAGATTGGGAGAAGGATGGTGACAAATAAGCTGGGAGTTTGTCAGTGGGATTCTACATGTTTATGTAGATAACATGTGACTACGATGAAGGTATCGCTAGGGCTCTGACTTACGAGAGTATGTTCGGGAGAATGTCGAACATCGTCAATCGCATCAAGTCCGATAAGGAGGATTGATCCGCTTCTTCTCCTTCTCGCTGACAAACGCCGGCAGAGCACAAATGTTACAAAACAACCCTTTAGATGCTCGTAGGTCTACGGATATTTGACTGTGACGTGTGATCAGCTTTGTCACTGCGGATACTGAAATAGCTGAAAGTATTCTGCTGGAACATATATCAAGTCACGAAGTCGACGGCTTTAAAGTCAGCGCAAGAAGCCATATCTGGAGAGATGTGCCATAATTTGGGAGAGGGGGAGAGGGGCATATTTGGGAGAGAGGGCCGCCATATCTGGAGTGGGGTGCCTCATTATGAAAAGGGGGGAGCCGCCATATTTGGAGAAGATAAAGAACCATAAAGGTACAACAGAGAATTAAAGATACAGCAAAATCATTCAATCCCTTTCTCGTTAACTCGATATCGCAAAAAGCCTCAGAAAATTGACTTACAGCATCAATGGATCAGCTGAACATCGATCGCGCGAATGCTCTGTCATATGAATCCTTTCATACTTCACCTTTTCCCCTTCAACAAGGTCTCAATGATAAAGATCAGTTCATGAAAGCTTATCCGCTCACTCCTTATCCTACGTTTTACAAGACAAACAAGCGGTCATTTTCCGCGTTTGAAACAGATGGCAACATAATGCCCACGACGGAATATGAAACCAAGCGAAGGGAAAGGAACTTCGGCTCATATCATCACTTCTTCAACGCCCCTTCATCTTCTAGCCTATGCCATTCTCCGCCGATTTCATCTTTGAGTGTCTCATCGACGAAACTTAAAAGGGTGTTAGAGTCAATACTTAATCAAGTTGATTGGTTAGAGGTGGCATTAGCGATAGCCAAGAATCGAGCGCCGTCAATTTACTGCGAAGTCATCGAGAATATATTGCAGGCACAAATACATCAGCTTGTAAAGGTCGAGGTCAAGGATAAGTATGAAGGGGATGAGAATACGGATAAGCACGAGGATGAGAATGAGGATGAGAATGAGGATGAGGAATATGTGTATGTGTACGAGGACGATGATGACAACAATGACGACGACGAGGATGAGAATGAAGATGAGGATGAAGATGAGGATGAAGATGAGAATGAGGATGAAGACGAGGATAAGACTGACGACGGCGATGAGTACAACAGGGTGTAAAGAGAAGTAAAATAGGCGAGAAGGAACAAGGAAATTAAAGCGAAGAATTGAAAGTGGGTTGACAGTAAATGTGCAAGCTACTATGATCGCATCTGTTTTAGCCTTTGACGTTTGCTTTTGCAGAACTTGTAATCGATTTGCATAATCGAGACCTTCAATGTATCTATTGCCGAACATCACAAGCGTAACATTGATACTGCAGGATTGACCTACCCATCTACTGCAATTCAGAGCTTAATGCTTAACAGAAGTTTAGTTCATCCTTTGAATCAAAGAGGCTTGAGGGCCAGCACAAAGTGTGTAGGGACTTCTAGTGAGTAAGCAATTCTAGTAAGTAAGTAATTAAATTACGTATAGGGCTGCGTCACGACCTCAAAAAAGCGAGGCACTAGCATTCAGAAATTGCCCATAACTGCACTCGAAGAGTACTTCCTTGGCGAGTACTCTTCTGGTGAGTATCTCCCTCCATTTTTGGGCTCTACCTTTGGAGAGGTACTCTCTTTGGTAGTACTTCCTCGACGAGTACTTCCTTCAGATTTTGTGGAATTTACCTCTGAAGTACTCCCTTTGGCAGTACTCCCCCGACGAGTACTCCCTTCAGATTTTGTGGGATTTAACCTTTGAAGTACTCCCTTTGGCAGTACTCCCCCGACGAGTACTCCCTTCAGATTCTGTGGAATTTACCTCCGAAGTACTCCCTTTGGCAGTACTCCCCCGACGAGTACTCCCTTCAGATTTTGTGGAATTTAACCTTTGAAGTACTCCCTTTGGCAGTACTCCCCTGGCGAGTACTTCCCTCAATTTCTTGAGATCCTTCTTCAGAGTACTCCCTTGGATAATATTATTCCCTTGGTAAGTACTTTCCTCAATGCGTTCATTCAAGAGTAAGTTTTCGAACTGTATTTCTCTCACGTCCCTCTTCAAAGCTTACTCTGTCATTACAGCTCAGTTTACACCATTTCGGATAGCATCAGCGTCGAAGAACATTTATTTCAAGACACGAAGGTTTGAGAGATTGAAAAGTATGTCAATGACTTGATTCTGCCCTAAACCCCCTTTTCACTTAATGATTAAAACGAGAATCGACCTTCAACCTATTTTCTCGCCACAGGACTGAACTCTGTTTCAGCAATCTACGAAAGAGATAAAAGATTCCAGTCAATCTTGGCTGCTATCATCGCACATAAGACGTGAGATCGGAGACATTTCGAAATAGGCTTCTTGGGAAGAAAATCGTTCTTTGTCTTGTCAGCCAGATATACTGAGTTAGCTAAACTAGAACTGAAACCTGCATTTTTCAATTTCTTCAAAGAGCTGTCCTGTGTAGCGGCCAGGAAATCTTTGATACCGAAGTTATTCTTTCATTTATTCGCGTTCTTCAGCGCGATAGAATGAGAATTCAGAATGAATGTTTCAGGCTTCATTAACTTCATCATGACGGACTCGAGGCTACATAAGTCATTGCGTTCGCTTTCCGGAGTGAGCCTTCTGCCATTGATAAAAGACTCGCCGATGTTGGCTGAAGAATATTAGCAACAGTCGAGTCAGTTTCAACAAACTTATCAATCTTCATCCTCCCTTCGAGATTGAGAAGTATCGTACCGCAGCTGAGGGCGTCATGATAATGGGAAAGCTCCTTGTGTAGATAAGAGAGACCGTTCAGCACCTTTTTCTCAACAGTGAGCAAATTTGAAGTGAAGCGATCAAAGCTAACTCTTACCTCCTTGCAAATTGCTGCTATCTGAAAGGCTTTCAACGGGCCTTGCAGTAGGCCGGTGATGTGTCGTAGAAAAACGTTCATTTGTTCATAGATGATTACGACATCATCATTGTCTTGATACATGTCTCTGATTTCGACAAGCTGGTCACTGTTGAAACTTGGTATCCGATGTACAAGGCTGTTATCAACTTTCTTGACCCGTTTGATTGCGACGAAATTACATTCCTCGCTGTTGTCTGAACCAATAATGGCCGGTCCCGCTTGGTCACGAGTCATAAGTTCGTTGTATGATACTTGCGAAGAAGTCTCAATAGGTCGTTCGATTTTCTCTTTTTCAAGTTTTGCAATTTCACCCTCATCTTTACTCTGAGAGACTGAATCTAATGAAAAGAAGCTGAACGAATCTTCTAGAGCGCGCTTTCTTGAAGCCTGAATGTCAGACGAGGTACTCGAGCTGTATTGCACAGAATTCTCAGCAACAGTCAGCAAGGAGTTGCCGACCTGAGTTAGAGATCTCTGTTCTTCAGGCATGGTTTGAAGGTTCGAAACCGGGGTCAGAAGGAGTCATATAGCGTTGGGAATTTTCTTGACTTCATTTCTGAAGCCACTCTGGGCCAAAGCTGAACCAACGTGCAGTCGAAAGTGAATCAAAAAGCAGCCAAAAGCAGATGCCAGTTGTCTCTGAGATCGGCTGACTTATGTCACCAGATACTGCCCATTTATGCGTCAGATCGCCTGAAATAGAACATATCGTTCAGTCAGAAACGTTTAGTTGCGTGTTTCGCTGATGATTTGTAAGACGACAAAATCAAGCATCAATAAATGCATCTTCAGTATAATTTTAACGCAACATCATCGATTTAGTCAAACGTTCTTCAATTAATTTAAATGACCCACTATATAATGCTATCGAGAGCTACGATTTCCTCCTACGTGTTCATGTGAACGGCCAGAGACGTCTCTTCCATTCAGCTGATTGATAGTCAAGTTTCAACAATCTTACTCCCTGATTCAAGCGCGATCGAACGAGATCTTGTAATTCATCTCGAACTTGTTCATTTGCGGAAACTAGAGTGATCATCAGCCCAAGACGTTTTCCAAAAGCTTCATAACCTTGCCTGTAACTAAAACCTTCTCTCTGTCCTTTTCTGATCCCGACCTCACTTGATCTTGCAATAAAACCTGAAGATCTATTACATCGTTGTGGTAAGCGACGCGTCGGTGCTTCCCAACGTACTGAGGGCTGAGAGCAAGTCGTCCGTTCTTAAAAAATAGCGACACGTGAAGCATCTGGCATCACTAGTTTAGCCAACCTCTTACAAGGCACTTCCCGTAAGCATTTGACTTACATAATCATGATTCAAGGTATTCTCTCTCAGAGTTCTGTTAAGCAGCTCATTCGCCGGTTTCTCATCGCCTGCCAACGTCAAACACTTTCAGCAACCAAGAAGTCTGAGATGCTCACCTAGATTCTGTAGTTGTCACACCATATGAATGTTGCGTGTGCGAACCTCTGAAAGATTGAATTCTTGTATCAGTTCTTTGAGGAAAGGCAACTGTGCCGCGATCCCAAATCCGGTGGCCACCATCAAGACTTTCCCGTAGTTCTCAATAGACACATTCGAGCCGTGTGACCCACTGAAGAAAGCTATGCGGAGATCAGAAGGCTCCGGGCTAATCCGAAAATTCCCGGCGCCACCAAAATGACTCTGATCGATTTCATCTGCTGCGTCTATTCGCGATTCATTTACCTCTTCCACTTCTCTTAGAGATACATTCCCCCCTTGATGTTCATCGGCGCGGTTGAAGAGCTTCCGCGTGAAGCCGTCCCTCGGTTCTATCAAGAAATCTAGGCTAGGGTTTTTGCCCTCGCTTCATGAGGCAATGGTGAAAGGATGGCTCTGCAAGGACGATCACAGACTGACGGATGGAATTCAAACGTTAACGTATTGTCCGGCCTTGACTTTTCACGATCGAGAGGTAAAGATTGTCATTCTCACGGCGTCGTTTTGTCTTGCAATCAAAGCTCGGGAGCAGCCACGATGAAGGGCGACGTTTCTATATAGAAGGGTCAAGCACTGCATCACAAACGTGGTTAGAAAAGTGCAACCGGAAACGAGTAGGTATAGGTCTGAGAGTTTCATGCTCGACGGAAGATGTCTCCAAAGGGCGTAAGCTGCGACAAAAGCCAATGCCTGATGGCAGCGAAGGAAGAGTTCATAGGAAACCCGGCGAAACAAGTGCGAGGATAGAAGAAGTAGCGAGACCATGGATATGATTGCCTGTATTAAAGGTTAGCAGGAGTTAAATTCCTGGGGAGCTCAATAACCAACTATCAGTTCAAACAACGGCCCGGAACCGCTCATGCTAAGACTTGACTTACCAGCCGTGTGAATGATGACGTGAAGCAGGCCAAGGAGAACGAACATGGTTTCTGTTGATGCATGTATAAGACGGTACAAGGGCAGCGAAACACCGAGCAAGTCGCAAATAAAGCTCAAGTGAAATCCAAAATACGCCGGCATCATGTTAATTAGCGATAAGTTTCCCGCGCGAGTAGCCGCTTCACTCGCAGTAGATATCTTGAAGCAAGTACAAAAGACGTTGCCTCCGAGATAAATCAGTTGAAAGGCCATCTGAGCACGAGTTCAAGGCCCCAAAAGACGATGCCGTCGTAGAAGCAGAGAATATACAAGGTGCTTTCGCAGCAGTGTGTCGCCGAGTTTAATGAACCGACTCAGACGAATTAGAGAGTGAATGATAAATAAAAGAATAATGCAGCCGCCCGCGGCAATAGCATAGAACTGCGTCACGTTCATCTTCTTTCAAATAGGTTGAAGATGTCAACGGAATGCTATAAAACGTAGTGACTTAAATCGTCTTGTTGTAAAAGCATCTACTCTGAAAGGAAGAAAACAGGATGTGAACATTTCTCGACAGCATCGAGGATTGTTATATCCTTGTTCCTTAAAGAGAGCCATTAAACATGGCAGAGGAGCCGTTTTTGGCTCCATCGAGCTCCCGGTACAAAATCAAGAATAAACACGACTACCACTAGTAGAATTTGGGAACAATCTCAAGGGGGAAAGTGGAAAAGAGTGAGAGGGACAGCGATATAGAGGAAGAGCAGACTGAAAGCATAGACCTGAAACACAAGCATAAAAGGAGAGTGAAAAGAGTACAAGAGAGTATCGCGGCTGGTCTTCCACGCATTCAATACTTGATGCCTTCGTGTTCAATGTTGGCCTGCTTTACATATAAGAACCTCTGACAGGAAGAAGTCATGAAGGGTATTTTCGCGCCACGATGAAAAGCCTATCGACTAAAGACTTGCAGGTATTTCGAGAGAAAAGCAGAACGTTCTGCGGATCGTTTCAGATATCACTTGACAAGCTTCAAGCTGAGGAGCTTCTCGAGAACTTAAGGCAGCGCAACGACAAGGATATCGCTAGGTTGCTGAACGAGTTTAGTGCGGAAGATCAGCGCCTTGAACCAGAAAACCACGTGCTCGCGCTAGTATCTCGGTCCGCTCTGCCCCAACCCAGCCGCCCAAGTGGCAACATTTTTGAAGAGCCACAATGGTTTATCCCGAAGTCTACTCTACAAGTTCTACGCGGAGGACATCTCCTGGAAGCGGCGCGCAAATTCTTTAAAGGGAGCAACAGATGGTGGGTGGCGGATCTATATTCTGAAGGTAGGAAAGTCCGCTTTTGGCTTCGAGACGGGTTCACTGACAAATTCAGACATTAGCTTCCAGGTGAAGAACGGTCTACGAGAACAGGACCCCAACTTTTCGAAAACCTATGACGAAGACATTGTTCGTCAAATTCACATATCTATCCTGGGTGACGATGCGGCGAGAAGACGAAAATGGCTCGCCAAGTTTTCAGAAAGCAAGCAGAAGTGTCTTCTGCGGCTTGAGGCGTTGCCTGAGAAGTTTGTAGAAAGCCTGAATGCTCTAACTCCATTCGCAGAGCTATGGCCAGCCGTACAGATAGGCACCTTCCCTCGACTCTGTAATTTACACTGCCCTGAGGTTCGTGACTCTTCCTCAACAGCCTTTTCTCTTCTAAACAAATGATAAAGGAACTGACCCGCTGCCTGCGCCGAGTGAACAACGCTTGGACTCGAATTGTTGAAAACAAGAAAGACGACCAACTTCGACTTGATGCAAACACCGTCGCTATACTACGAGATCGATGTCCCTTCGGATCGACGGAAGATCGCGCGTTCGTCCAAATGCGGATGCTTGCCGATGATATCTTTCCCGCCATCAAGACAGACGGCCAACGATCAGCGATCTTCGACCGTATATGCTCGATAGAGTATGTCATTTCGTCAATCCATTTTGTTGTTGAGAATACGAAATACCTTGAGCCTGGCGCCAGAATTTTGAAGGAGCTTCTATCAAACAAAAGCAAAGGCTCGATATCGCAACAATTCCGTGCTCGTCACAACGAACAAGCAAGCATGAAGATACAGATCAGTGAATTTGTCTTCGAGGATCGAATATCACCTTCTGACGACTCTTTCTGATCATCGTATCGACAGGTCTGGCTTGCTGCTCTTCGCCACTTTCCCGTGATGGACGGCCAAGCACCCCGAAAAGACACTGCTCAACAGAGCAGTTCAGATTCCGAGATAGAGCAGCGATGGTGACACGAGCTCTCTTCTCTCGCGTCAGAGAGCGAATATCGTGAGCTACGTCGAAAATACTCTGATCGTAAAGCAGCGGATGCCAAGACGATTGAGGACTGCGTGCGTACCATTCTGCCTTCAAAGTATTATCAGATCGATTCGAATCGCATGCGTCGAATAGTACAGCTCAATTGCCAGCTCATTGGCGACGTTTCATACGTTGAAAGAATGAAAGTGACTCCGGAATTGACTTCAGATCACGATGACTGCGAATCGAATATTTCCGATCGATGCGGTAGGCCACGCGATCATTCTTTTCAAGCAGATGAGGAAAGTCTCTTTCTAGACCATATTTACTCGACCTTCTATAGCACCCTTCCCAAACGCTATCTGACATCCTTTGGCATCAAACGAGACTTCTTTCACAGCATTTTCGGCTCAGAAGCAGACGATCTGGATCAGCGACCGCATCTCGAGAGGTCTCAGGTTGGTATTACCAAGAATCAGGATGTGGTGACGGAGAATCAAGACCATGTCACCAAAGATCAAGATGAGGTGATGAGGGATCAGAATCATGTCACCAAGGATCAGAATGAAATGATAGAGAATCAAGATCAGATTACCAAGAATCAAAATGAAATGACAGAGAATCAAGATCACATCACAAAGAATGAGAAGATCAGCGCCGGCACACTCGTTCCCTATAACGCGGAAACGCAATTGGCGAGCCAACCTCCGTTGACGTTAGGAGGAGTGCCAGACACAACGGAAGATAACGTCGATCAAGAGAAAGGAGACTAACCTCGACCTCCTATGAGGGAATTCGGGCAGCAGAATCAGAACGGTGTTATCTCTTTTACGAAGGCCTCGCGACTGCTCTTCAAAACCCGGATGGATAAAAAGAAGCGTCTGTTCACGATGCTTTCGCCCATGGCCGGCAATAGATTTCATAAGCGTCAAGCCGACTCACTCAACAAGCTCTCTATGATCACTGCCCTAGAGTTGTCTTCTGAGTCTCGATTCGTGACGCGGGATAATGACAAACGACTTAAGTTGACTGCTCCTACTAACATTCTTGAAGATGCTCGTTCAGAAAAACTTCAGACGATGCTCAAGATCCGGCAGCTCAATGTTCAGGAACTAATTCGTCAATTCGAGAATTATGAAGAATCTGAGGAGGAGTTATGAAGATCGAGAATCCGTAAACTCAAGCAAACCATCTTGCAGATCACCTGCACAGGCCAGGCTGAATGATAATCAAAATGCGTTTCGATTGCTTTTTACTTTTGTCATTGCTTGACTTGATAAATTGTAGCACTACAAGCGTTCATCTTTCCTTGCAAATTTCGAGAACAAAAAGCAGTTCGCGATCAATATTGCAGCGCCTGTATTACCTCTGCTACCTCCTTCACTCGTTCATCAAAGTCTGTGATAGACAATTCGGAAATCACTGTCAGCCCTTTAAAGTGATTGGCTTCAGCAGCAAGCTTTCCCACCAACATTCTCTGAACCTCCAGCATGCATTCTTTCATGTCGAGTGATCTTAAATAATCCGATTTCGAAGCAGATAATACCTTGAGTCGTTCTTGCCGCTTCGTCATATTTTGATGACGCTGCTCTTTCCCTTCTTGAATTTCTTCAGCTTGAGTGCTCTGGAATTTTCTTCGGAAACGACGTTTATTCCCGTTTTCTGTCGTGAAATTGTTTGATCCTCTTCTTGCATTGAAACTAAATTTCATGGGCAAATGAGGAATTGAGCGCAATAGATGAGCATGCGATGGCTTTGTGAAATCTGGCATGCTGAGATTTTGAAGGTAGATGGCCATGTTGCTATATACAGCTAGAACTTCGGTAATAAAAATGAATGAAACGTAATTGTATTCGAAAGTATGAGTTGTGTTAAATAACCCATGCCTCGTGATTACTTCACGATCAATTCTATTCATCTGTAACTTCGACATCCTTCAGCATTCACTTCTTGCTCTGGCATTCACTTCTGATTCCTGTTTCAATTTGCGATCCTTCTGTCGATTACGTTCCCTAGTCGTGCTTCACATCTGAAGCACCTTCTTCCAATTTTGAAGCACCCGCCTTTCATACGATTCTTGAACTCATGTTCTTTTTGTTTTCGAGATCTGACACCGCAATTAGCATTTGTGCGCCAGGGGTGCGCCCTCACTCTTCAAAAAAAATAAGTCAGAACTACGAATTATCATTGAATTGCTACAGAGCATCTTTTTTCTTCAAATCTGATTCCCTTGTGCTTCAATTCTCGCTCCCTTCTACCTTGATCTTGACAAGATTCACTTACTTGCATTAAGATCTATATGATTGATTAAAAAGTAAGAGTTACCAATCATTGTAATATAACTGACATACGACAGAGCTAAATTTGAAATAACTAAACATCCCAAAATCTCGAGGGTCCCCAACGTTCTCACGACCCCTGACAGCCAGAAATCGTTTCCTCTAGAGCATCCTGAAAGTGTGCCCCCACCTATAATGCATGACGATGTACTTCACTACTATGTTCAGAAACATTCTTCAAAGGAATTTTCCTTCGACAACTATGAAGACACTTTCAAGTAACCGCTATCGTTCTGCTGCTGAAAAGTCATCCGAGATCATCTTCACAGCAGACATCTTTGGCTTTGGTGCCACATTAAACAACTCAGAAAACCAGAATGCCACATCAAGCAGTTCGCCCTCTGAGGAACAGCGTCAACGGCAAGATACAAGCCACACTGAAACATCAAAGGCTGCATCACGCAAATCTGCTTCAAACCGTCATGCGATATTGCAGGATCCTGTATTAACGCAGCGACTATCATCGATACATTCAGCATTTCGCCCGCGGCTAATCTCCGGCAGAGCGGATGATGTTATTGCTCTGGACGATCGAATTGCAAGAAACGATGGAACGACATCAACTTACGAGCAATTGCCTCACAGGCTACAAATATCGAAGCAACATCAACCTACTACTTCAGCGAAACGCGTGATAGAGCTTACGCGAACAAATGGCTATTTACTGCAAGAGTTGACTTACTATAAAGATACTCAAGCAGCTGATATGAAGTTTTTCGAGAAAGTGACCAAGACGCATGCAGATTTGAAAGACGCATTGGAGGAAAGATCTCAGAGGCGAGCAAACGCAGAATTCACTTTACTGAGCTACTGGGGTATTGATTTTGGTGATGGCAATGTGGAAGATACTGTTTTTTAATACATGCTTTCTGTTGTTTTGTAAGATAAACAGTTGAAGACTATGATAGTAATTCAACACGCAAAACCAACTCTCTCATTGCTGACATAATTTATTCTTTACATCAGAAGTGACCTCTCCGATCTAATAAAGATGGTAGTGTTCGCGTATTCAGTGCTTTTTCTGACAAAGTTAAATGCCACTTTCTTGTGTGTCACTTCTTCTCTTCTGAACCTCGTTTCAGGATTGTAAGCAACACGAACCATAATCACTAAAATGCCATAAGTACCGCCAGCGACACATGACGTAAAAGTGAGTAAATCTCGTGATCATTCTTGCTAGAAACTATGTTGAAATCCCATCTACTGTGTACATCTTAGAGGCATAGCATCCTAAATTGAATGCATAGTATTCATTTCTCTTTCGCGATTCTTTGAAGCTAAGCTCACGGAAAGGATTGCGGCCTGATTCTAATATTCAGAGGTATTCAGAATAGAATGCGGCATTCATATATTACCCTGAAGTATAGATTCCCGTCTTGAAGGTATATATCTCAGATATGGCTTCATAAAGAAACGGTCATATCATTCCCCTCTGTTCTAATGGCGAAAATTAGAACTGAGCGACATATTGTCCGAGAGAAAGCCCGAAAACGAACTCAAAGCCTCTTCAGAAAGGCAAACGAATTGACGCAGATCGCTGACGCAAACATCTACGTCGTCATAAATCGCAATGATAAATATCAAATCTACAAATCGACAGATCAGCCTGGGTGGCCTCCATCAGAACAAGAAATGGTAAGACCCCACGACGCAACGTTGTCTACACTGCTTGACAATCACGATAGAAGAAGCAATATTCTATCCCGAGGCATAAAGGTTCAGCGAACTTTGAGCCTGTAAAGCGCGAAGTCAGAAATCAGAGAAAGAAGGAAGGAACTCAGTCTGAGGACCTGGTCAGACTTGGGTTAGAAGATGGCAGTCATAAGCGACGGATTTTCTCCATTCCCAACCCTTCAATATTGCAGAGATCACCAATTGAAAAGTTCTCTTTCCCGCGCCAATCTTTATCGTAGATTACGTATATCTCATTTATCTGAACTATTATAAAAATCTCAAATGCAGAGTCCTACTCTGAAATCAAAAAAACATCACTGACGAGCCAGTACATCCTGACTTCTATCAATTTCAGGCGACTTCTGACTGAAAAAGTGTGCCTGGTTGATCAAAGCCTCTTCGACCCTCTTGCACTTTGTGTTGACACGTAGAAATATAATATACCGTCTGAGCCAGAGAAACCTCAAGAAGTCAATGTCAAAGACACTGCTTTCGAGAGAAGAAAGTCGAGGTAGATAACCTTCGCACACATGTTTGTGAAGTCTACGATGAGGCGTTCTTTGAGCAGAGGCATCGTTTTGCGAGATAAAAGATTAGAATGAAACACATGATTGCAAGATGATTATTGATGATCTGAGAATTCAGTTTTTTTGGTTATGTTACACCCACATCTATTTCACAGAGAAGAGATGTTGTTTCACGCAGGTTTTAGAGATCGTCTTTAAGCTCAGCTAGTGCAGCCTGATGTGACGTGCATTTCACGTGTTCTAAAACGCCATTGACTGACATACGTCTGAACCTTGAATAGCATCCTTTTATTTGTCTGTGCCTTATAACATTCCCATTCCTTGGCTCGCTGCTCTAGCTAGTAGAGATCTACTCGTATGCATGGGTTTTCCGCGCACACTGGGTTTCCGCGCACGCTAACTATGACTAATTATCTTAGTGCCCTTTTTAGCACGCTAAGCCCGATACTACCTGTAACTAACCTTTCTAGGTTAGAGTGCGCGGAAACCAAATGTGCGCGGAAACCTCGCGCACACGAGTACCCGAAGGGAACCCCAACCTCAAACCCCTGCCATTCAATGAACATTCATTCAGAGAGTAAAGAAATATGATATGCATCTGCGCCTCAGCTAGAATTTACACTGCCTTCCCATCAGAATCCTATTGTGTTTCAACTCTGGCTGCGTTCTTCATATGACTAGAGTACCTGCTCAGCTTCATCATCAGTGTGAGTGAAGCATTTATCCCCACTATTTAGTTTTTGTAAGCATCAAAAAATTTCATCAAGATAGAGCGCAGCATAATACTATTTATGATTACCTATTACCCACAGACTTCTTTGCTTGCTATTCTTATTATCATTGCAGTGTCTTATCAATTGTAATCATACTTAAACTGCTTCTTTCACTTTATTAAGCTCTACATCATGTCCAGACCTATTCATTCCCCTCTTACTATCAGTACATCGATTTGGAAAACCCTCTCACAATATTGACAAATTGCTGTTTTAGGAAGAATGTGTAAGATTTTGTCTGCCTTTAGACCTCCCTTCTCTGACATGTATCTTAGCCTTCTCGAAAGCTCTACAAGCAGCACAATTGCAACCTGTGTTGGGCGGTTGAGACAAGGTTAACCATCAGCAAGAACAACAAAAGCGAGACGAGGATTGTTTGACAATTGACCAACTGAAGATACAACATCAAGATCTTTGTATGCAACATCAGAATCTGTGAGCAGTCTACAATCAGTGTCGAGGAGACTTGAATGTTCAGGTTCGAGAACGACAATCTCTCGATTTAGCCTTCGACATGAAGAGAACCAACCGGGCGAAGACAGAATCACGTTGCCAGACTCTTCAAAACATCATGCAGGCATTTGAAAGCAACAAATATCAGGCAGACAAACAGCAGTTGATCATCATCGCAAAGCTAACAGATATTGTTTACGCTTCACGAATCCTTGTTGACGTTAAAGGATCTGACTCTAAACTTAGGCAGTGAAGCTTGATCTTTCAGCCATCATAAAGGTTGAAAGTTTACGAAGGCTTCAGTATGATAGTAGGCGATGAATAAGCCTCGAGATGGACAATGATCGTATCACTTGGGAACTAGAAATGATGAATTACACGATCTGCGAAACGGAAATTAGGGTCACAGATACAGAGCGCTCATGAAGCTTATTTTTCCGTATCAATTCCAACCTGCATTTTTGCGCGCTCGTTCTGTTTTCCTCTCATTATATCTATCTACATTACAATATTCCTATAACAGCAATAGAAAAGAAATAAATAAATCATACTTCTAGACACTTCCTTCGCCGAAGCCCGACCAGGAAACGAAATCCGTGACGATTGCGCAGTCGCACTTGGGGCATCGGTTGCCCAAATGCTGAAATTCATGAGCCAAGTACTCAATGAAGAAGTCGCAGTAAGTGCTAAGCCAGTCGAACCATCGCAGCCAGTCCAAACCATGCCTAGAGCTTCTGAGAAGCTCGTTGAGGCTGTTGAAATGCCACTCGATGTAGTGCTAACATTGACCAAGTGTCGATCTGAAGGATTGAGGCTAAAGATTCTTTGGTCGCTGCCATCAAGCGCACAGTTCTGCTGATGCGATGAGCTGTAAAACCATGCTGGGTTCTAAGTTGTAACCAAGTATGAGTACATCAATCTGAAGAAGTTAACGGCACTTAATACGAATTGTGCTTGACAAGGTCAGTCCAAAGTAGCTTGAGCCACAGTGTCATCGAGATTTACCGATGTAAAAACAATGATATCGCCAGTGAATGCACTTAGTTGATCCGGAGTGAACAAAGTCTTCTTGTCCTTGTCAATAACGACTTGATAAATAACTGAAGTCGAAGATATAGGCTCTGGCGCTGCTGCTAGTAATTTCATTGTTTGCATGCTTGTATTAACGCTCGTTGAGTTCCAAGTTATATTCACTTCAAAGGACAAAGCCTTCGGCACTTTATTCGCATCGCTGAAAAGTAGAATGTCAGCTCATTCGAGTTGCAACTGATTCACTTACGAGTTGGCGATTCACACAGTCAACAATGCTAATAACTTTGATTTGTTCATGTCTTCATTTGCGAAACAAAAAAGAAGATGATCTTGAAGTCAGCAAGAATGAGAAAAAGCAGACCTTTAATGATGCCAAAACATACCTCAAATTTGAATGTGTGAAAGTCTGTGTTTCTGAATGTTCGAAGCAAACTTTTTGAAAGCTTTCATTTGCAGCCAGAAAGCTATCGAAAAGCAGTCAAATTTGATCGTCAGAGAAGCTTGAATTGGCTTATGACGATATAATGAAGCCGAAAATTGCGCAAAGCAATCAACTAGAAGACTGACTGAGGAAGCTTATAAGAACATCAGTTCTCTCTTCGATAATTCAAAAAAAAACAGATCTTTGAGTTCTAATACAATCTTACAAAACAGATCGATTGATCCGATCTTTGAACAAGCTTACTTCAAGAATCTCATCTTGTCTTCAAGCAGTTTAATTCTTGTAGAATAGCTAGCCTAGCCTAAACAAGAAACTCTCTAGTTAAGTCATAGCACAATTTGAAGCTGATCTTGAAGCGGAAAAAGCGTTTCAACAGGCAGAAGCAGCGAAGGCATCCCACGATCTTGCGACCCCAGAGAGCACGTCAGGCTCAGACACTTCTCGCCTCGAAGCTGATAAAGCACGTCAATAGGCAGAAGCAGCAAAGGCACCCCACGGCCTTGTCACCCCGCAGAGCACGCCAGGCCCGAACACTTCTCGCCTCGAGGCGAATAAAGCAACAAAGCAGGCTGAAGCATCTCAAGGTGCAGCTCCTTCGAACACATCCTCAGATGATACGTCAGGCGAAGGCCAGAAAAACTACATCGACGAGCAGAAGCAAGCAGTGAAACGAGTGCTGAAGTGTGGACCAAACAAGTATTATCAAATTCTCGAAGTGAACGATCCGTCCACAAAACAGAAGATCAAAAAAGCGTATAAGAAGCTCGCATTGCTTTTACACTCAGACAAGAACAAGTATGAAGGCGCTGAAGAGACTTTTAAAAGTAGACAAAACTCTATTCAGTCGTTTGAAACCATTCCGGAACCCTCACTTTTACTTTATTTCATTGCAGGGCTGACTTCACAACATAGATGTCAACACGACAGTCAAAGCCCTCAATGTTGAAATTGAGGAATTTAGCGAGAATGCTTACGAAGACGACGAAGATAACGACAATCACTCAATGAAAGTCGAGCAAAGCGAACCAAAGCCAGATGACTTCTGCAAGCAAATCTATGAACAAGCTACACCTCATTTGGGGAAGCTCATGAACGATCTCGATAATAAAGCCGCCCAGCTCGAATTGGGAAAATTGAACGAGCAGATAAAGCAGCGGAATGTCAAGAACAAGCTTTCGAAGAACAATTTAGATGACTTTCTCATTAACGTTTCCATGTTCATTGCTAATTTCAAAAACGCGAAGGGGTTCAATGAAGCGTTAAAGAAGAATTCAACTGACAACATCGCAAGAGAAAAACTCATCAAGATAAATCAGCATATGAATCTAGTGAATGAGCAGCGAGGCTACCCCAGAAACTGAATTATTACAATTTCACCTCACTTAGACACAAATGCAGCAGAATTCAGATCTGAAACAAGCGAAGAGTCATTCAGATCGGCTGAAGACATCAAAGTCACCAAAAAAGGCGGCCAAGCTTTTAGCAAAGATGATGTCAAAACCAAAGTCAGCGTCCCAATACCTGATGAGTCAGATGGTCGAACATCTTTTGAGAAAGTCGTGATTGTCAGAAGCGCTGGCTTTGGCTCACGAGTCATTGTCAATCGTGAAACCGATATGAACTCGTATTATGATATACATTCCGGGGCGACTTTTGGGAAAGGGGTCGCCCGACAATGGTTGAACGAGGAAACATATGAAATTGCGAATCCGTCGAATGACATTGCGATCGATGAGTTGAAAATCTGTGGAAGAGTCAAGGTCGCTCATACCGCAACAACACTTCTTAAGCGAGTCGAGAGACAGGGTCAGGGCCGTAATAACATTTGTTACTACTTTATCAAGGTACGGGGGGAAAGTTACTTGAGCATCAGGACAGCGCTCTCAGAAATGAAGAGGGTCAGCCCCGCCAAACTTAAACGAATTGATGCAGCGTTGAATCGCCAAACTGAGATGCTGCTCGAGGAACTGAATCAGTGCCGTGAAAACAATGAACATCCGGACATCGAAGAGAAACTGACCGATGATGATATCAAAGATATGCCATGGTTAGCCTTCGAAGCGACACCCACGAACGAGAATGAGAAAAGCGATGCGGAGGATGAAGACATTGACAACTTAGTGCCTTCAGTGACAGGCCTGAAGCGTGATTCGAAGCCTACAGCACCTTCGGGCACGGGAAGTGCCTCTGAGAATTCTGGAAATCCTATCAGGTCTGAGCTGTAGAGCTTCATGGTCAACTATTGATAAGTGACAGACGGCAGCAAAGACGAAGAGTTAACTTGGTAAAGTCGCGAAGAATGTTTAGAATTTTCTGTTTCCTTCAATTAGTCCTTATCAAAGCATACATAGCTAGATTCAGAACCTACATCAATAATAGATTATTGAGATGTAACGAATCATTTTCAGAACAGCCAGCATTACCCGTTGTAGCAAGAATTTGTAGAGTTGATATGATCCTAGTGTTTCTAAATAAACAGAAAAATTGAACCTCGGTACTCGATTATGATGAGAGTTTAATCTAGAATCTAAGGATGCGAATTGATTGAAGCATATCAAGTCTTGGCGAAAACATCACTAGCGTCGAGTTCTCGCAAACTTCTACTTTTAGATCTCACATCTGCAAGTTCGAGCATAGACTTCACTCACAACGCTTCATCGCAATCAGGACTTCTGCCCATGAAACATCAGACGCCAAGTCTGAAACGTCGTCTTGACAAGCTCGACGACGTTTCACGTCTATCAAAGAAGAGGAAGCGCTCATACACAGTCAATTCAGAGTATACGTCGACAGAACACTCAGAACGAGCGCAGAAACGAAAAGTCTCTTCCATCGATCAGCAACCTCATACGAAGCGGGCCTGTCAATCTCTTACAGAGCACACATTCAAACGCAATAATAGAGATAGTACTATTGAACTTGAAACGGACTTTAACGACAGAGAGAATATCGCAGTCGACGCTCAAGCTACTCAATCACAGCAGTTGACCTCAGCAGCTCCTCAGAAGGCTCAAGGCCAATACAAAAGAAAGTTCGTTCATAGCAAGAACTCTGAGGTATGTTAAGCACGCTGTTTCGTTTTGAACGAACATACTAAGTATGAAACAGTGATCTTATATCATGATCTATAAAAATGAAGCACGGTCAATTTCTAGTCATTCAGAGACAAAACGAAAAGGAAGCGCAAGCCTTTTATCCTCAAAGTTCACTAAGTCTATCACGGCTTACGATACGGAATTCGATGATATACTGAAAGCACGCCATGTCGTTGAGGCAGAGAATGAGGAACTCAAGAACTGAAGTGCGCTTCACTCTTTGCTGAAAAGAGAACGCGCATCTGTGCCACTCGAGAATCATGAAATCAAGGGTATTCGAGAAGCTGTACGGCGCAGCTTCAATGAGAACAGTGTTTCGCATAGCGTGTTCTCAAGGATCTTTCCTGTGAGCAAAGTCGACACCTGCAAGACCTTGAAGAAACACTGGAACAGGCAATGAATACACTGAACTTCGCATTATGCTAATCACGATTCCAAGGTTGTACCCTCGCAACCAGATTATGCCATTGAATATCACACAAAATTATTCCCAGGCGAAGCCGTTCAAAAGCTACAAGGACTCGCAAGCCCAAGCAAAAACAAGTTGACGTTTCCCATATTCTTTGCCGAGCTGAAAGAAGCATCGGGAATCATGAACGTGGCCAAATTACAAAACATGCACAATGAAGTCAGCGCCGTTTACAACCTTCTCAGACTACATCTGGCAATTGATCAGAGAGATGATCACTATGATCAGGCGTGGGTGCTATCTCTTGACACCAATGATGAAGTGTGAAGGCTTCAATGCCATTGAGTTTCTAGAGAGGACTACACATACGACACCTACTACTCAAAGATTCTTAGATGCTGAGCAGTGAAAGATTCTAGAGATGTTGTTATTGTGAAAGCAAGAGCTTCAATGAGAAATGTTGTGAACTGAATGCGCGAAGTTATGTTCAAAGTGTTGCACACTGCTATGAATATCTATGAGAGAACTGTCACAACTGAAGCATCCGATTCAAAGTCGTGCCTGTCTAGCTTCAAGTCACAATCACAAGATTCTAGCACATATTCAACATCTGACTATTCTTTCGTCGACGAGACACAGTTTACTGTTTTCGGGACACAGCTTAATTATGATTCGAATTCTCAGAAGTCGAAGATTCTCAAAACTTGCAGCGAATCTGTACTCGAATCTATCGAACTAGCAAGTATTCATACGTCAACAACAACTCAAGAATCTAGCCTATTCGCTCACATTCAGAAGAACATACAAGAAAAGAATAATACAAGCAAAGAAGAGGTAAAATCATGATGAAAGAAAGAGAGAGAATCTACTTCGATCTTCTATCGCTGATGGGACAAAAGAAAGGGGTCAACTGAGTCGAAGTGCAAGCCATAGTCCCCGATATCATCTGTATCGCCTGTCAAATTCGCCATTACCACCCGTCAAAAGAGCCTGGTTCAACTTCTTTATCTCAGTTGACGCTTTTTCTATTGTCTCTATCCTACTCTTCGAATCATGCATCACTGACGAAGCCTCAAAGGACTTGTTCAAAGCTCAGCACTTGATTTTCCAAGGTTAGAAGATGAGCTCAAATATCACAAGACTCATCTTTACTCAGTGAACAAGACAATTATCGAGATGAATGAAAGATGAGAAAGAGCTTCGATGTTTGCAGAGATGTAAATCGAGGTTTTGAATAATAGATTTTGCAGATGTAGTGAAGACAAGAACAAAGTGGCCGATGAATGAATGAAGTAGTGATTCGAAGCTGATCCGATGATATCAGGCGAGAAAATGGAATGAAAGACTGCATGATGAGAATGCAAAATCCTAGAGACGTAGGCAATCGTAATTGCGCAAACACAGAAAAACGCGTTCACGTCTACAGCAAAAATCACAGATTTCGACATCTCACAGCAACGTCAACGTTCATATAATTGAGGACATTAAGCGGCAATTTTTTCGTTGACTATTGCTCTTAAAAGTATGTAGACAAACTTTTCCCTAAACGCGTGTGAAAGGCCGATGACGTTGCATAGATCGACTTTTACTTAGAACTATCGATGAACATATAATCTTCGTCAACAATTAACACTTTACTTCTTTCTATGCCTCTACATCAAATTACACATTAAGAAGATGATTAAAACATCTTAGAACACTAAGTCTTGTCATGATCTGCAAAGCGTGACTATTAACATTGGTCGTAATATATATATCTGTCACTCGAACTGTTGACGAATAAAGAGAAATTGTTTATAAATACATCTTCATAAAGTGAAATCATAGAAGTAATTGATTTGACATCATGATGTCTTGAAATTGATGACATGAAAGATTCGATAAGGTTCTTGATTTCGTACTATTCAATATGAGGCGTTAGTACGTTAGATACTATTGATTAGTCATTTTCCGGATTTGCGATGAACTACGTCAGTGCAAAAAATCTCGCGCCAAGCAGCCTATTACAACGAATTTGCGTTGCTGATATAACAAACCTCAACCACTGATATCTCAGCTTGAATAAGAAGATTTTATGTCAATGGCAGCAGCTATTCAGAATGTGCATTAAGTCTCAGCATCCCTCTGACTTACATATGCTGACATACGTATCAATGCCACAGACCTTAAGAAACCTTCGTAGTCATGTCAACTTCGTGATCTCTCGTTTACTGAAAATCGAACCCGATAGATCGAAGCTCATATATGATGAAATAAGCGTCATGTTTGCAGAGCTTGACTCTATCATCATGTGTCATCGTGTTGGTGAACTCGAGCTTCTTCCAGACCCCATCGATGACCTGAATATGCATTCTCATGGTCATCGGGTTGCTCAACCTGCCATTCTCCCAACTGTCATCGATAACTATACAGAAACCTTCGAGTCCTGTACCCCTCTTATCAAAGATTCCTTACAATTGCCTCACAATCAAGAATCTCCTCGCTCTATCTATGAAACACCCCTTCACCCCATCGACGACGAGCTCTCGCGCCAGCCTTTCCTGGCCGAAAATATGAATTCGAATCATCTATTCCACGATTGTGAACATCGTCAGCCTCCTTCGGATACTATCTGTGTCCAAAATTCCTTCAAAGGCGACACACTGCATGAACCTCGCCAGAACATCTTCGCAGTCGACCAATTGCTCAGTAATCAGGAATCTCATCGCCTCATCCTTGCTCCCACAGCTCTGCAGACTTCGTCCCACAATCAAGAACGACCTCACGGTTCTCATGATACTCAATCTTCTCAATCTTCACCTCAGGTAGATAAATCTGGCGTCTCTATTCCTTATGAGACGCAGGATGGGGTACTTCGACTTCTCCCGACAATGGAACAGTGGTCTGATTTCCCTGCACTTCTACAGTATGCTCAAGACCTTGGTGTGAAGAAAGTCGGCATCTGCAAGGTACTTCTACCAGAAGACATAGCCAGCCTGTCGAAGCGTGTCCATTATACAAAGCAAAAGGAATACTGTTTCTGAGCTCAACCTCAAAGCAACGGCACCTTTATCATCGAGAGAAGTGAAAAGAACGACGTTTTCGAGGCAGACTCCGAACCAGTCAATATATCATCGAAGACCGCGACTGTGCAGCGGTTTGAGCAGCTTCTTCATGAGAAACCCGGTTTAGAGAACGTTCGATATTGCTTTGATATAGATGTACGAACAACGACGGCTCGAGAAAGTCTTGGCCTTCCCAACTCTCCCATTTGGCCTCTCAAGGGCAATCGTCTCTCTGAGACAAAGATGCGCATTCCTGGGATCCATTGGCCCTATGCTTACCAAGCCGACGATGTGTTCGAAGCGCCTTTCGTTATGCACTGCGAGAATGAGGGCCTGCTTTCCATTAACTATCTTCATGAAGAAGACAAGTATTGGGTGGCAATGCCACCAAAACACGCCAATCTTCTTGAAGAGAAGTTCAAAGGAACAAACAGCCCTTATCATCGATCAGATTGTGCACAGTTTCTACGTCACTCTGCGACATATTTTCCGACCTCTACTCTAGATAAGTGGAAGATATTCTTCAAAGTTGTTCATCAGACACGTCGAGAGACTATCATCACTTTCTGTCGAGTCTATCATCAGGGTTTCAGCGCAGAATATACACTCGCAGAAGCTGTCAATTATGCTGATCAGGAATGAGATATTCAGGGTTATCGCGAATGTGACCCTCGAACTTGCTCTGACGGATTCATCAGAAAGAAGATGATGGAATTCCGAGATCAACACCAAGAACAATATTCAGAGAACAGTGACGACGACAACAGGAACGAGGGTAGTTCAACAGAAGAGGAGAGGGATCAAGTCCGCAACGATGAAGTCAAGGACAAATTTGCGACTAAGAAAGAGAAAGCGCATCGAATAAAGCTGAGACAGAATCAGGCCGCAGTCGTCTCTGAAAGGCAGACTATCTTGAGCAAAGGGACGAAAAGAAAACTCGATGCTCAAGAGTCCGAGAAAACTCAGAACAAGATACCAAAGATTCAGTGCTTCTTTAAATCAAGCGTTTCTGCGTTCTTCAATCAGCTTTCACCCATCCCTAAAAATTTGATGCAACCAGCCGACATATATCAGATCTTCGCTGATCGCAGCCAGAACGAGAATGAAAACGGGATTTGACTTCTGACTCGTCTGTTCTTTGCTATAGTCAGTCCGGATGCCTTCTACCAATTGCGCGATGCCTGTATCGCCACTCAACGCAATGAAGACCTTTCGATTCTTCAACCGATTAATAGTATCTCTCAAACTATACAAGCCCTCGATCATCTAGATACTACAGTCTTCATAATCTCGATTCTACGACGATATTACTTGACCTTTCTGATGGCTCATCGCAACGAACGAGAGAGACATCATCAGAGTCAAAGACCTCGACGTGTGCCAAGAACCCTAGAATATGGCTACATGAGTCGAGGTCAAGTGAGACAGACATCGACGAATCAAGAGGTTTTTGAGCGCGCATCTTCTCTGACCTTGACTGATTTGATGACGGAAGCGTATTCTGATATGAAACAGACTCGAAAGCATCGAGCATCGGGTAACGAATATCAAAAAAAACTTCAATTCCTTAAAGACAGACTTCGAAGCGAACGTAATTGACACTTGATGCAGCTACAATTTTCTCCCGGAATTCTTGCTTTGATGCTCACACGCGACGACTACAACATTCAGAATTACGAGTGAGTTTTCTTACTGACAGTTCTTGTCGATAGCTAATTCAAACCAGGGTCGAGAGATTACTCGTGTGTTTATTTTCATTGTTCTTGAATGTTTTAAAGAAGTTTCGTGAAGATTTTCTTTGCAAAGTCAGTGAGTTGATCTCTCAGCATATTTATGAAATTCTGTATCGAAAAGACTTGAGCCGAAAGTACGTATTCAAGAATATGAATGAGAATCATCTGAAGTAAGAACCTCTCGACTCTTCTCACTTTATTGAATTCTGCGAACTAGCGTAATGCTTTTGATCTAGATTGCTCATATCTAGTGCGAATAAGCTGAAGAATCGAGTCTAATGTCATATACATGCTGATCCCTGAGTTCTTATCTTGTCTCTTTCCCTTCCTATTCATGCCCGACCGAAAATATTTGTGTGTATTGTCGATATCTTGTCACTAGTCCGATTCACAGTCAACCGTGTCATGAACGGCTCTGCAGACGACTTCATGAAACCTCAGAGCTATTAAGTCTTCATTAATAGAACTCAAACGATTCTAAAGTAACTCATTCTCGCTCTTGTAGATACTTATGACAACTTTCCCTGGCGAGCTGTGAAGAGAGCCAGTGATATTACAAACCGTAATCAACGCCAATTCAAGGAAGAGACTCAGCCGTTCAGCAAGAGATGATCAAGGGGAAAGATCAGAGAGAATTCTCATTCTAACGTCAACTCACATCGCAGTTCTGATAGCAAAAGAAAAGTGGAAATCTGCTTTCTTTCCTAATACTTTGATTATTCTTTATCTATAATAGAAAACGCTAACCCTTATTAACTTAGTTTCAAGCAGAGTGATCTTTACACCAAGTTTATTATTATACGAAGCTTGTGCTTTATGCTCATTGCTCATGCATTTGATTACATGAGGATTCCGCAATCTCCTCGCTGATGTCTCACATTGAATTCATTCTTTGCAGATCAGTGAAGTGTGACATTTTAGAAATTCATCGATATGTCTTTCGAATTCTCAGGAATTCCCGATAGAGATTCGATACCTCTCAGCTGTAGTCGAGGCTTCTTGCGCACTCGAAAGTTCACTTGATCATCAGACTTTCGTCTCTTTAGAGCCGTTGAATTCTGATGTAGCAAATTTGAAAAACATGTTTTGCAAGATCGATGCTGCAAGTCTCTGTGATAAGCTGTTTCGAATTGAGTCTCGAGCTTTTGTTGATCTTTAAACCACTGCATATTCTGAGAGAAGACACTAATCTTTCGTCGTCCTTGTGTAACACTTTGTACATAGATGATCATAATTTCTGTTGAATGACGAACGAAAAAGTCAATGTTCTTTTGATATCGATGACACGAGATACACAGATTCAGATCACCCTCATAGTATTCTAAGGCCTCAACGTCAGTGACAAAGACCAAGCTGAATTTATGACATCGCGTCAATAAGTCAACAACGACTTTACTCTGAAGGCGACATCTTATTGTACCACGACAATGATATCGACCTTCTCGGATGAATTCTGGAACGTTGCTTAGCTCAAAATAGAATGCAGAGACGATCAATGCATGAAGAGTTTTTTCACAATCTTCAATACTTCGTGGCTGTATATGCACACTCTTTCGCAGCTCATCCATGCGATCAATGTTGTCAATTGCCGGTTCATCGCTGAGCAGAAAGACATTTAATCGGATATAATCTTCTCGATTTCTCTCGTCCAAAGAGATCATGAGTTCTTCCCATATCTTTTGACCGTTAAAGAAAGACATGTAAGATCGTCAAAGTCGAGAAACATATCCGTCGAAAATCACATGGCGAAAGTCAGTAGCCCTTGGGGATGCTGAAGCCCTCTGAGTACCTGTGCCAAGGGATACAACAATATCAGGCTTGAGAAGAGATGAATCGTTCCGTAGGCGTTTCGACAACGCAGGCCTGACAGGATTATTGTGTCCGCTCATCTCACTATCCTGAATCGGCTCAGAGGCGTTGATGTGTGCTGATCGGTACAAACTGTTTCGAGTCAGTCATGCTTCGCTGTACAACTTCTAACATGCACTCACACGGGTGCAGTCGAAGTACCTCGACCACTATACAATCAGCTACTCAGCTTATTGAAAGATGTGAAACTCACGCTTCTCAGATACACGACTCATCCTCTATTGCCTTCGGGCGAATGTGCATATACTCTAACTCGTGGTTCAGTCTTTTGCTCTTTAAGCACATGATTTACTCTTACCGCACGTTTCCTTTCTTGTGCCCGATTCATTGTAGTTCGTGAATATGATCGAAGAGACTTTGCCGATTGTAGCAGCGATGACATCGACTTTGGTAGCAAGAATGCTCGGTTGATAGTCAAACATTCGATCGTCAATTCCCAAGTTTTTCTTTAAATAATCTTCGAGGGTAGTAACATCATAATGGCCATCCGAATACCAACCCTTCAAGAAGAGACGAAGCTTTGTGACGATGTTTCTTCGCCCTTGAGGTCGTTCAAAGAGTTTTCGGGCTAGCGTATCAAATATTTGAACACATTGAGCGACTGGCACGCGGCGTAGGAATAGAATGCAGACAATGAGACCTTCTGTTTCATTATTATAATTAAAAACGTCTTGAGATCTGAACGAGAAGCTTACCAACGCTAGTGCCAAATGCAATGTCAAACAAGTCTTGAAGTTCCAATTCTGGTCCCATGATATCTTGAATTATGACCAGTTTTTCTAATGGTATAACGCCACGCGTGTCTCCTTCATCAATACTTATAATCCGATCATCGGCAGAGAATGGTTTGAGTCTGACGATGCGATTTCCGAAATGACATAAGAGACAAGTATCAATATGATATTGACATTCCATGATAGGCATCTCGTCTTCATAAATTCGAACGCAGACATCACAGAGAGCGTGTCCGCAGAAAAGTGTATTTTCCGGCTTTCGTCGAAGGCAACAGAGGCAAGTGTTATTGCTCTTAAGTTGCGACCAGAATATGCCAAGGCTGTCGGTCTTCTCTTGATGCATCTGTGTCGCGATCTTGCCGGACGATATCATATTCGAGAAAAACGTGACCAGATGCTTCTTTATGCACTGTTTCTGCTTCTTAGCCTTCTCCTTGACCAGGTGCTCAGCAAAGGATCGCTTCATAAATGAGCTCATAAGTGACTTGAAGCACGAGCGATGATAGATGGCTTCATACAAAGTCTTCGGATTAAATTCTAATCGTTCATTCAGCTCATGATCTGTTGACTGCATAGGAAAGGCCTTACTGTGCATCCCCGAAGGGTACGCGTCTAATAAAATGCTTGAAGCAATAAAGCCCGTCAAGGCATCGTAAGATAATTTGTACCGGGTTTCGAGTCGTAAGAATGAGGTTACATGATCGATATGATCTGACCCGACTTCGTTATTTTCTCGGCTTGCGATAACAAAGTTGAAAGGCTGAAGGATAGAGGCGGCTGTATGCAATACAGCCATTTGAAAGAATTTATTCAGATGTATGGCGAAGTAGAGACACTCATTGCTTTGTCGAACTTGACGCATTTCATTCATCTGCCTTCGCAGTAATTCTTGTAGCCGTCGAAAACGTGCTAATGGAGATATCTGCTCGTCTGCCAAATGCAGTACAGTGATGAAAGAGTAGAAGTTTCTTAGAATCTTCTGCTGCAGGCTGGATTGAGAGTCTTTCATCTCAAGGAGATCATATGTAGGACTTGAACTGACTTCGTCACCTCGTTTGACAATGACAACTCTTGATTTTGTTTGCTTGAACAGAGTTGATCCGCTGCCAGCAGCGGCCCATGCTTTCAAACGATTCACGACACTCTCAAAGTTGATGAAATCGTCGGCGAAAATGCACAGTACATCGGCGAACAGACAAAAAAGTCGGCCATACAAGATATCATAGACATTGTGCACCGTTGTGGCTTTGGCCCATCTAATAGGAGATGCCTCGGTTTCGTGGCAGAAGGTGTTGTTCACTACTGATGAAATCGTCACAGACGGGTCGCTTTCGGCAAAAAGCACAGGATGATCGAAGTAGAGGCTTCTGTTATCGACTCGCAGAGTGACAATGCCATCATGAGAACCTTTCTTGATTTGTTTGGGGAAAAGCTCTCGGAGGGCAAGGTTCTTTGCTTTCCGACCTATAAATAAAAGAATAGATGATTGCTGAGATACTGAATTAGTCAGCTCCCCCACGATTCTGGTCATGCGGCCTGAATTTATAAGCGCAAGCTCTTTCTCGCTTGTCACCTGTAACCATTCAAGATGCTTGCAAATGATCATAATTGGTTGATGCGCAAAAGAAGTGAGGTTTGTGTATGCTTCAGAAAGAGAGAAATCGCTGTTGACTTTTTATATGTCTAAAGCCATTCAATAATTGATGCTTCTTTGCAATTCACTTCTGGCTGCCGTGACAGAGAACCTCTTGTTTGGCAACTTGACGATTAGTTAAATGAGTGCTTAGCCTGAAATACTATAGATGCTGTTGACATGATCCGGGATGAAGACTCTATCGACTGATAAGTTACAAATATTTCCACAAAAAAGTTGTCAGATTCTCTGTTACGTGGCCCTCATGATTGTAAGAAGAAAACGACTTGCTCGATCTTTCACCTCGCGATTATTCAGATTAAGTGGCTTGAGACTGTGATTGATGTTTGTTCAGTAGACAGAAGCGAAAGCAATGAATTTCATTATTTGAAGAAAGTTTACAAATAAATCAAGACATGTTACGAGCACGACAGTAAAGATATAAACAACGCATGCGCTTCGCTCCATCAACTTCGTCTCCTCTTTTCCTGCCCGATAAACATCGGTTGCAACACAGCTGTCTTGACTTCGGCTTCCTCATCATCGTAAGAGAAGCAAGTCTTCGATCTGCTCTGTGATTGGTTCTGGAAATTCGTCGACAAGTTCTTAAGCACTAGCTTTCCGTGCTGCAGCTCGTTGATTGTGCGTTGTAATTCCTGCTGCAAGGTTCTCACTTCCGAGTTCTTGCTCTTCAGTTCTAATTTCATGCTTTGCTGTTCATGCAAAAACGCGTCAACACCCATACTTTCAGGTAGGCCAATACTCAAACTCTCTTCGTTCGAAAACTCAAGTTTGTTTAGAAATTCAGTCAGCTTCTCCAGACATCTTTTCGTCACTTCGTGACACTTGAACTCATGTTTCAGTGACTGAATGATGAGAGCGTGCTTCTTGTTCTTCGCTTCAAGAGTCGCTTGTTGAGTATTCAGATCTTGCTGAAGATTGGCGACGACTTGTTTTGACGAATTTGTGACTTCAGCCAACCTTTTCTGATCATGTTAAAGGGTTCTTATACGAAGTTCGTTGAGCTGGTTTACGTGACCGTTACGGAACAGTTGATCGTTCAGAATGATGTTTTGAGTCTGAAGAATGTTGATTTTCCTGCGAAGCTTTTGGTCGGAAAATCATTCAACCCCACATGATGTGCAAATTGATGCATCGATCTATTACCACTGTCAGACTTGATAAGTATGAGTGAAGAAGAAAGTCTCTATCACTCTGAATGTCTGATATACTGAGTTCGTTGGCTCGCGTTTCGATGTCATGATTGCTATAATGCAGCTTTATTCAGTGAAGCTGATGATATATGAGAATTGACGAAGACTTAACGCTTTGCTGTTTTGCTGTGAATCTGTTACTATGTAAATAATTCAGATCATGATAACATACACTTGGGAAAGACGCTGCATTCAAGAAGTGCTTTATATTAAACACGGCATAGTGAATAGGTTGTTAAGAATCCTTGTGGCAAAGTCTCAAGTGCTGTGCCTGACTAGCATCGAACTTAGACCGCTTGATTGGTAGAGAAGACGAAAGTTCATGCTTACATGAACAGCTTGAGCCTCAAGTTTCTCAAGCATGTGTGGGGCATAGGGATCCATGGCGCATAGAATCCCAAGGTGCTCGGAGATTCAAGTGGCACATCAACGTGGTGTAGGGATTCAAGATGTGTAGAGCTAAGAAGCATGAACATTCATTATTGTGGGAAATGTACGCGTGAATCAATGCATCCATATGCACGTAAACCACCCATGATGCGTAAGGATTCAGGATCCGCACAGACCCTTTGACTCATCGCTAAAGCAACAGCTATCATTTTCGCTACACCCAACAATCGAAATTTGATGCTTTGAAAAGGCTATTAAACGAAGTTAAGTTCATAGAGATAATCTTATCACAACTCTCTCTCGCTACTTGAGATGAATTCTATAAAGGAAGAGCCTTTTTCTGAGAATCAATGGGATCAATTTGTCAAGAACTTTGAGAACCAACCGGAAGCGTATTTCCCAACCTATGAAGCGAGCACATTCGATCAGACTGATGTATCTTTGAACTTCACAATCGACAAGGTTTACCCTGAAGTAAGCGATCAACCAGTGCATAGTATCAAACCCGAACAGATCGATTTACATCAGGAATTCGGCTGAACCTCGATGAACACAGCCGAACAACCGTTTGAGATATTGACAGATAACATACCGAACCTTGATCTTGATGAAATACGGTCAGAATTGAAGAAAATAAAAGTGTTGTACGTGCATCATGCTCTTCTAAGGTAACACAATTGACATTATGACAGGCTGAAAGACAATTCAAGGTATTTTGACTCAAATCAAGTCAGTAAATGTACATTAACTTTGAGAAAAGACAAATCGATCGACTCAATCAGCATCTTGCTGCCTTGCATCCGTTTTTTAAAGCAATGAGAACAACGTTGAAAGTATTAACAGAACACGTAGATCGTCAATGAGAGGTCAAAACGCCTACGTCTACCTCTTCAATCGGCATGCGACTAGCATAACTACGCCCGAACATGAGAATCGTAACAGTGCATGTATTGATTGTTATTAAGTAGAAGGTAGCAAGAACGGAATGTTCTTGAACATCAAATAGATTGTCGTAGCGCGCAGTTTCTGCGCCATAACTAGTGCTTTTTGGGCAAGCTCACACTTTATCTCGCTAGAGCCATTAAATCACATGAAATTGAAAAGCTTTCACAATTCAGTTGTTTACTTTTAAAATGATTGTTAACGGAAACCATGACGTTAGAGCTGGCTTAAGTTCGACTTTCTGCAAAGCGGTTAGAGCGATTATTATCAGCCCAGTTCATGAAAGACTGGAATAGCCGAGCCGAGGCCGGAACTTTTTCTTGACATCGAGCCGAACTTTATAATTGGCGGAAAATTCCGGGGCAATTCGAACCCGATGCTCAGCATATGCTAATCTTATGCCAGGCCGTCGTTCGTAGGTACTTCATATGCTCTGCATATGCCTTGCTAATATTTCTCTTAGGCTTCCCTCAAACAAACGCCCAAAGAAAGTCGCTGCTGGAGGCAAAGGCAAAGACACAGGTAAGCATGGCATAAGCGTCGCATATGCCACGCTAACGCATCACACAGCCGCGCTCTCGCCGTATCGCCGCAAAGTGAAATGAGCCTCAATGCTTTGCTCATGCAAAGCATATGCGCTTCCCTTCGGCCGGTTCTTCTGTGGTTTGAGATTTTGTGTGATTTGAGATTTTGAACTTCTGCTTCTGCTACGCATATGCGTAGTATAGTCTGTATCAACAATATCAAATCTTGACTCGGGGTTGAAATGTTTTTGAATTCATGCTTAGCATATGCACATAGTTGAGCTGAGGTCGGCGAAAAAGAAAAAAATTTCCGGCCCCGGCTCGGCTATTCCACGCTGTAACTACTTACCTTATGAATAATTCTCTACGTACGACTTCCCACCGGCCGTTTCAGATATATAGTTGACCCTGAAGACCTTCCCTCTTCGCAATGCTTCGCTCTGTAATCATCGCTATCAATATCTCCGATCAACGATTCCTTCAAAGACAGCTGAAGCTCGAGGCTCATTTGCCGTAACAACTGTTAAAGGTATTTCTTCCTGCCGATGTTCTGCCCGAAAAGATGAACGTTAAAGCTCATATCGATCACATTTTTGCTCAGAATGGGATGTTCTGCAATAACGGTGAATGTTTTCCAACCCTCGTCCCATCCACATGCACCCTATCGAAAACGAATTCAGCGCTCAGAGTCGACTAAGTCGAGATGAACCGTGCGGCCTTGCAGACCGTCTTCGTTGAGTTGGCAAAGATCTCGATGAGTAACTCGTTTGGGAATGGACTAGCCATTGCTCAACAATTTTTTCTTGCCGTCTCGTTGGCCGTCGTAGATCATTTTCAAAGTCGACTGAGAAATGAAAAAGAGAAGCCAGTGGTCCAAGAAAGAATGATACCATGGAGCTCCATTTACGAATGCTTTCATGAACATTCAAAAGCTGTTATCCTGAGCCACTACAAAGAGTCATGACAGCGCCGCTGTTCTTCAAAACAAGTCTTCAATACAAGTCATTCACTGAACAACTTGGCCCCAAAATGAAAATTCCCTGTCAGATCACGATTTTGGTCCTTGCGACTCTGGTAGCTGCGACTTCATTCAACTGCCCACCCGCTGCTACTGTGACTGTGACTCTTCGGGAAGGGAACTTCACCTCAACTTCAAAGATTGTTTCAGTCACAAGTGCTTCAGACGTCAAAAGTACTACAAACATCGATAATTCAAACAGTCACATGACAATTTCATTGACCAATGTGTATGAAACTCAATTGTCTCTCTCGTTTGCTTCAAATGCTGGTGGCCCGTCCTCAATAGATAATTCATCCGCCATCATACTCTCTAACGCCTCACCTACCCAGTACACTTTTCCAACTGAATGGGCAGGAAGAATATATGTTGGCCCAAATCTTAACCCGAACGGCAGCAAAATTGAAGGCAGCTATACAGGTTCACCAGATATTGATGTTAGTTATGTCGATGGTTACTCTGTGCCCATTACATGCTCTTCAGAGGGCACAGCAGTCTCTGGTTGCAACATTAATCTATTTAAGCAGTCAGGCATCACATGCAATAATCAAGTCGACGGCTCTGTCTGTTTAAACTCCGCTCAAAGTGTTGCTGATGAACTCGCTTCACCTTTTTTTGTAGCTTGCGCAGAGGCTGCGTACACCTATCCTAATGATAACAACGCAAATGTAAGCAATCTCGAGAGTAACGTGGTTTTTTGTTGCATCGACACATCATGCAAAGCACCCTTACGCCAATCATCTAAACGAGGAACTCCACAACACGATTCAGAAGTTCAAAGACAAAGTGCCTCTTCACCGTTTGTAATTTCATTCGCGCGCAAACGCATCGTCATTACTCGCCCAATTCTCGAATCAAAGGATAGGTTCGCAATGCAGATCGGCTAATTTCGCGTGACGTGTGTATCAGCTTCTAATACTGTTAGCAACGTACGAAAAAATCATATTAACGTCAGAAATAGCTGCGACTGGTGAATATCTATTGCTTCAATCTAGCTTAAGTAGTAAACTATACATGAAAGATGCTTGAAATCGGACGTATATCAATCGTCCTGAAAGATTTATCGTGATGTTTTAATGTTAAGCACGTGCGTTAGAGAAATAGAATCGTGGAGCAGCTGTACTATAGCTGCAAATGATGATCGTACAGAGAGCAAACCCTACAATCCTTAAAGAGTACCTTATACAAACTATTTAGGATTTCTTCTCTGAACATGTACACAGTCGTTCCGGCATATGCCTATAGCACTAGATAATCGTTGACCTTTCTTTCATCTCTCGAGTACAAGATTTGGATATGCTTTCAAAACTGAAGACAGCTTCAGAAAGCAATGCATAAATCGCAGATGAATGCCAATATCGAGCGCATTTCAAAGTGTCTAGAGTAGACAGAGAATCTAGTACAGCGAGAGCAGAACACTGAACATAGCTTCACTAGAGAATGCCCATGTAATAGAATTGAATGCTAACATCGAAAGTCTATCAATGAGTCTAAATCAGAAAAACACTCGAACAACGCGGGAATTAGAATAGCTTCTTCCGAGCTTCAAAATAGATTTCAACATAGGTTGAAACTGGATACGGTTAAGAATATTGAGCCTATAAAACCAAGCCTTCCATTAATCTAGTAATTTTTCTTTTGATTAGACATCAGAGATCAGATCTGCTACAAATTGTTATACGCTCACATCTAACTTGATCAATATGCTTTCCATCAGCGCCTCGAGGGCCTGCCTTGCCTCATTCTTCTGTCTATATCTAGTCATCGCTCATGTTAATGCCGTATCGACATTCAAAAGCACCAGCAAGAGCCCGTTCATTCAGGTGAGAGACGAAAACTTGCTCAACGCTGGCGTAAGTAATCGCAGTTTCGTTACTTGCAGCCCTTGACTGACCTCATCATACGTAGCTCATCAACTATGGTTCCCTCGCATTCTCTTCTTCAGAAGTCACAGTGACCGTCTTTTCTGAGTTCGATTGTAAAGGATATTTTGGAATCGCAGTTGTCAACTATGAACAAGATGTATTTTTCCAGAACCTCAACAAACCCTTAAATTTCCTTTCTTTCGAAATATCTCGTACCTTGAAGAACAAAGAGCAGCTGAATATAAGCCACTTGGGTCAAGATGATGGTCAAACTCAGACTTGAAGCTGTGACACTTATATAATGAACTATCAACATGAAACGACCCAAGACTGTCATAACAATTCAAATCAAGAATCGGCTAGTTGTTTTCGATTGTGGCACTATTAGCTGCAGGCGCTCAATCAAGAGCGCTTCTTGAATAGTACAGTGTTAGAACGGACGAAGTCTCGATCGTTTGAAAGCACTTGATTTCGGGCGCAAACATACAAGGTTACATTTTCTCTGGACGCTGTCTGCTTCCATGTCGATGCAATGATGCTCTTCGCGAAGCTAACATGCAGTTTGTTCGATCCTTTGTTGTTTGGGAATTCGTAGCACTTTCTATTAGCTTTAGCAATACAAAACATGCGATCGAATAAAAGTCACGTTCTGTAGATTCGCCCGTCCTGGAATAAAAATTACCCATATAGACTAAAGATCTTTACATTTTCTAGAAAAAGATGAATATGTTTCAGAAAATGAATAATGCACGAATAAATCTTATCTTCATGACGCAGAAATGAATGGCTTACACCTGTTTTTTGAATGGGTAGATGATGTCGAGACGTCTTACAGAATTTTTCTGAGTATCGAGATATTTGGAAATTACAGTGGGTGCAAGAAGTGACTGCCGCTTTGCCCTAGTCATTCAGCTCTCGCGACAATCGATGTTCTATCCAGAATTGAAGCCATTCCCTGCCGTACGGAAGAGGCATTGATTTACCACAAATCAATGTTCTGTCTTCAGAAGCGGCTGATTCTGATCTCTATAAGAACAAGAATGTCTTTAAATACGGTCATCTTTGCTGGTTTCATCAATTTAACCTTTTACACATCATTCTCAAAGGCTGTCAACCACTGCACTCCACGATGTTCAGAGTCTGGCAAAAAATACGATCTATGTTGGGGTCGAATGAAGGCTGATACATCCCTTTGACTGATTCTCAGTCAGCAGCTCTGCTACATCACCAAGATAAAAACATCGACATCTTGCAGCAAGCCATACAGAACTTCAGCGATTCCAACAGTACTTTCACCTCGACTGTCATCTTCTATACCAGCAAAATTTGCGTTGAGGATGATGAACTCATGTTCTCTTACATTCGTACAGTGCTTGAAATCCTCGTTCTGTTCTCCATCACGACCTCGAATTTTGATTGGATCGCCGATGACCGAGCTTCTTATATTTGCAGGCAAACAGAAATTATGTCCGCGGTCGTCTTTTCGCCCACGCAGACATTTGTCGACCCTCAGGCACTGTCCGCAGAGAATTGTCTCCTGGCTTCCAAGTTGTTTGAGAGGATTTCGCGTCGCGAGCACTGTCGAGCGGAGATCATCAAAAATATCATCGACCTGATCAGAACCATGTCTCTAGACATCACCTTGATGATATTCGACCCAGAAAGTCACGTTCATCAGCTCAATGCCGCCACCTTTCTGAAGAAACTCAGGCCTATCGATCACTATTGAATAGCAAGGGCATATTCTCTTGCCATAGAACCAACAGAAGAAGAATCTTCTAGATACTCAGACGAGATGCTCGAGTCGTCTTCTCTTCTGCTTTGAGGTCTTTTTTGAGGAGTACTGTATCTTTGCTGGTGATTATAGTTTAGATCGCGACATATTTTCAAAGATTTTGGCTTACGATTAGCTTAATTCTCTCACTCTCATAATGTTGATACTGATTGATCAATCGACACAATTCACAAATGCTATCGCTTCGTGAGAATGATCCTGATTGATATTGCCAAGCCTCATGACTGTGAATCTCTTCGTCGCTGACCTCATTAAAAACAAGCGTCAATCAGCGAGTGAAAAACTTCGAACTGTATTGAGCTATTGTCACTCTCTGTATGGCTTTAGAAGTTCTTCCATTAAAAAGTAAAAAGTGAACGGGTGATTTCGCTTCCTAGTGCACTATTCTCGTATGGGCTCTCCGGATATGTTCTTCAGCAGAAGTCGTCCTAGTAAGTCTGCAATGTCGTTTTTAAGAATCTCAAGCTGATCATCGAGCTCAGAAACCGTTTTCTTTAATTCCGGTCGAAGTTTCAGCAGAGCTTCGATGAATGGCTCACGTTCTTTAGATTTGATTTCCACAAATCTGGAACAAAGTTAATAGTGAATCTTGATGACAAGGTCATACAAGATCATACTGTCTATTGGAAATTGAATGTTCATCCTTGATACGATGACCTCCTGGGATGAGTAATAAAATCGCAGCATCGAACGCATTACACAAGAGGATCCATATCTGACCTTCACCCCACCACGTCCGATACTTACAATACTCTAGTTCTCGCTGCTTCGTTAGATGTGACTTTTGCAGTTCAGGATGAGCTTCCTTCATGAATATTGTGAGTGCCCTCGTCACTGCGTTTCCTTTGCCATCGGCTTCAGGTTTGAAGCCACTCTGCTTGAACGATGCATCTTTCTTTCTGAACTTTGCAACATCTTGCAAAATTTTCATTGTAAATATTCATTTTCCGATGCGTAAAAGCATCTTGTCTTTGAACGATCTGATCTGAACACGCTCGACAAGTTGACAGATTGCCTTAGTCGTCGAATCAACCTTCGATGTTTCAAGCTTAACGTGGCTTTTCTCTTGGGCGATTGCATCATTCCAGACCATCATTACTTCCTCACATCCGATTCCTTCAATCATTCGAAGCAACTTCTCTGCTCGTTCTCGATGTTTAGGCACAATTTCTTCATGCCCGTGCTTATACCTTATAGTGGCGAGATCATCCCGCTCCTTAACCCACGCGTCTTCAGGGCCCAAATGCGATGAGGGCATTCAATCAACTCGTCGGCTCTTCTTAGATTCTGGTTGATTCTGGCCCGACTGATCGTCCGAAATGTCTTCGGGAATGCGACGTCGCTTGATTCTGAGTGTCTTATTTAAAGGTAGTATCATATTCAGTATCTGCCGCTCACTCTTCCCTTGACGTTCTAATTCGAGGAGGCGTTTAAGGTAATGATATCGAAGTTGAACATCGTCGATCTGCTTCATTAATGTGTCTCGATTTGAGGCGAGACAATCAGCGTTATATATCATAAAGATTTCACAATCAGAGCTGTTCCTTTGCTGTTGAGAGGACTGCGTAATGTTAGTAGTGATGATAACACGATGGCAAAAGGGGCATCTCAACTTATCTCAATGCTTATAGTGTAATGCCGATCTTGGCGCTCCCATCCTTTCATAGCCTGGGCCAATCGCTTCTTGATTGCTGGCAATGCCTCCGATGACTTTAATATGTCTTCGCCGAGGAAGTCGTACTGCCGAATGGAATTACGTGTAAGGTTCACGTCAAACAACGTCCAATGACTCTGAAAGCAGCATGAAAGAATGACGCGATCATGATTGCGATCTAGCGATCATCGCCTTCGATTGAATTTCTGGTTGTCATTTTTGATTTTTATTAATGATATATATGAGCTGTGCAACACCAAGGTCGTCGATGACCAATTGAGAGAGAATATCAACGGCATCAAGTTGAAATTAGTAAGTCACTCCTTTTCCTGAAAATGTGAGAAGAAGTCATCAATTTCGTTGGGGTTAACGGTCTCCGAGTATTCGTCACAATTAACGATGAAGCTTTGCCCACGATAAAGATCCTTGCAGTACTTGATCATCTGACCCAGCTTGTCTTCAATTGGTATTTCGATGTTCGTCATGATCGATACAGCATCGGCTTCTTTCGAAGTCAAAGTTTTGTGAAATACAGTGATCTTTTGGGACGAGCTATTAGATACTGATAGTCGATCATTGATATCGAGGTTTTGATCAGAGACGGACTGGTGCTTGGCTTCTTCTGACATACCAAGCGGCTCAGGCTTCGGGTGTGAGCGCAGCGTCAAGGATGTTAGGTAGTTCATTGTGATAGGCCCGCGTGACCTCGTCGCCACATTCGAAAGATCATTATTCAGAGCATTGACGGCCTCACGACTGAATCGCACCTTCGTATGTTTCTTCTCTTGGCGTTTTTGCTTCTGCTCTGTCTTCTCTTTGAGTGCTATTGTCACGTGTTTCAGGCTGTTGAGAAGCTTGACGTAGTTCTGTCTTGAATTCGATCTGAAGTACGCAGAGAGAAGCTCTACTATCTCATTCAACGCCTAAGTGTGGTCAGTCAAGAATTTTTCAGAACACGTCACGTACTAAAGATGAATCTTTCAACATGTGACTCATTTTTGACCTAGATCCGTCGCGAAAGGGGTGCTAGGTCACGTGATGGAAGTTCTTTGCCTCAGAGCAAAGAACTTCCTTAGTTCGATCACGTGATATGAGCTCCTTACTTACAGGCCCAGAACTACTGAGGGATGGTTGAAGCCCTTGCGAGTACGTGGTGATCATATACTTAATGAGATTTCGAGGAAGTTGCCTGATTGTCAGTAGCTTGTAAAACAAAAAAGAGAAGAGCATGTGTAATAAATGAACAGAATCATGATCTACTTCGCCTCAACACGCAGTCGTTTGTAACATAAAGGATTGCTGCTCATGAACTAGAAGTCAATTGAATGATACAGTTCCTTAAATATCATGTCAAGACTTTCGTGCGTTTCACGCTCAGCTTTAATATGTTAAACAAAGCTAAATGGTCAAACACATGACTGGTATTAAGTGCTGAAGTCGTTGGCCAACCTATCGGCGAACAATTCGATTCGAAATAGTATATGCTGTGTCGACTTTTTGATCCTCGCTCTGCCAATTCAGGGACGAACAATGTTGTCGATCTTGACTGTGCGAACCTTTTCCCACAAATCCTGGGCGAAAAGATCGTAGGAGCGTGCGTAATTAAAGAAGGGACGATTACTAGCATATCATGATTGTTGTGAGCTTTATAGCCCTCCCTTCTGGCGCTGCATCAAAGAAGCGCTGATGAAATGCTGTGCTTCGAGGTCAAAACTGTGAATAAGACTTTCGACCTCGAAGTTTATAGCGTTTCCTCTCTAGTGCCGTATTCACTTCAGCCAGCAGATCAAAGTTGAGTGAAGCCGACCTATGCTGCCTATGAACCATTCTTGAACGTGGATTCGGTAGCGCATCAAGAGCGGGAGACGGCCGGGGACAGCGGAAGAGTAAAGACGTACGCCAGGGGCTAATGAAAGGTCTTGAGAGCGCAAGAACCCAGCGCACATTGCGAGTAGCGTCACTTTTACTAAACCTTTATATACATTAATTTAGATGATGTCTGCACCCAAACAGAAGTATATAGTGGCACATATACAACAGTTTATATTATTCTATTACGAAAGCCAATTCAATAAGCCTCTTTTGTTGAGACTTCAATGTTGCTGCCGCCACCAAATTAGGCTTAGACCTCTTCCTCACTGACTTGAGAGCCACTACCTCCAATGTAGGACCACGGGGGCGACGTCTAGGCTGGGACTCCTGCTTCCATACAGTTGTTTCCTTCACTGCACGGCCAGATTTAGTTGTTCTAGTCATCACAGGTGAGGCGAAAGAGAGTGAAGGTTCGTCGGAAGCGATACTGACAGCGGAAGTTTGATTCTTGCTGCCTTTGGGTCTATCCCGGGGCTTGGGCGCCAGCATGATGAAGGGTGAAGCGAAGGGTGAAGGATCTGATGACAGTGAGGCTGTAGCCTCACTGTCCTTCTCCTTTTGTTTATTCCTTTGCTTAGCATCTCGCTCAGCTGCTTCCGCTACAGTCAAAGCCCGAGCATTGACTCTATCATGTTTCTTTTTTTGACGAAGCTCAGCTCAAACTTCTTTCTTTGTAGGGGGTGATTTTGGAAGCATCACGGGAAGCCTCTGGCTCATCTTCTGCGACTTCTCGTGTGTAACAGTCACGTTGGCGTGGAATGTAGACAGCTGATTGGCTAGAAGGTCGGCCTGCTGGCGGGGTAACTCCTGGTGCAGCTTCTGCAAACTGGCTGCTGCATGAAGGAATTTATTCTTATCAACATCGTGATATTTCTTTGAATTTGCGTCATCTGAATTCATGAAGTCATCGTAGTATCTAGCCTGCCAGTTGCTCGACGCTATAGAAGGTTCGTTCAGTCGTCAGCAGAAGGTTCCGGGTGGGCTGAGGGTATCCTATCGATTGCCCTCTGGATGATGGGTATGAGGCTAAGATTCAGCCGGGGGTGAGGTTGCCAGACGGTAGGCATGATGATGAGGTCGACGTCGACGTGTATGTAGATAAATAAATAGCTAGGTAGGTAGGTAGGTAGATAGAGCGTAGGTTGTTTGGGGTAAAGGTGGGCGAAGCTCGAAAGTCGTACTGAATGAATAAAAAGTTTATTGTGGTGAGTCTACATGTATTTGTTAGCAAGCTACACCTAGATTAAAGTAGATCTCGCCTTTAGTAAAAGTGACGCTACCCGCTGAGTTCTTGCGCCCCCAAGACCTCTCGCAGGCCTAAAGACTTATTTTCGCGGTTGAGACGATCGTATCGGCATGCGCTCACCATCTAGCCGAAGACTTACACAACCCATTCGGCTGAGGCAGTTCAATTTTTTACCGGACCTAGAAAGCAATGACTACGAAGCGCTGAGTGCTTGACAGTTACCTGACTGAAGGGGCTGACAGAGAGAGTAGCCAGAGAGAGCAATTAGAGAGAGCTCGCTTACATAAGCCTCGATCGATCAGTCGGAGATAAGATAACAGTATTCTAGCGTCGTTGCAACTTCTCTTCCCCTCGTGTCCGCAACAACAAACAAACAAAAACTACGCGAGCAGCACCGCATACCTGTGCTTTACACTCTACATCCTTACTACGGTTGACACAGCCGAATTATAGGTTATGAACCTTACGCGAGATCCCCTGCCATCTCCGGAGATACCTACTCGAACTGTCACACCGAACCGCTATATTCTCTTTCGCCATCCTGGGTACGACGATGCCAACAACGTGCTTCTAAGGCTATTGGCGCTGGACCCAGCAGCTGATGGGGTGGCCCAGGGCTTGTATGCACAATATACCTTGGATGCCTGTGGAATAATAGCTGGGAATCGGTGGGATGGATGGCTGTCGAAATCGAAGGACTCTCCTATGGCAACTGCAGCAAATACCATTGAGCCGAGCAGCGTACTTCAGGAGCCCAGCTACTACTTTCATCTGCCGCCTTTGCAAAGCGACACTGACAGCGATCGTACGAATGTTCCATACCCGATTGTTCCAACATTCAGCGAATGGCGCTTCCCTCACCAAGGACTGCCTGAGTCATGGAGGCAAGTCACTCTAGCAGATGCAAAGCCACCATATCAATCTTTCTCGAAATCCAATCTTACCCTCGCTCTTCAGGCGCGTGACGAATCATGTCGCATGACCGGTTGCAAAGAGGGCACCCAGATTGCGCACCTATGTCCTCAAAAAGAAGCTGACTGATGATACCTCAATTCAATGTCAAGATATAACAAGAATTCAGCAAGCACCCCCGACGATCTATCTAATACGATTCTCCTCCGAGCCGATCTTCACATTGCATTCGACAACCCCAAATTCGTCTTCGTACCCAAACCATTCTCGCTCAGGTCTCCACAACTAGTCACTCACTTGGTGAAAGCGTCGGGCGAGCTGGAGCACTTATACCACAACCGATTGCTGCAGCCTATGCGCTCCAGCATTGAATTGCTCTTTGCAAGATTTGCTTGGACAATCCTTCCCTTTCTCGAGAGCTTCTTGATCGGCAGAGAACGTCGTCGTTTACTCCTGGTGAAGGATAACATGGATTCCTCAAATGATGGCTTCGTCTCATGGGAGAAATGCGCACAGTTCTCGAGGACACGGTCTCTCAGCCCTAAGAAACGCAAGACTGACGCTCAAGCGCCCAACGATAGCGATGTGAGCTACTCGGCGGGCGAAGAAGAAGAGTCACCACCCCGAAAGAGACGTCAACATTCGAATCACACATTGGACGTTTCGACTGCACACCACTCAGAATCACTCGAACCGTCCCAGGATTCATCGCATTCTCCCGACTTGCTGAACGAAATCAGCCAGAGCGAGAAGATAGAATCCAGTTTCTCGACTTCAGACACGTTCTCGCCACCACATCTTCTTGGCCATTCAAACCGAGATGTTGGCCCTACAGCAGATATCAGTGCTAACGTAGCGCTCGCACAAACTTGGCTGGCAAAAGAACGCCTCCGCTCTGATCCTAGTGAGCAATGAAAAAAGAATAAAGCTTGGGCAGACAAGGTGTGGAAAGGGAATATTACGTTTTTTGGTGGGGATGCAAGGCGATGGCTTGAGATCTGTGAGGGGGAATTTCAGAATGAACTAGAAGAGGAGACGGTAACTTGAGTCTTTCAATTAAAGAATGATATTGCAAAGCTTACAAAAGTCCCGTGGCAAAGATAGCGAAAATTCCCAATTTTCTTCCGTGGGGCTAGATGCAGTTTCCAAACGGATATCATGGGAAGAAGCAAGATAGCAAAATCGTATAAGACATTGAATATAGCGCCGGTCATATCAGAAGCGTCAGTATTAAGCACAGTGACCGTCGGTGATCAGTTTGTTTCATATCTTCTCTCGTGAAGTGCAGGCGAATACATCGAGCAAGGCGTTGGCGATGTAAAAGGCCAGGTTTCCCCAGATAAGCGATTGAGAACACACAAACAACCTCATGTTGCTTTTTCGATTCGGTACGAAAATCTTGGGATACTGTAACAATATGAGAAAGCTTGATCACAGCTATGGCGATTTCATAGACTATAGACGTAACATTCACATACTACAGGAAATGTTAATAAGTTTTGTGTGAAAGGAGGCGATATTCGTGTCAATGTACTCAAAGAATGAAAAATAAGTCTTCAAAGAGTTATGTTTCACTGATGAACTTTCGTGCCATGATAATCTGAGTGAAGAATTACTCGTCTCTTCCCAGTTCAGCAAACGCTCCTCAGTTAAGAAGCAAATTACGCGAGAAGATATTTCATTCTGCGCGACCTTCATTGTTTCTTAAACCGTCTCGCCATCATCGTTCTGATCCTAGTTACACACAAATCGATCTAGAGGTACAATTGAGGCCTACACACGACGAAGAGCAATCATCGTCTTCGCTCTCTCTGCACTTTGAATCTTTTTTCACTCTTTCAGTCCTGTTCCCATGTGAACCCACGAGAATAGCCATGAGGCCAGAATTGAAGTTTCGAGCAGCCAAATCAAGCGTTTCACGCAAGATTGAGTTCGATTAGTGCTCTGCCCACCTATAAAAGTAGATTAGTCCCCCGTTAACTCGATATGTCACTGCTATCATGTCAGATATCACGGAATCATGCGATCAATGATTCCTAGATCTACTGTCAATATCACTGCAGCACTCAATGCATCTTCTAATGCTGCTCAACGTAATCAAGAAGCGTCATTGCATTCTTTTCTAGCATTCCTTACTGTCTCAGCCTCTATATTTGGCCTTGAGATAGTGCTTTTCATTCTATTAAAGGATAGACTTACACAGTTATAGTGAGTCTCTTTGTTCGTGCTAGAGCTGAGAACCAACGACTAACACATGACAGTCAGCCTTGAACTTATCTTGTATCTGAACAACAACGTGCTAAGATATCTTCTTCAGAAATACTTTCATGAATTCTGCTTGTATTTCAAACCTCAGATTGAATCATTCTTCAGAAATCTAATCTTGATGCTTTCTTTTTCCTTCGTTATCTTTGCACACTTCTGAAAATATTTATTCCTCTAAGCCTGACCATAATCTCAATTCTTATTCCTTTAAATCTTGTTGATGAAAAGAATGCTGTCGAGGAAGTTCAAGGCCTGAATCGACTAAGTTGGGGAAATGTGAGGCTGAGACACATCGACTTTTACTGAGCTCATCTGATAATGGCCTTGAGCGTGATCATCTTCGTGTGCCATACTATGTATGTGAAATTACTCGAGTATATCCGCGTTCAACAAGCATACCTCACATCACCTCAGCATCGTCTTCAAGCCTTTGCAAACACTATTCTTGTGACGAATATTCCTAAAAGATTCTTGTTCATTTCGACTCTTACCCATCTTTACAGCAATTTCCCTGGTGGAATACGCACGATATGGATCAACCGAGACCTCGCCAAGCTATCGAGAAAGGCTCAAGAGCGGAGGAAAGTAGTTTTCACATTGAAGGTTGCAGAGACGAAGCTCATGAGATTGGCGATGAAATCATCTGAAGCTCGAAGCGATCATGAGCTTACAAAAGTCGAGAAGAGTGATACAAGCCATCTCGATGTTGAAAGTAAAGAACCTCTTTGAAAGCGATATCTAGGTAAAAAGAATCGTGAATACATGCGTCTTTCAATCTTCAGCCAGACCTGGATGCCTTCAATTTCTTTCGTGGGAAGCAAAGTCGATACCATCAATCACTGCTGGCAAGAGATGGTTCGTTTGAACAATGAGATTGATCAGGATCAGCGAGAGTCAGAGAAGTACTCGCTCACGAGCTCAGCATTCATACAGTTCAACACTCAAGAGGCCGCATATATGACCTGTCAGTCTCTCGTCCATTGTACGCCGTTGTGTTTAAGGTCTCAATACATCGAAGCTTCATCAGTGAACGTAAGATGAGAGAGTCTGTTCAAGAAATGATGAGATCGTTACACGCGATCTGCCCTAGCCCTCATCGCCGTTGTCTCACTCATTATTGCATGAGCTATTCCTGTCGCCTTTACTGATCTAGTATTTCAGATTACCTATCTTACGGGTTTACTATCATGACTACACTGAATAGATCGACTTTCAACATGACTACTTGATTTCATTGAAGATGTTCTGTCGCAACTGATACTGACCTTACTTACAATGTTGCTTCCGCTTATACTACGTGCGATTACAAGACGTCAGGATCTGTTAACGAAGGTGATCGTTGAGCTATCTCTACAAAAGTACTATTTCGCGTTTTTATTCGTGCAAGTTTTCCTTACAGTCTTCTTGTCTTCAAGCATCACGATCGTCGCTCAAGAAATTCTTCATGATCTGAATTCCTTGCCAACGATTTTGGCTACCAACCTGCCAAAGGCAAGCAACTACTTCTTCTCTTACCTTTTGTTACGAGGCTTCTCGATAAGCGTAGGTTCACTTCTGCAAATGAAAGAATTGATCAACTGAATTGTTCTCGCCTCTATCACGAGTCATACGCCTAGACAGAAATGGAAGAGACAGACAGTTTTGCCTCAAATGCAGTGAGGCACACTTTTCCCCATCTATACTAATCTCGCCTGCATTGATAAGTTGTACTTGTATCATTTATTCACTCTGCTAAAATTTCGACAGGAATTATATACTCAGTGATCGCTTCACTGATTCTTGTGTTTAGTTCTATTACCTTTGATCTGTTTTGAGTTGTGTTCCGCTATAATCTGCTCTATGTCACAGAGTCTCGACCAAATACCAGCGATCTACTCTACTCAACGACTCTAAACCAGCTCTTTATCGGGATTTACGTTATGAAGCTTTGTATGATAGGCTTATTCTTCTTAGTGCGTGATGATCATGACAGATCTACGTGCGTCGATCAAGCTGTGATCATGATCATTGCTATCGCGATGACAGTGATCTTTCAATTTCTTTTGAACAACGCATTTGCATCACTTCTTCGATTCCTGCCGTCAACTGAGGTGAAAATAGCGAAGGAAGAAGAAGAAGAAGAGAAAGAACAGAAGTATCATACATCAGAAACAAACAATTATCTTCGAATCCTGATGCAAAGTCTTTGAAACTGAACGACAATTTCAACTGCAAGCCAAGATTCTATTACCACTCTGTTCTTCGATTTGCATGATAGCAAGAAAGATTTTGCATCGAACGAGCTTGATGACCTTGTTTCATTAGCGTTTCAGCATGAGACTCTTCACATTCAGAGACCTGTGATTTGAATTTCAAAAGACAGTCTGAAAATCAGTGATAATGAAGTCTTTCGTATCAGAAAATATGACAGCAACATGAGAATCAGTAATGAGCATGCAGATCTAGATATAAAGGGAAGAATGACTGTTACGCAGAATTCTCGTGAATTTTCAGAAGTAGAATCGAAGCTTTAAGTCATCGACGTCATGAGAGACACGACTTCTATCTCATTTGACAACTTCGAGCTTCGTGAGAACTTTGGCATGTGATCAATAACGAGCCGGCATTCGAAGAAGAAGAGAAGGGAAGGAAGAATGTGAGAGACGTGCTGAAGGTTGACAGATGACTTGTTTTTCGATCTGCTGTCTATAACAAAGCTCTAAATCTTGAGCATTGTCCCGTAGACTGAATATTCATAAATGCAGTGATGCAACGTCTGTGACTAAAACTTGTGAAACAAATCTGAGCGAAGCGAGATGACTATTATATTTGCTGCCTACTAGTGAGTAGCTCAGCACCTGCGAACTGAGATCTTCAAATGTTTAAAGCTACATTTTGTTTGATTTCAAACTACCTAGTGAAACAACGTTGGAATTAGCGCTCGTTCTGATTCTCGGGGTCGGCGCTTCGCATGAGAATCAGTTACCACATGACGCTCGTGTAAACAACATTCCAGCAGTCTGATTGTGAGTCTCATGATGATACTTGATCAAGCTAACGATGATTGGTTTCATTTGAGAAATAGTCGCTCCCTCCCACAGTTTCTCTACTTGATCACCAGAATGCCAGATTCAATAAGCTCATCGCTTTACTCAAAGCTGCCGTCTGCACGATGTTTAGACTCATTCCGCCTTCAGTATTGAGATTCATCATCTCTTTAAAAATTATGTTATCAATTTATAAGGTTTAAATTAAGTTCTGAAACATTAATGGGAAAATACGAGTGTATGTAATACGAGTATGCTTGGATTGCTATCTAGTGACCAGAAGCCCGAATATCTAGCTATGCTTGAGGCTAGCCCTATCACAAGGCTACAACCGAGCCAGTTTCAAAACATATTTCACTTCAACATTATCTTTCAGGCTCAAGCTGCGACGATTAACCAGAGAATCAAGTGCTTCGCTGCATCTTAGTGCTACTTGTATTGGTAAGAAGGTACATCTGAAGTGTACGAAGATGCGCTTTTGTTTGCTTGCAATGATACACTCGAAACTTGTGTGCTCAGAATAGGCACATTGGTAACAGACATAGAATAAGGTAATGATTCGTAGAGATTGAAGAGAAAATCGCGTTCGTCGAAGATATGTGAGCATCTGCGTTGAAGCCATTTAGTTACTGCATTCTTAAGAGATTGTGATGATCGTTCATTGTAGAGTCTCGATCGAACAATGATAAGACAGCACATTTTCCTTGTATGAGATCTGCTTGTTGATTTTTGATTTTTGATTTTGATATATGAACTCTTTAAGAATGCGGCAGTAGATGGGTCATTTCAGGATATTTATGCAAGCCTTCAGCTCTGAACCATCAACTGTAGATGTCAGCACCAGTTGTGAACATCGTCACCAGTTGTGAATGTCAGCATCAGTTGTGAATGCCGTCGCCAGACATCAATCGAGAATTGCTGACTTCTTGCCTTCCCGCTGCTGCCTCAGTTCGCATTCCTATGAAACGGGTACGGTCTGACAGCTTAGACATCCTAATGACATTCTTCACAAGGTCAACTTCTGCAAGCCGCCATCGTGATGCAACAGCTTCAACGCTACGAGTCGTTTCACATCACACATTCTTTGACCTTATGCGCAAGCGGGCAGCTTTCCCTGACAAACGCTACTACGCCAGGCCATCAACGTCGACCTATCCCTTTGAATTCGATGGAACACTGTGTGTGCCTGGGCTGACAGACATATCAAGTGCTCCCTCATCATCGCCTTCTTTCAAAGCTGCAAGAAGAATCTCTGCGTCTTGAATGGTGAAGAAAGGCAATGTGCTGCATACACGAACCATGAGAAGAGCTTGAAACACGTGAGATCCCCCCCGCTCACGCATTAAAGACCACTACAGGGCTTTTTAACCTCTTTCTACAGCATATTTGACTCGATCGCTGCAAAGAAAGAATTCGATGAAGTTGTCTCTCCTTTTCTTTTCAGTACCTATGTGTTTCTCCTTCGCATACCTTCTGATATTCTGTAAGCCTATTCGCTGATTCGAAAAACATGACTTTAGACTGAACGACACTATAGCCAGTGCACAGTCAAGAATCCGTGCTCATAACGTAGTATATTATAGTAAGAAGAGCACAGAAGTCGAAGCAGCGTCGTCGAAACGATTCCTTTAGTTTTGTGACATCATGATTATTGTCAAAGCTAATACATTTGCTATTTGAACCTTTCAAATACGTTCGCCTTCGAAAACAACTGCTTCCTAATGACTCAAAGCCTCGAAGCCCTTAGAATTGCCACAGTTGAAGACAAGTAGGTGACTCATCCTTCGGAATGTTGTAACAACCTTTATTCATTTCGACCGTGAAGCGCGTCACAAAAATCCCACAACTTCAGGCCTCAGTATCATTCGGACCTTGATCAAATTTATTGAGGTTCAGCTTCTCTTAATCCTTCAAAGCCCGAGATATCTCGAAGGATCGAAAATTTGAAGGTTCGTTCGTACCTTCAAGCCAGTAATCCATTACATAAGTAAGACTTGCGCCTGCTATTTGAAACTTATCGCCCGCGCAATTCGATTCAGAGTAGACGTCGATTTCTACTTCTGCATCTGTCCAGATACTTAAACCATAATCCCTTGTCAAAAGAGATAAACTGTTTTCGGCTGTTGATAGAGCGTATCCATGTGTAATGGCTAGATAAGAGCATAGAAGAGAGATAAGAGAGATCTTTAGAACGTCGCGGAATGACATTGTGATCTAGTTCTGTCTCAAGTCGTCAAAGATTTAATGCATTGATCAACAAATATCACGACTTTAATACCCTCAGTAGTATTCAGTTCCGGCCCATCTGAGAGTCTATTCTGGAGCTCTGAAAGAGAAATAACAGCATTCAATTCTGTGATCTTCGCATCATGTTCTGATAATGTGAATGCAGATGAGAATTCTTTACATAGTTTGCTGAGAGAATAGGATTTCTTCGGCAAAATTATGTTAGAGCATTCAAAAGCAACGCGAAGAAACGATATCATGAGACTTCATTTATGAATGCTCTTATGAGCATCTCGAATATGATGAGAGGCTGAATCAAGAGAGCGTTGTCGCTACCAAATCTGAATGCCGTCAATTTTCGACGTCGCCAGCTGTGAATGCTGCCATTTCGTTCGCCGTTTAATAACGCAGTTGATTTCGAACATCTTGATTCAGCCCCTCGCAATTATTTCAAGAGACTTTGTCTTCGACACGCAATACGAACTGAACAGAAATTAAGTATTAACGGCTTTGACAGCTTCTCAAAGCATCATTTAAAGATGACAAGAGTGACGAATGAACGACGACTTCGAGAAAAGTTCCGCAAACGCAAGACAAATGTGTTCAAGAAAGCGAATGAGCTGGCGTGAATGACAGAGTCAAAGGTACACATAATTATTCAGCATAACGATAAATATCATACATATAAATCGACAGAGAAGATCAATTGGCCTTCGTCCGAAGAATTAGTGAGTCACATCGAGTTCATCTTGGGACATCATTGAACATGATAGGGGAAAGATCAAACGAGCGTCAGTCGTCCTGCAGATTTCCAGGCCCCTATTCCGAAGATAGTGAGGGCAATACGTCAGCCAGTTGTGAAGAAAGATCAGAATGCGAGTTGTTCCGTTGTTGAACGACAAGCCTTGCATGCGATTCAGACAAAGTCATGTGTGCGAGAAGAGTGAGCACGCATGAGATCTTCTGTGCTATTATCGCTCGGGTATCTCATAGGCTGGTACTGAAGAGTGTGAACGAAGAGGGAGCCGCTGAAGCCAGCAGACTTTGAATTCAGTGATACTTGTCAACCACATTTTCTTCTTGGGTTACTATACGTACAGGCGCATTCAGCAAACATGACAAATACGTGCACTCGCGTGTTTCCTTCGCCTCTTTATGCAGCATATGTGGCTAACAGTTGAAAGTGCTATTCCTTGGGAAGGATGAGAGCCATCGTATAGGAGCAACATCTAATTTCTCATCATGAGTTTTAGCTTATGCTTTTTAAAACTTTGAGTCGTCATAATCTTCTGTTGCACAATGTACTTATTGCCGACCCATGCTTTTACTTACGTGTTGATGAAGACGAAAGCGTTTGCTGTCATTCTTCGCTCGCTCCCTGTCATGCCGCGCCGGGTTTGCCTAGTCTCTGATCGTCGTAGATTACATTAAGCTCTTTCCGTTCCTTAGCGGACAATTCTTCAAGACTGCATAACCAGGAGGCGCCCAAGGCGTGATTGAGCCAATCTCATAGTGTAAATCATCGTCGACAGTTGAAGAAAGCTTTCGAAGTCGTCAGCAATCACTTCTTCGAATGTATACCTTGAAGAAGTGCGTCTCGTAGTACTCACCTTCTTCAGCAAGGTCCATGAATGACTGCGGAACCTCAGTTCACACAAAAGCATGTCGTTCCAGAGAAAGCTGATCAGTGAGAACCTGTTTCAGAATCTTTGAAGTCAAGCCGCTGATTGCAGCACCCATCGATAAATATGAGGCGCGTCGGGCGCTGATCAGAGCGAGAATCTCCTCGTAGTGTTCAGAAGTACTTTGACAAGTCTTCGTTTTTTTAAGATTCAGGAGAGGCTGTAACCAGAAACTAACGAGGCTAGAGAATATGTGAGGATTCCAGAAGATCTCACACAGATAGCGATGAGTTTTTTTGGCAGATTGTTAACGTGGTTGCATTGATATGCGACTAGCTTAGTAAATGAGCACTAGAGCAAGACGCTACCAAGAGATTGATGCCTCCTCACGTGTGGCAACAAATATACATCCTGAACCCTACCTTTGCATCGTGATAGCCTACCACCTCCTCATCGCAACGCCTATCACCTCTTCTTCGCTGAGTCCTATCGATCTCATCGAAGGAGACGCGCTCTTATACCTTGAATTATGATAGGGTTGGCGATTGCGAGAATGATACTTAAGTACTTGAGTCGATGCTTCGTGAATCTGATTCCAATTCTATAAATTGTGTTCTTAGATATATAAATAATCTAAATACAGTCTACGAGCAGCCGTTGTTGAATTTTCTATCAAACCGCTATACTCTCAACCAATCTTTTTTTCCGCACTCTCAGACAGCGGCAGCTTCGATACCATCTTCTCACACAAAGTAATGAGGAAGCCAGCATTCGTAATATCGAGCGTTGTAAGCTCGACCCCAAGCTTAACCCGTATTCAATTGCGCAGCTCGACAGCAGACAGCGAATCGAGTCCGTACGTCATCAGAGATCTGCCCGGCTTCGGCTTCGTCTCTAGCCGCAGAATCTTCACAAACTGCTTCGATACTACCTTCACGCACGCATTGCACAAGGAAGCCGCATCAGCCTCGAACTTCTGCATCATACGAAATTGCTTGATTGCTTGATCGCTCTGATCGCTGCTCACGTCATCGTTCATGCCATCGGCCTTACTGCCCCCACGGTCATTGAACAGATAGCTGAAACGAGGCTCGCGCGCCAAATCTGAATCGCCTTTTGAGAGTGAGAAGTCGATACCTGTGATCATCTCGATGCTGCTGTTCGCATTAATCGACGCGCTGACGTTCTGCTGCAGAATCGAGTACGTTAGAATCTTGCGGAGCACGCTTTCGTTGATAGGCGTTCACTGCCGCTTGTCAAAGCGGGTGTCTAAACCGGAATCTTGCTCAGCGACGTAGTCTACGTCTTCGATCAATCCGAGGTCGACGATGTTGGCACGCAGGCCTAGCGTTTTCCGATAGCTGGCGAAAGCATCAAGGAACGTGTTGGCTGCTGCGTAGTTGGCCTGGCCCTTGTTGCCTACCACGCCTGAGATACTTGAGAGCATGATGAAGAAGTCGAGCGATTGCTTTTGGAATTCTTGAGACGCCCGATGAAGGTTTCAGGTTCCCTGAACCTTGACGTTGATGACGGTGTGATAGTCATCCAGCGTCATCATTTCGAAGGGTTTGTCCTGCATTTTCCGCGTTAGAAGAGCGTTCCATATATTACCAAATATCAGAAAGACTTACCCGAAGCACCATAGCTTCTTGAATAACACCGGAAATTCTGGGACTCGCGGATTTGAACATTCGTCGGACAGACTCAACGTTGTCAACATCCCTCTTAGCCTCGATAACTTTGCATCCATGGAAGGCGCAGCTGTTCACTATCCTGATTGACGCAGCATCGCTGATACCACTGCGACTGCTAACGATAATATGTCGAGCACCATGCTGAGCCATATGAATTGCTAGGGTCCCACAGGCACCTTTTAAGCCCCCGACGATGAGGTAGGAAACATCCGACTGTAGCCGAAGTTTGCGAATCGCCGGCCTGATAGTTACCCGTACGTCTTCTTTTTCTGCGCTGAATATGACGATCTTGCCGAGATGTTTTCCGCTCCTGATATAAGCCAGAGCAGAAATAATATCCTCGAATTCAAAAGTAGTGATCGAGTGAATTGGCTTGAGATGATCGGTCTCAATCAAGGGAAAGAGCTCGTCAAAGAGTTTTTCAATTACCGAGTCTGTCATGTCTTGGGTATACGAGAGATCCAATGCTCGAAAAGAGCAATTTCGATCAAAAGGCTTCATGCTCAAGATGTTCCGGTCGACAATGTCCCTCTTACCGATCTCAACCATGGTATCGCCGTCAGCGACAATCCTCCAAGATGCGTTCAGAAGCTCCCCAACCAAGGAATTGATGATGCAGTCAACATCGCGACCACCCGTCTCTCGCATAATTTCGTCCGCAAATTTCGTGTTACGGGAAGAGAACATCCGGCTTCGTGGGATACCATGAGTGCTCTCAAGGAATTGGCGCTTTCCTTCTGTTTCAATCGTGACGTAGATCTCAGCCTTCTTGTATTGAGCCAACTGGATGCAGGCGATATCTACTTCACCTGTTGCTGAGTGGATGAGAATGGACTGGCCCTCTTTCAAGTTCGCTAAGTGGTGTATGGAGTAGATGAAGCACAAGTACATCGAAGGAATGGTTGCCGCTTCCTCAAAGCTCATCGAGGCTGGGATAAGATGGCAACGCTCGACAGGAACTCGGACACGATTTGCATAACTGCCTCCTCTCAGCATGCAGACACGGTCACCAACCTCAAATTTCGTCACTCTCGGGCCAAGCCGTTTAACAACGCCCCCACATTCGAGATCGATGTTGTGTTCGTCGTCTGGCACAATTCCCATGGTGATAGCGACATCTTTGAAATTGACACCCGCAGCCACCACCTCAACCTCGACATTCCCTGTATCGAGTTGACCCTCCTCAAGCTCTGTCTCGCACCACATCAGACTCTGCAGCGTGCCTAATCGCTCAGCTCTGAGCCGCACTTGCACCTCGATATCGTGAAGATCTTTGACGATAGGTTCAAGACCCTCCGCTTCGGCGTTCTTAAAATTATTCACAGCAGCGTCTGGCATGATCCGCGGAATGTACAGCAAACCATTGCGCTTCATGTACTCGGTCTCTGCGGAGTCCTCGCGTCTGATTGATGCGAGCACTTTCTCGATCGCTCAGAATGTTCCTGGGCTTGTGCTGAACTGGACGTCCAATGTGATCAGCTTCGCCGAGCTATTCTCTTGACGTGCCACTCGAAAGAGACCATTGATCATTGCATTGTCTGGGTTCGTGACAGAGTCTTGCGCCCCTTCGGTGACTCAGAGAAGGGGATTTCCGAAGCTGACAAGCCCCTTGATGACCTCCCACTGTTTCTCATCGGCCTGTGTAAGAATCGAATTTCACAGCTCGTCGAGAATCAACACTACTGCTTCGTCTGTTGATTTCGAAGAAGAATATGTTTGGTGCCTAATCGTTCAACCTGAAGCTTCCAATAAAGATTGAAGGGTTGACGGAAGGGCTTGTGGCGTGATCTTAGCTAGACGGACGACGAGGAGATTTCTTCCCAAACCAGTTCCCGGACACGTTTCAGTGCTGCTCCACAGGTACGCTAGACTGCTGTTGCTCGTAGTAGCAATCTCGAGGCTTGAGCCCGAACCATTAGCGTAGCCGTATTCGGAAGACTTTTTGGCTGCATCCTGATCCCAGGCGGCGGAACTAATAGAACTTGCCGGCCTGTTGACCTGAGAGCCTGAAGACTCAGACGATGTTCCGGGCGTTTCGGACGTTTCGGGCGAAGGCGTTGAATTGACATATTCGAACCCGTCTGAAGACCCGCTCTCTACACTCTTTGCCGCTGCCTCATCCTTGTGCCGGATGAAAAGCGTAAATGCGTCAGCAGAAAGAAGCGACTTCAGGTTCTTGACCAATTCTTCTATACTGATGACAGTGATACTTTCTGATGCATTGATGATGGCGAGATCGTAGGCGACCTCGATAGACAGGTCAAGGGCTTCCTTTTCCGGGCTGAATGTGAGGAACGAAGCCTCCTCCTTGCCTTCGTACTGTGTCTGCACATTGACCAAAGCTTTGGCATTAGACGAGACGAAATCATATTTGGAATATGCCGCTCTGATCGACAAGTCGCTAGCATCGAACCACATGCACGAAGTATTTGTATCGTCGAGGTTAACCTCCAGAACCTTGAGCGCAGACTTCTTATGTGCAATCAGATCGAGTACGATGTCGAGCTTATTTGATGTCTTATCCGGCGTAAGAAACATCATTTGATCCTGAGTAAAGAATGTAATATCGGGTTTTCAGGAGACGGAGTGAAAAGTGTGCGGATCAGGCTTCGGAACCACGTCCAGTTTGATGTAGTTGAGGCCGGTTATTCGCACCATCAGTTGATTGCTTTCAGAATCGTAGGTGAACGTGTTAGCGACCCAGCTCTTTTCTGCGTCCAGTCGGCCACGGCCTGAGTATAGTGATGATGCGACTGACCGGCCCTCATTTAGACGAGAGGGGAGTTTGTTAATGACGAGGTCGTCGAGGAGCGAGGGAACCATCACACTTTTAACTTTAGTGCGATCGCACATGACGTTAGAAATGCTGGCCGTCTGAAGGCAGCCGTCGAGGGCTGCAGGATGAATTGGGTAGTACGACTGGGGAGAATGTTTGCTCTCGGGCGGCGACAGCGACATCAAAGAACGACTGAAGCGCTGATCGCTGACAGCTTCAAACTCGATCAGTCTCTGAAACGTGGGGCCGAAGTCATTTCCCCACTCGCGCTGGCACTTATACCACAATTTGGGAGCTTGAGGCGATTTCAGTGATGCGGCTTTCTCGCCTTCCAGACGCTCATCGATAGGATCCTGAATACGGGCCAGATCATGGCAATGCTCTGAAACGACGTCTCCTTCTGACGTTGAGATGCGAAATTCGTGCCAGTCTTTGCTGCCAGGTACTTTCATCAGCGTGAATGTGATCTGAAGATTCTTGCCCTCCTCAAGCATCAAAGCTCTGCTGAAGCGCACATTCCGAAAGCGATAGCATAAATCGTTGGGGGCAAGATCAGTAGCGTCTTCGAGCTGAAGAAGAGCACGATGCTTCTGGTATAGAGCTTTCACCGCCATAGTGATGAAGCCCATGCCAGGCATGATCGTATCTCCACCTATACAAGGTCTTGAATTAGCATTTCGCAACCTTAGAAGTGTTCACAACGCCTGATACAATCAAGCATAGGAAAATGAACTCTCGAAGCACAAACTCACCCATACGATGATTCATCAGGAAGGGTACGTTAGCAACATTTAGGTGCGAGCGCCATGTTGATGTATGCCACGAGCTCCCAAGAACCTTGCTGCCTAGCAAGTCGTGAGCGACGTACTTTCTGAATCGCCAGTCTTTGCTTGCAGCATTTTCGTGCCAATATTTGACGAAGTGATTTCATTTGTAGTTAGGAAGATCGGTAATGATGCGTTCTTTGCCATCGTACTGATTGACAACTGACATGTCGATGGGGGCACCTGCTGCAAACAGGCGGCCAGCAACATCAAAGAGCGATTTGCCAGCATCTGCACCTCGAGACCAAGAAGCACAGTAAGAGACATCTTCTTCAATTGCAGCGAGCAGAGACTTTGAGATCTGAGAGACTGGTTCTGCCAAAGCTCCCGACGAACCGATTTCAATGAGGAATTTAGGGGCTTTATCGTTCTCGAGCAGCGCCTTGAGCCCTTCGTCAAAACGGACGGCGAAGACCATGTTCGTCTTCCAATAAGACGCGTCAGCTGAGGTTGTTTTCTTAGATTTCGTGACCGACGAGAACCAAGTGACATCACCAGTCGAGGTGGCTGCAGACTCGCTGTCAAGTGGGTGAAAGTTATCGTCCGAAGTAAAGAGCTTCTCGTACTTCTGGTCAATGACACTCATAAATTCGGAGTGGTAAGCTAAGTCAACTTGTAAACGTCTGGCAAAATGACCGGCAGCTACGAGTTTCTCCCTTAAGACCTCGAGTGTTGCTTGCTTTTCGGAAACCGTCACGCTGCTCGGACTGTTGAAGCACACGATGCATGCCCGTCTCACATGCTTTTCAAGAAACTTAGAAGTAGCCTCAGCACCAAGGCCCACTGCTAGCATGCCGACATCTTCGTCAACGTCTTTCTTGCGATTCAAGGCGGCTCGGCCACGGTAGAAGGCTGCGATAATAGCACCGGCACGATCAAGAAGTTCAGCAGAGTATGCAGCAGCAATCTCTCCTGACGAATGGTCAACAACACTGCGAGGCTTAATATTCCACGTCTCTAGCACGGCGATAATACACAGCTGAAGTGCTGTAACCAGAGGTTGCGAGAACTCAGGCTGGCGAAGATGCTCAGAGAAGCGACTTTCGATAAGCTCACTGACTAGGAACCAGCTTGAAGGGTCGGCTAGCCTCTGTAAGACCTCATCGAGCCTATTTAGGTCAATCTGTGATCAGCATTTGCTGTTTTCAGAGTCTTGATAGAAGAGGGTTTGATTTGATTTAGAATCATCTAATATACTAGAGGTTTGTGATGCAAAAAAGGCACAATCCAAGATGCACTTACTCTTCGAGTATTTTCCGGATCCATGAGAAGAACTGCAAAAGATTCTTTCCCATTTGAGGCCATTGTGCCCCTTGACCGGTGAAGACGAAACCGAAACTGAGTGTCTGCGAACTCCTTTTGGCCAAAATCCACGCTTCTGACCTCTCATCGAGCTCTGTAGTTCGAGTGCTGATGAATGCCCGATGTCAGAGTTGTGTTCTATGCTCAGATAGTGTGTATGCAAGGTCAGAGAGGCTGACCTTGACGCGAGGATTGATTAGATGGTCATCGAGCGCCTTGATATTTGCGCGCAGAGAGGCCGCATCGTTCGCAGACAAAATCAGAATGAACGGTCTCGTAGCGTTCTCCTCGTCCAAATTAAACTCATCTTCGACAGATGCATATGAGGACACGTGGCATACTCGATCAGAGGTGAGTGCCGCTTCTATGATGGCGTGGGCGTTTGAACCATCGACACCAAAAGAGTTGATACTGACTCTTCGCGAAGAGTTCTTGAGCCATGAGATCGCGTTTCTGAAGGCTTTGACTTTGTTCTCAACGAAGTCGATCTTTGGGTTGGGATTGATGAATGTTGGGTTGCCTGAAATAATGTCATTTTCGATGAATAACACGGCCTTCAGGAGTGCGGAATTACCAGCTGCTGGCTCTGAATGACCTATATTGCCCTTGATCGAGCCAATGATCAGTGGCTTGTTGGCCGAACGCGTTGCTGCGAAGACAGAGCTCACCTCCTGAACTTCAGTCGGGTCGCCTGCTTGAGTCCCCGTTCCGTGGCACTCGAGATAGGTCGTAAGGTTGAGATCGGTAATGCCTGCGCGGGCATACGCAGCTCGGATAGCGAGAGCTTGGGACGTGGCGCTTGGGCTAGCGATGCCAGCCGTGCGTCCGTTGCTGTTGGAGGCAGTACCGAGCACAACAGCTCGGATCGAATCATGGTCTCGTATGGCATCGTTCAGCCGCTTCACAATGAAGGCACTAACAGCTTCCGCCTTGACATATTCATCAGCTGCTACATCAAATGTGTGGCATAGCGTCGATGTCTAAATAGAGAAATCTTAGAATCAGCATTGCTCTTTCGGAAAAAGTATAGGAGCTGAAAGATCAGTTGGAACTATGAATACTTCTTTCCCCTGACGTAGTCTAGAAACAGAAAGACATTTTGGGAGAATTTGAGGCTCACCGAATGTGCGCTACCCAGACTGCCCTGATCGATGACATGCTCTGGACTCATATATAGATTGCTCGCGACGATGATAGCAGCATCGACGTCTCGCGACTGCAGATAGCGACTGGCGAAATCAAGGGCCTGCAGACTGCCTGAGCATGCCGTATCGAGCGTGACGCTAGGCTTCTTGATGTTGAGAAAGTGGCTGAGACGGTTGACAAGAATGATTCGCCCAATTCCGATTGCGTTGTTGCTAGAGCGATCGTGCGGGTCTCGAGCCTGCATATCAGCGTAGTCGGACGAATACGATCCGACAAAACAGCCCACTGACCGATTGTTCAGTTTTTCCAGCGGGATGCCTGCATTTTCGAGATCTTTGAAAACGACTTCGAGCATTTGGCGCTGATTCGGATCCATCGCGGCAGCCTCACCTTCACCAATCTCAAAGAATTCAGCGTCAAAATCGGCCAGGTCAACATCCTCAAGAAACATTTCGCCTGGCTGGCACATCGTCTTTGACTTATGAGACTCATCATAGTGACCTTCAAAATTGACCCTTGTCTCCGGCATCGCACTTGATGTCACGTCTCCTTGTTCTAAAAAGTCTCAGAGCTTTTGTGATGAACTGTTACCTCCGGGAAGCCGACAGGCAAAGCCCACAATGGCTATGGATTCTTGCTGAGATTGATTCGACTTGATCATGATCGTGAGTATGAAAAGAAATAAGAGATACTTACGATAGTGTGAACGATTCTGCCGAGACGTTCGAATGTCAATTAAGTGTGGAAGAGCAATCAATTGCAAAGAGTATAGAGATGAAAACTGTTTCGAGTTCTAGCGTACGTCTTGATCGTTTATCGGCTTCCGTCTTCAATGATTTCAACAGTTCTTTTAGTATTCGAAGCATCGTCAACTCTTATCATACGTTGCACGTTTGAAATCACGTCTGCCGTCATGCTTGCTTCTTTGGCCAGCGTTTGCTGTTGTGTGATATAATTTTCAGATGACGTAGATGTAATCACAATCTCTCTTGCGGAACCTTATCGCTATTGTGCTGATTCTCGATTGCGAAGTTTTGATTGGGAAGAATGATAAGGTGACTCGCAATTTTGCAGCACAGCAGAGACAATTTTCCTTCTCCCGTCATCATTGCCCTTCAACAATGATAATCATCGTCGCAGAACTTCTGCAACATTATCCTTGCATCATTACTTCTGCATCATTACACCTTCATCGTTACGACCCCTTCATTCCTTCTGCATCATTTCTTCTGCACTGTTACTACTGCACCATTACTTCTGCATCATTACTTCTGCATCATGACTTCTGCACCATGACTTCTGCACCATGACTTCTGCACCATGACTTCTGCACCATGACTTCTGCACAATCCCTTCACAGACGTTTCATCTTGCGTTGATTGCTTTCTAACGAGCTGTCGCAAATGATTGGCGTCAGCGGGTCTCGATATGTTCAGCCTGCATTAAAGGACAGAAGTTTGAGTACTGAGACTATGCAATGAAAATTTGGCCGCTGTCAAATAATTTATGTGGTACATGACCTCATGTGCGATCTGATTCCAGAGCTATGAATAGCTGTTGAACCTGACCTTTTCCATTCAGTCAAAGAACTAAGACTAAATGCTACCATAATTGCAAATGCTGAAAAGGATCTCAGCCATCTGTGCTCTCCTCGAATTTTGAAATCTCGACTGTCGTGCTAGGGTTCCTTTAAGCCCACGCATCATGATCTCTCACTCACGCCATCAGACTGTTAAAGTCAGAATCATTGACGGCATTGCTCTTGAAACATGGGTCTACTCAGTGAATGAACCAGCACCTGCATCCGTCATCATCATGACGCATGGTGTAAATTCATACAATCCTGTCTCAATATATTAGCTCACAGACTCCTAGTTCAACTGCGTTAAAGAAATGAGCGTTTCAGAGATCGCCGAAGGCTTTCAGTCAGCGGGCTACAACGTACTTCTCTATGACTCAAGAAGCGTCGAAGACAGTGATGAATTGCCGAGGAATCAAATCAATTCACAGCAAATAGTTGAAGATGTATCAGGTTAGTCCATAGTGTGATCATCTGAAGGTAAACTCCTATCTTACCATTTCAACAACAGACATTGTGTTCTACGCGGCGAGACTGCCGAGCGTGAATCCTCACCATATCATGCTCTGAGGAATGTCATTTGGCGCGACTGTTAGTGCGTGCGCAGCAGCGATCGATAGGCGTGTCGCTGCTGTCCTGATGGTCTGTCTCATCTTCAGCTTCATCAGGTCAGACAAGCGAGCAAAGGTCTTCGCACAGCTCATGAGAGATCGCGAATCTCAGCTGAGAGGTAACGAACCATTCGTGCTACAGCCATTCAATAGCAAGGGCGAGAACCCAGCCGGTTTCGCTGGTTCCGAAGAACCAGGCGGGAAGAAAGCCTATCTTCTCATGATGGCCGCTGCTGAACGTGGTCATCCCAACTTTCGCGATCGCATCGCGTTGCAGTCATACCATAAAATGGCTCTGTTTCGGCTCAAAGAGGTGATCGAGCAGATGCTGAAGGGAATACCCACCATGATGATGATTCCGAAGCTTGATGAAATTTCGCCCCCAGCAGAACAGAAGGAGGTTTTTGAGAAATTAAAGACTTCGAAGAAGCTTCATTGAGCAGAGGAAAAAGAGCATTTGTCAATTCTCTCTGAAGAGAGATCTGATAAGTTCTTAGAAGCTGAGATAGAGTTTTTCGAGACAGCACTTAAGGGTGAAATCAAATAAAGAGTCAAAATTTTGGTTCAACACACCTGTCTGATGAGATGTAGCTCTCGCCTCGTTTCCGTCCCAAGATACCGCCTTGCAACCTGCATGCATATAACATATCTTACGCACGTAGAGACATTGGTGGTGCCGCTCAATGCCTTCTGACAACCAGCTAAGAGGTAGGGAACCCGCACGAAGAGTTTTTTCCATTCACGAGCCATCATTTTCGAGCCTCCTGTTTAGCCGACCGTCTCCTCTCCTGATATCAAATACTCTGTCTGAATCACAACTTGATATATCGAATCTATCCCGACGCGTCTAATCTATTCTGATCTAAGATATCTTTTTTCTCTAGGGGTTGAAAAACCCTATGATATGGATTTGCGCCGGACTGCAACAGAATAAGCACGCTCATCTCAAACCCTATATCAACAGCAACATGTAAAGACGTCTTCTCCATTTCGTCAGAGCAATCTATCGAAGTTCTTTCCCTCAAGCAGTGATCTAACAGAATTCTCAACAGGTTTCCGCGGCGATGTAGAGCAACTAGATGAAGAGCTGATGAACATTGCTGACCGTCACCATTGCAAATGCGGGCCCCATGGGAGAGTAGGGAGCGTACCACAGTCTCATGGTCCCCAATGACGGCATGAATAAGTGGTGCCAGATCGTTGCTGTCCTTATCTTCGCAATCTACATTGTGTTGTAGCAACATGCGTACGATTCGATCATGGCCTTTTCGCGCTGCGACGTGAAGCGGACTTAGCCAGCCGCTCGCTTTTCCCCCCAAGGAAATCAATGAGTTGTCGCTTTGAGGATCAGAACTCAGATCATATGAATTTTGGCTGGTATTCATGATATGTCTCGATTGAGCGAAGGGTAAATCACAAGAAGAGTCGGCGGAGAAGCTGCTGGTTACTCGTTCAATGGCCGTGTTGTTCGCTAATGATGTCTGCGAAATCGAAGCGGTCGACGGCTGATGCGATGGGGAGCTAATATTCTCTCGATTGAGATCATACGAGAGAAGACTCTCGCGGTTAGAAGAATCTAGGTCACTAAAGTACTGAGGAGGAGAATGGTTGTGCGAGCTGCAGAATGATGTAGGCGAATAGCAGGCGCTGCCGAGCGATATTTCTTGGGACTGAACGTCTTGAGTCAAGGAGTGATAGGCATCTTCCTGAACTTCAACCCAATGTGCGGCCTCAGGCTGCTTTCGCTTCCCTAAAGATCACAACGACACATGGTCAGTCACAGGCTTGATTCAATAGACTGGGAGAAATTGTCTTACTGTCTCGGAACCTGCGCTGCGCCTCTCGATTTTGAATGAGTTTAAGAGTATGATTCAAGTTAGAATCAGTCATCATCTATCAGACCATATTCAAACGTCAGGCGGAATGAGAACTGGGTTCAGAACAACAGCCAAATGTTTAGATTTTACACCATGTATCAGACATCGTGAGCTGCTTGATAGCTCACATCTACATATCTATCAAAATTGGATCAAACGGGCCAAGTCGAGCTTGATCAGGAACCCAAGCGCGAAAGAATCCCGCGCGGCCTTTACTCGTATGCACGAGATTTCCGCGCACACTGAGTTTTCGCGCACGCTAACTATGACTAATTATCTTAGTGTACTTTTTAGCACGCTAAGCCCGATACTACCTGTAACTAACCTTTCTAGATTAGAGTGCGCGGAAACCCCGTGCATACGAGTACTGATATACGGTTCAGCCGCCGTAAGGAATTTGTGTGAACCCCTGCTCGAGTTCAAACTTACTTTTCGGCGGCTTTTACTATTCTCGGGCATATATGCGATTGGCAGTGAAATGAGAAGATTCTACTCCGTCGAGAGATGTCTTTTATTGCACAGAGACATCGTTGCCTTGAGCCAGCATCTTTCACATCTTCTGAAACCTCTGCTTTCTGTGGAATTGCTACGTGAACTGCTTGAGGCATCGTGAGACGAAAGCATGGCAGTAGCATTTACGCATGTTGGTTGCTGATTGCGTGTATTGAAGCCGACAACCCACGAAGGCTTTCTACTGAGTCTCTCAACTGTGCTTGTCAGAGGTTCTGATTGGTCAAAACGCACGTTATCGTAGCTGATCGCCTCTTAGAACGCCCTGTCGCTGATGTGATTCATCGTAGGAGCTTCAATTCTGTGTCATGAGTCGAATTCTGATACAACGAACATCGAACATCAGCCTGTTGATCACCAGGAAAAAGGTCTCGCAATAATCGACTCAAAGCTATTTCGTGCTTCGACTACCTCGTCACGTGATTCGATCATTCTAACCCTAATCCTGCGGCCGACTAGGGCCTGCTTATTGGTTTCAGAGCCAGCGCGATCATGCGCGTTCTAGTTGTGGCATACGCACTAAAAAGCGTCCAAAAGGAGCTTAGTGCCTTCTTCAGCAATAAGCTCGTCGAATTAACTTTGACAGCTTTGAGTATCGTTGACTTCCTTCTACTCGGCTTATTGCTGAATTCCTGATGTCATGAAGGCGGTATGGTATCCGCATCTTTAAGGATCTCACACGCAGAATAATGTGTGAAAGCGCTGTTAGGTAGCGAAGGAAAAACATGCGTTCTAAAGTGAGATCTACATGCTAAAACACGCTTCTGCATAGGTATCAGAATAGGTGGAAAAAGGTTGTTCCTTACCCGACGATGAGTCGACTACTTAGATACAGTAACAGCTTTACATGAAGAGAAGCGACTCTAAAACACACGACACAGCCTCTCATCATTAGTCACCTCTCAATAAACATCAGCTCCTACAGATGTATGTTGCCACAGAGCAAAGCTAGGGTCGTACTTTCTCTTTATTTTCAGCAGCGTGTCGTAATTCTCTCCAAAATAGTCCGCCTTCCAATCAGAGTCGTCGTATGTCGCCTCGTTCATGTACGCTTCATCATCCGATGTCAATGAAGTGAATAGAGCCTGCCACGTATTTACCTTGGCTTGTATCGTTTCGAGCTCCTGAGGTGAAGCATCTGCAGGAAATACGATGCCCACGTTCAATGTGTACAGCGCGTCTCTTCAAGCTGAAAGGACAGAGTTCGAGCCTGGCGCATTTCCGACGCGCTCATGTGACACATTTAAACCAATAGCACTGATCCGGTTCGTTGTGAACTCGGGGTCGATCACAATCTCGCGGAAGGCGTCAATCAAACCTGTCAAGTCGTTCTGCACGGTCGAGGGCGGGATCAGCCGTCCCCCCAGGGAGTTGTTCGTTTGATAAACCTCGGGCGGAAATGTGTAGTGTTCATAGTGGTCATAGAAGTTGAAATGCTCAGTCGTGTTAACGCTGGTAAGTGACACGTCGAGCCCCTTGAGCTCTTGAAGGAAAGGTTTTCAAGCGGCCGTCATATTAGATTTCACAGCATCGGGCAGAGTGACAACATTGAGATCAAATGTATGATTATCAAGGCCTCATGAGGTCGCAAAGCCGGGAACCGAATTGAGAACAAGAAGGTGTTTCTGAAATGCTCCTACGGCTGCTCAATATTTGTCTGGGTTCGTATTGAGGAGAGAAAAGAATGCACCGGCGGTCGAGTCATCAACATGCGCTTTAATCGTCGTCGAGAGGACCACGGCGTATGTACCTGCTCCTTCGTCACTGAGCGCCCAGTACAGGTCCGGGTTTTGGGTGAGCGAGGCTATTAGATGCCGGCCGTCGACAGTCACGACCTCAAACTCAAGCGTGTTATCGGCAGCCATATCATAGCTTGCTGCAAGGGGTCCGTGCCCCCCACTTTGGACGTAGCCTCCAACCATTTCCACACTAGGACAATACTCATCGAGAACTCGTACTTCATGGTTGGCAGCCTCCCGATATATGTCAAAAAATTGAATGCCGACGCCTGCTTTAGCGGCAGAGCCGATGTAGCCTGGGCTGCTGTAGTTGAAGAACGACATGTCGTTCAAATTGTGCATTCATAGTGCCAGGGAGCCTCGGCCGTTCGATCTTCCGATATAATCATGGCCTGTGTTTTTGATTGAGAGTCTGACGTTCCGTTCTTGGGCAAATTTAAGCTCAGCTGCCACAGTTGCTGCGCTGTCGACGTCGATAGCGTAACTTGCCATATTGCTCAAAGTGCAGGGTGAATTGGAACCCGAAAATGAACTGCAAGAGTCGTTAAGCCAATAGGAAACCATCACGTTGACTGGATCTTCGTAGCTAAAAATGCGAGGTCAGGTTATGTAACATTAAACGCAGCATTCCTCTTGACTAACTATGTTTGCGTGAGCACCCATTCATTCTGAATTTTGGCGCATGCAGCTTTGTCAAGATCGAGAGGGTGACAGGATTGTGCTAGAGGAACACCCCGAATAAGCCTGCCTTCGATGATTTTGTTCAACTGACTTCAGTTCTCCTCTGTAGGTCAGTGAGAGTCTTCTGACAAGTAACGACAATTGAGTGCATGGTTCTGATTTCCCTCGACAGAGGCTGCAAGGAAAGCGGCAAGTAAGTCAGCTGTCACAGCGCAGATGCGGTAGTCTAATGTTGCATACATCGTCGAATGCTATGAAATCTGACAGAGATTTGAGCTCATGAGGGAGTCAAAGATGGTGGCGGATGCGATGATATTTATACCGCATTCCTTGCCAGATTATTGAGCAGTATCCCTCTGAGCCAACTGGTGATGTGCTGAATTTCTTCAGGCCTTGCTCACGGAATAGCATTGCGACAAAGATGACACGAGAGAATCGAGCAATCAAACGATCATTCATGGGACGGAAACCAACTTGATCATCGCTTGTCGACACTAGCAACGCTCCTTCACTCAGCTCTGACAGACAGACGAAGCTGGAAACAGAGATTTGTGAGCGTCAATGAGAAATATCTCGACGCGATGTAATAGTTGCAATGATGGGCTCAATCTAGGCGGCAGATGGGAATCTTGAATGGACGTCACGCATCCATCAGACCGACGGCGCGACGTCGAACCTCCCTCGTGATGACTCGTTTAGCAGTCATTAAATTACGGCACAGCTGAATGCTCTTGATACCAGTGCCCCTTTATACCTATATAGTCTGACTGTGTGTTGTGTGAACACTCAAGGACTCAAGCCTCATCGGATCCCCTGCCCCCTTCAATGTCAAAGCTGACTCTTCATTGACCCAGGCTTCCGGGACAGGTTGTTGTTCGCTGCTTCTATGCTGCCTCGAGTGACTGACCGATCTTCAACCCTAGATTCACTGTTTTCTCGAGCATAGCTGTTCAAGCTCTCTTTCATATGATACATATTGAGTCTATCGTCAATCAGCCTTGCAGAATTGCCGGCTGAGTACACTGTCCTGCAGTGCAAGATTCTCGGGTGGGTTGATAGTCGAGCTTCGTGTTCATCATTGCTGCGTTGAATGCGCTGTAGCCTTGTACATGGGGAGATGAATGAATGGGTGAACACGTGAACGGGGATTATCAGTCTTGCGTCCGATAGGTTCTCTTAGAAGTGCATGCAAAAAGCACATGTTATCGCATGTAGAAGGTGAACGAATATTTCTCGAGGTTCAAGTGGAATGGTGTCAAGAGGCATGCTTATCTGCAACGTGACAGGGTCAAAGTGTGATGAGCAACATAAGCCTTGCATGACGTCTGATGAATCCTTTGACATTGCTACCACCCTGAATGAGTCTCACTTCTCAGACTGATGATGCAGGAACGTTAGCGTAATCAACTATCGTTGACCGCCTGAACAGACGACCAATGATCATCATCTGTTCACGCTCTTCAGAAATACTGGCTCATATATTCAAAGTCATAGAAAGGGTGTTCTATGAAAACTACTCGCATTCAACGTTGCAAACTCCTTTTCTTCTGAGCGTCGTTGTCGAAGGCATTTTCCAAAACCAATGTCTGTCGTAGACGTGTCATTAGATAGCTGGCTGAAAAGCTCAGCAACAACTCATCAATATGAGTTTCAAGACTGGGGACGTCAATGAATCTATCCTCTGATTATAGAAATCTTCATTTGAAGCATTTGTCTTGCACTATACCGAGGTATGTGATGCAGCCGAACCTCATTTACCTTTTCATGAAATTGACTTGAAGAATTCAGTGACATTGCATTCACTTTCGAGGATTCCAGGCCCAAAGTTGGCTGGTGAGAAGACTCAATTCATGGCCGACACGAGATCAAATCTTGTGAAGACATTGCAACTAATGCTGCCTAGCAATGACATACTGGTACGAGATATATTATGAAATCTTTCTAGGTGACAAGTATTTCCGACGGATGAACGAAATGCATAAAGAATATGGCATGTGTAACTGTCATTGATTACCGAAGTTTGGAATAGCTGACATAGACATCTCAAGGTCCGATCGTGCGCATCAATTCAAATGAAGTTCACTTCAACGATTCAGACTTCATCGATACGCTGTATCCGACTGCAGGAAGGAAGACAGACAAGCTCTTGTTTGTCGGACAGAGATCAGGAAGTAGGCATCGAACGCGCCAAAAATCTTGTTCAGAGCTTATGACCTACTCTCGCCAGCCCCAAATTCGATCATTGCCACGGTAGGTCACGACGTACATCGTATGCGTCGGAACAGCATCAACGAATTCTTCTTCAATGCCAGCATCCGTAGAGTCGAGCCTATTATCAAGGAGCGTTTGGAAAAGATGCTCTCGCGATGGAGCGAAGCGAGCTCAGAGAATGGCAAGATTCTGTACCTGCACACAGTTTTTAAAGCGTACGCAAGCGACATAATCACCACATACGCTTTTGGTGACTGTTTTCACTTCCTCGACGAGAACGATTGAGGCATGACGTATTTCGATTCGACTGAAAAGTATTTCGGCCTCACCCACGTTTTCGGCCACTTTCCGATAGTCATGAAGCTGGTCAATAATGCGCCAACGTGAGCTCTTCGATTAATCATTGATGATTTGTCCGAAATGTCGAAAAAGCAAGAGGTAAGAGCTCTCACTTTCACTTCACTGCACAATTTTATTTCTATGTCTGTTTCAAAGCGATTGAATCTGTCCGCAAGAAAACGTGTTCTTCTAGAGATTCAGCAAAAGCATTCTCAAATCCCACGTGAATTAATGGCTATCTTCAAACACATCAGCGAAAGAAGTCTTAACGTTCGTATTTGAGTCAGAGCCCGTAGTGGGTGTACATTGAATAATAGCGCGAACTCTCATAACCTATTCGGTATTCCAAGTTCAGTGTTACTGATGCGCAATAGTGATGAATAAACAGAGTTCGCAAAATCAGGAATTCGCCGAATTCAGAAGAAATCAAGACTACGATTTTTGAAGAAATCTTGAGCAGCTCTCTTTCGGCAGAAGAAAAGACTGATGTCAGAATGGTCCACGACGCCCAATTGATCGAACTTGCCGGCGAGAGCACAACTGGTAGGAGGTCCCCATTCAAGTCGTTGAGACTAAGTGACGCTGATGCTTGAGAATACAGCATACACGCTCAGTGCTACAATGTTCGAGCTTCTTGCTCATTCTCGAGACCTCCAGAAAGTTAAAAACGAGCTCGCGACAGTCATTCCCGACAAGAACAGAGTCCCGTCGTATTCAGAAGTCGAGAACCTTCCCTACTTCAACGCCTGTATTCAAGAGGTTCTTCGTCTTCACTCAGGCGTCTTATCTCGCATGCCTCGCGTCTCTCCCGAAGTGGATATCGTGTACAATGATAAGCGTCGCCGCACGACTTACGTGATTCCATCAGGCACTTCCACAAGCATGTCAACGTACATCACTCACACCAATCCTGACGTCTTCGAGGATCCCTACGAGTATCGTTCACAGAGATGAATCGATAATCCCAAGCTCAGTCGATCCTTTATCGCATTTTCCCGAGGGTCGAGAAACTGCGTCGGGTAAGATTCTCGGCCTTTTTCTCATGTGTCATACTCTCTGACCTGTTTTGTCGTAGCATGAACTTTGCGCGCCGTGAAATCGGCATCATACTAGGCACAATACTGAACAGGTACGACTTATACCGCGATCAGGAAGGACGGACGCTGAAATTGTATGACACAATTCGCGAGAGGAATATAGACGCGAACAGCGAAACGATCGTCCCCATGCCAGCCAAGGGGAGTCGTGAGCTCCGTGTGAAGGTGAGACCTTAGATAGCACTGCTTTGATCTATTGCAGCCTAAAAATCGAAGCAAAGTGTGTAAGAAACATCGGATATGATCTAAGAACAGCGCATTTCGAATCTTCAACAATATTATATCACACCTTAGTCTCACTAGCTATAGTCGTATCGTACTATATACGATCTAAAACACTTAACATGAACCTTCAATCGCTTGCTGAACGACACTCGCGTTATCTTGTATGCTGTATTCATGAGAGGCAGGAAGGCTGAGAGCAAAGCCAACAAGACTCTTGTGCATTCACACGTAGCGGTATGGTGCGATATGCGGACTCGAGTACTCGTACGCTCGGCTTCGGAAGCGCCTAACATCCGAGAGTTTCGGGTATGATTTGTCAGAATTACACCTCCCTCCCTTTTGTACCCACTCTACATGCCTGTCATGCATCCCACACCTTCCCTTCTGCCGCCCAAGTAAATCTCTTTCAGCACGGCGAGCAACGGCGCTGCCTCGGCTGCTTGATAAGTTGGTAACACAAAGTCTTGACATCGGACGTAGCATGTTCCGAATCCCTTGTCTCACTTGATACTACACCTATTTGTATCACTGCGTACCTTCCACGACACCTTTCAAATACTTCTTTCTCACTCGTTCCCAAAAGAAAATGTCTACCCTCAAGCGAACAGTCCTCATCACCGGCTGCTCAGATGGCGGCATCGACGCCGCCCTCGCAGTAGCCTTTCACGAAGCCGGCGTGCACGTCTACGCAACCGCTCGCAATCCCGCCAAAATGTCCCAACTCAGATCCCTCGGCATCGAAACCCTCACCCTCGACGTGCAATCAGAATCCTCTATCACAGCCTGCGTCAGCAAATTGTCCAGCCTTGACATCTTGATCAACAATGCAGGCATGACGTTCCTCATGCCCGTGGTTGATGTCAACATTGCCGAGGCGAAGAAGACGTTCGACCTCAACGTCTGATCTTACATTGCGATGACGCAGGCTTTCCTCCCCCTTCTGCTGAAATCCCCCAAAGGCATGATTGTGAACCAGACGTCTGTGGGGGGCAGCTGCACAATTCCATTCCAAGCCATTTACAACGCTTTCAAATCCGCTATAGTGATGATTTCAGATACGCTTCGGCTCGAGCTTGAACCCTTTGGCATCAAAGTCGTAGATCTAAGGACCGCAGTTGTTAAGACAAACTTGATCAAGAACATGAGAGAGACTGAAAAGCCTGTTTTGCCAAAGGGATCGATTTACGAACCGGCTAAGGAAGTGGTGGAGAAGTCGTTGCGCCAGGAGCAGTTTGACAATGCGGGGATGCCGGCGAATAAATGGTCGAAAGCGACTGTGCGAGATTTGATGAAGAAGAATCCGCCGCCGGTTATTTGGAGGGGAGAGTCGGCGTGGTTGACGTGGCTTGGGACGGTTCTGCCCTTCGGGACGTTGAACGGGTTCATCAAGAAGCTGACCGGGATGAATAAGATCGCGCAGGCCGTGCAGAAGGAAGAATGTTAGACTTTTCAAAGGGACTTGCTGCGCTGCTGATAGTCGTTCAGAACGTACGAAGGAGGTTCAAGAGGATCTGCGAAGGAAGCATCATTGCAGTATCAGATTTCAAATTCACCAATTGCAGGATGCTCTGCGAAGCAGAGAGATATGATAGTCCTATCATGTACTATTAGCTTACGATGCCGTGTGCCCTTTCCTTTCAAAGACAGAGTGCTTCTCTTCTGCGCGTACTACTCGTTCTGCTCTTTCTTGCCTCGTGTAAAATCCTAAGAGGCGAAATGATAACAAGAAGCTTTTAAAGCAGAAAAGAACGCAAATCGTACTGTTGTAGTTTAGCAGTGACTTCGACAATACCTTTGTAGATCAATTCTTTGCTTGATCGTTCAATTCCGGATGCCAGAGACGCTTATAGAGATCATGTTAACATATTGTTGCATCGCGAGTGCCTACCCATCATCTCTCCATTCGTCATCTAATCATTGCTAACTTCTTGACTCCAGAAGCTCTTACAGAAGATCTTGTATCGAGACAGAGCGTCAAGCGTATACCAATTTGCTCGATGTTTGTGCAAAGATGTTGAAAGATTGATCTAATGCACGATAGAAGAACTCTTTTGCTAGATGAAAATCCAAGATTGAAGAAATCCGGCCAAATGAGCTCTTGAAGGCGAAGTAGTCTGGCCAGACTTTTTAGGCAGATACAGCTAGAAAATATTACGAAATATCAGAGATCTAATTTAGGCTTCTTCGTCTAAGTGCATCGCGATCTCTTTGACCAGTATATTGCTATATATGGGGCGCTAAACCTAGAGCAAGGAATCAACTTTTGAAGCAAAGAGCCATTTTTGACGCCTGAGTGTCGATTCTAGAGCAGAGAAGCCACTTTTGAAGCAGAGAAGCCAGAATTGAAGCGGGGAGCCAAAAATGAAGTGAGAGAGTCCGAAGTGAATGAACGTGCATTCAATTCCAAAGCGATACCATTAATTGACTAATCAATCAACAAGACAGTATTTACAACGTGGATCATAATTGAACTTCGCTCTTCACTAGAAATGAAGCTTTGACCATTGAGCTAGGCGCAGTCATCCTTTAGAATTTAAGATACCTATATATACTAGATCTATACGTGCCCGCTCTCTCGTTCAACTGTATCTTGCTTTTTGTATTCTCTTCTAAACATTTAAATTGTTTTCCGTGAATTCTAACGCAATACCTATCGAAGCATTAGCAATGTCGAAATCATGGAATCATAAGCTATTTGACTGCTTCAGTCCTATCGGCACATGTGAGTTTCTAAGATTATTAACAAAAATAGTACTCTAATATAAACAACACTAGACTGCTTGACTACCTGATGCCCATGTATTCTTTACGGTAAACACAGGCTAGGAGGAATGACAATCTCGATGCTTCGTTTTGTAATGGCAGTGTACGTCTTTCTTTCTTACACCTCATAAATCACACCCTACTGACTCCTTCTGCCGTTAGTGTATGGGCTGTTGCGCCCTCTCATTCTGCTCTCTTCAAGGTATCCGCCAAATGATCAGCCGAAGCAAAATGCGTCGTCAATATGACATCAAGGGCAATGACTGTAATGACTGCCTTATCTCCTGCTTCTGTGATTGCTGCGCGCTGATGCAGGAGGATAAGGAGGTGAAAGCGCAAGAGATGAGAGGCACGATGCCCCGAAGCGACAGCCATCGATGATGATGTATACGCAGCCGCAGCAGCGATAGGAATCAAGGCCTTGAAACTACGCGGAAGAAGGAGAAAATCAGCGAGCTGCGGGGCAGCAGCGCTGAAACGTCCGAAGGAAGAGTTCTTTTCATTCCAAAGCGCTTTAGTAAGCAATTTCCAAGAAGCAAGTTTCATTGATAGATCATTATCATGATGCGTTTATGCTCGCGTTGACAGAAGTGAACAGTCGGCAAGCTACTGTTGAATTCAGCAAGGATCAAATGCTAGATAGGCTTCAATCATTAGTTTCTACCCTTTCTCTAACATATCAGCCGCTCTTAGAATCACACCAGACTGCAAATTAGAAACCTCACGATCTCGCGACTATCATCAGTCAGCAAAAGACAATATTTGATGATATTGAACATCAATCTTAGATCAGAAACTGCGATAACATTTGTTGTATCATCAAATAAATCAAATCGACGAATATCTAAGCCAAGATCGATGTGAGTAGCTTTCCTCAAGATAGCTAAACGTCGAAATAGAACTGTGCCTCTCTGCGATTTCTAATGAAGTCTTGAGAACTTGAAGAAGTGTTACTGCTATAGGTCGGACACTTTCCGAGCGCGAGCAGCTAGTTGACGACGTTAACATAGATCGTGTTCATAACGTAAAGTGATGATGGGCTTAGACGAATACTCTGATTGATAACAAGATCTTGACGAGCTGAGCATATTCTTTTTCTTTTTCAGAGTAGCTGACGGATTGATCGAGCATTGCAGCTTACTTCATTCACAGCGCGAATAGACAAAGAGGATGATCAAAAGACATGAACCAAACTATACGAAGTTCTTGAGCGAATGAGATCATTATCGCAACCAATCTCGCCCCGCATTCATATCGTCATACAAGCAGACGCCTTGATCCTTCAACACGAGCAGTTTCGCAGACACATTCGAGCAACAGATCACGTAAATTCTCAATGACTATTGCCTCAAATATGATTGAGGCAATGATGATGCAAAACGCCAGACTTATCGACTCAAAAGTTCAGAATGCAGCTTGAATCACAGCTTGCTTTTCGACATTTACTGAGCTTATGACTCTCATCAATCTGATAACAAATGCTCTATCAGATTCGAGATCTATCAATTCGAGATAGCAGAAAGAAATTCAAGAGTTCACAAATATGTATGCGACGTCATTCTGAACATCGATAAATTGAGGTTCGAAGAGATCGTATGACTTTGCTTGAACGTTGCGCACGTTTGAAAAATTTGACGAGAACGTTTTTGACGTACTCTGATTCTTGCTTGATCCTTCGATTTTGATAGTATCGACGAATAAGATGCTGTAATCAGTGAAGGTACTATGGTCAGTGAAGGTGGTATGATCGATGAGGATGATGTGATCGATGAAGATGTTGTTATCGACGAAGATGCTGTTGTAACTGCAAACGAGAACGATACAGCTAGATCAAATCTATTTCCAAATTAATTAGAGATGAGCAAGTCAAGTACTGTCTTGGAGAATCAGGGAATTTTCATCACGTGATGAAAGTTCTTTGCCCTGGGGAAAAGAACTTCCTTACCTTCGTAGTGCAATCAGACGATGAAAAATCCTGTTCTTCCGCACACAGTATCTGCAATATGACTCACTTCTCCTTTTCACAGCTGTAGAGAGAAATCAGGAACGACGTGTAGAATGCTCAGATCTCAAGTGCATTTATGATACGTCATCGTCTGTGTGAATGCAACGATTTTCAAACGCTGTAGATCGTACAACGATCGTAGTTCAGCGACTGAATATTTCTCAGACACAGATTGAATTGTTAATCGCAGGTGCAGAATGAGAAGAGATGAGTATTGATCTTCTCAATCTTTCCACATTCTAAAACTAGTTGACAGTGTTCATCGTCGCAGTGATTCAGCAATGATCTCATCTTGCTCTGAGCAACGTCAACGATTCGATCATCTTCAACATTCTCGAAGCCTTCTAACTCAACCTCTTGTTTCATGACGACGCTATACATATATACGGCGTTGCTATTAGTCCTTGCGACCGTATTTGTGACCTTCGCGCTGCTGAGTAAGTACACAAGAGAGAACGAAAGTTCCTATGCCTCGAAGCTCACTCTAGCTACTCTGTGTCAGCATTGTTCCTCTGTCAAACCTCATGAATCAAAAGTGGTTGAATTTAATGAGCGTCGCCATCGATGACTGTGAGGTAGTGCCTTCGTCACGTCAGCGACCTCACCGCCTTCATGACGATCCAACTTGCCGCCTTTCCCCCTAGGCGCTATCATGCCATGCTCTTCCCCGATGACAACACGCCCTCCAACAGGTCTGCCGCGGCAATATGCACGCTTTCTCAATTGAGCATTCGCCATTGAAGAAAGAATGATTAGATTCGTTAACCCAGTAGTGATGAATGTGAACTGATATCCGAGTTTAGAGTCGAAGAGAATCGATGAGATGAATGTATTTTATGATAACGAAGAAGGCCAGAGGCGAGAGAAAGATTATGAAGCAGGAATTTGACAGGCAGGGGCAGGAGAAAAGGGAGAGGGTGAAGGAAGGCAAGAGCGAGAGCAAGGGCGAGATACGATTTTAGGGGACGAAATGAGCTTGAAGGTGAAGAAATGGGAAAGTGTTGTTTCTATGACATTGGCGAGAGCTTCTATAAGTGCCATGTACAATTCTCTTCATGCTCCTCATCCTCTTAAGTGCTCATGTTCGTTAGCTGCGATCATTTTGACTGATCGCAATAGTCCTTAAGTATTTGAGGTATGTCTTGCTTCGTGCGATTTTCCCTTGCAACGATTCTTGCACTGTCCGAAGATCACGGGCTGTGTTTCATTCTTCGGACCTAAGAATAGATCTGTTAGTTCTGGAAAAAGAACCATATCACGTACAACATCTTATATCTTGCTTACCTTGAGATGTTGATCCCGCATGAATAGAAGGCCTCAACGAGTCGAAGCTAAATTGTCACATGACATCGACAACATTGCCATCATTTGGTGCCATGTCAAAAGGAAGTGTGATATTGGCGCGCTCGCTGGTGAATTCCATAGTAGCAGATCTATTGATGGGGGTTTCTTCTAGAGAGCAGATGTCAAGAACGTTGACCAAGTTTCACTTCTCGAGTATGACGTCGAGTTCGACAAAGAATGCTTGCATCTGACGGTCGTCTAAAGGCATCCCCGCAGTCGCGTGGGCGAACTCATATGACGCGATGCTCTTTTCGATGAAGCGTCAGGCACTGACATTGACATCCGTGAGCTCTCTTGAGCCGCTTCTAGCGTCTCATGGAATTGCTACAGAGTCGACGTTAACAAGCATTTCGTCGAGATTCAAGAGGAAATGATTGTGAAGAAGAATAACACTCAGTATATGTTCGACATGATGTTTCAAAAAGGCTCGCTCAATTTCCGAGAAGAGAATCTTCGAGGCTCGTCCGGATTCGAACTGATCTTTTGTCACACGAAGCTCGAGCAGGAAATTGTAGTGTTCTACAGCGTAGGGCAGAATTGCGATAGTCATCACAACTTGTTGCAGAATAGAGAGTGAATTGTTGAGCGAACAGATCAGTGATTGCAGCTCACTAAATACGTATTCGGTTGATATCATGTGACTCATTGAGTTTTAGGCAGCAACGCGAAGCGACAGCGATCTACCGCTAAAATCGAGGTTGCACATAGAATTTGTTCAATTCTTGCATTTCACTTTTTCCCAGAAATTCAGTAGATTCATTAATTCAATTCTCTTGTTCGGATCGAAATCAAGGCAGCGATTCATCACGGCCTTTCAATCATTCGAGATGTCTCTTGCATTCTCGCTTCAGTAGACAACGACTTCGTCAAGATTCTCAACTTCGCTTTGTGCCACTTGCTGCAACAACATTCACATAGTTCGATCGAGGCTGAACACTTCTGCAGTCATCAAGATCCTTGAATAAAATTCACTTCAGAATGAGTAGACGTTTCATTTAGGTCGATTCCAGACGAGATTTTCCCGATAATGATCGACATATCTCTCGTAAACAAGTTTTGACACAGCTGAGTCTGCGTCATCAGAAGACGAAGACTCAACTTTCGCCTCTTTTACGTCTCAAGAATCGTTAGCTTCGGGTGCGAGAGTGTAAAGCGATGCCTCACTTTGTTTTCAGTCTATCAAAATCAAGTTTTGGTTAGAATCTAAGACGAAATTGGTCGGTTTGATGTTCATGTGAAATGTGTGAGCCGTGAAATGAGTGTGAGCAATAGCTGAAGCCATCTGAAAACATCATATTGCTTTGTTTCTCAACGCTAGGCGTGCTTCGATAGTCTTGATGTTCTTGACCTGATCGTCTAACGTGTCATGCTTCATAAATGAGTATAGAGTGTCACAGACAAAGGCTTGACGATCGTCCTCGATTTTTTGAACGATGGCGAAGACATCTGCGAGATGAATTATATTTGAGTGTCGAGGCAGCGAGAAAATGGTTCGAATCTCATGATAACACACATCTTTTCGATGCTCAAAATCAGCACGAGACTTCAAAAACGTTTCAAAGTCGACATCTTTGAAAACATGAAGTGAGTCAGAGCCTGAAGAGCAGCGTACAATCGCAGTTCTACCTCTTTCCTCAAGATGATCGATCTGAACGAGGCTTGAATAATCAACGATATAATAGGCTTGCAGCTTCGCTTTTTCGCTTTGAAACAGACTGCTTATTGATAACAGTGACTCGACGTATTGCTTGTACAAGCTCTCGTGCGATATACGTCATTGATTCTGCCGTTCTGCATCCTCGTAGATCTCAACTGTGACGTCCGACGTCGAAATAGAAGAGTGCATAGCGCACTGATCTCACACTCAACATATCGAGAAATAAAGCGCTTCGCGCATCGCAGCTCGATCAGAGAATGTTTCGCTCGCGTTCTTTGATGACAGATTATAGTAGCAATTTACAACACGACTTGAAAGACTCTGAGAAAGCTTTAGATTCAGAGAATATCTGAAGATAAGAGATAAATCTTTGCTTTGAGCTTGTGCGAATACTTCGAACTCGCTATCATCGTTTCAAATCAGGTTCACCCCAATATTCATTCTGAAGAGAACGTGACATCAAACGAAATTGTAAATCGCAAGATCGACTGATATGTAGCAGAGCATGTGTAGCGAAGAAGCAATAGTTCTAGACGTTATGCTTTGACGAAGGTTGTTGTTGTTCAGAAAGAAAAAGAATAAAATGAGTCATTGATGAATGACAAACGTCTTACTAGTTCCGAATTAGTCAAGCCAAAACCAACAGAAAATCGTATCGAGTCGAGACTCAGTTCTTATTATCATACAGTAGTCATGAATAAATGTCAATCAAAAACGTTGTTATGATCAAATTCAATATCGAACATGATATAACTGGCAAAACTCGACGAAGCTCGTGATTCAATACGTTTCATCAGGTGAAAAGTCTATAGCCTCATCGTGCTATTTCGCATTTCACACTCAAGATGAAGAACGACTAATGTAAATAGATCTGTAAAAATTATAAATTCTACTGTATCGATTTTCTCAACATTATTCATGCTCTCTCACTCTTCTTCGTCTTCGATTACTGCGCAGAAGTCAATTTACTTTTCAACTTCTTCGTCTCAATCAATCAATCTCTTCACTCATTTATCTTCGCCAGCGCTCTTCGTGAGTTCTTCTTTCGCGTGAGAAAATACTTCTGTATCTCGACTGACGTAAGCATGTTCTTCGACAACTTAATCGCAAAGTCTTCCGTCATATTCTTCAACTTCATCGACGCGAGTGTGACAGCTGCGCTGAGAGAAGAGCTATTGAAAGGCGTAACGATGACAAGATCGCTGACACTCTTTGCGAGAGTGAGAGAGTCGATGAACGTGAGCTTGTTGACGCAGAACTGAAGAATGGCAGGTTTCTGAGCAAGAAGATCGTCGATATGTTGTTGTTGTTGTTGTTGTTGTTGTTGTTGTTGTTGTTATTTGAGAGTTTCTTTGCTGAAAGTAGCAATGAGTCTTGAAGAGCTGTCATCGAGTGAGTACATGCGAGTGAAGAGCTCGAAGATTTGGGAACGTGTGACCATGATAAATTCAACTTTAATATCTATACGATCTGATCGAATTAAAGCTTCGTCAAGCTTTTCGAGACAGTTGATTGTCATCACTAGAACTCTTTCTTCGTGCGAAGTCACATCATCGATAGCGTTGAGAAGATCGAACAAGCTGATTTCCTTGTTTTTTTTACCTTTCTCGTTGTTCTTCGAAGCATTCTTAAGAACCTTGCTAAGTTCGACGCCAATTTTTGCGGCCGCGTCGTCGACTGGTTTGACGAATTTTTCGCCTTCTTCTTGACGTTTAATCAGGTCGACGCTGTTGATATCTTCAAGCAGAACTACACAGCGTCGAAGCAGTGAACTGAACATTATCCTCAAGTGTTCTTCTGTAAGAGTTCGATCCGCAAGCGAGATGCAGTAAATATCAAGGCCGAAAACGCCAGCGATGATTCAGGCAAAACTGAATTTGCCAGTCTCAGAGAACTTTTGAAAACGTCAGCAAGAGTAAAAGGCATTTAATGATCTTTGAGATAGAATTATACTTACTTCATGAAACAGATACTCACGACGATAAGGTATATCGCGATCGGCGTATCACCTGAGAGTGACTGAATGCAGGTACTTGTTTATATTCTTCAGAATTCGAGTCTTCTCATCGTGATTCAAGACGATCGTGTGCATAGATCTAGAAGATCTCGTTGCAACTTTTTGCCACATATTGTGTTCTTCTCTATTCTCTTTACTTATCGATCTGCGTACAACAGTAAGAGCGATTTTCTTATTGTGATAGTGATTACGACAGTTCTTCATGAGATTTTTGATAGGCTGAAACGAGCGTTCGATACAGGTAAGTCGAATGCTCTCTGCTTCACGAAAATCACTACCTCTCATCGTCTGTTTAATAGAGCGATGGAATCAAAAATATCGACCTTGATGAAAGAAGATATGACGATCAAAGTAGAGCTGAAATATTTTGAAGAAATTTTGAAGTCTCAATTACTATAGTTGATGAGAGTGTTTGAATTCAGTTCATTCACTGTCGTGTTCAGATCATGAAAGTCTCAGACATGCTTCTGTTCAGTCTTGATCATCAAGCTACGTGAGTTAATGAATATCTTATGATCATCAAGTCACTTCATAATGTGATAATAGATGTCATCGTCAGAGTCGATGCTAATGAAGCATGTAAAGTACTTCTCAAAGACAGCGTATGCATGTTGACCAAGAAATTTTAGAGAAGTGAAGAGCTCAAAGATCAGAAGATCAGCAAACACAACGATAGTGATATCGAAGTTTAGCACATCGAGCAGAAACTTCGAGATGATCGAATAGTCTGAAATGAATGCTTCGAGAACGTTGGCAGGCAACTGCGTGATACTCGTCGTTGAATTGTCTTTCATCGGATCTGCAGACTTTATAGTCTCAAAAGCTTTGCTAAAAGTCATGCTTCAGTTTGATGAGTTTGAAAAGAAGTGATCAAGTCAGAGATGTGAAGAATTCGTCGTTTTATGTGAAGAATATATGAGATCTTAGAGATCTCTTATGATGGGAAGAAGAAGAGTCTCATTACAAAAGACGAGACTGAAAGATCATTCATTCATTCGTCGTCTTCGAATCGAGCTAACAAGAAGCTAGATGTCTGATTCGAATGAGAAATGAGAGGCTGAGTCACTAATCTGAGACTCAAAAGAAACAGCAAAGAATAAAAACATCTAGATGACAGATCTCAATCATGCATGCAGAAAGATGAAGTCATATTCTGCACGAGAATGAGTCTATCAGCGAAAGAAATGAGCTCTACGATCAGGCAGACACACGATAAGAAAACGATTGTCGTTTTGCACGATATTCATTTATGTTTCAGCATCACCTCGCTCTTGCCTTCATTGACTAGTGTGCAGAGACTCATGAGGCAGAAATTCGAGTATTTGATAAGAGTGCTTCTGTATCTGATTTAGCCATCGAAGTTTCATATTGAATATCGCACCTATCGCAGTGATCGTCGCATTGTACTCTTTTTCGACAACTTCGTCAAAGCATTTATCGATGTGCTCTTTTGAGAAAAATTTGACAGTCAAAGACTGTGTTGATCACACTGCGTAATCAACAGACTCAAATTGAGAGACAAAGTTGAAGAATTCAAATGACAAGATTCTTAGATGTTAAATCATCAAAATTCTGTTGAGCGATGTTGACTGAGTACAAAGATCTGACAAAGTGTACTGCTTCGATCGAAATCTTGTTTCTCAATTATTCTGCCGTCACGATGTGAGAAACACGCAAGAGCCGTTGATTGTTCATTGATACTCGACGAGTGACGACACGAAGGTGAAACCTGCGTCTTTGTTACTTTTACTGTCGAATAAACGTCGCTACTGACTTACTATTGATCGATTTCATTGCACTGTGAATATTCAGCAGAAGATCAGACAAAACGTAAGATTGTTCGAGCGAAGTTGAAAAAGAGAATCGAATGAGATGCTCTTTGTCGTTGTATATAAGCTCAGTTTCAACAGACACGCTTTATTTCTGAGTCGTTCTTTCATCTCAAGCGCAGAGTGAAGATCAGAGGTGCAGATACTCTGATGAGTCTTCTTTTCTCAAAACAGGAAAGCGCCTTCAAATTCGAGATGAAGATGATCAACTTCTTCGATCTATGTATGATCTATCACGTAATCTAGCTCGAGTTTACTTTCAGAGTTTCGCGAAAGCTTTGAAGTAGCCTTGTTGATGAGGCCTTGAACTGAGAAACGATGGCGAGCTTATGCTCGACTCATTCACGCTTTTCAAAGTTTTGAGACTTGTGACTCTCGTTGATTGGAAAATGCAAGGTCTGACTCGTTTTCAGCGACATATCTGACATACATACATTCTCTCTACCTCTTGACGATAGATTTCATCACACAATCTATTATCTACACAAACGATCTGAATCTCTTCGCATATCAAGAAGACAGGAAAAAAGAAAGTCTAAAGTCTATTAAGCTCTTGAAAAGACATTTTACTTTCTGCAGTCATTACAGCGCGAATGATCGCAATAACGATTCTCGCATCGATATTCTTTCGTCGATTCTGTTCATTCTTTGCAACGACAACATCATCTCTTGCTCTCTCTTCATTTTTCCTTCTCAAAATCATGCTTCAGATTTTCTCGCTGATTTACTCGCTGTTGTTTGACCTCGCTCGAAGTCGTACGAATCTCGTCAAGCAATGATTGACTGCTTTTCCCGTCACTGTAGTCTTGCGTCCGTGAAGTTTTTCGAGAAGATGTGCTATTCCTTAGAGCTTCGCTACTGCATCGCTTACGACCTTGTAAAGACGACGCTGTCAAGTTTGAGAATGTTTATGTTCGATCACTTTATTGATATTGTCAGCATTCATCTTAATATTGAATCGAGCGACGAACTTTGCGTTTTCATTCTCTTCGCCTGCTCTTTCGTTTCAAACGTTTCAAACGTCGTAAACCTCGCAGACTTTTGCGATCATCTCATAGCATTTGAAAGCTGATTCAGCCTCAGCTCGTCTGACATGCAATGCAGTCTCGCAGAAACGTAATTCATTTCTTATTTCACTAAGCAGTATTTTTTCAGTATCAGAGCTTGCGTTCTCTTGAGTACAATGTAGCACATCGCGTTCTCGTTTCGCTTCACAATCTAGCAATCTTTTCAGACTGATGATATCAAGAACTGCAGTATTCACGACGATCAGAGTATCATCGAAATCTTCTCGAATGTCAATCACGACTTTCAAGATTTTCAGCAACTTTTCAACATCTGATCTGCGCTTCGATAAACGACACAATTCTAGACAGCTCTCTCTATTCTGCGCTTCTTTTTCATCTTGCTTGTGCTCATTGTCACTTCTTTCGTTGACGATCTCTGAAGATTTAATGTTAGATGATGTGTCGAGAGCGACGTCAGAGTCATTTTCATTGAAAGTCTGAAGAAGTTTTTGACTTTGAAGTTTTCTTGCATCTCTAGCTTAAGTGACTGAAGCAGGTCTCGTTGAATAAGATAATGAGGTAGAATTTGTCATGAATGCAAAACGCTGAAGAAATCAATTTTCTCGTTGACTCAACAGATTTTTATGATTCTGTTGAAAGCTGCGTGATCGAAGAGATCGAGAAAGAACTTCTGCAAGACGTTTCGTGTATGTGATGAGATTAACATGATCGTGATTCAAGTGCATCTACAAGAATTAACTTTCAAAGAGTAAAGATTATTCAAGATTGATTGTTTCTCAGTCGGAAATTACGATGAATTGATGAACACACACATGTGACGAGAAAGAGTTGCAGGCGTAAAACTTTCTTCATGAATATTAGATCAATCATGAACCTGCTTTCAAAGACAGTCTATGAAAGTTCTAGAATCGAGAATGAAGTCGTCTCAGAAATAGGAATGAAGATGAAAAAGTCTCAATCAATCGTAGAGCTCTCAAAATTTGGAGATGAACATGCTATCTAGTCGCAAATAGAATGAATCTTTACTTATCATAGTCTTTCATCTTTCCTGTGCGCGCAAGGCTTGACGTCGAACGTTACTCTTCTTTCGAGTCATTTCACATGATGAGGTAATATTATCTCTATCGAAAGACTATGTCTAATGTGTGCTTCATGAGAAACATACGTAATCATGAAGAAAGTAAGCTCTCATATCGAACTTCGAGATTGTGTCGACGACATAAGTGAAAGAGAATGCTGTCAAAGAGAGTACTGAAGATGACGATACTGAAAATGACAGTACTGAAAGTAGTCTCTCTTCAGTTCTGAATGTCATCAGCTTCAATTCTCGATGATCTCGTTCGCTTCTTGCTGTTTGTATTTCTTACAGTGATCATAATTCAGCTTCGCTGTATTTTTCATCTCTTCGACTTCTACTATCAACTTCTCTGATTGACTCTGCTCTGCACAAAACTTCACTCATTTGATCTCTACATGATCAGTCATTTGAGATCACTTCGCTTTCAGCATTAGCACAATTGATTCGAGATTCTCGTTCTTGACAAGAAGATCTTTGATGAAGTGTGTCATTCGACGACGTCAGCTCAGCGATGACGACATGTAGAAGCAGCACATGAATGAACGTGAATTGTCGAAGCGTAAGAACTTTTCAGAGATATAAACTGTAGCGTAAGGTCAGAACGAAGTGAGAAGAGTAAAGGCGACAAAAGATAGAGCAATCAAAGAGACATCTAGTCTCATCAGAAACATCATCGATCTTTTCTTTCATGCGAAGAATCATCTCTTCTTCTTCTTCGTCTTCTTTCTTTTTTCCCACTTGAATTTCTGATAAGCTGAACGCGTAAAGCTCTCTGAGATCGTTCGAATCGTCGATCAACGATTTTCTTGATGTTGATGTGATGAAGAATCTTTCGTTGCTAGTGTCAGTATTGCGCTGTCGTGATTCACTTGAAAACTCGTTCGACATATTTCCGTGAATTTTCTTGAGAGTCTGACTTCTCTTCATGATATTGCTACGTAGCGAGAACTGCTCGATGATGAGTAGTAGAAAAGTCTGCGGTTTTTATCAGTACTGTCTTTCGCCTTGAGCTTCTATTATCACTCGACTTACCTCAGAGAATAGAAGACTTCGAATTCATGAATACATCTGTTTCACTATCAAAGCTACTAGCGTCGAAAGAATGATCAAGAAACTAGAAATGACGCTGATGACAAGAGAAGACTTTCATTTGCGATCACTCTGAAGTTGGTATAAAGTTCATCAGTAAATGAAACTGAAGCACAAAGTTTTCGAAAAGTTGACGACAAAAACAGTTCAAAAATGCAATGTCTCGTTGTACAATCTGCAGTTCAAATGAGCATGCATAAGTTCTGCAATGATATCACGATTGTATCTGATAAACGATAAAAACTTCAAGACGATGAACGCAAAGATGGCAACAAAACTAACAGAGTCGAAGAATCGTTCAAAGAAAGTTTGACGAAAGATCTGCTGCATCATTAAATGCTGTGACCGACAATCAGCATTTGGTCTGAGATGTTCGCTCAAGGCATACCTCTAAGATTATTACACATGTGATGAAGAAGCGAAGAAGAAGATCAATAGAGATTCAAAGATGTGTTTCTACACGACACAGTCAGAACTTATGACATATACAGCCGTCGAAAATGTCTTTGCTTACCATCGTGAACGATTGTTGAGACGTTCAGAGCACTTAAAACGACTAGAGCGATGTCAGAGATGCATTTCAATATCGTGATTCATGTCTGTAGTTGACGGCACAGATCTTGAAATGAATTCAAGCAAACGTGTCGTCAACGCAGAGGAAGAAGTGCTGCAAGAGTGACAACAAGAACATCAGTCAGAACATCAAGATGAACTGTCGATGAGACTCTTTCCGTAATTAAAACAGGAGGCATGCAGGTGAGAATGCAGAGAACAGTTCAGTGAATTGGTTCAAAAGGCAAAACGAGACAAACAAAATAAAGAACTTTCTATGCACAGATGCACGGACATGATATAGCAGTCGCTTCTCTTCTTATTCGTAATTTCATATTAGGAAAGTTCAGAGCTCATTACGATCAAAGGAACGAATGATATTGATCTTCTCATTGACGCATCCTTTTCACAGTATGAACTCGAGTTCTCTGACTTTCACGATTTGCGATCCTCATTCATGACGGGTTCTGTCTTGATAAATCAATAGTAACTGGCGAAGTGAAAAGATATAGTGTACTAGATGAATAGATCGGCCGGGAAAGTGGGTAGAATGTACGCTGAACCTTGAACATGCGTGTATGAGATGCAGATTCCCTATCAAGTTCATATCAAAGTCATCTTCTTTTGTAGTGTAGATCTTGTGTGAGTCATAAGTTCTCGACGAAGGTGAATCACGATTGACTTCGTAGAGTCTAGCGGAACAGTTAATCTCGGCACTTCATCCTTGGGATCGAAAGACATTCACTTCTCAAACCGCTCGATATCATCTCAGGCAAACCCCGGTACCTTCCGGGAGCCAATGAGCAGTGTCTTTATAAATTCGCGGATTTATAACTTTCATTGACTTCTGATTATTTCCTGATCACTCGATAAGACGGAATCGTTTCGACTGCACAGTGAACAAATCTATGAAAACAATCGTTGGAAACTCGAATGAAAACCATGAATATGCCGCTCTAGCACGAAGATCATGAGCGTTGATCACTAATTGTATTGACGTCGAAACTTCTTTGAACTTCTGAATAAGGAAGAAGAGATAACTGCTACTATGTTCTGTTCATGCATGTTATATATATCTTCTGCAAGCTTTCGTTCTTGTTGCCTCGTTTGCCTAAAAGTTATTTCGTTCACTGTCTGCCTCATTCACTCTGTCTATTAGTCTGCAGCCTTGTCTTCTGCAATCTTACCTGCATGCTTTCATTGTCTTCCTTCCTGATTATGAAAAGAGTTTCATCGACAGCTCATCTATGCAATCTCGCTTGTTGCTACTGTTGCAGCAATTTCTCTTCTGCATTAACGATACATCCGAAGGGTTTGATTTCTGGATTGTTTGATTACACATGGGATATTCAACAGCAGCTAAATCAAGACTATCGATTCTACGAGAAGTGCATCAATCATCAATCAGAGAACGAAACTTCTGCAGCGCATAAGTTCATCACGAAACGATCATCGTTCGAGTCTTCACCACTTGATCAGAAAGTCTCAGAAGCCTCATCTATTTCATTCAGAAACCTATTGTCTATTCAGTCAGATCATTCATCAGCGATTTCTCAAGATGTACCTCAACGAGCTCTCTTCGCGCACAATGTGTCTATGCGGCCGACGCCTTCGTCATCGTCTACATCATCAGAGCGACGTCTCTCAGAATTCATAGAAGTCGAGCATCTACTTAATTTCACAGCTGAGGACATCATCAGTGCAAGCGGTCGTCAACACGATGACGAGGGAACGGATTTCCTACGAACTGCGCCAATGACAGCAATGTTCCGGCTTGCAGCACCATCTCTACCTTCAACCTTCATGAGAAAAAATCCCCCTGGAGATAATATTACTTTGTTATCTATTACACCCGCTTTGATGAACATGTCTTCTCATTCACTAACACGGTCTAATGTGTGACAATCACTCTTCGTGCATTTTCGAGATCAGGCGTCTACGTTAATGAGATCAGGTTCGCTGCCGCCCTCAGAGATCGTGGCGGCTTCGAGTATGCTTTGTGCTGCGCACACATCTTCAGCTTCTCAACCTCGATCAGCTTCTCAATTACGCCAAGTGACTCAACGCGGGTCAAATTCTTCAACCTATCCTCGCATTCAAACTTCATTCGATCGATTCGGAAATCTAGCAGCGTTAGTCAATTCTGCGTCACGGAACTTCAGCTCAATCATGCATTCTTCTCGTAACAGCCCATCTTCGGCCCTCTCTCAGGTTGCCTCTATCGGCGAGCCTCGGTTCTTATTTTCTGCGCCCTTCACTTCAACGAATCCCGCTTCCACGATGCCGCAACTGGCATTCGACAAGAAAGCCTTCAACACGCCAACATCAAAGGCTTTGAGCCAGAGCCAATGTCAGATGTTGACACTCGAAACGAAGCAAGGTCTCATTCAGATACCTATTGACGTGCAAGCTACGTCTAGAGTTGCTGACGAAAAACGCAAGCGCAATGCCATCGCCTCTCATAAATTCCGAAAGCGACGCAAAGACAAGGAGCAGAAGACCTCAAACAATATTTCAAATATAGAAGCACAAGTACGAGAAATGATCAAAGAGCGAGACTTTCTGCAAGATGTGCTACTGCAAAACGGCATTCTCATACCAAGTCATGTCTCACTTGCTGAATCGCAATTTCAAGACACTGAAACGTCTACTTCAAACCAAGGCAGAAGCACTCGAAGACGCATCGATGCGTATGTATCATCGCAAGAGCTATCTCGATATACTGTCGTCGCCCGTTCCCTTTTGAGCGCATGATCATCATACCATTCGAGCATATACAGATGCTACAATAAAGAATGCGATCGCAAGTGCTATTTCATTCTAACACGAACTCATTCGAAGCGACAGCACTGCAATAAATACAGTGCAATTCACAACAGCATTCTGTTTGAACTATGATGTATATACAGCATGCACACACAGCACATCGATCGTCAAGCGCTTGAGCAAGCGATCATTCCCTCATCATTTTCTTATCTTTTTCGAAGAAATACTCTATGTTCAGCATATTTATCGGCGTATTGAGCGTGCACAAAGTCTCAGTATCCCCTTAAAACACGCATGTCGTCGTGAGCAAATACTGCATGAGATATGAGCGATTACTGTTTAATGTTCAGAGCAGCACTTGAACTTCGAAAGACTGAAGACATTCAGATTAGAAATATGTTTCGTATTAATCGTCAATCTTTCGAGGAAGAGAGAAGAATGATAGAGATGTTTCTTCTGAAAGTCATCAAAAGCTGAGTGAGTAGAGCGAAGAGCGAGTATTGTGTTCAATGTATCAACAATTTTCTTCCCGGCACTTGAAACTTCAATGTAATCATGAGGAACAACTCATTGCATTCTTTGTGCACAGTAGTATTATACAAGAAGTTTTGTCACCATCCCAGCTGAATCGTTCATTTAGCGCGTTCATCTTATCATCGAGTCAATCGGGATGACTCATGAATGACTTAATGAAGATCAATCTCACTGAAAGCAAAAATGCGTTCAAGTCCCCGTTCGAAAGTGAGGTCAGTGAAGTCGTCAACGTTTCTTAATGTTCCGATAATATTAGCGTCGATCGCACTTTGATCGATGTTATGTGAATACATCGACTGAGTGAAATAATGTTTGAAGAAGAAGGCAGATGACGTTGCAAGTCCCTATATTGAGAATCAGTCACTGCGTCAGCAATCAAATTCGGATGGTCGATAGCACTCATTGACTTTGACAAGAATTGTCTGCGACGCTCTCTTTTTGTCGTAATCAAGAATGTTGACTGCCAGAATATCTAGGTTGTGATTACCTAGCATAGAATGGGGCGGATCTGGAAGCCGGTCACATTTCAAACACTGCAAGTTGTAATTCTGTCTTATTTTGCTTTCGCTCTGCCCTTACTTTCCACCTTCAAAATCTGCTGTCGGCAAAGACAAAGTTCTCAGAGACATCAACACGAAAAGAAATAGACTCTTCAAGAATCTTTGGGTCTCGCCAATGATGAAGTCTACAAGTAAATTCAAGCTTTCCCGTTTCAGTTGAGAGAAGCACGCCCTCAACGACGACAGCAACGACAGCGAGAATGATTCTTCATTTCAAAGCTTCAATTCTAGCGACTCTGTTTCGTCTTTCGATTCTTCATCAGAAACTTTTGACAAGAAACTTGACACGATGATGAAGGAAGCGAGAAAGCTTAAGAAGAAAAGACAGGCAAAATTGAAAAAGGGCAAAACGAACGACGATGATCTTGATTTCAGTGGGGACTCTAGCTCTTCTGAAGGCAAGAAGGAGAGAAGAGTCAAGGTAAGGAAAGTCAAGAAGTCGAGCGTGAGGCAGAAAGTCAAATTCAAAAGGGTAAAAGATGAGAATTCCGAATTTGATGATGGCAATGTCCGTGACAAGACTGGGCTCAGGAGAAAGGCGCGTGTCAAGGAGGAGAGAGTCAAAGAAGCGAAACAGGTTGAGAAGAAAAAGAAGAATAAGAAAGGTATCAAGGCGAAGTTCATACGGGTTGATCGCTTGTGAAGCACGAATGAGCACAGGTACGTTTTGAAGAAATCGAGCGAGCACATCGAAGCAGACGAATATGCACAGTACGTCTTCAACGTCCGTCGCAAATTTAACTGGAAAAACAAACATACGAATACCTGTCTAGACATCATGAGGCAAGCCACTCAAGGCCGCTTTGAGACATATCATGGGAAAAGTGAAAGGCATCTCTTTAGAAGAAGATTCGCTCTTCGTTGATTCAAACACGATCTTTCTCTTTCTCGAAGATCTACGCGTCTATATGGGAAATCTTAGGGCGCAGAGCAATGCCGAGAAGAAAAAGGAAAAGATCAAAGAGATTGCTCTTAAGGCTAGACATCTCAAAGTGCTTATCAAGTATCTTGACAAAGACTACGATGAGATCAAGAAATTTCTTTACCCCTTGCTCGAAAGCAAGAAGATCACTTTTGATCTTCTTTGAGCATTGTTCAAAAGCGACGAGATTGTTTATACTTCAACATACGATACGTTGAGTGAGTCTAGGACTTTCAAGATCAAATACGCCTATTTGATAAGCACAGACACGCATTCGAACTATTTTGACGTCTTGGTCACTGACTTGAAACAGGAACACTCGTTACTCAAGGGTGATTATTACATAATTGAAGGGCGCTACCTGGAATTTGACGGTAAAACCTTCGAAATGAGCAACGTGCAAGTAACAGTTGAGGCGTTCAAGGAATCGCGTCCCATTTCCAGCTTACGTTGTTTTTCTCTCAAACGTCATCCAGATCACAAGAAGCTTGAGAAAAAGATGATTGAGCGCGGAAAGAAATTCGTCGCCTTGAAGGGCAGGCAATATTGTATTCAGAAAGGCATAGCTTTCTACAAGGTATTCAACTATCCTTCTCGAGAATCAGAATCTTCTGACTAGGTCATTTTAGAAGCGTCAAGAGATCGTTAAAGTCAACATTGACGGCAGAATGATGATCGATCCGACGACTTTCAGGCGCTTCAACCCTAACTACCCTATTTCCACGCTCAAACACGGGAATAAGAACATTCTTAGTGATTCAGAATCTGAGGACAACGATGAATCCGAAGACAGTTCAGACGAGAAGGGCGAAAATCACACAAGTCAGTTCGATGATGGAAAAAAGGAGCCGAAACCCAAAAAAAAATTGGTCAAGGACGAGAAGATCGATACTTATCATTTGGTCGACGTGCCGATTGATGAAGAAGATAATGTGGTTCAGAAAGAGAACATCGAGAACATCTCAAGTCAAAACGACTCCGGTAAGCGCGAGTTCACTGATGAGAAATATCTCATTGCGAGTTCTATCGCACTCGGTTTCAGCTTCGATGAGAAACTCTGGCTCGAGTTCGCGATTTCCGGCATTCAAGATGTCACTTGGAACGAGAGCGCCTTCGACTCGCTCGTTATACTCAATGAACATAAGCACGTCGTCAAATCTCTCGTAGAGTCGCACGAACGAAACGCGAAGAAAAACATCGACGATATCATACAAGGCTAGTATCATTCTAAGATTCAGTGCACGCTCTTATGCTTACATTCTCAGGCAAGGGACGAGATCTCGTGACAGTTCTACATGAATCGTCGGGAATCGGGAAAACCCTCACAGCTGAAGGCATCGCGAAGATGCTCAAGAAATCACTCTACGTTAGTTTTGTCGTGTCGAAGTTTTCGATAGACTGACTTATCTTTTAGATGGTATCCGTTGAAGAGCTGAGGACAAAAATGAACCATCTTGAGAAGAATCTCTCTCAGATACTCGATATTGCTCATACATGGCGTGCAGTGTTATTGATTGATGAGATCGACGTCTTCTTGAAACAACGAGAGCTTCGCGACGTCAATCGCAACGCGCTCGTGAGCATCTTTCTGCGGATGTTGAAGTACTTCCAGAGTATACTCTTTCTGATCACAAATCGTGTCGCAACTTTTGACGAGGCTTTCCAATCGCGTATTCACATCGAACTCAGATACGACAAACTCGACATCAAAACTAAAAAGGGTATTTGAAAGAACTTCATTGATCGAGTCAGAAAATTACCAGAGGTGGAAGTTGCGAACATCACAGAGAATGATTTCACGCAGCTATCTAACTTTGAAGTCAATGAACGAGAGGTACAGAAGCTTTTTTTTGTTTTCTCAAACCCACCTTTTCATCTTTTCTCTGCCTCTTCCCTACCTTTCATTGATCGTCTATCGCACACGACGAGCTAACAAGGCACTGATGATAGATCAAGAACGCGATTCGCACAGCTCAATTCATAGTTCTTAACGAGGAGAAAATGCTGAGCATGACGCATCTTCTTCGAGTTCTCTTCGTTGACAACGTCTTTGCTAAGGACTTGAAAGAATCAGAATATGAGAAGACTCTCAAACTCTACACGTGACTGGAAAAGCGGTTTTATGACTTAATCACAATGAGAGTAGATAGGTTGTGTGAGTATTTCTAGATTAGATTAATAAAAACAGATAATTTTGTGATTGATCGACAACGAGATTCACCTGTACGTGATGTTGACTACGAATCTTTTGATTCTATTCTGTGTTCGAATAGAAGTCAGAAGAGTCAAGAGATCTCAATTCGACGCAGTTCGAACAATGTTAGAACGTTGCGTGATCAAGAAAGCTGTCGTGCAGAGTTTTCACCCACGCGACAACATTCTTCTCTAACAGTCACAATCGATCTACGAAGAAGATTAATGACATGTCGATGTCAGTAAGAGATGAAAAGATACTACTAGTAGAATAGTCGACTCAGATGAAGAGTCTGAAAGTCGTGACTACAAGTGATCGAAGAATTTGCGATTCGTCAACTGCGTCGATATTGAAACGTCTTCATCACATCGACAGTGTCGTCGAGTAATTGATGAAAAGATATCAGGTAGAATAGACGAATCAGATGATGAGTCTTGAGTTTGTGACTACATGTGCTCGAAGAAGTAGTGATTCGTCGATCACGCTGATATACTGAGAAGGCTTGAGCCCATCTTCTTTACTTGACGTCAAGTCATACATCTATCTATGTGAAAAATCGAGAGCGCATGAGAACGATCAGAACGCATCTCTACTATCGATCAGCTAAGCATTGAACGATTGCGATCGCACGTCTATACTAACAATCTATTCAACGTCTACGTGACACAAGTCAAATCAAGAGAAGGAAAGAATTATTCAGTACAATCACACTCTATCTTTTCATCATGCACGTCTCTCTTTCATCACACATTTCTCTGCTCAATGAATGACAATCATTGAGCAAGAGAACACAGTTTCTGCGTTACAATCATGAGCATCACGAGTGCAAAGAAACGTCTTTCGTCTTCGAATCGAAAATCGAACCGAAACATCGTTGTATAGAATATCGTCAATAAAGAGCAGAACAAAGACGATGCGTTACAACAAACAGCACAGGCAATCGTAAGAGTTTACTCGAGCGTCACGCGCTGAATAGAAGCTATAGATTCATTATTGATAACACAGTGCCAATTTTATTGTTTCGACGACGTGAAGTCGTTGTGTAGTCGGCGAGCGATTTTCTTCCCCAGAGGATTTTGTTCGTTCGATACACATAGCATAGTTTCCCTCATGAGTCGAGTCTAAACCGATGTCACAAGAGTGTATGAATTCAAATCAAATCAAATCAAATCAAATTTTGTGATTCATCTATTACACGACATTGATATCTAGAGATTTGATCGCTTTCGACGTTCTTACCTCAATATTTACCTTTCATACGAAGTGAAACTATCAGTGATATCTCAAGCTGTAGTTCGTAAGTTAATCTTTGCATCAATGAAATTCTCGCCGATCACACTTGATCTTTCTAGAGTCAAAAGCGTTCAAGTTCTCATTCATCATCGTTTTTTTTCTTAATTCATGATGTTCTCGACAAGAGAATGTTTTGTCACTGTTGCAACAGATTTTGATGTCTATTCTGCGAGGATCTACACGAAAACTCGATGCATTTCATCGGCTTCCACAATCTCGTCGCGTCAGATTGCTTGTGCGAAGCGACCATGTACGAATAAGCACTACAGCTCACCCACCATAGATTCCTTACTTCAGTTCTTCATATCTCTCGCCAGCGTGCCTTCAACCCTCGCCGATAGCTCGTCGCCAATGTCACATACTCTTCGATTCCGCGCTGAGTCCTCTGCTACACTCACCAACTGAATCGCGCCCCAAAGAAAACTCTTCCAGAACTTTCCATCGACCGCCTCTGAAGCCGTCCGCCTCAACACCCTTCGGCAGCAGAGCTTGAAACGAGAGCGTAAGCGCTCAGACAGAGACGGTCGCTGGAAAGAAGACTTGGCTTGAGCAAGACAATACTTGACGCAGCCTTCTGTCGAAGAGAGCGCGATGCGGAGGCTGTGGAACATTCTGGGCATACGAAGCAACGACGAGGGCTGAGGCATTGATAACAACGCCTGCCTCATTACTGAAAGAGACAAATGACTCGAGCATCGCGCGCTTAGTGAAGATTGTGCTTGCCGACGGCCGCCGTACCTCGTCTTCGAATCTCTGAACCTCACCTCGATCTCATCAAATTCAGAAAGATGTGCATTGCCTTTCCCGAATTGAATAGTCATTCGATTTCACCTATTGATATCTCGTAAACATGCGAAGCTGCGCTTCGATAGGGTTCAAGGTACAGAAGAAAGGTACGGATCGTCGAAGAACTTGAAAAAGGAATATTTATGAGAACGGAAGAGAAGAGAAGGCTGATAGCCTCGTCGATAAAGAAGCGAAGAGCTTCGCAGAAAGATGTCATACGTCATTGTAGTGCTTCGTTTATCTGATCTGTAGTGACAGAAACTTAAGCGAGCTACTTTAACTCTTTCTTGGCTCGCCTGTAGTTAATTATGTTCAACAGATGCCAGTCATGTTCTCATTATCTTCTCAGGTCGCAATGACGAAGACAGCGAAGGCAAAAAAGTACGGATCTTTCGTAGCGTTAAAGAGCTTAGCCAATATAGCAAGGAAATTCACAAGATCTTTCAAAACGATCTGAACGAGAGTGCAGAAGAGAATGAATCATGAGATAACAAATAATCAAATCTCTCACATCGAAATTGTTGCAATAACGACAAAACCAACGTTATTAAATAATTTTCTAAGAAACCTTGTGACGAAGTATCTCTTCGCTCATGAGCTGTTCATGTACGTACTTAATCACGCCTGTCTGAAACACTGCTAGACATTTAAAAGTACGCGCATAGCTGTTCTCGTTAAAGCTTAAACCTCGTCAATCTAACCGTTCAGTTACTGTGTGATTTGTTTTCTCTAGATCTGAATAGCACACCTCATAGTAGCACATGTTTGCATAAGCGATCCGCGCTCTGACACGACTTGTCACGATCAACATCAAACTTCAGAACCTAGCGATACTTAACGCGTTGTTTCTTCAATACTTCTTATTCTTTCTATTCACTTCAACAAGCACATTCTCTCTATCGTTCACGATCTCACCTCTTTCAATCTTGACATCTTCTTTTCTCTTGATATGTCTGAATATCGACATCTAGTCGAGATCAAAAGAAACGTCTTTTCGATCGTTTCGATCTTTTCAGAGCTGAATCTTGATTTCGATCTGAACGTAGATTATCAAGAAGCTTCATGCAGACAGCATCTTTGAGTATCTGATCAATCTGAAGTTCGGCAGAAATCAGCTGTAGAACATTTCGATCATCTTTAAGAGATCTCGACTGATGCTTGACAGCATGTTGCATTTTCAAGAAATTCTTCAAGACGATAATCAATTGTTTGATCTGATCATGAAATAGCACACGAGCCGATATTCGTCTTTTGATTGCTAACTTCTTCAGTAAGTATACTCATTTCGTTCATTCGCGATTCGCTGAGATCTCGACTGATCTTTTATCCGGCTGTAACGAAATAAGAAATTGATACTTAGCGACAAAATCGAAGGTGCACTTAGAAAGATGATCGTTGACTTGAGACAGTATCTCATCTTGTTCATTCACATATAGATTCATTGAAAGATGAAGTAGATTCTGCTGCTGCGCAGTAACGACTTTCACAAATGATCTATCAAGAAATTGATGAGAGCGATCGAATTCATCACGCTTTGATGATCGCTGCTGAGAGCGTATCTCAGCCGAAAGATTTGAGAGCTCAACTACATTTCAATCTCGAATATCTGTTTCGATCGCTTTATAAGAAGATGTCATGAAGTTATTCAATCAATAGTAGTCTGATTGACCTGTGATAGAATAAGCGATGAAGATTCTCTGAAAGAAGTGAATCTTCTCAATATCAAAAAAAGAATTATCAAATGATCTTAGAGCTTCGTTGAAGTACAGCTGCGAAAGTACTGTACTGACAATAGTTAGAAGATGAATATCGTCAAGGTAGAAGAGCTGTTGACAGACTTACTTGAATGCTGTTGCACTAGAACTTTCAGTCATGAATTTGATAAACGACATGACAGTCTCTTTTTTAAGACATTCGTTAGATCAATTGTAGTCATCTCGTTGAGACATGAGCTAGACATGAAGATGAATGTCAGAATTGAATGAAATATCAAAGCGTTCTTTTGACTCGATGATCGATAGATTTACTTAGTAAGTAATTAGTTCTTTGCATTGAAGCTGCTTAAAGACGTTTCTCAGAGATATATCAACGTTGAAGAAGAATCAAGAGCTTTTCTTCGAGATGAATGTGATACGTTAGAAGGTGAAAAATGTTTCAAGCATAAGACTACGTCGTCGTAATGCGAATGCACACTAAGTTTCAGAACAATTATGAAGGTCGCCTGAGAATAATGAATTGCGTAGGGTAAAAGACTCGTTGAACGATCATTATAACTTTATCTACTCTACGATCAAGCTTGTTCGATGACTTCAGCCGCACTTGTGTTCACAGCCGTGTCAAGTACGTCTTGCTTAGACCATGATATTCTGACCGATTTTGCATGGCACTGCGCATGACGATCGAAGCTCGAATTATTCTTCTTCAGTCTCACTGCGTCATGAGACATTTCCGAAATTTAGGCATCATCAGCTTGTTCAACACTTTGTTCAAGCTGCTACAAACTTCTTATTCGAAAAACCTCGTATCTGAATATTGAGTTTCTACACTGAGTGCAGAGTTCGAAAATATTTACACATTTACATATCAGGTAATCGAATAATGATAAGCTCAAACGACGTCAGCGATTTCACGTGTATCACGCTTCACATCTCATCTCGTCTCATCTTAAATTATCGATGCAGAACTTGCATTTCAACATGCTATAATCGCTTTCGTGTTTCGCATCGCAGATTCAAGACTTGTCGACAACGATGTGACAAGTCAATCGACTCGTTACGCTTCGGAAGACTCTTTCAAGCAGGAAAACTCATCGCTGAGTTCGTCAAGAACTGCATCACTGACTTGTTCTGCATCTTCATGACTCTTTGCAAGCACTCTAGTCTCAAAATAGTCATCTAAACCCTCATTCATGCTCGATGAAGAACTCTCGTCAACCTCTGCAACGCTTCGCAAAAACTGTATTATTGAAACAGATCTTTCTTTGTCTATGCTCGTCACTGCGTGCCAAAATGATCAAAGTAGTTGAAGGAGAAAAGAATAGCTTTCTTCGATGTCGTTGAACTTGCGAAGAAAATAAGCGAGACGTATCAAATTTGCCGGTCGCGACTGCGACGTGCTAGCGTTCGCAGGTGAATTGAGACATCAGAGTGTTAGCATAACAGCTATGCTTAAAGTCAATTCTTCAGACGTCAGCGCGATTTGAAAGAATTGCAACAGCTGAGATCTCGAACATTTTTCTTCTTCTGACTTTGTTCAGTTTTGTAGCATTGTAGTGACTGAGTCGTCGACGAAGCGAAAGTAACATTGAAGAAGAAGCAAATGCTCGCAGTGTTCTGATTTTCGAAAGCGTGAAAATCTTTCGCAACTGAGTTCACTGATGCTGTTAACTAAATGCTTGAATTATAGAGAGTATGAATCACTAACACGTCTATGCGAACTGCTTCTCGATCTGCAACGTTCATATTGTTAAATATCGTGGTAAAAGCTGATGACAATTTCTGTTCTCAATCAATTCTTATTCATCTAATAATCTCACTCTACTTATCATATCATTTCGAACACAATTGATTGACAGTTTCGTTCGCAGATCATTATCTCATGATTCTATCACCTGCAACTGTATGACGATTTTATTGCCGAATAGTTGAGACTTTAGAAGAGTCTGAGCAAGTCTGATTTCATCAAATGACTGCAACGCTTCTAAAGAATCATCTGAGACTTCAAATGCTTCAAGATAGAGACATATGTTCTGTAGTAATGAAAATCTTCGACACGACTTCATAGATTGAGACATGCTCGTTTCAGCGAAGACTCAGAGAAGTCTCGAGAGCAACGCTCTCATCTGATATATGAGTTTGTCTGATGTTTTATCGTCGAAGATAGGCAGGGTCGAGAGCGCAGATCAATACTCTCTGTTGATAAGAATGGCTGAAAACAGAAGCTGTACTCGTTGTTGAAGAAAGATTTGATGATGCTTTTCATCTATTCAGCTTAAAATGAGAAAGACGACGATTTGTATGAATCTGATTTGCCTCGTACCTAATGCCTGAAATGTGTCAGTTTCTCGATTGAGATCAGATGTGATGTCAAATCTCTAAATTCAATCGGAACTGCTTCATCGACGACAAGAACTGCATGTTTTTCTGAGCGACTAATTCGTTGCGTAGTATCGTATCTTGGAAATCAAGAAGACGCGTGAGTGACTTCAACAGCTTGTTTACGATATTTCATTGTATGTAGTAGAAGATGAGATGATGAAGAATGTCATCAACTTTAACACTCATTCTCTTCTTCATTAGTTCACTTGAGTCAGTGAAGCACAAGATCTCGAACACGTCATCGAAATTCACAAAAGTTCAGATAATTTCATCATCACGCTCTTGATCGTCAGAAGCGTCGTGCTCATAAACAAATATGAAGTCGCTTGCAACGAATGACTCGTCACGTCTGAGTTTCCGCGAGCAAAAAGATAGTCTTTCAGATAGACAAGCTTCAACAAGCACAAGTGCATCGAGCTTTGTTGATGTGAAAGATCTAGTGAAGATTGGCGATACGACTGTTCTCGCGATTCCGTTCAAGCTATCACCTAGAAGGGGAAGAGCAGACTCTGCTTGAGAAATTCTAATGTTCTGTGAAAAATTAAGTGATGTTAGAGTATCAAGAGACGAAGAGTTTCGAGAATGCATGATATTCTCGATCTCTGCGAATGATAGCTTGATTTTCTCTGCTGCATGAGGCAGTGAGATACATGATATGATGATAGACGATGAACACATTGTTGAAAGACAACTGATTCTTTGATCGAAACAAAACGATGCAACGATGCGTATGTAGAGAACTGTCAACAGAAGGTTTGCGACTCAAATAATTCGAGAATGAAATAAGAAAGTCTTGTCTTGAAAAGTTAGATGTGATGAAGAGAGACTGCATCACACACACGAAGGAATTTGAACGCTTTAAAAAGACGAACAGAAAGGGCAAATCAGTACGATCGTTAACTGCAAAGGCACGAGTCAATATATCTAAGATAGAATCTGAGATCATCATTTTTAGATCGACTTTTAGAAGATATGTATAAGATGGGTCAACATCAAAAAAATGTGAGCAAGTAGAAGATAGTTCAGATTGAGAATCTACTTGATCATTAAATCAGTAAATTTCGAGCGAGGCTGAGGCTGAGAACGACAAATCCGCGTCTAATACAGCGTGCTCTCAGCAAAGAACGACAAGATGTATTGATCATGATTCATTGACTGAAATTTGCAAGCGAGCTTAGATGATCGGCAGACTACTTTGGTTCTTCGAGAAATCAAAACGCGATGATGTGAGCTCGAGCGAGAATCTGTACTTTTTCTGCTTGCAGCGTCTACACGCAATTGCCAACGCAATGAATATGTATGACATATGATGGAAAACAACGTTAGTAGCGAATTCATGTGTATTCGAGAGTATCACTGATGTAATTTCTAGAAATCGTGAAAAGCGAAAAAGCAGCTTCGTTGCTCGATCGAAATCGTTCCTGCCTAGTACTGAAAGAAACGGCAAACCTAGCCTTCATGATTTCGAAGAATTTGTCACGATGAATAGCAACGCAAGAGGGAGCAAGCGTCGCGAGACGTTGATGACAATTTCACTTGCGAATGCACAGGCTTCGAATTTCACAGACGACGAACCTGATGAGCAGATTGCGCGTATCTCAGTCGTTTAAAAGCGACTTTCATGTTCAGCGTGTTCTAAAACTTTCGTAAGAACGAATCATCTTCGAAGACATGTTCAACTTATCAAAGATGAATCTCATCAAGCTCTCTGACGAGTTCTGAACAGAAAAATGTGTTCGAAATGTCAACATTCGTTCACGACTTCAGTCAATCTCAAAAATCATAAGAACGAGTCTCTTTGTAAGTCGCGAACGTTTAAAAATGCCTTCATACCGCAAGAAGAATTCATCGAGTCTAAGCTGAAGAAAGTTATTTGAAAGAACGATCGTCTGAACGTTCAAGATCGAGAATCTGAGGAAGCTCAGCAGTCTTTTGCATCAAACAGTAATGATATTCAAGAGAAGACGAAAGGCAAGACTTTGTGTGCAACTGCACATTCTTGAGAGAAACAAGGTCAATCTCTGCTTGCGAATACAATTTCTTGAGCAACGGGAAATTGAAGTGATACAACATATCTACATCTCTTAAAGAAACAAGATGACTTCACGACTACGAGCATAAATTCTTTGATAATAAACCATTGAGATAATGCGGCATATCAATTCACAACTGCGAACACGATTTCTTGAACAACAAGAGACTGAGTTAGTGAAACATATTCGCGTTCTTCAGAGAAGCGACATGAATTCACAACTGCGAGTACAGTTTCTTGATCAACGAAAGACTGAAATAATGCGATGTATCAATTCATAACTGCGACTACGATTTCTTGACCAAGAAAAGACTGAGACTTTGAAGCAGATGTGTATCTCTTAGAGAAACAAGACTTGAATAATGCAGACATCACTTTCTCACTTTGAATACAATTTCTTGAGCAACACAAGACAGCTACAGACATTCGCAGAGCAATTGATCAGAAATAAATGGTCTCAGCGCTTTTTCTTCGTGATATATGCAGCTACTTCTTCTTTGTGAATGTTGAGTCTCAACGAAGTCAAGTAATTGAAGAAATTGTGAAATGCTGTCGTCTCTGCAAAGGCTTGTTGTAGATATAGACTTTGCTCAAGAAAATCAAATCACTTTTCTTTCTTTGTTATATCATCGCTCACTTTCTTTGAACATCATATGTTAGGTTTATGAATTTCTCACCTCTTTCACTCGACTCGAGCACTGTCAGATCTTCACGTCAGATAATCACGTCATCAGATGCAAGCTCTTTGTTCACTTTTCTTCAGTCTGATTTCGGCACAGATGACAACTGTAGATGAAATGCTTTCAGTAACGTGTATCAGTCATTGCTGACGTTGAGTTGCGTGACAGCAATAGTGACAAAGATCATGTTCTTCAAGGCGATCTTAGGTATGAGATATGACTTCTTGAAACGAAAGATGTCAAGATCGACAGTTCATGACTTTTGTGATACAGATGTCGATGCGATAAATTTCTGAAGCTTAGATATGTGATTCTTTTCAAGTCAGGCTCAAATTTGCGTTATACAGATAGAGATCATACCTTGATAAAGTTGAATATCATTTCATGCGCTAGTGAAGTGACTTGATATACAAATCGATTATCGAACGATTCGATAGATTGAAGCTCTTCATGTATGTCTTTCGCTATTCTCTGAGCTTGATCTTGAGAAATGACTTCTGACACAATCATATAATCAGAATTCTTATTCATTGCGATGTGATATTGTAAGCTCAAAGCATCGTCAAACAGAGAAGTAGTGTTGACGAGATCTAAATGAGTGTTGTTCAACCACGCGCTATCAGGTTCGATACCTTCGATCATGTGATCAATGAGATTGTCAGAGAAATTCGTCATCTGCAAAAATTTCTTTGTCAGTTTCATTTGTTCAGTCAACTTCGCTGCTTTACAGACTGTACTGACCTCGCTGAAATCAAGTATGCACTTTGAGTAGAGTACAGAACTAAAAAACTGATAATGAGATAAGACAATAAGACAGCAAGACAACATGACAGCACAGAAGCAGCTCGAAATCGTAATATCAGTCTGATGACTATCGAGCATGATTGACACTGATGTTCGATTCATTTGAAAGGTTTCTCTGACTGCAGCTTTCAACCAGTTGAAATTTTCTTAGTTAACTTCGAGACACACTTCAACTTAATGAACAAGTTTGTTGATCAACGAGTCAAAGAGTCAGTGTAAGAAAGAGTCAAACACTTTTCAAAATCTCTTGATTTCTTTCTGAATCATTGATCAAGTAAATTTCAGATTCAATCTGCTGAATCAATGATCAAGTTCATATCTGAAACGACGATAGGTCAAATCAAGTCGAGTTAAACGCTTAGCGTACGCTTAGTCAGCTGAATAAGTTCTACAACATCATCTACTACATCTAAGACTCTCGAAAACGAATTCGCTTCAATCTTCTACGCATACTCAGAGCAATGCTACAAGATGAAACTCTTGATACAAGATGTTAAAGTGAGCTTTAAATGCTCGCGATCAAGAAAGCAATTGAGAATTTCGTTGTCTCTAAAATCGAGTCGCTTCAAGTTGACTGTAGAGACTCTGCTTAGAGGCTTGAAGTGAAAACAGCAGAATCATAAAGTCATAGATCTCTACGTATCATCAAGCTTCTGCTAACTGCAGAGCAATTTGCAGGTAGAAACGCAACATAGACGAACTAGAGCTTGCATTCTCGAACTCTCTCACGCCTTCTTGATGCTCTGTGTAAGTTCACATCTTCAATGCTGCCTTAGTGATTTCTGCAAGTCATATCACAAAATGTTGAAGACTGCGCGACTTGCATGAACGTGCATGCATGTTTGCCTATAAAGTATTTCAGAAGAGCTCGTTGCCTTCTTTTTCTAATGAATTTGCCTTGTTTCATCGTTCAGCGCTCGAGATGCGTGTAGTCAATTCAGCGTCGCCTTCAACGCCTGAGCTCAGAGTCGCGTGGCCAGAGTTCAAGTATATTCAAGTCATCAATGAGATCAAGTATTCATGAGCTTCGTCAGAAGTCGATGTGAAGGTAGAACGCTCTGACCTTTCTCAAGAACTTACAATTCACACAACTTCATAGATCTCAGAATCGATTTGATCTGACGTCAAGAAGCTTAGTATGAACCTAAGAAATGAGTCATGAAAGCTTGACTGCGCATCAGCGAATCAAATCGAGTCAAGCAATTTCAACTGATATCAAGTAAGATCAAAGTCGAAAATCAACGTTACTGAGAAAAGTAATGACGACGAATATTACGATGTTGCTGTTCATAGTCTATATCTTTCATGACTATTCTTTCATGAGCTCGAGCTAAACCTCGACTATAATTCAACGACGTCAACAGAGAAAGACATATCGATTCATGATATCTGGAACGCGACAAGAAGAACTCATGCTCATTTTCTTCTCAACGCTGTAAATGCGATTCGTTCTGAGCGTGATCGAGAACTCGAGAAATGTTATCGTGATATTGCTCGATCAAATGATCTAGCAATATCACTTGAAAGAGTCATTCTAAATCACGACATCTTGGTAGACTCTTCGCTCATTGAGCTAGAAATTTCATTAACATTCTTTAGAGATCTGATTCTCAAGTTCGCAAACAGTTTACGCAATGTCTTGTGTTTCTTGATTTGAACTTGCTGAGAAGTTATGACTCTCGTCTTGCCCTCGAGCTTCTGGCAAAAGACGAAGACAATTTGCTTCATTCTTTCTGAAAGAGTCGTAGAGTTCTATTCGAGACTGCATCAGAAATCGAGGCATTGATGAAGATGTTAGAAGGCTTGAAGCTTCACAACATCTCACTGCTTCGATGTCTGCTGAAATTTTCTGGCGATAGGGTGAAACGTCGACAACATGCGCTCGATTCAGAACATTCGATCAGCGACAACGTCAATCTGTTTGACCTTCTTATCGACATCGTTGATACAAACTCGTTTGAAAGTTTTGATTCGAAGCAAATGCACGATGCGCTTTCGAAATTCGAAATTTTCGCTGAAGACTCAGATATCAGCACGCTGAATACAGTGAAATGAAGTATGCAATTAATGAACTTTCTTTTCATTGACTTTTCGAAGAAATATTTGATACGATATCTGAAAGAACGAATCTAATTAATGCTAATGTTGCTAGAATCTTTCGTCGCAGATTCTATGCAGATTAGGCTCAGAGCAGATGAATCTAGTTCGCATACATCTGTAAGTCGTCTTTCTGCGAATACAGAAGAGTAATACTGATGAAAGGCAGCGAGCAAATTTATCATCAACGTTCATTCATTTGAAAGTCAGAGAACAATGTACTATTGCTTCTCACTTGAAGCTCAATAGTTCACGATCAGCCTCTTCGAGTACTTAGTGAATGAGCAAGCTCAGTCGACGATTTGAAGCTATATCAACAATTGGTTGAGAATCTTCAAAATTCTCAAAGAATTGAGCAGCTCGCATTGATTCTAGCTGTCTTAGTGTGTCATCAACGACTTCTCTCTTACACTTCGAATGATACTGCGCAATCCGTCAAAGATGACTATCTGATCGACCTAGATTTTCTCTTGAATGATCAACTTCTTAGTAACAGGCGAATGATCTTTGAAAGAATGAGTTTTTCGTTTCTACGAGTACTTGATACCTTTGAGAACGAGTATGAGAATATGATTCAACTTCTCGTCGTTTCAGTTGACAAAAGAGCATTCTTACTAAAACGATTTGATGAATTTTCGAATCAATATTGAGCAAGAAGAGTCAGAAATTGACTTGCTCATAGCAGAGTCTACGAAGAAGAGAAAGCGTTAATTTTGATAGAGACATCGACGACGAGTGACATAAATGATGATCAAAAATGATTCTTGATAGCGTTCAATCACGATCTTGAAGGAAATGAGAGGTGTGACACGGTTGAGAAAGTCAAAGAAGATGATGATACTGAACTAACTATGATGTAAGACGACGAAGCTGAGAGTTTAGTGTCATGATGAAAATTATCGAGAGTGACCTTTTGATGAAGAGAATCTCTTTGCTCTGAGTTTCCTGCCTTGTATAATAGAAGAAGAAATCTCGAGGATTTGCGAATTGAGACTAGAACGACTCACTGCATTCGAGTTCTTCTTTTCGTAGCTGATATAGTCGAAATCACATTTATTAGTGCAAATACTACAGATGCTCATGAGAATTAAGAGACGACAGAGTGATAATTTCCGTACTTTAAGAGTGATAATCTCACAGCTTTAAAGATCTTCACTTTTCATGATCGAATGATCTGCTCAAAGATTCTGGGCTGAGTACGTGCACATCGTGCTGCTCTTTAACATGACAGGTCTAGTCTTCAAGTCACTCTTCGACGATCTTTTACTCAGATTGATGTTGAGCAAGAAAGCTGCAATGAGAATTGATTTCAACGTCGTAACTCAAACATCTACAAGCAGTAAATTGAACGTTTCAAGCGCAACATTCAGCTCTTCTCTCTTGATCATTTCTTCTAATCAGTAAATGTTCAAGATTGATGTCAACGACATGATCAGTTGAAGAATGAAAGCTTACTTCTTTTAGTACGAAACAAAGTCAGAATTGCAAGCTGTCTGCGCATCAGATCTTATCACTTGCACGAAGACATCTGCTCTACGCTCAGACAATTGCAAGATTTGAGAGTCATTTTCAGTATTCATTGTGAGAAAGTGAGAAGAATCATTTGACTCATCATCTTCGATTACAGATGAAGAGATCTGTAAGAAACGAGAGTGTGATTCAAGACGTCTTCTCATTTTCACAGCTAGCGCAGAATTCAGTAAGAGTCGTTCAAAGTGATGCTCGAAATGAGAGAGAGATACGAGACGATCTGAATTCGAAAGCAGCAAAGAAAGATGAAGAAGATACTACAGAATATAGAAACGAAGCAGCAGAAGAGAAAGATGACAGTGAAATAGAGAACATTGAAGATAAAGAAGCAGATAAAGCATTACGATGACTCGAAATGAAATGAAAGTTTCTCGCTAAGATTCTCATGAAGACAGACTCAGAAACTCATTGAAATGTGATTTATTAGATAGCAATGAGAAAAAACAATCACTCTCACTTCAGATTGAATGATCTTTCGATCGAACGATTTTCGCTATGATTTTGAGTCTCTGCATATCAGAAAATTATTACATATGTCTAGAATATTGATTTCATGCAAGCATCACTACGAAACAATGATAGTCTAGATTGTATAGTTCTATGAATTCTATTTTTGCTCGCTTATATAATCAGTCAGCTGCTCGCTGACATCTCTCTCTCTCATCACTTTTGCCATTTTCTCGCTCATCAATCATCATGCAGAATCAACAAGTGTTATCATAACACATCAGAAATTATTATGACGACATCAATCTCGACATATTCTCTTTCTTTTAAGAAGTTAAAGAGTCTTCAACGATCGACTCATTCTCAACATGAATTGACTTTATCTGAGCAATCTTCAGGATTTGAGATCGACTTGAATTCATATCTCGACAGTGCAATCGACATGTTGAGTGAATCAGCAGTGTACTTATACGACAATCATCATTACATGAATAGTCGCTTTGATAGCATTGAAACACGCATTGACAAGCTTGACACACATGTTGACAAGCTTGACACACGCGTTGAAAAGTGGTTTGACTATGTCAATAAGCGATTTGTCAAAATCGAAGACGATATCAAAGCAGTCAAGAACGATGTCAAAGCAGTCAAGAACGATGTCAAAGCAGTCAAGAACGATGTCAATCAGCGATTTGACGAGACAAGAGCAATAAACTTCAATCGATTCGCTAGAGTGTTAGATGTCGAGATCGAAAAGGTTGTGACATCTGTTCAAGATGAAAATGGTCAAAAGAGATATCAAGTGAGTGTCGACTTTTCTGAGACAGTCGAAGAATTTTGACTTCTTAAGTCAAACAGTAAGTCTAGCAAGTTGTCAACACGTTTGTGAAAACTAACGTCGATCATAGTCGATAAACTTGCAAGCCTAGCGAGACATTACTTCATCAAGGGCTGAAAAAATTGACAGTGTCTGAATCGAGAGAACTCTAAGACAACTCAATACGATCGTCTTGAAGACGCGATTGCAGCGCATTCTCAGCGATGTCTTTGAATTCTAGCGGCGAAATGAAATCTTGAATATGAACAACTGAAACGAATAGATGGTGAGCCAGAGAAGATACGCTCTGTAGCACAGAAGCGAAAAGCGAATGATGAGACGAAGACAAGAAGGGTCAAACTCAGAAGAGAAAGCGAATTCGAGACGGAAATATCAATCATCTCTAGTAAGAGCGAAGAGGTGATAATTAAGAGTAAAACAACAAAGACGGGATCAGAAGTGAGAGTTCATCATCAAACAACGCTGAAGAAGATTCTGCAACAGTATCATTCGTTGAAATAATCTAGAATGTTCATGAAGTCGACGAAGCTTGAATATGAAACTTCGTCATCGACGCGAGCGACGAGACTTCGTGTTCACGCAGCGATGGGAATAGATTCTTCAGTATCGGGTGAAGGGCGTAGAATACCTCGTATCTCTAAGGTGATGAATGTGAAGCCTAAAGACTCGAAGGGTTAGGCTTGATCGAGTTGATCATACATAAGGCTTGCAGCACGATATTCAAGCAATGAACTTGGCATATCAGGTCTGATCAGATTCGTCGGCAAAATGCTTGTCTTCTCAGGCGTCTCGTTAGTGACTGACATGTTTCTCTTTCAGCAGATTCAACGGCATTATCACAAGGCAAACGTCACATCGCAAGGCCGAGACAGCCTGAAATACGACGCTCTTACCTCATCTCGTCGATGCAATGAGGATAAGATTCATCTGATCGATTGCAAGACTCTGTATCGTCTTGATCTGATCATCGTGTGAAGGAAATCTCAGCAGGTTCGTCAACGTCAAAGGCAAGAAGTCGAGATCAGAACTATGCAATGTGATAATGATATTTACTGTCGACATTCTCTTCATCTGCTTCAGTCCTTCTTCACCCTTAGGCATCTTTCCCGCTATAGCACTCTGTTCTAATTCTGACACGTCGCTTCAATTTGGTACGATACATCGTGATTGTGCTTGGGACTTGAGCAGTGAGGTGGGTGCCTCTAGTGCCTCGCCATCTATAATTCAAGCTCTTCTGAGCAACGTCTTCCAGGAGAAATCTTCTGGGGCAGCTTGAGGCAGTGCTCGTGATGCCTCGCCACCTGGTATTTGAGCTATTCAAGGTAACGTCTCTCAGGAAAACTCTTCTGTGACAGTGCAAGATGATGTTTTATGCAGCTTGAATGAGTCGATATTGAATCATAGAAGGCAAACAACGTCAGACCTTCTGAAATAATGAGCTCGAGAGTTCTCTTTTGAAGATATGACTGACAGCGATTTTGAAAGTTCCCCTTAGACGTTTATTACAAGAAGTGATTACAATCAACTCTCTTCTCGTCCTTTATTGCATTATTTTAATTCAATATGCAGCAGACTCAAGCTCTAAAATAGTTAACAAATCTCGAAATACGTTCTTGTCTTCGCTTGCTTTTCTGTTCTTCGTTGACGATCAATCAATTTTGCAAATCAATTCCTTCATCTTCTTTCGCGCTGCAGCTGAGCCTTTGATCACGAATAGACTGCGTGCTTGCTTGACGCAGAGACATGATCGTACACGCACTCACGATGTGCTTACGGACAAATGCACGATCATCAGCCTTTGTCCGTCCGAGTCGATCTACCTCGTTTACGTTCATGCTGTGCTCGATCTTTTGCCTCAAACTTCTTCAACAATCTCTGTGCGCTTTTCAATTCACTGCTGAGCAATCATGTATCTTTTCAGCGTATTCTATATTTCGTTTCTGACTCGGCCGCTCTCTTCTCAAGAATCTTCGTAATTTCCCACTTCTGCTTCTCTACCTCTGCTGAATCATCAGAATCCTGATGTTGCTCAGTTTCAAGTGATCTGATGGCGATAGCGCTGACGAAATCGTTGATGACTGATCTTCTCTCATTGCAAGAATTTGCGTGAATAGATCGTCTTTCACGATTCGCGAATGAAGTGATGCTAGGAGAGCATAGGCGATTAAGAGACTCGACGATTGTATTAGAATTCGAGAAATGATGTGTCTTTAGCTCTTTTGTTGAACAAGATGTGTTGAGTTGAGTGTCTGCAGTATCAGACATAATGCTTTCTATCTCAGCAGAAGTGCTCTCGTCGTCAGTCTTGATGTTCTCGTTCTGCATCACGAACGAGTTATCTGTGAAATGTCAGACATCGTTTCACTTTTGAATTAGAGATTCACGTTCATCTACTCTGACTGTCATCAACCTCACTTGATCGATTTGAGCTTGCAGTATTCTCATGGTCTTGAAGCGCTCGATTGTAGTAAAGTCCGAGTTCAGAAGGAATTTTGAATACAGCTTGTAGAGTCATCTTTTTCGCTCCCTTATGCTTCTTCGATGAAGAAAGATCATGATCATCGATGTCGATTCTGTTCTCATCGATATGATTGTGAGAGCTTTCGATAGACTCGATGAATGAAAAGCAGAAGTCTTCCTCGTTATTGATGTCGCTGTCGCCGTCGCCTCGATTGTTCTCAGCTCTTATCGAGTTTTCTGCAGTAATTAGATGAATTTCTTATGACGCTGAGTTTCAACAATATCTTCATCTTCGACTCTGATATCTTCAGCCATCTGAGTTTGAAACAAAGGTTCGATTTTCCGATTTGTCGTGAATGGCTTGTTTCACCAGTCGCGCTCTAAGATCGTCGTGCGTTTTTCGCCAGTATTATTCAAAGTTGGTGGCTTTAGGCTGAAGCATGAGCTGCTTGCTGATGATGATTGATAAAAGTTGATGCGAGACATGTCAACGGCAGTCATTGCAGAAGATAATTGCGAGGGAATCTTATAAACAAGAAGACAGTGAAAACGGCTGCCTGTCGTACAGGAGAGCGCAAGATGGACTATATGTCATGGCTCATCAGCCGCTCTCGGCACAGAGGTACACTCAATCCCATTGCGAGTCACACCATCTCTGCGCTGTCTCTCTAAAGCTTCGTAAGCCCTCTCTTGGCTACACGCAACCCTCAAGGGTTGCTCAGCCCTCACTGATTTCTTTTTCCCCTTCTCTGTTCTCTTGTCGTTCAACTCACGCGCTGTATTCCTCGGAATGACGTGCATCCGAAGGTCTCTACTGTAGCAGTCAGCTGAATCGTCGTCAATCTCCATGGATCAAACTTCACAGAACGCCTCGTAGAACGCCTCGCAAAACACTTGGTAGAGCACAGGCCGCGCGGATTCTCTCCTCTAAAGCTAATCGTCGATGATTCACCAATAGTTCATGGCTCAGCATCGGCACGACTGAGACAATCTCTTCATGAGCTGGGAGATTTTCGATGCAGATGGCAAGGATGAAGGGTGTTCGGCAAAATGGCACAGAACGGCACAGGAAAATGTCATCTCTTCAACAGCCAAGTTTCGATTCAGGCAGTGCTGCGCAGAGCACATGCATATCCTCTCAATCAAGCCGCTGCCACGTCAGCACCAACTGGTGTCTGAAACTCAGTCAAGCTGAACTAGACGAGACTGCTCAATTGTCGCAAGCCAGGCTTCGGCAGGAGATGTCACCAGACCGCTGGCAACAGCATCACGTCATTCATTCGCCGACGGCACAGTAGAAAACACGCTCAGAGTGATGTGAGGCATTTGTTCAATTGATCTCGACGCACAGGCGATAGCTCTGGGCAGGCTTCACCTTGCTCGCGCCCTTGTCGTGGCGATGGCGATCGCTCAACATCCCGTGGCCAATAGTTGCCACGCTAATGAAGCGAGGAACAGAAGGCCAGCTATGAGCAGAAAACAGAAGAACGCTGAGAGAGGAAGACAGGAAGATCGAGGATCACTCTAGAAGGCGCAGGTGAGGGACGCGAAGGACAGCGATCCAAGAAGTCAAGGGGAAAAGTGCGCGCCTTCAAACGGGGGAGACCGTGAGCAGAAACGCAAGAAACAAGTCTCAGGTCAGATGAGCGACGTGGAAACTGAGTCAATAGAATCGATCATCGCAAAGATGAGGCTTCTCTCAGATGTGGGTTGAGGTTCGAGCAAAGAGTCATGGGACGGAAACGAGGAGTCGACAAAAAGCCCAGGCGAAAGAGACAAAGAAGATGAAGAGAAATGTTGAAAGTTGAGAAGAAACGAGCGATTATTTATGAACTGGGAAAGCGGCGATGAGCTGTGCCGACACGCTTTCCCCAATTTGAGAGAGCGTCAAACTCGAATGCGCAAACATCAGCAGGTAAATAACAAGATGAAATTTACTGTATATAAGTGATTAATAAAGTCAAGAAGATGTTTGTTCACAATGTTAATGAAAATATAAATACATGTTCAGCAATGTATATCAGAAGTATGCTGCTGAAAATTATGACTTTAACAATGCAAGAAACACATTTAAATGAAGTACATTTCTTAAAAAATAAAATCTTTCAATTTGAATCAACAACTTTAAGAAGAATAAATGTTGAAACATTAACTCATAGAAATTATAATGTAACTGAGAAACAGCTTAATTCTGTTGTTAAAACTGTTGATTGCAAACAACTTATTTTACATGCAATTGTCAAAGTATTGACAATTCATGAAATAATATACAATTTTAATAGTAAATTCATAATCAAGCTCATTAAGATTTTACAGCAAGAAGATGAATTTACTGTAAAGTTAAAAGCAAATGAGATGATGAGTATATAAAAGATTAATGTTGAAGTTTGAATATTGAATAGTAATAATAATAATAAATTCATACATTTTTATGACATTGATTAAGTTGACTCATAAGAAACTCTATGCTATTTATATCAAGTGAACAAAACTCTCTGAGATAGAAAATCACTCGCTGTCTATACAATTGCTTTATGCAGTTGAAACTATCATTATGAAACTTTGTATCAAATTAGTTCACGTTGATTGCATGTTAAAGAATGAGTGACTTAGTCACTTTAAATTGCTTTAAAAGTTTCGTTTTCATCATCATTCTTGCAGCTGCTCTGAAACTTTTCATGATAGTGATGATTATTCAATAGTTTAAGAAGTCAACATCTCATAGCATTCTTGATCGCAGATGCAATCAGTTTAAGCAATGCATGAATACATGTTTTGTCATTTAATGATTTTAATTGCAGTTGCATTGCATATTATCTGCATCTGAAATGTTTTTGAAGTGCAGATAAGCATTCAAATCTATGCATTTAATTCTGATGTAAATGATAAAAGTGCTTTTGATTTTCTGAAAATCATTTCACATCTTTATCATCTTGTTAAACAAATATGATCTTTGTGTTGAAGTGATGTGAACATCTGCAATGCATTTTCTATATTTTTCTCATCATTGTTTTCACTGACTTCTGTGATATTGCGTTATTACAATACTGTCACTAGTTGAAATCATCACAGTGAGAGTTAATCGCTTGCATCTTAACTGTATTTTCACATTTTCTTAAATTGAGTTGTTCAGAAGCATCACTTTCTTGATGACAAAAGAATGAAAGATGATGCAATTGATATTCATCAGATGAACATGTATCAGTTTGCATGTTTATCTGATTTTCTGCATATAATCATTAATTCAACTGCGTAACGTGATCTTGTCTTGCAGCATGTTCAGATGAACATACAGCAAACTTATGTACATTTTTGCTTTCAGAGTCTCAATGCTTACTCTTTTGAATATTTTTGCAACATGATGCAGAATCTGATTCTGTAATGTTTCAAGTTTGCATTCTTTATCTGACAGTTCTTTCTCTTTTTCTCATTGATGTCAGACTGAAGCTTCAAATGCAATTTCTGATCTTACTACTGCTGAGTATATTTGTCTTGCTCTTGTAAAGATTGCTTCTCATGTAAAGACTTTAAGTTGACTAAGTGCTAGCATTCTTATGACGTGATTCACTTCGATTTGATGAAGATGCACATCTCATTGCAATTTCATGTTCAGTTGTACTTTTAAAACTTGCACATTTGATTTCAACTTAATAATTAAGCTTTTTATTTGTATATTAATCATCATGTCAAATCTTTTTGATTTTCTGATGAAGTGTGTAAATTCATACTTTTCTGATGCAAATGTTGCATCGTGAGTGCAAGCTTATTTTGCGCAGACGTCGTGTGCTCTGCTCAATGTTCTGCAAATTTCTTTGATGAATTTATCATATGTTAGAATGTTAATGTAATTTATGAAGTTGAGCACTTTGATCTTAATTTTCAGTGCTTTGCACTTCTCAATCAGACTTGCGTTGAAGAATAGAAAGAGAATCGATGAAATGAAAGATTTCTGCAATATGTTTGCATTTATCTTGTGCATGTCACTTGTTTGCTTGAATATTGATGTCACGATTCTAGCCTTGTCAGACTCAGCCTTCTAGCCTTGTCAGACCTATTCTCGCTCCGTCATCTTGACTAGTCTCTATTGAGCCTAGCGTCGACTGAGAAACACACATATGTAGCCAGCTTCTTTCCTGTAGCTATCTTTCTTCCTTAGCATTTATCTTCTAGTTAAATGACACTCATATTGACTCGCTCTATGCTGGCTTCTAACATTAGATAAATGCTCATCATCTACTACTCTGCTATCGACGAATAGACGATACGAAACAATCTATTCAGTAAGGAAAATTTGCAAGAGATTCTTCAAATTTGCACCATCATTTTAGATTGCAAGAAATTCTTCGATTCTACACTCATTTTCACCAGTCTATCCGCAAGAAATTCTTCGGATAAAGCACTCAATTATTACCTGAAATTCACAAGGGATTCTTTGAATTTTCACTCACCAAAAAACATCAATTCAAAACATCAACCCCTCATCTACTCTTACCTCAACAACTTCTACCTTCTCTCATCATGACACGCGACGTCGAGCCAGTTGAGCCTCGAACAAATCGCCTGCTCAGAAGCACTGTCAATAGAAGAGTTTCACTTCTACTCATCGATGCTTCAGCCGAAGCTGAGAAAGCTGCCATCGCATGAAACATAAACATCGAAGAACAACTGTTTCATTGAGTTCGCAATCAACTCAACGAAGTCATCAATATGCTGAACGAGCTTCGAAGTCAGCGCGACTTGACTCTACAACTCAATGAACACTGACTTCTTGTACAAGAAGATCACAAAAAGAGAGCGAAACAACTAGAAGTCGCTTTTGATAAGAACGATGAGCTAGAGGAAAAGATTCATCAGCTACAAGGTGAGCGGTTGAACTTCAGAGCGAAACAACGTCAAGCTGATCGACCTATGCCTCGTCAAGAGACTCAGCCAGCCGAGCATCGAGTCAATCAGAAAGAGATCTCATCGACCTCTGAAGTCGACCAACGCCCCCGAAGCTCATGAGAGTCATTCACTCTATTCGATAACGGGAACGATCATCACAAGTTCGTCAAGCTTCCGAATTCACTCATTTTCATCGAAACAGGTGATTCTACCTGAGAGACATGAAACATCAAAATAGCTGACAAGCTCGATGTCAACGCGAACCATTACCCTACTGAAAAGATCCGTATTGCCTATGTGATTTTCAGGCTAGAAGGCGATGCTGATCAGCAAACCTATGCAAAGCATCGTGTTGACGCTTTCTCACTCTATCAATCACTATCAGAGCTACTGAAACATCTGAAAGAAATTTACGAAGATCAGAACCTGATTCGAAAGTGTCGTCGCAAATACGTTGCTCTGAAGCAGCTCAACAAGCCCTTCAGCTTCTTCTATTCAGAATTCACTAGAATATTCAGCTTTCTGAACTACGACGATATCACTTTGATGAACGACATTCAGAATAAAATCAATAATCGTCTTCAGGACGCGTTGTCAGTTTGCCTCATAGAGTTTAGCTCGCTTGATAAGCTCAAGACCTTTCTTCAAGATGTGAATAACAAACAACGAGTCAATTATCAGCTACGTGACGAGCAACGAACAGTCAAATCGATAGCAGCTTCGAAAAAACGTTTCGTTCCTTCGTCGACATCAGCATCAGCCTCGACTACTAGCTATGTTCGGCTCGCTACTTTTTCCATTCTCGAACCTGAATGATCAAGAATGTCAATCATCTGCTTCAACTGCAAAGTATCGAGTCACCTTTCAAAGAACTGCTCTCAGCTGAAGGCTAGTACTTCGACACCTCGTGCATTCACTTCTCGCCTCAATGAGATCGTCATGTCGAAAGAAGAGAAGGAATTATTTACAGAGAAATCGAAGAATGAGGCAAAAAACTAGTGACTTTCATCAAAGACGCGATGAAAGATGTGTTAATTTCTTCAACAACGAGCAGCTCAAATGATCTCTTTGCTTCGAAATCTTTG